>Ga0209024_1000148_pt1 | contig 137592 bp, 125 predicted proteins | sample AutmiccommunBRH5_FD_187380 | JGI IMG/M metagenome (GOLD analysis project Ga0209024, IMG submission 187380) | Deep subsurface microbial communities from Mt. Terri, Switzerland - Autotrophic microbial communities BRH/5 (SPAdes) (version 2) | ecosystem: Environmental > Aquatic > Deep subsurface >...
GGTTGAGAGAATGGGTCGGAGCCTGATCTACGTCGCAGGGTCTAAGCCCTCAGGAGCGGCACAGGCTTCCTTCCGACCCGAAGCGCTGGTAGCTAACCAGCGCCCGGGGAGAGATACAAGGAGCGGCCGATCGGCCGCGAAATCTTTTCGCCCTCGGTCGAGGGCTCCTACACCAGAGCACCTCCGCAGGAGCGGCCGATCGGCCGCGAAAGCCTTTCGCCCTCGGTCGAGGGCTCCTACAGCAGAGCCCCTCCGTAGGAGCGGCCGATCGGCCGCGAAATCTTTTCGCCCTCGGTCGAGGGCTCCTACAACAGAGCACCCCTGTAGGAGCGGCCGACCGGCCGCGAAATATTTTCGCCGTCGGTCGACGGCTCCTACGTGGTAGCGGGCACGCCGGAGTGGAAACGGAATTCGGTGTCCGGGGTTTCGATAAGATCCCGCTCCAGCGCAACAAGCTCTGCCACCCGCGCGGAAATATCCTCACCGGCATACAGCTCGGCCAACCGCAAATAATCCTCGAAATGCCGTGACTCACTTTTCAGCAGGAAACGGTAGTAACGACCAAGCTCCTCATCAACAAACGGCGCCAGTGCGGCAAAACGTTCACACGAACGGGCCTCAATCAGGGCGCCGATAATCAGCACATCCACCAACCTGCCCGGCTCTTCGTTGCGCATATGTTTGCGCAGCGCAGCGGCGTAACGCGATGGCGACAGGTGATCGTACTGCACATTTCGCTGCCGCATGATCTGCAGCACCTGCTCGAAGTGCAGCAGCTCTTCCCGGGCCAGCTGGCTTAACGCATCCAGCAACTCCGGCCGGTCGACATAGCGGAACATCAGATTCAGCGCCGTGCTCGCCGCTTTCTTCTCACAGTGGGCATGATCGATCAGCAGGATATCCGGGTGCTGCAAGGCCCAATCGATCCAGGCCTGCGGCGTGGCGCAGGGCAGAAACTCGCGGATCGCTGATATATCGTGCATGGCAACACCCCGTGGAAAACGCGGCGAAGTATAAGCGAGCCGGTCAGTGGCATCACCCCTGCCCTTTGTCCTTTGCCTGCGGCCGGGTGGCAGGCATAATCCGCGGCCATGGCCAAAAAGACCTCCAGCAATCCTCTTTACGACCGTATCCGTGGCCAGCTCGCCGTGCTGCTGCTGCGCATGCTGTCGTGGCTGCCGTTTTCCCTGAATCGCCGGGTCGGCGAATTGCTCGGTCAGCTGGCCTGGCTGCTGCACGGCAGGCCCCGCCTCATCAGTGAAGTCAATATCGGCATCTGCTTCCCGGAGATGGATCAACGGCAGCAGCGGGCATTGGTCCAAACCTCCCTGATCGAGACCGCCAAGGGCGCCAGCGAGCTGGCATATCTGTGGCTGCATCCGGACGCAGCGCTGAACATGATTCGCCGCATCGACGGCGACCAACCGCTGCGCGAGACGCTGGCCAGCGGCCGCGGCGTGATGGTGCTGGCGCCACATCTGGGCTGCTGGGAAATGGTCAACTTCTGGCTGTCCAGCGAGTTCGATATGCATGCCATGTTCAAGCCATCCGTATTCGAGCCGGTGAACGAACTGGTCGGCAAAAGCCGCGCCCACTTCAAAAGCACCCTGCACCCGGCCAGCGCCCGCGGCGTCGCTGGCCTCGCCCGGGCGCTGAAATCCGGCCCGGTGGTGACCGGCATTCTGCCCGATCAGGTGCCGGACAAACGCAGCGGCGAGATCGTGCCGTTCTTCGGCCGCCCGGCCTGGACCGCCACCCTGCCCTGCAAGCTGCTGCAGCAAAGCGGCGCCCGTGCCTTTATGGTGTTTGCCAAGCGGCTGCCGGGCACGGAAGGTTATGAGCTGATCATCCGCGAACCGGAAGCTGCCATCTACGATCTGGACCTGGCGACTGCGCTGGCTGCCATGAACCGCTCCATCGAAGCGCTGATCCACGAGGCGCCGGAGCAATACATCTGGAACTACAAGCGTTTTCGCAGGAAGAAAATGCAGGACCTGCCAAAGAATCCCTATCGGCGCTGATCTCCTACGCCACGCCCTTCCGATTCTCCATAGCCCGCTATCCACTATGGCTGAAAGGATTCCCGACTCGACCAACGGGAGTCCCAATCTATGCCACCCAGTGGTACACTTTCGCCCGCAAGGGTATTTCAGACCAGGCCGTTCAAACGCTGGCTTCGCAGTCACCGGATTAAACCGTCGGCCCTGTTAAGAGCAGTTGAAGAAATGCGGCAAGGCCTGATAGATGCCGATCTGGGTCGCAATCTGTACAAGAAACGGATTGCCCTGCCCGGTCAGGGAAAACGTGGCGGCGCCCGCACCCTGATTGCCACCAGATTGGCAGAACGCTGGTTCTTTCTTGAAGGCTTCAGCAAGAACCAGCAAGGCAACATTGCTCTGGCGGAACTCAAGGCATTGCAGGAGCTGGGCCAGACACTCCTGCTTCTGACAGATCAGGAACTGGAGCAACTGCTCAAGGCCGGTACGATTAGCGAGGTTCACGATGAGTAAAGCCAGAACTTCAAAGATTCTCACGAATGTTCATGAAACAGCCTCCGAGCTTCACGGGCTGGGGCTAATCAGCAAACGGCGTATGGCCGAGTTTGATGCACTTTGCCATCTGGATGTGGACCTGCTCTCGCCCGAACAGATCCGCGCCCTGCGAGAAAAAGCCCGAGTCAGTCAGGCGGTATTCGCCGCGATCCTGAACACCAGTGTTTCCACCGTGCAGAAATGGGAAGTCGGAGACAAACGCCCGAGCGGACCATCGCTGAAGCTGCTGAACCTGGTTCAGCGCAAAGGCATTGAGGCGGTGCTTTGAACCCCGGAAAGGCTTTCGCGGTCGGTCGACCGCTCCTACAGTGATCGCGCCAGCGAGGGGAATCGTACCAACGAGGAATCGCGCCAACGCGGGAACGCATACCGGAACACTGCACATCCGGAACGCTGCACATACCCGAACACTGCACATGTAGGAGCCGCCGATCGGCGGCGATATTCCCTCGGCGTACCACTATCACCGCCCCTGAATAGCGGGTATCACTTCATTAATGGCGTTTATTCCGCCCCCTCGCTACCAAGCCAACCCGCTTTCCTCTATAATCGCGCCGCTTTGCCACCCCCGGAATTAACCCTAATCATTTGATTTCCAAAAGAAATCAAAACAGCAGACGAGGGATTTATTGTGCTTGAAGCCTATCGCAAACATGTTGCAGAACGCGCCGCCGAAGGCGTGCCGCCGAAACCGCTTAACGAACAGCAGGTTGCCGAACTGGTCCTGCTGCTGAAAAACCCGCCGAAAGGCGAAGAAGCATTCCTCGTTGATCTGCTGGAAAACCGCATTCCGCCGGGCGTGGACCAGGCAGCTTACGTTAAAGCCGCGTTCCTTGCCGACGTTGCCAAAGGCAAAGCCACTTCCCCGCTGGTCACCCGCGTCCACGCTACCCAGCTGCTGGGCACCATGCAGGGCGGTTATAACGTTGCCCCGCTGGTCGATCTGCTGGACGACGCCGAGTGTGGCGCCACCGCAGCCGAAGCCCTGAAAGGCACCCTGCTGGTATTTGATGCCTTCCACGATGTGGAAGAGAAATCCAAAGCCGGCAACAAACTGGCCAAAGCAGTAATTCAAAGCTGGGCCGACGCCGAGTGGTTCACCAGCCGCCCGGATCTGGCCGAGAAGATGACCGTCACCGTATTCAAGGTGACCGGCGAAACCAACACCGACGATCTGTCCCCGGCCCAGGACGCCTGGAGCCGCCCGGACATGCCGCTGCACGCCAACGCCATGCTGAAGAATGCCCGCGACGGCATCTTCCCGGAGAAAGACGGCGAAATCGGCCCGCTCAAGCAAATGGCCGAACTGAAAGCCAAAGGCCACCCGGTTGCCTACGTGGGTGACGTGGTCGGTACTGGCTCGAGCCGTAAATCCGCCACCAACTCGGTGCTGTGGCACTTCGGCGACGACCTCCCGTATGTGCCGAACAAGCGCGGCGGCGGCGTCTGCATCGGCAGCAAAATCGCGCCGATCTTCTTCAACACCATGGAAGACTCCGGCGCCCTGCCGTTCGAGTGCGACGTCTCCAACATGAACACCGGCGACGTGATCGACATCTACCCGTTCGCGGGCAAAGTGGAAAAAGACGGCAAGGTGATTGCCGAGTTCAAGCACAAGTCCGACGTGATTCTGGACGAAGTGCGCGCCGGCGGCCGTATCAACCTGATCATCGGCCGTGGCCTGACCGCCAAGGCCCGTGAATCCCTCGGCCTGCCCGCCTCCACCCTGTTCCGCCTGCCGGAGCAACCGGCTGACACCGGCAAGGGCTTCACCCTGGCCCAGAAAATGGTCGGCAAGGCCTGCGGCCTGATCGGTGTGCGCCCGGGCATGTACTGCGAACCGAAGATGACCACCGTCGGCTCCCAGGACACCACCGGCCCGATGACCCGCGACGAACTGAAAGACCTCGCCTGCCTCGGCTTCTCTGCCGATCTGGTGATGCAGTCGTTCTGTCACACCGCCGCCTACCCGAAGCCGGTTGACGTGGAAACCCACCACACCCTGCCGGACTTCATCATGAACCGTGGCGGTGTATCCCTGCGTCCGGGCGACGGCATTATTCACAGCTGGCTGAACCGCATGCTGCTGCCCGACACCGTCGGCACCGGCGGCGACTCGCACACCCGTTTCCCGCTGGGCATTTCCTTCCCGGCCGGCTCCGGTCTGGTGGCGTTTGCTGCCGCTACCGGCGTCATGCCGCTGGATATGCCGGAATCGGTACTGGTGCGCTTCAAGGGCAAAATGCAGCCCGGCATCACCCTGCGTGATCTGGTTCATGCGATTCCGCTGCAGGCCATTAAAGAAGGCCACCTGACCGTTGCCAAAGCCGGCAAGGTCAACGTCTTCAACGGTCGCGTACTGGAAATCGAAGGTCTGGAAGAGCTGACCGTCGAGCAGGCATTCGAACTGTCTGACGCCTCTGCCGAGCGTTCCGCCGCGGGTTGCTCCATCACCCTGTCGGAAGCCAGCGTTGCTGAATACCTGAAATCCAACATCACCATGCTGAAGTGGATGATTGCCAATGGTTACGGCGATGCCCGCACCATCGAGCGTCGTATCCGCGGCATGGAAGCCTGGCTGGCCAACCCGAAACTGATGCGCGCCGACAAGGATGCCGAGTACCACACCGTCATCGAAATCGACATGGACCAGATCAAGGAGCCGGTACTGTGCTGCCCGAACGACCCGGACGACGCCAAGGTGCTGTCTGACGTGGCTGGCGCCAAGATCGACGAAGTGTTCATCGGCAGCTGCATGACCAACATCGGCCACTTCCGCGCCGCCGGCAAACTGCTGGAGAAAGTCGAAAGCGGCGCCATGCCGACCCGCCTGTGGATCGCCCCGCCGACCAAGATGGACCAGCACCAGCTGACCGAAGAAGGCTACTACAACATCTACGGCCGCGCCGGTGCCCGCACCGAAATGCCGGGCTGCTCGCTGTGCATGGGTAACCAGGCACGCATCGCGCCGAAGTCCACCGCAGTATCCACCTCCACCCGTAACTTCCCGAACCGTCTCGGTCAGGGCGCGGATGTGTACCTGGCCTCTGCGGAACTGGCCTCTGTCGCTTCCATTCTCGGCAAACTGCCGACCGTGGAAGAGTACATGCAGTACGCCGACACCATCGACTCCATGTCGAAGGATATCTACCGTTATCTGAACTTCGATCAGATGAAGGAATATACCGACGTGGCGGACAAGGTGCAGATTCCGGTGGCTCAGGTGAGCTGACCAGGTTTTTGTTCTTGGTTGTAATAAAAAGCCCGGCGGAAGCCGGGCTTTTTATTACAACCAAGAGCACAAACTAACTTTCTAGGTCTTCCTTCCAAGCACCAGTTGACGCGAATACAAACAGCTTTTTCTTTGCCACTTCGAGTCTAGAGTCTGGATGTCTACGCAGCCTTTGCTCTATCTCTCGGACATACTCATTTGCCTTAATTCTTGCAGTATCGACGCCATCCATATACTCCAAGGCTTTTACGTGCCCTTCAGCTAAAGTAACAAGGGGATAGGTATCATCACTTTTCAAAGTCTTATCGAGGCCCCGCAGCTTATCAATGGCATCAGTCATCTGCGCTCTCGCCTGAGGCTCAGGCCAGTGATCAGAAGACGCTAAGATCATTTTCTGCTGTGCCAGAGCGTGAATAGTATGATCATGAGGATAGGCATGCGCAGCAGTCTGAAGCAACTCAAGCGCACCAATATGATCCTCAAAATATCTCTTCGATAGGCCATACTGAAGCCAATACAATCCATCACTCTCGAAGAACTTCTCAAATGCGGAATAAATGGAAAAAACTCTATCTTTATCCGACCTCAAAACATCAATAAGGAAATTATGGTTAATAACGGATTTGAACAAAACCGCATCATTCTTGCTAACATTCTTGACAACGGGATGCGCATACCCAACAAAACTTGACAACAAACTAGAAATAACAGATGAAATGAGCTCCTTATCGACAATAGATTCGACAATTTTTCTCGCATAGATAGGATGCCTAGACGAAAATCCATACCCCTTTGAATCAATCATACCATCGAGACGAGAGGCGACAGTCAATACAGATTCGGAGAACCCCTGATTCTGAATTGCCCTTGTCGCAATAGAAAAAGACAGCTCCGTACGATGCATTGTTGCAATGCATGTACATACAAAAAAAGCTCTATCAATACTTTCTTCTATACTGTTGTAATCTCTCAGTATAATTTCCTCAAACCCAACTCCTGTAGTTGCCTCCATAAGCCCAATTAGGAGCTGTCGCTTTGCCCGATCAAATATCTCACGCTTCCTCCCCGCCTCAGTCATCCTAGAAAGCCGCGTCCACGGTCCAAACTTCTCCAGCTTATCCAAAAGAGGCTTAACATCTGACTCTGAAATTTCCTTAACATTAAAAACACACACATCTTCTGGCTTTATTTTAGATTTAATCCTAGCGCCCCAAACATTAAGACTTTCGGCACCAACAAGAACTCCATTCTGCAGAATACTAGAGAAATCAGATATATCGTCTTTGTAATGATCAAACCTATCAATAAATAAAAAGTAATCGTCGTCATGCGAATTTTCTAAGTACCTAATAACATCCTTAATACTGTCAGCCACTCCATATACGTAGTAAACGTTTTTCCCCTCATCAGACAATCTCAGCGCGCAAGATTTCAGAAGCGTACTCTTTCCACTTCCAGCAGGACCAACAGCAGAAACAAGCCTTTCCCGGGAACCAGTAACTTTCTTATAGAATCCATCAAACGAGTGTAGATTAGCAGGAACTTCATCAATAATATCTTGCCAAGATGGCTTAAATCCCTTATAGAAAGATCTAATTACACCGTGTTCCTTTTTCTTATTATCAAGAATAGATCTAGACACCTTAACAAGAGAACCTAGCGCAACTGATGCATCCTTCATAAGAGTTTTATTCCCGCCGTAAATAATACTAGCAATCTCCGGACGAGAAGCTTTTATGATATCTTTAGGGGTAATATTACCCACAGAATCAACGATCCAATCTGCAAATCCAGAAACATCAGAATCGACCACTTCAACCCCATAACCAAGAAGGCTTTTCTTCTCTATCTCAGAAGCATCCGGGGTAATTAGGTAACTCCGCGGAGCCTTTCCATTTGTTCTTTTCTTGTATCTCTCAATGTGATGATAAAAAGCTGGCTCATCCAGTCTTGTCCCTATAAATATCAACGTATTCTGAAAGTAATCACTTGCAATTTCTCTGTACCAATTCGGCTCCTCCGAAGTAGCTCGACCATATTCTTCCGGAGAAAATATTACCCCTTTATCCAACCTCTTAGCGGAGCCATTCAAGTACACATAGTCTACAGTTCCGTACAACTGATCTTTATCTCTAAGGCTGTCCGAAACAAGCGTGACATTTACACGCTGAGGACTTTTACTTTCAAGCGCCCTCTCAAAAGCATCATCAATATTCGTTGTATAGATTCTCGGCCATGGCAAAGATGCAATTTTCTCATATGCGGGAGATGGGCTGCAGTTCTTGTACAAAGACTCCAATATAGAGTTCACTCCATTACTACCAATTTCCGACAAAGCCGCACTGTAGACAACCGATACCGGTTCAGCCTTGTAAGCCAACCCCATCTTTTCCGCTAAAATTCGAGCAAGCTCGTTACTAAATGGGGGGGATCCCGCAATAGAGTTAGCAGAGCCGTACGAGGCTCCTGCACCAAGAAACAGAACCGCGCGTCCTTCCCTAATAGCCACTTTCATCTGCTCGTTCATTCTCTATGCCTTCTACAAGATTAAATTCGATAAAATGAGAATAACTTGCGCTCTTTTAATATCAGTTCAAGAACGCGATAATCACTGCAACCTCAAAAAAACCAAAACCTCCGTCACCACCGAAAACCCCAGCCCATTGCTGAAATGCATGGTGGAAAAATTGACGATGTCGACTTGCCGCAGTGCAGGCGAACTTCCCTTGTCTTTGTTGGCCTGCTTCAGCCACTTCACCAGGATGCCGCAGCGGCGGAACAGTTTTCTGCCTGGTCGGCCTGCCACTGGTGGAGGTACACCCCCCCCCTAAGTCTTATGATCCACAACATCCAATATCAGTGAGCTGGATGGAGCCAAACTCACCTGCTCATCCATATCGTCAATATGACTCTCCATCGGCGGATCAAGCACATCAGCCTCATCCCCCTCTTCCGCCACCTGCACCTTCGGCTGCAGCTTCGGCGGCGCTGCCACATAGGCGCGCAGATGTTGCCCCACATCCTTGTAAAACCGTGGCACCGCTTCTTCCAGCTGCTCGATAAAGGTTTTCGCGCCGCTGAACTTGGCGGCCATGTCATGCACCAGCATCACTTCGAATGCCACTGGCGCCAGCGTCTTGTTGCCGCCTTCAATTAATGCCGGATCTTCGCGCAGGTCTTTCAGCAGTGCCTGAGTGATGGGCGCCCTGCCCGGCCAGCTGGCGCGGACATAGACATTTTCCGGGTTGGACTTTGCCAGTTGCTTGATCAGCCAGCCGACGCGGGCGGAGGTTTTCTTTTTGTCCTTTGGGGCTGTCACGCTCATATAGATGCAGACACTGCGGCGCACCAGATCGGCGACGACTTCCAATGGCGCAGCGGCATCGGGAATATCCAGGCGGGCGTAGAGCTTGTGGTTCTTGACCAGATGCTCGCAGTCGTCACGCATGCGCAGTTCCGGGTCGTCGCGGTGCGGTTTGGAGACATAGGCCTGCACCGGCGCGTTGAGCTTTCTGGTCATCAACAGACACAGGTCGCGCACTTCCTGATGCCAGGAGGAGACGGACGCTTCCACCGAGGCATCTGTCTTCGGCAGTACGGCGCCGGCCTGAATTTTTGCCACCAGATCTTTCCAGTCCGCATTCATGCGATCGAACCGGGACACACCGATATTCGGGTGACCGAAGTAGCGCACCATTTCGGTGAGGATGTATTTCTCGGCGGGGTTATCGAAGACGTTTTCAGTCAGCAGCAGCTTGGCCTGCGTCCAGGCAAACACCCAGGACCAGTGATACAGCGCCACGCCCTTCACCGCCGCCCTGGACACCTTGACCGGGGAGTGAGTGGGAATGGTGGCGAACTGGTTGGAGATGGTGATCACCGCATCGATGCCACTGGCCTTGGCCAGCGCCAGATACCGCTCGACCTGCTCCGGCTCCAGCTCGGCCTTGCCGATCTTGGCTTCCACCAATGCGCTCCATGTCTTGCCGCCGCCGGTGTCCAGTATCAGCAGGCCATCGGGACGGGACTTGCCACCGGCCGGATCCTTGGCGAACACCACCTCGGTGTACCCACCCAACGTCGCCCTCTTGCCGCTGCGCAGGCCGATGGATTCAAGCATGACTTCGCGAAACGGACGCACCGCAGACAGGGTGGCAAGCAGAATGGAGGCGGCGCGGGCTTCTTTGTTACTGTCAACGGTAACCGGCAATAGCCGAGCCACTTCGCCGGATTTAAGGCTGGCGGGGAGCGTCATATGGGATCCCTGTTGTGTATTAATCGTCCTGAGTAGTGCGAAGGTACCAGAACGTGAAGGGATGACCAAATGGTATGAGAAATTCCTTTAGATATCATATTGATATCAACAAAGACGCGCCCTGCTTACAGCGATATGCGCGGATCGCCTATTCCTCGGGGATACCAGCCGTGGCCAGATAGGCGGCCGCTGAATCAGGCACCGCCGGTCGGGCTGACCACCCGGCGCTTGATCACTATGTACTAACGCAATATATACTTCGTCATCACTCTGGATGAAAGCGATGACCCCGATGTCCAAAGACGCCGTATTCACCATGAAGATCGAACCCGAGCTGCGCGCCGCCTTTATGGCCGAAGCCGAAGCCGAGCACCGCCCTGCTTCCCAGGTATTGCGGGAGCTTATGCGTGGCTATATCGCCGAGAAGCACCGAGCTCGGGAATATCAGAGCTTTTTACAGGCCAAGGTGGAGGCCGGCCGCGCCGACATGGTCGCCGATAACGGCTTTAGCAATGAGCAGGTAGAAGCGGAGTTTGCCGCTCGTCGGGCAGCGGTGTCAGGCGCCTTCAAGGCAGATGAGTGAAGGTTATCTGGACCCGACAGGCGCGGCAGGATCGTATGGCCATCTGGGATTACGTCGCCACCCGAAACCCCACCGCTGCATTTGAGCTTGACGCCCTTTTCTCGGAAGCGGCCAGCCGACTGGCAGAACATCCACATCTGGGTAAAGCCGGCCGAGTTGCCAGCACCCGAGAGCTGGTTCCGCACGAGAATTATTGTCTGGTTTATGAGATCTACCGGGACGCGGTTTGGGTGCTCACCGTAGTTCATACGGCTCGGCAGTGGCCGAAGGTATAGCTCGCCAGAGGTTGCCGGGAAGAATGGAAAGCAGCAATCCCTGCATCAAGCCATAACGCTTTGCGTTATATACCGAGAGGCGTTATAGTCCGCCATGTCGATCACATCGTTTCGGTGCCCGGAAACAGCTGGCATCTGGGCGGGGCGAGTTTCCCGCCGATTGCCCGCCGACATCCAGAGCACGGCTCGCAGAAAACTGCGCATGCTGCACAACGCCCAGACACTGGATGATCTGCGAGTGCCGCCAGGAAACCGGCTGGAAGCTTTACGCGGTAGCCGGGCCGGCAGTTTCAGCATTCGCATCAACGACCAGTGGCGCATCTGCTTTTGCTGGCAGGACGGTAAAGTGACCGACGTTGAGATCGTCGACTACCACCGAGGTTAAACATGGCCAGACTACCCAACGTCCACCCCGGCGAAGTGCTCTTCGAGGAGTTCATGCAGCCGCTGGGCATCAGCCAGAATCGGCTGGCGCGGGCCATGTGCGTGCCGCCGCGACGGATCAACGAGATTGTCCACGGACAGCGGGCAGTGACGGCAGATACCGCGCTGCGGCTGGCCCATGTGCTGGGCACCTCACCGCAGTTCTGGCTGGGGTTGCAGGCGGATTATGATCTGGAGGAAGCTCGGCAGGTGGACTTGGGGGAGTTGGTTAAGTTGAGCGCCTGATCTCTTGCGCTAAATAAGCCGCAATAACCCGAAACGCCGTCTGTCTTATTGTCAGCCCATACGCACAACCGCAGGCTATACCGACTGATACTGCCCCGCCGAACCTGATGCCTACTCTATGCCTGCCCTGCTACCGCCGTTCAGGGCTTTTCCATAGCGCCAGATTGTATAGCGACACGATACACGATACACTCCCCAAGCAGATCCAGAGACACGCATGATCAAGAGCTTTCGGCACAAGGGACTGGAACAGTTCTACGAGAGGGGCTCTACCAGAGGCATTCAAGCCAGCCATGTGCCCAAACTGCGCCGCCAACTCGCTCGCCTGGATGCAGCCGCCCTGCCGCAGGATATGAACATTTCGGGCTGGGACTTGCACCCATTAAAAGGCGACCTCAAGGGTCACTGGTCTGTAAAGGTGAACGGCAACTGGCGGCTGACGTTTATGTTTGATGATGGCGATGCCGTACTCGTGAACTATCAGGACTACCACTGATGAAAGAGACCACGATGTTTAACCCCCCGCATCCGGGCGAAACCCTGCGCGATGACATTCTGCCGGAGCTTGGCCTGAGCGTGACGCAGGCTGCCGGGCAGCTCGGTGTGTCACGGGTTGCGCTGACGCGGGTACTGCACGGCCATGCTGCGATTTCCATCGACATGGCACGCCGTCTGGAGAAGTGGCTCGGCGGCCCGAAGCATGGCCCGAGCGCCGACAGCTGGCTGCGCCAGCAGCTTCAGTACGACCTGTGGCATGCACGGCAAACGCCGGAGCCGGATGTTCAGGCAGCGACCTTCCGCAGACCCTGACGAATGCCACGCTCAAGTACCGCACGGATAAGACGGCCAATCAGCGGCAACTTGCCCTCAAACTCGATGGTGTAATGCAAGTGCGACCCTGTCGGCGTGGATGAAAAGCGCATCACACCAAGATGATTCTTCAGCGGGCTGCCCCGGGTAATGCGGTATTCGATCAACTCGTTCTCACGATAGGCTGTGACGGTCTCGACAAATGCCGGGCCACCCAAAGCACGCATTTCCCGGGCAGAACCAACACCATTTCGGGCGCCCTGCCCGTCCGCAATCCGGCGAATCTTCGTCGGGTGGAAAATAACTTCCAGATTCTCGTGTTCGCCAAGATAAGCGAACAGCTTTTCGACGGGGATGAGAAAATCCTGATGAATGTCGATACGTTGCATTACCTTATACCCTCCAGTGAATGAAATTGCTCTGCCGACAACCGAACCAGAATCACCCGACCTTCTCAACGGTATGATTTCATCAGCTCGGTCAGAGGATTGATAAGCTCGGGATCAAGTCTCGGGCTCTGCAGTCGTAGCGGCAGGCGTCGCGTCGTCATCCTCTCTTTCCAGCTGAATCACCACATCAATGCGGCGATTCTTGGTCCGGCCGGCTTCCGACTCATTGTTTGCAATCGGGCGGGTTTCACCGTAGCCGACGGCCTGTAGCTGCGTATTAGTCAGGCTTGGCTCACCCTTGAGATAATCCACCACGGCGTTGGCCCGGGCTTCGGACAGCGTCATGTTGGCCTCGTCGCCGCCATAGGAATCGGTGTGTCCTTCTATGGTAGCGAGCCCGGATTTCGCCAGCTGCACGGCGTACACCACTTTTGCCAGCAGCTTCTTGTGCTCGGTTTTCAGCTCGGCCTTGGCGCTGTCGAAGTTCAGGCCAACCATACGCACGATCAGGGTTTTGCCCTGCCGGAATACTTCTGCCTCTGCTTTGGTGAAAATATTCTCCAGCTCGGCCAACAACGCCCGATAGCGTTCCTCTGCTGCGAGCTGTTCGTTGTACATGCTGAGCTGCTCATTATAGATGCCGAGTTTCAGCTCATAGTCCTTCACCATTGCGGCCAGACGGGCAATTTCAGCTTCGTGATCGTCCACCACCAGACGCAACTGGCTCAGCTCCTGCGCCTCCTTCTGCAGAATTTCCACACGTTGCAAGATAGCGTCACGGGTCGACTCGTAGCCGTCGTGGAGAGACGGCACGATGTTCAGTTCGTCGGCAATCGCAATCAACGGCTTTTCGTAGTTGGTAATAATGTCTTCCACGGCAAAGTCTTTCTTTTTCACGCCGATCGCCAGACGAGTAATGGTAATCGCGTGCTGGGCCTCGTTGCGGGCACGGCGCGCCAGATCCCGGGGATAGTCGGTGTCGTAGCGATTCTCGGTAAGCTCGCGCTCGGCCTGCTCAAGCAGCAGCCTGGCATCGATAAAGGTTTTCGTGGCGTAGCGATCCGCCTTTTCCTTTTCGGCCTGCTTTAACAGGGCTTGCGCACCGCTGAGGTAGTTGGTCTTGATTGCCTGCAGCTCCGCCTGCTGGTAGAGATCGGCCACCTGCCGGGCCGCCTCGCGTGCACCGCGAAGATCGCCGTCCTCGATCTCATTGGCAGCATCTCGCAGCGCCTTTTCAGCAGCCTGCCAGGCAGTCGCTGCATACTTTGGCGCATCCGCGGACAACGCATTGTCCCGGTTTTGCACAGCCTGAGCGAAGGTAATGGCGGATATCTCAACCACCTGCATGGCCTTGTTCAACCATTCCCGAGAGCGGGCAATGTCAGCCCTGACGCTTTCCAGATTACGGGCCTGATGAAAGGTGCTGTCAGCGTCCTTGTAGAATTTCATGGCTTTGGCGAAGCGCTCCGGCGACAACACCTCGGCATCGGCTGCTTCGGCCTCGGCAATCTGCTGCTTCAGGTCACCAAACAATTGCCGGTGCACCGCCATAACCGAGTCGGCAGATGCCATCAAAGGTACTGCCATGACCAGCAGGCACAGGTTGACGCAGAGAAGACGAAAATACTTCATGGACTGAACCCTTATTCTTATTCGGCCATCTGCTCGCACGAAGATGGCGTACCCCATGCCGGGCGGCATGGTCCCCAAAACCCGATAACACCATGACAGGTAAGGAATCGCAAGGTTTTCATGGAGAAAGCGCATGATCAGGGCGGCATTGTTTACCGGCCATCAGCCGCTGCTACGGGTTATTCAGAACTTCTCCGGATTTCGACGCCGAGATAATTTCCGTCATACGATGGCAAGTACGTTTTCAACCGACAGGAAGGCGCCTGAAAACAATCGCCGCGCTCAAGGTGAAAAGCAAACCCGTGCCGCGGACAGATGATGCGCTCGCCTCTCAATGAGCCACGGTCCAGCGGGAAGCCCTGGTGCGGGCAACTGTTCTCGATCAGAAATACCCGACCATCCTGCTGCAGCAGCAGAATGTCTTCACGACCAATCCGGAAGGTCGCGCGAAAGCCGTCATAGAGTTGATCCAACCGGACCAGTCTGTGAAATGCCATCAGGCCGACACTCCTGTAAAAAACGAGCAGCACACCGACAGAAAAACGCCCACCGAGGTGGGCGCTCTCGCAAGCTTTACTGGCCGTGGTGTTCGGCCAGGTAGAACCAGGTATCCAGCACCGAGTCCGGGTTCAGGGACACCGAATCAATGCCCTGCTCCATCAGCCACTGGGCCAGATCCGGGTGATCGCTCGGGCCCTGACCGCAGATGCCAATGTACTTACCGGCCTTGTTGCAGGCCTGAATGGCCATGCTCAGCAGGCGTTTGACCGCCGGATCACGCTCGTCAAACAGGTGGCTGACAATGCCGGAATCACGGTCCAGACCCAGGGTCAGCTGGGTCAGGTCGTTAGAGCCAATCGAGAAGCCGTCGAAGTGCTGGATAAAATCATCCGCCAGCAGCGCGTTGGTCGGCAGTTCGCACATCATGATCACCCGCAGGCCTTCTTCGCCACGACGCAGACCGTTCTTCGACAGCAGGTCAATCACCTGCTCCGCTTCACCAACGGTGCGGACGAACGGCACCATGACTTCAACATTGGTGAAGCCCATCTGCTCGCGTACTTTTTTCAGCGCCCGGCACTCAAGTTCGAAACAGTCGCGGAAATTCTCGCTGATATAACGAGAGGCGCCCCGGAAACCCAGCATCGGGTTTTCTTCGTGCGGCTCGTACAGCTTGCCGCCGATCAGGTTGGCATATTCATTCGATTTGAAGTCGGACAGCCGGACAATGACTTTCTCCGGGAAAAACGCGGCGGCCAGGGTACTGATCCCTTCGACCAGCTTTTCAACGTAGAACTCCACCGGGCCAGCGTAGCCACCGATACGCTTGTCAACGGTCTGCTGAACATCCCGTGGCAGGGCGTCATAGTTCAGCAACGCCTTCGGGTGCACACCGATCATCCGGTTGATGATGAACTCAAGGCGCGCCAGACCAACCCCCTGATTCGGCAATGAAGCAAAATCAAACGCCCGGTCCGGGTTGCCGACATTCATCATGATCTTGAACGGCAGCCTGGGCATCGACTCGATCGAGTTGCGCTGGATATCGAAATCCAGACGGCCATCATAAATACGCCCGGTATCGCCCTCGGCGCAGGATACGGTGACCGGCTGGCCTTCCTGAAGCACCTCGGTGGCATCACCACAACCGACGATAGCCGGCACCCCGAGCTCACGGGCGATAATCGCAGCGTGGCAGGTACGCCCACCACGATTGGTGACAATCGCGGCGGCACGCTTCATTACCGGCTCCCAATCCGGGTCGGTCATGTCGGTGACCAGCACGTCGCCGTCCTGAACCTTTTCCATTTCGCGAATACTGGAAACAATACGCACATTGCCGGCGCCGATGCGCTGGCCAATGGCGCGACCTTCCACCAGCACGGTGCCCTTCTGCTTCAGCAGGTAGCGTTCCATTACCGAAACATCGGAGCGGCTCTTCACGGTTTCCGGGCGGGCCTGAACGATATAGAGCTTGCCGTCGTCACCATCCAGCGCCCATTCGATGTCCATCGGTGCGCCGTAGTGCTTTTCGATTTCAATAGCCTGGCGGGCCAGCTCTTCAATCTGCACATCTGTCAGGCAGAAACGAAAGCGATCCGCTGCCTCAACTGCGACGGTCTGTACCGATTTGCCAGTCGCGCCGGTTTCAGCATAGACCATTTTCTGCAGCTTGCTGCCCAGGGTGCGGCGCAGCACGGCGGGGCGTTTGTTCAGCAGGGTTTTCTTGTGAACGTAAAACTCGTCCGGATTGACTGCGCCCTGCACTACCATCTCGCCGAGTCCGTAGGATGCGGTCAGGAATACCACGTCACGAAAACCGGATTCAGTGTCGAGGGTGAACATCACTCCCGCCGCGCCGGTTTCGGAGCGAACCATGCGCTGAATGCCGGCAGACAAGGCCACATGCGCGTGCTCAAAGCCCTGATGAACGCGATAGCTGATGGCGCGATCGTTGAACAAGGAGGCAAATACCTCCTTGACCGCATGCAGCACATGATCGATGCCGCGAATATTCAGGAAGGTTTCCTGCTGACCGGCAAAGGATGCGTCCGGCAGATCTTCGGCAGTGGCCGAGGAACGAACCGCCACGGCGATTTCGGCATTGCCGCCACCGATTTTTTCATAGCCTGCACGAATTGCCTGCTCCAGTTCCGGCTGGAACGGCGCCTCGGTAACCCAGTTACGGATTTCCGCACCGGTTTTCGCCAGCGCCACTACGTCATCCACATTCAGCGCGGTCAGGGCGTCGTTGATCTTTTTTGTCAGGCCATTGCTGTCGAGAAAGTCACGGAAAGCCTCGGCGGTGGTGGCAAAGCCTCCCGGCACGGATACGCCGGCGGCGGACAGGTTACTGATCATCTCGCCGAGGGAGGCATTTTTGCCACCGACGGTGTCAACATCGCCCTTGCCAAGGTTCTCAAACCAGACTACGTAGTTTGCCAAGGTAGTGCTCCCTTTTGCTGAGCCGGACCGAAAGGCCGGGATTGCCGAAAACGGGTGTCCGAGCGGATCACGATGAAGGCGGGATTCTACCGAAAGCGCGGCGGTTTTTCTCGCCCAACATGGCCTGATCAGCCGGCGTCGGGGTCACAACCAGCGACGCACCCGTAGCAGCAACGTCAGGGCCAGCGCAAAGGCCAGTGTCAGCAGGGAAAACAGCAGGAATGCCTGCGGATGATCGGCCCCGGGTATACCACCGAGATTGACGCCGAACAGGCCGGTAATGAAGGTCAACGGCAAAAACAGGCAGGTGATGACTGCCAGCACATACATGCGCGAGCCAAGCCGGTCAGACAGGCGGCTTTGCAGGTCTTCCTGGGCGATAGTGGCATGTTCACGGGCCAGATCGATATCTTCCAGCAGACGCTGCAACCGGTCCGCCGCCTCGCGAATCACCAGCCGGTCCGGCTCGGTCAGCCAGCTGCCGGTATCCGCCACCAGCCGTGCCATGGCCTCACGCTGTGGGCTCAGGTAACGGCGCAGGCTGATGGCCTGACGGCGCAGCTCGGCAATATTGTTCAGGGAAGCCGATGTGACCGAGCGGGCCGTGACCTCCTCCAGCAACGAAACCCGCTCCTCGATGCTGGCAATAACATCCTCGAAATGCCAGGTCAGCCGGTCCAGCAGTTCCGCCAGCAGCGCCTGCGCGGAACAGGGCCCCTGCCCCTGTTGCAGCGCGTCGAGCAAATCTGCCACTGCCTTCAGGCCTCGTCGCTGGGTGCTGATGATGCGCTCGTTATCCATCCACAAACGAATCGCGATCATATCTTCAGGCTGGGCGCCCGGGGTCAGGTTAACGCCGCGCAGGTTGATCAGGTGGGCATCTGCCAGGGTGGTCACACGCGGCCGTGTTTCCAGCGTCAGCAGGGCATCGACGGCCATCTCCGGCAAGCCGCTGTGATTGTTCAGCCAGTCCCGGGTGTCTGCCACGGTGTAGTCAAAATGCAGCCAGAGCACACCCTGCCCCGGTCGCCAGGCGTCCACCTCGGCCCAGCCGACGCGACGGGCGCCGCCGGCGCCGTCAAGCAACAGGGCGTGGACCAGACCTCGCTCCATCAGTCGGCAACCCGCACCAGCACGCGACCACGCACCTCACCGGCGAGAATGCGCGGGAACCAGGCCGGCAGTTCCGCCAGCGATACCTCGGCAGCAAGTAATCGTTCCGGCTGCTCCAGTCGCCACTCATCGGCGAGCACATCCCAGACCTGTTGCTTGATATCCAGCGGCAGCTCGACGCTGTCGACGCCAAGCAGGTTGATGCCACGGAGAATAAAGGGGAACACGGTGCCATTCAGCTGGGCCGAACCGGCCATGCCACAACAGGCGGCGCTGGCACCATATTTCAGGGTTTTCAGGGCATTCACCAGAATATCGCCGCCGACAGTATCGATAACGCCAGCCCAGCGCGGCTTAAGTAACGGCTTTTCGGTACCGGCTGACAGCGCCTCGCGGCCGATCACATCAGCAGCACCCAGCGCTTTCAACCAGTCGATCGCATCAGCCTTGCCGCTTCCCGCGATCACCGTAAAACCAAGTTTCGCCAGTAGCGCCACAGCCACAGCGCCAACACCACCACTGGCGCCGGTCACCAGCACTTCGCCCTGATCGGGAGACAGCCCGGTATCAAGCAGGCTCTCCACACAAAGTGCTGCCGTCATCCCCGCAGTGCCAAGCAACATGGCATAGCGAAGGTCCATGCTATCGGGAAGTTTCACCACCCAGTCTGCCGGCACGCGGATAAACTGGCCGTAGCCACCAGAGGTATTCATGCCAAGGTCATAGCCGGTGACGATCACCCGGTCCCCCGCCTTCCAGGGGCCATCGGATGCCTCAACCACCACTCCTGCAGCGTCAATCCCGGGCGTGTGGGGGTATTGCCTGGTAACACCCGGCTTGCCGCAAGCAGACAGTGCATCCTTGTAGTTCAGTGAAGACCATTCCACCCGAATCAGTACATCACCGGCGGGCAGCGCGGAGATATCTGTGTCGACCAGCGTGGAGATAAAGCCCTGCTCGGTTTTCTCGCTACGTAGCGCGCGGAACCCCTGACTCATGATGCCTCCAGACCTTATTTCAGCAGCCGATTGCCACCACGGTGAAACCAGTTTTCCAGTACTCGCACCATGGCGCCCTCGGTGGCCAGGCCAAGACGCTCTGCCAGTGTCCGACGAACCTGCCAACTGACTTCGAACACTTCGGCATCCTTGCTGCGCCGCAGCAGATACTCATCGCTGGTCATCAACTCATCAATCAGGCCCAGGTCCATGGCACGCAAACCATACCAGTGCTCACCGGTGGCCACTTTGGAGATGTCGAGACCGCGCCGGTTCTCGCGAACAAAATCCTTGAACAGGGTATGCGTGTCTTCCAGCTCTTCCTGAAACTTGGCGCGGTCACTGTCCGTGTTCTGGCCAAACATGGTCAGGGTGCGCTTGTATTCGCCGGCGGTGAGCAGCTCGATATCAATATCGTTTTTCTTTAACAGGCGATGAAAATTCGGGATCTGGGCGACGACACCGATAGAGCCCACTACAGCAAAGGGCGCAGCAAGAATCTTCTCGGCAATACAGGCCATCATGTAGCCACCACTGGCGGCAACCTGATCAACACAAACAGTCAGATGAACACCCTGGGAAGTGATACGGCGCAGCTGGGACGCTGCCAACCCGTAGCTGTGCACCATGCCGCCGGGGCTCTCCAGACGGACGACGATCTCATCTTTAGCCTCGGCCACCTGCAACACTGCAGAAATTTCCTTGCGCAGATTATCGACCGCACTGGCACGCACGTCACCGTCGAAGTCCAGCACAAACACACGCCCACGCTTGTTCTCCGCAGGTGGCATTTTCTTTTCTGCCTTGCGTTTGAGCTTCTCGTCTTTGCGCTTGCGTTTGCTTTCTGCCTTGCTTTCGGCTTCTGTCAGGATCTCGTGACGCAGTCCATCGCGCAGATTTTCCACCTCCTGATTGACATGACGAACGCGCAGATAACCATCTTCATTCTGATTCCGATTGCGGGCTGCCAAGGTGGCAATGCCGCTGATCACAAACAGTAATGCAATGGTCACCGTTGCAATCTTGGCAACAAACATCCCGTACTCAACAAAAAAATCCAGCACTTCCAACTCCTGCATCGGAAACAAGAAAAGAGCAGTTCATACTACTCTGAATGTAATCAGGTTACTCCCAACGCCCCAACGCACTCCGGGCGGCGTCATTGAGCGGGCGCCCGGCGAGCCCGGTATTGGTGAGTATGATCTCGTATATGGCACCGTCCGCCATGGGCAGATAAGTCGCACTGCCATGCTGGGCATTGATCATCATGCTCCATCCGTCGCGGGCACTTTTCCAGATATCAAAGCCGATCGCCGGCCGGGAAATATGGTGGCTGCCCGGCTTTTTGGCCAGCTGATCTTCAAGCGTCAGGTAGCGGCCCTGGATATCCTCAAACTGATAACCCGGCTGAAATCCGAGCAAAGCAAAGATTCCCTTCCAGCGAACAATTCGAGCATCAATCTGCCACAGGTCCCCCTCCAGCTGATAATCGACGTTATTGCCGTCTGCCCCGGCCAGAGTGGCCACATAACTTTGCGGCCCCAGCTGACGAAAGCTGATCGTCGCCAGAGGGCCTTCCCGGGACAGCTGTTGATAGCTGAAAAGATTGAGAGAAAACAGCGAAAAATATACTGCCAAGGCAATCAGTAGCAGCCCCGCCGTACCCTTGAGCCACTGAATTAACCACTGGTTTCGCAACAGAACGAGGCTGCCGGCCAAAACAATTACCAGACAAAACCCGATGATCACCAGCGGTGCGGTATCGAATGCCATGAAGATGTCCTCGTCGTGATTCAGGCGCTCCCGCCCTGTAACCAGCTGTCAATAAGCGACCGGGAGATACTGCCCTGAGGCGGCATCAGCGGCAACTGGTCGCGGGAGAACCAGCCGGCCTCAATAATTTCCACGCCATCCGGACAGATTTCCCCGGATTCGTACTCAGCATGGAACGCCAGCATCAGTGAGTGCGGAAACGGCCAAGACTGGCTGCCATGATAGCGCAAGTTCCTGACACGTAACTGTGTTTCCTCCCATACCTCGCGCCGGACCGCGTGCTCGGCATCCTCACCAGGCTCCATAAAGCCAGCCAGACAGCTGAACATTCCCGGCGGAAACCCGGCACCATGTGCAAGCAGCGCCTGATCACCGCGACGCACCAAAGTGATTATGCAGGGTGTGATTCTCGGATACTGGGTGTACTGGCAGGCCGGACAGACCGTCGCCAGATCCCGTTCATGTGCCCTCGTCGCCGTACCGCAGCGACTGCAGAAGCCATGGTCACGACGCCAGCCCAGTAGCTGCACTGCCCGGGAAGCCATAATGAACTCACGGCGCGACAGCATATGAATCAGCCGGCGCAGATCCTCACCATGATAGCCTTCCGGCGGGGCCGCATCGGCATTCATGACTACGGAACAGACATGGCGCCCCTCCATGCGGCCAAGGTATATCAGCTCGCCGGGGAACAACATTCGCGCCATCCCTGCGCTGAAAAGCGGTAGTAGCGGCTGCGACTGGTCAGAGCTGATCAGCAGTCGACCCTGCTGGATAACAAACAGTAGCAGCTCGCCTTCAAGCTGCTGCGGTGCCGGGCAGAACTCGATTTCCGGAGCCATGGAAATCAGCCAACCGGCCGGATAACCGGAAAGCCGAGTTCTTCCATGCTGTCTTCAGCAATCTCGAGGACCGCATCGCCAATAGGCTTCATCTCTTCCATGCTCTCAAGATAGTAGTCAATGCTACTGATGGCATCTGCAAGGGTGTCCATGTGTTCGGGTTCCGGCGTGCCCGAACCCGAAGCCAGCAACCCCTGTTCAATGTAGGCGCGACAGGCATCCATAACCGCCCTGGCACGACCAAGGTCAAGAAACATCAGGCCACCGGAAACACCGCCGAGAATGCCTGGCAAGTTAGCCAGATGCATACGGTCCCAGCCGGTCTCCAGAAAGGAAGCTACGGCCCGTTTTGCCAGGGCAAGCCCTGAACGGCACTCGGAAACCACCGTCTTTCTGGCGTCATCCAGCTGATAGCGGGAAATTTTCTGATTGCCGGCATCCCGGTTGACATCATTGGACGGCAACAGGCTATGTTCCAGCGAAGCCACCGCATTTTCTGCTGTCAACAGATCATCAACCAGCGCCTGAAAATCGACGGATTCAATATCGGTATCAGCCGCCCAGCCACGTACCGAGTCGGCACGATCCTTGAGCTGCTGCGCCTCACGATTCAGATTAACCATGGTCAGGGTGCTACCGATTCTGGCCAGACCATCGGCGACATCCCGGTAATCCGTATCCGCCACACCCTGAGCTGCGAGATCAAGTGTCTGCTTGACACTGTTGAGTTCTTCTTTCAACGACACCGCGACTGTTCTGATGACCGAGCCACCGCCACCGGTCATCAGGGCAATCTCCGCCTGCAGTTCCGCATCAGTAATGCGGGGACGGATCTCAAACGCCTGCTTGACCTCGCCAAGCACACCCGCAGAATGACTGCACAGCGAAACGATAAAAATACTTTCTTTCAACAGCAGCAAGGACGCGTCTGCGGCCAATGCCCGCTCACCTTCCTGGACAAGGCGCTTGATCTGCCTGTCGTACTGTGCAAGCAGTGCCTTGCGGGCCGGCGTGATCACCATGTCGTCAGCAATCAGCGCCTCAAGCATGGCGCGACCAACCCACCACATCCGCCCCATCGGGGCCGGACCACACAAGCGGTCGAGACGACCCAACGCCCGAGCCATCAGCTTCAGGCTAACCGTGCTGTTCTGCGCTCTCAGCACACCAAGCAGGCCTACCTGATACATGTGGCGCAGGCGCCGGCCGAGGCGACCCAGCTCTGAGGGAGGTGTCTTGCTTGCTACAGGAGCAGGAAAGCGATCCCGGGCCAGATCAACGGAGAAAAAATGACTTTCCTGAACCAGCGGCTTGCCGGCTGCGCGGCGCAACTCGTTGAGACCGCCAACCATGACCTCCGGCAGCGGCCGGTTCTTCAGCTGGACATATTCCAGATAGCGGCCAACCAGCAAGATGGCCTGACTCAAAGCCGCACCTAACGGGGTGGCCGAAGGCCCGCCTTCCTGCAGTTTGCGGGTAACCTGCTCCATCTCGGTGATCATCAGAGCGGCCGCCGGCAGCTCCAGTACCTGGAAAATACCGCGCAGTTGGTGAAAAGCCTCTGCACAGGCATCCAGCTCGTGAAGCTGGGACGCATCCGCCGCCCAAGCCTCGAGATGCCGGCCAACCTCCACCAGAGTGCTGTCTATCTCTTCCTTGATGAAGGTCAGCGAGGTGCTGTTGGTCATGGCAACCATGAAATCTCCGCTGTCTTGATATTCTTCTAAGCGCTTGCCGGCAAACACTGATCAGTTTCCCGCAGGTCCCCGAGTGTGCCTGTCCGTGCCCCGATCAACAGTGCCGGCAACTGTCGCATGATGTTAAAGAATGCGTCAACTTTTACCGCCAACCAACTGAAAAAAAAGAGTTTTGCCAAATCGGACACAATTCGTAGAAGGTGCTGCGGGTCTCAGGTCTGCCGACGCCACAGGCTGCCACCCTCCGCCGCCCGGTCGAGCTGATCGAGCCGGGCCTCATGTCGGGCCAGCTCGTCGTCACTGGCCGCGCAAACCTGCAAGGCTGAACGGCCGGCAGGCAATCGTCTGATTGGCTCCGCCGTCGCCACACCGGAACTGCCCTCACCATCCAGCGACAGCCCGACCTGCCCGCCGGTCATGGCCAGATAGACTTCGGCCAGCAGCCGGGCATCCAGCAAGGCACCGTGCAGTTCCCGGTTGGAGTTGTCGATACCGAAGCGACGGCAAAGGGCATCCAGACTGACCCGCTGGCCCGGGTACATTTGCCGCGCCATGACCAGGCTGTCGAGCACCCGGCAGCGCTCCAGAATATTAATTGCCGGCTCACCGAGCAGCTTCAGCTCATGATTGATAAAGCCGATATCGAACGGCGCGTTATGAATCACCAGCTCGGCGCCATCGACAAACTCGATAAAGTCCTCAGCGACGGCTGAAAACAGCGGTTTGTCCGCCAGAAACTCGGTACTCAGGCCATGCACATCCAGCGCCGCCTGATCACTGTCCCGTTGCGGGTTGAGGTAGTAATGCAGCACCCGTCCGGTACAACGGCGGTCGACAATCTCGACACAGCCGATCTCGATAATACGATGGCCTTCGCTGGTCTCAAGGCCGGTCGTTTCGGTATCCAGAACAATCTGTCTCATCGGGGCACCCCTCCGTTACCGGGTTGCAGGCTGTCGATACCGCGATTAGCCAACTGGTCCGCCCGCTCGTTCTCGTCGTGGCCGCTATGGCCCTTGACCCAGTGCCAGCGCACCGTGTGCCGCGCTGCGGCCTGCTCCAGCTGCTGCCACAGGTCGGCATTCTTGACCGGCTTCCTGTCCGAGGTTTTCCAGTTGCGCGCTTTCCAGGCGGGCAACCATTCGCTGATACCCTTGCGGACATACTCCGAGTCTGTGGTCAGGTCGACGTCACAGGGCTCGCGCAGGGTTTCCAGCGCACGAATGGCCGCCATCAGCTCCATGCGGTTATTGGTCGTGTCAGGTTCGCCGCCAAACAGCTCACGCTCATGTTCGCCGTAGCGCAACAAGGCTCCCCAGCCCCCGGGGCCAGGGTTTCCGCGGCATGCACCGTCGGTGAAAATTTCGATTCGCTTCAATGCTCGGATCCTTCCTGATCAGGCCTGATACGCCGCTGCCAGTGCGCCAGCGGCACCGGAATCACCTGCGGGCCGCGCTCCGGCAGGGCAAAGCGCGGGCGCAAGGGCCGGATCATAGCCGCCCGCTTGCGGGCGACGAGAATATAGAAGGCGCCTCGACGGGGCCAGCAGCGTTGACCAAGGCGGGCAATAAACGAGTATCGCCGGGGCGAACCTTCCGCCAGCGGCAACACATAGTGACCACTTTCGTAACCCTCTAGCTCCAGCCCGAGCACGCCCAGCCAGTCGTGCACGCGCTGGGCCGGAAGAAACCGGGCCAGCCATGGCAGCCGCCCCGAACCGAGCCGGAACAGCCGCGCCAGCCCCCACAGGCTGAAAGGGTTGAAACCGACCACCACCAGCGTACCGCCCGGAATCAGGCTGCGGGTGGTTTCCCTGAGCACCTCATGCGGGTTGGCCTCGAAGTCCAGGCTGTGGTGAAGCAGCACCAGATCCAGGCTGTGGTTGGCAAACGGCAGACTGGCGGGATCGGCAAGAAGATCAGCCCCCTCGTCGCCGGGACGGCCGAGGTAGTGACGGCGACGGATTCGGGTGGCATCCAGAAGGTGCTCTGCCCGACCGACACCACATTGCAGGGCGTGGTAGCCGACAGCCCGAACCAGAATGTCATCGAGTAGCAGGCGCTGTTCGGCGAGCATGGCCTGGCCGGCCTCACTGGCCAGCCATTCCGCAAAGGCGCGATCTGTGTCCGGCGGTGGCCGCCGGAACGGCGAACGAAGCAGACGTGGCAAGTCCATACGGTTTGCGCAACCTGTGACGGGTGTTAAGGTGCAGTCTATCAAGGCTTTGGTATCTGTTCTGCCCTTATGCTGCATCTTCACCCGGTACCGGCGTTTCAAGACAACTATATCTGGCTGGTCCATGACGACAGCGGTCGCTGCCTGATCACCGACCCCGGTGACGCCGTGCCGGTAATCGCCGCCCTGGACCGGCTGGGACTGACCCCGACTGCCATCCTGATCACCCATCACCACCCGGATCATATTGGCGGCATTCAGGCCCTGCTGAGTCGTTGGCCGGTGCCGGTATATGGCCCGGCCCGGGAAAAAATTCCCGGCTGCACCCAACCCATGCACGACGGCAACCGGATCCGCTTTGATGCCCCGAAAATAACGCTGGATGTGCTGGACGTACCGGGGCACACGCTGGGCCATATCGCTTATTACAGTGCCGAGGCTGAGCCGCCGGTTCTGCTCTGCGGCGACACCCTGTTCAGTGGCGGCTGCGGCAGACTGTTCGAGGGTACCGCCGCACAACTCCAGCAGTCACTGGACCGCTATGCCGGGATGCCCGGCAACACCCTGTTGTGCTGCACCCACGAGTACACCGAAGCGAATCTTCGTTTCGCCCTGTCGCTGTTGCCGCAAGATCCGGCCATTGGCCGGCGCATGGCAGAGGTTCAGGCGCTGCGCGGGCAAGGTCAGCCCTCCCTGCCCTCGACACTGGCTGAGGAACGGCAAAGCAATGTGTTCCTGCGCTGTGAAGACCCCGCCCTGATTAAGGCGCTGGCCGGTGATGCCAAGGAACCTGTCGACCGGCTTTCGGTCTTTACGGCATTGCGGGCACGGAAAGACCGTTTCTGATACCTTTCCGTTGCCGACCTATGCCCCGCCGCCGTGCGGGACTACTTGACTGACTTGATGGCCACTTTCGTTGTTATGAAAACGTTGTTATGAAAAAAATCACCCTGCTGCTGGGCGCTGCCCTGCTCCTGAATGCCTGTGCCAGTCGCGGCCCGGCAGTTTCCGAACATGATCCACTGGACGATTTCGGCCCGATGCTGGCTGCTGCTGCGGAGCAAGGCAATATCGCCCTGCTCTGTGGTGATACTGACGAGCCGGAACTGAAACCGGAAGCGCTGCCCGTCACCGGCAATGATCTGTGGGAGCGTCTGCGTAGCGGCTTCGCCATGGATCTGGACCGCGATGATGCACGCATCACTGCCGAGCGCAATTGGCTGATCCGCAACCCTCAATATATTGAACGGGTCACCACTCGCGCCCAACGCTACCTTTATCACATCGTCGAGCGCGCCGAGGCCAAGCAGGTGCCGCTTGAGCTTGCGCTGCTGCCGATTGTCGAGAGTGCTTTTGATCCGTTCGCCTATTCACATGGCCGCGCTTCCGGCCCATGGCAATTCATTCCCTCCACCGGCCGCGCTTTCGGACTGACCCAGAATTACTGGTACGACGGCCGCCGCGATATCCTTGCCTCCACCGATGCCGCGCTGGATTATCTGACCCGCCTCGCCAATCGCTTCAATGGCGACTGGGAACTGGCGCTGGCTTCTTACAACGCTGGCGGCGGTACTGTTTCGCAAGCCATTACCAGAAACAAGCGTCGCAACCGCCCGACTGATTACTGGAGTCTTGATCTGCCCCGTGAAACCCGAGCCTATGTGCCGAAGCTGATTGCCATCAGCCAGATTGTTCGCGACCCGCAACGTTACGGCCTGAGCCTGCAACCTGTTGCCAACCAGCCTTATTTCAGCGTCGTCGATACTGCCGGGCAGCTCGACCTGCAACTGGCCGCAGATATGGCCGGTGTCGACATCGATGAGCTTTATTATCTCAACGCAGGTTACAGCCGCTGGAGCACGCCACCGTCAGGCCCGCACCGCCTGCTGGTGCCGATTTCACGAGCAGAAGCACTGAGCCTGGCACTGCTCGACTTGCCTGCAGAGCAGCGGCTGCGCTGGCAGCAGTACACCATTTCATCCGGCGACACGCTCGGCGGCATTGCCAGGCGCTTCAACACCACCATTGACGCACTGAAAGCCACCAACAATCTGAACGGCAATATTATTGTTGCCGGTCGCACGCTGTTGATCCCGCAGCCGGGCGCCAACGCCGACAGCTATAAACTCAGCGCAGATAATCGACTGCAATTGAAACAGAGTCAGGGCCCGGCCGGGGGCACGCGGATCGATTACCAAGTACGCAGCGGCGACAGCTTGTGGACCATCGCCCGGAAACACACTGTCGGTGTGCGGGAGCTGGCCAAATGGAACGGCATGGCACCGGGCGACACCCTCAGTGTCGGTCGGTCTCTGGTGATCTGGAGTCAGTCCGGCACTGGCGCAGCAGCTCCGCAAGCAGGTGATCGCCCGGAAATGATCCGCAAGGTAAATTATGCTGTTCGCCATGGTGATTCCCTGCACCGTATCGCCAATCGTTTCAATATATCGGTGACCCAGATCGCCGGCTGGAATAATCTCAACACCAGTCGCTACCTGCAGCCGGGACAGAAACTGAAACTGTATGTGGATGTACGCCATGCGCCGTAACCGCATTGCCGGTTATTGTCTTGCAACTGTAGCAGCACTTGGCTGTGCTGCGAGTTCTGCCGAGCCGCGGCATGGCTACCATCCGTATGGCGTACTCAAGTACCCGGCTGACTTCCATCATTTCGATTACGTCAATCCCGATGCACCCAAGGGCGGCACGTTGACGCTACTCGGTGCCGGTGATTTTGACAGCATCAATCCCTACATCCTGTCAGGCCGCAGCCCGGCCAACTCGCCGGGCATCTATGTGTTCGGCTTTCTCGAGATGACCGATACGTTGATGATGGGCAACGATGTTCATAACAGCGTCGGCGACGAGGCCGGATCCGCCTATGGCCTGATTGCCAAAAGCATTGACTGCGATGAGTCTCTCGACCACTGCACTTTCAAACTTCGACAGGAAGCGAAGTTTCAGGATGGCATCGCCATCACTGCCGAAGACGTGGCGTTCTCATTTGCCCTGCTTCGCGAGCAGGGGCATCCGCGCTATGCGCTGCGTTACCAGCAGATTGATAAGGTCAGTGTGATCGACAAACATCAGGTACGTTTTCACTTCAGCGGCGAACATCGACGCATGCTGCCACTGATCGCCGGGCAACTGCCTGTACTGCCGAAACACTACTGGAAAGACAAGGACTTCAGCCGCAGCTCTCTGGATATTCCGGTTATCAGCGGCCCCTACAGGGTGGCCAGACTACAACCCGGCAAACAGATGGTGCTACAGCGTGACCCGCAGTACTGGGGACGCGACTTGCCCGTTAACCGTGGTCGTTACAATTTCGACACCGTGGTAATCGACTTCTACCGCGATGCCCAGGTGGCCTTCGAAGCATTCAAAACCGGCGGTTACGATGTTCACCTTGATTACATTGCCAAACACTGGGCAACCGCCTACGACTTCCCGGCTGTGCGTGATGGCCGGGTCAAGCGCGGGGAAATTCCCCACCGCATTGCCCAGGGCACTCAGGCATTCTTCTTTAACCAGCGTCGGGCACCATTCAACGACCCGAATCTGCGGCAGGCGCTGGGCATGCTGTTTGATTACGAGTGGACCAATCGCACCATTTTCAACGGCGCCTACCAACGGCAACTGAGCTGGTTTCCGAACAGCAGCCACAGCGCCACCGGCATTCCTTCAGGCCGGGAGCTGGCGCTACTGGAACCGTTCCGGGAGCAACTGCCTGACGAGCTGTTCAGTGAACCGTTCAAACTGCCCGTCAGCGATGGTTCCGGCCGGGACCGGCGCCTGATGAGCCAGGCCATGGCACTTTTCAAACAGGCCGGCTACGTGGTGCGTGACCGCAAGCTGGTACACGGCGATAGCGGCGCGCCACTGAAAATGGAAATCCTGAACTACCATAACCCGGGCATGGATCGCGTTATCCAGCCGTGGCTGCGAAACCTGGAGGCGCTTGGCATCGAGGCCAGCTACCGCTCGGTGGATCCGGCCAGCTTCAAGGAGCGGCTCGACAAATTTGACTTTGACGTCACGCTTTTCGTATTGCCGCAGAATACTTTTCCCGGTGTCGAGCTGATCGAGTACCTGCACTCCGATAGTGCCAACCTGAGTGGCGGCCGCAATTACGCCGGCATTCAGGATCCGGTAGTCGATGCCCTGATCAGCAAAGTATTATCCGCCACCACTCTGGAAGATTACCGGGCTGCATTGCGGGCGCTGGACCGGGTACTACTGTGGCGTCACTACACTATTCCGCACTGGTACCTGGGCCGCCACCGGCTAGCATGGTGGAACCGTTTTGAACGACCGGATGCGCCGATGCCATACATACTCGGCACGGAAACCTGGTGGCAGAAAAATGGCCCGGGCCAACCGGCTACTGCCGATAAATAATGACCACAGGGAGTTCAGATGCTGAGAACGTTGCTGCTTGCACCGCTTTTACTCACCATGGCTGCCAGCACTCAGGCGGCACCCGCAAGTCATGCCATTGCCATGCATGGCAAGCCGAAGTACGACGCCAACTTCCGCCACTTCGATTACGTCAACCCGGATGCGCCGAAGGGTGGCACGCTGCGCCGACACGTCATCGGCACCTTTGACAGCTTCAACCCCTATATTCCCAAGGGCAATGCCGCCGCCGGCACCGGATACCTGTACGAGACCCTGACTACTGCAAGCCAGGACGAGCCCTTTACCCAGTACGGCCTGCTGGCCAGCTCCATCGAACTGGCGAATGATCGCAGCCATGTAACATATCGACTGCACCCGGAAGCCCGCTTCGCAGATGGCAAACCCGTTACCGCAGAAGATGTGGCATTTTCCTTTGAGTTGCTGACCAGCCAGGGCTCTCCCGGCTATGCCTACTACTATGCCGATGTGGAGAAAGCCGAAGTTGTTGATCGGCTGACTGTGCGCTTCCATTTTCGCAGCACCGAAAACAAGGAGTTGCCACTGATCGTTGGCCAACTGCCGGTACTGCCGAAACACTATTGGCAGGAGCGTGACTTCAGCAAACCAACACTCGACAAACCGCTTGGCAGCGGCCCATACCGGATTGAAAGTGTTCAACCGGGCCGTCGCATCGTTTACTCACGGCGCAACGATTACTGGGGCAAGGATCTGCCCGTCAATCGCGGCCAGTACAACTTTGACCAGCTCAGCTTCGAATATTTTCTCGATGAAACTGTTTCTCTGGAAGCCTTCAAGGGTGGCGCCTATGACTGGCGCCTGGAAAACAGCGCCAAGGACTGGGCCACCGGCTATGCCAGCCCGGCACTGACAAAAAAAGAAATCATCCTTGAAGAGATTCGCCACCAGTTGCCGGTGGGCATGCAGGCTTTTGTCATGAACCAGCGGCGCCCACTGTTCCGGAACAGAGCGCTTCGCGAGGCAATCGGTCTGGCTCTGGATTTTGAGTGGTCGAACCAGAATCTTTTCCAGAGTCAGTATGTGCGCACCCGCAGCTTTTTCCAGAACTCGGAGATGGCTGCCACCGGCCTGCCGTCCGCTGCAGAGCTGAAAATCCTCGAGCCTTTTCGAAAGCAACTCCCGGAGGAAGTCTTCAAGCGCGAATATCAGCCACCGAAAACCGATGGCTCCGGCCGTCCCCGTGAAAACCTGCAGCGCGCCCAGCAACTTCTGCGCGAAGCCGGCTACACCCTCAAACAGAACCAGCTATTTACTGCCGCGGGCGAACCGGTCAAGTTCGAGATTCTGCTCAACAGTCCGGCATTCGAGCGCGTCGCGCTGCCGTTCTCGCGCAACCTGAAGGCCCTCGGAATAGCTGCCGGCGTCCGCCGCATCGATCCGAACCAGTACGTCGAACGTGTGCGCAAGTTCGACTACGACGTCATCATCGGCGGCTTTCCACAGTCCCTTTCTCCGGGCAATGAACAACGTGATTTCTGGCACTCGAAAGCCGCCGACACTCCGGACTCACGCAACCTGATCGGCCTGCGCGACCCGGTTGTCGATGCACTGGTGGAGCTGATCATCAGTGCCCCGACACGGGAAGACCTGGTCACTCGCTGCCGGGCACTGGACAGGGTGCTGCAGTGGGGCCATCACGTGGTGCCGAACTGGCACATCGACCGGTTCCGCGTCGCTTATCGCCACACCCTCGCCCACCCGAAGGTATCGCCGCCCTACGGCCTGCCAATTGACGCCTGGTGGCAGAAACCCTGATGAGCTGGTACATCCTGCGCCGTCTCGCCCTGATAGTACCGACCCTGTTCGGCATTCTGGTGCTGAATTTCCTGATTGTGCAGGCCGCTCCCGGCGGCCCGGTAGAACGCATGGTGGCCGAGCTGAAAGGCATGCATGCGTCTGCCACCGGACAGTTCGCTGGCAGTAGCGCGGATATGCTGCAGACCACCACCGGCAGCAGCGAATATCGCGGCTCCCAGGGCCTGCCGCCGGAGCTGATCGCGCGTATTGAAGCGCTGTACGGGTTCGACAAGCCGCCGCTGGAACGTTTCTGGCTGATGCTGAAAAACTATGCCAGCCTTGAATTCGGAGAATCCTATTACCGCGGCAGACCCGTCACCGAACTGATTGTCGAACGTTTGCCCGTGTCCATCTCGCTCGGCCTCTGGAGCACCCTGATTACCTACCTGGTATCTGTGCCACTGGGCATACGAAAAGCCGTTCGTCATGGCACACCGTTCGATATCTGGAGCAGCAGCGCGATTATTGTCGGTTATGCCATCCCCAGCTTCCTGTTTGCCATCTTGCTGATCGTGCTGTTCGCTGGCGGCAGCTATCTCGACTGGTTCCCGCTGCGTGGCCTGACCTCCGATAACTGGGATTCATTATCCTGGTTCGGCAAGATCACCGATTACCTCTGGCATATCACCCTGCCGACCATTGCCATCGTCATCGGCAACTTTGCCACCCTGACCATGCTGACAAAAAACTCGTTTCTTGATGAAATCAGCAAGCTTTATGTGCAGACCGCCATGGCCAAGGGGCTCAGTGAGAATCAGGTGCTTTATCGTCACGTATTCCGTAATGCCATGCTGATTATCATTGCCGGTTTCCCGGCTGCTTTTGTTGGCATGTTCTTTTCCGGTGTGTTGCTGATCGAATATATCTTCTCCCTTGAGGGGCTGGGCCTGCTCGGGTTTGAGTCGGTCATCAATCGCGATTACCCGGTGGTATTCGGCACCCTGTTTATCTTCACTTTGATCGGCCTGCTGCTGAAGCTGGTCAGTGATCTCACCTATGTACTGGTGGATCCGCGCATTGACTTCGAACGGCGGGAATTCTGATGTTGCTGAAGAATCCGGTCAGTCGGCGCCAATGGCAGGCATTCCGGGATAACCGGCGTGGCTACTGGTCACTGTGGATATTTGCCGGGCTGCTGCTGATCTGCATGACGGCTGAGATCATTGCCAACGACAAGCCGATCCTGCTCGGCTATCAGGGCGAGCTGTACGCGCCGGTTCTGTTTACCTACCCGGAAACCGAGTTCGGCGGCATGTTCGAAACCGAAGCCAATTACCGCGACCCCTATGTTCGTGAACTGATCGAGGCCGAGGGCTGGATGCTGTGGCCACTGATCCGGTTCAGCTACAACACCATCAACTATGATCTGACTGTCCCCTCCCCGGCCCCGCCCTCGACTGAAAACTGGCTGGGCACTGATGATCAGGGGCGCGACGTATTGGCGCGCATCATTTATGGCCTGCGCATTTCATTACTGTTCGGCCTGATGCTGACTTTTGCCAGCAGCATTGTTGGCGTCATGGTCGGCGCCATTCAGGGTTATTACGGCGGCTGGGTGGATCTGGCCGGCCAGCGCTTTCTTGAAATCTGGTCGAGCATGCCAACACTCTATCTGCTGATTATTCTGTCCAGTTTCGTCAAGCCGGGGTTCTGGTGGTTGCTGGCAATCATGCTGCTGTTTTCCTGGATGGCGCTGGTGGATCTGGTTCGGGCCGAGTTCCTGCGCGGCCGCAATCTGGATTATGTTCGCGCCGCCCGAGCGCTTGGCGTGTCTGACCGGATGATCATGTTCCGCCACATCCTGCCCAATGCCATGGTCGCGACCCTGACCTTTATGCCGTTCATTTTGAACGGCTCGATCGTCACCCTGACCTCACTGGACTTTATCGGCTTTGGCCTGCCGCCGGGTTCGCCCTCCATGGGTGAGCTGCTCGGCCAGGGCAAGGCCAACTTGCAAGCGCCCTGGCTTGGCATCAGCGCCTTTGTCTCGCTGGCATTCATGTTGTCGTTGCTGATTTTTATCGGCGAAGCGGTGCGCGACGCCTTTGATCCGAGGAAGTACTTGCAATGACTATCCGCCTCGCGATCAATGAGTTGACCATCCGTTTTCCCGGTCAGTTACAGCCGGCCGTGAATAACGTCAGCCTGTCCGTACAGGCCGGCAGAATGCTGGCACTGGTGGGCGAATCCGGTTCCGGCAAATCCCTGACTGCCCTGGCGGTGCCGCAACTTCTTCCGACCCAGGCCAATTGGCATGCAAAAAGTATCCAACTTGACGGAGAGGACATCAGTCGCGCCTCCGAACTACGTCTTCGCACCTTACGCGGGCACCGCATCGGCATCGTTTTTCAGGAGCCGCTGTCTGCCCTGAATCCACTGCATACTGTCGCCAGGCAACTGGCAGAGAGCCTGCAGATTCATCAGAAACTGTCGAACCAGCAGGCCCGGGCCCGCAGCATTGAACTACTGACGCTGGTGCAACTGCCGGAGCCTGAACAGATGCTCATGCGCTACCCGCACCAACTTTCCGGCGGCCAGCGCCAGCGGGTCATGATTGCCATGGCGCTGGCCAACGATCCGTCCGTGCTGATTGCGGATGAGCCGACCACCGCCCTTGATGTCACCGTCCAGCAAAGCATTCTGGACCTGCTCAAGAAGCTGCAAAAAGACCTCAATCTCGGGGTGCTACTGATTACCCATGATCTCGGCATCGTCGCCCGCTACGCCGAAGATGTGGCGGTGATGAAGCAGGGTGAAATTGTTGAAACCGGTGTCACTCGCGACGTGTTGGCCGCACCACAACACCCCTACACACAACAACTGCTTGGTGCTGAACCGCACGGCAGCGCACCGGTAACAGATGCCAGCCGCAATGTGCTCCTGCAGGGTGACAACGTCTGCGTCTGGTTCAGGCAGAAACGCAGCTGGGGCCGACATGACTGGTTTCATGCCGTTGATGACGTCAGCTTCGTGGTCCGTCAGGGCGAAACGCTGGGCATTGTTGGCGAATCCGGCTCCGGCAAATCAACGCTGGCAATGGCCATCCTGCGCCTGATCGACAGTCGCGGCGGTATCCGCCTTGGCGATACCCGTCTTGATACCCTGCGTGGACGTGCCGTCACTCCATTGCGTAAACGCATGCAGGTGGTGTTTCAGGATCCCTGGGGCACACTCGATCCGCGCATGACCGTTGGCCAGATCGTGGCCGAGGGCCTGACCGTGCACGCCAGAGAGCTGCATCGGCAACAACGGGACCAGCAGGTTGCCGATATGCTCCGCGAGGTGGGACTGGATCCGGACGCCCGGCACCGCTATCCGCACGAGTTCTCCGGCGGCCAGCGTCAGCGGATTGCCATCGCCCGGGCCCTGATTCTGCGCCCGGAGCTGCTGATACTGGATGAGCCGACCTCGGCACTGGACCGCAGCATCCAGCATCAGGTGCTGGAGCTGCTGCGCGATCTGCAGCAACGCTTCAACCTGACCTATGTGTTTATCAGCCACGACCTGAAGCTGGTCCGCAGCATCAGTCATCATCTGCTGGTAATGCGACATGGCAGGGTAGTCGAGTCCGGCACCACGGAACAGGTCTTCTCCGGGCCCACTCAGGACTACACCAGAACGCTGCTTGATGCCGCCTTTGATGAGCGCCTGAGACAGCTATAGGATTGCTTACAACCCGCCACTGGCGAAGCCACGCCAAGCCCCTATACTTGGGCGCAATTATCAGCATCAAGGGAGATCACCATGGGTTTTATGACTGGCAAGCGCTACCTCATCGTTGGCATCGCCAGCGACCGCTCGATTGCCACCGGCATTGCCGAAGCCATGCATCGCGAAGGCGCCGAACTGGCGTTTACCTACCAGAGCGACAAACTGAAATCACGGGTGGTCAAAGCTGCCGAAGCCTATGGCAGCAGTGAAGCCATGTGCTTCCCCTGTGATGTGGTCAGTGATGAACAGATTGATGCCGTCTTTACCGAACTGAAAAAGCACTGGGACGGCCTCGACGGCATCGTTCATGCAGTCGGCTTTGCTCCCGGCTACGAGCTGGATGGCAACTACATTGATGTCACCACCCGGGAAGGCTTCCGCATTGCCCATGACATTTCCAGCTACAGCTTCGTGGCTCTCGCCAAGGCCGGTCATGAAATGATGAAAGGCCGCAATGGCAGCCTGCTGACACTGACCTATCATGCTTCACGCCAGACAGTACCGAACTACAACGTTATGGGCCTGGCCAAGGCCAGTCTGGAGGCGTCAGTGCGTTATCTTGCTGCCAGTGTCGGGCCGGAAGGCATTCGGGTAAACGCCATTTCCGCCGGGCCAATTCGTACCCTGGCAGCCTCTGGCATCAAGAAGTTTCGCGCCATGCTTGACCATAATGCCGCCAAGGCACCGCTGCGCCGCAATGTCACCATCGAAGAAGTTGGCAACGCTGCTGCATTTCTCTGTTCCGACCTTGCCTCTGGCATCACTGGCGAGATCATGTATGTGGACGCCGGGGCGAATACCTCCGCCATGGCTCTGGCCGACGAAGACTGAACTCATCAGGCAACAAAAAAGCCGGCATAGCCGGCTTTTTTGTTGCCTGATTTTTTATTCAACCACTTCCGGGCGCAGGCGGCTCTCATACACATTCACGGGGGTGGTGTTGCGCAGCAGCATAAGCGCCTGACGCAAACTGCGACTGCCCTCAACGCTGGCCAGCTCAGCCAGCGCCATCGCCTCCTCGGTATCACTCAGCTGCGCCACGCCATCACGTACCGCAACAACACTCAGCGCTACCAGATCACCATTGGCAAGACGCAGCACCTGCACAGACCCGCTGCCCTCAGCAGGACGCGGCGCAGAAAAAGCGGCACGCACAACTTCGGCAGAAGGCACTGCATCAGTTCGTGACAAATCATCCTGATTTCGAACTTCAGCGCCAACAGTAGCAGCCAGCGCGTCAATGCCGGCACCAGCGGCAACCGCCTCGCGAGCGGACTCGGTCAAGGCATCAATTTCCGCCAGTGCCCATTCGCGCTGAATATTGCTACGAATTCGATCACGCACCTCAGCCAGAGGCACTGGTTCGGCCGGGCGCACTTCCCCAATGCGAACCACCAGAGAACGACCATCCGGCAACTGCAGCAACTCACTATTCAAACCCTGATCGCGCACCGCCGAAGATACCACCGCCTCACGCACGACAGCGTGCTGTAGCAATCCACCCGACTGCGCCAGTGTCAGCCAGTCAGTGGTCTGCAGCGGCAGGCCGAGCTGCTCGGCCGGGGTCTGCAGGTCACTGTGCTCGAACGCCAGCTCCTCAAGTTGATCGGCAAGTTCAATTGCCCTGACTTCGGCTGCCCGTTTCTCAAGATCCGCAATGATCGCATCCCTGCTCTGTTCCACTGCCGGCAGCTCACGGGTCTGAACCGACAACAGCTTGACAAGGTGATAACCGGCATCCGTTACGACTGGCGCGGATACTTCACCTTCGGCCAGTGCGAACAGGGCCTGCTCCATCGATTCCGGCAAATCACCACGCCCTACCAGACCCAGCTCACCGCCAGCCGGTGCTGTGGATGCATCATCGGAAGCATCCCTGGCCAGATCAGCGAAATCCTCGCCCATGGCCAGACGGCCCTGCAGGGTCGCAATCTTCTGTTCTGCCTCGGCAGAGCTCTGATCGTCATTGACGGCAACCAGAACATGCGCCGCCCGGCGACGCTCAGCCCTTGCCGCGACCTGCTCCATGGCGGCACGGCGGGAGGCATACTCGGCCTGGATCTGCTCCTCGGTAATCTCCGCTTGGCCTGCCAGCTGTGCCGGATCAATTGCCACGTACTGCAGGCGCAGACTCTCCGGAGTCATGAAGGTGTTCTGATTGGCGTCGTACCAGGCCTGAATGTCTTCTGCGCTGACGTCATAACCGGATGCAAGCTCGGCCACAGTTCTGCGCACGTAACGAATATCGCGCTGCTGCTCAGCCAGACGCCGCTGCTCGGCAACCTCTGCCGGCAAGGCAAAGTCAGTGTCTTCAAAACCGCTCCGCACCTGATTCAGTAACAGGTCCTGACGCAGGCTACGAATAAATGAACGCTGATTCATACCCCTTGCGCGCACGAACTGCTCAAACGCATCGGCGGAAAACTTGCCATTCGCATCATGAAACCGGGGGATATCTACGACCAGTCGCGCCGCCTGCTCCTCTGAAACAGCCAGGCTGGCGTTACGCGCTTCAACAGCAAGCAGCTCATTATTGATCAACCCCTGGAGCACCATCTCCGGGCCGATAAAACTTTCCAGCAGCGCCGGATCCACGCCAGGGCTCTGACTCAGAACCTGCTGACGCATTTGCTGTACCCGCTCATTCAGCAGCCGGCCATAGATAGGATTACCGTCAACTTCCGCGACAACATCCGCATTCCGGCCACTTGATTCAAAGTACCCGTAAAACCCGGTAATGATAAAAGGCACAATAAACAGGAACAGCAGTATTTTGCCGATTGGTCCACGGATAAAATTTCTGAACGACTGCATCCAATTTCTCCATTGACGCCCGGCTCAATCAGTTTCCGGGCTGCCAGACTCACTGACTCATAAACAAAAAAGCGCATCCTCTGGATACGCTTTTTCGATGGCGGAGCGGACGGGACTCAAACCCGCAACCCCCGGCGTGACAGGCCGGCATTGCAAAACCGGCTGAACTACCGCTCCGTCACAGGCACTCAGTTAACAGCATCCTTCAGTGCCTTGCCGGCCTTGAAGCCCGGGACTTTGGCAGCAGCAATCTTGATGGTTGCACCGGTCTGCGGATTACGCCCCTCACGGGCAGCACGCTCTTTAACCTGGAAAGTGCCGAAGCCTACCAAAGAAACCGTGTCACCGTTTTTCAGTGCACCGGTGACCGCTTCGATGGTTGCATCCAGTGCGCGACCAGCATCTGCTTTGGACAGATCAGCTGCTGCGGCGATAGCGTCAATCAGTTCAGATTTATTCACGAAATTCCCCTTTGATTATGCAGATTATTCAGATGAGCGCCCGGCTCTCGTTCCCTGACCAAGGCGACTTTATACCAATGGCTCCCTGTACCGTCAAGGAAGGCTCCGTCTACTGACAAAAGCCTGCAACCCGCGTCCCTGCTGGCCTGACGCAACTCAACAAAGACGTCAGAACCGCGCGGCAGTATAGCAGTCCATTTGCTTATGACAGCAGGATTCAGCACACAAACCGGAATTTCCGCACAGGTTTTACAGAAAAGGTGAAAATAGCGGCGGAACCTCATGATTAGGAAAACAATATTTCCCAAGCTGACTGTTCCGACCTGACCCCGCCTGCTTCAGTCCTGATAATTCAACGCTGCTTTTTTAACCGGATTTCGCCCGATGCACACATATCGACCATGTGCGGGTGACACCAAACGTAACGCCGGATCAGTGTGTGCTGACACGGTCTTCATCCGGTTCCGGCTTCTTGCTGTTCTCGGCAGCGATTTCCTCCTCCACCTCAGCCTGACTGAGCGGAGTCGGCATATGTTGCAACGCCACCTCAAGCACCTGATCAATCCATTTGACCGGAATAATCTTCAGCGACGACTTGATGTTCTCCGGAATCTCTTTCAGATCCCGTTCATTTTCGTGCGGAATCAGCACAGTATCGATACCGCCACGATGCGCCGCCAGAAGCTTTTCTTTCAAACCACCGATCGGCAGAACCTGACCGCGCAGGGTGATCTCACCCGTCATCGCCACATTGGCGCGAACCGGGATGCCGGTCAGAACCGACACAAGAGTAGTGCACATAGCAATGCCGGCACTCGGCCCGTCTTTCGGCGTGGCGCCTTCCGGTACGTGGATATGGAAGTCGTTGCGCTCAAGCTGACGGCGACGGATGCCGAGCGTGCGCGCGCGACTCTTGACCACCGTCCAGGCGGCCTGAATCGATTCCTGCATGACATCGCCCAGCGAGCCGGTACTGGTTACCCTGCCCTTGCCAGGTACCGATACACCTTCAATGGTCAGCAGTTCACCGCCCACGGAAGTCCAGGCCAGACCGGTCACCTGACCAACCTGATCGGCCTCCTCGGCACGGCCGAAGCTGTACTTGCGTACGCCGAGATAGTTTTCGATACCGTCGCCCTCGACCAAAACCGGCTCGGTCGAACCGGCCAGCAGGTGCTCCTTGACCACCTTGCGGCAAACCTTGGCTATTTCCCGCTCAAGACCACGGACGCCGGCCTCACGGCTGTAGTGGCGAATGATATGACGCAGGCTGGCCTCGTCAAACTGGACTTCATTTGCCTTCAGGCCATTCGCCTCCAGCTGCTTGGGCAGCAGGTACTGACGGGCAATATTGACCTTCTCGTCCTCGGTGTAACCGGGAATCCGGATCACTTCCATCCGGTCCAGCAGCGGCCCCGGGATATTCATCGAGTTCGAGGTGCAGATAAACAGCACTTCAGAAAGATCGTAATCCACTTCCAGATAATGATCGTTGAAAGTGTTGTTCTGCTCGGGGTCGAGAACCTCAAGCAACGCCGACGCCGGATCACCGCGCTGGTCCATACCCATCTTGTCAATTTCATCAAGCAGGAACAGCGGATTGCGCACACCGACCTTGGCCAGCTTCTGCACCACCTTGCCCGGCAGAGAGCCGATATAAGTGCGACGGTGGCCACGAATCTCTGCTTCGTCACGCACGCCGCCGACGGCCATGCGGACAAACTTGCGATTGGTCGCCTTGGCAATGGATTGGCCGAGCGAGGTTTTACCGACCCCGGGCGGGCCAACCAGACACAGTACCGGCCCCTTGACCTTGCCAACCCGGCTCTGCACGGCGAGGAACTCGAGAATCCGGTCCTTCACCTCTTCCAGACCATAGTGATCCTGATCCAGTACCTGCTGGGCACGGGCGATGTCATGGCTGATCTTGCTGCGCTTTTTCCACGGCACATTCACCATCCAGTCCAGATAGCTGCGCACCACGGTGGCTTCCGCCGACATCGGCGACATCATCTTCAACTTGTTCAGTTCGGTTTTGGCTTTCTCGCGGGCCTCCTTACTCATACCCGCCGCATTAATGCGTTTTTCCAGATCTTCAAGTTCGTTACCACCCTCCTCCAGATCGCCCAGTTCTTTCTGGATCGCCTTCATCTGTTCGTTCAGGTAGTACTCGCGCTGGCTTTTCTCCATCTGCTTCTTGACCCGGCCACGGATACGCTTCTCGACTTTCAACACGTCAAGCTCGCCCTCCATCAGGCTGATCAGATGCTCGACCCGCTCGCGGGCGTCGGCCATCTGCAGAATGTCCTGCTTTTCCTCGATTTTGAGCTGCAGATGCGCGGCAATGGTATCGGCCAGACGTCCCAGCTCATCAATGCTGGTCACCGAACTGACAATCTCCGGCGCCACTTTCTTCGACACCTTGACGTAATCATCAAACTGGGCAAGCAGGGATTTCGACAGGGCCTCCGCCTCTGCCGGCTCCGGCAGCACCTCTTGCAGTTCTTCGGTATTGGCCGTGATGCTGACGCCTTCCATCATCAAATGAGTGACCGAAGCACGGGACACGCCCTCTACCAGCACCTTGACGGTGCCATCCGGCAGTTTCAGCATCTGCAGCACGGTCGCAACGGTACCCACCGCATGAATATCCTCTGCGGTCGGCTCATCGTCAGAGGCGTTGCGCTGAGCCACCAGCAGCACCTGTTTGTCACCGGCCATGGCCGCTTCCAGCGCGCGGATAGATTTGGCCCGGCCAACAAACAGCGGGATGACCATATGCGGGTAAACAACCACATCTCTGAGTGGCAGCAGGGGGATTTCTTTCAGCACATTCGCCTCACTGGTTAGCAGTTCACTCCGGCCCAACACTGAAAAAGGCCCTTGCAGGCCTTTTTCAGTGTCAGTCCGGCGCTACTTTGGATGCCGGCTTTTCACTGTTGCTGTAAATCAGCAGCGGCTCTGAATCACCGCGAATGGTTGCCGAATCAATGACCACTTTGGCAACGCCCTGCATCGACGGTACCTGATACATGGTGTCGAGCAGCACATTTTCAAGGATTGACCTCAGACCACGGGCACCGGTCTTGCGCTCCATGGCACGCTTGGCCACTTCACGCAGGGCATCCTCGCGGAAATCCAGCTCGACCCCTTCCATCTCGAACAGCCGACCATACTGCTTGGTCAGGGCGTTGCGCGGCTCGGTCAGGATCTGGATCAGGGCATCCTCGGTCAGCTCCTCCAGCGTCGCAGTCACCGGCAAACGACCGATGAATTCCGGAATCAGACCGTACTTGATCAGATCTTCCGGCTCGACTTCCTGGAACAGCTGGCCAACGGTGCGGCCAAACAGCTTGCTCTTTACTTCCGCCGAGAAACCGATGCCGCCTTTTTCAGAACGGGCCTGAATGATTTTCTCGAGACCGGCAAAAGCACCACCGCAAATGAACAGGATGTTGGAAGTATCGACCTGCAGGAATTCCTGCTGCGGATGCTTGCGGCCACCCTGCGGTGGCACCGACGCCACCGTACCTTCGATCAGCTTGAGCAGCGCCTGCTGCACACCTTCACCGGATACATCGCGGGTAATCGACGGGTTGTCGGACTTGCGCGAAATCTTGTCAATCTCGTCAATATAGACAATACCCTGCTGCGCTTTTTCAACATCGTAGTCACATTTCTGCAGCAACTTCTGGATAATGTTTTCCACGTCCTCGCCAACGTAACCGGCTTCGGTCAGGGTGGTGGCATCGGCAATGGTGAATGGCACATTGAGCAGACGCGCCAGCGTTTCCGCCAGCAAGGTCTTACCGGAACCGGTCGGACCAATCAGCAGAATATTGCTCTTGCCAAGCTCCACATCTTCCTTGCCTTTCTTGCTACCGCGCAGGCGCTTGTAATGGTTGTATACCGCTACGGCGAGTACTTTCTTGGCGCGCTCCTGGCCAATTACATACTCGTCGAGGGTTTCCTTGATTTCGTTCGGACGCGGCAATTTCTCGGCGTTATTGTCCGAGCTGTCGTCCTGCACCTCTTCACGAATAATATCGTTGCAGAGATCCACGCATTCGTCGCAGATAAACACGGACGGGCCCGCAATCAGCTTGCGCACCTCATGCTGGCTCTTGCCACAGAAAGAACAATAAAGCAGCTTGCCGTCGTCTTTACCGCCGGAGTGGTCGGTCATCGGCTCTCCTGATTTCCGGTCTACAGGTTCAAGATGCAGGCAATATGGGCCATTTTCAAGCCCATCTGCGCCGCCACCCTGCTGTTTGGTCAGATTTTACCCAAATTCACACTCGCTCAAACCGGGCGCCGGGTAAGCACCTGATCGACAAGACCATATTCCTTCGCCGCCTCAGCGCCCATGAAGTTATCACGGTCGGTATCGCGCTCGATCACCTCAATGGGCTGGCCGGTATGGTGGGCCAGCAGATCGTTCAGCTGAGAACGGATCTTCAGGATCTCACGGGCATGAATCTCGATATCGGACGCCTGCCCCTGAAAACCGCCCAGCGGCTGGTGAATCATGATCCGGGCGTTCGGCAGGACGTAACGCTTGCCCTTGGCGCCGGCAGTCAGCAGAAAGGCCCCCATGCTGGCCGCCTGACCCACGCACATGGTGGACACGTCCGGTTTGATGAACTGCATGGTGTCATAGATCGACATTCCGGCGGTGACTGAACCACCCGGGCTGTTGATATAGAAATGGATATCCTTGTCCGGGTTCTCTGATTCCAGCCACAGCATCTGCGCCACAATCAGGTTGGCCATGTGATCTTCGACCTGGCCGACCATAAACACCACCCGCTCCTTGAGCAGGCGCGAGAAGATATCAAACGAGCGCTCACCCCGGGCGGTCTGCTCGATCACGATCGGCACCAGCGCCGAACGGGTCGGATCTTCGATCAGTTTGTTCATTTCCGGCGTCATGGAGGTGATTCGGCTGAAATCGATCATCGGACTTTTCCTTGTTTTGCGTCTGCATCAATGACTGCATGTTATGTCGGTCTTTCAACAGACGTCCATACAAGGGGCGTCAATGCCGGTCCGTTTGCTGTTTTATTGGCCTAAAACGGCGACGGGGCCCGAAGGCCCCGTCGCAACTGCTCAAAAAGCGATCAACCCTGGCCGCGCTGGCTGGCTACCACGTCCTCGTAGGACATGGCCTTATCGCTCTGGCTGGCCGAGGCCAGCACCAGCTCGACCACCTGCTCTTCCAGCACCGCGCCTTCCACCTGCTCCAGCTGCTGGCGGTTGCCATAAAACCACTTGACCACTTCCGCCGGCTCTTCGTACTGGCCGGCGATTTCCTCGATCCGGGCACGCACCTTGTCGGCATCGGCCTTGAGCTGGTTCTGCTCGAGAATCTGGCGAACGATCAGACCCAGACGCACGGAACGCTCGGCCTGCTCACGGAACAGATCATCCGGCAGGATGCTGGCATCAAACTGCTGGCCGCCGCCGAACTGCTGCATCATCTGCTGACGCATGCGCTGGATTTCATTGCCAACCAACGCGCCGGGCACGTCGAAGCTGTGGTTGTTGACCAGGCCATCCATCACCTGTGCCTTGATCTGGGCACGCACGGCGTTGGTCAGCTCACGCTCCATGTTCTTCTTCACTTCAACACGGAATTTGCCCAGATCACCGCCTTCAACACCGAACGCCTTCATGAACTCCTCGTCAATTTCCGGCAGCTGCTGCGCTTCCACCTTGTTGACGGTGATCCTGAACTCGACCGCCTGACCCTTCAGTTCTTCGGCCTGATAATCCTCCGGGAAGGTCAGCGACAGGGTCTTGCTGTCACCAGCTTTGGCGCCAACCAGACCGTCTTCAAAGCCCGGAATCATCGAGCCGGAGCCGAGCACCAGATTCTGGCCCTTGGCCGAACCGCCGGCGAATGCCTCGTCACCCTTGAAGCCTTCGTAATCAATATTGACGCGCTCGCCCTGCTCCGCCGCGCGCTCGACCACTTCCCAGCTGGCGCGCTGCTTGCGCAGATTGTCGATCATGTTATCGACATCCGCTTCGGTCACTTCTGCAACCGGACGCTCAACACTTACTGCGCTGAAGCTGGCCAGCTCGATCTCCGGAAACACATCAAACACGGCAACGAATTCGAGATCCTTGCCCGGCTCGTTGCGGGTCGGCTCGAAGCGCGGCATGCCGGCCGGCTCCAGCTTGTGCTCCTCAACCGCCTTGATAAAGCTGTCACGCATGACGTCGCTCAGCACTTCGCTGCGAACGGCCTTGGCAAAGCGACGCTTCACTTCCCGCATCGGCACCTTGCCCGGACGGAAACCGTCAACGCGCAGGTTCTTCTGCGCCTCCAGCAGACGCTGCTCAACGGCAGAGTCCAGACGCTCGGCCGGTACGGCCACAGTGACGCGACGCTCAAGGCCTGAAGTCGTTTCTACGGAAACCTGCATAACATCCTCTTTTATAAGGCATTTGAATTCGTGACGAAGCCCCGCAGGCTGACTGCGCGCTCCATGAAGGCGGCGAATTATAAAGGAAGCGTGGCGGGATGCCTATCAATCACAAGGGCTCCCGGCCAGTTGAAAGGTCGGTGCGGGAGCCTGAGAACCTTTGGAAATTGTGGCACCCATTGCAGGAGCGGTCGATCGACCGCGATTTTTCTGGTGCGGATCGCGGTCGATCGACCGCTCCTACAGCAACCAGACATAAAAAAACCCGCCGAAGCGGGTTCTTGAATAGTGGGGTGGCTGATGGGGCTCGAACCCACGACCACCGGAATCACAATCCGGGGCTCTACCAACTGAGCTACAGCCACCACTGAAAAACCTGTCGCCCGGCGTAACGGATGGCACGCCTGGCAGGGCTCGAACCTGCAACCTACGGCTTAGAAGGCCGTTGCTCTATCCAATTGAGCTACAGGCGCCTGTTCCGTCCGCAACTTTCGCCGCTTCCCTTCAACTTCAAGAGATGGTCGGGGTGGAGGGATTCGAACCCCCGACATCCTGCTCCCAAAGCAGGCGCGCTACCAGACTGCGCTACACCCCGGGCTAGCAGCTCGAGCGAGGCGGCATATTACTCGCGGCCCTCTGGAGCGTCAATGAAAAGGAACGTCAACGAAAAAGCCCGCCATATCAGACTGCTTGCGTGCTTTTGCGCCGGCCGCCGCAGCGTGCGAAAATCGCGCGCCCCACCGGCCCGGAGCCGGTACCGACCCCCTGATGACACGCGGAGAGCGCATGACGGCCCTGATTCTCGATGGCAAAGCCCTGGCCCAGCAGTTCGAAAGCGAGATGCGCGGCCGGGTCGACAGGCTCAAGGCCAGGGGTGATGGCCGCACGCCGATCCTGGCCACCATTCTGGTTGGCGCCGACCCTGCGTCCGCCACCTACGTCAAGATGAAGGGCAACGCCTGCGAGCGGGTCGGCCTGGGCTCCCGCCGTATCGAGCTGCCGGAACAAACCAGCACCGCGGAGCTGCTCGCCGTTATCCACGAGCTCAACAATAACCAGGACGTGCATGGCATCCTGCTGCAGCACCCGGTGCCGGAGCAGATTGACGAGCGCGCCTGCTTCGATGCCATTGCGCTGGAAAAGGATGTCGATGGCGTCACCTGCCTCGGTTTCGGCCGGATGAGCATGGGCGAGGCTGCCTATGGCAGCGCCACCCCGAAAGGCATCATGCGTCTGCTGGAGCACTACAACATCGAACTGGCCGGCAAGCATGCGGTGGTGGTCGGCCGCAGTGCGATTCTCGGCAAGCCGATGGCGATGCTGCTGCTCGGCGCCAATGCCACCGTCACTATTTGCCACAGCCGCACGAAGGACCTTGCCGAGCATATCCGCCGCGCCGACATCGTCGTCGGTGCCGTCGGCAAGCCGGAGTTTATCAAGGCCGACTGGATCAGGGATGGTGCCGTGGTGGTCGACGCCGGCTATCATCCGGGCGGCGTCGGCGATATTAAACTGGCGCCGCTGAAGGATCGGGTCAGCGCCTGGACCCCGGTACCAGGCGGCGTCGGCCCGATGACCATCAATACCCTGATTTTCCAGACCCTTGAAGCCGGCGAGAAAGCGCTCGGCTGATCAACGATACGGGCAGTGCCATCCGGCGCTGCCTTCTTTATAATGCCGCCCGCTTAACCGGCCAGCGCCAACCAGCGGGCCCGGAAACTCAACCGCCACAAGCGATTTCACCCAGGAGATCCTCATGAAAGCTCCAGTTCGCGTAACTGTTACCGGTGCCGCCGGCCAGATCAGCTACTCCCTGCTGTTCCGTATTGCCTCCGGTTCCATGCTTGGCCCGGATCAGCCGGTCATCCTGCAGCTGCTGGAAATCACTCCGGCTCTGGAAGCGCTGAAAGGCGTGGCCATGGAGCTTGAAGACTGCGCCTTCCCGCTGCTCGCCGGCATCGTTCAGAGCGATGATCCGAAAGTGGCGTTCAAGGACGCTGATTACGCCCTGCTGGTCGGCGCCCGTCCGCGTGGCCCGGGCATGGAGCGTAAAGACCTGCTGGAAGCCAACGCGGCGATCTTCTCGGTTCAGGGCAAGGCCATCAACGATGTCGCCAGCCGCAACATCAAGGTGCTGGTAGTGGGCAACCCGGCCAACACCAACGCTCTGATCGCCCAGCGCAACGCGCCGGACATCAACCCGCGTCAGTTCACCGCCATGACCCGCCTGGACCACAACCGTGGCATGGCACAACTGGCCACCAGGCTTGGCAAGAGCATCAACGACGTCAAGAAAATGACCATCTGGGGCAACCACTCCAGCACCCAGTATCCGGACCTGCACCACTGCCTGGTGGATGGCAAGGTTGCCGTGGACCAGATCGATGCCGACTGGTACGCGAAAACCTACATCCCGGAAGTGCAGCAGCGCGGCGCCGCCATCATCAAGGCCCGTGGCGCCTCCTCTGCCGCATCTGCCGCCAACGCTGCGGTCGATCACATGCGCAGCTGGGCACTGGGCACCGCCGAAGGCGACTGGGTTTCCATGGGCATCTACAGCGACGGCTCCTACGGCATTCAGGAAGGCCTGATCTACTCGTTCCCGTGCGTCTGCAAGAACGGGGACTGGGAGATCGTTCAGGGTCTGGAGGTCAACGAGTTCTCGCGCGAGCGCATGCAGGCCACCGAGCAGGAACTGGCGGAAGAGCGTGATGCGGTGAAGCACCTGCTGCCGTAACCATTGCTGTTCCTTTAGGGAAGCTCTGAATAACCCGGAGCGGTAGATCGACCGCGATAGGCTCGGAAAAATCGCGGCCGATCGGCCGCTCCTACAAAAGATATGGCAGCTTTTCAGAGGTTCCTTAGCAAAAGGGATCTTCGGGTCCTTTTTTTCACTCCAGCAACCGGGGCCGAAGCAATAATGTGACGCTGTTCGCACAATACATGTCAATCCTCGGCATGTGCTGACAGCCAACCCCGGCCGCGCCATCCCCCGCCTCGTCGTCAAGCCATTGATATTTATAGCCATATAAGCCGGTCGCCCAAGCTGGATGACGGCATTAAAGAGATATCATTCTGGCATGATTCTTGATGACTCTGGACATCACCTGTCCGGAGCGGCGTATGAACCGGTACAACCTGCTCGCGAATCTCTGGCTTCTGCTGCTCTGCACCAGTAGCGCTTTGCCGGCTAGCGCCAGCGCGCCCGCCGTACTCGATGAGCTCAGCCCCACCACTCTCGCCGGTCACATCAGCTGGTACAGGGATCCGGCAGGCACGTTAGCGGTGGAGGACCTGATCCTGCTGCACCGTCAGGGCGAAATGACTGCCAGCGATAGCTATCCGAGTTTCGGCTATACCTCTGACACCGTCTGGTTGCGTTTCGAACTGGACTATCGGGGTACCGGCCATGGTCATTTCCTGCTGACCATGGCGCCGGCCTTTCTTGATCATATCCGCCTTTTCCGGGTCAACGGCCAGAGCATTCGCGATCTCGGCCTGCAGGGTGATCATCACAGCTGGTCCGGGCGCGCCTTTCCCTGGCGCCATGCCCTGTACGACCTGGAACTGCAGCCGGGCGAGCGCAGCACTTTTTATGCCCGCGTCGACAGCTCCAGCAGTATTGCTTTCAAACCGGAGATCTGGACCGCCGCCGAGTTTGCCAGCACCAGCAGCAAGGAGCTGTTGCTCTACGGCATGCTCATTGCCAGCGGCATCCTGACCTGTCTGCTCAGCCTGCTGTTTTTCTCCCTGCTGCGGCAGTGGATATATCTGTATTTTTTCCTCTACGTTGCATCCTTTACCTTCGTGATTGCACAGCTTGAAGGCGTGATTCATTTTCTCGTTTCACCTGAGGGCAGCATGCAACTGGAAGGGATTCAGGTGCTGTTCCAGAGCACCGGCCTTGTCGCCATGGCGCTGCTGTTCAGCGAGATGATCGAGCTGGAAAAACAGTGGCCTCGCATGCATCGGCTCGTGACTCGTACGGCTCTGGCACTGTCCGGAATCGGTCTCGCCCTCGCCGCAGCGGGTCATCACAGCATCAGCATTCCGCTTCTCTGGGCTCCGGTGGCCCTGCTTTGCATACTGATCCCGCCAGCAACGTTGCTACTGCGCAGGCATATTGGTCTCGCTGCCCTGCTGTATACCGCAGCATTTGCCGCCATAGGTTTGTCTGCCACGATCCGCTTTATCTGGGTATTCGGTGCCACCGGCTCCAACATCGCCTCCGACAATCATTTCGCCATTGCCATGCTGCTGCACATGATCGTGCTTTTCATCACTCTGGCGACACGCTATGTACAACTGGAGAAGGGCCTGCTCGCAGCCAAGGACACCGCCCTGCTCAGCGTTCAGCAATCAGAGAGAAATCTCGAAGCAGTGGTGACACAACGGACACTTGATCTGGACAGTGCCAATGCCAGGTTGTCGGCCCAGCTCGACATCAGCCATCAGCACGCGGCCGATCTGGAAAAGGTGCGAGATCGATTGGCTCTGGCGCTGGATGAGGAAAAGCGCGCATCACTGGAACAGAAAAATTTCCTGCGTATGGTTGCCCACGAATTCCGCACACCTCTGGCGGTTATCCGGATGGCGGCCGACATGATAAAGGCCGACCCCCGAACACCTGATGTCCATGCCACCAGCAACTGCGAGCGGATCGAGCAAGCCAGCGACAGAATGGCGTCACTGATCAATCATGCATTGCGAGAGGACCGGCTCGACAGCGCTCTGTGGCGCAATAACTCCGCCTATATTCCGGTCATCGAAATTCTCCGGGCCGGCATCAGTCATGGCGAGATGATTTCTGCGGGCCGCCATCCGATTTCACTGCATTGTGATGATGATCTCGTGATTCAGGGCGACCGTGACCTGCTGATCACCATGATCAACAACATCGTTGATAACGCAGTGAAATATTCTACAGAAAAATCCCCAATCCGGATTGATGCATTCAGTTGCACCGACCAGAACATTGTCATCCGTATCAAGGATCAGGGCCGTGGCATGCGGGCCGATGATATCGCTCAGGCTGCACAAAAATATTTCCGCTGCGTTGATGCTCAGGACGTTCCCGGGATGGGCCTTGGGCTGTATCTGGTTGAACGGATTGCCCGGCTGCACGACGCCACCCTGAGCATCGACAGCAGCCCCGGCACAGGCACGGTTTTCGACATCACCTTCCACACAACTCAAGTTCGCCAGGAGAAAGCATCATGAACATGGCCGCAAGCAAACGCATCCTGGTACTGGAAGACGACAGCGCACTGCGTTCGGTACTCAAGGATTTTCTGCTGCTGATGAACTATCAGGTGCTGGAAGCGGCAGACCTGCAGACTTTTCATGTCCTGAAGCAGACGCAGCCCTTCGACCTCTTGCTGCTTGACCTGAACCTGCCCGACGGCGATGGCCTGAAGCTGCTGCGCGAGCTGGCGGCCGGGCAGCAGACACCGGTATTCGTGGTCTCCGGGCGCTGTGATGAACACAGCCGTCTACAGGCTCTCGGGGCCGGCGCGGATGACTACATCGTCAAACCTTTTAACGCCCGCGAGCTGGAGTTTCGCATCCGCAACTTCCTTCGCCGTCAGGAAATGCGTACCAGCAACGAGTCGCCGGCGCGCGGCGCGCTGCACTTCGGCGACTGGCGGCTGCAGCCGGACCAGTACCGCGTTACCGGCCCGAACGGTGCCGTCATCAGCGTTACCCGCAGCGAGCGCGACCTGCTGCAGGCACTGCTCCAGGCCGGGGGCGACCTGTGCAGCCGAAGACAGCTGGCACGGGTGATGTGCTCCCCGACCGAAACCACCAGCGAGGAAACGGTGACCGTTCTGATTTACCGGTTGCGCAAAAAGCTGGAGGCTGCCGGCGCCGGCGGCCAGGTGATTGAAACAGTGGCCGGCGCCGGTTACCGGCTGAGCTTGCCCAGCCACGGCGAGACAGGAACATGAGTTCCGCTTTTGTTCATTTTGTGTTCACTCCTCATTCAGGACACATACATCCCGATACAACGAAAATATCAGTGATGCATGTCACAAAACCGGATAACGAATTTCGGCCGGGGATCTTGTCCCCGGCCGTTTTGCACCAGCCCACCCGCCGGCCCCGTCCGGACATGTCAATGACCAGGAGAGACACCATGCCCCGATACCTGATTCGCTCGACCCTGACCGCCCTGACCCTGCTGCTGCTTGCCGGCATCAGTACGGCGGCGCCACAGATTTCACTGGCTGTCGATGCCGAAAAAGAGGTCATTGAAACCGATGCCGATGGCAAGCAAACAACACGACGCGTCAGCGCCACCGATACGGTACCCGGTGACGTGCTGTTCTACACCATTCGATACCGCAATGACGGTGATGAGCCTGCGCGCAATGTGCAGCTGGATAACCCGGTGCCAGAAGGCACCGCATTTCTCGAAGACAGCGCCTGGGGAGAAAGCAGCGACATTCTGTTTTCTATTGACGGCGGCAAGACCTTCAAGAAACCGGGCAGCCTGACCTATCAGGTAACCAGCCGCGACGGCAACACCGAAGAGCGCCGCGCTGCACCGGAACAGTACAACGCAATTCGCTGGACGATAAATGAGCTGGCCGCCGGGGCCGAAGGCTCGGCCGGCTTCGCCGCTGTCGTTCAGTAACCGATTTTTGCGAGCCGGGGGAAACGCGTTTTCTCCGGCTCGCAGAAACGTTCTGTCTGCCCCGCTCTCCGGCCGACAGAACGGACATCAAAAAACCGGAGTGCACAACACTGAGGATATGACCATGAAAGCCATACAACGATTACTCGGGGGGTCGGCGTTGATCGCCGGTGCGGCCTTGCTCCCGGTACTGGCGTACGCCAGTACTGCTGCCAACACCACCATCACCAACACGGTGACAGTGAACTATACCGACGCCGCCAGCAACGCCCAGACACCGGTGCAAGACAGTGTTGCCATCACTGTTAACCTGGTGACTTCGGCCCCCTTGCTGAGCTCGCCGGCGAACATTGATCCGGCCACGGAAAATACCCTGAATCAGCTCACCTACGTGATTACGGGCACCGCCAACGGGCCGGACACCTATGATTTTTCCTCGGCCGACACGCCGACCAACATGGACGCGAGCGCGGCATTCAACAGCCCGTCTGTGACGCTCGGTGGCACCACCGCTGCTGCCGCAATCAGCATCGGCGTCACCAGTATCACGGTGCCGTTTGATGGTACCGACGACAACGATGCCAACGGCATTGTCGCCGGCGACTTCATTGTGATCGATCCCACCGGTGCAGCTGAACTGGTGGAAGTCGACTCGGTAGTTGAAACCAACGGCCCGACCGGTAACACCGTGACGATTAATCTGGTTGCCGCTACCAGCGCTGGCCATGCCTACGGCGTGATTATCGGCGAACGTCAGGATGTTGTGGTTGATGTCACCACTGACACCATCACCACCGGCGCCTCCGGCACCCACAGTGTGGTCACCACGGCGACCTCGCAAACAGCGCCAAATCCGGCCACCACCCAGACCACCGCCACTGTCATTACGGTAAGCCGCCCACTGCTGACCGTGAGCAAGTTCGTCCGCAATGACAGCAATGGCACTTTCAACCCCGGTGCGGCTGACATCACGGTGGCTGGCGTTGGCTACTACACCGCCGGTGTGTCCGGCAATCCGGGCGACACCATGCAGTACCTGATCGTGATCGACAACACGGCTGCCGGAGCCGGCAGCGCCAACAACATTGTCGTGTCCGATCCGATTCCGCAGTTCACCAGCTTTGTCGCCAGCTCGGTCGAGTTGGACGCCACCGGCACCGGCACCTTTGTCGCGCAGAACGAGACTGCAGACGACGGTGATGCGGCGGAACTCGACACGTCCGGCAACGGCACCCTGTATGTCTACGCCGGCGCCGCCGGTGACGACACAACCGCCGGCGCCGGTAACGGTGTCGGCGGCACGCTGCTCACCAGTGAAATCAGTTACGTGATCTTCCAGGTCACGATCGACTGATATCGCCTCCGGTGGCCAGGCATCCTCGCCGGCCACCGGAAGCTCTGACAAGGGAGCAGAACGATGAAGCAATTAATGAAAGTTCTGACCGGCATCGGCTTGCTGTGCGCAAGCCAGCTGACCTTGGCCGCCACCGGCGGTGGCGCGACCATTCACAACGCCGCCACGCTGAGCTTCAGTGGTGGCCAGGTGGTCGCCCATGTCGACGTCGAGGTACTGACGATCGGCTCGGTGCCGACTTTTACTGCGGTCAGCGAAGCCGCCAATGCCGGCGACTCGGTGAACGTCACTTATACGATCACCAGCACCAGCAATGGTAGCGACATCTACGATCTCGCGGTCAGCAGTAATGACACCGATGTCAGTGCACCACCCGCGCTGACGGTAACGCCGCCACAGGTCACCCTTGGTGGCTCGATCACATCTCGCCCGTCGACCGGCGGCACCATCTACATCGCCGCCGGTTCCGAGAGTGAGCTGGTGGCCGGTGACATTGTCCGCATCAATATTGGTGGCACTGACTACCAGTACGAGATCGGCACCGTAACCTCTGGTACACCGGCTTTCACCGCCGGCAGCATCACCACACCAGAAGTGGCGACCGCCATCACGCTGACACCGGTCGGCCCGGCTCCGGCGATCATTGCCGGCAACGTCCCGGCGGGTTCCCAGATCGGCGAGGTACAGACCATTATTGTCAGCCTGACGACCGGCACACCAACCACCCCCGGCGTCGGCGGTAATCACGAGATCGTCATTGACGGTACCGCGGCGACCCCTGGCCCGGGCGGCCCCGTGACCTTCTCGGATATCGGCACCGGTAACGTCAGCGTGCTTTCAGGCAACGCTTCGCTGACCAAGGAAGTACGCAACGTGACCGAGGGCGGCGGCTTCGCCACGTCCGGCGTCGCCGCGCGTAGCGGTGATGTGCTGGAGTACCGGTTGACCGCCAGCTCTATTCCCGGTGAAACCGTGACTGGTGCCACCCTGACCGATACGCTGCCGGAATTCACCACCTACGTTGCCAACAGCACGACGCTGAATGGCGCGCCGGTGGCGGATATCGGTCCGGACTCTCCTTTGCTGACCGGCATGCCGGTAAACAGCACCGGAGGTGCGGCCGGGGAAATCCTCGATGGCGAGACTGCGATCGTGACCTTCCAGGTAACGGTCGAGTGATCGCGCCGCGATGATGCAAATGTTCAGACAGTCTGTCCTCAGTGGGAAGACCCTGCCGGCGCAAGCCGGCGGGGTCTTCCCCTGTGGGGCCGTCTGCAAATCCGTGCCGCGCGCAAGCCGCCGGCAGGGATTTGCAGCACTGCTGCTGTCGTTGCTGTTGCTCTGGCTGGCCAATCAGGGGCACGCCGCCCAGAGCCTTACCCAGCCACCGGCAGTCCTGAGCTGGAACGGCGCACTGTTGCCGGCCCGCGCCGATGTTGAAGTTTTGCGCTTCGAGCGGATCGAGTTCCGCCGCTTTGATCCGCTGGGTGGCACCAACCTGCAAGTCTGGAGCGGCAACTTCGCCAGCCCGGACAGCCTGACCGGCAATGCCGTCACCGGCGCGGCTCTGCCGGCACCGCTGGCCAGCAATGGCAATGCCATTGTCGTCAATGCCCCGGTACCGCTGTCCCCTGCCTCCGGCTATGAGTTCGCCGGTCAGGAAGCACTCTTTGTGGTCGCCGAGAAACCGCTGGAACCCGCTGGCGGCTTTTCCGTGCGCGGCGACGGGCGTCGCTTTATCGCGGTTACCATCAACATCGACAGCACCGACAGCCATACCATCACGCTGGTAGAAACCGCGCCGGGCAGCAATATTTTCGTCGGCTACCTGCAACCGAATGTCAGCGGCAGCAGCATTGTCGTGCCGCCGGGCAGCAGCCTGAGCATCGACTACGATGCCAACGGTGATGTCGCTGACAGCCAGACCGATGTCGCACCCTGGAATGTAAGCCCGGCGTTCCTTGCTGCCATCAGTGCCGGGCGCAGCACCAGCACCGTCTCAACTCCGCTGCCCGCGTCAGACATTTTCCTTGCCAAACAGGCGCTGCGTAGCAGTGCCATGACCGGAGATTTTGTTGCCTACGAACTGACACTGGAAAATACCAGCGGCTCGCCGGCGCTGAATGTGATCATCAGCGATACCCTGCCGCGCGGCCTGCGTTTCCAACCGGGCTCACTGCGTATTGACGGTACCGCCACCGCCAATCCAGTCATCAGTGACGATGGCCGCACGCTGGATATCAGCGCCGGCAATCTGCCGGCCGGCGCGGTGACCCGGATTCGCTACGTCGCCGAAATCACCGTCGCAGCGCCGGCTGGTCAGGCGATCAACCGCGCTGTCGCCAACGCCGGTGCGGCCCGTTCCAATGTCGCCAGCGCCACGGTGCTGGTGGAACGACCGATCTTCAATGATCGAGCCTTCCTGCTTGGCCGGGTGATTGCAGGCAACTGTGATGAGGATGGCGCACCGGGTGTCGCCGGTGTGCGCATCTATATGGAAGATGGCAGTAATGTCGTGACCGACGAGCACGGCCGCTGGCATATCGAGGGCGTCATTCCGGGCACCCATGTGTTGCAACTCGATACCACCACACTCGGACCAAGACACCGGTTGCGCCAGTGTCATGACAACACCCGCCAGGCCGGCAATCCGGCCTCACGCTTTGTCAATGTGCAGGGCGGCACGCTGTGGCGTGAAAACTGGTACATCGAAGAAAAGCCGGAACTCGGCGCGCACCTGCAGCAGCAGCTCACGACGGAGCTCCGTGACGGTCACGCCGTGATCACTCTGCCGATTGGCAATGGCGAAACCGAGTTCACCGAAATCGTCACGCGCCTTTTTCTGCCCGACACCTTGACGCCAGTGAATGGCTCGGCACTGTTTGATGGCAAGCCGGTTCCGGATCCGGAGAAGGTGGAAAATTTCTATGAGTTCCGTTTCGATGCAAAAGGCTATTTCTGGCGCCGTACCCTGTCGTTGTCACTGCTATTGGATCCGGACGAAACCGACAGCGTTGAGACATCCATTCTTGCCACCAGTTTTGGCATCACCCGCGATGGCCGACGTCACACGGTCTCTTCAATGAACAAGGTACGCATCGGCGGTGCCACCATGAAACAGAACGAGTTGGTGCTGCGCCCACGTTTCCCGAGTATGTCGGCGCAACTGTCCGCAACAGATCTCGCTAACATTCGCAAGGCTACCGAATCACTGCGCGGCATTCACGGCCTGCGCCTTGAAGTGCTTGGCCATACCGACAGCCAGCGCATTGCCCGCCGCGAAGGCCGGCAGATCAATGATAACTACGCCCTGTCTCAAGCCAGGGCACAGGCGGTGGCGAACCACCTTTCCGAGATGCTTGATCTTGCCCCCCGACAAGTCACCGTCATTGGTAAAGGCGCAGATGAGCCCGTCGCCGACAACGACAGCGCCGAAGGCAGAGCAATGAACCGCCGCGTGACGATACGATTCTTTGTTCCTGAAAAAATCAGTGATGCGAGTTTAACTGTCACCCAGCCGGACAGTGGCCTGAACAATGACCGCAGCGGCACCGAGTCAGACCGGAACAGCAAGACCGACATCCCGTCCGGACTGCTCAACGTCAGTGATGGCATGGTCACTCCCTATCCGGTAATCAGCGTCACCGCCAGAATGGATGCACGACTGAAACCGAAACTGTTGCTGAACGGCAGTCCGGTTGCCGATGAACGGATCGGCATGCGCCTTGCGGACGACGAAACCAAAACCGTGGTCTACACCTGGGTTGGCATTGAGCTACCGAAGATCGGTGAGTATCAGTTGGAGCTGCAGGGTATCGGCGGCTTCGGAGTGGTGCGATTCAGCGAGAATGTAACGCTGCGCCGCAGCGGCCGGATCAAATCCATTCTGTCCGGCGCAGTGATCGAGAACAGTGCCGACGGCATCACCCCGGTACAGACCAGAATCCGGCTGATTGACGAGTTCAACCAACCGATTCTTGCCCAGACGGAACTGCGCATTGTCTCCGGCAGCCTGCGTCCCCTGAATCACAGCCAGTCCGGTAGTCCGCTCGAGGACCGCGGCGATGTACTGATTGTCGACCGCGACGGCATTGCCCGTTTCGAACCGGTGGGCACCGCCGGCACCTATCGGATTCGCCTGACCGATGGCCAGGTGGTATCCGAAGAAATTGAGGTGCCGGTATCACCGGACTTGCGCGACTGGATTCTGGTCGGCTTTGCCGAAGGCAGCGTTGGCTACAACACCCTGCGCGGCAACATGCAAAAACCGAATGGCGCCGATCAGCACGCCTACAGCGATGGCGAGATGGCGTTTTTTGCCCGCGGCACCATCCAGGGCGAATGGTTGCTGACCGCTGCCTATGACAGCCGGCGCGCCTCATTGCAGGACCAGCCACGGCAAGGTGCCATCGATCCGCAACGCTGGTACACACTGTATGGTGATGACACCCAGCGCCAGCACGATGCGGCCTCGTCGGAAAAACTCTACGTGCGGATGGAGAAGCGCGACTTCTATGTTCTGTTCGGCGATTACGACACCGGCCTGACCGTCACCGAGCTGGGGCGCTATCAGCGCGTGCTCACCGGGGTGAAATCGGAATGGACCGGTCGCAACATGTCAGCCCAGGGTTTTGCCGCCGAAGCGGCGCAGGGATTTGTCCGCGACGATATTCAACCGGACGGCACGTCCGGTCTTTACCGCACTTCACGTACCGGCATTATTCCCGGCACCGAAGTCATCAGCATCGAAGTGCGCGACCGCTTCACCAATGCCCTGATCAGCAGCACGCCGATGAGCAGGTTTATCGACTACAGCTTCGATGCCACTGACGGCAGCTTCTTCTTCCGGCAGCCTGTGCCGGTACAGGACGCGTCATTCAATCCGCTACGCATTGTCGTGACCTACGAAGTGGAAAGCGGCCTTGACGAGCACGTCGCCGGCGGCCGGGTCACGGTATTCGACGACAACCGCCAGGTGGTTGTCGGCGTCAGCGGTGTCCATGACACCACCACCGGCAGCGACGCTTCGCTGGCCGCCACCGACATCACCTGGAAGCCGGATGACCAGCACACCGTCAAGGCCGAGCTGGCTGGCAGCCGCGATAATCTGGCCGGCAACGATCAGGCCTGGCTGGCGGAGCACCAGTTTGTCTCCGAGAAACTGGATACCCGTGTGCGGGTGGAACAAACTGATGCCGGATTCGGCCTCGGTCAGGTGTCCAGCCAGGATGATGACATGCGCCTGCTGCAAGCCGGCGCCCGCTACCGTTTCGATGAATCGCTTGCGCTGAGCACCGACCTGAGTCGGCAGCAGCTGCTGACCAGCAGCAGTCAACGCGATGTCGCCGAAGGCCGTCTGGAATACCAGCGTGAAAACTGGCAAGCGTTCGGCGGATTGCGTTACGCCGGGGACCAGAATGCCGCCGGGGATTTCAGCTCCCGGCAACTGATCGCTGGCGGTCGTCGCGATCTGATGGACAAGCGCCTGAGCCTGCATGCCACCGGTGAAACCGGCCTCGATGACCAGGACAATGCCGATTATCCGCAGCGCCTGATGCTGGGCAGTGACTACCGCCTGAATAGCAAGGTCACGCTGTTCGCCAATCAGGAATTCACCTGGGGCTACAATCGCCGCACCCAGGACTCCCGCGTCGGTGCACGAGCCCGGCCCTGGCAAGGTGGCACCGTGACCTCCGAAGTCAGCCGCACCATGGATGAATACGGCCCGCGTATGATGGCCCATGCCGGCCTGTTCCAGACCATCGAACTGACCAGCCAGTGGACCGCCGATGTCGGCTTTGACCGGGCCCAGACATTGACCGACGGCCCGACCGTGGATGGCTTCGACCCCCGCCGGGCGCCCGCCAGCGGCACCGCGACCAGCGATTACACCGCTGTATCCGGTGGCATCGGCTATCGCGATGCCGCCTGGCAATGGACCAACCGGGTGGAATTCCGTCAGGCTGAAACCGACGACAAATGGAACCTGCTGTCCGGCTTCCAGCATCGCCTGGATGCCACCGACACGCTGGCCGGGCGCGTGCTGCATTTCGACCAGCAGTTCCGTAACGGCGACATCCTGCGCAGCTCGGAACTGGACGTCAGTTGGGCCAGACGGCCACTTTATGACGGCATAATCTGGCTGAATCGTTCACGTATTGTCTATGACGAGCAACGTACTGCAGCCGCCTCGCTGTTTGGCCATCGTTTAATCAACAACACTCACATGAACTTCGTGCATGCAGATCGTCATCAGCTGTCATTCCAGTACAGCGCCCGCTATGTCGGCGAAACCATTGATGCCACCCGGTATACCGGCTACACCGACCTGGTTGCCGGGGAGTATCGCTTTGATCTGACCGAGCGCTGGGATATCGGCAGCCGCGGCAGCAGCATGAACAGCTACAACAGCGACATTCGCAGCAATGCGATCGGTGTTATGGTCGGCTTCAGCCCGGTTCGCGACATCTGGCTTAGCCTTGGCTACAACTTCCGCGGCTTCTACGATGCGGACTTCAATGGCGCCGAAGGCCGGGTGCAAGGTATCGTGCTTGATTTCCGCATCAAGTTTGATCAGGGCAGTGTCCGGAACATACGCGGAGAACAACCATGAGCAGGTTAATCCCGATTGTCGTTCTCCTGTTGGCCAGCCTGTCCGCCTATGCAGCGTTGCAGACGCGCAGCATCAGTATCGACGGAAACATGACCGAGTGGTACAGCGCTCCGGATATCACCAACAATCCCGGGCAATTCAGTGAGGACTGTGCAGAAAATGATTCCTGCGAGCTGGACGCCGTAGGCAGCACCGGCCGGGACCTGAAAAAATTCAGTTTCACCTGGGACGCGAACTACATCTATTTCTACGTTGAGCGCTACGCCAGCACCAGCAACACCACCGACTGGCTGTTCTACCTGGACAGGAATGCCAACGGTTTCATGGAAAGTGGCGAGCCAATCTTCCGGGTCGAATGGCGCGGCTCGAATCGCAATACCAATGCCTATCTGTGCCCCTATTATCCGGTCGATACCGTCAATGGTGATTCGATTGCCGACAGTAACGGCATCGGTGATGGCTACGCCCTGCCCGGTGGATCGGCCAATGCGCAATGTAACCAGCTCTATGCCAATGTCGTCGCCGGCTCGCTCAGCGGCCTGGAAATGGAATCGCGGCTATCCTGGGCGCAGCTCGGATTTGCCGGCCCCTCCAACGTCCGCTTTCATATCTCCTCCTCCACCGGTGTCAATCTGCCAACCCAGGTGATCGACAACATGGATGGGCCCGGTGGTGGTGGTGGCCAGCTTTTCCCTCCGGACATGGCCATTGATATCACTGCTGACAGCTCTCCGGTGTACAGCGGCAGTAACGTCACATATACGATTACTCTCACCAATACGCAGTTCACCGCCTTCAGCAATATAAACTCGTCATTGGCTTTACCTGCGCAACTGCTTTATCAGTCCCACAGTGCGCCGGCCGGCACCAGCTTTGTCGATACCAATGCCGACTCTGTGCCGGACAGCTGGCAAGTGCCAAACCTGGCCGCGCAGCAGAGTCTTGTCCTGCAGGTGACCGCCATCGCCCAGCCGGTACCACTGACGATCAATACGAGCACCACCACCAGCCTGGTCAGCTGGACCGGCACCGACTCAGATCCAGCCAACAACAGCAGCAGTGCAGTGGTGCAGATATTGCCGGTGCCTGAACTATCCGTTGTCAAGGTAGCCTCTACCGCCACGGCTGACCCGGGCAGCATTGTCTCATTTACATCGACGATATCTAATATATCCGGAGCGGCCGCTAACAACGTGGTGATTCGACTTGTCCTTGACCCATTTACCGCGCTACGCCTGAACACATTCGGTGCCAATCAGCCGATCCAGCTTAACGCCGGCGCGTCAGGGCTAAGTACCGACACCATTACCTATTCAGACGACGGAGGAGCGACATTCTCTTATGTGCCGACCTCCGGTGGTGGTGGCGCGCCTGCAGGCTTCGACGCCAACGTAACCACCATCAGAATCACAACCAGCGGGAGCATGGCCGCTGGAAGCAACATATCAGTGCTTTACGACGCAGCAATACGCTAACCCACTTGGCTATGAGAGAGGGATATCCCGCACACTTGCCTTGACAATTTCACGCTTCAGATCGTCGTAAGTATGCACGGCAGTAAACTGCGGGAATTCATCAATCACGTTCTGTGGTGCATGGAACAGAATGCCAACATCCGCTTCCGCCAGCATGGTGGTGTCGTTGTAGGAGTCCCCGGCCGCAATCACCCGATATTCCAGACCATGAAGTGCCTTGACCGACATCCGCTTGGGATCTTTCTGGCGCAACTTGTAATCGGTAATCCGACCCTGCTCATTCACTTCCAGCTTGTGACAGAACAGCGTCGGCCAGCCGAGCTGACGCATCAGCGGCTTGGCAAACTCATAGAAAGTGTCGGAAAGAATGATTACCTGAAAGTGCTCACGCAGCCAGTCAACAAACTCCGGCGCGCCCGGAATCGGCCCCATTTCGTCGATCACTTTCTGGATATCCGGCAAGCCATAGCCATGTTCGTCCAGAATCCGCAGACGCTGCTTCATCAGCACGTCGTAATCCGGAATATCCCGGGTGGTAGCCCGCAACGCCTCAATGCCGGTGCGCTCGGCAAAGTTGATCCAGATTTCCGGAACCAGCACCCCTTCCAGATCAAGGCAGACGATTTCCACAACACACCCCCAGAGACGAAGAAGGCGGCATTTTCCCTGTCCTGACGGGGATTGGCAATGGCGGATGACAAGGGTACATAAGAGAAGGTTACAACAAGCCGGGGAAGCAGCAGGGTGCGAGGTTTGCGCATCTGTCAGGCCTTGCCGGGACCGTGTGCGACAGGGATGTCGCACACGAGCCTACAGGGACGTATTCACGGCGTGTCCCGGCAAGGCCTGACAGATCAATTCACCCCTATCGAACTGGCAACTCAATCCCGCTAAACAACTGATCCAGCTCCTCCCGCGAATGACAGCGCACCGCGGAATCCACCAGCTCCTTGCGCAGATGCGGCGCAAACTCGCGCATGAACTCAAACATGAAACCGCGCAAAAAGGTGCCCTTGCGGAAACCGATCCGGGTGGTACTGGACTCGAACAGATGTCCGGCATCCAGCGTCACCAACCCCTTGTCCTGCTCCGGCGCCATCGCCATATGGGCAATAATCCCGATGCCCATGCCGAGCCGGACATAGGTCTTGATCACGTCCGCATCGGCGGCGGTAAACACCACCTTCGGCTGCAACCTGGCCTGACTGAAAGCTTCATCCAGCTTGCTGCGACCGGTGAACCCGAACACATAAGTGACCAGCGGATACTCGGCAATCGCCTCCAGTGTCAGCGGTTTCACGCTGGTCAGCGGATGGCCTTCCGGCACCACCACAGTCCGGTTCCAGCGATAACACGGCATCATGACCAGGTCAGCGAACAGCTCCATGGCCTCGGTGGCAATAGCGAAATCCACCTGCCCCTTGGCCGCCATCTCGGCGATCTGCATCGGCGTGCCCTGATGCATCTGCAACGACACATCAGGAAAGCGCTCGGTAAAGCGCTTGATCACTGGCGGCAGCGCATAACGGGCCTGAGTATGGGTAGTGGCAATACGCAGCTCACCACGATTCTCGTCACGAAACTCGTGGGCAACCCGGCGAATGGAATCCACCTGCTGGAGAATATCGCCGGCAATGCGCAGGATCATCTGCCCGGCCGGGGTGATATGGGTCAGGTGCTTGCCACTGCGGGAAAAGACCTCAACGCCGAGCTCGTCCTCAAGCATACGAATCTGCTTGCTGATGCCGGGCTGGGAGGTATACAGCGCCTGAGCGGTGGCCGACACGTTCAGGTCATGACGGGCGACTTCCCAGATGTAGCGCAGCTGCTGCAGCTTCATGGTGTCCTCCGTGAGAATGCTTGCAGCAGTTATAAGAGCACAGTCCGCTATATCCTGTCAGCATAGAAAAAAGGCTCATTTCTACCCGTCTCACCACACCGGCAGGCTACTGGCGACGCCCCTGATTGCTGATGCCATGGGGAACATGGCCTGCCGGCACATGCTGCCGGGCCGACTCGCAATGCCCCTGCTGGTCATCGAAGAAGACATCGGCGCCAAACGCCTTCAGGAACACACCCTTGTCCAGACCGCCAAGGAACAGGCTTTCATCAATACGGATATTCCACTCCCGCAGGGTCCGCACCACCCGCTCATGGGCCGGCGCCGAACGAGCCGTCACCAGCGCCGTGCGGATCGGGCACTCGCCCGGAGCAAACTCGCTCTGCAGCTTGTGTAGCGCCGCCAGAAAACCCTTGAACGGGCCGCCATGGAGTGGCTCGCGGGCTGAGCGCTGCTCATTTTCGGTAAAGGCCTGCAGCCCTGACTCCTGAAAAATCCGCTCGGACTCATCGGAAAACAGCACTGCGTCACCATCAAAGGCGATCCGCAACTCATCACCATCAGCGGCTTTGCCTCCCGGCAAAATGGTGGCAGCGGCGAAGCCGGCATCCAGCGCGCCCATAACATCTTCGTAATCGGTGGACAGGAACAGGTGCGCGCCAAATGCCGAAACATAACGGTGCGGGCTGGCGCCACCGGCAAAAGCAGCACGACTGATCGGCAGGCCGTAATGCTGAATCGAGTTGAACACCCGCAGGCCGGTATCCGAGCTGTTGCGCGACAGCAGGATCACCTCAACCCTTGGATCACCGGGCAAACGCTGATTGATAGCCAATAGCTTGCGCACCAGCGGAAAGGCATCACCCGGCTCCAGCACCTCTTCCTCATGGGCAATCTGGTACGCGTGATAGGCCGCCAGCCCCTCGCTTTCATAGATGCGATGGCTCTGCTCCAGATTGAACAGCGCTCGCGAACTGATCGCGACCACCAGCTTGCCATCGAACGTAACCGGCATGACATCCTGCTCCTGTACACAAAATCGTCGGACGATCCGGCAAAAACTATTTTCGCCACCCCGGCGCTGTCCTATAGTAAGCGCGACTTGACCCGTAACCCAAGGCATAGGGAGCCTTCCATGGCCGCAAAAAAAGTGAAAAACCAGGTAAGCGAACTGCAGGATCAGATCCGCAAGCTGGCCGACCGTTTTGACGACGAACGTCAGAAGCAGGTCGCCGCACTGGAAAAGCAGCTTGAAGCGGCCCGCGAGCGGGTCCGCGAAGAACTGAACAAGCAGAAGGAAAACCTCGCCAAGCTGGAAGAACTGCAAAGCGAGTACCGCGAAAAAGCCAGCGACGCAGTCAGCAAGCAGGTTGACAAGCTGAAAAAAGCTGCCGATGAAGCCCTGCAGCGCGCCAAGGAATCCGAAGCCCGCAAAACGCTGCTGGAAACCGAAGTCAAGGTACTGAAAGCCACCGCCAAGCAGGCGCACAGCCTGGCCGGCTGGATTTCCAGGTACGAAAAGGACCTGGAGAAGCGCGCCAAACAGATCGAGCGCAAGGTCACTCCGGCGGCCAAACCGGCAGCGAAGAAAGCTGCTGCCAAAAAGGCCCCGGCCAAGAAAGCCGCTGCGCCGAAGGCCAAGGCAGCACCGAAAGCCAAGGCCGCCGCCAAAAAGGCTCCGGCCAAGAAAAAATCTGCCGCGAAGTAATTTTTCGCAATACAAAAAGGGCGCCTGTGAAAGGCGCCCTTTTTGTATTGCCGATACTGCCCTCAGTCCGCCGATAGCTCGTGCGTCAGGCTCTCTTCCAACCCCGACAGCACCGTCAGCGCAGCACTGGCCTCGCCGGTCACCAGCTCGCGAAGATTTCGGTAAAAGCGCACACCGACCCGGTAACCACGACCTTCGCGCCGGCAGCTGACCACCTCTGCCGGCAAGCGGCGTAGCACAAAATGACCCGCATCAAGGTTCAGCATCAGGCGACCACCGGCCGGCAAGGCACGCTCCGAAAACAGCCCGGCACCAAAGCGATTGTAGTCCAGTACATCACAGCTGCCCTGCTTGCCACGCTGCCACCAGCCTGACAAACGGCGAACCTGTGCCGGCATCCGGGTGCTGATACGGGCCAGCTTACGGCGATTACTCATCAATCCCTGACGATTGTTCATGTCCTCTCCACCTCAACGAGCATGTTTTCGAAATAGTTCAGCACCGGCTGGCGCAGTTTCGGGTGCAACCCCGGCAAGGATTTCTGCATTGATGAATGCGCGGCCTTGTGAATAGTAGCCCGGCCGGCGCTGACCAGAGCACGGGTGATAGCGCCGGTCTTTACCGTGCTGATGGTGCGATCAAAGAAGTGTTCAATAGCACCATCAGTAAACATGCCCATCACCTTGACCAGATGCGCCTCATCACCACCACCCTTGCGAAACGACTCGAACATCAGCGACGCTTCATTGGCGGCCTCATCATCCAGCGGAAAGCCACACAAGTGCCTGCCATCTACCGTTATCCGGATGGCCGCAAGCTGTCTGGCCAATATCTGCTGCTCCTGAACCGAAACCTTGTGGAATACCTTGCCAACCAGCGCCCGCGACGCCTTGCCGATAATGCTGATGACGCCATTCATTACGCCCGCCATACTGCCCTGCAGATTGAGGGTCTTGACCGGGCCATCGAAGAAGGCATCAAGCACTTCATGGATAAAATCCTGGCAAATCCGGTCAATCAGCTGCTGATGAATGACCTCCGGCCGGTCCGCCACCGCTTCGCTAAAGGCATGGATATTACGGCAAAGTGTCTCGGACACAGGAAAGGCAACATACACAGGCATACTACAAACCCTGCACTGACGGCTGATATTGGCGCGCAATCATACCCGAAATCAGCTGTCACAAGGGATGACATCATCGGCACCCGACAAAGGCGCCAGGGCAAGCAACGACAGAGGCGAATAGCACTATGGAGTGGTTGAACCCGGCCTATCAGGCGCTGTTGCCCTGGATCCCCCTGATCACCGCAACCGGCATTGTCATGGCCATTGCCTCCACGCTGGCTATCCCCTGGCTGCTCATCAGAATGCCGGCCGATTACTTTGTCAGTCGCAAACGCCCGAGGCCGGATCGCAGCCTGTATGGCTGGCTGGTCTGGCTACTACGTAACAGCATCGCCGTGCTGTTGCTGGTTGCCGGGATTTTGATGCTGGTCCTGCCCGGGCAGGGCCTGCTAACCATTCTGATCGGGATCGGCCTGTCTACTTTCCCTGGCAAATACCGGCTGGAGCGAACCATCATGCGTCAGGCCGGTGTATTCAGGGCTGCGAACTGGGTCAGACAACGCTACCATCGCAGCCCGATTATCCATCCCGACCACCCTGAATATCGTTATCAGGAATCTGCACATGACCTTGATTGAAAGCCCGGCTATCCGCTGGTATGGCGACCGCCTCGAACTGCTCGACCAGCGTTCGCTGCCGCTTGAAACGCGCTGGCTGCCGCTGGACAACGCCACCGATACCGCCCACGCCATTCGCAACATGGTCGTTCGCGGTGCGCCGGCCATCGGTATTACCGCTGCCTACGGCGTGGCCCTGGCAGCCCGGGCGCTGGGCAGCAATGCCAGCCGTGCAAGCCTGCAGCCGGCGTTTGCCGTGCTGGCCGCCAGTCGGCCGACCGCAGTGAACCTGTTCTGGGCGCTGCAACGCATGCAGGCCCTGTGCGATATCAACGGCACCGAACTGATCGACCGGCTGGCCAGTGAAGCGGTCCGGATTCATGAGGATGACCGCGCCATGAATCATCGTCTGGCCGCATTCGGAGTGCCGCTGCTGGCGGAAGGCAAGCGCGTTTATACCCACTGCAACACCGGCGCGCTGGCTACCGGTGGTCACGGCACCGCACTTGGCATCATCCGCTCGGCCTGGGCCGCCGGAAGGATTACCGGCGTGGTCGCCGGTGAAACCCGGCCATGGCTGCAGGGCGCGCGCCTGACCAGCTGGGAGCTGTTGCAGGAAAACATTCCGGTGACATTGGTAGTCGATAGCGCCGCCGGCCACGTGTTTAAAAGCGGTGATATAGGCGCAGTCATTGTTGGCGCCGACCGCATCACCGCCAATGGCGATACCGCCAACAAGATTGGCACCTACAATCTTGCCGTGCTGGCCAGGTACCATGGCATTCCGTTTATTGTTGCCGCGCCGCTGTCGACCATTGATCCGCAGCTGGCCACTGGCGATGCCATCGAAATCGAGCAGCGCAGTGCTGACGAAGTGCGCTGCATTCAGGGCCTGCCGGTGGCGCCGGAAAACGTGCCGGCGTTCAACCCGGCCTTTGATGTCACCCCGGCGCAGCTGATCAGCGCCATTGTCACCGAACACGGTGTGATCGAACGTCCCGACACTGATAAAATGGCCGCCCATCTGGCCTCGGCAGGAAAACCACGCTGATGACTGCACGCCCCTGGTCCCCGACCCTTTTCCGTGAAGCCGCGCGCAACATTGCCGCGATCGGCCAGCGCCTGTATGAGCACGGCTGGTCACCGGCTACCAGCTCGAATTATTCGATGCGATTGAACGCGGACTATTGTGCCGTCACCGTATCCGGCAAGGACAAGGGCACGCTGAACGAAGCCGATGTCATGGTCGTCGATATGCAGGGCGTGCCGGCCAGCAACGGCAAGCCGTCCGCGGAAACCGGCCTGCACACCCGGATCTACCAGCGCTTTGCCGACATCGGCGCGGTGCTGCACACCCACAGTCTGGCCAGCACCGTGTTGACCATGCACTGGCCGGAACCTAATGAGCTGGTGTTAAAGGGCTACGAGCTTCTGAAAGCACTGGATGGTGTGAACACGCATGACACCGAGCTGGTCATTCCGATATTTGACAACACCCAGGATATTGATGCGCTTGCTGATGAAGTCGATGCTGCGATAGTCGCTGGCCGCATTCGCTACGCTTACCTGATTCGCGGCCACGGCATTTACACCTGGGCAAAAGACATGGCCACCTGCTTCCGCCAGATCGAGGCGCTGGAAGTGTTACTGGCCGTTGAACTGGAACGCCGCAAGATCGGCGCCTGAGGAGACTATCCATGAGTGCAATCCGCGTTTATCACGATAACGATGCCGGCAACCCGACCCTCGACAGCCGCGACCACATTGAAATCCGCCGGGCGCTGAATGAAGCCGGTGTGCGATTTGAACAATGGCAGACTGACGCCAGCATCGCACCAGGCGACAGCCAGGAAAAAGTGATTGCCGCCTATCGCGCCGATATTGACCGGCTGATTGCCGAGCAGGGTTATCAAACTGTGGATGTGGTCAGCCTGAACAGTGATCACCCGCAGAAGGCCGAACTGCGCAAAAAATTTCTTGATGAGCACCGTCATAGCGAAGATGAGGTGCGCTTCTTTGTCGCCGGCAGTGGTTTGTTCAGCCTGCATATCGGCGACAAGGTTTACGAAGTGCTGTGTGAACAGGGCGATCTGATTTCCGTGCCGGCCAACACGCCGCACTGGTTCGACATGGGCCCGAATCCGTATTTTATCGCCATCCGCCTGTTCAACAATCCGGACGGCTGGGTCGCCAACTTCACCGGCTCGGATATTGCCAGCCGCTTTCCGCGTCTGGAGAACTGAGCCGATGGTGCAGGCGGTCGTCACCGACATTGAAGGCACCACCAGCAGCATCTCGTTTGTCAAAGAGGTACTGTTTCCCTACGCTGCGGCGCACATGGCAAGCTTTCTGCGCGAGCGCTGGGACGAGCCGGCAGTGCAGGAACAGATCCGCGCGCTGGCCGCTGATACTGGTGAGGATGTGGCAACCGCAGACGATGCGGACCGCATTCTGCAGCAATGGATTCGGGAAGATCGCAAGGCGACGCCATTGAAAGCCTTGCAAGGAATGATCTGGAAAGCCGGCTACCAGTCCGGCGCCTACACCGCGCACCTTTACCCCGACACCGCCCCTGCCCTGCAGCGCTGGCATGATGCCGGCCTGCCGCTGTATGTCTACTCATCCGGTTCGATTGCGGCGCAGAAACTGTTTTTCGGTTACAGCGATGCCGGTGATCTGACGCCGTTATTCAGTGGTTATTTCGATACCACTACAGGCATGAAGCAGGAAACGGATTCTTATCGGAAGATTGCTCAAGCCATTGGCGTGCCCGCCAGTGAGATTGTGTTTCTCTCGGATATCGAAGGCGAATTGAATGCCGCGCGGGAAGCAGGGTTTCTGACGGTGCTGCTGGACCGGGATGGCAAAGCGCCGGCCAGCAGTCATCAGTGTGTAAAAAGCTTCGCCGATATCTCTCTTTGAAAGAGCTCTAAACGAAGATATTGGCCGATGGCACATTGCGAGGCCGAAGCGCCTGTCAGGTGATTCGGCCGGAGAATTCACTGCCGACCTCCGCAAAAACGCTCCGAACCAAAACCTTTACAGCAGCTTCTCGCTGGATACCACCACGCCGTTGTTATCGACATAAACGTAATCGCCCGGCCGAATAGTCACCCCGCCGAAACTGATGTCGATATTCAACTGGCCTTCATCACGGCGCACTGACTTCAAAGGCACACAACCAAGCGTCACCACACCGAGATCCAGCTTGCCGAGCTCATCCACATCACGGCAGGCACCGTAGATCAGCACGCCGCTCCAGCCATTTTTGACCGCACTCTCGCCAATCATGTCACCAATCAGCGCCATACGCAGGGAAGCGCCGCCATCCACCACCAGCACCTTGCCGTGGCCGTCAGTTGCCAGCGTTGCCTTGACCCGTGAGTTATCTTCGAAGCATTTAACGGTCACTGCTGCGCCGTGAAATGCCTTACGGCCGCCATAACTGTGCCACTGCAATCCGCTGACCACACGGACCTTGTCTTCATTGGCATCACAGATATCACAGGTTACAAAACTCACGGATCACCTCAGTTGTTGGACAAAAGCTGCCGGGCAAATTTTTGCAGGTCGCGGTAACGCAATCGATGCACTACGGCTCACGGCGTATTCTCTTCTGCATTGGCGTCCGGTTCATCGCTTCGCAGCCAGTGGCTGAGCACAACATCAAGGTCCTCGAGATGCACCGGCTTGGCCATGTAGTCATCCATTCCGGCCGACAGGCAACGGGCCTCTGCGCCTTCCATGGTGTTGGCCGTCATCGCCACGACCGGGACATGGCGACCGCTACCCTCCTCTCTGGCACGGATTGTGCGAGTGGTTTCAAAACCATCAACTTCCGGCATCATGCAATCCATCAGCACCAGATCAAATTGCTCTCGTTCCATCAGCGTCAGCGCAGCGCGACCATCCGCCACGGTTTTTACCTGATATCCAAGCTTGTCGAGCATGCCGCGGGTGACGATCTGGTTGATCTCGTTGTCTTCCACCAGTAGCAACCGCCATTTTTTTCGGCCAGCCATATCTGGCGCCGTAGTGATCCTGCGGTCTTCCGCCGGTCGGACACTTTCAAGATCGAACAGGCGGCGTAATGATTCTCGCAAAATACGGCGATGGACCGGCTTGATCAATACGTCGAGGCGCGAATGCTGGCTGATCAGCTGCTGGATCTGATGCTCACCTCTTTCCACCAGTGTGGTGAGCAGGATAACGCGCATGGAACCGAGCTTCGGATCCTCCAGCACAGTACGAACCAGATTGACCGCAGAGTCCTTTCGCGTGGCGGTATCTGTTATTAGCACAGAAAAACTGGCGTGTTCACGCAAACCACCACGCAGCGCCTGCAGCGCATGATCATAATCATTGGCCGCCAGGCAGTTGACATCCAGCGCCTCGATTTCCTCGGTCAATGCCGCTGCGTTACCGGGCAAGGCTCCGGCAACCAGCACTGCACGGCCTGCCATCAAGGTGCGCAGCTTGTCGCGACCTTGCATGTCCGGCTGCATGCCAAGACGGGCGCTAAACCAGAAGCGGCTGCCCTGCCCCGGCTTGCTTTCTACATGAATGTTGCCGTCCATGGCTTCTACCAGCCCTTTGCAGACCAGCAGGCCAAAGCCGGTACGGCGAGCGGCAAACAGATCCTGCTCACTTTCTTCCAGCAGTTCATCAAGAAACAGGCCGGCAGCAGTTTCCGCATCCATGCCGGGGCCCTGATCACGTACTGACACCTGCAACATACCATCCTGATCGGATAGTGCTGAAAAGCTGATCTCAAGGCAGATCTCACCCTGCTTACTGAACTTGATGGCATTGCTAAGCAGATTATTGATGATTTGCATCAACCGCTCACGATCACCACGCAAGCGCTGCGGTAAATGACGATCAATCACACAGGACAGTTCCAGCCCCCCATGCTGTGCAGCTGCACCGTAAGCATCCAGACTCTCTTCCAGCGCCGTGCGCAGATCGAACCAGTCCGGATTCAGGGTGATACGACGGGTCAATACGCGGCTGTAATCGAGCACATCATCAATCAGGGTCAGCAACAGATTACCCGACTGGGTAGCATGCTGGTGATACTCGCGCTGCTCCTCGCTCATTGCCGTCTCGCGCAGCAGAGACAGCATGCCCATGATCGAATTCATTGGCGTACGAATCTCATGGGCAAGCCGGTATACCAGACTCAGCTGAATCTGGCCCGATGCCAGTTTCTGGGCAGGCGCGACTTCAACCACCGGTCGGCGCTCGCGATTCACCGTGTGCCAGAAAGCCATATATTGCTCGCGATAAAGACGCGACAGGTAAAGCAGATAAGTCGCCAGCAGCCCGGCGAGCACCAGGCCCTCAGCTGTCTGCAACGACAAAAGCGCAGCAGTGCCAGGTGCCAGCATCAACAAGGCATAGCTCTGGCGAACCCGCAACGCGGCCATCCATGATGTGCTCAGTGCGGTCGACACGCCGATAACGTAGACCGCCACCAGCAGGAAACTGAACGAAGGGCCGCTCAGCATCACCACCGTTGCCAGCAGCACCCCCCAGACAAAGGCATGCATGAGCAGGCCGAACCCGAACATGCGCCGCCAGCGGCCCGGCGCAGCGCCATGCAGGCTGTCAAAGCGGGCCATCAGAAAAATCCGGTAGATCGCTGTGAGGACAATGGCCAGGCCGAAGCCCAGCGCCAGCGACTCATGCTCCCGGTACAAACCGCCGACGCTGCCCAACACCACAAACACGATCAGTGCAGCAAGCACGCCGGAAACCGAGGTACGGGCGGCGCCGTAATCGATCCGGCGCATCACCTTGCGGTCCCGGAGTGGTGGCAGCGAGTGACTCGACATCGGCGTTCCCTGGCAGCGGTGACAGTAATCAGAGAACCGGGCACGGGGCACGGATTTCAGGGGCCCTTAAGTTACCACCGCCCCCTTTTCCCTGCCACTACGGCGACGCTGGTCGAGCACGATCAGCAGCGGGACAAAGAAGAAGAAATCCACCACCAACGCCATGGCGATGGTAATGGCAGAGAGCAGGCCCATGCTGGAATTCGGATAGAAGTTACTGGTGCCGATCACGGCGAAGTTAGCCACCAGCACCACCGAGGTGGCAATCAGCGCCACACCCACGGTGCGGAACGCATAGCGCACCGCATCGGCGGTATCCAGACCATGTTCACGCTTGGCTCGAACATACTTGCTGAGAAAATGCACAGTATCGTCAACCACAATGCCCAGTGTCATACAGGCCACCACCGATACTGCCAGGCCGATTTCGCCGCTGATCAAACCCCATATACCGAATGCCATGGCGGCCGGCAGCAGGTTCGGTAGCAGCGAGAGAAAGCCGTACCACCAGGAGCGCAGTGCCAGAACCAGCAGCAAGGAAACGCTGGCCAGCGCCAGCGCCGCGCCGGTCAGCATGCTTTCGATGTTTTTCATGGTTATCCGGCCAAACAGGATATCCATGCCGGTACCGCGGGCCTGCATCACCTCAGGCCAGTTGTCCTGCATCCAGGCCTCGACGCGATCATTGAAATCCAGCACCGGATGCGAGCCGATATTCTTCAACATCAGCGCCACCCGACCATATTCCTTGCCGATATCCAGCTGACTTTCCAGCCCGAGTCCCTGCGGCAAAGACAGTTCATACATCAATGTGTACTGGCTGATCAGATCTCGCTGCCCGGGCACACGGTAGTAGTCCGGGTCACCCCCATTGAGATCGCGATTCAATCGCTTGATCACATCCGTATAGGCGCTGACATACATCACCTCCGGCTGCTGCTCCAGCCAGCCGACAAAGCGATCAAGGTTTTGCAGGTATTCCGGCTCCATGGTGCCGCCGGTCTCGCCACTTGGCACCATGTAGTCGATCCGGTGCATGCCGCTCAGTTCGCGCATCGCGAAATCATTGACACGACGTACCTCGAAAGAGGTATCAAAATACTCGTTGAAGACATCGTTAACATTGTTCAGCGGCACGCAGGCAATTAACGCCAGTACCAGCGCGCCCATACCGAACAACAAACGTCGGCTGTGACGAATAACCCAGTCTGCCAGCGCAACCATGGCCGGCTGGTAATCGGCCTGCCGCCTGGCAGTAATGCGATGCGGAAGGAGCATCACCAGCGCTGGCAACAACGCTACCGACAGGATGAACGCCAACAACACGCCAATGAACACCACGTCACCGAGGGCACGGAATGGCTGCGACTCGGAAAAATTGAGAATGGCAAAACCGATGGCCGTGGTCAGACTGGTGAGCCAGACCGGCTGGAAATTCACTCGCAAGCTCTCCAGCATCGCCACCCGGAGCTCCTTGCCAACCAGCCGCTCATGCCGATAAGTAGACAGAATATGAACGCAATCCGCCACCGCCAGCGTCAGAATCATTGCCGGCGCCATCCCCACAATCGGCGAGAATTCGATCCCAAGCCAGACCGACAACCCCATGGCCATGGCAATCGAAAGCATCACAACAATAACGACAATGCCGGTGAACATCAGGCTGCGCAAAATCAGTAGCAGGCAGACCAGCATGGCGAGGAAGGCCAGCGGCAGGGTAAAGGACATGGCCTGATCAGTAGCCAGCTTGGTGGCTTCGGCAAACACTACCGTGCCGGTCAGCATAAAATCGATATCCGGGTAACGCTTGCTGAACTCTTGCGTCAGCGCCCGCGACGCCTCGGTAATCATCGGCGCGTCGCGACTGCCCTCGTCCATGGTCACCGTCACCACCACGCCGGCGACATGGCCACTCGGCGAGATGTGCCGACCGATGAGAGAGCGCTCCGCTAACGCGATACGGCGAATCCGCGCTATCGCCTCATCGTCCAGCGCAGCAGCATTATCGACCAGATAGTTGACGGCGAGATCATCACCGTCGACCTCGGTGTGCTGGAAGTTGACCAGCGAATCGACCCGGGTGGAATTCGGCAGGGTCCAGGCCGCCTCGGTCAGCTCCTCCAGAGCGATCAGGTTATCCCGGGTAAAGATGTCGCCATTAGCCGGATGGACGATGATGAACACCGACTCATTGCTGGTAAAGCGGTCCTCCAGCTCGCGAAACAGGTGGAAATCCGGGTTCTCCTCGGTAAAGAAGATGCGCGGGTCATTATTGTTCTGGAAATCGCGCAGGCTGAAAGTGGCCAGCCCGGTCAGAAACAGGGTCAACAGGACAATGGTCCAGGGATGATCGACCACCAGATGGTTCCACCGATTCAACATAAACGAGCTACTCCGGCCAGGGACGACAGAGTGTATACCAGTGCTGAACCCCGGCGCAGGGTCATTCTGTGTCGATTCCGGCAGCTATGTGGCCGGAGCTAATTTACGTTAACGTAAACTTTGCCTACACTCAGCCGGACCGGATCTGGACCCTTGGCACCCCCTATGGCGGCAAAGAAGAAGACCTGCTGGAGTATCGGTGAGCTGGCGCGGGAGTTTGACGTCACGACCCGTACCATCCGCTTCTATGAAGACGAGGGCCTGCTCAAACCGAGCCGGAACGGCCAGACCCGGATCTACAGCGCCGCCGACCGCACTGCCCTGAAACTGATCCTGCGCGGCAAGCGCCTGGGCTTTTCGCTGGCCGAGAGCCGACAGCTGATCCAGATGTACAACCCGGACGCCAACCGTGTCCAGATCGAGGCGCTGCTGGCCAAGATCCATGAGCGACGCGCCCAGCTCAACCAGCAGCTGTGTGACATCGAAGTAATGCAACTGGAACTGGACGAGGCCGAGCAACGCTGCCTCAAGTCCCTCAAATAACCGGAGACCACCATGACCTTCCCTTCCCTTAACCACGACCTCGGCGAAACCCTTGATGCCCTGCGCGACAGCGCCCGTGCTTTTGCCAACAAAGAGATCGCCCCGCGCGCCGCCGAGATCGACCGCTCCAACCAGTTCCCGATGGATCTGTGGCGAAAAATGGGCGACATGGGCCTGCTCGGCATAACGGTGGGCGAAGAATATGGCGGCACCGGTCTTGGCTATCTGGCCCATACCATTGTCACCGAAGAAATCTCCCGCGCCTCGGCCTCGGTCGGTCTGTCCTATGGCGCCCACTCGAATCTGTGCGTTAACCAGATCTGGCTGAATGGCAACGATGCCCAGCGGGCCAGGTATCTGCCCAAACTCGTTAGTGGTGAGCACGTCGGTGCACTGGCAATGAGCGAACCGGGCGCCGGTTCCGACGTGGTCAGCATGAAGCTGCGTGCTGACCGCCAGGGTGACCACTATGTACTGAACGGCAACAAGATGTGGATCACCAACGGCCCGGATGCCAACACCTATGTAATTTACGCCAAAACCGATATCCAGGCCGGTCCGCGCGGCATCACGGCGTTTATTGTCGAGCGTGACTTCCCCGGCTTTTCCCGCGCCCAGAAACTCGACAAGCTCGGCATGCGCGGCTCGAACACCTGCGAGCTGGTGTTCGAGGACTGCAAGGTGCCGGCGGAAAATATTCTCGGCAAGGAAGGCGATGGCGTGCGGGTGTTGATGAGCGGCCTCGATTACGAGCGCACCGTATTGTCCGGTGGCTGTGTCGGCCTGATGCAGGCCTGCATGGATGTGGTGGTGCCATATGTGCACGAGCGCAAGCAGTTTGGTCAGGCGATTGGCGAGTTCCAGCTGATGCAGGGCAAGCTGGCCGACATGTATGTGATGCTGAATACCAGTCGCGCCTATCTGTATGCAGTAGCGCGGGCCTGTGACCGCGGCGAAACCAGCCGCAAGGATGCCGCCGGTGTAATCCTGTATTGCGCGGAGAATGCCACGAAGATGGCGCTGGAGTCGATTCAGGTTCTTGGTGGCAATGGCTATATCAATGACTATCCAACCGGGCGCTTCCTGCGCGATGCCAAGCTGTACGAAATCGGGGCCGGCACCAGTGAGATTCGGCGGATGTTGATCGGGCGGGAGCTGTTCAAGGAAACCGCCTGATTTTTTCCCGGACGTTGGCACATTGATTGGTAGCGAGGGGAGTGTGTGGCTTTTCCGGGACCATCGGAGCCATGGATGGCGGAGATGAGCTACAGGGACGTACTCGTGCGTGTCCCGGCAAAGCCACACACTCCTCTCGCCCGCACCCAAACTATCAGTCACACGAGCAGAGGCACCAGAACGATGCCCAGAATCCACAGCAACATCCAGCCCGGATCAGCCGAGTTCGGCACCAACCGCGAACATAACCTGAAGCTGCGCTCCGACCTGAAAGGCATGCTCGACCGCATTGCCCATGGTGGTGGTGAAGCCGCTGAAGAAAAACTCCGCCAGCGCGGCAAGCTGCCAGTACGCGAGCGCATCAATCGTCTGCTCGATCCCGGCTCACCGTTTCTGGAACTGTCCGCGCTGGCCGCAGAAGGTGTTTATGGTGAAGACGTTCCCGCCGCCGGCTGCATTGGCGGTATCGGCCGAGTCGAAGGGGTCGAATGCGTCATCGTCGCCAACGACCCCACCGTCAAGGGCGGCAGTTACTACCCGTTAACGGTAAAAAAGCACCTGCGCGCCCAGACCATTGCTGCGGAAAACAACCTGCCGTGCATTTATCTGGTCGATTCCGGCGGTGCCAACCTGCCGCGCCAGGATGAAGTGTTCCCGGATCGCGAACACTTCGGCCGGATTTTTTTCAATATGGCCAACATGTCAGCACGCGGCATCCCGCAAATTGCCGTGGTGCTTGGCTCCTGCACCGCCGGCGGCGCCTATGTGCCGGCGATGGCCGATGAAACCATTATGGTGCGCAACAACGGCACTATTTTTCTTGCCGGGCCGCCGCTGGTTAAAGCCGCCACTGGAGAGGAAGTCACCTCGGAAGAACTTGGCGGCGCAGTACTGCACTGCGAACAATCCGGGGTTGCCGATCATCTTGCTGAAGACGAACCGCACGCCCTGCAGTTAACCCGCCAGTGCATCAAACGACTCAACTGGCGCAAGCCGGACCAGCTCGACATCCGCCCGGCCCGGCCGCCGGTATTTGACCCGGAAGAGCTGCTCGGCATTATTCCGCCCAGCACACGCCAGCCGATGCCGGTGCGCGAAATCATTGCCCGGATTATCGATGACTCGGATCTCGACGAATTCAAGAGCCGCTATGGCACCACTCTGGTGACCGGCTTTGCCCGCATTCATGGCATCCCGGTCGGCATTGTCGCCAACGATGGCGTGCTCTATTCCGAATCCGCCATGAAAGGCGCGCACTTTGTCGAGCTGTGCAATCAGCGCAAGATTCCGTTGATTTTTCTGCAGAACATCACCGGCTTTATGGTCGGCAAGAAATATGAAGCCGAAGGCATTGCCAAACATGGCGCCAGAATGGTCAACGCGGTGGCTTGCGCGCGGGTACCGAAATTTACCGTCGTCATCGGTGGCAGTTTCGGTGCCGGCAACTATGGCATGTGCGGCCGTGCCTACGATCCGCGCTTCCTGTTTATGTGGCCAAACGCACGCATCTCGGTAATGGGCGGCGAACAGGCGGCCAGCGTGCTGACGCAGGTCAAAGGTGCGTCCCTGCGTAACAAGGGACAAAGCTGGAGCAAGGAAGAAGCCGAAGCCTTCAAGGCGGAGATGGTTGAGCGCTACGACACCATGGCACAACCGGTCTATGCCAGCGCCAGACTCTGGGATGACGGCGTGATTGATCCGGCCGACACCCGTAATGTACTTGGCCTGGCATTGTCGGCCAGCCTGAATGCAGAAATCAGCGAGACACGCTACGGCGTGTTCCGGATGTAAGGAGAATCGACATGAGCGTCTCACTGAATATCGACAAGGATCTGGCCCGCATCACGCTGGATAACCCGGCAAAACACAACGCCTTCGATGGCGGCATTATCGAGGCACTGATCAGCGCCTTTAACGAAGCCTCTGCCAACGATCATGTGCGCATTATTCTGCTTGCCGGCAAGGGCCGGCACTTCAGCGCCGGCGCCGATCTGAACTGGATGAAACGCATGGCCGAACTCGACCGGGAGCAGAACCAGGCCGACTCCCTGCGCATGGCGGAACTGATGCGCACCATCGACCGCGCCGGCAAACCGGTGGTCTGCCGGGTTCAGGGCGCGGCGTTCGGTGGGGCACTGGGCCTGATCTGTGCCTGCGATATCGCCGTTGCCAGTGACGATGCCCGCTTCTGTCTCAGCGAGGTCAAGCTCGGCATCCTGCCGGCGGTAATTTCGCCCTATGTGGTCCGTGCCATGGGCGCCCGCCAGGCGCAGCGCTATTTCATGACAGCGGAAATCATTCCGGCGGCCACCGCAGAACGACTCGGCCTTGTTCACGAACAGGTCCCCGCCGATCAGCTTGATGTCCGTATCGACGCCATTATTCAGGCGCTGCGTCAGGGCGCCCCGCAGGCACAGCTGAAAAGCCGTGAGCTGATCGAGCAGGTAGCTGACCGGCCGATTGATGCCGGCGTGATCGGCTACACCGCCGAGCTGATTGCCACACTGCGCACCGAAGATGAAGGCCGCGAAGGCCTCAGCGCCTTTCTCGACAAGCGCGCATCACGCTGGAGCGCATCATGATCAAACGTCTGCTGATCGCCAACCGTGGTGAAATCGCCCGACGCATTATTCGCACCTGTCGCGCCCACGGCATTGAAACAGTTGCCGTGTATTCCGATGCCGACATTAACTTGCCCCATGTCCGCGAAGCGGATATGACCGTGCGTCTTGGCCCGGCATCAGCACGGGAGAGCTATCTGGATATCGACAAGGTAGTGGCCGCTGCTGTCAGTAGCGGCGCTGATGCGATCCACCCCGGTTACGGCTTTCTTTCCGAGAACACTGCCTTTGCCGCCGCCTGTGATAAAGCCGGCATTATTTTTGTCGGCCCGCCGGCAAAGGCCATCAAGCTGATGGGTGACAAGGCCGCCGCGCGCAAGTTGATGGCGGAAACCGGAGTCCCGGTGCTGCCCGGCTGTGACCAGGATATCCGTGATGACCATCAGCTAATGGAACAAGCAAAGCGCATCGGCTTTCCGCTGCTGGTCAAGGCCGTTGCCGGCGGCGGCGGAAAAGGCATGCGGGTGGTCCACGGCGAGGCGGATTTTATCGAAGCCCTGCACGGCGCCCGGCGCGAAGCGAAGGCCGCATTTGGCGATGATCGTGTGTTGCTTGAGCGCTACCTGTCCAGCGCCCGGCATATCGAAGTGCAGGTGTTCGCCGACCAGCATGGTCATACCCTGCACCTGTTCGAGCGCGACTGTTCAGTCCAGCGCCGTCATCAGAAAATTATTGAGGAAGCGCCAGCGCCGGGCCTGACCGAGGCACAGCGCACCGCCGTGGGTGAAGCCGCGGTGCAGGCCGCCAAAGCGATTGCTTATGTCGGCGCCGGCACGGTGGAATTCCTGTTTGCAGATGGTCATTTCTATTTTATGGAAATGAACACCCGGCTGCAGGTCGAGCACCCGGTCACCGAAATGATTACCGGCGAGGATCTGGTCTGGTGGCAGCTGTGCGTCGCCGCTGGCCAGCCGCTACCGAAACAGCAACACGAACTGCGCATTCATGGCGCTGCTATGGAAGTGCGCATCTATGCGGAGGACCCGTGGCAAAATTTCATGCCCTCCTCCGGCCTGCTGCGCACGCTGGTCTGGCCCCGTGACCAGGCCCGGGTTGACAGCGGCTACGAACAGGGCGACCGGGTCGAGTCGTTCTATGATCCGATGATTGCCAAGATCATCAGTCATGGCGAGAGCCGTGATGCGGCCCGTCAGCAACTGATGCAGGCTCTTTCTGCCACCCTGATCGATGGCATTCACCACAACTGTGGATTCCTGTATCAGGTACTCGGCAGCGATGCCTTTACCAGTGCCAATCTCGACACACGCCTGCTTGAGCAACATCCGCAGCTTATGCAGCAGCCAAAACAGAATCCGGCGCTGATCGCTGTGGCCGGCGCGGTTGCGCTTACCGAACCACCATCGTCCAGCGACCCGTGGCAATCCCTGCAGGGCTGGCGGCCGTTTTCGCTGCGCCTGCAGCAACAGGAACTGAGCATTGCTGACGCTACCGTACTGGTACAGATCCATTCAGACCCGCAGCAACGCAGCGCCACCGTCAATGGTGAGCAACGCAGCCTGCACTGGCAAACGCGGGGTCAGACAATCTCGCTAGCCTGGGGCACCGACACTCTCAGCGCAGCTTTCGTCAGCGACCAGCAGGGTGTCCTGCTGAACATTCATGGTGACAGCGTACGTCTCCAACGCCCCGATGCCTGCCGCGGCCAACAACAGCACGGCAGCCGCCACGCACCGTTTGCGGCGCCGATGAGCGGCAACGTGGTCGCCGTTCATGTGCAACCCGGCAGCAGCGTCAAGGCGGGCAGCGCTGTAATCACCATGGAAGCGATGAAAATGGAACACACCCTGCGGGCACCGGCGGACGGCACCATCACTGCCCTGCTTGCGGCGGTCGGCGAACAGGTCAGTGAAGGTACGTTGCTGGCCGAATTCAATGCCAGCCAAGCGGAGCCGTCATGACCGGGCCGACGCCTCTCTGGAGCCCGCCGGAAATACGCCGGAATGCCAGCCGTATGCAGGCATTCCTGCAGAACGCCGGGCAACAGCATGATCGAACCTTGCGCAGCTATAACGAGCTGCACCACTGGTCAGTCAGCGACGTGGACGCGTTCTGGCGGCAGATCTGGCAATTCTGCGGCATCCTCGGTGACGGACCAGGTGAAACCGTACTGCAACGTGCCGAGCGCTTTCAGGACAGCCGCTGGTTTCCCCGGGCGCGACTGAATTTTGCCGAAAACCTGCTCAAGCGTCGTGACAATGGCACTGCCATCATCGCCGTTGACGAGATTGGCAGCCGCACGGAACTGAGCTGGCAGCAACTTTATCAACAGGCCGGCCGCTTCGCCGCCGCCCTGAAACAGCATGGTATTGGTCCGGGCGATCGCATTGCCGGCTATATGCCAAACCGGGCTGAAACCGTGATTGCCGCGCTCGGCGCCAGCTGGATCGGCGCGGTCTGGTCATCCTGTTCGCCGGATTTCGGGGTCAGCGCCGTGCTCGACCGGTTCGGCCAGATTCAACCGCGCATCCTGATTGCCGCCGACCACTATCACTACAACGGCAAGCTGATCGACCTGTCATCCCGGGTGGCCGATATTGCTGCACAGTTGCAGGTGGAAACGCTTGTCTGCGTGGCAGACACAGTGATCGACAGCGGCGTACCGAGCGTGACGCTGGATGGTTGGCTCGGCAAGGTGAACAGCATTCCTGATTTTGTCCGCCTGCCGTTCAATCATCCGCTTTATATTCTCTATTCCTCCGGCACGACTGGTGTGCCGAAATGTATTGTCCACGGCGCCGGCGGCACCCTGCTGCAACATGCCAAGGAACTGCAGCTGCACAGTGATCTTGGCGTTGATGAGCGGCTGTTCTATTTCACCACCTGCGGCTGGATGATGTGGAACTGGCTGGTGTCCGGCTTGCAGACCGGCGCCAGCATTGTGCTCTATGACGGCAACCCGGCCTGGCCGGACACCGCCCGGCTGTTTGATCTTGTCGATGCCGAGCAGATCACTCACTTCGGTACCAGTGCCAAATTTATTCAGGCAGTGGAGAAATCCGGCCTGAAACCGGTCCGCCAGCATTCCCTGAAAACACTGAAAGTGCTGTTCTCTACCGGTTCACCATTGCTGCACGAGAGTTACGACTACATATACCGGGACATCAAGGCCGACCTGCTGGTAGCGTCGATTTCCGGCGGCACCGACATCGTCTCCTGCTTCGCACTGGGCAATCCTTTGCTACCGGTGTTTCGCGGCGAGCTGCAATGCCTTGGCCTTGGCATGGATGTGGCCGTCTTCAATGACGCCGGCATCCCGGTTGACAACGAAAAAGGTGAGCTGGTCTGCCGCACGCCGTTCCCGTCCATGCCGGTTGGCTTCTGGAATGATGCCGATGGCAGCAAATACAAGCACGCCTATTTCAGCCGCTTTGACAATGTCTGGGCCCATGGCGACTACGCCGAAACCCGGCGGCACGAGGATCATACCGGCCTGATTATCCATGGTCGCAGTGATGCGGTACTGAACCCCGGTGGCGTTCGTATCGGCACCGCAGAAATCTATCGACAGGTAGAGACACTGGATGCCATCCGCGAAAGTGTCGTGGTTGGTCAGAACTGGCAGGGAGATGTGCGGGTGGTGCTGTTTGTTGTTCTGCAGCCGGGCCACACGCTGAGCGATGAACTCCAGAGCACCATTCGGAAAGCTATTCGTGACGGCGCCAGTCCACGTCATGTGCCGGCGAAAATTCTCGAGGTGCCGGCCATTCCGCGCACCGTCAGCGGGAAAATTGTCGAGCTTGCCGTGAGGGAAGTGATTCACGGCCGGGCCGTTACCAATCAGGGCGCGCTGGCAAACCCGGAAGCGCTGGAACACTTTCGCGCGCGCCCGGAACTCGGCTAAGAGAACCTCTGAAAAACCGTGCTATCTGCTGTAGGAGCGGCTGACCAGCCGCGATCATCTTGCAAAACAATTCGCGGTCAATCGACCGCTCCTGCGCAATTCGAGGGCTCTTCGCAGAATAATCAGCGACGGATCTGCGATAACACCTGGGTCATGGTGTGATCACCGTGCGGGGTCAGTTGCCACCAGGTCTGGCCACTGCCCTCCCGTGACGGGCTTTTGCGGATCAGGCCCAGAGCGCGCAACTGAATCTTGACCTGATTGAACGAGCCGGTGGACAGCACCACGTTACGGACTGCATGTGCCTTTGGCATGACCTGCTGAACGTCCATCAATGCCCGGGCGGCAATCGCTTCTTCCAGCGCCTCACGCATAACCGCTTCCGACACTTCGCTCATCATCTGCGGGCCTACCGCGGCGACCACCTCATCCCAGGTCATCCTGCGCTCTGCCATGGTTACCTTGCAGTCACCCTTGATATAGGCATTACAGCTGTACTGCAGAGCCACTGAATCGGAACCACGGGCGAGTGTTTCGAGCGAGGGGCGCCAGCCTGCGGTCAGCTCGTGCTTCTCACGCTCGAGATCTTCGATACGTTTTTTCAGGTCCTGTACTTCACGAACCTGGGACAGGTCCGCCACCTGCGCTGCCCGCACCCAGCCGGGCGCCGGATTCTGCCTGACCAGCATCGGCATAGCCTTGCGCACCACCTCGGCAAGATCATCCGGATTACTCCAGTGGCGGAAGATGGCGGCCTTGTCCTGCAGCAGCTTGCGAAAATCGCGAAACCGAACATCACCTTCCCGAGTAGCCTCACGGCGATTCTCCGGCAGAAGTTCCGGATGGTCATGCAAGAAGGCGATGACCGGCTTCTTCTTGGTGGCCGCATAGACATATTCACGGTGGGTGTAGCTCAAACCGATGGGCGACAGGGTGCCGTAGCGCCCGCCGACCAGCACAACGTAATAGTCACACTCGTTGATGACCTGCTGGATCATCGGCCACTGGTTGTTCTGCTCGGTTGGATACAGCTCCATCCCGGTCGGAATCATGCCCAGCGACAGCAAGGACATCATCAGCTCCTGCCGGGCATCCTGCAGGTCTGTGAAGGTCGAGCTGACAAACACCTGATACTTCTTGTCGCTGGTCACTCAGGGCCCCGGAAACAAATCACATTGTGTCGTTATAGCGGTGTATTTAAGCCGCTTTACCCAGTGGCCACAACCCGCCTCAGAGCGGACATCGCGAAATGATCATGTTAGCCTCGGACCACAAAGGGGAAAGGGAAGCCGGAAGCCGCATGCAGACCATTGCCTTCTATAACCTCAAGGGCGGGGTCGGCAAGACCGCCACCGCCGTCAATCTGGCCTGGCACGCTGCCCGCTGGAAGCATCGCACCCTGCTCTGGGATCTTGACCCCCAGGGCGCGGCCAGCTTCTACCTCGGCGTCGACGGAGAGAAGGGCTACAAGGCCGGCAGCCTGCTCAAGGGCCGGCAGCCGATCGGCCGGCTCAAGGTGGAAACCCGCTGGCCGGGGCTCGACGTCATTCCCTCGGACCTGACCCTGCGCAATCTCGACGTCAAGCTGAGCGAATCGGGCAACCCGCGCGCCGCACTGAAAAAACTGATTGAACCACTTGGCGAACACTACAGCCTGACTTTTCTGGATTGCCCGCCAACCCTGAGCCCGGTGGCCGAAAGCATTTTTGCCGCTGCGGACGTACTGGTCGTACCTGTCATTCCGACCCACCTGTCACTGCGGGCGCTGGAGCAGGTACGCGAATGGTTGAAGGAAAAAAAATACGGCGACCTGAAGGTATTGCCGTTCTTCAACATGGTAGACCGACGCCGGCTGCTGCATCTGGAGATGATCGTCAAACCGCCGGCGGCAATGCGCGGCGGCCTGAAAACCTGGATACCCTACTCGACCCATGTTGAACAAATGGGCGAACATCGCGCCCCGATCGGCGAATTTGCCCACCATACCCCGGCGGCGAGAGCCTATCGACACCTCTGGTTCGAGCTGGCCGAGAAGCTGAAACTCTAGACAAACCAGAGAGCCTCTGAATAACCGGAGCGGTCGATCGAGCGCGATTCGCTCGAAAAGATCGCGGCCGATCGGCCGCTCCTGCAACGGATATGGCAGCTTTTCAGAGGTGCTAGAGCAGGCCGTCCTCGCCATAGCAGCTCTGGGCGACCAGATTCTGCGCCAGAATAAAGCGGTCCTGAGCGGTCGCGGCAGTAATCTCCGCCACCTTCAGGTAGGTTAGCAGCCAGAATTCATCGTGCTCGGTAAAGCGCGCTTCGATTGGCATCCGCCCCCGCGGCAGCGCGGCCTTCTCGGCAATAACAACCAGACGACGACCATCACGACTTATCTGGTAACCACGGTTCGGATAGGCCAGCTCGACGCAGGCGAGAAAGTTGCTCAGGGAGCGTTCGGAAACCTGGCCGGCACTGAAAGCTAGCGGCCTGTCCTGGATCTCAAGCTGAGCCAGGGTCGGGTAAATGGCGGCGGCCGCCAATCGCAGTTGCCAATCCTGATGACGGCTTTCCCGCGACGCGGCCTGTTGCTCACTCCGCTGCTGTTTCTGCTGCTGATGCTGTTGCAGCTGGCGTCGCTGCAGCTCAGCCTCCAGCATGCGCCGCTCCTCCGCCTGCCGGGCCTTTTCACGCCGGGCCAGCAGTGCCTGCCAGGCCTGTTCGACCAGCTCGTCAAGACGGGCCGATTCACGCTCTCTGGCCAGCGCGCCCTCCACCTCAGCCTGACAGGACGGCAGCAGGCTGCCCTCCAGCTCACGGCGCGGCAAGGTGCGCTTTTGCTCCAGTGTCTGCGCAAGCAGATCGCAACTGCCATGTACACCCAGCCCGGCAATCTCGGCATAGCCGAGCCCGGCTATCTGGGCAGGCGGGGCACTACGATCAATCAGGGCTGCCAGGGAGTCCGGCGCATGTTCACGCAGGGAGGCACAGCCCGACAGCAGCAAGCAGACAGCAACAACAGCAAATCCGGAAAATCGCGGAGAGACAGCAGCCATAAATCCAGAACGTCCAGCCAGTATCAGTGTGTGAGCATCCGTAGTCCGGCAGCGCCGCACAGGTTATGTTCCTGCATTTTTCCGACCGCTGCGCCCGACAACCCTGTGGCGCTCGCTTTATACCTGATTCGCGGCAGTTCTGCATGTCGGCGACTGACCGGCTATACTCGGCGCCCATGACTGATCCTCATCACATTCTCCAGCACACCTTTGGCTACAGCAGCTTCCGCGACCCGCAGCAGGCGATCATTGACACCGTCGTTAGCGGGGGTGATGCGCTGGTGGTGATGCCCACCGGCGGCGGCAAGTCGCTGTGTTACCAGATTCCGGCACTGGCCCGTGACGGCGTCGGCGTGGTGGTCAGCCCGCTGATCGCCCTGATGCAGGACCAGGTCAGCGCCCTGCGCGAACTCGGCGTCCGCGCCGGCTTCCTGAACTCGACCCTGAGCAGTGCCGATGTCTGGCGGACCGAGCAGGCCCTGCAGCAGGGCGAGCTGGATCTGCTTTATGTCGCTCCGGAGCGACTGATCCAGCCACGCACGCTGGCCCTGCTGGGCAGCTGCCGGATCGCCCTGTTTGCCATCGACGAGGCCCACTGCGTGGCCCAGTGGGGCCACGATTTCCGCGCTGACTACCTGCGCCTGAATGTGCTGCAGGAACAGTTTCCGGACATTCCGCGCATCGCCCTGACCGCCACCGCCGATGCCCGTACCCGCGAAGAGATCGTCCAGCGTCTGGCGCTGCAAAAGGCTGAGCAGTTCATCAGCGGCTTTGACCGACCCAATATCCAGTACCGGATCCGCCAGAAAGACAAGCCACGCCAGCAGCTGCTGCGCTTCCTGCGTGAGGAACACAGCGGCAATGCCGGCATTGTCTATTGCCTGAGCCGGGCCAAGGTCGAGCAGACCGCCGAGTGGCTCAGTGGCGAAGGCTTCACCGCCCTGCCCTATCACGCCGGCCTGCCAGCCAGCCTGCGCGAAACTCACCAGAAACGTTTTCTGCGCGAAGACAGCGTCATCATGGTGGCCACCATTGCCTTCGGCATGGGCATCGACAAACCGGACGTGCGTTTTGTGGCGCACCTCGATTTGCCAAAAAGCATTGAGGCCTACTACCAGGAAACCGGTCGCGCCGGCCGCGATGGCGAACCGGCTACGGCGATGCTGCTGTATGGCCTGGAGGATGTGGTCAAACTACGCCAGATGATGGCCGGCTCGGAGGGCAACGAGGAATTCAAGCGCCATGAACAGCAACGTCTGAATGCCATGCTCGGCCTGTGCGAGATCACCAGCTGCCGTCGGCAGACACTGCTGCGTTACTTCGGCGATGAGCTGCCGCAGCCGTGTGGCAATTGCGACAACTGTCTGACGCCACCGGACAGCTGGGATGCCAGCGAGGCGGTGCAGAAAGCGCTGTCCTGCGTTTATCGCACCGGGCAACGCTACGGCGCCATTCATGTGATTGAAGTGTTACGCGGCAGCAGCAGCGAGAAAATTATCAGCGCCGGCCACGACAAGTTATCCACCTGGGGCATTGGCCGGGAACTGGGCCAGGATGAGTGGCGGGCAATCATGCGCCAGCTGGTGGCACAGGGTTATCTGGATGTCGATCCGGAGGGCTTTGGCACCCTGCGGCTGACCGAGCGTTGTCGGGCGCTGTTGCGTGGCGAGGAAAAAATCTCGCTGCGCCGGGAAAAGATTTCCGTGCCGATCGCAGCCACCAGCAGCAGGCGCCGTCATCAGGACATCGAGCCGGCAGATCGTGAGTTGTGGCAGGCTTTGCGCGCCTGTCGCAAGCGTCTGGCGGAGGAGCACGGGGTGCCGCCCTACGTTATCTTCAACGATGCCACCTTGCGCGACATGCTGGAGCAAAGGCCAACAACTTCCAGTGCCATGCTCAGCGTCAGTGGTGTGGGGGATGTGAAGCTGGAGCGGTTTGGCGGGGAGTTTCTTGAGGTGATTCGGGAGTTTGAATATCCCGCCTGAGCGCAGCCTAAAGCATCAGTCCGATCTGAAAGCACTGACTGCCCTATCGCTCTGACGGGTCGCAGCGCAGCGCAGCAATCAGCGGACAACTCATATTCGATTTACCTGTCTGGCACTGATGTATCAGCTCGGACAGCGCCACCTCCATCCTGGCCAGATTGGCCAGTCGCTTGCGCACGTCAACCAGGCGCAGCGATGCCACCTCAGCCGCTTCACCGCAATGGGTACCATCTTCCAGCTTAAGCAGCTGCCCTACCTCTTCAAGACTAAAGCCCAAGCGCTGCGCAGATTTAATAAACATAAGCCTCGCAACATCGGCGTCGCTGTAGCGACGTATCCGCCGATACTGTCGATCCGGCTCCGGCAACAGCCCCTTGCGCTGATAAAAGCGGATCGTTTCAACGTTCACGTTCGCGGCCTTGGCAAACGCACCGATGGTCAGCCCCTCCAAAGCGGTTTTCATCTGCTTGACTCCGTATCCAACTACGGAATTAACGTTAGTCCATCAACAAGCTGTTCGGAAGCGATTTGTTATGCAGAAGATAGTCAGAGCAGTCACGCTGATGGGTGACAAAGCCAGTTCGCTGGGAGCGCTACTATCGGCAGCGGGCTGCGCCATGTGCTTTCCGGCCATCGCCACGCTCGGCGCCACAATGGGCCTGGGCTTTCTGTCTCGCTGGGAGGGGCTGTTCATCAATAGTCTGCTGCCAGCCTTTGCCGTGACAGCACTGCTACTTCACGCACTTGGCTGGCGTGCGCACCGACAATGGCACCGCAGCCTCGCAGGAATGATCGGGCCCGCCTTGCTGCTGCTGTCGCTTTATCCGTGGTTCCGGTACGGATGGAGCACCTATGTCACCTATTTTGCCTTGGCAATGATGGTGACGGTCTCCATTGCAGATCTGTTAATACCGGCCAGCCGACGCTGTGATGCGCAGTGCGAACCACCCGCTTCGGGAGAAACAGAGTGAACGATTGCTGCATACCAGATGAAACCTCGTCGAAGCCGCTTCACATTGTAATTATTGGCAGTGGCGGTGCGGCCATGGCTGCCGCTATCAAGGCGATTGAACGGGGAGCAAGAGTGACCTTGATCGAACGAGGCATGATTGGCGGCACCTGTGTTAACACAGGCTGTATTCCATCAAAAATCATGATCCGCGCAGCGCAGGTTGCGCATGTTCGCCGCACAAGCCCGTTCGACCAGGGTCTGTCTGCTACTGCGCCGATTGTACTGCGCAAACCGTTGCTCGCTCAGCAGCAAGCCCGAGTGAATGAATTGCGGCAGGCAAAATACGAGAGCATTCTGCAGCGCAATCCGTCGATCAAGGTGGTGCGCGGTAATGCACATTTTGTAGATTCTCACCATATTGCGGTCAGACTGACCGCAGGCGGTACAAAGCTTCTCAACTTTGATCGCTGCCTGATTGCTACTGGCGCACGTCCATCGATCCCGCCGATTGCCGGTCTGGCCGACATCCCTTACTGGACATCTAGTGAAGCATTGATATGCGAAACACTGCCCGCGCGCCTTGCTATCATCGGTTCATCAGTAGTGGCGATTGAGCTGGCTCAAGCCTTTGCCCGCCTGGGCAGCGAAGTCACCCTGCTGGCGCGAAGCACAGTTCTGTCTTCGGAGGATCCGGCGATCGGTGAAGCGATTACGACGTATTTCCGGGAAGAAGGCATCAAGATACTGGAGCATACTGAAGCGCGCCAAATTACCCACGCTGATGACGAGTTTGTGCTGAACATCCATCACGGAAAAATCCACGCCGACAAGCTACTCATTGCAACCGGTCGCAAAGCCAATACAGACAGCCTGAACCTTAGTGCAACAGGGGTTGCGGTAAACACGACGGGAGCCATTGTTATAGACAACACCATGCGTTGCAGTGCGCCACATATCTATGCTGCCGGCGATTGCACCAACCAGCCGCAGTTTGTCTATGTGGCAGCAGCGGCAGGTATGCGAGCAGCCATGAATATGACCGGCGCTGAATCATTTCTGGATTTGAGAAGCATGCCAGCGGTGATATTTACCGATCCACATGTGGCAACTGTCGGGCATACTGAGGCAACGGCGGCGGACGCCGGCATTGAAATACAAACCCGAACCCTGCCCCTTGAAAGCGTGCCACGGGCGCTGGCCAACTTCGATACCCGCGGCTTCATCAAACTGGTGGTGGAGTCGGACAGCGGACGTCTGCTTGGTGTTCAGGCCGTCGCAGCAGAGGCCGGTGAGATAATTCAAACGGCATCGCTGGCGATCCATCATGGCATGACGGTTCAAGCGCTGGCAGAGCAGCTATTCCCCTATCTCACCATGGTCGAGGGGCTAAAGCTTGCCGCGCAGACGTTCAGCAAAGATGTAGCCGATCTTTCCTGCTGCGCCGGATAGGCGTGAAAAATACCGGCACAGCCGCTGATTAAATTCCGACCGGCCACAGTGGGGCTGCCTCAGCCCGGCTTGACAAATTTCAGGGTCATACGATCACTCTCGCCAATGGCCGTGAAGCGATCCAGACATGCCTGCTTCTCCGTTGACGCTTCCATCCGGGAGCATGTTCGAAAAGAAGGTGGCAACGACCAAACGCCATCGTCATGTGCCCGGCTGTCACGCGGGTTATGGTGCATTGAACTGACTGCCTGCAGGATAAAACCGGCAGACGTCACCGTTTCGATAAGCCACTGCTCTCGTACGTAGCCACTGCGCTGCTCCCACTCCGGCACTGCATCCGGTAACGCCCGGTGCTGAACAATCGCAAGCACGCCGCCAGGCCGCAGCGCCTCAAGGGCTGACGCCAGCACCTCGTCGACAATGCCAGCTGCAATAAAGTTATGAAAATGGCGTGAGAGAATCACCATATCGGCCGTGCCTGCAGGGGCCAGAGCGGTGTACTCGGGAGGATCAAACGGCACTACCTCAACGCGGTCGTACACATCAGGGATGGCAGCCAGTTTGGCCAGATAATCACGCCCTATGGCGGCCCGGAACGGCGGCTTCGCCGACTCGGGAAAACTGGCAGCAATCAGACGCCCATTCTCCCGCAAGGCAGGCGCAAGCACCTCGGTGTACCAGCCGCCACCGGGCCAGACCTCTACCACGGTCATATCCGGGCTGAACCCCCAGAATGCCAGTGTCTCCGCCGGCTTTCGGGCAACATCGCGAGCACGGTTGGCGGCGCTGCGGTGAGGCCCGTCCAGGGCCTGCTGCAACACCGACGACACAGCCCCGGCGCTGCCGGATTGGCCGTGAATACAACCTGCCACCAGCATCATGGCAACGCTCAAGATCACAACTCTGTTACCGAACATAACCATATACTCCCTGATTCAGTCGCCATCACGAAACCGGATCCATGCAGCGGGAAAATTCCGCTAAACCTCCGCTACGGCAGCCAGCTTTTGCACTGCGGCGGCGATTGCTTCGCCACTGTCTTCCTGAACAAAATGCTTGCCCGGCACTGATTGCCAACTCTGCAAGCCGAGGACCTGGCAAAGCCCCGGGGCGTAATCCCGCTCTTTCAGTGCCGGATCATCTTTACCCCAGATAACCTGAGCCGGAAACTGTCGATTCGCCAAAGCATCAAGTATTCCCTGCTCGAACGGCTGAGTCCGTTCGAAACTTCGCATGATTCGCAGAAATGCCCGGCCGCCATCGCTGCGTTTAAGCAGTCTGGCATAGGCATGCAGCTCAACCGCGGGCACGTCGCCACTGACGCCCTGCAAACGCATCAACGCCTCAAACAAGGTCGGTGTGACGCAGGCCAGATACAACTCGCCAAGCAGCTTTCTGGCAAATGGCTCCATACTCCAGGGGCGATGAAAACTGGCCACATGCACCATGGTATTCAACACAGTCAGCGAACGGATGCGATCCGGGCGGCGGCGAATCAGATCAAAGCCGATTGGCCCGCCGATATCATGCACCACCAGATGCACCGGATCCTCTCCGATCTTATCCAGCGCCCGATCACACCAGGTAGACAACCCGCTCCAGGAGTAGTCAAAACCACTCGGGCGCTCCGCAAAGCCCATACCAGGATAATCAAATGCAATCCCGCGCATTCCCTTATCTGCCAGTGCAGGCAACAGTTTCCGATACAGAAACGCGGAGGCAGGAACACCATGCAGACACACCACCGGCTCACCGCTACCTGACTGCCAGACCCGGCTCGCCGCACCATCGACCGACAAAGGCTGACTGAGCCCATACCATTCGTCGAGCACCCGGTTTACCGCCTTGCCTGACACCGGTGCAAGCCTCATGACGACACCTTCATATCGTCTACACCGGGAGTCTCTCGCGCTCCCTTGAGCCAGCGCCAGCTATCAATCAGATCGAACACCAGACTCACGCCGTTAACAAGCAACAGCAGCCAGATATAGAACAGCTCAGTGCCAACGGGCGCATCCACCTCGATCAGGCGCAGCGCCAGCCAGACCTGCAAAGGCCCCCAGGCCATCAGGTGCGGAATGGACATGGCGCGATTCATGCCACCGTACCAGTACATGATCGGCATATTGGTAGCGACCACAAACACCGCCGCCCAGGCCGTGGCGACACCGGCAGCGGTATCCAGCAGAAAAAATGCTGCTGCATTGACCGGCACCAGAATGCCCACCACCCAGACCTGCACCCACACGGGCAAGCTGCGCAAGGACCGCCAGATCGACTGACTACGCGCCCACAATCCACTCGTACTATTTGTGTTCATTGAGCCCCCAGTCATAGTCCAGAAATTCGATTTTTATCCCGCTACGGATCATCCGCTGGCCAGCCGGATCGTCCGTCAGCACCTCGGCATAATTCGCCAGCCAGGCCGCCACACCACCAAATCGCTCAAAGTCGACGCCATACCAGTCAAAGATACTGGAAATCTCAAGCACCTTGCGGTCAGTATCATAACGATTACGGCTTCGGTCAGAGAGAAACAAGCGGGTGCTTTTTTCAAGCTGGCTATCCAGCGCATCAGCACGATAGGCCTCGCGGGCCAGCGCCGGGCAGCCAATTGACGCACAGTTCACTGCAAAATGAATTCTCGGCTCATCAAAGCGACCGGGCTGACGAATGATCTCGTGCTCGATGCGATCAAGATGCATGGGTTTACCAAGCAACCGGAAAAACTCCAGCTTCCACGGGTTTTCCCACAAGCGTCCGATTTTTCGAATCGAGCTGACCGGATAATGCTCGACGATCAAGGCAAGGGTATAGGCATTATAGGCATTGATCAGAAAGGCCAGTTGCTGATCTGGGGACCAGCCATCAAACTCCTTGCGTTGAACCGCCGACAAGGCTGCCAGATAGTTCTTCAATGCGGCACTGTCCTGCTTTAATGCAGCGTAGTTCACGGTGCTTGCGGTAGCTCCACTATTCTGCCGCACATGCTGCTGCAGCAGCGCAGCGAACGCACTGTGCTGATGATCAAAATCACTCGCCAGTGCCGGAACAGCCAGCACCAGCAGAAGCATGGCAACGAGCCAGCGCATGATCATGAGCGGCTCCAGGCATGATAGCGGCCAAGCCAGGCAAGCAGACGCTGCGGCGCATGGGCCTTTTTCCACTCGCCGGCAGCAAACTTGTTTGCTTCCGCCAGTGTCGGATAGATATGAATGGTGCCAAGAATCTTGTTCAAGCCAAGACCATGGCGCATGGCCAGCACATATTCGGCAATCAGATCACCGGCGTGCTCACCGACAATGGTGACGCCCAGTATCCGGTCACTACCCGGCTTGGTCAGCACCCTGACAAAGCCTTCGGCAACGCTGTCGGCGATGGCGCGGTCAAGGTCGTCAATACCATAGTGCGTCACCTCACAGGCAATGCCCTGCTCTCGCGCCTCCTGTTCGTTCAAGCCAACCCTGGCCACCTCCGGCGAAGTGAACGTCGCCCAGGGAATCACGGAATAATCGACCTTGAATTTCTTCAGCCTGCCGAACAGCGCATTCACCGCCACATACCAGGCCTGATGGGCGGCGGTGTGGGTAAACTGGTACGGGCCGGCAACATCACCGCAGGCATAAATATTCGGGAAGCGGGTGCGCAGATACTCATCCACTACCAGCGTACCGCGCGGCGAGATTTCGATACCCAGGCGATCGAGATCCATGCCTTCGGTTCTGGCGCGGCGCCCCAGTGCAACCAGCACCTTGTCAAACTCCACTTCCACGCTGCGACCATTATGCTCAAGCTCGACCCACTGCCGGCCGTCCTCCTGGTGAAACGCTATCGCCTTGTGTTCAAGCAGTACAGTCACGGCATCCTGTTTCATCTGCGCCGCAAGCAAGGTTGACGCCTGCTGGTCTTCACGAATCAACAGGCGTGGCGCCATCTCAACCAGCGTCACCTCGGAGCCCAGTCGGGCAAAGCTCTGTGCCAGTTCGCAACCGATCGGACCACCACCCAGCACCAGCAAACGTTTCGGCTGCTCGGTAATGGACCAGAGTGAATCCGATGTCAGGTAATCCGCCTCCCGCAACCCGGGAATCGGTGGCACCATCGGCTCACCGCCGGAAGCAATCACAATATGCTGGGCAGTGATACGCTGCACGCCATCTGCACCGGTCACCTCGACTTCCCAGGGCGAGATCAATTTTGCCTGCCCTTCGCGGACATCCACTCCCAGTTCCTGGTAACGCTGCACCGAGTCGTGTGGTTCGATGGTGCGAATCACCTCATGCACCCGCCCCATGACCCGGCGGAAATCCACTTCCGGCGCCGCCGTATTCAAGCCGTAGTGAGCAGACGAAGACAACAGATGATTGATGCGAGCGCTCTTGATCAGCGCCTTGGACGGCACACACCCGGTATTCAGGCAATCGCCACCCATCTTGTGACGTTCAATCAGGATCACCTTTGCCTTGACCGCCGCGCCAATATAGGAGGTCACCAGTCCCGCCGAGCCGGCGCCAATCACGATCATATTGGCGTCAAATGAAGCAGGCTTCTTCCACCCCTTGTACACCCGACGACGCTGCACCAACGCCACCAGAGCACGCGCAATCCAGGGAAACAGCCCGAGCAGGACAAAGGCACCAATCAGCGACGGCGACAACAGGCCAGACAGCGAATCAATGGCGGCAATCTCGGTACCGGCGTTTACATACACCAGTGTGCCGGCCAGCATGCCAAGCTGCGAAACCCAGTAGAACGTCCAGGTACGAATCGGAGTCAGCGCCATCAACAGATTGATCATAAAGAACGGGAAAACCGGAACCAGTCGTAGTGTGAAAAGGTAAAAGCCGCCGTCTCGAGCGACACCCTCATTGATCGCCTTGAGACGATCGCCAAATCGATTCTGAACGCTGTCCCGGAGCAGCAGCCTCGCCACCAGAAACGCCAGCGTCGCGCCCATGGTCGAGGCAAAGGACACCAGAATGACTCCCGTCACCAGACCGAAAAAGGCACCGGCTGCCAGCGTCATGATCGCCGCCCCCGGCAATGACAGCGCGGTCACGGCAACGTAGGCGATAAAGAAAATCAGTAAGGTGGCTGCCGGGCGCGCATCATAAAAGGCATGCACATCGGCAAGACTGCCCTGCAGCGCCTGCAGGGTAAGGAAGCGATCCAGATCGAACCAGAAGAACACGGCGACCAGCGCCGCAAGGCCTGCGAGAATTAATGTTTTGCTGTAACTCATATCAGTTCCAGGTCAGATTTCACTGCATGATGCACCGTGCTTGAAACAGCTGAAGCAACGGTGGTGTGTCATCATGATGCGCTGACCGAGACTTTGTTTCAGTGTGGGGCCCAAATCATAACGGGAATCATCATCTACCAGAGTGCAGGCATACACTCGCATTCGGCCTTTGTCCTTGACCACCATGCGGCTGAACGCGCACATAAAGCCGGCGCGGCTCTCCTCAGTGTGATAAGTGGTCATGCAGCTTTCGGTAATCTGCGGCGTTTCAAGCTGTACACCCGGGGGAGAAAAATCAGGAAAGGAGATCAGTCTCATATCGGTGGGCACGCCATGACGGGCAAATTCGTCACGATAGGCCCGCTCTACCTCGGCCGTATTCTCATCTGCCGACCATTGACGGGCCACGGAGACGGCAAATCCGGCAGCATGCAGCTCCTTCAGCGCACGCATGGATTCCGTATAAGTGCCCTCGCCCCGGCCGGCCTCATGGCGACTGACATTCGGGTAATCGATACTGATTCGAAAAGAGATCGGGTGGGCCGCGTGTACCAGCGGCAGCACTTCATCAAGCCGCTGCAGCAAGGGCCGGGTACCATTGGTCAGCACCAGACAGGGCCGCTGCGCGGCCGCATAGGCAAGAATCCGCGGAAACTGCTTTGCTACAAACGGCTCGCCGCCGGTAAAGGAGAATTGCTCGACGCCGAGCTCACAGGCCTCGTCCACAAACGGGATAACATCATCAAGAGTCATCAGACCAAGGCGATCATCTCCGGGGCTGGAGCCCTCCAGACAAAACGGACAGGCCAGATTGCAGGCCGTCCCGGTGTGGAACCACAGCTCACGCAGACGCTGACTCTCGATATAACCACGGCGATCGCCGTTTGGGGTTACAAACCAGTTTTCCGTGCGGATCATATCCATCGACGCTCTCCTCAGCAGCAGGCCGGGCCAGTACCTGATACTGCGGCCTCGGCAAAAGGCACATTGGTGCCGCAGCCCTGAAAAATGCCGTAATGGGTGTCAAAGTTACCAATAAACTCGAAATGATCGCGGAACCGGGTCTCTTGCAGCATGCGCCAGGTGTTGCCACACACCGGGAACACCCGGCCGCGCTCGATCAGATGATGCCCGTCAAGACGAAATACCTGCGGAGAATGCTCCACGGTGCCCCGGTAAATCACCGCCTGACCATAGTCTTCACAGGCCGGCTCCAGCCCGTCGAGCTTGAACAGACGGTAGGTGGCGGACCAGAATTTTGCCGGCGCCAGACGCTCGGCGATAGCTTCGTTCTCGATGGTAATGGGCCGGTCCTCGACCAGCCGCGGATCGGCGAAGCCAGCCTGCTTCGCCAATGACAGGAAGTCGTTCCAGTAAAGTGCGCCGGACAGACACTCACCGTACAGCACCGGATCCTGCCGCAGCGCATCGGGAATGCGTCGATCCGCATAGACATCAGAGAAGTACATCTCACCGCCTGGTTTGAGCACACGATGCACTTCGCGCAGCACACGCTCCTTGTCCGGGCTGAGGTTAATCACGCAGTTGGAAACAACGATGTCAAAGTAGTTGTCCGGCAGGCCAAGGGCATCGAGCTGCTCGATATAACCCTGCCTGAAGCTGACATTGCTGGTGGCATGGCCGAAGGCCTGCCGATGCCAGTCACGATGACGCTCCGCCACCGCCAGTTGCTCGACGGTCATGTCAACGCCGACGACCTCGCCCCGCTCGCCCACCAGCGCAGACAGCACATAGACATCACGACCACTGCCGCAACCCAGATCCAGCACCCGCATACCCTGCAGCAATTGCGGGGCGATCAGACCGCAACCGTAGTAACGGCTGATAACCTCGTCATGAAGCTTGGCCAACAGCGGTTTGAGCCACTCCGGCGGCAGCTGGTCACAGCAGGCATTGGTTTGCAGGTCAGTGCTGCTTTGCAGGGTCTGACCGTAATATTCGCGAACATCTTCACGCATTGGAAAAGCTCCTGATCTCCGGGCATCGAGGGGTATCTGACAATGGGGATGAAGCAAAAGACCATTTGTTACGCCGACTGTAACAAATATTCGCTCGACGCATCGTAATCACATCTTGATACGGGCTAATACGAGCTAATGTGATGCGAACTAACAAAGTATTTATGCGACTTCAATGCGCTCTGGTGATCACCATTCTGGCGGGCTGCAGCCCTGCTCCCGACAGCCTGAGCCTCACTGGCTCCAGTACCATCGCCCCGGTTATGACAGAGATCGCCCAGCACTATGAAGCTGAGCACAAGATACGGATTGATGTGCAAAGCGGCGGCTCAGGCCGCGGTATTCAGGATGTCCGCCAGGGGCTTGCCGATGCCGGTATGGCCTCCAGGGCACTGACACCAACGGAACTGGCCGAAGGACTGCAGGCACACACAATAGCCTACGACGGCATTGCCTTGATCATTCACAGCGACAATCCGCTTACCGAGCTCAGTCGTGAACAGGTTGTCGCGCTGTATCAAGGCAAGATCGATAACTGGTCGGCACTTTCCCTGCCCGCTCGCCCGGTAGTCATTGTCAACAAGGCGGAAGGTCGCTCTACGCTGGAACTGTTTTTGCAGGAATTCGGCCTTAAATCCGAACAGATAAAGGCCGACGTGGTGGCTGGTGAAAACCAGCAGGTTATTCTCACCGTAGCCGGCAACAGTGGTGCCGTCGGTTATGTCTCGATTGGCGCAGCGCTGGCTGCAGAATCCTCCGGCGCGACCATTCGCACCCTGCCGCTTGATGGCATCCCTGCGACTACCGAGGCCATAGCCAATGGCAGCTGGCCACTGCAACGTCCTCTTAATCTTGTCACACGAGGGCAGCCCGACACCGACATCGATGCCCTGCTTCAATACATCCGGCACAGCAGCGACGCCAGGAGACTGATTCTTGACTACCAGTTCGTTCCCGCAACCAACTGATCGCCGCGACAGGCTGCTGTTTGTACTCTGTGCCATCAGTACGCTGGTGGTGGTAGCGCTGCTGCTATTGTTGACGGTAAGCACGGTGCTCAAGGCCGTCCCGGCACTGCCCTCGCTCACTCAGGCACTGACCGAGACTAACTGGGCGCCGCTGTCTGGTCAGTTCGGCATGCTTGCCATGATTGTCGGCAGCCTGACAGTCAGCCTGCTAGCCCTGTCACTGGCAGCGCCATTGGCACTGATTCTTGCTGCCTGGTTGGCGCTTTATTCGCCACCCCTGCTGCGAGCGCCGTTACGTACGCTTTACGAGCTGATGGCAGGCATTCCATCCGTAGTCTACGGTCTGTGGGGGCTGATTCTGCTGGTGCCACTGGTTAATCAGCTTGCCCCACCGGGAGCATCCCTACTCAGTGCAGCCATTGTTGTTGCCCTGATGATCCTGCCCTACGGCGTCTTGCTGATCGATAGCCGCTTGCAGTCAGTGCCGCTGACCGCCCGCCAAGCGGCACTGGCAGCCGGCCTGCCGCGCTTCGCCATGTTCCGCGCCGTGTACTGGCCCATGACGCGCGATGGCGCAGTCAAGGCGATGGTGCTGCAGTTTGGTCGTGCCATCGGTGAAACCATGGCGGTGCTGATGGTGGCTGGTAATGTGGTTGCGTTGCCTGACTCTGTCCTGGCGCCAGTACGCACACTGACAGCAAATATTGCCCTTGAAATGGGCTATGCCGACGATGGCCACCGGGCAATGCTTTACCTTTCCGGCGTATTACTGCTGCTGGTCGCCATGCTGACCATGGCTCTGGTTCGGAGAAACCCGTGACTATCAGGCTGGCAGGGCTCACATTGCCGGGCCGCTCGGCGCTGTCAGATGGTCTGGCAAAAAGCATTGGCGCCCTGCTGAGCCTGTCACTGACCGGGCTCCTATTTGCCCTGTTAATGACGCTAATCTGGCAGGGGGCAAACCAGCTCTCGCCTGATTTTCTGTTAAGCGCACCACAGGCAGGCGGTCGCACGGGAGGCATCAACAGCATACTGGTCAGCACTGCAATGATTCTGCTGGTGTGCCTGGCAGCATTGGTACCCCTGGGACTGGCAAGCGCGATTCTTGTCACCCAGTGGTTAGCCAGCGGAAGTTTTCCGGAACGGATCACCAGTTACAGCATGGATGTACTGTCAGCGGTGCCATCCATTGTCTTTGCCCTGTTTGGCTATCAGTTTTTTGCCATTACATTGGGGCTGGGCTTCTCAATCCTTGCCGGTGGGCTGACTCTGGCGTGCATGTCCCTGCCACTGATGATCAGAGGCACTGAGCAAGCATTAAGAGGAGTGCCCAATGAACTTCATCAGGCCAGCAATGCACTGGGCCTGAGCACCAGCGGTATGCTCTGGAAAGTACTGCTACCCAGTGCCCGGCATGGCATTGCTGCGGCCATCATTCTCAGTATTGGCCGCGCCCTGGCAGAAACCGCTGTACTGCTTTTTACCGCAGGCTACGTGCTGCGCATGCCCTCATCGGTGATGGATTCCGGCCGAACGCTGTCAGTCCATATCTACGATCTGGCCATGCATGTTCCCGGAGGCGAGCAGCGTGCCGCCGCAACAGCAATCGTACTGGTGTCATTAATCATACTGATCAATCTCGCTGTACACAGATTGCTCCGCACCTCGGAGGTCAGCCATGCTCGCTAAGCTGCAGAACATCCATGACAGCAATATTCTCAACAGTGGAGCTCCGAATATCCGGATTGATGCACTGACGGTGCGCTATGGCAACAGCATTGCGCTGAAAAACGCCTCTATCTATGTCGAAGCGGGCAAGCTGATGGCATTGGTAGGGCCAAGCGGCTGTGGCAAGACCAGTCTGCTGCGCAGTGTCAATCGATTGACTGACAGCATCCCAGGCTGTCAGGTCAGTGGCCGAATTGAAATTGGCGGCACCGACATCATGCAACCCGATACCAACCTGACCCGGCTACGCCGACAGGTGGGCATGCTGTTTCAACAACCGAATCCGTTTCCCCTTTCAATTGCCGAAAATATTCGCTTCCCGTTGCGCGAGCATGGTTTACGTAACAAATCCGAATTGAATGATCGCTGTGAGCATTATTTACAAGCGACCGGACTGTGGGCGGAAGTCAAAAACCGGCTGAACAGTCCCGCCATGCGTCTGTCTGGGGGACAACAACAACGACTTTGCCTCGCCCGCGCACTGGCACTGCAGCCGCAGGTGCTCTTGCTCGATGAACCCTGCTCGGCACTGGACCCAACCGCCAGCGAAACAGTTGAAGAATTGATCGGCGACATGCGCGGCAAGTTGACCATTTTGATGGTGACTCACAATCTGGCTCAGGCACGCAGGCTAGCGGATGATGTCACCGTCTGCTGGGTCAATGAAGGGTGCGGTTGCATTCTCGAAACCGGCAGCCGTGATCATATCTTTGTCCACGCCACCCACCCCGTAACACGCGCCTACTGCATTGGAGAGAAAGGGTGAGCCGTTCCTGTACGCTGCTGTTTTCAGTGTTCTGCCTGATGCTGATCAGCAGTTGCAGCCGCCACCTGACACCGGATCTGGAATGGCTTTACGCTGCCGCGCGTGACCACCACTCACGGCCACCGCTGATACTGATCCATGGCCTGCTTGGCAGCCGGCTGGAAGACAGCGATAGCGGCCATGAAGCCTGGCCGGGACCCTGGCACCGCTTGCTGCTGTCTTCCTACCCGGACCTTGCCCGGCCAATAGGCACGCCAGCTTCTTACCCGGACATGCATGTCGACCAGCTACGTGCCGGCGGCCTGTTCGATGCTTCATTTGCGGGGGATTACTACCAGCGCATCAGGCAGACTCTTGAAGGGCCCGGCGGGTATGTCCCGGGCACACCAGGATCGCCAGCCGGCGTGGGTCGCCCACGTTACTACGTCTTCAGTTATGACTGGCGCCAGGACAGCACATTGACGGCCGCTGCACTGGAACAACTGATCCTTCAGATACAGTCGGATTATGACAACCCCGAACTGCAAGTCGATATCATCGCCCACTCACTGGGCGGGCTGATTGCCCGCTACTACGCTCGCTATGGTAGCGTTGACCTGCTTGATGGCAATGAGTTTCCCGTCACCATGACGGGTGCGGACAATATCCGCCGGATGATTTTGCTGGGCACGCCGAACCTTGGTTCTGTCAGTGCAATCATGGCCTTTGTTGAGGGCTCGCGCCCCGGACTGCGTCGCATTGCGCCGGAAACCATGATGACCATGCCAGCGGTCTATCAACTTTTCCCCCACGCGCTGAACAACTGGCTTATCACCAAGGACGGCAGCAGCCTCGAACGCGACCAGTTTGACGCCGTTATCTGGCAGCGATTCCAGATCGGGCCGTGGGACCCTGCCCTGGTCAAGCGTCTCAGAGACCAGCATGACAGCAATGAAGCCGCTGCCGATTACCTTGCCGAGTTACAAACATTCTTTACCGCCCAGCTGGAGCGGGCACGCCGGTTTACCTGGTCACTGACAGTGGCACAGCCGCCGCACCCGATGCGCACCATTCTGCTCGGCGGTGACTGCGCGCCAACGCCGGCAAAACTGCTGGTCGAAGAAATCCATAATGAGTCACAGCTTCGGCTGTGGCCACAAGCCATAGAAAATCCGGAACAGGGTGTTGATTACCAAAGACTGATGCTTGAACCGGGCGATGGCACTGTTACCAAGGCCTCTCTGCTGGGAAGAGATACCATGAACCCGGCCGCACCTCGACACCAGCATATTGACTTCCGCTTTGATACTGATTTTTTCCTGTGCGAACGACACGATAGCCTGACTGGAAACATTACCTTCCAGAACAACCTGCTCGACGCATTGATGCGTATCGACTGAATAAAGAGTAGCCGACAAAAGCACCTCGCCGGACTATGAGGCATAAGGTTGCCACGATCAGACATACAATATATCCCGAAAAAACTGCAGGATAGATGGCCCCGCCCCACTGGAGACATGACATGATCGCTGAATACAAACTGACCACGCCACCGGTCACTCTGGATACCGCTCAGGGCAGCGCCAGATCGTTACTTGAATCAGCGCAAAAAGCGCTTGGCTTCGTACCCAACATGTATACCGGCATGGCCATTGCCCCCGGGGTTCTGGATACCTATATGCATGGCTACAACCTGTTCCGTAGTGACTCGGGCTTCTCCCCGGCTGAGCAGGAAACGGTATTTCTGACTATCAGTCGTTTTAATGGCTGCGAGTATTGTGTCTCTGCCCACAGCATGCTGGCAGACAAAATGTCCGGCGTTCCCGAAGACTGCCTTAAGGCGCTGCGTGAAGGCACGCCACTACCGAATCAGAAGTTACAGGCTCTGAGCCAGTTCACCCACACCATGGTTGCCTCACGGGGACTGCCCACTCAGACGGATGCCAAAGCATTTCTTGATGCCGGCTTTGCCGATGCCCAGATTCAGTGGATCGTGCTGGCGCTCGCGGTCAAAACGCTGAGCAACTATTCCAATCACCTCAGCCAACCACCTCTTGATGAGGCTTTCTCAGCCTACCGATGGTCGGAGTGATCAGAGCTTTGCGTCGCCCTTCAAGAGGCGACGCACCTCTCCGGGGCCATAGCCGCGCAACCGTTTGAAGGCGCGACGAAACGCAGCATCCGTTTGATAACCAAATATGGCGCCGATCTGCGCAACCGAGTGACGCCTCTCCCTGAGCAAGCGTTCCGCTTGCTCCATTTTCCAGGCGGTCAGATAATTGACTGGCGTTTCACCAATGGTTTGCTGGAAACGCCGGGCAAACGCACTTCGTGACAGACCGGAAACTGAGGCCAGCGAGGCCAGGGTCCACCGCTGCCGGAAATCACGGTGAATGCAAGCCAATGCTTTGCCAAGATGGGGATCCGCCAAGGCTGCCAGCATCCCCTCTCTGGCCTGCCCTGACTGCATTAGGTAACGAAGCACCATGACCACCAGCACATCGGCAAGACGATCGAGTATCACCCTGCCTCCTCGCTGTTCATTCAGGCTCTCGAGCGACATCAGCTTGCCAAGAGCATGAACTCGTTGCTGGGCGTCCTCGGTCTGACCGGAGATCACCACCAGCTCCGGCAGCCCCGCCAGTAGAGCCCGCCCGGTTCCCCCGGGGAACTCGACCGCACCGCAAATAAGCTCCACGGCCGGACCCTGCCGATCATCCGGTATCACCGTCCCGTCACCTGTCAGAACCGGCTCCGGACTGAATACATGCCAGCAGTCCCGCGACACGAATACCAGGTCACCGGCCTCTAGCCAGACCACCGGAGCACCCCGCAGATGCAGCCAGCACTGGCCAGCGGATAACAGATGAAAGCTGGCCTGATGATGGCCGGACGGATTCAGCCGCCAGGCGCCACAGACTTTCGGCACGGCATAGATGCTGGCATGTAACGGAAAGTGAAGCAGCGCATCAGAGAGAGGGTCAGACAGCCCCACATCAGGCCAGGAAGGACTATGCGACATATAAAGCGGCCTTATAACGACAGTTTGTATTTTCTGGATGGTGAGAATGGTACACCCCGGCCAGACGGTCAACCGAAGCTGCAATCAAACCAGCACCCCGTTCGTCCTGACTAAAGAACTCACCATAACGCTCAGAGGATCTTATGAAAAAGCTGATTACCGCCTTGTTTCTGACACTCGTCGCGACAGCCGCATCGGCACTGGAAAAAGAGCCATTCTCTGCCGACCGGTTTGCCCAGCTACAGTCCGATGGTGCGGTGGTACTGATTGATGTTTATGCTGAATGGTGCTCTACCTGCAAGCTGCAACAGCAGGCTTTGCAGGCGTATCGCGAGAAGCACCCCGACAACCGGTTTTATATTCTGACGATTGATTTTGACACCGAGAAAGATCTGGTCAGGCAGTTTCGCGCCCCTCGCCAGTCAACTCTTTTACTCTATAAAGGGGAAAATCAATTCTGGTATAGCGTTGCAGAAACCAGACGTGATGTGATTGCAGCCGAAATCGACAAGGCGTTTGCGGCCAAGTGACTCTTGAATGGCTTTCCATCCCATTGGCATTACTGGCAGGGTCACTGTCCATTCTGTCGCCCTGCGTCTGGCCGTTGGTCCCGGTAGTCATGTCGTCCGCCTCGTCTGGCGGGCGCTACGGGCCGGCGGCATTAGCACTTGGCTTGAGCGTATCATTCGCCGTCGCTGGAACACTACTAAGCTTTGTGCTGCTGAACATGGGGCTGGACCCGGTCAGCTTTCGTTACTTTGCAGCGATCATGTTGGTTGTGGTCGGCCTGACACTCATTATCAAGCCATTGGCGGACTGGCTGTCTGTTAAACTGTCCGCATTGACCAGTCGCCTCAACGTCAATGATACACATGGCAGTGGTGCTACTGGTCAGTTCCTGATTGGCGCACTGCTCGGCCTGGTCTGGCTTCCATGTGTTGGCCCGACGCTGGGCGCAGCCATTGCGCTCGCCTCGGTTGGCGAAGATATGCTGATGGCTTTTATTGTGATGTTCACCTTTGGGATCGGAACCGCATCGGTCCTGCTGCTGACCGGCATGGTGTCTAACGCCGCACTAAGCAAGATGCGACCGGGAATTATGGAGAACACCGCTCGCGGCAAGAAGATTCTGGGCATACTCCTGCTGGTGCTGGGGGGCATCGTCTTGACTGGTATAGACAAGCAAATGGAGATATGGGCCCTTTCCTGGCTCCCGGACTGGGCTGCCACACTCTAGAGGCCAATATGTCATTCGACCCGGCAATGCTCGACAGACTATTCCGTTACTGCCTGTCTCTGACCAGACATAGGGACGATGCTCTCGACCTGATGCACAGCGCCATAGAAAAATATTTATCGCTACCGCAAGGGGATATCCGTCAACCTGTCTATTATGTACGCCGCATAGCACGGAATCTTTTCTACGATCAGCAGCGCCATGCGAAACGCTATCCCATGGAATCCCTGCCTGAAGAGTATCCTGCGGATTTTTCCGAACGAGATCTGGAGAGCATGGTAATAGACCAGATAACGTTGGCGAAGATCTGGCAGAACCTGCTTCCTGCTGAACGGGAAGTCATTTATCTTTGGGCCGCTGAGGGGATGAGCACCAGCGAGATCGCCCTGCACCTTGGCCAGCCTCGTGGCACTGTACTGGCGAGACTTCATCGGCTGAAACAACGCATTCAACGTCAAGAGGCACAGCGGGAGGCAGACAGCAATGGCTGACCCTAACAACCTGCGCCACCAGCTTCGTGAGCTTATCGAACGGGATGCGCTAAGCGCAGCAGAGCAGGCTCGATTTTTATCATCGGCACAGAAGAACAGGCATCGGCCAAAAATTATTGGCATCGGCGCCGGAGTGGCGGCGAGCATTGTCTGTGCTTTTCTTCTTTGGACCTGGCCAGACGGACATAATCCACCCCGGCAAGATATTGAGCTGCGCATTGCCGAGGAAGTCACCACAAACCATACCCGGGTAAAACCCCTGGACGTTACATCTTCTTCCATTGATGTCGTTCGGGAACAGCTTCCCTTGCTTGACTTTATTGTTAGGAAATCAGCCTTTTTTGCTTCCGATGATCTTGAGTTGGTAGGCGGCCGCTATTGCACGCTTCAGGGCGTGATAGCCACGCAGCTGGTATTCCGCGACAGGGATGGCAATCGGGTGACGCTGTATCAAGCAGCTTATGATCAAAAGCGCTTTGGCGAACTACCCGAAAAACCAAACGAACAGCCTGTCATCATAGATCAGCGCGGCACGCGAGTTAGTCTGTGGACAGAGTTCGGCGTGGTCTTTGCCCTTGCAAAAAGCAGTAGCTGAAAGCCTGCCTGACGAACATTTCGATTCTGTTCTGACAGTTCATTACGCCAGGTGCCATAGCCCAGCCCGGAAAGGGCTATGACAAGACCAATGATAGCCACCGCGTTATTGCGGGGGCACCCGCTCTATCTCATTCATTACAGATGTCCAGGTAACGACAGACCAGGGCACCAGATAGGTCAACCCGACTTTCAGCCAGTTGATAGACTCCCTGCCAATTAGCTTCATCGGTTACCTCCCAGCCGTGGGTAAATAAAAACGTCGTTCAATCCAGTAATCAATGCTGATCCAGCGACCGGCGCCATAAAAAAACAACGCCAGCAGCATAATGAAATAGGTGGCGGCAAACTCGATGCCATTGTTAAGAACAACGAAATTTCCCTTCTCAGTCAGCCAGCTGTAGTGACCATGCTCGCGTAACAGGCGTTTGGCTGCCTGCAACCGTTTCCCGACCTCGGCACTGTTATCCAGACTACGCTGCGCCGCCGGAATGCCAAGCGCCGCCAAAGGTCTGGCCATGCTGGTGTCAGGATTGGATGGCGCCACCGCAAACCAGCCATTCGGCCAATGCACGCTGAATACCGCCACCAGCATGGTGATCATCAGCGGCACCGCCACATAGCGGGTTGCCAGGCCAATCAACAGAAAAATGCCACCGACCAGTTCGGTAATGATTGCGAGCGTGGCAAGCAGCGCCGGGAACGGCAAACCAAGCCCCCAATCGTTATTGCCGAACCAGGCAACCGTGGCGTCGAAGCTGCCCGCTTTCTGCCAGCCAGCGGCAATCATCACCGGCGCCAGAAACAGGCGTAGCAGCAGCGGCGCAAGAAAATCGACTCTGCGGGTACAGTTGAACAGGGAATGAAAGCGGTTGGCAACATTGATCAGTAATGACATGACGAACTCCTGCATTCTGTTGACACTCTGATGCCGGAGCGCACTGCTTGTTACAGGCTGCCGCTTTTCGGGGGTTTCAGTGCGAATGATCGTGCAGGCGCCTCAGCACCCTATCCACTTCCTCATCGGAGGCTTCGCCATGCATATGCGGGACAGCCCCCAGAAGCTGACGCAGTTGACGCAGGTAGCGCCTGCAGTTGCCGCAGAGGAACAGGTGAAAACGCAGGGCCATGCGCTGGCCAAAGCTGAGCTCGCCGTCCAGCAGCGCTTCTGCTTCTGCGGGCACGTCGCGACACTTCAGCATTCACCGGTCTCCTCAAAATGATCCACCAGGGCAAACAATCTGGCCCGGGCGCGGTGCAACAGCACCCGGGCGTTGGATGCGGAAATACCCAGCATGTTACAGACCTCGTCGAAGGGCAGGCCGTCACTGTCACGCAGCTCCAGCAAGGCGCGCTGGTTCGGCGGCAGGCTACCAAGCAGCGCCAAAAGACAGTCGGCCAGCTCCTCGCGGGTCAACAGGCTATCGGGGCTGTCCGCGTGCCAGTTCGCCGGCGGCGCGCCCCAATGACCATTACTAATGAAACGATCGGCCAGCGGGTCTGCGCCTTCCGGCTGCAAATCGTCGAGAAACACTTCACGCTTGCGCTGGCGCAGCATCATCCGCGCCTCGTTGATGACAATGCGCGACAACCAGCTACGCAGTGCGGCGCGACCTTCGAAATTCTTCAGCGCAGCGTGAGCCTTGATCCAGGCAGTCTGCACCACCTCAGCCGCTTCGGATTCGCCAACAATCGGCCGCGCCAGTGCCAGCAGGGCCCGGTGATGGGCCTTCACCAACCGGGCGAAGGCTACCTGATCACCGCTTTTCAGCAGAGCCAGTTCGTCGGCATCATTCAGCGGTTCAGTCATCCCTACCCTCTCATCATTCGCGTCAGGCTTCCGCCTTCACCGGGATCTTGCCAATCTTCGCCTGCCAGATCTTCGGGCCGGTCTTGTGCACCGATACGCCGCTGGAGTCCACTGCCACGGTCACCGGCATATCTTCAACTTCAAACTCGTAAATCGCTTCCATGCCGAGATCTTCAAAGGCCACCACACGGGATTTGCGAATTGCTTTCGAGACCAGATAGGCCGCGCCACCGACCGCCATCAGGTAGACCGCCTTGTTGTCACGAATGGCATCGATCGCGGCATCGCCACGCTCGGCCTTGCCGACCATGCCGATCAGTCCGGTTTTTTCCAGCATGGTGCGGGTGAACTTGTCCATCCTTGTTGCCGTGGTCGGGCCGGCCGGGCCGACCACCTCATCACCGACCGGATCCACCGGGCCGACGTAATAGATAAAGCGGTTGGTGAAATCCACCGGCAGCTTCTCGCCACGATTGATCATATCGACCATGCGCTTGTGGGCGGCGTCGCGGCCAGTCAGCAGTTTGCCGTTCAGCAACAGGGTGTCACCGGATTTCCAGGTCTGGATTTCTTCCGGGGTGATGCTGTCGAGATTGACGCGCTTGGACTTGCCGTCATTACCCCAGGCAATTTCCGGCCAGCTTTCCAGTTTCGGCGCTTCAAGATGGGCCGGGCCGGAACCGTCAAGCACAAAGTGCGCGTGACGCGTTGCCGCGCAATTCGGAATGATCGCCACCGGCTTGTTGGCGGCGTGAGTCGGGGTGTCGTAGACCTTCACATCCAGCACCGTAGTCAACCCGCCAAGACCCTGTGCACCAATACCCAGCGCGTTCACTTTCTCGAACAACTCAAGCCGCAGCTCTTCGGCACGGGTTTGCGCACCGCGTGCTTTCAGCTCGTGAATATCAATCGCTTCCATCAACGATTCTTTCGCCAGCAGCATGGCCTTTTCTGCCGTGCCGCCAATGCCGATACCAAGCATGCCCGGCGGGCACCAGCCAGCGCCCATCTTCGGCACCTGCTCCAGCACCCAGTCAACAATCGAGTCGGACGGATTGAGCATGGCAAACCTGGATTTCGCCTCGGAGCCACCACCCTTGGCCGCCACCTGAAAATCCACCGTGTCGCCGGGGACGATGTCGTAATGGATCACCGCCGGGGTGTTGTCTTTGGTGTTGGCGCGCTTGCCGTCCGGGTCGGACAGTACCGATGCGCGCAGGACGTTATCCGGATGGTTGTAGGCGCGGCGCACACCCTCGTTGATCATGTCGGTCAGCGACATGTCGCCTTCGAACGTCACGTTCATGCCGACCTTGCAGAACACGGTGACAATACCGGTGTCCTGACAGATCGGCCGATGGCCCATGGCCGACATGCGCGAATTGACCAGAATCTGCGCCATGGCGTCCTTCGCCGCCGGGCTCTCCTCCCGCTGGTACGCCTCATGCACCGCCTCAACGAAATCCTGCGGGTGGTAATAGGAGATATATTGCAGGGCATCGGCGACGCTCTGGATCACGTCGTCCTGGCGAATAACCGTCATGGCGGGCTCCGGGTGGCAGGCTTGGGGCCGCGATTATAGCGGATTGACCTACCCGGATGGCGACCCTGACGCCCCGTTTCCTGTCATCTGAGGACATTGCCTTCCCGGACACGGGGTCTACCATGGTGCGACCAGTGAGTCACCCGACCCGCCAACAAGAACAAGCCAGGAACAAGCCGGAGAGCCCGATGAACGCCGTGACCCCGATCAAAGCCCGCCGCGAGGAAACCGCCGCTGAACGCTGGGCGCGCATGCCCGTGATCAAAACCGGCGAGGACTACCTGCAGAGCCTGCGTAATCGCGGCACCCGCTTGTTCCTGTTTGGCGAGCTGATCGATGAGCCGGCCGATCACCCGATGATCAAGCCGTCCATTAATGCCCTGCGCGCCAGTTACGATCTGGCCATTGAAGACCCGGAGCTGGCCACCGCGTTTTCGCCGCTGATCAACGCTCAGGTCAATCGTTTCCTGCATATCGTCGAATCGCCGGCGGACCTGGTGATGAAGAACAAGATGCAGCGGCGCATGGGCCAGATTACCGGCACCTGTTTCCAGCGCTGCACCGGTCTCGACACCATTTCCGTGTTGCACTCGATCACCTTTGAGATGGATCAGAAGCACGGCACTTCCTACCACCAGCGTTACCTTGACTGGCTGAAGCTGGCGCAGCAGAAAAATATTCTGATCGCCGCGGCCATGACCGACCCCAAGGGCGATCGCTCCAAGCGTCCGCATGAACAGGCCGATCCGGACATGTTCATGCATGTCTCCGGCCGCAACGACAAGGGCATTTTTGTCCGTGGCGCCAAGGCGCATATGACCGGTGGCTGGAATCAGCACTGGATCTGCGTGATGCCGACCATGAACCTGACCGAAGAAGATAAAAACTATGCCGTGGTCGGCATGATCCCGGGTGATGCCGAGGGCCTGACCTATATCTACGGCCGCCAGAGCTGTGACACCCGCTCGATGGAAGCCGGTGATATCGACCAGGGCAATGCCCAGTACGGTGGTCAGGAAGTGCTGGTGTATTTCGATGACGTGTTCATTCCGTGGGAACACGTGCTGATGGATGGCGAATATGAATTCGCTCAGGAAATGGTGGCCCGCTTTACTGCCTATCACCGCGCCAGTTATGTCTGCAAGACCGGCCTTGGCGATGTGCTGGTCGGCGCGGCGGCATCCATTGCTGAATACAACGGCCTCGACAAGGTCAGCCATATCCGGGACAAGCTGGTGGAGATGGTGCATCTGAACGAGACCATTTACTCCAGCGGCATTGCCAGCTCGCACGAAGCGAAGAAGATGCCGAGCGGTATTTTCATGAACGACGCCATGCTGGCTAACGTCTGCAAGCACAATGTCACCCGCTTCCCCTATGAAATCTCGCGGCTGGCGCAGGATCTGGCCGGCGGACTGATGGTGACGATGCCGAGCGAGGCGGATTATCAGCACGAGGAAGCTGGCGAGATTATCAAGAAGTTCCTTAAAGGGCGCGATGATCTGCCGGTGGAAGACCGGATGCGGATTTTGCGCCTGATCGAGAACATGACGCTGGGCCGCAATGCGGTGGGTTATCTGACCGAGTCCATGCATGGCGCCGGCAGTCCGCAGGCGCAGCGGATTCAGATTTTGCGGGGCATGGAGGTCGAGAAGAAAAAGTGGCACGCCCGCAAGCTGGCAGGCATCAAACAGGCCTGACCTGTAGGAGCGGTCGACCGACCGCGAACAGCACTTGAGGCCTGGCGTGGCAGTGAACGTCCCGGCTTGAGTGCCTGTCAGGGGTTGCCGGGACACGCCGTGAACCCGTCCCTGGGGGCTTGTGTTCGCCCCCTTCGGGGACCGGCCCTGCCGGGCGTTCGGCTGCGCGCGAAGCCGCGCTTCGCAACACGCTTGCCTCACCCATGCTCACACAGTCCCGGCAACCCCTGACAGGCACTCAAGCCTCACATCCTGCCTTTTAAAGCCCTCTCCTCTTTTCTATTTCTGTTGTCTTTTTTGTCAGGCTTTTTGCTTCACCCCTGACGCGCGGCGGCACGGTCTCTCCGTTAGGCGTGAACGCCACCACATCCGCAGGGTGACCTGAAGTGGAGCGAAGCGGAACAGTCAGCCCGGAGGATGTGGCGGCGGTTGCGCCCCGGCACGATGGTGAAGTTAATAGCGGTTTCGAAGCAACAAGTTGAGCCCCCGCTCCCACTCCATTAAGGTGGCCACCCCAGCCACAGCCACCCGGTTTACCTTCATGTGGATCCGCAATCTCTGCGTTTACCAAAGTGCCGACCCGTTTCCCTGGTCTGCCCACGAACTTGATGAAAAACTGAACAGCCTGCGCTGTCCGAAAATCAGCCAGCAACAGCTCAATGTCGACGGTTTCGTGCCGCCACTGAAGGCGTATGACAACCTGATTCACGCCACCGACAACCTGCTCTACGGCGTCTGGCAGGAAACCGGCCGGCTGCTGCCCGGTGGTGTTATCAAGGAAGAACTCGAAGAGCGGCTCGACGCCATTGAAGCGCGTGACGGCCGCCGGCCCGGTCGCAAGGAAAAAGCGGCGCTGAAAGATGAAATCACCTTCGAGCTGATGCCGCGGGCCTTTACTCGCCAGCGTCGGGTCGGCTTTCTGATTGATCTGAATGCCAAACGCATTCTGGTCGACAGCTCGTCCGAGAATCGCGCCGAACAGGTGATCTCCTGCCTGCGCAAGGCGCTTGGCAGCCTGCCGGTAACGCGCGCTGCTGCCGAGGTGTCGCCGGCCATGCTGATGACCGAGTGGCTGAAGCAGCCGCAGCAGCTGCCGCACGGTTTCGGTCTGGGCGATCGCTGCGAACTGAAAGGCACTGGCGAAGAAGCCGCCAGCGTGCGCTTCACCTCGTTCGATCTTGGCCAGGAAGAAATACTCAAACATATCGAGGCTGGCATGCAGGTGGTGAAGCTGAATCTGAGCTTCCGCGACGAGCTGGAGTTTGATCTTACCGATGAGATGCAGATCAAGCGGATCAAAGCGCTGGATGTGATTCGCGAGAGTCTGGATGGCGTCGATGAGGAAGATGCGCTGGCCGAGATGATGGCGCGGATTGCGTTGCAGGGTGGGGTTTTGCGGGAGATGTTGGGGCGATTGCGGGAGGCGTTTGGTGAGGCTCCGAACTCGTAGGAGCGGTCGATCGACCGCGATTTTTTGCTGCGGATCGCACCGCGCCAGCAAGTTCGTGCCAACGTCGGGGAGCGCTTTGCGCTCCTGAGGGAGGGATAGAAGGGAGGGTTCGAATCATGACCTCTCTCACCGCCAGATAGCAAAAGGCCCCGCAATGCGGGGCCTTTTGCTATCTGGCGGTGAGAGAGGGATTCGAACCCTCGATACGCTATTAACGTATACACACTTTCCAGGCGTGCGCCTTCAGCCACTCGGCCACCTCACCGGAACCTGGATCAAAAACACGGCGCAGGGGCCGGTTTTTGAAGGCGCGTAGGTTACCCGAGGCTCTGCGGGGTGGCAATCGGAAAAGCCCTGATCCAGCTGTCCGGGGATTCGATGGTGACCGTTTTGCTGCTACCAATGGGGGTGCCAAGGTAGATAAAGCCGACGATCTCGTCTTCAGGGCGAAAACCCAACCGGGTTTTCAGGGTCGGGCTGAGAGCCGGCGCGCCGGTCCGCCACATGGCACCAACACCGATGGCGTGGGCGCTCAGCAGCAGGTTCTGTACTGCCGCTGCACAGGCCATGATCTGGTCGATCGCCGAGACCTTGTGCGGTGCCGAGATTTCCGCCACGACGATCAGCATGGTGGGAGCCCGCAGCGGAGCCTGACGCAGTTTCTCCAGCTGCGCCTCGTTCAGGTCGGGCTGATCCTGTTGACAGCATTGCGCCAGCATCTCACCCAGCCGGGCACGCTGATCACCCTCAACAACGATAAAACGCCATGGCCGCAGCAAACCATGGTCCGGCGCCCGCACTGCCGCTGTCAGCAACTGCTGCAGCTGCTCCGCAGACGGCCCCGGGGCGTCCAGTCGCGGGCAGGATACCCGGCCAAGAATTGCAGTCTGAATATCCATCATCGCTCCGGCAAAGGAAGCCGGCATTGTACCGGAGCAGGTCAGCTGATGGGCAGAGCGCGTTCTACGCCTTCTTTCCTAGCTGCAATGCGGTTAACCTTCACCTATCCGGCCCAGCCGTTACAATTCGCGCCAGACAAGAGTGATCCGGAACACCATGAAGGCCAGCCCGACCCCCGGTAAGCGACGCCGTATTGATGAAGATCCGCAGGCCCACAGCCGACGGATGGCGAACTATATCCGTATGCTGGAGTTCATCGTTGCCGTACTGCTGCTGTCGATTGGGATCCAGCAGCGTGTCTATCCGTTTGACTATCTGCTGATTCTGGCGCTGCTGCTGGCCTACCCGCTGGTGGCCCAGATCATTGCCGCCTACATGGAACGCAAGGGTCAGCGTCAGCAGGAAACCAGTCGGGTGTTAGTACAGCTCGACGCCATTCTGATCGGCATGGCAATTGCTGCCCTGCACTTCTCGCTGGTGCCCTCCATGGCACTGCTGATTATTGTCCACGCCAACGCCGTCACCAGCGGCGGTTTGTATATCTGGCTGATGAATATTTTCGGCACCGTGGCTGGCGCGGTGGCCGGCAGCCTGGTGCTCGGATTTCACATCCTGCCGGTGGAGCAAACCCCCGTTATTCTGACGTTAATGTCGATGATGGGTATGGGCCTGTTTGTCGGTGCGTCCGCATTCCAGTCGCACAGCCAGACCCGCATTCTGCTCGGCGCCCAGGCGCACATGGCCCGGCAACAGAAGCAGGCGGTGGAACTGTCACGCAAACTGGCCAAATATCTATCACCGCAAATATGGGGCTCGCTGTTCTCGGGCAAACGCGATGCCAAGGTCGAAACACGACGTAAAAAACTCACCGTGTTCTTTTCCGACATCAAGGGCTTCAGCAACATGTCTGAAGAGTTGCCGCTTGATGTGCTGACGAAAATGCTGAACACCTATCTCAGCGAAATGACCCGCATCGCCAGTCACCATGGCGGCACGGTCGACAAGTTTATCGGCGATTCGGTGATGGTGTTTTTCGGCGATCCGAACAGCAAGGGCTCGAAGGAAGATGCCACCGCCTGTGTCGCCATGGCAATCGACATGCAGAAACAGATGAAGCTGCTGCGCCAGCGCTGGAAACGGGAAGGCATTGAACACAAGCTGGAAATCCGGATCGGTATCAATACCGGTTACTGCACGGTGGGCAACTTCGGCACCGATACCCGCCTCGATTACACCATTCTCGGTACCGACGTGAATCTGGCCAGCCGACTTGAGTCCGCCTGCCGCCCCGGCCATATTCTGATTTCCCAGGCCACTCATGAGCTGGTCAAGGACCGGATCATGTGCCGGGCCATGGGTGAAATTCAGGCAAAAGGCTTCAACCGTCCGATCTCGGTATATGAAGTCTCGGAAATGAAGGCCCGGGCCGGTAGCGGCGCCGGTTTCCTGTCACTGGAAGCGCCCGGATTTGCGATTCACATGGACCTGCCCAAAGTGCGCAATTTCGACAAGAAACGTATTCTGATCAGCCTCGCCACAGGGGCAACCGGGCTGAAGAAAGGCGAGGATACCCGCATTGATCTCGACGCTCAGGGTTTCTCCCTGCACATCGACAGCTCCAGCATAAGTGATCGTGACAAAAGCAAAATCATGGAAGTGCTCGGACGCACGGCAATGACGGTCAAGGACCGTCTGATCGTCTGATGAGCTTCTCAGCCGGCTGGTTATCGCAGCTCGAACGGCTCGGCAACCGCCTGCCCCACCCCACCCTGCTGTTTGTCTGGCTCTGCCTGCTGCTGCTGCCAGTCAGCGCACTGGTCAGTGTCATCACCCCTGATACTGCTCACCCGCTGAGCGGCGATCCGCTGCCGCTACGCTCACTATTATCTGCAGAAGGCGTGCGCTGGATATTAACCTCCATGGTCAGCAACTTTACCGGCTTCGCCCCGCTGGGCGTGGTACTGGTGGCGATGCTGGGGATCGGTGTGGCGGAACATTCCGGCCTGCTTGGCAGCATGCTGGGAGCGATTGTCCGGCGCGCTTCACAACCTTTACTGGTGCCGCTGGTGGCATTCGCCGGCGTGCTTTCCAGTATTGCTGCAGACGCCGGATACGTGGTGCTGATTCCGCTTGCGGCGCTGCTGTTCCAGCGCGCTGGCCGCTCGCCTCTGACTGGAATCGCAGTGGCGTTTGCCGGCGTTTCCGGTGGTTTCAGTGCCAACCTGCTACTCGGCCCGGTCGATGCCCTGCTTGCCGGCATCAGCACGGAAGCTGCCCGCACGTTACAACCGGACAGCAGTGTCGGGGCGGCAGCGAACTACTGGTTCATGCTTGTTTCCACCGTGCTGGTCACGCTGGTGATCACCTTGGTGACGCCGCCGGAGAAAGCCGGCAAAGCCGTTGTCGTAGCCGATCAGCACAGCATTTCAAACCGCACCACGCTGCTGACATCGCTCGGCCTGCTGGGCTATCTGCTCAGCATCGCCGCCCTGACCCTGCCCGACGGCGCGCCATTACGCCACCCGGATAGCGGCGACCTGCTCAGCTCACCGTTCATGCAGGGCATTGTCATTGTTATCGCGCTGGGCTTCGCGGTCTGCGGGCTGATTTTCGGCTATAGCAGTGGCGCATTCCGCAACGGCAGTGACGTGATCCGCTCGCTTGAAAAAACCATGGCACAGCTTTCCGGCTATCTGGTACTGATGTTTTTTGCCGCACAGTTTGTTGCCTGGTTCAACTGGTCCGGCATGGCACTGGTGATGGCAGTAAAAGGTGCGGCAGCGTTAACCGCCATTAACCTGCCGACACCGCTGCTGATGATCGCGCTGATCCTGCTGGTGGCAGTGCTGAATCTGCTGATTGGCAGCGCCTCGGCAAAGTGGGCACTGCTGGCACCACTGCTGATTCCGATGCTGATGCTGGCCGGCGTGCAGCCGGATGCCACACAGGCGGCATTCAGGGTGGGCGATTCCAGCACCAATCTGATCACCCCGTTGATGCCCTACTTTGCATTGGTGCTCGGTTTTGTGCGCCAGCACAAAACCGATGCCGGGATTGGCACGCTGATGGCGATGATGTTGCCCTACAGCCTTGCCCTGCTGTTGGCGTGGAGCCTGCTTCTGGCAATCTGGCTCGGCTTCGGCTGGCCACTCGGACCAGTCTGAAACAATCAACCCCGGGTTATTGCCTGACCACACGCCGATTCAGCGCGCTCTCCTCGAAGTTTGACCGGAACGGATTGATATCCAGCCCGCCACGGCGGGTAAATCGGCCGTACACGCTCAGTTGCCGAGGCTGACACTGCTGCAGGATATCGGTAAATACCTGTTCGATAATCTGTTCGTGAAACCCCTGATGGCTACGCAGCGCGATCACGTATCTCAGCAAGGTAACCTGACTGATCGGCGCGCCGGTATAACGCACCACCAGAGTAGCCCAGTCCGGCTGCCCGGTTACCGGACACAGGCTGCGCAGCAAATGACTGTAAAGCGTCTCGGTGCGTTCCGCCCCCTGATCGGTCAACAAGCGGATATCCTCGACCGCACTATCAATTTCAATGTCGATACGATCGACACAGTCACCACTAATCTCAAGCCATGGATCCGCGGCAACATTGTCAAGCGTGCGCAGTCGGACATCTACCGGGCCGCCCGCGCAATCAGACAGATCCTTCTCCATCAACGAGCGCACCGCCGCAACAGAGTTGAAACGGCTATTGGCAAATGAATTCAGATAAAGCTTGAGCGATTTCGACTCAACCAGATTGCGGCTGTTACAGGGCACCGAAAACTCCCCCACCATCACCACCGGTTTACCACGGCCATCGAGCCAGGACAGCTCGTAGGCATTCCAGTAGTCCATGCCATGGAACGGCAATGCCTCAGGGTCAAGGTCAAGCACCTTACGGGCATCCCGGCGCGGCACCGGGCACAGCAACGCCGGGGTGTACTGATCAATGTAGTCTGTACGCCGACCTAACGGCGTCTCGTCAAACGGGCTGGCCATGAAGGGCTCTCCGGTACAGGTGCCCCCATTCTATCACTATTGCCGAATACCGATACCGCGGTTCAGCATCCACAGGGCCAGGGCAAACAGGCCCACGGTAAACAGGAGAATAGCCGCCAGCGACCCCAGTACATCCACGTCACTGACACCGAGCAGGCCGTAACGGAAGGTATTCACCATATAGACAACCGGGTTGAACAAGGACACCGTGCGCCAGAACCCCGGCAGCAGGTCAATGGAGTAGAACACCCCGCCCAGATAGGTCAGCGGTGTCAGTACAAAGGTAGGAATGATCGCAACATCATCAAACTTGTTGGCAAACATGGCATTAATAAAACCGCCAATGGAAAACAGCACCGCGGTCAGCACCACGACCAGAATCGTGACCAGCACATGCTGAATCTGCAGTTCGGTGAAAAACAGCGACAACAGCGTAACAATCAGGCCAACGAAGATACCGCGCGCCACGCCGCCGGCGACATACCCGAGCAGGATCGTCACACTCGACATCGGCGACACCAGCATCTCCTCAATGGAGCGCTGGAACTTGGTCGAGTAGAACGAGCTGACCACATTGCCATAGCTGTTCTGGATTACGCTCATCATCACCAGTCCGGGGACAATAAACTGCATGTAACCAAAGCCACCCATGTCGCCGATCCGGCTACCGATCAGATTGCCGAAAATAACGAAGTACAGCGTCATGGTGATCGCCGGTGGCAACAGGGTCTGCGGCCATATCCGGACAAACCGGCGGATTTCCTTGACCACGATGGTTTGAAAGGCAACCCACTGATAGTGCGTGTTCATGCTGTGCCCTCCGCATCCAGATTACGCTCCACCAGGCGCAAGAACAGCTCCTCCAGCCTGTTGCTCTTGTTACGCATACTCAGCACGGAAATACCCTGAGCTGCCAGGGCCGCAAACAGGTCATTCAATACCCGGGTTTTCGGCACCTCCACTTCCAGAGTCCGAGGGTCGCGCAGCTTCAGTATCAGCCCTTCAATGTGCGGCGCACTATCCAGCGATGCGGCCAGATCAAGCACAAAAGTTTCGATATGCAGCTTTTCGAGCAGTGACTTCATATCAGTATTTTCGACGATACGGCCACGATCAATAATCGCAATCCGCCGGCACAACGACTCGGCCTCTTCCAGATAATGGGTAGTCAGGATGATGGTCTTGCCCAGCTGGTTCAGCTCGGTCAGAAAATCCCACATTGAGCGGCGCAGCTCGATATCGACACCTGCGGTGGGCTCATCAAGAATCAGCAGGTCAGGCTCATGGACCAGTGCCCGGGCAATCATCAGACGACGCTTCATACCGCCGGACAACATCCGCGACTGACTTTCGCGCTTGTCCCAAAGGCCCAGCTTGCGCAGATAAAATTCGGCCCGTTCCTGCGCCCTGGACGCGGGAATGCCATAAAAACCCGCCTGGGTCACCAGAATGTCGAATACTTTCTCGAACTGGTTAAAGTTGAATTCCTGCGGCACCACGCCAACCCGGCGCTTGGCATCGACCCGGTCACGATCAAGGTCATGGCCGAAAACCTCGACACTGCCGCCAGTCTTGTTCACCAGTGAACTGATAATACCGATGGTGGTCGATTTGCCGGCCCCATTGGGCCCGAGCAGGGCAAAAAATTCACCGGCCTGTACATCAAGACTGATGCCCTTCAGGGCTTCAACACCGTTTCCATAGATTTTGCGCACATCGCGCAGCGCCAGAGCAGACAAGGAAGGTAACCCTCAAGCAGAACAGGGGGGACACTATAGCAGACCGCTCAGCAAGGCGTTGGCAACAGCTCAGCCAGTGACCGGCGCTGCCACTCTCCTCGCCATACCCAATGCAGCTCACGGTCATCGAACCAGAGCCAGACCCCCTCCATCATCCATGGCCAGTCCTGCTCGCTGACCCGACCAAGGCCGAGCAGATTAGCGACGAACGCTACGATAATGGTGTCGTGGCTGACATGAACCGCCAGGGTGCCGGGTTCCGGCTGGCGCGCCTGCAGGAACCCGAGCAGCTTCTGCCGCCCGGCATCAGGGCTGAGCAAGCCTGCCAGCCCGTCACTGATGTGGTGATTGATAAAACCGAGCGCACCGAGCTTCATGAAGTGCGGCCCGACAACGGCGACATCCTCGACGTAGCAGCCCGGCTCCACCAGCACCATACTGCGCTCGATCTCCATCGGGGCGGCAAGCAAACCCGCCTCCATGGCACCTTCCATCATCGCCTGTGCAGTATCGACGCAGCGACCGACCGGGCTGCTGCTGATCCGTGTCAAAGGACGTCCCAGTGACGCTCCCCAGCTGCGCGCCATGGCAACGCCCTCTTCGGTCAGCGGCAGCCGGTAATCGGCAAAGCCGTCTTTGGCCAGTTCCCTGACTGAATGCCGGGTAAACAGGTGCACCGGTTCTGCGGCCGGCAACAGGGAAAGGGCTGGTTTCAGAGTCGGGTGTAATCGTGCCATCAGTCAGTATCGTTTCTCTTCCGGTTGGCCTGACGTTACGCCACAGCCATGACCAAGGTTATACGCCTGGAGCAGGTAGTTAAAAGGTCAACGCCGACTCATACGGGCAACTTTACGGCGCAGCACAACGAGCTGACGCCGCAACAGCCCAGGCTCGGTCGCCAATGGCTTGTATACTGCCGCCTCGAAACAGCTGTGCCAATCCTGCAGCGCCATGGCTGCTCGCGGATAGCGCTGGGCCGCTGCGGCAATCACCTGAGACGGCGGCAGGTGCGCTGGCGGGTTCAGTCCGCGCTTGTGCATCAGACGCAGCATGGCCCGGTATTCCCGTTGCCACCAGGTCAGCCCTGGCCGCCGTGCCCGCCACAGCATCCATACAAGCATTACCGCCATCACCGACCCGCCGACGGCAGCCAGCGCCATCACCATGCGCTCCGGGGTTACCCGGCCGAGCCAGCGGCTGAGAAATTCAAGCTGACCCTGCTGGTTATAACCAAGCACCCATTTTGCCCAGCCGAATTCAATGTAATCCATCAGATAGCTCAGGCGCGTCAACAATGGATTACTACGTAATGCTGCCGCCAGACCAGTCTCCGTTTGCTCATCAAGGCCGGCCAACGCCTGCTCCAGTCCCAGCTCGATACGCGCCGGCGCCACCGCTGCAGTGGGATCAAACTCAATCCAGCCCTGCTCCGGCAACCAGGCTTCAACCCAGACGTGGGCATCGTACTGACGTACCTGAAGGTGATTGCCAAGCGGATTCAACTGCCCACCCTGATAACCGGCTACGATCCGTGCGGGTATCCCGGCTGCCCGCAGCAGAAACGCGAAACTGGATGCATAGTGTTCACAAAACCCGCGGCGGGTGCGAAACAGAAAATCATCCACCGTGTGCTGACCAAGTAACGGGGGCTCAAGGGTGTAATAAAATTCCTCCTCATTCAGCCAGCGTAATAGCCGGTTGGCATAGTCTGCGTCGGTGGCAGATTCATCGCGCCACTGTTGCGCCATGGCGCTGGCCCGGGGATTGCTGCCCGAAGGCAGGGCCACGTAAAACTTGCGCTCCCACTCTTTCAACCCCTCCACGGCTACCGGTATCAGGTAGCTGGCCACCCGGTAATCATAAGTTGTTTCAATATCAGTGCGCCGCACCAGACGCAGATCGCGGGCCAACCCTACATCTGTCTTGTCACTGAAAGGTACAGACATCGCATACAACCACTGACGCCCGGTACGCTCCATAACAACACGATATTTCCATGCCACATCACCGCGGTCAGCCAGCAACTGCAAATACCATTGCGGCGAGACACCACTCGGGAATCGAATATATTCCTGACGATCCAGCGCCGGTGGCACTGCCTGACTCCAGCGCCGCCCGTCGAACCAGCCATAGGTCAAGCCCCGCCAGTAACGTAACGACGGCGGCGGTACCTCGCCATCAAATTCAACCCGGAAAGCGAGATCGTTCTGTCGCGACAGACGGCTGATTTCACCCGGCGCCATCGAATCGCTCATCCCGGTTTTACCCTGATGCTGTTCGACCTTCAGGTTCCACAGCGGTGGCAATCGCGGCACCAGCACAAAGAAAACCAGCATCAGCGGAACCGCCTGTGCCACCATCTTCGCCGACAACCGCAAGTGTCGCCAGGGTGACACGCCGCTTTCCGGGTGATTTATTCCGATCAGCGCAGCAACCACCAGCACCAGCACCACGCCAATGTACACAGTGACAAGGGGGCCGGTAGAAAACAGAAACGCCGTTGCCAATACGAAGCAGGCAAGAATAATTACCACGTAGGCATCACGGAGGCGAAACATCTCCAGCATCTTCAGCGCGAACGCCGCAACCAGCAGGGTCACACCGGCGTCCGGGCCAAGCAGTGTTCCGTGGCTGTACAGTGTGGCGCCGACCAGCCCCAGCAATAACATGCCACGCAGCAGTTTCCCCGGCATGGCAACGCGGCCTCGCTGAATCATGATGCGCCATAACAGCAACAAAGGCACAGCGACAGACAGCCACAGCTCAGCCCTGATCATGTGCGGCAGCGACGCAAGCAGGACGCCACTGATTAGCCAGGGGAAAGCATGGCGGGGAACCTGATAGACGCGCGCCATCAGCCACCGCCTCCGGACAGGGCCAACATCTCCAGCGCGCGCTCACGCTGCAACAGACCGGTACCGGGCTCCAGTTCACCATCCGGCAGGCGCAAGCCGTACCGCTCACCGCGCTGATCAAGCTGCAGCACCCAGTAGCAGAGCCGACTGTAGCGGGTTTCCGGATCATGCCCGGACAGTTTGCTCCACTCCAGCCACAACCGCCCCTCGGCCGGATCGCTGAACTGCTTGGTATTGAGGCCGCGGCCACGGGCATAACTTTTCCAGTCAACCAGACGCAACGAGTCGCCGGCCACATAGCTCCTCAGCCCCTCGAATTCTTCGCTGCCACGATCCTGATGGCTGGCGCCGCTATCATCATCCCCGCCACTGGTCGGGCATTCACCGCCCGGCAAAGCCTGCGGCCAGGCCACACAGGTATGATCCAGATCGACCAGACTCCAGCTGCGCAATAAACCCAAAGGGTAGCGACTCTCGATACGCAGGCGACCGGGGTGCTGACGGCCACGCCTGCGCAACTGCACACTCAGCCACAGGCTCCGTTCCTCGCCCGCTTCAACCGACACCTCCTCCGCCGGCGCGCCCGGCCAGTGCAACCAGAGACTGCAATGCGCATGGCTATCACTGACGACACGCACTTCCAGCGCGCCACGGGCACCGGCGAAACCCGGCCGCATGCCCGCCGCCAACAATTTCACACCAGCAAGATTGCCAAACGTATGCAGGATCGCCATCAGAAAAAGGCTGACCAGCAGGAACGAAAACCCCAGCAGCAGATTGTTTTCGTAATTGATACCACCGATAAAAAGCAACGCGGCGATCAGCAGAAAGAAGAAACCGTAGGCTGAGGGGAAAATGAAAATGCGGCGCTGATCCAGCACCACCTGACGGGAAGGAGGAATACGCCGCTGCAGCCAACCATGCCAGAGTCTGGTGACAATCCGGCGCAGGCCTTTCATCAGCTGCGCCGCACCACCGGAACCGCTTCCAGCAGCTGCTGTGTCGAAGCGGCGGTGGTGCCTCCAACGCTACCCTGCAAACGATGCGCAGTGACAGGGCCAAGCACCACCTGCACATCCTCCGGTGCGACATAATCCCGTCCTGCCAGCAACGCCCAGGCTCTTGCCGCACGCAAAAGACCAAGCCCCGCACGCGGAGACAGACCGGCGACAAACAGCCCGCCCTGACGACTGTAACCTAGCAGACGCTGGACATAATCAATCAGGTCTGCCGATGCGTGCACCTTTTCAACCAGCAACATCATCTGCATCAGCTCGCCAGTGCCGAGTTGTGGGCTCATGGTCAATGCATGCTCACGACGATCACTGCCGGAGAGCAGGGTGATCTCGGTTTCCGCCGAAGGATAGCCAAGCGATATCCGCATCAGAAAGCGATCCAGCTGTGACTCCGGCAACGGAAAGGTGCCGGCCTGAGTCACCGGGTTTTGCGTGGCAATCACAAAAAACGGTTCCGGCAGCGGCCGGGAGACACCGTCGAGGGTAACCTGTCGCTCCTCCATGGCTTCCAGCAGAGCGCTCTGGGTTTTCGGCGTTGCCCGGTTGATCTCATCCGCCAACAGCAGCTGGGTAAATACCGGCCCCGGCCGCAACTGGAACTCTCGACTATCCGGCTCGAAAATCGATACGCCGAGAATGTCTGCGGGCAGCATGTCACTGGTAAACTGAACGCGACGATACTCAAGCGAAAATACTCTGGCGAGAGCGTGGGCCAGTGTGGTCTTGCCCATGCCGGGAAGATCTTCAATCAACAGGTGGCCCCGGGCCAACAGGCACGCAACAGCCAGACGAATCTGCTCTTCCTTGCCAAGCACCACGTCTGAAACAGCGGCGATGGCGCGACCAATGGCCGTGGTCATTGTTATTCTCCGAAGCCGAGACCTGCCAGACCACGACGCATATCCGCCTTGAGATCCTCCAGACCTTCCAGTCCTACCGCGACACGAATCAGGTTGTCACTGATACCGGCACGACGTTTTTCTGCTTCCGCGACCCGCCCATGGGTAGTGGTGCCCGGGTGAGTAATAGTGGTTTTGACATCGCCAAGGTTGGCGGTGATCGACACCAGCCGGGTCGCGTCAATAAAGCGCCAGGCCGCATCACGATCCGCCTTGCCGGCACTATCGCGCACCTCGAACGACAGTACTCCGCCAAACCCGCGCTGCTGCCTGGCCGCCAGCCCATGATGCGGATGGTCCGTCAAGCCAGCGTAATGAACCCGATCAATACCGGGTTGCTCACGCAGCCACTGTGCCAGCGCCAACGCATTCGCGGAGTGGGCCTGCATGCGCAGCGACAGGGTTTCCAGACCCTTCAGGAAGACCCAGGCATTAAAGGCGCTGAGGGTGGCTCCGGCGGTGCGCAGATAGCCGTAAACCTCGGCCATATCGGCCGCACTGCCGACCACGGCACCGCCCAGACAACGTCCCTGCCCGTCCAGATATTTGGTGGCGCTGTGAATAACGATATCAGCGCCGAGCAGCAGTGGCCTTTGCAACGCCGGGGTGCACAGGCAGTTATCAACAATCAGTTTTGCTCCGCCGGCATGGGCGATTTCCGCCAGCGCGGCAATATCTGCCACTTCGGCAAGCGGATTGGATGGTGTTTCCAGAAACAGAAACCGGGTTTGCGGCGTCACGGCAGCACGCCACTGGTCCAGCTTGTCTATATCGACCAGCGTCACGTCAATGCCGAACTTGCGCAGGTACTTGTCGTACAGCACGTGGGTAGTGCCAAACAGGCTGCGCGAACTGACGATATGGTCGCCCGGCTTCAGGCAGGCCATGAACACCGCATTGATTGCCGCCATGCCGGAGGCGAAGGCAACACACTGCTCACCACTTTCCAGCGCCGCCAGACGCTGCTCGAACGAACGCACGGTAGGGTTGGTAAAACGCGAATAGATATTACCCGGTTCGGTACCGGCAAAGCGCGCCGCTGCCTGGGCGGCGCTTTCGTAGACAAAACTGGAGGTCAGAAACAGGGCCTCGGAGTGCGCCATTTCATCGGTACGCAGCTCGGCAGCACGAATCGCCAGGGTCTCTACACTCAGATTCTCGGGCAGCTGCCGCTTGCTCATGTAGCACTCCTGTTCAGTTGGCGTTATGCAGATCTACCGCTTCATTTCTGGCCAGCGCAGCCGCACGGCTTTTCTGCTGCTTGTTAATATCGCTACGCTGCTTTTCCAGCGAGTCCAGATACTGACGGTCAATCCTGCCAGCAATGTAGTGGCCATCAAACACCGAGCAGTCAAATTCGGTGATAGCCGGATTACCCTCACGACAGGCGGCAATCAGATCCGGCAGGTCCTGAAAAATCAGACCATCTGCACCGATCAGGGCAGATATCTCCTCGGTAGTACGGCCATGGGCGATCAGCTCGGTGGCCGCCGGCATATCAATGCCGTAGACATTCGGATAGATCACCGGCGGCGCAGCGGATGCAAAATAGACCTTGCTGGCACCGGCTTCCCTTGCCATCTGGATGATCTCGTTACAGGTAGTCCCGCGCACGATCGAATCATCAACCAGCAGCACATTCTTGCCGGAAAACTCCAGCTCGATGGCATTGAGCTTCTGCCGCACCGACTTCTTCCGCTGTTGCTGGCCCGGCATGATAAAGGTACGGCCGATGTAGCGGTTCTTGATGAAACCCTCACGGTATTTCACATCCAGCACGTTGGCCATCTGCAAGGCTGCTGTACGGCTGGTGTCCGGAATCGGAATAACCACATCGATATCGTGATCAGGCCACTCCCGCCCGATCTTCTCGGCCAGCTTTTCGCCCATCCGCAGGCGTGCCTTGTAAACAGAGATACCATCAATGATCGAATCAGGACGGGCCAGGTAAACATGCTCGAAAATACAGGGCGTCAAAACCGGATTGCTGGCGCACTGGCGGGTGTAGACCTCGCCTTCAGTGCTGATATAAATGGCCTCGCCCGGTGCCAGGTCCCGGACCAGATGAAAGCCCAGGCCGGATAGCGCCACACTCTCAGAGGCCACCATGTATTCTGGCCCCTGGTCGGTGTCACGACGGCCATAACAGACCGGACGAATGCCATGCGGATCGCGGAACGCAAGAATGCCGTAACCGGTAATCATGGCAATCACCGCATAGGCACCCTCAACACGGGTATGCACCCTCGACACCGCTTCAAAAATATCCTCCGGCTGCGGCACCAGTTTGCGAAGCTGCTGCAGCTCATGGGCAAACACGTTCAGCAACACCTCGGAATCCGACGAGGTATTGATATGACGAAGATCGGCGCGGTAGATATCTTCCGCCAGCGCGATGGTGTTGGTCAGGTTGCCGTTATGCGCCAGCGTAATGCCATACGGAGAGTTCACATAAAACGGTTGTGCCTCCGCCGAGCTGGCGGTGCCGGCGGTCGGATAACGAACGTGACCGATACCCATGTTCCCCACCAGACGACGCATATGGCTGCTGCGAAATACATCCCGCACCATGCCGTTATCCTTGCGCAGAAACAGCCTGTCTCCGTCTGAGGTGACAATGCCGGCAGCATCCTGACCTCGATGCTGCAACACGGTCAGCGCATCATAAATCGCCTGATTGACGAATGAGCGACCGACGATACCGACTATTCCGCACATGTGACCTGTCCCCTAGGCTGATCCGATCCGGATGATGAACTTGACAAGCTCTGCCGCAACCGTCCTTGTCCAGTCTTCCAGTAAAGCAAAATGCGGCACCAGCACGGATTCCCGCCACCAGCTGTCTGCCGAAAAAAGATGGCCACCCACGGCGACCAGCACAATGACCAGCACAACACCGCGGACGGCGCCAAATACCATGCCGAACAGACGATCCGTAGCAGACAGCCCGGTAACCCTTACCAGCTCGCCAAGCAGATGATTGATCAGTGCACCAACCACCAGAGTGGCAGCAAACAGCACCCCGAAAGCCGTTGCCATCCGCGCACTGGGCGTGGCGATGGAACCTTCCAGCATCAGCTCGAAGGCCGGGCCAAACAATCGCGCGACAACAAACGCGGCCACCCAGGTCAACAACGAAAATGCCTCACGGGTAAAACCGCGGCGCAGACTGAGCAGCGCCGAAACGGCAATCACCAGCAGGATCAGGGCATCAGCAACATTCATCAGACAGGCAGGTGCCGGAAAGGGCGTCATGGTAGCAGAAAGCCGCGCCCGGGGTCAGGGTCTGAACGGCACAACCTGCGCATCGGCCGGCGCCAGCAGCTCAAACTGAAGCCGTGCCAGGGTCGCCTCGGCGCTGCCCGGCTCCAGCTCGGGACCAGCGTAAAGCTGCCAACGCTGGCCACCTGTGGTCTGGCGCAGGAAAGCGCGGTAGCCGGCATCAAGCAAGCGCTGTTTTGCCGCCGTTGCCTCGGCTTCCGTCTGGTAGGACAGCAGTTCCACCGCCCAGGCCAGCGGTAGCGGCACCTGCTCAGCGGTGCCGGTGCCGACGTCTGCCTCGGCCTGACCAACAAGCTGATCACGGGCTGTATTGATCGCCGCATCAGCCGCACGGAGCTCTGCCTCAGACACCGGCTCGGTCGGGTCAGTCGGCTCCATTACCGGAATCGGCGGCAATTCCATATCCAGTGGTTGCATCACTGTCACCGGTTCACGCAGCCACAGCGGGACCAGCATCGCCGCCACCAGCGCCAGCAACAAAAACGCCACCAGAGGACGTCGCAAGATGGGTGTCATATCAGCTCCAGATCAAGAGCCAGCGCTGCCTCGGCGACGGTATGAAAGGAACCGAACACGATGATCTGATCACCTTCGCCAAGATCCTGCCGGACAGACTGAACCGCTTGCGCCACCGATTCAAAACAGCGCACCGAACAGGATGCCGGAAACAGGGCGGCCAGCGACGCTGCCGAACGCCCTCGCAAACCGGCAAGACTGGCCAGGTACCAGTCGTCCACCGACAACAGAAAATCGTTGATCACTGCCTCGGCAGGCTTGTCCACCAGCATGGCAAATACTGCCCGGCGCCGCCCGGCCGGAGTGGGCAACATGGCCAGAAAGCGCTGCAGGGCCTCCCGGTTATGACCGATATCAAGGTACCAGTCCACGCCATCCTTTGGCACTTTCTGGCAGCGCCCGGCTAACCGGACCTGGCCGGCGACTGCCGCAATATTTTCCGGCAGCCGTCCGACCAGGGAAAGTGCCTGAACGGCGCCAGCAAGATTGTCCCTGCCCAATGGCACTGCGTCGGCATCGCAATGTTGTAGCTGACCACCCTGCTGCCAATAGACCGCATTGCGATCGCTGCCAAATTCAACACCTGCACACAGCAGGTTTGCTCCGGCGGCACCGGCACACTCGGCAATGGCCGCCGGCATGTCCGGACCAGCAAACAACAATGGTCGACCGGGGCGCAGAATGCCGGCCTTTTCCCGGGCAATCTGCTCAAGATCATCCCCGAGCCAGTCCTGATGATCGAGACCAATAGAGGTGATAACGGAAACGTCCGGGTCAACAATATTCACCGCATCCAGACGACCACCAAGGCCGACTTCGAGAATCAGCAGGTCCGGAGCGGCACCCCGGAACAACCACAGTGCCGCCAGCGTGGTGAACTCGAAATAGGTCAGTGCGACGTCACCGCGCGCCGCTTCCACTGCCTCGAAAGCACGACACAGCCCGGCGTCATCAACGGCAACACCATTGATGCGAACACGCTCGCTGAAATGCAGAATATGTGGCGACGTATACAGGCCGGTTCGAAAGCCGCCGGCGCGCGCCAATCGTTCGATCAGAGTGACAGTAGAACCCTTGCCGTTGGTGCCGGCAACGGTGATCACCGGGCAGGAAAAGCGCAGTACGGCAAGACCCTCTGCCACTGCGCGCACTCGCTCCAGCCCCAGTTCAATTTCCTGCGGATGCAGACGCTCGATGCGCGCCAGCCACTCTTCCAGTGTCATTCAGGCAGCAGGTAACGGCGCGTGGGTCAGATTGGCAAGCAGGCGATGCAGCGTGTCTTTCATGTCACGACGATGCACGATCATATCGATGGCGCCATGTTCGAGCAGAAACTCGCTGCGCTGGAAACCTTCAGGCAGCTTCTGCCGGACGGTTTGTTCAATCACTCGCGGGCCGGCGAAACCGATCAGCGCACCCGGTTCGGCCACATTGACATCACCAAGCATGGCCAGCGACGCAGAGACTCCGCCATAAACCGGGTCGGTCAACACCGAAATAAACGGCAACCCGGCGTCACGCATACGCTGCAAGGCAGCACTGGTGCGCGCCATCTGCATCAGCGAAAACAGCGCTTCCTGCATCCGCGCGCCACCACTGGCAGCGAAGCAGACAAACGGCAAGCGATGCTCAAGACAGATATCGACAGCGCGAAGAAACCGTTCACCAACCACCGACCCCATGGAGCCACCCATGAAACCGAATTCGAACGCCGCCGCCACTACGGGCAAGCCATTGGTCTTGCCGCGAATCACGATCAAGGCATCTTTCTCGCCGGTATCTTTCTGCGCCGCAGTCAGACGATCCTTGTATTTTTTTGAATCCTTGAACTTGAGCCGGTCAACCGGCTCAATGTCGGCCCCGATTTCACTTTGCGGGCCATCATCGAGAAACAGTTTCAGCCTGGTGCGGGCATTGATCCGCAGGTGATGCTGACACTTCGGACAGACATCGAGGTTACGCTCCAGCTCCGGCCGGTAAATAACACCATCGCAGCGCGGACACTTGCGCCAAAGACCTTCCGGCACGTTGGCGCGACGGCCATCGTTATCGGGCTTGCGCACCGACGGCAGAATTTTTTCCAGCCAGTTACCACCGCTCATCTTGCCCTGCTCCGTCTGTTTATCCGGTCAGCCCTGATCCATCGCCTCGCGCATGGATCGCAAAATGGCCGACACCTTCTCCGGAATCAGCTCCGGTTGACCGGCATGGTCGGCAATCTGCTGTACCAGCGCGCTGCCTACCACCACCCCGTCGGCCACCCGCGATACCAGCCGGGCGGATTCAGCGTCCTTGATACCAAAGCCTACGCCAATGGGCAATTTGGCGTGTTTGCGAATTGTTTCCACGCGCCCGGCCACCTCCGCCGGATCCAGCGTTGCCGCCCCGGTCACGCCCTTCAGCGACACATAGTACAGGTAGCCACTGCCGGCCTTGCTGATCAGTTCCATGCGCGCCTCGGTGGTGGTCGGCGCCACCAGAAATACCAGATCAAGGCCACGCTCGCGGAACACCGGTGCCACATCCACCGCCTCTTCCGGCGGCAGATCGACGATCAGCACCCCATCGACCCCGACTTCACTGCAGCGCCTGGCAAAGGCTTCGTAGCCCATCGCCTCCACCGGATTCAGGTAACCCATCAGGACGATCGGCGTGGTCTGGTCGGTTTCCCGGAAACGGGCCACGGTATCCAGCAGCGAGCGCACCGTGGTGCCTCCGGCCAGCGAGCGCTCGCAGGCCAGCTGGATCACCGGACCATCGGCCATCGGATCGGAAAACGGCATGCCCAGTTCGATAATGTCGGCGCCGGCGGCGACCATGGCATGCAGCAGCGGCAGCGTCACTTCCGGCACCGGATCACCGGCAGTGACGAACGGAATCAGTGCCTTGCGGCCGGATTCCGCCAGAGATGCAAAACGTTTCGCAATACGGTTCATGAATCAGCTGCCTTCAGATAGAAATGCCGTCGATAGAGGCGACGGTAAGAATGTCCTTGTCACCGCGACCGGACAGGTTGACGACAATGATCTGCTCCGGGCTCATGGTAGCGGCAAGTTTCATGGCATAGGCCACCGCGTGGGCGGATTCGAGCGCCGGCATAATGCCCTCGATCTTGGTCAGATCGCGGAACGCTGCCATCGCCTCGTCATCGGTGGCACTGACATAATTCACCCGGCCAATATCCTTCAGCCACGAATGCTCGGGGCCGACGCCCGGATAATCGAGCCCGGCAGAGATCGAATGGGTGTCAATAATCTGGCCGTCCTCGTTTTCCATCAGATAAGTACGATTGCCGTGCAACACACCCGGGCGCCCGGCCGCCAGCGGTGCAGAATGACGGCCGGTTTCAATACCATCCCCCGCCGCTTCGACGCCGTACATCGACACCGATTCATCGTTGAGGAACGGATGAAACAGGCCGATGGCATTGGAGCCACCCCCGACACAGGCCACTAGCGCATCCGGCAGGCGGTCATTCATTTTCAGGCACTGCTGGCGCGCTTCGCGGCCGATAATGCTCTGGAAATCACGCACCAGCATCGGATACGGATGCGGGCCGGCGACCGTACCGATGATGTAAAAGGTGTGATCCACGTTGGTAACCCAGTCGCGCATCGCTTCATTCAGCGCGTCTTTCAAGGTGCGCGAACCGGACGTCACCGGAATCACTTCGGCGCCAAGCAGTTTCATCCGGTAAACATTCAGCTTCTGCCGCTCGATATCATCTGCGCCCATGTACACCTGACACTCGAGGCCGAGCCGCGCCGCCACCGTGGCACTGGCGACACCGTGCTGGCCGGCACCGGTTTCGGCAATCACCCGGCGCTTGCCGATATGCTTGGCCAGCAACGCCTGGCCAATGGTGTTGTTCACCTTGTGGGCGCCGGTGTGGTTCAGATCCTCGCGCTTGAGCCAGATCTGCGCACCGCCAACTTTTTTGGTCAGCCGCTCGGCAAAATACAGCGGTGACGGCCGGCCAACATAATGCGCCATGTCGTAATCAAAATCGGCGCGGAACTGCGGATCATCCTTGAGCCGGCCGTAGACCGCTTCGAGATCTTCCAGCGCTGCCATCAGGGTTTCTGACACAAAGCGGCCGCCGTAACGCCCGAAGTGTCCGCGGGCATCAGGAAACGCAGCGAAATCGATCTTCTCAGACACGGTTAACTCCTTCGATAAAAGCAGCCATGGCCACTTCGGATTTGATACCCGGATGGCGACGACCATCGGCATCAACCTGTTCTACGCCACCGCTGACATCCACCGCCCAGGGACGGGCAATGCGAATCGCCCCGGTGACATTGTCGGCATCCAGACCGCCAGCCAGAATCAGCGGCTGCGGCAAGCAGGCGGGAATAGTTTGCCAGTCAAAAGTGATGCCGGTGCCACCGGGCACGCCGGGCACATGGCTGTCGAGCAACAGGCCGCAGGCATCCTCGTATTGCTCGGCCAAAGCCAGCACATCGGTATCGTCTTTCACCCGCAGCGCTTTCATATAGCTGCGGCCAAAGCGGCGGCAAAACACTGCCGGTTCATCGCCGTGAAACTGGAGTATATCCAGCGGCACCTGCTCCAGCACTTCGCAAACCTGCTCGTAGGTCGGGTTGACGAACAGACCGACCCGGGAAACAAATGCCGGCGTCGCATGGCATATGGCAGCAGCCTGCCCGATCGACACCACCCGCGGACTGGGCGGATAAAACACCAGACCAATGGCATCGGCGCCCACACGCGCTGCCGCCTGCATGTCGGCGATACGGGTAATACCACAAATCTTGACGCGAACTCGTTGCAAGGCAGCCTCCACCGGGAGCGGGATTCTAGCAGACTCCGGTCAGCGTGGCGTCAGCACCGGCCAGGCCGGTTGCTCAGCCGCGGCGATACGGATTACGGCGTGGCTTGCCCGGCGGCTTCTTGTCACCGCGCTGGCCACGCAAACGGGCTCGGCCGTAAAGGCCAGTGTACTGCTTGCCTTTCAGGTCAACCTTGCCGAACAGCTGTTCGACCTGCTCCGGGGCCAGGTCCATCCAGCGCCCGGCCTTCAATTGCGCCGGCAAAGTGATCTCGCCAAACCGGACCCGGATAAGACGCGCCACTTCCAGTTGCTGGGATTCGAGCAGACGGCGCACTTCGCGGTATTTACCACCGGTGAGCGACACCTTGTACCAGTGATTGGCGGCCTCTTCCGCGCCGCCCGCATCGACGATGTTGTCGAACTTCGACACCCCGTCTTCCAGCATCACACCATCTAACAGGGCGCGACGTTTTTCCTGGGTGATCTCGCCGCGTACACGCACCGCATACTCACGGACAAATCCGTTTGACGGGTGCATCAGCCGATGGGCCAGCTCTCCGTCAGTGGTAAACAACAACAGCCCGGAGGTGTTGATATCGAGACGACCCACTTGCACCCAGCGCATGCCGGTCAGGCGCGGCAGGTTGTCAAATACCGTCGGCCGCCCCTCAGGGTCATTGCGTGAACAAACCTCGCCGGTCGGTTTGTGGTACGCGATCACTCGGCGCACAACATCCTCAGGCGCTTTGGTTCTGACGATATGGCCATCCACGCGAATAACATCCTCGGGTTCGACCCGATCGCCCAACGTGGCGATCTTGCCATTTACGGACACACGACCCGACTCGATCCAGGTTTCCAGCTCGCGGCGGGAACCCAGCCCGGAACGGGCCAACACTTTCTGCAACTTCTCACTCATGCGGGAACCTCGGGGTGTCCCCGTCTGCTGCGCCGTCACTGACCTCGTCATCGCCGGACAGTTCATCTTCACCATCCACATCCGGGAACAACTCCGTATCTGACTCCGCCTGCTCCACTGCAACAGGCTGTGGTTCAATCTGCTCTTCAGGCTGGCCCGGCTTGCGACGGAACTCTGCCTCGAAACTGGTCAGCACTGAATCCACCTGCTCCAGGCTCATCAGCGTGGATTCGTCGATTTCCGGCTCGTGGTTATCAATGGCCTCCATGATAGTGACCTGACGATCAGCTGCGGCGCTGACCGGCTCGCCATTCTCATCTCGCGGCGCCGACAGCGCCGCTTCTTCCAGCGCAAGCTCTTCATTGATCTTGTCCAGATCACGAATCTCCGACAGGGTCGGCAAATCCTCCAGACTCTTCAGATCGAAGTAATCGAGAAACTGTCGGGTAGTGGCAAACATGGCCGGACGACCGGGCACATCGCGATGACCGACGATGCGGATCCAGTTGCGCTCAAGCATGGTCTTGACGATCTGGGTGTTGACCGCCACGCCACGAATTTCCTCGATTTCCCCACGGGTAATCGGCTGGCGATAGGCAATAAGGGCCAGGGTTTCCAGAATCGCGCGGCTGTAACGCGGTGCTTTTTCCTGCCACAGGCGACTGACCCAGGGGCCCATTTCCCGCCGCACCTGAAAACGGAAACCGGATGCCACTTCCTTCAGTTCGATACCACGATCGGCATAACTCTCGGCCAGCTCGGCGAGAATCAGGTTCAGGCTGTCACGATCCGGGCGCTCTGTCTCATCGAAAAGCGACAACATGGTATCACGATCCAGCGGGCCATCCGCGGCCAGAATGGCAGCCTCCAGCACCCGGCCAATCAATACGCTGTCGATATGGGCGGCAATGCCGGTTTCTGCCTCGGCGGCCCCGGACTCCTGCCCTGCCGCTTCAGCCAGCTGTTCTTCAGTGGACACTTCGTCCTTAACATCTTCAGTCATTTGCAGCACTCACTTCAAAAGGCAGCCGATCTTCGTCTTCCAGCAATACCGTACGGGCCTTCAAATGCAACGGCGCGAACGGCTCGCTCTGAATAACTTCGACCAGAGAGCTCTTGATCAACTCGAGAATAGCGATAAACGTCACTACCACACCGGCGCGTCCTTCCTCCGGCCGGAACAGGGTAAAGAACGGCACGAACTCGCCGTTGCGCAGACGGTCCAGCACATCTGACATCCGCTCGCGGGTGGACAGCTTCTCGCGGGAAACGTGGTGGCTCTCGAACATGTCGGCGCGGTGCATGACATCCTTCAATGCCAGCAGCAGTTCCTTCAGGTCGACATCCGGCTCGGCCCGCTCACGGGTGTAGTCCGGGCGCTTCGCTTTCACTTCCCAGAAATCACGCTCCAGCCGTGGCAGGGCTTCAATATCTTCCGCCGCCTTCTTGAAACGCTCATATTCCTGCAAGCGCCGAATCAGTTCGGCACGCGGATCCTCGTCGTCCTCGCCCTCTTCGACTTTCGGCCGCGGCAACAGACTGCGTGACTTGATCTCGCCAAGCATGGCGGCCATCACCAGATATTCCGCCGCCAGCTCGAAGTTGAGCGCCTTCATCAGCTCAACATACTGCATGTACTGTTCGGTGATCTGCGCCACCGGAATATCGAGAATATCCAGATTCTGGCGCTTGATCAGATACAGCAACAGATCCAGCGGCCCTTCAAACGCTTCAAGGAAAACCTCAAGCGCATCCGGCGGGATATAAAGGTCATCGGGTAATTTTGTGATCGCCTTGCCGTAAACCAGACCGAATGGCATTTCGCTCTGCTTCGGCTTGATCACGGCGGCTTCCTGGTGCGCAGCAGCAATCCGTTCGGCCTGCTCTTCCAGGACCCGGATTGCTTCTGCTGCGACGTCTGATCCGCTCATTCAGAATTCCTCATTCACGGTGCTCACGCACGGTAGTCGACCACTCAGGAACGATACTTCAGGCCCATGACCTGACGTACTTCATCAAGCGTGTCGCGGGCGGCTTCGCGAGCATCTTCACAACCTTCAGCAATGATGCTGCGGACCAGGTCCGGGTTGCGGGCATGTTCCCCGGCGCGCTTTCGAATCGGTTCCAGCTCGGCCTGCACCGCCTCGATCACCGGCTTCTTGCAGTCAAGACAACCGATACCGGCATTGCGACAACCTTCCTGCACCCATTGTTTCGTGGTGTCAGAAGAATACACCTCATGCAGCTGCCAGACCGGACATTTATCCGGATTGCCCGGATCGGTGCGCCGCACCCGGGCCGGGTCGGTTGGCATCTTGCGGATTTTCTCATCCACGTCTGCAGGCTCTTCACGCAGACTGATAAAGTTGCCGTAGGATTTGGACATCTTCTGACCATCCAGCCCCGGCATTTTCGAGGCTGGCGTCAGCAGTGCCTGTGGCTCCGGCAGAATGATCTTGCCGCCGCCTTCCAGATCGCCAAGCAAACGTTCCTTGTCACCAAGGGTGATATTGGCCTGATCATTGACCAGTGCCTGGGCAATGGCGAGCGCTTCTTCATCGCCATCCTGCTGATACTTGCGCCGGTGATCGACGTACATCTTCGCCTGCTTCTTGCCCATCTTGCGAATTGCCGCTTCCACCGCTTCCTCAAAACCGGGCTCGCGGCCGTACAGATGGTTGAAGCGGCGCGCCACCTCGCGGGTAATTTCAACGTGGGCAACCTGATCCGCCCCGACCGGCACCAGACCAGCGCGGTACATCAGGATATCTGCGGACTGCAGCAGCGGATAGCCAAGAAAGCCGTAAGTGGCCAGATCCTTTTCCTTGAGCTTTTCCTGCTGGTCCTTGTAGGTCGGCACCCGTTCCAGCCAGCCGAGCGGGGTCATCATTGACAGCAGCAGGTGCAGCTCGGCGTGCTCCGGCACCTTGGACTGGATAAACATCGTAGCCGAGCCCGGGCTGACCCCGGCCGCCAGCCAGTCAATGACCATGTCCCAGACCGCATTCTCGATATTCTGCGGGTGCTCGTATTCGGTGGTCAGGGCGTGCCAGTCGGCGACGAAGAAGAAGCATTCGTACTCGTGCTGCAGCTTTACCCAGTTCTTCAGCACCCCGTGATAGTGACCAAGGTGCAACCGGCCGGTAGGCCGCATGCCGGACAGGACGCGCTGGGAGGAAACCACTGAACTCAAGACAGACTCCGGGGGAACATTCGAAAGGCGCGATTATAGCGGGTTGCCGGGGGTGGGTGACACTGGTTGGACCGGTTATATGGTGGTCGAATTTTGAGCGTTTTTGCCAGCCCGAGAGGCCCGGGAAACGTCGATTTGGCAGTGATCTGCCCGGCCGCGGAGCCCGTCAGGGGGTGCCGGGACCCGCCGTGAACCCATCCATGGAGATCGGAAG
>Ga0209024_1000152_pt1 | contig 136763 bp, 122 predicted proteins | sample AutmiccommunBRH5_FD_187380 | JGI IMG/M metagenome (GOLD analysis project Ga0209024, IMG submission 187380) | Deep subsurface microbial communities from Mt. Terri, Switzerland - Autotrophic microbial communities BRH/5 (SPAdes) (version 2) | ecosystem: Environmental > Aquatic > Deep subsurface >...
GCTGGCGCCGCGGGCGACGTGGCGGCAGAAGATTTCCTGGCGGTCGGTGAGGGGCGGGGGTGAGGCTTCGGGCATGGCGGCTCTCCCAGGGGGGAGGCGCCATCATGCGCTTATAGTCCTAGGAATACAAGTCGCGCCACGTTTCGCCTTCCCGTTTTCTCGGTGTCATCCCCGGGCAAGGGCGTAGCCCGCCGACCCGGGGAGCCAGGGCGGCGGCCTGAGCGCGTGCCCTGGGTCCTCGGGTCTCCGCTGCGCTCCGCCCGAGGATGACATTTGGGGGGAGCGTCGACGGATGGTGCGGCGGCCCTGGGCTGCTCCGTCACTGCGAGGCGCGCAGTGCCGGAGCAGTGACGGAAGGAAGGAAGTGCTCCGCTTGTCTCGTTTGCAGGGGGCGGTCACAATGGGGGTCGGAAACGTTCAATAATGATGGTGCATCGCGGTGCTGCTCACGTCGAAGCGCTATGACGTCGACGACATCATGGCCGCACAGGAATTCTATCACGGGCGCGGCTGGACGGACGGGCTGCCCGTCGTGCCGCCGACGGCGGCGGCGGTGGAGGCGTGCCTGGAGTGGGCCGGGATGACGCCCGAGCAGCTGGTCGGGATCGAGCCGGTGCGCGAGCGGGCGATCTCGGCCGAGAAGCTGGCGATCAACGCCGTCATGGCGGGCTGCCTGCCGATGCATTTCCCGGTGGTGGTCGCGGCCTTCACGGCGATGCTGCAGGAGCCGTTCCTGCTGCACGGCGCCACGGCGAGCACCGGCGGCTGCGCCGTGCTGATCGTCGTGAACGGGCCGATACGCGGCGAACTGGGCATGAACGGCACCTTCAACGCGCTGGCGTCGAGCGACCGGGCGTCGACCGCCATCGGCCGGGCGATCCGCCTGATCCTGTGCAACCTGCTGGACGCGCGGCCGGGCGACGTCGACCGGTCGACCCTGGGCCACCCCGGCAAGATCAGCTACTGCGTCGCCGAGGACGAGGAGAACTCGCCCTGGCTGCCGCTGTCGGTCGAGAAGGGCATCCCCGCGGAAGCGTCAGCGGTGACGGTGATGGCGGCGGGCGCGCCGCGGCAGCTGATGAACGAGTGGACGACGGAGCCAGAGCGCATCCTCGACACCTTCGTCGCCGAGATCCGCGCCAACATGCGCCACTATTCGATCTATGCCGGCAACTACGCGATCGTCGTGCCGCCGCAGCTGCGCGCCCACTTCGCCGCCGCCGGCTGGTCGAAGGCCGACGTGCGGCGCTACGTCTTCGAGAACGCCCGCATCCGCCGCAAGGAGTGGGCGGACTGCGGCAAGGGTGCGGTCGTCGGCTCGCGCGGCGAGCAGGAATATGCCGGGCTGGCCAGCGAGGACAGCCTGCTGGTGATCGCCGCGGGCGGCCCCGCCGGCGGCTTCGGCGCCGTCATCCCGCCCTGGTTCGGCGGCAAGAGCAACGCCGTGACCATGGCCATCGGCGCCTGCTTCGACTGCGAGGCCTGAGCCGAGCCATTCCCTTCGACCATCCGGAGACAAGGACGCGCATGAGCATCGAGATCCTGGACCCGACCCACGAGACGGGGGCGCCGGCGTTCGCGCTGGCACCACGCCTGCCGTCGCTGGCGGGCAAGACCATCGGCATCATCTCCAACGGCAAGCGCGGTACGCGGCCGTTCTTCGACGCCATCGAGCGGGAACTGACCGAAAAGCACGGCGCGATCGTCGTCCGGCGGGTCAAGTCGAACTACAGCGCCCCCGCCGACGCGGCGATCATGAAGGAAGCGGCCCTGAAGGAAGCCGGCGGCGGCTGGGACGCCCTGATCGCAGGCATCGGCGATTGAGGCAGCTGCTCGTCGTGCAGTTTGCATGACGCAGTGGCTGGCGAACGCCTGAACATCCCGTCGGTGGGCGTGATGACCACCAAGTTCGTCAGTGCCGCGGAACTGATGGCGCGGGTGCTGGGGGCGGAGGGCTATCCGTTCGCAGTGATCGAACACCCGATCAGCAGTGCGAGCGACGCAGCACTGGCCGAGGAGGCACGGCTCACCGTCGAACGGAGCATCGCGCTTCTGGTGCGGCCCGCGTGAGCGCGGGCCACACAGGCGCTGGCCGCATTGGCGCACGCGATCGGGGGGCGCGGCCGAACGGCAGGAGCCGCTCTCCCCGATGAGCGGCATCCTGAACGGCGTGCGCGTGCTCGACCTGACCCAGTTCCTGGCCGGCCCGCATGCGACGCTGCTGCTGGCCGGCATGGGCGCCGAGGTCATCCGGATCGACAATCCGAAGACCGGCGACACGCTGTCCGGTTCGCCGGTCTTCTACGGCGCCGGCGGCCCGTCCTTCGAGAAGCGCGACGACAGCGACCTGGGCATCGCCTTCCTGAAGCGCAGCCGCGCCAAGAAGGCGATCACCCTCGACCTGAAGTCGGACGAGGGCCGCGACCTCTTCCTGCGGCTGGTCGCGAAGGCCGACGTGGTGGTCGAGAATTTCTCGGTCGGCGTGACGGAGCGCCTGGGCATCGACTGGCCGCGGCTGCGCGAGGTCAATCCGCGCCTCGTCTACTGCTCGCTGACCGGCTACGGCGCGACCGGGCCGGACGCCGGCCGGCGCGGCTACGACGTCACCACCCAGGCGATGTCCGGCCTGATGAGCGTCACCGGCCATCCCGGCGGCCCGCCGACCAAGGCGGGGTCGCCGCTCGCCGACACCATCTCCGCCGGCTTCGCCTTCGCTGGCGTGCTGGGCGCCCTGCTCCACCGGGAGAAGACCGGCGAAGGCCAGTGGGTCGACGTGTCGATGGTCGACGTGCTGTTCTCGCTGCTGTTCGACGAGCCGTTCGACCAGTATGCGGCACTCGGCCTGGAGCAGCGCCAGGGCAACCGCGTCCTGCGCTTCTCGCCGCTGAACACCTTCAAGACGGCCGACGGCTGGGCCGTCATCTGCTGCGGCACCGACGCGATGTGGCGCGGATTGTGCGGCGTCATCGGGCGCGGCGACCTCGCCGACCATCCCGACTGGGGGCGGATGGGCTGGCGCGTCGCGCACAATGCCGAGGTCGAGGCCGCCGTCGGCGCCTGGACCGGCGGCGTCGCCACCGCCGAGGCGGTCGACCGGCTGTCCGCGGCAGGCGTCGTCGCCAGCCCGGTCCACACGATCGACGACCTGCTGGCATGGCCGCACCTGAAGGCGCGCGGCATGGTCCAGCCGGTGGAACACCCCACCCTCGGTCTGCTCGACGGCCTGAAGGCCGCCGGCTTCCCGCTGAAGTTCAGTGCCGGCGACACCGGCTACAACGGCGCCGCCGCCCCGAGCGGGACGCACAATCGCGAGATCTTCGCCGGGCTGCTGGGATTGTCGGAGGACGAGATCGCGGCGCTGGCGGCACGCGCGACGATCTAGGCCTTCGGCGCGGCGGCCCGATCCAGCCGGCACCACAGGAACTTCTGCTCCACGCCGCCGGGCGTCAGGTGCACCTCGGTCCGCGCCTCCAGGACCTGCAGACCGTTTCCCAGTGCAGCCGCAAGCGATTCCGCATCATGCCGTTGCACCGGCAGGCCGGAGCACTTCGCCGGGCCGTCGAGCGCAAACGTCGCGATGATCGCCTGGCCGTTCGGCGCGAGAGCCGCCGCGAGCGTTCTGCCATAGGCGCGCTGATCGTCGGGTTCGGTCAGGAAGTGGAAGACGGCCCGATCGTGCCAGAGCGCATAGCGCCGCTGCGGTTTCCACACCGTGACGTCCGCGACGATCCAGGTGACGCGATGCGCGGCTTCGCCGAGCCGCGACCGGGTGCGGTCGAGGCCCTCGGCCGCGATGTCGAGCACGGTCAGATCGCCGTAGCCACGATCGATGAGCCTGTCGACCAGCGGTGAAGCGCCGGCGCCGACATCGATGACGGGCTGCATCCGGTCGATGCCGCTCGCCTCGGCGAGGGCCAGCGACATGGTCGGCTCGCGCTGATGCCAACTCGTCGTTTCCGGCGCCTTGCCGGTCCAGACGTTCCGCCAGTGAAGCGCGCGGGAAGGGTCGTCAGCTGTCATGGCGGACCTCGTCGGCTGAAGTGATGGTTTCGGGAGCGCGGCGCCGCCGGCGCGTCGGGCGGCTTGGTCCCCGTCAGCACCAGGAAGGCGGCTCCTGCCGTCACGCGACCGGTGAGCCGCCGATCGACCGCGCCGAGCAGCCGCGCCGCCAACCCGAACGGAGGAAAGAAGACCGCACCGCGCACGGAAACGTCGGTCAGCCCTTCCCGCCGCGCGAGCTGCCTCAATTCGGATGCGCTGCGGAAACGCGCCCGGCGCCAGACCGGCGAGCCCATCCACCCTTTGACGCGCCGCACGGCGGCCCAGCTGCTGAATCGGCCGAGTTCTCCGACGACCAGCCGCCCGCCAGGCTTCACCACCCGCGCCATCTCCTTCAGCGCGACCGACGCGTCCTCGACGAAGCAGAGCATGGTGACGGCGAGGGCGATGTCGAACTCGGCCGTTCGGAAGGGCAGGTCCTCGGCCCGGGCGACATGGAAGGACACATCGAGCCGACCGGCCGCGCGCCGGCGGGCCGCCGCGATCATGCGCTGCGAGGCATCGACGCCGACCACGTGCGCGCCGCGGCCGGCCAACTCCAACGCGAGCAGGCCGTCGCCGCATCCGACGTCGAGAACGCTGCGGCCGGGCAAGGGCTCGATGCGCGAGAGCATCAGATCGCGTTCGATCGCGTCGGTGATGCGCCCGAGCGTGCTTCCGCGCCACGCCGCGTATGCGGGGGACAGTGCGTCGTTCGCTGCCGCAGGATCGCGTTCGCTCATGCGGCGCTCCGACCCCCAGCCCTGCGTGTCGCGCGTCGAGGCATGTGGTGGTCCCTCACGTGCAGGACCGCGTCGGCAGGCCGGGACCGCCCGTGTGGGGGCTGCGGCGCTCGAGCAGGACGACGTCGTGCCAGACGCCCGTGAGATGGCCGTAGCGTTCCCTGACGCCGACCTCGCGGAAACCGCACTTGCGGTGGAGCGCCAGGCTGGCGGTGTTGGCGGCCAGGATCTGCGACTGCAGCGTCCAGTATCCCGCCGCTTCCGACGCGGCAACCAGATCCGCGATCAGTGCGGCTCCGACTCCCTGGCCGCGCGCGGCCTCTGCAACGTAGACGCTGACCTCAGCGACACCGGCGGCGCCTCACGTATCGGGAACCGGAGAGAGCGCGGCCCAGCCGAGCATGCGCCCGTCGCTCGCACGGGCGGCGAGCCGTCCGATGTCCAGGTGTCCCGCATCCCAATCCCGCCAGAGCGGGGGCGTCGACCGGAATGCGGCCACACCGGTCGCCAGTCCCTCCGCCAGGATCGCGCGCACCTGCTCCCAGTCCCGACGGCCGAAAGGAGCGACCTCGCCCGCGAACGCCTGTCGATCGGGTGGAGACGAACCTGCAACCACGCCACGCTTCCTACGGCCGCCGCAGAGCTTCACCGTTGCCGCGCTGCATCGAGGCCGCGGCAGGAGGAAGCCCCTTCCACCGCGAGGATGGAGGCTTTTGGAGGCGCGTCAAGTCGCAGTTCGAGCGCCGCGCACCCGCGACCCGTATCTTCGGACAAAAGGCTGGTCGCACGCAGGGCCGCCCATGAAAACAGAACTAGAATAAGTCTTCATTTGTTCAAAATGCGACAGATCCCACTCCTCAATAACGACATCGCGTCGGCCACCCGTTTGTCTTTGCGCATTTTCCGGTTTAGTCTTGCGGACAACGATAAATGACCGCTCGCGCGGAGGCGGAGACCATCGCGAGGCCGGGTGGGGAAGCGAGGCGGCAATGGGGTGGACGGCGTCGGAGCGTCTCGGCGGATTGCGGGCGATGTCGGCCGCCGCCCTGCTCGCGATCGCCGCGCTCGGGATCGCTCCCGTCGGCGCCACCGCCGGGCAATGTTCGGCGGAGCGGGCGCAGGCGATGACCCCGGCGGACCCGGCCCTGTGCAGGAGCCTGGCGGCGGCGATCCGCGATCCCTCCGCCCTGCCGCTCGACCGCTACCAGGCGCGCCTCAACGAATTCCTGGGCAACTGGTGTCACCGCGACGCGGCCGCCGGCTGGCGCCGCGACAAGCGGGTGCGCGACACGGGCCCGTTCACGGCATCGCTGGCCGCCGGCGCGTGGCAGGGTTCGGGGTTCGGCACCCACGCGCCGGTAGTCATCTGGTATTCGCCCGAGATGGCGGACTGGCTGACGGCGAACCGCGCCGGCGAGGCGAGTGCCGGAACGGCCGCGCCGCCGCCGGTGCCGGACGGCGCGATCATGGTCAAGGAGATGTTCCCCTACCCGGCGGCGGCCTGTGACGCGGTCGATCCGGTCAGGCTGTTCCCGACCAGCGGTGCCGCGATCATGATCCGCGACCGCGACGCCTCGCACGACGGCTGGTACTGGGGCTGGTACGGCTTCGGCGCCGGCAGCGGCTGGGCGCCGGACTGGCCGCCGGCGCCGGGCAATCCGCTCGCCAACCAGGGCTTCGCGCAATACTGCATGAACTGCCACGCGTCGGCGCGCGACGACCTGACCTTCGCCGATCCGCGCAACATCGACGGCGAGCCGGGCGAGCCGCTGGTCTATCTGAGCCAGTCCTTCTTCACGGGACCCACCCCGCCGAGCCACCACCAGGCGGTCGTGCTGCCGCCGGACACGGTGCGCCGGCTGGGCCAGCCGCATTTCCGCGCCGACCGCGACCTGCTGGAGGCGCTGCGCATGCCGCTGCCCGGCACGCCGCACGGGAACATGCCGACCTGGGACACGGTCAGCGCCATGCCGTCGGAGACCTACGACAACACCTGGGTCGCGGCCGGCGGCCCGACCGCCGCCGACAGCTTCCTCACCTCGACCCAGTGCCTGGGCTGCCACGATGCCGGCAGCACCGGCCTGCAGTTCGACATGACGATGCCGAACCCGCACGGCGACGGCCTGCTGAACCTGTCGCCCTACGCCTCGTGGCGCACCTCGCCGATGGGGCTGGCCGGGCGCGACCCGTTCTTCTTCGCCCAGCTGGCCAGCGAGACGCAGAGCTTCCACCCCGACGCGGCGGACCTGGTGCAGGACACCTGCCTCGGCTGCCACGGCATCCAGGGCCAGCGGCAGTTCCACATCGACCGCTTCGCGGCGACCGGCGCATGCGAGACCTTCACCCGCGACATGGTCGACGCCGTGCCCTGGCCCGACGACAATCCCGGCGCGGCGCTGGCCGACTACGGCATGCTGGCGCGCGACGGCATCGCCTGCACCGCCTGCCACCGCATGGCGCTGGGCGAGGCGGCGAAGGGGGCGCTCGACCGGCCGGAGAACGCCTGCGTCGCGGAGCGCCAGGCGCTGCTGAACCCGGACAACAGCGGCTTCGCGCGCACCTTCACCGGCAGCTTTCCCGTCGGGTCGCCGGACCGGCTTATCGGGCCGTTCGCGGATCCGAAGGTGAAGCCGATGCAGAACGCCATGGGCATCACGCCGGTGCACCATGCCGGCATCACCAGTTCCGAAGTCTGCGGCACCTGCCACACGGTGCACCTGCCGATACTGCAGGCGGGGAAGGTCATCGGCCACACCTACGAGCAGACGACCTATCCGGAATGGGCGTTCAGCGCCTATCGCACCGGCGAGACGCCGGACGGGAAGCTGCCGCACGGGGCGGGCGACCGGGCGGAGTCGTGCCAGAGCTGCCACATGCCCTCGCGCGGGCCGTCGGGGGGACCGGACGGGACGCCGCTGCGCAGCAAGATCGCCAGCATCCAGGAGTTCAGCACGTTCCCGCAGGCGGAGAACAATCTGGGGCCGGAGGACATCGACCTGGAGGCGCGCGACGGATTCTCGGTCCACACGCTGGTCGGGCTGAACGTCTTCCTGGTGAAGATGGCGCAGCAGTTCCCCGACCTGCTCGGCATCCGCACCCAGGACCCCATGCTGGTGTCGCGCGGCGTCGACCCGCTGATCCGCACCGAGCAGGCGATGCTCGACCTCGCCGGCACTGCCACCGCCGACGTGACGGTGAGCGAGATCGCGCGCGGATACGACACGCTGAGCGCGCGGGTGACGGTGACCAACAGGGCCGGGCACAAGTTCCCGTCGGGCGTCGGCTTCCGCCGCGCTTTCCTGACCTTCGAGGTGCTGGACCAGGAGGGGGCGACGCTCTGGGCGTCGGGCCGGACGAACGCCGCGGGCGCCCTGGTCGACCAGGACGGCAACCCGCTCGCCGGCGAATACTGGTGGCGGGACGACTGCTCGGCGCGGGTCGAGCCGGAGGCGCGGCTGCACCAGCCGCACGCCGAGCGCATCGGCCGCCAGGATCGGGCGCAGGTCTATCAGGAACTGGTGTCGACGCCGCCTGCCGGGCCGCCCTCTGGCGAGACGGCACCCGCCTGCGGCCACGAGACGCCGGCGCGCGGCATGCTGACGACCAGCTTCCTGTCGATCTGCAGCCCGGTGAAGGACAACCGCATCCTGCCGCACGGCACCCTGCCGCTGGCGGCGCGGACCGAGATCGCCGCGGCCCTGGGCGCCGGGCCGGACCTGGCCCGGGAGACGGGCGCGTTCGCGGTGGGCGACGACCCCGACTACGCGGCGGGCGGCGCGGACTCGCTGGTCTACGAGGTGCCGCTCGGCGACCTGCCGCCCGGTAGCCGCCCGGCCGCGGTGCAGGCGACGCTCTACTACCAGACGACGCCGCCCTTCTATCTGCAGGACCGCTTCTGCACCGGGCGGGGCAAGGACACCGACCGCCTGAAGTTCATGGTCGGCCACCTGAACCTGGACGGCACCGCCGCCGCGGACTGGAAGCTGGCGGTGGCGTCGAGCGGGCCGGTGCCGTTGGGCGATCGGCCCGCCGGACGGTGACGCCGGGCGCTATGCGGGCCGGCGGACGGCCCTGACCTTGCCGCTGCTGCCGCCGCCGCAGAAGAAGGTGTCGCCGCCGGCCTCGAGCCCGGTGACGGCGATGCCGGGCGGCATGTCGATCCGCTCGCGGACGGCACCGGTCTCGGGATCGATCCGCCGCAGGTCGCTCTGCTCCGCCTCCCAGGTGGCGTGCCAGAGGTCGCCGTCGATCCAGGTGACGCCGGTGACGAAGCGGTCCGACTGGAGCGTGCGCAGCACGGCGCCGGTCTCGGGGTCGACCTGGTGGATCCGGCGCTCGCGATACTGGCCGACCCAGAGCGTGCCCTCGGCCCAGGCGAGCCCGGAATCGCCGCCGCCGCCGGGCGCCGGGATGGTGGCGAGCACGCGGCCCGTCTCGGGATCGATCTTGCGGATCCCGTCCTCGGCGATCTGGAAGAGATGGCGCCCGTCGAAGGCCGTGCCCGCATCCGCGGCGACGTCGATGGTGCGCACCGTCTCGCCGCTGGCCGGGTCGAAGGCGTTCAGCCTGTCGCCCGACGCGAACCACACGCGCGCGCCGTCGAAGGTCACGCCGTGCACGGCGGGGGCGTCCGGGAAGGGTCCATACTCGCGGACGATGTCGGCTGCCGTTCGTTTCATCTGACTGTTCCCGCTGCTGTCGTTCGGTCCGATGAAGCTATTCGCTCGGCAGCGGGACCGAGAGTAACAAGGCTGTCGGGAATCCGGGCACGGACGGCACGGTCCAGCGGCGCGCCCGGCCGCGGCCGAAGGACTGTACCTTGCCGGCCGCGGCGAGCGCGTCGAGGGCGCGCTGCACCGTGCGTTGGCCGGTTCCGAGCGCCAGCGCGAGGGCGGAACTGGACCAGGCCTCGCCGTCGGCGAGGAGCGCCAGCACCGCCGCATGCCGGTCGTCGACGGGCGGCGCCAGCACGACGACCGGGCCGTTTCCACGCGGGCGCAGCGCGAAGCCGCGCCGCGTGGCATGTACCTCGGCCAGCGTCCCGAGCGCCGCGCGGAGCCGCCCGACCTCGACGCGGAGTCGCGCGCGGTGCGATTCGTCGGCCACCTTCCCGCCGAAGGCGCGCGCGACGAGGGTCGCCCGCGGCACGTCCGCCGGCCACGCCTCGCCCAGCGCCCGCGCCAGCGCGAACAGGACCGGCCGCCGGCCGAGCGACACGGCCTCCGGCCCCTCGCGGACCATATGCCGGCAGGCGTCGACGACGAGCGCTGGCGAGGCCAACAGGGACTCGACCTCGTCGAGCAGCAGCGGGCGGTCGCCGCCGGGCGCGACACGGCGCGCGGCCGGCTGGTCCAGGGCGCGCGCGGCGGCATCCACCTCGGCGACCAGGGCGGGGATGCCCGCGGCGCGCGCGGCGAGGCCGGCCCGCGCCAGTGCGGTACGCGCCTCCGCCGCCCGGATGCGCCGGATCGCGATGCCCGCGACGACCAGCGCCTCCCCGGCCACCCCCGCCCAGATCGTCGCCGCCGCGGGCAAGGCGTCGGTCGTAGCGTCGGCGAGGATCCGCTCGGCCTCCGCGAGGCGCCCGATCAGCAGCAGGCGCCGCGCCGCGAGGTAGCGCGCATGGGCGGCATTCGCGCGGTCGCCGTGCGCCTCCAGGGTCGCGCGCGCCGCGTCGAGCGCCCCTTCGCGCCAGCCCAGATCGCGCGAGACGAGGGCGATCTCGGCCGCGGCCACGGCGCAGCGGGCACGCGCCACGGCTTCGCGCGGACCGAAGGCGCGGGCGGCGCTACGCAGCAATGCCTTGGCGCGCACCAGGTCGCCGAGCTGCGCCATGGCGATGCCGCGCAGGGCCAGCGCCGGCGCGTCGCTGCGCAGGGCGACCCGGTTGAGGGCGCCGAGCGGGTCGCCCGCCGCGAGGGCGCGGGCCGCGGCCGTGATCAGCGAGTCCATGGCCATCCGCCACTCCCCCGCTCGCATGGCCCGCCGTCGGCGACGGCGGCCTGCTAGGTCTGCGCCCCGCTCAGCATGCGGCGGAACAGCGGGATCGCATCCGCCAGGTCCGACACCGCCACGCATTCGCGCGGGGTGTGGGCGGTGGCCATGGTGCCGGGGCCGAGGACGACGCAGGGGGCGACGGCCTGGAGCTCGCTGGCGTCGGTGCCGTAGGGCGCGGTGCGCGCCGGCTGGCCGGTCTCGGCGACGGCGCGGCGGATCAGCGGGTGGTCTTCCGGCAGTTCCGGCGGGGTGCCCTCGCGCTTCTCGGTCAGGGTGACGCCGGCGCGCGCGGCGGCGGCGTGCACGGCCGCCTCGATGGCCGACGTGTCGATGTTGCGGCTGCGGCGGAACTTGATGCGCGCGGTGGCCCTGGCGACCGTCACGTTCACCGCCGTGCCGTGATTGTCGACGATCAGGTTGAAGTCGCTGAAGGGCGGGTCGTAGCCGGGATCCTGGAGCGCCGGGTCGCTGCGCAGGCGCTCGGCGATCGTCTTCATTTCCGCCAGGAACGGGATGAGCGCCCAGTTGGCGTTGACGCCCTGGCCGGTGGAGGAATGGGCCTGCACGCCGGTGGCGACCGCTGTGTATTCGATATGGCTGCGGTGGCCGCGCACCGGGGCGAGGCCGGTCGGCTCCGCCACGACAATGCCCTGCAGGCCGAGGCTTTGGACGAGGGCGGAGCGCTGCGCGATGGCGCGCGCACCCTCCTTCGTCGTCTCCTCGTCGGTGGTGAGCAGCAGGGTGACCGGCACGTCCGCCGGCAGGCCGCGCGCCGCGACGATGCAGGCGGCGACCGGCCCCTTCATGTCGGTGCTGCCCAGGCCGTGCAGCACGCCGCCATCCAGCCGCGGCGTCCATGGCGGCGTCGTCCAGCCGGTGTCCGGCACCGTGTCCATGTGGCCGGAGAGCGCCAGGCCGCCGCGCGGGCCGCGGTGCGCTACGAGCACGCGCTTCGCCACGCCGTTCGCGTCGGCATAGTCCAGGCGCTCGATCTCGAAGCCCGACAGCTCCGCCTCGATCCGCTCGGCGACGGCGAGGTTGGAGACGAAGGAGCGGCTGTCGATCGCGACGAGGTCGGCGGCCAGCCGCAGGAGGGCATCATTGTCTTCGGACATGCGTCGAGCTTCCCTTGCGGCACGGCGAGGGTCAAGCGAAGCTGCCGGCGCCACGAGGGAAAGCCGCGCATGACGGGAACCGCCTATCTCGACCCCGCCTCGGGGAAGACCTATCCGCTGTCCACGCCGCGCTGGTGCGGCGACGGCGGCGAGCCGCTGCTGCTGACGGCTCTGCCCGGCATCGACCGCGATGCCGTGCGGACGGGCGAACGCTCGATCTGGCGCTATGCGGCGGCCCTGCCCTTCGTGCCGGACGAACCGATCAGCATGGGCGAAGGCTGCACGCCGCTGATCCCGCGCCGCATCGGCGGGGCGACGGCGCTGCTGAAGTGCGAGTGGTTCATGCCGACCGGGTCGTTCAAGGACCGCGGCGCCTCCGTCATGCTGTCGCTGCTGCGCGCCCAGGGCGTCGGCCACGTGCTGGAGGATTCGTCGGGCAATGGCGGGGCGGCGGTCTCGGCCTATGCGGCGGCCGGCGGGATGAAGGCGAAGATCCTGGTGCCGGCCGCGACCTCGCCCGCCAAGACGGTGCAGTCGCGTGCGGCGGGGGCCGAGATCGAGCTGGTGCCGGGCAGCCGCCAGGACTGCGCCGACGAGGCGCTGCGCCAGGCGGAGCGGATCTTCTACGCCAGCCACAACTGGCATCCCTTCTTCCTGCAGGGCACGAAGACACTGGCCTACGAGCTGTGGGAGGATCTGGGCTTCCGCGCGCCGGACAACGTCATCGTGCCGTGCGGCGCGGGGTCGAACGTGCTCGGCTGCGGCATCGGCTTCGACGAATTGCGGCGGGCGGGCGCCATCGCGCGCGTGCCGCGCGTCTTCGCCGCACAGCCGGCCAACTGCGCGCCGATCGCCCGCGCTTTCATGGGGCAGGAGCCGGTGCCGGCGGTGCCGACCATCGCCGAGGGCACCGCCATCGCGCAACCGATCCGCCTCAACGAGGTGGTCGCGGTGCTAAACGAGACGGGCGGCGGTGCCGTGATGCTGAGCGAGGCGGAGATCGGTGCGGCGCTGCTGTCGCTGGCGCGCGGCGGCGTCTATGTCGAGCCGACCTGCGCCCAGGCGGCCGCCGCCTTCGGCCGGCTGCTGGAGGCCGGGACGATCCGCACCGACGAGACGACGGTGGTGGTGATGACCGGCACCGGGCTGAAGGCGACGCCGCGCATCGCGGAACTGCTGGGAGTGACGATCTGATGGCCGACGCGAACACGGATCCCGCCGCGGGCCCGCGCGTGGCGCTGCTGGGCTTCTCGATCGAGTGCAACCGCTTCGCCCCGGTCGCGACCCTGCGCGACTTCGAGACACGCTGCCTGATCGGCGGCGAGGCGATCGTCGCCGACGCGCGCTCCGCCTCGCCGGCGGCGCTGGGCGAGATGCCGGGCTTCGTGACGGCGATGGACGCGGCGGGACCGTGGCGGCCGGTGCCGATCCTGCTCGCCATGGCGGAGCCGAACGGGCCGGTCGAGCAGGCGGCGTTCGACGGCTTCATGGCGCAGTGGCGCGCCGGGCTGGAGGCGGCAGCGGGGGAACTGGACGGCATCTTCTGCGTCCTGCACGGCGCCGGGCTGACGACCGGCGACCTGGACCCGGAAGGCACGATCCAGGCGATGATCCGCGAGGTGTGCGGCGACGTGCCCCTGGTGTGTTCCTACGACCTGCACGCCAACGTGTCGGACCGCATGGTGGCGCTGACCGACGCCTTCGTCGGCTACCGCACCAACCCGCATCTCGACATGCGCGAGCGCGGTGCCGAGAGTGCCGGCCTGCTGCGCCGCCTGATGGCGGGCGAGCGCTTCGTCCGCGCGCACCGCCGCCTGCCGATCGTGGCACCGACCGTGTCGATGCTGACGGCGCACGGCCCCTATGCCGAGGTGATCGACCTGGGCCAGGAGCTGCAGGCGCAGGATCCCCGCATCTGCAACGTCTCGGTAATGGGCGGCTTCGCCTATGGCGACACGCCGTTCAACGGCATGACGGCGATCGTCACCGCGACCGAGCAGGCGGCGGCCGACACACTGGCCGACACGCTGGCGGAAGCGGCGTGGGCGCGGCGCGACCGGTTCGTGGCGAACCTGACGCCGCTCGACGAGGCGGTGGCGAAGGCGCGGGCCGGCACGGCGAAGCTGGCCTTCGCCGACGTCGCCGACAATCCGGGCGGCGGCGGGCGCGGCAACACGATGTGGATCCTGGAGGCCTTCCACCGGGCGGGCGTGCAGGACTGTTTGGTCGGCGTGATCCACGACCCCGACCTCGCGGCGGAGGCGCACCGCCTGGGCGTGGGGGCGCGCTTTACGGCGCGCTTCAACCGCAGCGTCGATGCGGCCGATCCCTTCTCCAAGCCGTTCGAGGCAGAGGCCGAGGTCGTCGCACTGTCGGACGGCAGGGTGACGGGCCGGCGCGGCATCTTCGCCGGCACGGCGATGACGCTGGGGCAGACGGCGGCGATCCGGCTGGGCGGCATAACCGTGGTGGTGATCTCGATCCGCACCCAGTGCGCCGACCCGGCCTTCTTCGAGCATCTGGGCCTGGACGTCGGCGCCGCGCGGTCGGTGGTGGTGAAGTCGCGCGGCCATTTCCGCGGCGGCTTCGACGAGTTCTTCGACCACGCCCGCATCGTCGAGGTCGACTGTCCCGGCCTGACCTCGCCGATCCTGTCGCGCTTCGACTGGCGGCATCTGCCGCGGCCGGTCCTGCCGATCGACGCGGACGTGCGCTGGCCGTAACGGGGGGCTCAGGTGGTCGCGGGCGTCCGCAGATAGGCGCCCTGGGCCGCGAGTTTCGCCTGCAGGTCGGCCACGGGCAGATTGCGCGGCGCGACGCCCGCCTGGACGCTGAGCGCCGCGGCGACGCCCGCCGCGTGGCCGGTGAGCCAGCATTGCGGGATCTCGCGCATGAAGCTGTGCGTCTGCGCGTCGGTCGAGATGTGCCGCCCGGCGACCAGGAGATTGTCGGTGCGGCGCGGCAGCAGCGCGCCGTAGGGCACCGACACGGCCGGCAGGTTCGGCCCGAGGCTGGGGCTGACGCCGATCTCGTCGTCGAGGACCTGGCCCGACTTCGTCTCCGGTCCGGTCATCCGCTTCACGCCGACGAGGCGGCGGCTGTGCCGGGCGCCGAGCTGCGGCCCGGTCAGCATGATCCAGGCCTTCTCGAACCCCGGCGCGTTGGCGCGGTAGAAGTTCAAGAGGTCGACGACGCTCTGCCGCGACAGCAGTTCGAGCGCCGTCAGGTCGTCGATCTTCAGCACGTCGAAGCCGGCGAAGCGCGGCCCCATGAAGACGATCACGTCGTCGCGCCAGCCGGTCATCGGCAGGATGAAATGGCGCACGCTCTCGCGCCCGCGGCGCATGAACTCCTTGAACGCCGCCGGATCGCCGGTGCGGAAGGCGAGCCAGCGGTCGCTGTCGACGCCGGCCAGCAGCGAGGCGGTGTTGGCGCAGTGATGGATGGTGTCGGTGTCGATGTCGCCCTCGGCATCCTCGCCGGCCGCCGCGAACATGTCGCCGTCGCCGGTGGTGTCGATCACGACTCGGGCGCGCACCGCCACGCGGCCCTGCTTCGATTCCAGGATGGCGCCGGTGGCCCGGCCGTCCTCCACCAGCGGGGCGACGACCCAGCTGTGCAGCAGCAGCTCGACCCCGGCGTCGGTCACCATGTCGAGCGAGACGAGCTTCAGCCATTCCGGGTCGATCATCGGCGCCCAGGTGACGACGCCGTGATGCGCCGAGGCGCGCGGCGCCCAGGCGGCCACCGCGTCCTCCTCGCGCGAGCCCCAAAGGCTGCGCGAGGGGCCGCGGATCGCGTCGCGCGGCAGCCGGTCGATCAGCTCCTCGGCGAGGCCGCGGATCAGGTGGTCGCCGTCCCAGCCGGACATGCGGTCGATCCAGATCACCAGGCCGCCGGTCGACAGGCCGCCGAGATGGTTGTAGCGCTCCGCCAGGATCACGTCGGCGCCGAGCCGCGCGGCGGCGATCGCCGCCGTCGTGCCGGCCGGCCCGCCGCCGACCACCAGCACGTCGGTGGTGGCGAAGATCGGGATCTCGCGCGCCGGCTCGCGCAGCGTGCCCAGACCGCCGCGGTCGCGCCGCTGCACGGTACGGCCCGCATCGAACACCCCGTCGCGGGCGATGCGCTCGGCATTGTCGTCGCTCATCGGATCGCCTCCCCTTCCCGCCCCGGTCAGTCCCGAGGGCCGAGCTGCACGCCGGCCATCTTTTCGTAGAGCTTCACCAGGGCCGAGCTGTCCTCCTTCGCGAGGCCGGCGGCGCGGCCCATCTGGTAGATCTGCTCGGTGATGTTGGCGAGGAACAGCGGCACGCCGAGCGCCTTGGCGAAGGCGGTCTGCAGTTCCTGGTCCTTGTAAGAGATGTCGATGGTGCCGCCCGGCCGGAAGTCGCCGGAGACGTAGCGCGGGGCGCGCATCTCGAAGGCGACGCTGGCGCCGGTGCTCTCGCGCACCACGTCGATCATCGCCTGCGGATCGAGCCCGGCCTTGGCGCCCATGACCATCGCCTCGGCGACCGCCACCGTGCCGACCTGGATCAGCATGTTGTTGACCAGCTTCATGGCGAGCCCCTGCCCGACCCCGCCCATGTGGAAGACGCGCGTGCCCACCGCGTCGAAGATCGGCCGGCAGGCCTCGACGACGGCGGCGTCGCCGCCGACGATGACCGACAGCGTGCCGTCGACGGCGCGCGGCTCGCCGCCGCTGACCGGCGCGTCGAGCATCGCCACACCCATCGTCGCCAGCCGCTCGTGCATCGCCTTGGCGGCGAGCGGGTCGATGGTGCTCATGCACAGCACGGTGTCGCCGGGCTGCGCGCCCGCGATGAAGCCGCCCGGTCCGACGATCACCGCCTCGGCCTGGGCCGTGGTCTCGACCATGCAGATCGTCGTCGCCGCCTGCCGCGCCACGGCCATGGCACCGTCGGCCACCGTCGCCCCCATGCCGGCGAAGCGCGCGCATTTGGCGGGATCGAGATCGTGCACGACCAGCCGCCGGCCGCGCTTCATCAGGTTCGCGGCCATCCCGCCGCCCATCACGCCGAGCCCGACGAAGCCGATCGTGTCGGCCCGAGACGATGCGTCCATCCTGCGCCCTCCGATTCTCGTTGCCGGGCGCCACAGACACCGCCGCGACCGCCCCGGACGGTCACGATAGAACGCGGCGCGGGCGCTGTCGAAGGGCGGTCGAGGAAGAGAGGGGGCGCGTTCGATCTTCGCCTGATGGGGGAAGCATGCGCGACGGGCTGGGCCGGGGTCCCTCGCCCGTGTCGGTGTTCGCGGCGCGGCCTCGCCTGTACGGTGCAGACTACCTGAAACCGAGCATTGCCCGTAGACCGGATCCGACGCTCGAGACCCGCAGACGCCTCCGTACCGGGCGTGGAAGAGGGCTGCGATCCTGTCCGGCAGCGGAGTTCCAAGGCGCATGAGGGTGGTGTTGCAGGATGGCGAAGCGCGTCTTCGGAATGAACCTGTCGCTGGACGGCTATGTGGACCATGAGGGCATGTCCACGGGCCCCGCGCTCTTTGGTCATTGGACGGAGCAGATGGGCGGCCTGACGGGCAGCGTTTACGGTCGCCGCATGTACGAGATCATGCGCTATTGTGACGAAGACCGTCCCGAGTGGCGTGCGGAGCAGTGGGCCTTCGCGGCGGCGTGGCGGCGGCAGCCGAAGTGGGTCGTGTCGCGCTCCCTGAAGTCCGTCGGCCCCAACGCCACGCTCGTCGCGGACGACGTCGCGGCGGTGATACGCGGCCTGAAGGCTCGGCTCGGCTCGGCGGGGGGATCGCCGTTTCCGGGCCGAACCTGGCGGGCAGCCTGACCGCGCTCGGTCTCGTCGACGAATATCGGCTCCATTTCCACCCCGTCGTGCTCGGTCTTGGCACGCCGTTCTTCGCCGGGCAGCGGCCACCCCTCCGCCTCGTATCCGTCGATCGCGTCGGCGAGGACGTGGTCAGGTCGACCTACGTTCCCGCTTGAACGCGCGTCTCGCCGGAGAGACTGCGACGACGGCCGCGCACGCAGGCCGGTCCGCTCACCGACCCGGCTCCGTGTCGGTCACGGTTTGTAGGCGACGGCCTTCACCTGGCAGTAGTGGGAGCGCAGCCACCCGCGGGTCACGCAGAGAGCGTGCATGACCCCGATCGGGAGCACGCGGTTCAGGACGTACCAGTATGGCGGCCAGCGGTGATAGACCGGCTCCGCCGAGATGTCCCGGAAGCCGGCACGCTTCAGCAGATTGCCCAGGTTCGAGGGCGACCAGGTGAACAGGTGGAAGTTGATGTCGTCTTCGCTGTATCTCATCGAGACCGATTCGCTGGGTGTCACGAGGACGATCTTTCCACCCGGACGCAGCTTCCGCCGCATTTCGAGCACCACGTCGAGCGGACGGTCGACATGTTCGAGGGCGTGATGGGAGATGACAACGTCCGCCCATCCGTCCTCGACGCGCTCCAACCTGTCGAAGACTCGCAGGCCCTTGCTGCGCGCGTCGCGGGCGGCCGCCTCGTTGATCTCTATTCCGATCTTCTCGCGCGCCGGCAGGCTGGCCAGGATGAAGCCGCCGCCGCAGCCGAAATCGAGCACCCGATCCGTCGCCTTGATCTCGCCCTCGAACTTGAAGCGATCGATGATGGCGGAGAACGCTCCGACGTCCCGCTGCATCGCGTAGTAGGCGTCGTCGTAGAACGCGTTCTCCCGGATCTCCGCGTCGAGCATCTCGTCCTCCGATGTCGCGACCGCCCGCCGCAAGTAACCGGGCGCCCGTATGCGGCGCCGGATTGTTCAGGCGAAGGTTCAACCAGTGTATCCGGGCGCGAAGCGGTCGAGGCCTGACCTCAGGGGGTAGCCGGCATCCGCACATCGGCCGGGTCCCCCGTCCGAACGCGGGCCGAGTCACCGTCGAAAGTGCCTCCCGCCCGGCGTCCTCCCGAGGTGAGGTGAGGCCTCGGCCGCCACCGCATGAAGCCCCCGCGCGCGCCGCGCCAAGCCGCGCTACAGTGTCGGCAAAAGAGCCTTCAGGGGATTCGCCATGACCGAGATGTCGCGCGGGCCGGTGACCGGCCGCTGCGTCTGGACGGTGGCAGACGTCGCCGCCGATGCCTCGTGGATCTATCGTTTCTCGCCGACTGAACTGGACGAGCTGGACGGGGCGGCGCGGACGCTGGCGGCGGGGGGCAAGCGGCCGGAGGCGTTCGAGCGGGACGATTTCCCCCTGCCGACGCTGGCGCCGCGTCTGGCCGAACTGCGCCGGGAGATCGAGTATGGGCGCGGCTTCGCGCTGCTGCGCGGCATCGACGTCTCCCGCTACGACATGGAGACGCTGAAGGTCCTCTACTGGGGCCTGGGCACGCATCTGGGCGAGATCATCTCGCAGAACTCGCAGGGCGACCTGCTGGGCACCGTCACCGACATGGAGGCGGGCCGCTATGCGGCGGGCGGATATTACGAGCAGAACGTGCGCGGCCACCGCACCAACGCCTACCTGCCGCCGCACTCCGACAGCTGCGACGTGGTCGGCCTGCTCTGCGTGCGCCCGGCGCAGACGGGCGGCGCCAGCACGATCTCCAGCTCGATGGCGATCTACAACGAGATCCTGCGCACGCGGCCGGAATTCATCGCGCCGCTGACCGAGGGATTCCACTTCGACCTGATCGGCAAGGGCACCCAGGCCGTCGAGGTGACGCGCAACCGCGTGCCGGTGTTCAGCTGGTGCGAGGGCGTCCTGAGCTGCCGCTTCAACAAACAGCAGATCGAGCTGGGGGCGGCGAAGGCGGGCCACCCGCTGACGCCGCTGCAGCAGGCGGCGGTGGATTACGTCGAGGAACTGGCGGTGCGCGACGACTTCCAGTTCGGCATGGCGTTCGAGCCCGGCGACATCCAGCTGCTGAACAACCACACGACCCTGCATTCGCGCACCGGCTATCGCGACTGGGACGCGCCGGAGAAGCGCCGGCTGCTGCTGCGCCTGTGGCTGAACGTGCCGGACGGGCGGCCGCTGGCGCCGGCCTTCGCCGACCGCCTGAACACCGGATCGCGCGGCGGCGTCACGCGCCGGCTCTAGGCCCGAGGCCGGCGGCGCGGGCGCCACTGTACGAACACGGCGCTTCATCTACTCTAGGGCGCGTGGCGCTTCATCTGCTCTGGGGCGCGCGGCGGCGCGACAACGGTGCCGCACGCGATAAGGGAGACAGCGAGGAACGAACCAGGCAAGGCACGCGCAACGCTTCTCGACAAATCATAAGACGAATGGGAGGACGCGATGAGGAAGTGGCTTTCGGCCGTGGCGGCGCTCACCTGCGCCATGGCACCGGCGGGCGCCGGTGCGGCGGACAAGATCGTGTGGGACTGGGCGATCTACGGCGCCCCGCGCGCGGTGACGGCGGGCATGGAACACTATGCCAAGGTCGCCGCGGAGAAGAGCGGCGGCAATTTCGAGATCAAGCTGCATTACGGCGAGTCGATCGCGCCGGCGAAGGAGACCCTGGACAGCCTGAAGGTCGGCGCGATCCACGGCGGCCTGATCGCCTTCGGCTACACGCCCGGCAAGACGCCGCTGCTCAACGTGCTCGACCTGCCCTACCTGCCGATCGCCGACATGGTGGCGCTCGAGAAGGTGATGGAGACGATCTACCAGTACGAGCCGGCGAAGGCGGAGCTGGCGCGCTGGAACGCCGTAGCGCTGTCGGGCGCGCTGCTGCCGCAGTACGAGTTCATGGGCACCGGCAAGGCGCCGAAGACGCTGGACGACTGGAAGGGCATGCGGGTGCGCGCCCTGGGCGGCACCGGCGAGGCGATGCGCCTGCTGGGCGCCGTACCGACGTCGGTCCCGGCCCCCGAGGTCTATAACGGGCTGGAACGCGGCATGTTCGACGCGGCGTCCTTCCCGTTCAGCTACGCCTTCGGCGCCTATCGGCTGCACGAGGTGTCGAAGTGGTACACCTACGGCCTGAACCTGGGCGTCATCCACAACGCCATCACCCTGAACAAGGCCGAGTTCGAGAAGCTGCCGGCGGAATACCGGCAGATCCTGATCGACGCCAAGCCGGGCGCGTACCAGGCACTCCGCGACGCCTATGCCGAGGCCGACGCGAAATGGCTGCCGGTGTTCGAGAAGGCCGGGCTGGAGCGGCTGACGATCACGCCGGAGATGCGCGCGGCCTTCCAGGAGAAGGCGGCGAAGCCGGTCTGGGACAAGTGGGTCGCCGACATGGAAGCCAAGGGCCTGCCCGGCCGGAAGACGCTGGACCTCGTGCTGGAGGCCGCCAAGAAGGCTGGCGGCGCCTGAGGGCGCAGCGCCCGCACTGACCCCGGCCGGCGTCCCCAGGGCCGCCGGCCGCGGCTCAGTCGGCCACGGTTCAGTCGGCGGCGATCATCCGGGCGATCGGTAGGGCGCCGTCGGCGGGATCGCAGCCGGTCAGATGGTCGAGCAGCGAGCGGGCCGCCGCCGGCAGGGCCCCGACGTCGCGCACGCAGACGAGGTGCGGCCGGACGGCCCATGCCTCGTCCAGCTCGACCTGGTGAAGGTGCATGACCGGCGCCAGCTTGGCGGTGATGCGCTCGGCGGTGAGCGCGATGCCGAGGCCGGCCTCGACCATGCGGCAGGCGGCGTCGAAGCCGCCGACGCGGATGCGCGAGCGCGGGGTGCGGCCGAGTTGCCGGGCGGCAGCGCGCATCAGCAGGTCGGTCGCGCTGTCGGCCTCCTGGCCGATGAAGTCCTCGTCGAGCAGGTCCGCGAAGCGGACGCTGCGGCGCGCCGCCAGCCGGTGGCCGCGCGGCAGGACCACGATGAGCCGGTCGGCGTGGAAGGGAAACCATTCCAGCCCCTCGGTGGGCAGGTCGCCGACATAGATGCCGATGTCGGCGACGTTCTCGATCACCGCCCGGACGACGCGCGGGCTGGTCGCCTCCTGGAACTCGATCCGCACCAGCGGATGCGCGTCGACGAAGGTCTTGAGCACATCGGGCAGCCGGCCGAACACGGCCGACTCGGTCGCGTGGATGCGGATGAGGCCCTGGCTGCCGGTCGCGTAGCCGCGCAGCTCGTCCTCCAGCTGATGGGTCCCGCGCAGCAGGCCGCGCGCATGCGCGAGCAGCGCCAGTCCGGCCGGGGTCGGCTCCACGCCGTTGTGCCGGCGATGCAGCAGGCGCACGTCGAACGCCTGCTCCAGGTCGGCGATGCGCCGGCTGACCGCGGAGATCGCGATGCGCTTGCGCTCGGACGCCTTGGCGAGGCTGCGCTCCTCGACGACCGCCACGAAGAGGTCCAACGTCATCAGGTCCAGTCGCGAACTCATGCCGTCGGACTCCCGTGGCGCGGCTCACATATCCTTGAGCCCGTAGACTGCCACGGCGGCCTCGGGCGTGACATAGCCCTGGCGCACGTCCTCGCGCACCTTCTCGGGGTCGCGCTCGGCCACGTCGCCGTAGCCGCCGGCCCCCGACAGGCGGAAGCTCAGCACGTCGCCGGCGCGCAGCGTGCAGACCTCCTTCGATCCGAGCGCCACCGTCTCGCCGTCGCGGATCAGCAGGGTCTGCGCCGTGGCGCCGGCACCGCCGCCGAACAGACCCCAGGGCGGCGTGTCGTGCCGGTCGCCGAGCAGGGTGAGCGTCGTGTCGTCGAGCAGCACCTCGATGTCCTTGCGCATGCCGCAGCCGCCGCGGAAGCGGCCGGCGCCGCCGGTGTCGGGGATCAGGCCGAACTGCCGGACCCGCATCGGATTGATCGTCTCGTGCACCTCGACCGGGATGTTGGCGCAGTTGAAGACCGGACAGAAGGCCTCCGGCCCGTCGGTGTCGACGCGACCGCCGTAGCCGCCGATGATCAGGTCGTACATGATCCAGCGCTTGCCGGTGCGCGGATCGACGCCGCCGAAGTTCGGATTGCTCCAGTGCGAGAAGGCGCCCATGGCGCGCTCCGGCAGCACCTGCGCCATGGCACCGTTGATGGTGTCGAAGATGCGCACCTGGCAGCCGGCGCGCCCACCGCCGGCGGCGGGATACTGGGCGTTGAAGAAGCTGCCCGGCCGCGCCGTCACCTCGATCACCCGCATCACGCCGGAATTCTGCGGCACGTCGATCCCGGCGAAGATGCGCATGCCGAACAGGGCATAGGCGCGCGAATAGTTCAGGTAGCAGTTCAGGCCCGCCGGCACCTGGTCGCTGCTGCGCGAATAGTCGACCAGCATGCGGCCGTCGGTGAAGGTCAGGTCGACGCGGACATGGATCGGCCCGGTGCCCGGGCCGTAGTCGTCGAACCGGTCCTCGAAGCTGTAGGTGCCGTCGGGGATGCGCCGCAGCAGTTCGCGCGCCCGCGCCTCGGAATGGTCGAGGATGGCGTCGGTCACGTCGTCCATCGTCTGGCGGCCGTGCTCGGCGAACAGGGCGCGCAGGCGGGAGACGCCGACGGTGTTGGCGTTCGCCTGGGCGCGCAGATCGCCGCGCAGCTTCTCCGGCAGGCGGACGTTGCCCATGATCACGCGCAGCAGATCCTCGTCCCACCGGCCGGCGCGGATCAGCTTCACCGGCAGGATGCGGATGCCCTCGGCGAAGGCGTCCTTCGTTCCCTGCACGCCCTGCGACCCCGGCACGACGCCGCCCACATCGATGTGGTGCGCCGTGTTGACGACATAGCCGATCAGCGCGCGGTCGTCGTCGAACACCGGCTGCATGAAGAAGAAGTCGGGGAAGTGCCCCGAGCCGAGGGCCGCGTCGTTGGTGACGACGACGTCGCCCGGCTCCAGCGTCTCCACCGGGATGTAGTTCAGCATGTTCTGCACGGTGAACGGCATCGAGCCGAGATGGCCGGGCGTGAAGTTGCCCTGGGCGATCATCCGGCCGAACCGGTCGAAGACGGCGGCGGAAAAGTCGTCGCCCTCGCGCACGGCTTCCGAGAAGGCGGTGCGGCGGAGCGCCGTGCCCATCTCCTCGGCAACGGAAATCAGCGTCTTCCAGAGGACGGTCAGGGTGATCGGGTCGACTGGCTGATTGGGCGCGGGGCGCGGTGCGGCCTCGGCGGTCATTGCGGCCTCCGGATCTCGATGACGAGGTGGCCGGCGTCGCCGACCGTGGCGACGTCGCCCGGCAGCACCACCGTCGTCGCCTCGCGCTCCTCGATCAGCGCCGGGCCGCTGACGGCGACGCCCGGCTGCATCGCATAGCGGTCGACCACGCGGCAGGAGACCTTGCCGCCCAGTTCGGGGAACCAGGCGGCGCGTTCGCGGACGGCCGCGTCCGCGGTGCCGGCCGCCGCGGCTCCAGCCGTCTCCGTCGCAGGCCGCAGGGTGCGCCGTGAACCCGCGACGGTCGCCACGACGTACCAGTCGGTCACCTCGATCGCCGCGTCGCGGTCGGTATAGCCGTACTCGCGCTGGTAGGCGGCGAGGAAGGCCTCCTGCATCGCGCCGACATAGGCGGCGTCGACGGGTCCCATCGGCAGGTCGACCCTGATCTCGTAGCCCTGGCCGACATGGCGCATCCAGGCGCTGCGGCTCAGCGCCGGCCGCCCGGCGCCGTGCAGCGAACACGCCTGGCCGATAGCACGGCCCTCCAGGTCGGCGAAGATCGCCGCCGCCGCGGGTGCCGCGGCCGGGTCGAGCGGCATGATTCGGGTGACGGCGGCGTCGATCTTGTGGTCGGCGACCAGCAGGCCGAGGGCGGAGCCCACCCCGGCCGCGCGCGGCACGATCACGCGCGGGATGTGCAGCGCCCGCGCCAGCCGGCAGGCGTGTAGCGGGCCGGCGCCGCCGAAGGCGACCAGGGCGTATTTGCGCGGGTCACGCCCGCGCTCCAGCGACACGATGCGCATGGCGCGCTCCATGTTCGCGTTGGCGACGGAGTGGATGCCCCAGGCGGCCTCGTCGGTGGACAGGCCGAGCGGGGCGCCGATGGCCTCGGCCACCGCCTTTTCCGCCGCCGCAACGTCGAGGCGCATGGCGCCGCCGTTGAAATAGTCGGGGTCGAGATAGCCCAGCACCAGGTTGGCGTCGGTGATGGTCGGTCGCGTGCCGCCGCGGCCGTAGCAGGCGGGGCCCGGCACGGCACCGGCACTCTGCGGCCCGATCGCGATGAGGCCGTTGTCGGCGCGCGCCAGGCTGCCGCCGCCGGCGCCGATCTCCAGCAGTTCGATCGCCGTGATGTTGAGCGGCAGGCCGCTGCCGCGGGTGTAGTTGACGGTGTCGACCTCGAAGGTCGGCGTGATCGCCGCCTTCCCGGCGTCGATGGCGCCGAGCTTGGCCGTCGTGCCGCCCATGTCGAAGGTCAGGACGTCCGCGAAGCCCTCATCGCGGCCGACCTCGGCGCACATCAGCACGCCGGCCGCCGGCCCGGATTCGACGATGCGCACGGCGTATTCGCGGGCGAGGTCGGGCGAGACGAGGCCGCCGTTCGACTGCATGATCGACAGTCCGCCCCCCGAGCCGCCGCCGATGCCGAGCTCCCGCAACGCGCCGTCGAGGGCGCCCAGATAGCGGTGGACCAGCGGCTTCACATAGGCGTTGGCGACGGTCGTGCTGGTGCGCTCGTACTCGCGGTATTTCGGCGAGATGAAGGAGGAGAGGCTGATCGCCGTGCCCGGCAGGGCCTCGGCCAGCAGCGCGCCGACGCGCTGCTCGTGATCGGGATTGGCATAGGCGTGCAGCAGCGCCACGGCGACCGACTCGTAGCCGCCGCGGCGCACGGCGGCGATCGTCTCGTGCAGGTCCGCCTCGTCGAGCGGCGACACGACGCTGCCGTCGAACGCCATCCGCTCGTCGACCTCGAAGATGTCCGCCCGCTGCACCAGGGGCTCGGGCTTCACGATGTGCAGCGTGTAGGTGTCGTAGCGCTTCTGCCGGCCGATCAGCAGGACGTCGCGGAAGCCCTTGGTGGTGATCAGTGCGGTGCGGCTGCCCTTGCGCTCCAGGATGGCGTTGGTCGCCACCGTGGTCGCGTGGATCGCCGCGGACACGTCGGCGGGCGCGAAGGCGCCCTCCCCGATGCGCTCGGCCAGCGCCCGGGCCACCGCCCGATCCGGCGCATCGGGGGTCGTCGGCACCTTCCAGACGTCGAGCGCCCCGGTCTCGGTGTCGAGCAGGACGATGTCGGTGAAGGTTCCCCCGATATCGAATGCGAGTTGCAGCATGCCGTGCCCTCTCCCTGCCGCCCGCTTCGCCTCGGCCTAAAGCGCCAGTTCCTTCTCGACCCCCGTCAGCGCCTTGTCCAGCCGGGCCAGCATTTCGTCGACGCCGGACTCGTCGATGATGACCGGCGGGGAGAAGGTGATGCGGTTGCCGATCAGCCGCAGCACGAGGCCGGCCTCGCGGACGTGGCGCTCGACGGGTTCCATGCTGGGGATGGGGGTGCGGGCGGCCTTGTCGGTCACGAGGTCGAGGCCGGCGATCAGGCCGACGCCGCGCACGTCGCCGACCAGCGGCCGGTCGGCGAACGCCGCCAGCCTGTCCTGGAAATAGGCGCCGACGCGGCGGGAATGGCCGACGAGGTCCATCTCCTCGTAGATCTTGAGCGTTTCGAGGGCAACGGCGGCGGCGACCGGATGGCCGGTATAGGTGTAGCCGTGCACGAAGCTGCCGAGCTTGCGGCTCTGCGCGACCATCGCCTGGTAGACCTTCTCGTTGATCAGCAGCGCCGAGACCGGCATGAAGGCCGCCGACAGCGCCTTGGCGCAGGTCACGATGTCCGGCTTCAGGTCGAAGGTCTGCGAGCCCCACCAGTTGCCGGTGCGGCCGAAGCCGCAGATCACCTCGTCGGCGATGAACAGAACGTCGTATTTCTTCAGGACGGCCTGGATCTTCTCGAAATAAGTCGCCGGCGGCACGATCACGCCGCCCGCCCCCATGACCGGCTCGGCGAAGAAGGCGGCGACCGTGTCCGGCCCCTCCTCCAGGATCATCGCCTCCAGCGCATCGGCCATGCGGGTCGAGAATTCTTCCTCGGTCTCGCCGTCCTCGTGGAAGCGGTAGTAGTGCGGGTTGAGCGTGTGCTTGAACTGCGGCAGCGGCAGGTTGAAGTCGACATGCATGTCGGGCTTGCCCGACAGGCTGCCGGCCGCGACCGTCGTGCCGTGATAGCCGCCCATGCGGCCGATGATCTTGTTCTTCTCCGGCCGGCCCATCGCCGCCTGATAGTACCAGCAGAGCTTGATCGCGGTGTCGTTGGCCTCCGACCCGGAGCACTGCAGCAGCACCTTGGACATCGGCACCGGCGCCAGCTCGATCAGCTTCTCGGCCAGTTCGATGCCGGCCGGATGGGCCGTGCTGCGATAGCTGTGATAGTAGCCGAGCGTGCGCATCTGCCGGGCTGCCACGTCGGCCAGCCGGTCGCTGGCGAAGCCGAGGGCCGCGCACCAGAGGCCGGCGGCGCCCTCGATGAATTCCTTGCCGCTGTCGTCGTAGATGCGGATGCCGTCGCCGCGCACGATGACCGTCGGCCCGTCCTGCTCGTGCTTGGCGAGGTTGGTCTGCGGGTGGATGGCGACCGCGATGTCGCGCGCCTGCAGGGAGTTGGGCCTGATCACGTTCATCGCACGCCTCGCGTCGCCGGCTGTCCACGGGGCCTCGCGGGCGATCCGGCGGGCCTCGGACACGGAACCGCGAGCCTAGCGCCGGACCGGCCGTGCCGGAATGGCCGGTTGGCGAAGCGGCCTTCGCCAACCGAGAAGGCGGGCGGAGCGTTCGCCGGCATGGCGCGCGCCGCGGCGCCGGCTGCTAGCATGGCGCGACCCGCGGGCGCGGGAACAACGACAGCAACGGGATCGGAAACGCCATGGGCAAGCTGGAAGGCAAGGTCGCGATCATCACGGGTGCGGCGGGCGGCATCGGCACGGCGGCGGCCAAGCTGTTCGCCACGGAGGGCGCGCGGCTGATGCTGGTGGACCTGGACGAGGCGAAGCTCGAGGCGCTCACGCGTGCGCTCGGCGAGGAGAGGACCGCTTACGCGGTGGCCGACGTCGCCGACGCTGACCAGGTGAAGGGCTTCATCGCGGCCACGTCCGAGCGCTTCGGCGGCGTCGACATCGCGCTGCTCAACGCGGGGATCGAGGGCAAGGTCGCGCGCATCAAGGACCAGACCGAGGCGGATTTCGACCGCGTCATCGCGATCAACGTGCGCGGCGTCTGGCTGGGGCTGAAATACGTCATGCCGGAGATGAAGAAGCGCGGCGGCGGGTCGATCGTCATGACCTCGTCGACCGCCGGCATCCGCGCCGTGCCGGGCCTGTCGCCCTACATCGCCAGCAAGCACGCCGTGATCGGCCTGATGCGCTCCGGCGCGATGGAGGGGGCCGCGCTGAATATCCGCGTCAACACGGTGAACCCGTCGCCGATCGAGACGCCGATGATCGAGCGCCTGGAGGATGCCGTGAACCCGCAGCGCGGCAACACGAAGCCGATGGCCGACAACACGCCGCTGCGCCGCTACGGCCAGCCGGAGGAGGTGGCGCGGCTGATGCTGTTCCTGTCGTCGGACGACAGCTCCTTCTGCACCGGCGGCGTCTACATGGTCGACGGCGGCGTGTCGGCCGGGCGCAACTGACCGCGCACGCCGCGGGCGGCATTGAGCCGGCGCCGCCCGCGGCCTAGGCTCGGCGGCGACGCACGGGGACGGCCAAACGGGAGACGGGCGATGCTGGCGACACGGCAGTTGGGGAAGAGCGGGCTCAGCGTTTCGCGGCTGTGCCTGGGGACGATGAATTTCGGCGAGCCCGGGCGCGGGCACCAGGGCGACTGGACCCTGCCGATCGACGAGGCGCGGCCGATCTTCAAGGCCGCACTCGACCACGGCCTGTTCTATTTCGACTGCGCCGACGTCTACGGCCTGGGTGCCTGCGAGCAGGTGGTCGGGCAGCTGCTGCGCGAACTGGTGCCGCGCGACCAGTATGTGCTGACGACGAAGGTATCCGGCGCGATGGGACCGCACCCGAACCAGGGCGGGCTGTCGCGCAAGCACATCATGGAGGGCGTCGACGCCAGCCTGAAACGGTTGGGGCACGACTATGTCGACCAGCTGATCATCCACCGCCATCCGCACGGCCGCCCCGGCCTGCCGCACGCGCCCATCGAGGAGACGATGGAGGCGCTGCACGACGTGGTGAAGGCGGGCAAGGCGCTCTATCTGGGCGCGTCGTCGATGTTCGCCTGGCAGTTCACGGAGCTGCAGATGACGGCCGAACGGCACGGCTGGACGAAGTTCGTCTCGATGCAGAACCACTACAATCTCATCTACCGCGAGGAAGAGCGGGAGATGAACCCCTACTGCGTCGCGACGGGGGTGGGGCTCACGCCCTGGTCGCCGCTGGCGCGCGGCATCCTCACCGGCGCCTACAAGGGCGGCTTCGAGGGCGGCAGCACGGCGCGGTCGCAGGGCGCGGATCGCAAGCGGACCGAAGGCCTCTATCGCGGCGAGATGGACTTCAGGATCGCGGCGCGCGTCGTCGAGGTGGCGGAGAAGCTGGGCCATACGCCGGCCCAGGTCGCCGTGGCCTGGCTGCTGAACAAGCCGGAGGTGACGGCGCCGGTGGTCGGTGTGTCGAAGATCAGCCAGCTCGAACAGCTGGTCGCGGCGACGGAGATCACCCTGGAGGCGGACGACGTCCGCTACCTTGAGGAGCTGTACCGTCCGGTCGAGAACCTGCTCAGCCTCGGCACGTCCTGAGCCCGGCTACATCGCCGTCATGCCGCCGTCGACGAACAGCAGCGAGCCGGTGACGTAGGACGCGTCGTCGGAGGCGAGGAAGAGGATGCAGGACGCGACCTCGTCCGCCGTGCCCGGCCGGCGCAGCATGGTGCGGCCGGCGGCGTCCTCGTTGTAGCTCTCGACGCTGCGGCCGGCCGCGGCGATGCGGCGCGCATGGAAGGGCGTGAAGATCGGCCCCGGGCAGACGGCGTTGGCGCGGATGCCTTCCGGCGAATGGTCCATGGCGAGCCCGCGCGTCAGGCCGGCGATGGCGGCTTTGGCGGTGTCGTACTGGATGGTGTTGCCGCCGGCGGTGACCGAGCGCACAGACGCCACGTTGACGATGCTGCCGCCGCCGGCACGGCGCATGGCGGGAATGGCGCCCTTGGCGCAGTAGGCATAGCTCTTGAGGTTGACGTTCAGCAGCGTGTCCCAGCTCTCGGCGCTGGCATCGACCACCGTCTGGTAGAGGCGGATGCCGGCATTGTTGACCAGGATGTCGAGCCGTCCGAACGCCGCCTCGGCCTCCGCCACGAAGGCCAGCGCGGCCGCCTCGTCGCCGACGTCGGCCGCGGTGAAGCGTACGTCGCCGCCGGCCGCGGCGATCTCCGCCGCGACACTGCGCCCGCGCTCGGCGTCGCGGTCGGCGAAGGCGACGCGCGCGCCCTCGGCGACGAAGCGCCGGACCGTCGCCTCGCCGATCCCCGACGCCCCGCCCGTGACGACGGCGACCTTGCCGCTGAGCCTGCCCATGGGTTCGATCCTCTCCCGGTGGTTTCTTGCGGCCAGGATAAGCAGGCAACGCGATGCCGTATACGCGTGGCCGAACAGGCGTCGATGCGTGGGGCGTCAGGCGGCGAAGGCGGCGACGTCGCTCTCCCGCAGCGACAGGCCGAGGCCGGGCTCGCGGTTGTTGCCGACCGTTCCCCGTTCCGGTCGCGGGGCACCGTCGAACATCATCTGCTCGATGCGCACATGGTCGTGGAACCACTCCATGTGGATCGCCGCGGGCGCGCACAGGCACGGGTGCAGGTGCAGCGACGGCGCGCAGTGCGAGGAGAGCGGAACCTCGTGCGCTTCCGCGAGCGCCGCGGCCTTGAGGAAGCCGGTGATGCCGCAGCAGCGCGTCGCGTCGGCCTGCAGCACGTCGACGGCACCGGCGGCCAGCATGTCGCGGAAGCCCGAGAGGGTGAACACATACTCGCCGGAGGTGATCGCCATGCCCGCTGGCGCGCGGTCGCGCAGCAGGCGCATCCCATCCAGATCGTTCGAGGAGACCGGCTCCTCGAACCAGGTCACGCCCTGCCCGGCCGCCGTCTCGGCGAAGGCGAGCGCGCGCTTGCGCGAGAGGGCGCCGTTCGCGTCGACGAAGAGCGCGGTGTCGGCACCAATGGCGGCGCGCGCCACCGCCATCCTATGCGGGTCCGCATCGGGCGCGCGGCCCACCTTCATCTTCACCGCAAACAGCCCGCTCTCCGCCCAGCCGCCGAGCTGCCGGGTCAGGCGGTCGTCGTCGTATGAGGTGAAACCGCCCGAACCGTAGACGGGGATGGCCCGGCGCGCCCGGCCGATCAGGTCGGCGACCGGGACGCCGAGGATCCTGCCCTTCAGGTCCCACAGTGCCGTGTCGACAGCCGCGACCGCCATGGCGGCGAGGCCGCCCTGGCCGAGATTGCGGACGCGGCCGAGCATCGCCAGCCAGATGCCGTTGATGTCGAAGGCGTCCATGCCCTGGACCGTTCCGGCGAGGACGCCCTCGACGAGCCCGGCCGCCGCCGCGTCGGCATAGGTGTAGCCGATCCCGACCCGTCCGGCGGCATGAACCTCGACGAGCACCATGGTGGTGCTGTCCCAGGCGAGGGTGCCGTCGGACTCGGGCGCATCGGTCGGCACCACGAACACCCGTGCCGCCACCCGCTCGATCGGGGCGCGGCTGTCGCCCGGGCTCACGGCCGCCTCCCTACGACCAGACGCGCTTGAAGGTCTGCCAGAGGATGCCGCTGGTATCCGGGTCGCCCTGGGCGATGGCGGAGGCATAGGACCGGGCCTGCGACAGGGTGATGTGCGGCGGCAGGGTCGGCACGTCGGGATCGACGCGCGCGTCGATCAGGCAAGGGCGGTCCGCCTGCAGCGCCTCGTCCCAGGCGGCACCGACCTGATCGGGCTTGTCGACGGTGATGCCCTGCAGGCCGAGGAGACGGGCGTAGGCGGCGAAGTCCATCGCCGGCACGTCCTGCGTCTTCGGAACCTTGGGCGAATCGGCCATCGCCCTCAACTCCCAAGTCACCTGGTTGAGGTCGCCGTTGCTGAGGATGCAGACGACGAGACGCGGGTCCGACCATTCGCGCCAGTATTTCGACACGGTGATGAGGTCGGTGATGCCGAGCATCTGCATCGCGCCGTCGCCGACGAAGGCGATCGGCACGCGGTCCGGATAGGCGAACTTCGCGGCGATGGCGTAGGGCATGCCGGGGCACATGGTCGCCAGCGTTCCCGACAGCGAAGCCTTCATGCCGCTGCGGATCTTGATGGCGCGGGCATACCAGTTGGCCGACGAGCCGGAATCCGCCGTGATGATCGCCTTGTCCGGCAGCCGCGAGGAGAGTTCCCAGAAGAGCTTTTCGGGGTTGACGGGGCTGGCCTCCTTGTCGGCCCGCTTGCCGACATCCTCCCACCAGTTCGCCACGCGCTTCTCGATGTCGGCGCGCCAGGAACGGTCCTCCTTACGCTTCAGATAGGGGATCAGGCCACGCAGCGTCGTCGCGGCATCGCCGGCCAGCGCCATGTCCATCGGGTAGCGGATCGACAGCATGGTCGGGTCGAGGTCGATCTGCACCGCCTTGGCCTGTCCCTCCTTCGGCAGGAATTCCGAATAGGGGAAGCGCGACCCGATCATCAGGAAGGTGTCGCAGTGGCGCATCATCCAGTCGGACGGTTCGGTCCCCAGCAGCCCGATGGAGCCGGTGACGAACGGCAGGTCGTCGGGCAGCGCCGCCTTGCCGAGCAGCGCCTTGGCCACGCCGGCGCCGAGCAGGTCCGCCACCTGCACCACCTCGTCCGCCGCCTCCATGGCGCCGGCCCCGATGAGGATGCCGACCTTCCTGCCGTCGTTGAGCAGGGCCGCGGCGCGCTTCAGGTCGTCCTCCATCGGGACGGCCCTGGGCGCGCTGAAGCCGATGCCGCTGTGAACGGTGCCGTGGGCGTGCGGCGGCGTCTCCACCGCCTTCGCCTCCTGCACGTCGTTCGGCACGATGATGCAGGTGACGGTGCGGCGCGCCTTGGCGATGCGGAAGGCGCGGTCGATCAGGTGGCGCATCTGCACCGGCGCCATGCAGGTCTCGACATAGTCCGAGGCGACGTCCTTGAAGAGCGTCTGGAGATCGACCTCCTGCTGGTAGTTGCCGCCCATCGCGGCGCGCGCCTGCTGACCGACGATCGCCACCACCGGCTGGTGGTCGAGCTTCGCGTCGTAGAGGCCGTTCAGGAGGTGAATCGCGCCTGGCCCGGACGTCGCCATGCAGACCCCGACCTCGCCGGTGAACTTGGCATGGGCGCAGGCCATGAAGGCCGCGCTCTCCTCGTGCCGGACCTGGACGAAGCCGATCCTGTCGTCACGCCCCATGGCGGCCACGAGGCCGCCGATACCGTCGCCGGGATAGCCGAAGACGCGATCGACGCCCCATTCGGCCAGACGTTCGAGGGTGAAATCGCCGACGGTCTTGGCCATCGCAGCTTCTCCTCTGCTCGGAAAGTGTCGGGTCGCAGCCGGCGGGCCCGTTCCGGGCGCGACGCCGCAGCGGCCACCGTTCCCCGTGAAATCGCGTGGCGGGCGGATCGTTCCGACCGGAATGCAGATGATGAGAAGTTTCTGGCCGGCCGCCGAACCGATCGCGGCTCCACGCATTGCTCCGACAAGCGACGACCGTCCGTCCACTCGGGAGAGCGAAGTGCAGGAGCGATCCGTGCCGGCCGCGCGTCGAACGCCTTCCCCGCAGCGGGCGCCGCCCGCGGCGAGACCCGCCCCGCAGCGGGCGCAGCCGCGACCCCGTTCCGGGACACTGCTCGAACTGGCCGGCCTGGCGCTGGCGGGCGGGGCACTGCTCGGCATGGCCGCGGCCGGTTCAAGGCAACACCGGCAGGCGCAGCGTCCTGCGCGGCCGGCCCGCCGGGCTGCACAGGGGGCGGCACTGGTGGCCGCGAGCGTGCTGGCCGACAGCGCGATGGAACATTTCCGCGGCAATTTCCGCAACCGCGCGATGCTGACCGCGCCCGCTGCGTCCAGCGCCGCAGTCGCCGCCGCGGTCGCGACCGCCGCCTCGACCGCGGCGCCGGCGGCACGGCGCGCGGCCTTCGCTTTCGCGATAGCCGCAGGCCTGATCGGTATCGGCTTTCACGTCAGGAACCTGCTCGGCCGCCCCGGCGGCCTGTCGTGGAACAGCCTCTTCTATCGCGCGCCGTTCGGGGCACCGGGGGCGCTCGCGATCGCAGGCGCACTCGGCCTGACGGCGGACGGCTGGCCGCGCACGGCGGCCATGCCCGGCGGCGACGCCGAACGGTTGGCCGGCATCACCACGCTCGGGCTGCTGGGCGTCTCCGTCGAGGTCGGGCTGCTGCACTTCCGCGGCGCCTTCCACAACCCGCTGATGTACCTGCCGCTGGCCGGCCTGCCCACGACGGGTCTCGCCGTCGCCGCAGCCGCCGCGCGGCCGGGCGCCGGGACGCTGGCAGCGGCGCGCGCGATGCTCGGCGTCACCACCGCGCTGGCCGTCGCCGGCAGCGGCCTGCACGCCTACGGGGTGTCGCGGAACAGCGGCGGGTTCGCCAACTGGAGCCAGAACCTGTTCCAGGGTCCGCCGATCGCGGCACCGCCGAGCCTGGCGGGACTGGCACTGGCGGGATTTGCGGCGCTCGACCTGATCGAGGGGCGCCGAGGACATGAGGGCCAAGAATACGAGGGCCGAGGACGCGAGGACCGTCATGGCTGAAGAACCTTTCCGCAGTTCCTATCCGCGCTACGACGTGCTGGAGAAATGGGATTCGCCCTCCTGGAACGAGGCCACCCGGCGCGCCGTCGACGACCGCCTGCACAACGTGCCGCCGCGGCGGTTCTTCAGCGAGCGCGAGTACGCGCTCCTGACGGCGCTGGTCGAGACCGTACTGCCCCAGCCGGAGCGTGCACCGCACGAGCGGATCCCGGTCGCGGCCTTCATCGACGGCGTCCTGTACGAGGATCGCGGCAACGGCACCCGCTTCGCCGACGCCCTGCCGCAGCGTGAGGCCTGGCGGCGCGGCCTCGCCGCCATCGCCGCCGAAGCCGAGCGGCGGCACGGCCGCGCGTTTCCGGACCTGCCGGGGCCGCTGCGGACGGCACTGCTGAAGGCCGTCGACGCCGGCGAGGTCGACGAGACGCTGTGGGAGGGCGTGAAGCCGCGCCGCTTCTTCCGCGACGTGCTGCTGAAGGAGGCGGTGAAGATCTACTACGCCCACCCCTCTGCCTGGAACGAGATCGGCTTCGGCGGGCCCGCCGCGCCGCGCGGCTATGTCCGCCTGGGCCCCGACCAGCGCGACCCGTGGGAGGCGCGCGAGGAACGGCCGCCGCAGCCGCTGGGGAGGCAGGAATGAGCGCCGTCGTCTCCGACGCCGAATTCCGGCCGCGCGCGACCGACGGCCGCGCTCCGAACGTCTTCCGCCTCGGCGAATGGGTGCCGATGGCGACCTACCCGGAGGACGAGGCGGTCGATTTCGCCATCGTCGGCACCGGCTGCGGCGGCAGCGTGCTGGCGGCAAAGCTCGCCGCGGCCGGCCACTCCGTCGTCGCCTTCGATGCCGGCGCCTTTTACCGGCCGCTCGAGGATTTCGCCTCGGACGAGCGCGAGCAGGAGAAGCTGTACTGGCTGGACGAGCGCATATCCGGCGGCGACGACCCGATCGAGCTCGGCTCCAACAATTCGGGCCGCGCCGTGGGCGGCACCACCGTGCATTTCCAGATGGTGACGCTGCGCTTCCGGCCGGAATGGTTCAGGTCGCGCAGCCTGCTCGGCTACGGCCACGACTGGCCGGTCGACTGGCGCGAGATGTGGAACTATTACGGCGCGGCCGAGGACGCGATGAAGATCGCCGGCCCGCTGCGCTATCCCTGGGGGCCGCCGCGCGAGCGCTACCCGTACCGGGAGCACGAGCTTTCGGCCTCGGCCCTCGTCCTGGCGCGCGGCGCCGAGGCGATGGGTGTCGATTGGTGCGCGACGCCGACCGCCTCGATCTCCGCGCCGCGCGGCGAGGCCAATCCCTGCGCCTATCGCGGCTTCTGCAAGATCGGGTGCGCCACGAACGCCAAGCAGTCGATGCTGGTCACCTACGTGCCCTGGGCGATCGAGGCGGGTGCGGAGATCCGCGACCTGGCCATGGTCGGCCGGATCGAGACCGGCCCGGACGGACGGGCGACGGGCGTGCACTATCGGCGCAACAGCCGCTGGCGCTTCCAGAAGGCGAAGGCCGTGATCGTCGCCGGCTATTCCGTCGAGACGCCGCGACTGCTGCTCAATTCGGCCTGCCCGCGGCATCCGGACGGTCTGGCGAATTCGTCCGGCCTGGTCGGCAAGGGCCTGATGGTCCACGCCAACCACGCCGTCTGGGGCGTGATGGAGGAGGAGATCCGCTGGTACAAGGGCCCGCCGTCGCTGGCCGTGTGCGAGCACTGGAACTACGAGGACGCCGGCAAGGACTTCTTCGGCGGCTATGCCTTCATGAGCCAGGGGCCGCTGCCGACCGACTTCGCCACATCGCTGGTCTCGAACGAGGGCGTCTTCGGTCACGAACTGCGCAAGTGGATGGGCCGCTACAATCACATGGCCGGCCTGAAAATCGTCGGCGAGACGATGCCGCAGGAGACGAACCGGGTCGAACTCTCCGACGAGACCGATGCGCTCGGACTGCCGATCCCGAAGGTCACCTACGCCTACTGCGACAACGACCGGAGGTTGGCGGCGCACGCCCAGGACTTCATGGGCCGCACGCTGGAGGCCGCGGGTGCGCGGGATCTCTTCAGGACCGCCGGCACGGCGCACCTGATGGGCGGCTGCCGGATGGGCGACGACCCCGCGACCAGCGTCGTCGGGCCGGACGGGCGGTCCTGGGACATCGACAACCTCTTCGTCTGCGACGGCTCGCTGTTTCCGACCGGCGGCGGGGTCAACCCGTCGCTGACGATCGTCGCCAACGCCCTGCGCATCGCCGACCGGATCCGGGACCTCGCCGCGCGCGGCGACCTGCGCTGACCCCCTCACGAGGAAGAAGAATGACGGAGGAAGAACGATGAAGTCGAAATTGATCCATGCCGACGGCCAGCGGACCTTCGCCCTCGTCTTCGACACCGGCGACGAGGTGGTGTCGTCCCTGTCCGACTTTGCCCGACAGCAGGGCCTGTCGGCCGCCCGGTTCACCGGCCTCGGCGCCTTCAGCGACGTGGTGCTGGGCTATTTCGACTGGGAGAAGAAGGATTACGAGAGGATCCCGCTGACCGAACAGGTGGAGGTGGTGTCGTTCGTCGGCGACGTGGCGCTGGGCGACAAGGGGCCAAAGCTTCACCCGCATGTCGTCGTTTCCAAGCGCGACGGCAGCGCCTGGGGCGGCCACCTCCTGGAGGCGCATGTGCGGCCGACGCTGGAGGTCGTGCTGACCGAGGCGCCCGCCCACCTGCACCGCCGCCACGATCCCGAGAGCGGCCTGGCACTGATCCGGCTCTGAGGAGGAGGCCATGACCGCCATCGGCAAGACGCGCTGGGCGATCGCCGAGGGCTTCATCCCGTCCGCGAGCACCGGCAGCGGACGGGCGTTCGAGAGCCACGAGACGGTGTGCATCCTGAACGCCGGCGACCGCGACGCCAACGTCCGCATCACCGTCTTCTTCGCCGACCGGCCGCCCGCCGGCCCCTACGCCGTGCGCGTGCCGGCGCAGCGGACCAGCCACGTCCGCTTCAACGATCTCGACGACCCCGAACCGGTGCCCCGGGACACCGACTATGCGAGCGTCGTCGAGTCGGACCAGCCGATCGTCTGCCAGCACACGCGACTCGACTCCCGGCAGGCAGAACTCGCCCTGCTGAGCACGGTAGCCTGGGCGGCGGATTGACCTCCGCTTCGGGTCAGTTCGGCTTCAGGCCGCCCAGCAGTGTCGGCAGAAGCTCCGAGACCGTGGGATGAATGGGCACCGCCCATTGCAGCGTCGTGTAGGGCTGGTCGGCGTTCATCATGTCGAGGACGCCGTGGATCGCCTCGTCGCCGCCGGTGCCGAGGATGGCGGCGCCGAGGATGCGCCTGGTCTCCGCATCGGCGACGATCTTCATGAAACCCAGGGTCTCGCCCTTTTCGACGGCACGGCCGACACGCGTCATCGGACGCTCGGCGGTCAGGAGCGGGCGACCGGTCTTGCGTGCTTCCGCTTCCGTCATGCCGACGCGGCCGAGCGGCGGGTCGATGTAGAGCGCGTAGCCGGGGATGCGGTCGGTGACGCGCCGCGTCTCGCCGTCGAGCAGGTTCGCCGCGACGATCTCGAAATCGTTGTAGGCGGTGTGGGTGAAGGCGCCGCGGCCGTTGCAATCGCCCAGCGCCCAGACGCCGGGCACGGACGTGCGCAGCTGGTCGTCGACCGGGATGTAGCCGCGCGCGTCCGTGGCGATGCCGGCCCGCTCCAGGCCCAGATCGTCGGTGTTCGGGCGACGGCCGACGGCCAGCAGCACGTCGCTGCCGGTCACCTCCGGCGCGCCGGCGGTGCAGTCGACCCGCACCGCGACGCCGCCGGGCGCCGGCGCGAAGGCGATGCATGCGGCGCCGGTGCGCACCGCGATCCCTTCCGCCTCGAGGATCTTGCGGATGGCGGCGGACACGTCCTCGTCCTCGCGCGCGACGAGGCGGGGGCCGCGCTCGACCACCGTCACCGCCGCGCCGAAACGCCGGTACATCTGCGCGAATTCCAGGCCGATATAGCTGCCGCCGACGACGACGAGATGGTCCGGCACCCGGTCGAGATCGAGGATCGAGGTGTTGGTCAGGTAGGGGACGTCGTTCACGCCCGGCATGTCCGGGACCAGCGCCCGGCCGCCGACGTTCAGGAAGATCCGGGGCGCCGTCAGGAGGGCGTCGCCGACGCGGATCGTCGCCGGCCCCTCGAAGCGGGCATGGCCGCGCAGGACCGTGAGCCCGTCCATGCCGCCGAGCCAGCGCTCGACGTTCGTCCGTGCGTTGGTCGCGACGGTGCCCGCCCTGTCGCGGACCCGGCGCATGTCGACGCCGACCGCGCCGGGGATCGTGACGCCATAGTCGGCCGCCCGGCGCGCGAGGTGCGCCGCATAGGCGCTGGCGACGAGCGCCTTCGTCGGCATGCAGCCGGTGTTCACGCAGGTGCCGCCGAACAGGTGCCGCTCGACCAGCGCCACGCGCATCCCGGCGGCGGTCAGGCGGCCGGCGAGCGACGGCCCCGCCTGGCCCGCACCGACCACGATCGCATCAAATGCTTCGCTCATGACAGGCTCCCCACGATGGTTGCGGCGGGACAGGTGGTTGCACGGCGCAGCATAGCGGCGGTCCACCGTCCGCCGCGACCATCCGTCGGTGCCGCGGTCAGAATTGCGCGGGTCAAAACTGCGCGCGCAGGGTGAGTTCGACGAAGTCGACGCTCTCGGATCGACCCGTCTGCCGGATGAAGGCGCCCGGGATGAAGTGTGCGTAGATCGCGGTGGCGCTGAGGTCGGCGGCGATCTGCCAGGTGGCGTTGAAGGACAGTTCCGTGCCGACGTGGCGCGCGTCGCTGCCGGTGCCGGCGCGTAGCAGGCCGCCGCCCGGCCCGTAGATCCCGTCGTCGCGCTGCAGGCGCCAGTAGAAATCGACGTCCAGGGTCAGCGACAGACCGTCGGCCGGCTCCACCGTCACGCCGGGATGCAGGTTGAAGAAATTGCGCGGGCCGAGCAGCGCCAGTTCGGAGAAGTAGTTGCCGCGCGGGAAGAGCGGATTGAACGTGCCGAGGTCGCTGTCGTCCGGGTCGTCGTCGCCGCTGGCGACATTGGCCGAGAGCCCGAAGCGCGGCGTCCAGGGCAGGTCGCGCCAGGTGTGGCCGGTGTCGGAGGCGACGCTCCATGCCGCGATGTCGCCGGATCCGAAGCTGCCGAACTGGTAGATGAACTCCCAGTTCCAGTCCCAGCCGGACTGCCCGCCCCATAAACGGGTGCCGACGGTATGGCGCCGCTCGCGCGCCGTGCCCTGCGCAAAGCTGCCGGCGTCGTTCGCGTAGCCGAGATAGTAGAGATCGAACGACGTTCCGTCCGGGAGCCATCCGGGTTGCGTGTCCACCGCGTAGACGCCCCACAAGGCCTGGTCGTGGTCGATGCCGTCGTCGAACCGGCCCGGATCGATCAGCGCCGGACGCACGGCGAGGGCGTCGACCCGCCAGTCGTCGAACGACAGCCGCGCCCGGCCGCCGTCGAACTTGCGCCGTACGTTCGGCCCCTCGCGCACGTCGACCAGCCGCGCCGAGCCGTAGCGCAGTTCCTGCCGGCCGAGCCGCAGCGTGACGTCGCCGCGGGTGCCGGCCGGTGCGGAGAGATCGACGAAGGCCTGCTGGACGTCGAGCCGGTTTTCGTCGACGGGACCGGGCGGGCCGGCGCGGCCGTCTTCCAGGGCGCTGTAGATCTGGCCGAACAGGCGCAGGTGCGGTCCCAGGTGCAGGTCGCCGTGCAGCACGTAGCGCTGCAGGAACACGCCATCCGGGTCCTGCGGATCGTCGCCCCAGGCTGGATCATGGGTATATTCGTAGCGCTCGCGGACCTCGCCGCCGAGCGACAGCCACGCCGCGCCGTCGCCGCTCAGCGGAATGCATTTGAGCGCGTCGTACCAGCGGGTCCGCGCAGCGGGATCGCAGAGCGCCGACCAGTCCTCGTCCTGGCGCAGCGGGGCGAAGTCCGGCCGCGCGGTCTCCGCGAGGGCGGCGGACGCGACCGAGGCCAGGAGCATGGCGGAGGCCAGCAGCCGCAGCGGGGTCGGCCCGGGGGACGCGTCCGGCATCGCTCACCCCCGCCGGCCGTCGAGGCCGAAGCGGCCGCTGCCGGCAGCGATCAGCGCCAGGAAGCCGCCGACGATCGCCAGATGCTCCAGGCTGACGGTCAGCTGCTGCTGGAAGGCGGCACCTTCCAGTCCGAAGGGCCAGTGTGCGAGCAGGGTCGCCGCGACGGTGAACAGAAGCAGGAGCGCCCCGCCGAGCCGCATCCGCAGTCCGAGAAGCACGCTCGCTCCACCCGCGACCTGCACCAGGATGGTCGCCGCCATCGCGGCCGCGGGCAGCGGCAGGCCGAGTGCCGCGGCCTCGCCGACGGCGCCGCTCCAGTGCGCGAGCTTGTCGAGCCCGCTGTAGAGGAACACCGTGCCCAGGCCGATGCGCGCCAGGAGCAGCAGGACGTCGCGGTTCATCGCACGGCCTCCGCCCGGAGCGTCGGCGTGGTCCATCGGTCGAGCGCGAGGTCCGTCCCGAGGAAGCCCAGGGTCATCGCCACCACGAGCAGCGCGCCCACCAGCTTGGGCGGTGCCGGCAGGGGCACATCGAACCAGCGGCAGCCGCCGCCGATCGCGAGCCCCAGGACGATCCCGACGAGGGCGGCGGTCATCGGCCGCCACCATGCGCAGTCTCGCCGGCGGTGGTGTCGCCGGTGGGGCCGCCGCAGAGATGCCGGGTGTGCGCGGCGCGATGCACGGCGAAACGGTCGACGAGGATGTAGCCGCAGGTCATCGCCAAGACGAGCAGCGCGCCGACGAGGACCGGGGGCGCCGGCAGGGGGATGCCGGCCAGGCGGCAGACGATCCCGATACAGGCGCCGAGCAGCAGGCCGATGACGATCTTCATGGCTGAACTCCCTGCCGCCGCCCTCAACCGCGGACGGGGGCGACGAAGTGGCGGACGACCGGCCGGTCGGGGGCGATGTGGAAGGCGTGCGCCGCCGCCTGCAGGTCGGCGTCGCTGCGCGTGACGCGCTCGTGCTGGCGCTGGTGCTCCAGCCAGGAGCCGACGACGAAATATTCGAGGTAGCGGCCGGGCTCGGTCGTGTCCTCGAACAGGCCCCAGGCATGGGCACCGTCGCGCCGCCGTTCGCCCTCGAGCGCGTCCATCGCGGCGACGAAGGCGGCCGCACCGGCGGGCTCGATCCGGTATTCCACGGTGACCAGAACCGGCCCGCGATCGTGCGTGACGCTCTCGTCGACCACGGGTGCCGGCCAATGCGCCGACGGCGCATGGTCGAGCGTCTCGCCCTGCCCGAGCTTCCAGCGGAAGGTCAGCGGGATGGCGGCGACCGCACCGGCCGCCGCGATCAGCAGGGCGGCCGGGATGCCGAGATGCGCCGCCGCCTGTCCCCAGACGAGGCTGCCGGCGCTCATCGCGCCGAAGAAGACGGTGACGAAGACCGACAGGCCCCGCGCCCTGACCCAGTCCGGCAGCGCGGTCTGCGCCGAGACGTTCAGGCTGGAGAGGACGGCGATCCAGGAGGCGCCGGCGACGAGGCTGACGGCCCCGGCGGCATAAGGATCGCGTACGAGGGCGAAGACGAGCAGCGTCGCCGCCGTGCCCAGCGTACCGGCGGCCACCAGGCGGTCGGGGCCCAGGATGGCGTTCAGGCGCGGCAGCAGCACCGCACCCGACACCGCACCGAAGCCGACGCAGCCGAGCAGCACGCCGTAGAGCATCGGGCCGCCGCCGAGCAGGTCGCGCGCGATCAGCGGCAGCATCGCCCAGTAGGCGCTGGCGAACAGGAAGAAGGCGACCGCGCGGATCAGCGTCGCCCGCATCGGGCCGCTGGCGCGGACATAGCGCAGCCCGGCGCGCAGGGCGCCGACGAACCGTTCCGGCGGCAGCGTGCGCGCGGCCGCGGCGGGCGGATGCCACCAGATCAGCGCCGCGACGACGACGACGAAGGAGAGTGTGTTCAGGAAGAACGGCGCCCAGATGCCGACGGCCGCGATGACGACGCCGGCGAGCGCCGGACCGATGGCGCGCGAGACGTTGATGCCGACGGAGTTGAGGGCGACGGCCGGGCGCAGGTCGCGACGCTCGACCAGCTTCGGCACGATCGCCTGCCATGCCGGCGCGACGAAGGCGGCGCAGGTGCCCATGACGAAGGTGAAGCAGAGCAGCGTCAGCGGCGTGACGCGGCCGGCGAGCACCAGGAGACCGAGCGTGCCGGCGGCGACGATCATCACCGCCAGCACGGCGATCAGCAGCCGCCGCCGGTCGACGATGTCGGCGAGCGCCCCGGCCGGCAGCGAGAAGAGGAAGACCGGCAGGGTCGTCGCGGTCTGGACCAGCGCAACCATGAACGGCGACGGACTGAGCGACGTCATCAGCCATCCGGCGGCGACGTCGTGCATCCAGGTGCCGATGTTGGAGATCACCGTCGCCGTCCACAGCACGGCGAAGGCGGGATAGCGGAAGGGCGCCAATGCGCCTGTGGTCGCGCCGGTTGCCGCACCGTCTGCCGCCGCGTGCTTCGCGCTCTCGTCCATGTGCCCGGCCACTAGCCGGCCATTAAGCAGGAGCAGCCGAGCGCGCCCCAGAAGGCGCCCTTGTCGTCGACGGGCAGCGGCGTGGTCCAGGCGATCTGATGCGCATGGCCGTGCATGCCGCAGCCGGACCCGCAGCCGTCGTGGCAAGCGCGCGCATGGCGGACCGGTCCGGCTTCGCCCGCACCCCGTGTCCAGTGGCCGCCGAACAGGCCGACCGGCGACCAGTCCGGGCTGGGCGGCGGCAGCGGCGGCGCCAGGTCGCGGAAGTCGCCTGCCCCGTGGACCGGCCGGCCGCCGACGATGGTCAGCACGGAGACGATGTCCTTGATCGCCTCCTCGGGCACGGCGAAGTAGTCGTCGGACAGGACGGCGACGTCAGCGTAGCGGCCGGCCTGCAGCGTCCCCTTCACGTCCTGCTCGCCCGAAAACCAGGCCGAGCCCGCGGTCCAGAGACGCAGCGCCTCGGTCCGGTCGACGCGGTTGCGCTCCGGGTAGAGGCGCATGCCGCCCAGCGTCCTGCCGCTGCTCAGCCAGTAGAGCGAGACCCACGGGTTATAGGAGGCGACGCGCGTCGCGTCGGTGCCGGCGCCGACCGGCAGGCCGGCGGCCAGCATCTTCGCCACCGGCGGCGTCGCCTCGGCCGCCGCCGCACCGTAGCGGTCGACGAAATACTCGCCCTGGAAGGCCATCCGGTGCTGGACGGCGATGCCGCCGCCGAGCGCGGCGACACGGTCGATGTTGCGGTCCGAGATCGTCTCGGCATGGTCGATGATGAAGCGGGTCTGGAACGGCTGGCGTCCGTTCACCCGCTCGAACACCGACAGGAAGCGGTCGATGCTCTCGTCGTAGGTCGCGTGGATGCGGAACGGCCACCTGTTTCCCGCCAGCAGTTCGACGATCGGCTCGAGTTCCGATTCCATCACCGGCGCCAGCTCCGGCCGCGGCTCCAGGAAATTCTCGAAGTCGGCCGCCGACCAGGTGAGGTTCTCGCCGGCCCCGTTCATGCGCAGGTAGGCGCCGCCGGCACCCGGCTCGGTCATGGCGATCCAGCGCTCGTAGTCGGCGAGTTCGCTGCCGGCCTTCTGAGCGAACAGGTTGTAGGCGACCCGCACGGTCATCTCGCCGGCATCGTCGAGCTGCCGGATGACGCGATAGTCGTCGGGATAGTTCTGCCCGCCGCCGCCGGCGTCGATGACCGACGTGATGCCGAGGCGGTTGAGTTCGCGCATGAAATGGCGCGTCGAGTTGACCTGCTGCTCGACCGGCAGCTTCGGCCCCTGCGCCAGGGTCGAGTAGAGGATCAGCGCCGACGGCCTGGCGATCAGCAGGCCGGTCGGCATGCCGTGCGCGTCGCGTTCGATCAGGCCGCCCGGCGGGTTCGGCGTGTCCCTGCCGAAGCCCAGCACGTCTACCGCGGCCTTGTTCAGCAGCGCCCGGCCGTAGAGGTGCAGGATGAAGACCGGCGTGTCGGGTGCGGCCGCGTTGATCTCGTCCAGGGTCGGCATGCGCCGCTCGGCGAACTGGAATTCCGACCAGCCGCCCACGACCCGCACCCATTGCGGTGCCGGCGTGCGATCCGCCTGGGTCTTCAGCATCCGCAGCGCATCGGCCAGGGACGGCACGCCCTCCCAGCGCAGCTCCATATTGTAGTAGAGCCCGCCGCGGATCAGGTGGGTGTGGCTGTCGTTGAGGCCCGGCACGGCGCGGCGGCCCTTCAGGTCGACGACGCGCGTGGCCGGTCCGGCCAGCGGCACGATCTCCGCGGCCGGACCGGCGGCGAGAATGCGGCCGCCGGCGATCGCCAGCGCCTCCACTTCGGGATTGGCGCGATCCAGGGTGGTGATGCGGCCGTTGGTCAGGATCATGTCGGCTTCGGTCATCGCGGCTCCTTCGGCGCGCCGGAAGACGGTTCCGGCGCCGGCACCGACCAGTGCGGCGGCGGCGACGGATTTCAGGAGGGTACGGCGGCTCGGCTGCATGGCGGGTCCTCCAGGTGCCGGGCCGGAGCCGTGCCCGCGAGGCGGGGCGGCTCCGGCCCGTGCGGTCAGCCGGCGTGAACCGGCGCCAGCGCCTCGTGCTGCTCGGCGGTGCGCTGCGGCGCCTTGTGGACCATGGTGTAGGCGTAATCGACCCCCATGCCGTAGGCGCCGGAGTGCTCGCGGACCACCGCCATCACCGCGTCGTAGGTCTCGCGGCGCGCCCAGTCGCGCTGCCACTCCAGGAGCACCTGCTGCCAGGTGACCGGCACCACGCCGGCCTGGATCATGCGCTGCATCGCGTAGTCGTGCGCTTCCTTGGAGGTGCCGCCCGAGGCGTCGGCGACCATGTAGATCTCGTAGCCGCCCTCCAGCATCGCGCCGAAGGCGAAGGTGTTGTTGCAGACTTCGGTCCACAGGCCGGCGCAGACGATCTTCTTGCGGCCGTTGGCGGCGAGGGAATCGCGCACCTTCTGGTCGTCCCAGGAGTTCATCGAGGTGCGCTCGAGCAGCTTCTTGCCCGGGAACACGTCGAGCAGTTCCGGATAGGTGTAGCCGGAGAAGCTCTCGCTCTCGACCGACGTGATGATCACGGGGATGTCGAAGATCTTCGCCGACTTCGCCAGTGCCACGGTGTTGTTCTTGAGCACCTGCCGGTCGATCGACTGCACGCCGAACGCCATCTGCGGCTGGTGGTCGATGAAGATCACCTGGCAGTTCTGCGGGGTGAGCTGTTCGAGCTTGGGATCGGTCATCGCTTGTCTCCGGGTCGTGTCCGAAAGGACGGGGATCAGGCCTGGATGAAGGCCAGCAGGTCCGCGTTGAGCTGTTCGCGGTGGGTTTCGGCGAGCGCGTGGGAGGCGCCCGGATAGACCTTCAGCGTGGCGTCCTTCACCAGCTTGACGGTCTCGTGGGCGGAGCCCGCGATCGGCACGATCTGATCGTCGTCGCCGTGCACGATGAGCGTCGGCACGTCGAACGTCTTCAGATCCTCGGTGAAGTCGGTCGCCGAGAAGGCCTCGATGCAGTCGTAGACGTTCTTGAAGCCGGCCTGCATGCCCTGCAGCCAGAAGGAATCGCGCATGCCCTGCGAGATCTTCGCGTCGGGCCGGTTCGCGCCGTAGAAGGGCGTCGTCAGGTCCTTGAAGAACTGCGAGCGGTCGGCGAGCACCGCGGCGCGGATGCCGTCGAACACGTCCATCGGCAGCCCGCCGGGATAGGCGTCGGTCTTCAGCATGATCGGCGGCACGGCGCCGATCAGCACGGCCTTGGCGACGCGGCCGGTGCCGTGCCGGCCGATGTAGCGGGCCACTTCGCCGCCACCGGTGGAGTGGCCGACATGCACGGCGTCCTTCAGGTCGAGCGCCGCCGTCAGCGCCGCCAGGTCGTCGGCATAGGTGTCCATGTCGTTGCCGTTCCAGGGCTGGCTCGACCGGCCATGGCCGCGCCGGTCGTGGGCAATGACCCGGTAGCCCTTCGACCCCAGGAACAGCATCTGGCTGTCCCAGGCGTCGGCGGTCAGCGGCCAGCCGTGGCTGAAGACGACCGGCTGGCCGGTGCCCCAGTCCTTGTAATAGATCTCTGTTCCGTCCTGCGTGGTGATGGTCGCCATGTGCCTCTCTCCTCGTCTTGGCTTCGGGCCGGTGCCGCGCATGCCGCGCGCGCGCCGGGCGAGGGCCGCCTCTATGCCGGCGGCCAGCGCATCCGGCCGCAGCGGCTTGGTCAAAAAGCAGTCCACGCCGGCATCCTGCGCCCGCCGCCGTGTCATCTCGTCGGGGTAGGCGGTCATCAGGATCGTGGGCAGCGGGATTCCCTCCGCCGCCAGCCGGCGGTGCAGTTCCAACCCGGTCATGCCCGGCATCTGCACGTCCGCGATCAGGCAGGCGGCCTTCGCCGCGATGCCGGAGCGCAGGAACGTATCCGCATCCGAATAGGGCGCCACCGCGAAGCCCAGGGCCCGCACCAGCCCGGCGATCGCCGCGAGCGCCGACCCGTCGTCGTCGACGATCGCAATGACGCTGCCGGCCGTGTCCGCCTCCCCTCACCAACCCCGGCACGTCGCCGGCAGCACGGAGGATCGCCGTCGCGGCGGTATCGCCGCAATCAGACGATGGTATCGGCGAACCAATCCATGGACGGGGCGCGGACGGGCCGGATCAGGACTGGCCGGATCAGGACCGGCGATCCTCCGCCAGCCGGTCCACGATCCGCACAAGGTCCGGCAGGGTCTCCGCCTGCATCTTGCGCATCACCTGGGCGCGGTGCGCCTTCACGGTGATCTCGCTGAGGCCGAGGGCGGCGGCGATCTGCTTGTTCAGCCGCCCGGCGGCAACCATCAGCATGACCTCGCGCTCCCGCGGCGAGAGCGCGGCAACGCGTTCGGCCAGGACGGCGCGCGCCGCCGCCGCGGCCCGCCGTGCCGCATCGATGGCGAGCGCGCGGTGGACCGCGTCGAGAAGATCCTGGTCGCGGAACGGCTTGGCGAGGAACTCGACGGCGCCCGCCTTCATGGCGGCCACCGACATCGGGATGTCACCGTGACCGGTGATGAAGACGATCGGCCGCTCGTGGCCGTCGCGCGCCAGTTCGCGCTGGAACTCCAGTCCGCTGCGGCCGGGCAGCCGCACGTCGAGGATCAGGCAGCCGGGTTCGCCGCAGAGGCCGGCATCGACGAAGGCCTGGACCGAGGCGAAGGCGCGGGCGGCGAGGTCGACCGAGCGCATCAGGCCGAGCAGGGAGTCCCGAACGGAGGCGTCGTCGTCGACGATGAAGACCGTGGGAAGGACCTCGGGCGCCGCGCCGTCCATCACGCCCGCTCCGCACCGGCAGTCGGGAGCGTGGCGGGCAGGGTGAAGCGGAAAACGGCGCCGCGCGGCACGTTCTCGGTCACCCACAGGCGCCCGCCATGCGCCTCCACCACGGAACGGCAGAACATCAGGCCCAACCCCATGCCGTGCGCCTTCGTCGTGAAGAACGGTTCGAATATCCGCTCCCGCAGGGCCTGGTCCAGCCCCGTTCCGCCATCCTCCACCGAGACCAGGACGCTGCCCATGCCGTCGGCTTCGGAACGCACCAGCACCGCGCGCTCCGCGTCGGGCGCAGCGTCCACGGCCTGGAGGGCGTTGCAGAGGATGTTCGCGACGACGTGGCGAATCTGGACCGCGTCGCCGACGGCCGCGGGAAGGTTCGGGTCGAGAGCCGTCCGGAGGTCGACCCGAGCCAGCCTCGCATCCGCCCGGACCGCCGCCAGGGCATCGCCGATCACGACGTTCACGTCCAGCGGGCCGTGCTCGCGCCGATCCTCGCGGAAGAGGCTGCGAATGCTCTGCACGACCTCGCCCGCGCGGTGGCCGTCGGCGACGATGCGCCCCAGCGCGGCGCGCGCCTCCTCGATATCGGGCCGGCGCTTCTGCAGCCAGCGCAGGGCGGCGTCGGCATTGGTGACCATGCTGCCCAGGGGCTGGTTCACCTCGTGCGCGATGGCGGCCGACAACGCCTCCATCGTCGCCAGCCGCCCCTCGCGCTCGCGCCGCTCGGTGGCGTGCGCGCGGGCGAGCTGCGCGTGCAGGGTCGTCGTCTCGGCGAGCAGCACCATCAGCACGATCGTCGCCGACACCAGCCCGAAGAAGCGGCCCGACCACCAACCGACGCTGAACCGGCTCGAACTCAGGAACGAGAGCAGCAGCAGCTCGACGAGGAAGGTCACCATGACCACGATCAGCCACAGGTCGAGCATCGACCGCCGCCGCAGCACCAGTAGCAGGAGCACGACGAGCGCCAGCGCCGTACCGGCGCGCGGCACCCAGATCCAGAGTTCGGCGGGCCGCCGGGCATCGCTCATGAACGGCGGAAGGTGCGCGTCGCCGGCAATGATCGCTGCGCACAGGAGCACCGAAGCAACTGTGACGGCCGCCGCCCAGGTGACCGCGACGCGCTCCGCGGGTGCCGCGAGCGCTCCGGGGCCGCGATCCTTCGACAGCACATAACCTAGGACGAAGATCGGGAAGCCGAGCCGGCGGGCGGCCGCGATCCACGCCGTCGACTGCATACCGTCGTTCAGCGCGCCGAGCGGCGGGAACACGCCCGGAAAGGTCAGGGCCCAGGGAATGACGGTGACCGCCGCGAACAGGTAGCCGAGTCCGAGCACCAGGATGGCCACCGATCGCTGGGCGGTGAACAGGACCAGCAGCAGGACGGCGGTGATCAGGTCGTTGATGAAGATGGCCGTGGCGTAGGACGGCAGCAAGGCCGCGCTGCCGGGCAGCGCCCCCTCGGCGAACGGGGCGGCCACCAGCAGGGCGACGATCAATCCGCCGACGACCAGGGCGGCGAGCCGCTCCTGCCGTGGGCTCGCGCGCGCTACCGACAGGAGCGGCAGCGTCTCTCCACCAGGATCCGTCGCCATTCGCCCGTCCCGATCCAGCGACGCGCCAGGGCGGTCAGTTTCCCGCCTTCGGCCCGTCGACCGGCGGCACCTCGTCACCCGCATTCTGGCGCCTCTCGGACAGCGGCGACAGCGTCGCCCCCTTCAGGAAGGTCACAGGTTTCGGGCCGCTGCCCCTGAAATCGTTGTCGATGAGCAGTATGTCCTTCCTGCCCTTCCCCATAAAGGCGGCCGCGCCGCCCTCAGACCGGACGGAATTCCCTCTAACGATCCAGTCCATCGCGTTCTCGCTTGAGAACTGCACGGGCGGACCGGATGGCGATCCTCCGTCGATGCTGTTGTCGACGTAGCTTCCGCCGGAGACGAAGGGATCGCCGATCACGCGAAATCCCATGCTGGCCCGGCTGCTGCTGTTGGCCCGAATGACCGGCATAGACAAGCTTCCACTCGAGGCCAACGCGATCGAAGACCCATACCCCTCCAGGATGTTCCCGGAGATCGTCAGGTTGCGCAAAGTCGTACCGCCGGCCCCGATATAGACCGCGTAGGAGCCGCCGTCCTGCGGATGAGAAACGACATTGTCTCGCACGGTGAGACGCTCATGCACCTGATCGGCACCGCGCATGGCGAACACGCCGATCCCCCGGTCCATCCTATGCGGCGTCCGTTCTGGATGATGATGTTTTCGGAGATCAAGATGTCGCGGGTCCCGCCCGGCGGGAGGAAAATCTGAATGCCCCTTGTCCCGTTCCCTTCCGTCACCGGCGAGTCGAACTCGATGGTTCCGCGACACGCTCACGGACGACATGGTCATCGTCGGGTCGGCGTAGCGTTCTGATGAGATTGTCGTGGATCTGGACGCGGACGGTCCGCTCGTAACGCGGTGCGTCGGACGTCCCGGACATGGCCATCGTAATCGCGTTGTCATTTATGAAGTTCAGGACGTTGCGCGAAATCCAGAGGTCCTCGCCGCCGCCGCCGACCTTTATGCGGATGCCGCTGTCAAAGTCGTTGCCTTCGACCCATGCGCTCTTGGCAGCATCGATGAAGATCAGCCGCTGCTTAACTCGGTCATCACCCGGATATGCCGTGTCAAAGAAGCCGCATTCGCTTATCCTTATTCTCTTCAGAAGGTTTCCGGGGCTCATGTTGAGAGCTATAGGACCGCCCACCGAGGCCGCGCATGGAGACGCCCCCTCTCAACTGCAGTGGGGCATCGATCTCGTAGCTGCCCGCCCTGTCGAACGACAGGACGGAGTCACCTGCACCTTGCGCCACCGCATCGATCGCCTTCTGTAGAGCTTCCCGGTTCACCGCCGCCGGGACACCGGGCATCGCGCCGAACCAGGAGGCGTTCACGGTCCCCTCCGCCTGCCACCGCCGCCAGCGCCGCGCGGCGGCATCGACGAAGACGAGGCCGCCATCGTCCCGGGTGACCGTGTCCCGCGTATCAACGAAGAAGCGGCCGCCGCCGCCATCAAACGGTGCGTGCCAGCCGAGGAGATCGACCATGTCGACGTCCGGGTCGGCAAACGCCCGGAGATCAGCCACGCGCTCCAGGAGGACGGCCACCGGACGCTTCGCGGGACGGCTAGCCGACGAGCCCGACGCGCCGCCATCGGCTCCGCCGCCCGCGGGCGCAGCCAGCGTGTCGGTGCGCGCGGCACCGACCGAGACGGCGAGGGTCGTCACCAGGGCGATCGCCAGGGTCTTCGGACTGCTCACCTCAACTCTCCATCCATGCGCACCGCCGCGCCACGAGGCGGCCCCGAAACCGCAGCGATCATCGTGTCGGACTATGCCTATGATGGGGCACAATCCGGAGACAAAAACCAATCCACCATGCGGTGTCCGGAAGGGGAGGGTGCGGAATGAACACAGACCAGAAGAAGGTCGCCGTCGTGATCGGGGCGACGTCGAAGTGGCAGGCGGACGGGCGGAACACGCGGCTGGCGCACGGACGTGCCGTCGACGACGCGGACCTGCCGGTCGGCGTGCGCTGGGGCATCGGCGGGGCGGTGGCGCAGAAGTTCGCGCGCGAGGGGTTCTTCGTCGTGCTGACGACGCGCACCGCCGCCAACGCCGCCGGCCTGGAGCGCGCGATCCTGGACCAGGGCGGCGCCTGCATGACGGTCGAACTCGACCTGGTGTCGGAAGCGTCGATCGCGGCGGCCTTCGGGAAGATCCGCAGCGAGGCGGGCGATCCGCACGTGCTGGTCTACAATGCGGGCTATCTGGAAGGCCGCGACCTGCCGCCGGAGAAGGAACTTCTCGAACACATCCCGGTCGAGATGTTCGACACCGCCCAGCATGTCGCCAGCCGCGGACCGTTTCTCGTCGCCAAGGAGGTCCTGCCGGCGATGCGCGAACGGGGTGCCGGCTCCTTCTTCTTCACCAACAATGCGAGCTCGCTGCGCGGGCGCAAGCGAATGACGGGACAGTCGCTCTACTATCCCCGGGTGATGATGCGCACCCTGGCCCAGGTGCTGACCGAGGAATATTCCGAGCACGGCGTGCACGTGGCGAACATCGTCGTCGACGGCCTGATCGACTCGCCCGGCACGCGGGCGCTGCCCAAGGCGCAGAGCAACCCCGAGATCGTGATGAACCCGGTCAGCATCGCGGACGCCTTCTGGTACCTGCACACCCAGGACCGGTCGTGCTGGACGCACGAACTGCAGCTCACGCCCTTTTCGACCAAGCCGAGCTACTGACCCTTCGCCGCCGGCGCACGCGCCGGCGGCTTGCGCGCGGGCGCGGCGCGTGGATTGATCCCGGGCTGCGCGCCCGGTCCCTTCCGACCCGACGCGCCTGCGATCGGGGGACGTCGGGACAGATGGACACATACGACTATATCGTCGTCGGGGCGGGTTCGGCCGGAGCGGTGGTGGCGAACAGGCTGTCGGCGGACCCGCGCAACAGGGTGCTGCTGCTCGAGGCCGGGCCCGCGAGCCACCCCTGGTCGCACATCCCCGTCGGCTACGCCAAGCTGGTGAACAATCCGGCGGCGAACTGGCTCTACAGCTCGGAGCCCGAGGCGGGAACCGGCAGCCGGCGCCTGCCGGTGCCGCGCGGGCGCATCCTCGGCGGATCCAGCGCCATCAACGGCCTCGCCTTCGTGCGCGGCCAAGCCCAGGACTTCGACGGCTGGGCGCAGATGGGCATCCAGGGCTGGAGCTATGCGGACGTCCTGCCCTTCTTCAAGCGAATGGAGCGCTACGAGGGCGATGGCGACGACGCGTTCCGCGGGCGCGACGGGCCGTTGCGCGTGACCAACCCGGCGCCGCGCGAACCGCTCTACGCCGCCCTGATCGAGGCCGCGGGCCAGATCGGCATCGTCCACAACCCGGACTATAACGGCGCCGTCCAGGACGGCATCGCGATGAGCCAGGCGACGATCGCGGCCCGCCGGCGCATGAGCACGGCGCGCTGCTATCTGGATCCGGCCCGCCGGCGGCCGAACCTGCGCATCGAGACGGGGGCGCTCGGCCAGGCGCTGATCCTGGAGGGGAGCCGCTGCGTCGGCGTCCGCTACACCGTGGGGGACCGGTCCGAGGAGGCGCGCGCCGGCCGCGAGGTCGTCGTCAGCGCGGGCGCGATCAATTCGCCGCAGCTGCTGGAACTGTCCGGAATCGGCCAGGGCGACCGGCTGCGCGGCCTGGGCATCGAGGTGCGGCACGCGCTGCCCGGCGTCGGCGAGAATCTGCGCGACCACTACGCGCCACGCACCCGTTGGGCCGTCGGCAGGAAGGGCGTCACCTTCAACGACACCGGCCGCGGCCTGGGCCTCGTCGGGCAGGCACTGCGCTATGCCCTCTACGGCCAGGGCATGCTCTGCATGGTGGCGGCCCCGCTGCGCGCCTTCGTGCGCTCACGCGAGGGACTGGAGGCGCCGGACGTGCTGCTGGGCTGGGTCCCGATGCTGACCGAGGCCGGGCCGAAGGGCCCGCGCATCTCCCGCCAGTCCGGCATGACCTGCTACGCGCACGCCATGCGGCCGGAGAGCAAGGGCCATGTCCACATCGTCTCGGCCGACCCGCGCAAAGCCCCGGCGATCACCTTCAACTTCCTGTCGTCACCGGCCGACGCCGACCTGACCGTCCGGGCGATCCGCATCGCGCGCAGCGTGATGACCGCCCCGGCCCTCGCCCCGCTGCAGATCACCGAACTGGCGCCGGGCCCGTTGAACAGCGACGACGAGATCCTGGACTGGGCGCGGCGCGTCGGCGAGACGACCTATCACCCGACCGGAACCTGCCGGATGGGCAGCGACGCGCTGGCGGTCGTAGACGCGCGCCTGCGGGTTCACGGCATCGCCGGACTGCGCGTCGCCGACGCATCGATCATGCCGACCCTGACGTCGGGCAACACCAACGCCCCGTCGATCATGATCGGCGAGAAGGCGGCCGACATGGTGCTGACGGACGCCGCCTGAGCCGGAACGGAAAGGGCCGGCCAACCGGCCGGCCCCCTGTTCCGTACGCTTCGGCGCGCCTTACTCCGCGGCCTGCGCCATCGGCGGCGGCTCGATTTCCGCCAGGATCTTCGGCGGCGACATCGGCAGGCTGTAGAAGCGGTGGCCCAGCGCGTCGTAGACGGCGTTCGCGACGGCCGAGAGCACCGGCACGAGCGGCACCTCGCCGACGCCGCGCACGCCCTGCGGATGCTTCGGGTTCGGGATCTCGAGCATGACCGCGTCGAGCATCGGCAGGTCCGAGCAGACCGGCATCCGGTAGTCGAGGAAGCCCGGGTTATCGACCTTGCCGTTCTTGTCGTAGATGTACTCCTCGCTCAGCGCCCAGCCGATGCCCTGGGCGACGCCGCCCTGGATCTGGCCCTCGACGTAGCTGGGGTGGATCGCCCGGCCGACGTCCTGGAAGGCGGTGTAGCGCACGACCCGCACCGTGCCGACCTCGGGGTCGACCTCGACGTCGCAGATGTGCGTGCCGAAGCCGCCTTCCGCACCCGTCGTGTTGAGCTGGGCGCCGGCGCCGATCGGGCCGCCGGTGGCGTTCGCCTTGGCGGCGATCTCCGGCAGGGTCAGCGGCGGGAACTTGCCGGCATTGTCGCTGACCGGGCGTGCCTCGCCGTCCTCCCAGACGACCGCTTCCGGATCGATCTTCCAGATCTTCGCCGCCCGCTCGCGCAGCTGGGTGATGACCTTCTCGGTCGACTGCGTCACCACGATCGCCGAGGCGAAGGTGACACGGCTGCCGCCGGTCAGGTTGCTGAAGCCGACGGTGCTGGTGTCGCCGATCAGGACCGAGACCTTGCGGTAGTCGATGCCGAGCAGTTCGGCCGCGATGTTGGCGGTCGAGGCGCGCGAGCCGCCGACGTCCGGGTGGCCGGTGATGACGATGACCGTGCCGTCCTCGGCGATGTTGACCTGGGCGCTCGACTCGCCGCCGGCATTGAACCAGTAGCCGCTGGCGACGCCGCGTCCCTGGTTCGGGCCGAGCGGCGCCTTGTAGTGCGGGTGCTCCATCGCCGCCTTGATCGTCTCGACATAGCCGATGCGCGGAAAGGTCGGGCCGTAGGCCGCCTTCGTGCCCTGCTTGGCGGCGTTCTTGAGACGCAGTTCGAGCGGATCGATCTTCAGCGCCTCGGCCAGCTCGTCCAGCACGCACTCGGCCGCATAGGCGCCGATCGGCGCGCCGGGCGCGCGGTAGGCCGCGACCTTCGAGCGGTTGGAGACGACGTCGTAGCCCAGCGCGTGGACGTTGGGGATGTCGTAGGGCGTGAAGGCGCAGCCGGCGGCGCCGCGGATCGGCGAGCCCGGGAAGGCGCCGGCCTGGAGGTAGAAGGTGCCCTGGGCGGCAACGATCCGGCCGTCCTTCGTGGCACCCATCTTGACCGTGCTGTAGGCGCCTGAGGTCGGGCCGGAGGCGCGGAACACGTCCTCGCGCGACATGGTCATCTTCACCGGGCGGCCCGACTTGCGGGCCAGGATCAGGGCCACCGGCTCCAGATAGATGATCGTCTTGCCGCCGAAGCCGCCGCCGATCTCCGCCGGGATGGCGCGGATGTCGCTCTGCGGCAGGCCGGTCAGGTAGGCGCACATGGCGCGCACCATGAACTGGCCCTGGCTCGAACTCCAGATCGTCGCCTTGCCGTCGGGCGACACGCTGACGAGGCAGGCGTGCGGCTCGATATAGCCCTGATGCACCGGTGCGGTGTGGAAGCTCCGCTCGATGATGACGTCGGCTTCGGCGAAGCCGGCATCGATGTCGCCGAGCTTATGCTCCAGCGTGCCAGCGATGTTCGACGGCTTGCCCTCGAACTGCAGGAAGTCGTGCAGGATCGGCGCGTCGGGCTTCATCGCCTCCTGGACGTCGATCACCCAGGGCAGCACCTCGTAGTCGACCTCGATCAGTTCGAGCGCGCGGGCGGCGATGCTCTCGGTCGTGGCGGCGACGGCCGCGATCGGGTGGCCGGCGAACAGCGCCTTGTCGCGCGCCATCACGTTGCGCGCCATCCAGCGCATATCCTGGATGCCCAGCATCACGGACTTGTCGACCGGGAAATCGACGATGTCCTGGCCGGTCATGACCGCCTTGACGCCCGGCAGCGCCGCCGCCTTGGACGTGTCGATCGACTTGATGCGGGCATGCGGATGCGGGCTGCGCAGGATCTTGCCCCAGATCATGCCCGGCATCGTGCTGTCGGCGGCGTAGGCGGCGCGGCCGGTCACCTTGTCCGCGCCGTCCGGGCGGATGGTGCGCTTGCCGATCCACTTGTTGTCCTGGCTGGTCATGCAGTGCCTCCCCTCATGTCCGCAGCCGGATCCAGGCCGTGCGGACAAACGTGTCGTAGCGTGACGAGTCGGCGCGGCAATTCACGTCCAGGCCGGCCGAACAGGATGCCCAGAGGCTACGTCGATAGACGGGATCAGAACAGCCCCCTTCGCACAGGCGTAGCGAAGGGGGCAAAGGCCGAGAACGATAGCGTGGCCGCCCGCTGCCTACGATCCCGACGCGATGCGCAGGATCGTGCTGCCGCTGCCCCAGCCACGGGATTCGGTTACGGCGTAGACGGCGCCGTCCGGCCCGACCTTCACGTCGCGGATCCGGGCGTCGAGGGGGACCCGCTCCTCCGCGGCGACGCGGTCGCCGTCGAGGTGGAGGATCACGAGGCCCTGACTGACGAGGCCGCCGATGAGCAGGGCGCCCTTCCACTCGGGTATGGCGTCGGCGGTGTAGAGGGCCATGCCCGAGGGGGCGATGACCGGATCCCAGTAGTAGATGGGCTGCTCCATCCCCTCCTTCGCGGTGATCCCCTGGCCGACGGGCCGGCCGCCATAGGTGAGGCCGTAGGTGATGACCGGCCAGCCGTAGTTCTTGCCGGCTTCCGGGCGGTTCAGTTCGTCGCCGCCCTTCGGTCCGTGCTCGACGAGCCAGAGCCGCCCGTCGGCGTCGACCACGGCGGACTGCACGTTGCGGTGGCCGTAGGACCAGATCGCCGGCTGCGCCGAATCGGCGAAGGGATTGCCGTCCGGGATCGAGCCGTCCTGGTTGATCCGGAACACCTTGCCGAGGCCGGACGACAGGTCCTGTGCCTGGTCGCGGATCGGCGTGTCCGAGCGCTCGCCGACAGTCACGAAGAGGCGGCCCTGCCGGTCGAAGGCGAGACGCGAGCCGAAATGCTTGTCGCCGTCATAGGCGGGTGTCTGGCGGAAGATCACCCGCACGTCCTGCAGGGTGCCCGAGTTGCCCTCCATCGCGAGGCGCGCCCGCGCCACGCTGGTGCCGTTGCCGCCGCCGTCGCGCGGCTCGGCGTAGGAGAAGAAGATGGTGCCGCTCTCGGCGAAGTCGGGCGCCAGAGCCACGTCGAGCAGGCCGCCCTGGCCGTCCGCGTCGACCTTCGGCACGCCCGCGATGGCCTCACCGGCCGCGCCGTCGCGGGCGACGATGTGCATGTCCCCCGCCTTCGCCGTGACCAGCATGCGCCCGTCCGGCAGGAACTCCATCGCCCAGAGCCGCGGCAGGTCGTCGGCCACCGTCTGCGTGGTGACCTTCGCCGGCCGGGCCGGCTGCGGCGCGCGCGTCTGGTTCTCGAAGGCCGGCTGCTGACCGGGCGCGTTGGGCGGCGCCGTCACGACCGACGGGCGGCTGCCGGCCTGGGACGTCTGGGCGAAGGCCGGCGCCGCCGCCAGCATCGTCGTCACGAGCAGGGGAAGAACGAACTGTCGCACGGGAAATCTCCAGGAGATTGAGAGGCGGCCCCAGCCGATCGGTCATGGTTGGGAGACCTGGAGCGCGGGTGCCGAGTCTCAACCCTCGCCCTGCGCCGGGAGGCCGCCCCCGTTCCCACCGCCGCTCCTTTTGTCCGGATCTGGCGCCGCCCCCCCAAGGCGCTGTACCCTCACCGGCAGACAAGAAGTAGAGATAGCGAGGGAGCGGATGCAGTTCGCGTTCACCGACGAGCAGGTCGAGTTCCGGTCGATCCTGCGCCGATTCCTAGAGGCCAAGTCGCCGCCGACGGCGGTGCGCCGCCTGATGGAAACCGAGGACGGCTACGACAGGGCGGTCTGGCAGCAGTTGAGCGGCGAGCTGGGCCTGGCAGGGGTGCACATCCCCGAGGAATATGGCGGCCAGGGCTTCGGCTTCGTCGAACTCTGCATCGCGCTGGAGGAGATGGGCCGGTCGCTGCTGTGTGCGCCGTTCTTCTCGACGGTGGCGCTGGCCGCGACGGCGATCCTCAACGGTGCCACCGAGGACGACAAGCGCCGGCTCCTGCCGAAGATCGCCGCGGGCGAGACGCTCGCCGCCCTCGCCTTCACCGAGGACGACGGGCGCTGGGACCTGGGCGCCACGCAGACGACGGCGACGGTCGCGAACGGCGGCTACCGGCTGGACGGGGTGAAGTCCTTCGTGGTCGACGGGCACGTCGCGGACCTGATCGTCGTGCTGGCGCGGGCGCCGGGATCGCGGGGGACCGACGGCCTGTCGCTGTTCGCCGTGGCGGGCGACGCGCCGGGCCTGGAACGCCGGGCCCTGAAGGTGATGGATCCGACGCGCAAGCAGGCGCGGCTGACGTTCAAGTCGGTGCCGGCCACGCTGATCGGCACCGAGGGCGGTGCGGCGGCTGGCTTCGCCAAGACCCTCGACCAAGCGGCCGCGTGCCTCGCCAACGAGATGGCGGGCGGCACCGGACGCCTGCTCGAAATGTCGATGGACTACGCCCAGATGCGCGTGCAGTTCGGCCGCCAGATCGGCTCGTTCCAGTCGCTGAAGCACAAGGCGGCGGACATGCTGATGGAGGCCGAGATGGCGAAGTCGGCGGCCTATTACGCCGCGTCGGCCGCGGCCGAGAACAGCGCCGACTTTCCGGCGGTCGCCTCGCTCGCCAAGGCCTGCGCCGCCGAGACCTACATGCAGACCGCCGTGCACACGATCCAGATCCACGGCGGCATCGGCTTCACCTGGGACCAGGACTGCCATCTCTGGTTCAAGCGCGCGAAATCGTCCGAGGTGGTGCTGGGCGATCCCGCCTATCACCGCGAACTGATGATGCAGCGCTGGCAGGCCTGAGGAGGCACGAACGATGAGCGAAACGACCGCAGACACCGTCCGCGCCGAGGTCCGCAGCTGGCTGGAGGCCAACTGGGACCCGAACCTCGGCCTCGTCGAATGGCGCAACCGGCTGATCGATTCCGGCTGGGGCGCCCCGACATGGCCGACCGAGTGGTACGGCAAGGGCTACCCGGATTCCATCGGCCGCGTCGTCGACGAGGAATTCGAGCGCATCGGCGCCGTGACGGTGGCGCGCACGGGCATCCGCAATCTGGCCGCGGCGACCCTGCTGGCGCACGGCACGCAGATGCAGAAGGAGAAGTTCCTGCGCCGGATCCTGACCGGCGAGGACACCTGGTGCCAGCTCTTCAGCGAGCCCGGCAGCGGCTCCGACCTCGCCGGCGCCACGACCCGCGCCGACTTCCAGGGCAACAAGTGGGTGATCAACGGCCAGAAGGTCTGGACGACGAGCGCGCACCACGCCCAATACGGCCTGCTGCTCGCCCGCACCGACTGGGACGCGGTGAAGCACAAGGGCCTGAGCTTCTTCGTGCTCGACATCGAGCAGCCGGGCGTCTCGGTGCAGCCGCTGCGCCAGATGAACGGCCACGCCTCGTTCAACCAGGTGTTCTTCACCAACGCCGAGATCGCCCCGGAATTCATCGTCGGCGAGCCCGGGGAGGGTTGGAAGATCGCGACCACCACGCTGATGCACGAGCGCCGCGGCGCCGACGGTCTGCGCCGCGCCGCCATGGCCTCCAAGCGGCCGGAACGCTGCTACGCGGAAGAGGCCGAGGAGATCGCGCACCAGCTGGAGCCCTACAAGTGGTACCCGCAGCGCATGGGCCGGGTCGACCTGGTGATGCAAAGGGCGCGCGAGACCGGGAAGATCGACGATCCCGTCGTGCGCCAGGAGATCGCCCGGCTGCTGACCCTGGCGAAGACCGCCGAGTGGACGGCGCTGCGCTCCCGCGCGGCACAGGCGCAGGGCCGGCCGCAGGGGCCGGAGGGCTCGCTCGGCAAGCTCGCCGCCAGCGTCGTGGCGCGCAAGGCGAACCAGGTGCACACGATGATCTCCGGGGCGGACGCCATGCTGACCGGCGAGGACAGCCCGATGGGCGGCGTCATCGCCGAGATCCTGGTCTCGACGCCCGCCATCTCGATTGCCGGCGGCACCGACGAGATCCAGCGCAACATCATTTCCGAACGCATCCTGAAGCTGCCGAAAGAGCCGCGCACGGATGCCGACCGCCCGTTCCGCGAGGTGCCGCGCAACGTCGTGACGTGACGCGGCCTCCCGCGTCCGGCAACGGGCGCGGGCCGATCCGCCGAACAGAAGGAAACGCAGGAGTTGGCAGGACATGGCCACGGCGCTTGAAACGAAACCCGACGCTCGCGCGGCGCCGGCGCTCGACCACGACGTCATCGTCATCGGTGCCGGCATCTCCGGCATGTACCAGCTGCACAAGCTGCGCGGACTGGGCCTCAAGGTCCGGGTGTTCGAGGCCGGCACCGGCGTCGGCGGCACCTGGTACTGGAACCGCTATCCCGGCGCGCGCTTCGACTCCGAGAGCTATTCCTACGGCTATTCCTTTTCGCAGGAGCTGCTCGACGAGTGGGACTGGACCGAACACTTCGCGCCGCAGCCGGAGACCGAGAAGTATCTGAACCACGTCGCGGACAAGTTCGATCTGCGTCGCGACATCCAGTTCCGGGCGCGCGTCGCCTCGGCGGTCTACGACGAGCGCGGCCGATCCTGGACGGTTACGCTGGAGGACGGCAGCCGGCACACCTGCCGCTTCCTGGTGACCGCCGTCGGCCCCCTGTCGGCGCCGACATTCCCGCGGATCGAGGGACGCGACAGCTTCCGCGGCGAGGCCTATCACACCGGCCTCTGGCCGAAGGAGCCGGTCAGCTTCGAGGGCAAGCGGGTCGCGGTGATCGGCACCGGTGCCACCGGCGTGCAGGCGATTCAGGAGATCGCCAAGACGGCCAAGCACCTGACGGTGTTCCAGCGCCGGCCGAACTGGTGCACGCCGCTGCACAACGGGCCGATCACGCCGGAGGAGATGAAGGAGATCCGCGCCGGCTATCCCGACATCTTCCGCCGCTGCCGCGAGACGGCGGCCTGCTTCGTCCACACGATCGACCCGCGCGGCACCTTCGAGGTGACGCCGGAGGAGCGCGAGGCCTTCTGGGAGGAGCTCTATGCCGGGCGCGGCTTCGGCATCTGGCAGGGCAATTTCCGCGACATGCTGGTCGATCGCGAGGCGAACCGGCTGGCCTCCGACTTCGTCGCGAAGAAGATCCGGCAGCGGGTGAAGGATCCGGCGGTCGCGGAGAAGCTGATCCCGAAGGACCACGGCTTCGGCACCCGGCGCGTCCCGCAGGAGACCCACTATTACGAGGTCTACAACCAGCCCAACGTCGAACTGGTCAGCATCCTGGACACGCCGATCGAGCGGATCACGCCGACCGGCGTGGAGACGAGCGACCGGACCTTCGAATTCGACCTGATCGTCTACGCCACCGGCTTCGACGCCATTACCGGCAGCCTGGACCGGATCGACATCCGCGGCACCGGCGGGCAGAAGCTGAAGGAGAAGTGGCGCGGCGCGCTGACCACCTTCGTCGGCGTGATGGTCGACGGCTTTCCCAACATGTTCATGGTGGTGGGCCCGCACACGGCGCTCGGCAACATCCCGCGCAGCATTGAATACAATGTCGAATGGATCAGCGATCTGCTCGAATACATGCAAAGGCGCGGACTGACCTACGCCGATGCACGGCCCGAGGCCGTCGAGCGGTGGACCGCCTTCGTCGTCGAGAAGGGCGAGGGCCTGCTGTCGAACGAGGTCGATTCCTGGATGACCGGCGTCAACCAGAACGTCGAGGGCAAGCAGACGCGGATCATCGCCCGCTACAGCGGCACCGCGCCCGACTACAGGCGCTGGTGCGACGAGGTCGCCGAAGGCGGGTATCGCGAACTGGTCTTCGACTGACGGGACCTTCGGGCACGACGGCGTCGGGCGGCACGGGGCTTGCTTAACCGGCTGTGCCGGTCCGGCCCCGAGCCGGGACGCACGCGTTAGAGTCACAGCCGGGATGATGCCGTCATGCCAGCCTATTCGCTCGGAATCGACATCGGCGGCACTTTCACCGACATCGTCGCCTACGACCACGCGTCGGGGCGATCGCTCACCCACAAGGAGCTGACGACGCCGGACGACCCGGCGAAGGGCGTCATCAGCGGCATCGTCCGGCTGTTCGACCGCGAGGGCCTCGCCTACCGGGACGTCAGCCGCGTCGTGCACGCGACCACGCTGTTCGCCAACGCGCTGATCGAGCGCAAGGGCGCGGCAACGGGCCTGATCACCACCGAGGGCTTCCGAGACGTCCTGGAGATCGGGCGCGAGCGTAAATACGAGCTCTACGACATCTTCATCGAGATGCCGAAACCGCTGGTGCGGCGCGGCCTGCGGATGGAGGTCGCCGAGCGGATGGCGCCGGACGGCACGCCGGAGATCCCGCTCGACGAGACGGGTCTGGTCCGGCAGGCACAGGCGCTGGTCGACGCCGGCGTGGTGTCCGTCGCCGTGATGTTCCTGCACGCCTATGCCAACCCGGCGCACGAGCGCGCCGCGCAGGCGATCCTGCGCGAGCGCTTTCCCGACCTCTTCGTGTCGATCTCGTCGGAGATCGCGCCGGAGATCCGCGAGTTCGAGCGCGCCTCGACGACCGTGGCGAACGCCTACATCAAACCGATCGCCGACCGCTATCTGGACAATCTGGGCCGCGAGATCGCCGCACTCGGCATCGGCGCGCCACTGTTCATGATGCTGTCGAACGGCGGCCTGACCCATGTCCGCGAGGCGAAGCGCACGCCGATCCAGCTGCTGGAATCCGGCCCGGCGGCCGGCGCGCTCGCCGGCGCCTTCTTCGGCGACCGCAGCGCCGCCAAGTCGGTGCTGGCCTTCGACATGGGCGGCACGACGGCGAAGCTGAGCGTCGTCGACGACGGCGAGCCGCTGATCGGCTACAGCTTCGAGGCGGCACGCGAGAAGCGCTTCATCGAGGGCAGCGGCCTGCCGATCAACATCTCGACGATCGAACTGATCGAGATCGGCGCCGGCGGCGGCTCCATCGCCCATCTCGACAGCCTGGGCCTGCTGAAGGTCGGTCCGCAGAGCGCGGGCTCGCAGCCGGGGCCGGCCTGCTACGGCCGCGGCGGCAGCGAACCGACGGTGACCGACGCCAACCTGCTGCTGGGCTATCTCAACCCCGACTTCTTCGCCGGCGGCACCATCGCGATCAGCGCGGAGGCGGCGAGCGGTGCCATGCAGAAGATCGGCGCGGCGACGGACATGTCGCCCGTCGGCGTCGCCTGGGGCATCCACAACGTCGTCAACGAGAGCATGGCGAGTGCGGCGCGCGTGCACATCGCCGAGCGCGGCAAGGACCCGCGGCGCTATGCGCTGCTGACCACCGGCGGCGGCGGTCCGCTGCACGGCTGCGAGGTCGCCCGCAAGCTGGGCATCAAGCGGATCGTCTGCCCGCCGGGCGCCGGCGTCGCCTCGGCGCTCGGCCTGCTGGTCGCGCCGGCGCGCGTCGACCGGGTGTCGACCATCGCGGCTCCGCTGGCGACCATGGATTGGCCGGCGTTCGAGGCGGCCTACGCGACACTGGAGGCCGACGCGCTGTCGGTGATCCGCGACACCGGCATCGACCCGGAGACGGCGGAGGTCACGCGCCTCGCCGACCTGCGCTATATCGGCCAGGGCTTCGAACTGGTGACGGCGCTGCCGCCCGGCCCCTACGGCCCCGGCGCGCTGGCCGGCATCATGGCGGCGTTCGAGGCGGCCTACCGCGCGGTGTTCTCGCGCACGCCGCCCGGATCGGTCGAGGTGGTCAACATCCGCGTCTCGGCACGCGCACCCGCCGGCGGCGCCGACCTGCAGGTGCGGGCACCCGACGGCGCCACCCCGGCGGACGCGCTGAAGACCTCGCGGCCCGTCTATTTCGGCCTCGCGGGCGACTTCGTCGCGACGCCGGTCTACGACCGCCGCCTGCTGGGTGCGGGCAGCGACATCGCCGGGCCCGCCGTCATCGAGGAACCGGAATCGACCCTGATCGTGCCGCCGGACGGGCGGCTGGTCGTCGAGAATTCGGGCAATCTCGTCGTCACGCTGGGCTGAGGGGCGCGCCATGGACCGCACGCCGCTCGACCCCGCCACCCTGGAAGTCGTCTGGACGCGGCTGATCTCCGCCGTCGACGAGGCCGCGGCGGCCCTGGTGCGCACCGCCTTCTCCACCGTCGTGCGTGAATCCTACGACTTCTCCTGCGTCATCACCGACGTCGAGGGCCGGTCGATCGCCCAGGCGACCGAGAGCATCCCCGTGTTCATCGGCACGCTGCCACGCACCGTGCGCCACATGCTGCAGGCGTTCCCGCCGGAGACGCTGTCGCCCGGCGACGTGCTGATCACCAACGACGCCTGGATGGGCACCGGCCACCTGCCCGACGTCAACGTCGCCAAGCCGATCTTCGTCGGCGGCCGCCCGGTCGCCTTCGCCGCCAGCACGGCGCACGCGCCGGACATCGGCGGCCGGTCCGGCCAGAACTACATCCGCGACATCTTCGAGGAAGGCCTGCAGATCCCGATCATGAAACTGATCGATCGCGGCGAGGTCGACGAGACCATCGTCGCCGTCATACGCGCCAACGTCCGCGCCGCGGACGACGTGCTCGGCGATCTCTGGGCGCAGGTGACGGCACTCGACGTGGTCGAACGGCGCCTGACCGTGCTGATGCAGGAATACGAGCTGACCGAGCTCGGCCCGCTGGCCGAGGAGATCCAGGGCCGGTCGGAGGCGGCGATGCGCCGCGCCATCGCCGCCCTGCCGAACGGCACCTACCGGCACAGCCTGACGACGGACGGCGCGCTCGAGCCGGTGCGGATCGAGACCGCGGTGACGATCACCGACGACGAGATGATCATCGATTTCGAGGGCTCGTCGGCGCAGATCGACGGCGCGGCGATCAACGTCCCCTTCTGCTACAGCTACGCCTTCACGGTCTATGCGGCGAAGTGCATCCTCTCCCCCGACATCCCGAACAACGAGGGCGCCTTCCTGCCCATCGTCGTGAAGGCGCCGGCGGGCAGCATCGTCAACAGCCAGTTCCCGACCTCGGGCGGGTCGCGCAACCAGGTCGGCCACTTCCTGCCGGTCGGCGTGTTCGGCGCGCTGGCCCACGTCGTGCCGGACCGGGTGATGGGCGCCAGCGGCTCGCCGCTGTGGAGCATCAAGCAGTCCGGCGTGACCGAGGACGGCCGTCCCTATGCCAACCTCTTCTTCTTCAACGGCGGCATGGGCGCCAGCCACCGGCGCGACGGCGAGAACTGCCTGTCCTGGCCGAGCAACGTCTCCAACTCGCCGGTCGAGATGATCGAGCGCCAGGCGCCGATGCGCGTGACCAGGAAGCGTCTGCGCGAGGGGTCCGGCGGCGCCGGAACGCATCGCGGCGGGCTGGGCCAGGAGATCGTCTTTGAGGTCCTGTCGCCGACCCCCATCGTCGTGACGTTCGGCGCCGACCGGACGCGGGTCGCGGCCGAAGGGGTGGCCGGCGGCGCACCCGGCGCGCTGGGCGCCACGCTGATCAACGGCAAGGCCGTCGACGCGAAGGAGACCTACACGGTCCACCGCGGCGACACGGTCTCGCTGCTCACGCCGGGAGCCGGCGGCTTCGGCCCACCCGAGCGGCGGGCGCCGGACGCCGTGCTGGCGGACTCTCTCGAAGGCTATGCGGGAGCCGGGGAATGAGCGCGCGCGTGGACGATACGGCCGCCGGTTCCTTCGACGCGGGGCCCTTCGACGCCGCCACCCTGCAGATCCTGTGGGGCCGGCTGATCTCGGCGGTCGACGAGGCGTCGGCCGCCCTCGTCCGCACCGCCTTCTCGTCGGTGGTGCGCGAATCCTACGACTTCGCCTGCGTCGTCACCGACGCCCGCGGCCACCTCGTCGCTCAGGCGACGCAGAGCATTCCGTCCTTCATCGGCACGCTGCCGCGCACCGTCCGCTGGTTCCAGGAACTCTATCCGGCCGAGAAACTGACGCCCGGCGACGTGCTGATCAGCAACGACCCCTGGCACGGCACCGGGCACCTGCCCGACATCAACGTCGTGAAGCCGATCTTCCTGGGCGAGCGGCTGATCGGGTTTGCCGCGAGCACGGCGCACGCCCCGGACATCGGCGGCCGTACCGGCTCGCTGGAGATGCGCGACATCTACGAGGAGGGATTCCAGATCCCGCCGATGAAGCTCATCACCGGCGGCAAGGTGAACCAGAGCCTGGTCTCCCTGCTGCGCGCCAACGTGCGCGCACCCGACGACGTGGTGGGCGACCTGTGGGCGCAGATCACCGGCCTGGACATCATCGAGCAGCGCACCCTGTCGCTGATGGAGGAGTACGGCTTCGCCGAACTGACCGCGCTCGCCGACGAGATCCACGACCGGTCGGAGGCGGCGATGCGCGCCGCCATCGCCAACGCGCCGCGGGGCACCTGGCGCTATGCCGTCACCGCCGACGGCGGGCCCGTGCCGATCGAGATCCGGATCGCAGTCAGCTTCACCGGCGAAGAGGTGGTGATCGACTTCGAGGGATCGTCCGGCGAGGTGGCGGGCATGAACATGAACGCGGTCTACGCCTACACCTATGCCTACACCTCCTACGGCGTGAAATGCATCCTGGCGCCCGACCTGCCGAACAATGACGGCGTCTGGCGCCCGATCGTCATCAAGGCGCCGGAGGGCAGCGTCCTCAACCACCGCTTCCCTATCGCCGGCTACTCGCGCCACATGGTCGGCCACTATCTGCCCCTGTCCGTCCTGGCGGCCCTCGCCGAGGCGCTGCCCGACCGGGTGATGGCGCCGTCCGGCACGCCGGTCTGGAACGTCAAGGTCTCCGGCGTCGACGACGCCGGCCGCTCCTTCGCCTCGCTGCTGTTCTTCAACGGCGGCATGGGCGCCAACGCCAGGCGCGACGGGGAGAGCGTGCTAAGTTGGCCGAGCAACATCTCCGGCGTGCCGGTCGAGTATATGGAGCGCTCGACGCCCTGGCGGATCCGCTACAAGCGCTATGCCGAAGGCTCCGGCGGCGCCGGCGAACAGCGCGGCGGTCTGGGCCAGGAGCTGATGTTCGAGTCGCGCTCCGAGCGTCCGCTGAACCTGCACTTCTCCGCAGGCCGGTCGTCGATCGACCCCGAGGGGATCTGCGGCGGCGGCCCCGGCCGGCGCGGCGAACTGCGGATCAACGGCGCGGCACCGCTCGATCCGTCGAAGCCGTACCGGCTGCTCAACGGCGACACACTGTACCTGCGCACGCCCGGCGGCGGCGGCTTCGGCGATCCGGGGCGACGTGCGGCGGACCGCACGGAAGCCGACCGCACCGAGGGCTACACCGATAGCGGAGGAGCGGCGAACGGGACATAGACGCCGGTCACGGCGCACGAAGGAGGAGCCGCCCCCGACAATCACCGTACAGAGCGATGAGGGGGTCGAGTCGATGCCGAAGAAAATGTTGCGCGTGCTCGCGGCGGTCGCGGGCGTGCTGGCGCTGTCGGGCCAGGCCGTCACGCCGGCCGAGGCCAAGCCGAAGCAGGTGACGCTGTTCACCGGCCCGGTGAATACCAGCTTCTACATCATCGGCGGCTATATCGCGACGGCGCTCAACCGCGAGGGCGTGCCCGCCAACAGCGAACTCGGCGCCGCCCTGACCAACATCATGAAGGTCGCGGCGGGCGACGGCGAGATCGGCTTCACCTTCGCCGCGGCGGCAGGCATGGCCTACAACGGCGAGGCGCCGTTCCCCCAGAAAGTGAGCGGCTTCAAGGCGCTGATGACGTTCCAGCGCAACGGCACGCACGTGGTCGTCTCGGAGGCGAGCGGCGTGAAGACCGCAGCCGATCTGAAGGGCAAGAAATTCTCCGCCCAGGCCGTCGGCAACATGTCGCAGACCGCCTTCAAGCATTTCCTCGAGGGGCACGGCCTGAAGGAGAGCGACATCGACCTCGCCGTCGGCGGACAGCAGTTCGGCGCCGACGGCACGAAGGACCGGCGCTTCGTCGGCTTCGCCGCGATGAGCGCCTATCCGGGGCCGGTCTTCCTGGATGTCGCGACGTCCGTGCCGGTGCGCTTCCTCGGCACATCCGACGAGGTGTTCGCCAGGATCCTGAAGATGAACGCCGGCTACCTGCGCACGGAGATCCCGGCGGGCACCTATCCGGGCCAGACGGAGACGGTACCGACCTTCGGCACGGTGGCGATGATGGTCGTGCCCGAATCCATGCCGGCCGACGATGCCTATTTCATCCTCAAGACCTTCGCCGGGGACTTCGAGACGTTCAAGGGCATCTCGGCGACGCTCAAGGAACTCACCCCCGAGATCGCCGCGGTGGCACCGGGCGTGCCGCTGCATCCCGGGGCCGAGCGCTTCTGGAAGGAGATGGGCGGGCTGAAATAGGCCCTGGCAGCAGCAGCCTGATCGTCCGGGAGAAGTGCCATGGCCGATGCCTCCGCCTATGCCGACGCCCACGCCGCAAGCCACGCCGACCCGCACGTCCGGCTCCGCTCCGATCGTGAGGTGCTGCCGGTCGCCGTGCCGGCCTTCTTCCGCGCCTTCGACCTGAAGCGGTTCGTCGCCCTGCTCGCGCTGGCGATGTCCGGCTATCAGATGGTGACGGGCTATATCGGCGAGCCGGTGCCCGAGATCCACCGGCCGGCCCACCTGCTGTTCGCACTCTCGATCCTGTTCCTCGGCCGCGACCGCGAGGCGCGGACGGCGCTCGGCAGGCGGGCGAAGGCGGTGTGGGACTGGGCGCTGGTCGCCATGCTCGTGGCCTCGACCTCCTACCTCTTCCTGAACGTCGGGTACGTCCAGACGCGGCTCACCTACATGACGCCGCTGACCAATCTGGAGATGGTCCTATCGGTCGGCCTCATGGTCGTCATCCTGGAGGCGGCGCGCCGGGCGATCGGCTGGTTCCTGGTCATCCTGACGCTGCTCTTCTTCGCCTACGCCATGTTCGGCAACCATCTGCCGGCGCCGTTCTGGCATCGCGGGTTCTCGGTCGAGCGCATCATGGACCTGATGTACTTCACCAACGAGGGGCTGTTCGGCTCGCCGCTGGGGGTGACGGCCAGCTACATCTTCCACTTCATCCTGTTCGGCGCGATCCTGGTCGCGTCGGGTGCCGGCGACTTCTTCACCAACTCGGCCAACGCGCTCACCGGCCGGCTGGTCGGCGGGCCGGCCAAGACGTCGGTGGTCTCCAGCGCCTTCATGGCCACCCTGTCCGGCACCGCGGCGGCCAACGTGGTGACCACCGGCTCCTTCACCATCCCGGCGATGAAGCGCGCCGGCTACAAGCCGGAGTTCGCCGCCGGCGTCGAGGCGGTGGCCTCGTCGGGCGGCCTTCTCACACCGCCGGTGATGGGTGCGACGGCCTTCGTCATGGCCGAGATGACCGGCATCTCCTACGTCGACATCTGCATCGCGGCGATCCTGCCGGCGGTCCTCTACTATGTCGCGACCTATGCGACGGTCGACCTGGAGGCGCGCAAGCTGCGGCTGCGGCCGATGGAACAGGCCGACATCCCGAAGCTGTGGCCGGTGTTCAAGCAGCGCGGCTACCTGCTGGTGCCGCTGTTCGCGCTGGTCTACTTCCTGGTCGAGGGCTACACGCCCGTGGTCGGCGCGATCTGGTCGATCTTCAGCCTGGTCTTCCTGCTCGTCCTGCTCGACCCGGAGAACCGGCGCCGGATCCTCCAGGTGCTCTGGGCGGCCTGCACCGAGGCGCCGCGCATGATGGGCCAGATCGCCGTGGCGGTCTCCATCGGCGGCATCCTGGTCGGCATCATCACGATGACCGGCATCGGGGTTCGGCTGAGTGCCGTCATCCTGGACGTCGCACACGGCAACCTGTTCTTCATCCTGGTGCTGACGATGATCTTCTCGATCATCCTCGGTACCGGCATGCCGGCCACGGGGGCCTACATCGTGCTGGCGCTGCTCCTGGCGCCGGGGATGGTGGCGCTGGGCGTGCCGCTGCTGGCGGCGCACATGTTCATCTTCTACGGCGGCTGCAAATCGAACATCACGCCGCCGGTCGCGATCGCCGCCTTCGCCGCCGCGGCGATCGCGGGGACGAAGCCGATGCGGACGGCCTTCGTCTCGTTCCGCATCGGCCTGTCGGTCTTCATCCTGCCGTTCCTGTTCGTCTACTCGCCGGAACTGCTGGGCCTGACCGACAGTATCGCCGACATGGCGTGGCGCTTCTTCACCGCCGGGATGGGCGTCACGGCCTTGTCCGTCGCCTGCGTCGGTTGGCTCCTCGTCCCCCTCGGCTGGCCCGAACGCGCCCTGGCCGCCGCCTGCGCGGTGACCTTCATCTTCCCCGGCGCCCTGATGGACACGATCGCCCTCGGCCTGGCGATCCTCCTGGTCGGGTGGTGCCAGTTCCGGCGGACCCGCGAAAGCGCTGACGTCCTGCTGGCGGCGGGGGAATAGACCGGCCGCCGCGGGCCGAGCCTGTGGTCATTCTGGACACCCGGGGACCTGGAGCGCTAAAAGCGGGGGCTTTCATCCATCTGGAAAGCGACCAAGATTCAGCACCTGCCGTACGCAGGCTGAGCATTATGGAAGCACCCCGCATGGCGACCGCGAACGACATCCGCAAGACGTTCCTCGACTATTTCGCGAAGCACGGGCACGAGCCCGTGGCCTCGAGCCCGCTGGTGCCGCGGAACGATCCGACGCTGATGTTCACCAATGCGGGGATGGTGCAGTTCAAGAACGTCTTCACCGGCGCCGAACACCGGCCGTACAGCCGCGCCGCCACGTCGCAGAAGTGCGTGCGCGCCGGCGGCAAGCACAACGACCTCGAGAATGTCGGCTATACGGCGCGACACCACACCTTCTTCGAGATGCTCGGTAACTTCTCCTTCGGCGACTATTTCAAGGAGACGGCGATCGAACTGGCCTGGAACCTGATCACCAAGGAGTACGGCCTGCCGGCCGACAAGCTGTTGGTCACCGTCTATGCCGAGGACGAGGATGCGGCGGCACTGTGGCGCAAGATCGCCGGGCTGCCGGATCAGAAGATCATCCGCATCGCCACATCGGACAATTTCTGGGCGATGGGCGACACCGGGCCGTGCGGGCCCTGCTCCGAGATCTTCTACGACCATGGCCCGCACATCCCGGGCGGCCCGCCCGGCAGCCCCGACGAGGACGGCGACCGGTTCATCGAGATCTGGAACCTGGTCTTCATGCAGTTCGAGCAGGTCACGCGCGACGAGCGCGTCAACCTGCCCAAGCCGTCGATCGACACGGGCATGGGCCTGGAGCGCATCACGGCGGTGCTGCAGGGCAAGCACGACAATTACGACATCGACCTGATGCGCGCGCTGATCGAGGCGTCGGCGGAGGCGTCCGGCACGCCGCCCGACGGCCCGCACGCCGTGTCGCACCGGGTGATCGCCGACCACCTGCGCGCCTCCAGCTTCCTGATCGCCGACGGCGTCCTGCCGTCGAACGAGGGACGCGGCTACGTGCTGCGCCGGATCATGCGGCGCGCCATGCGCCACGCCCACATCCTGGGCGCGCGCGATCCGCTGATGTGGCGGCTGGTGCCGGCGCTGGTCCGCCAGATGGGCGACGCCTATCCGGAGCTGCACCGCGCCAACGCGCTCATCGCCGAGACGCTGAAGTTCGAGGAGGAGCGGTTCAAGCAGACGCTCGACCGCGGCCTGCGCCTGCTCGACGAGGCGACGGGCACGCTGCCCGAGGGCGGCAAGCTGGCCGGCGAGGTGGCGTTCAAGCTGTACGACACGTTCGGCTTCCCGCTCGACCTGACCCAGGACGTGCTGCGCGGCCGCGGGCTGGGCGTCGACACCGACGGCTTCAACGCGGCCATGGAGAAGCAGCGCGAGGATGCCCGCAAGGCCTGGGCCGGTTCCGGCGAGGCGGCGACGGAAGCCGTATGGTTCGACCTGCGCGAGCGGCTGGGGGCGACGGAGTTCCTGGGCTATGCCGAGACCGCGGCCGAGGGCCAGGTGAAGGCGCTGCTGCTCGACGGCAAGGAAGTGGCGCGGGCCGAGACGGGTGCCGAGGTGGCGATCATCGTCAACCAGACGCCCTTCTACGGCGAATCCGGCGGGCAGGTCGGCGATACCGGCGCCATGTTCACGGCCGAGGGCGCCGAGATCGCGATCCGCGACACCCAGAAAAAGGTCGGCGACCTGTTCGTTCATTCCGGCACGGTCACGCGCGGCGCGCTGGCGGTGGGCGATGCGGTGGAGATGCGGGTGGACGCCCAGCGTCGCGACGCGACCCGGCGGCACCACAGTGCCACCCATCTGCTGCACGCCGCCCTGCGCCGGCACCTTGGCACGCACGTGGCGCAGCGCGGCTCGCTGGTGTCGCCCGACCGCCTGCGCTTCGACATCTCGCACCCGAAGCCGATCACGGCGGACGAGGTCGCGGCGATTGAGGCGGAGGTGAACGAGCGCATCCGCATGGACAGCGCCGTCGCCACCCGGCTGATGCCGATCAAGCAGGCGATCGACACGGGCGCGATGGCCCTGTTCGGCGAGAAATACGGCGAGGAGGTTCGGGTCGTCACCATGGGCGGGCCGGAGGCGCCGGGCGCCAACCGCGAATATTCGATCGAACTGTGCGGCGGCACGCATGTCGGCCGCACCGGCGAGATCGGCGCGATGGTGGTGACGGGCGAGAGCGCCGTGGGCGCCGGCCTGCGGCGGATCGAGGCGCTGACCGGCGAGGCGGCCGAGCGCTTCGTGTCCGAGCGGCTGCGGATCGTCGACCGTGCGGCCCAGGCGCTTCGCACGACGCCCGACCTGATCGTCGAGCGGATCGAGTCCCTGACCGAGGAGCGCCGGCGCCTCGAGCGCGAGCTCTCCGACATGCGCAAGCGCCTGGCGGCGGCCGGCCCGGCTTCCGGTCCCGGCGACAGGACCGTCGGCGGCATGCGGTTCGACGCCCGCGTCCTGGACGGAGTGCCGCCACGCGAGTTGAAGGGCATGGCGGACGAGCTGAAGAGCCAGCTGGGCTCCGGCGTCGTGGCCCTGGTCGCCACCAACGACGGCAAGGGCTCGATCGTCGTCGCCGTCACCCCGGATCTCACCGAACGCGTCAGTGCCGTCGATCTGGTGCGGATCGGCGCGGAGGCGATGGGCGGCAAAGGCGGCGGCGGCCGGCCGGACATGGCGCAGGCCGGCGGGCCCGATGGCGGCCTCGCTGCAGAAGCGGTATCCGCCATCGAGCGGGCGGTCGCGGCGGCCGGGGCGTGAGCGCCGTCGTCATCTGGCACAATCCGCGCTGCAGCAAGTCGCGGGAGACCCTCGCCCTGCTGCGGAGCCGCGGCATCGAGCCCGAGATCGTGCCCTATCTGGAGAGGCCGCCGTCCGCAGCGGAGATCGCCCGGGTCCTGGACCTGCTCGAGATGGAGCCGCGGGCGCTGATGCGGCGGAAGGAGCCCGCCTATCGGGCAGGCGCCTTCGACGATCCCGCGCTCTCGCGCGAGGCCCTGATCGCCGCCATGGCGGAAACGCCCGTGCTGATCGAGCGGCCGGTGGTGCTGTCGGGCGGCAAGGCGGCACTCGGCCGCCCGCCCGAGGCCGTGCTGTCGATCCTTCCCTGACCGTTCGGCCCTGACGACCTTCCGGCCCGAGGGGTCGGCTCAGCAATCGTTCCCCTGCTCGCCCCTCAGCGCCTGCCGCACCTTGGCAGCCAGTTCCTGGCGACGATACGGCTTCTGAAGGAGATGGACGCCGCGGTCGAGGCGGCCCTGGTGGACGATCGCGTTCTCGGTGTAGCCCGAGGTGAACAGCACCGGCAGCCCCGGGCGCAGCGCCTTCGCCCGGTCGGCGACCTCGCGGCCGTTCATTCCGCCCGGCATGACGATGTCCGTGAACAGCAGGTCGATGTCGGCGTCCTGGCGGAGCGCCGCGATCGCATCCGGTCCGTTCTCCACGGCCACGACCTGGTAGCCGAGGCTGCCGAGCTGTCGGGCGACGTGGCCGCGGACCAGATCGTCGTCCTCGACGAGAAGGATCCGTTCCTTGCCCTTCTCGAGCGCCGGCTCCGCCGGAGCGCCGGCCTGGATTTGGTCGGCGTCGGCACGTGGCAGGTAGAGCTTCACCGTCGTGCCCTGGCCGGACTCGGAGTAGATCCGGACGTGCCCGCCCGACTGCTTGACGAAGCCGTAGACCATGCTGAGGCCGAGGCCGCTGCCCTTGCCCACGTCCTTCGTCGTGAAGAAGGGCTCGAACGCCCGCTCCAGCGTGACGGCATCCATTCCGGTGCCCGTATCCGACACCGCGACCATCACATACTGACCGGGCTCCAGCTCGCTCTGGCTCGCGGCATAGACGGCGTCGAGGCGCACATTGGCCGTCTCGACGGTCAGGCGACCGCCGTCCGGCATCGCATCGCGGGCGTTGATGCAGAGGTTGAGGATCGCGTTCTCCAACTGCCCCGCGTCGATCATCGCCTTCCACAGCCCGCCGGCCTGGACGACCTCGATCTCGATCTGCTCGCCCAGCGTCCGCCGCAACAGCCGGTCCATGTCGGCGATCTGCCGGTTGACGTCCGTCGGCCTGGGATCCAGGGGCTGACGCCGCGCGAAGGCCAACAGACGGTTGGTGAGTTCCGAGCCGCGTTCCGCCGCCTTCGCCGTCATGTCTGCGAGCATGCGCAGCTCCGGATCCCTGTCGAGACGTTCCACCAGCAGTTCCGCACTGCCCAGGATCACCGTCAGGAGATTGTTGAAGTCGTGGGCGACGCCCCCGGTGAGCTGACCGATCGCCTCCATCTTCTGGGACTGGCGCAGCCGCGCGTTCAGGTCGTCGATGGCCGTCCGCTGGCGTTCCAGGGCCTCGGCCGTGGCGTTGAGCACCCCCATCAGCGCACCCAGTTCGCCCGCCGGATGCGGCGGCTCGACCCGGGCGCTCAGATCGCCTTGCCCGAGCTTGCGGGCCATCGTCCCGATGCGCCCGACGGGTCGCCGGATTCCCTTCTCGGCGAGCGTCCAGACGCCGCCGAACAGCAACAACGAGATCACCGTCAGCGTCGACGTGCCCTGGATGAGGCGTCGATTGGCCTCGGCCACGAGGTCGCTGTGCGGGAGGCCGACCAGGATGTGCAGGCCCGGTGCCGGCACGTCAGAGGGAAGGGCAGCGACCGCCCACACCTCGCGCCGGCCGTCGGCGCCGTCGAGGTCGACGAGATGGGCACCACTCGGCGCGGTCGCTCGGCGGAACAGTTCGGTATCGGCGATCGACGTGCCCACGGGCTCGGCGCGCATCTGACCCGGCAGCCAGACCAGCACGGTGCCGGCGGCGTCGAACATCAGAATCTGCTTGTGGGGAACGCGGCGCCGGTGCGCCTCCGCGAACTTGGTCAGATCCAGCGAGGCCAGCAGGACGAAGTTCAGCTCGCCCGTCTCCGCCTGCGCCGGATACGCGATCTGCAGCACGGACAGTCCGGTCAGGCGGCCGAACGCCGCTTCCATCGTCACGCCGCCCGGGGTGGCCAGCGCCTTTACGAAGTAGCCGCGGTCGTTGAGGTCGAGCTCGCGGCCGGTCCGCAACGAATCGCAGAACAGCCGACCATTCGGGTCGATGGTCAGGATCCCGGTATATTGCGGATGCTCTTCCCGCACGGCGGCGAGGAAGGTCGAGCAGGCCGCACGGTCGCGGGTGTGGAGATCGCGGGCACGGGCCAGCCCATAATGCAGCTGCGCGGTCCCCTGGATCTTCTCGCCCAGGTCCTCGCCCACGGCCTGCGCCGTCGCCGTCAGGTCGGCGATCGCCGCGTCGATGCCGCGGCCGCGGTCGTGCACAAAGCGGATCCCGACGAGCACCGCCGGCACCAGCGTCGCCAGCGCCACCAGCGCCAGGAGCCGCGAGCGTATACTCATGTGAGCATTCTTCCACGACCCATGCGACAGTCTGGGGGAAATCGACGTCGTGAGGCACTCTTGTAGCGGCCCGGAAAGTAGCCGCGGTACGGAGAATTTTACAAAAGGTATTTCGCGGGCGCGGCCGCGCCGCAGCCGCGAGCCGAGAAACCCCGCGGGCGGGAGGGCGTTCTCCTGACCGTGACCATCGCCAGGAGAGCGCAGTGCCTCGCAGACCGTCCCTAAAGCCGCTGTTCGTGACGCTGATCGCCGCGTCGGCGCTGGCCGCCTGTGCCTCTTCGCCCGGTTCCGCACCGCCGCAGGGCATCGGCATCGCGCAGGCCACGCCAGCCGGCGGCCAGCCCGTGCCGACTCCGGCGCCCGTCGACTTCGGCGCCTGCGTGGCGGATCTGAAGCGGCAGGCGGTCGCCAACGGCATTCCCGTCCAGGTGGCCGAGGCGTCGCTGCGGGACGTGCGCGAGCTGCAGCGGGTCGTCGATCTCGACCGGTCGCAGCCCGAGTTCGTCCAGACCTTCGGCCAGTATATCGACAAGCGGGTCTCGCAGAACCGGATCGACCGCGGCCGGCGCATGCTGTCCGCCTACGCGCCGCTCTTCCGCTCGATCGAACAGCAGACCGGCGTTCCCGGCCGCTACATCGTCTCCTTCTGGGGCCTGGAGAGCAATTTCGGCGACAACACGGGCGGCTTCCGCATCATGGACGCCCTGGCGACGCTGGCCTGCGAGGGGCGGCGCGGCCAGTTCTTTACGGCCGAGCTGTTCGACGCCATGCGCATCGTCGCGTCCGGCGACATCGCCCTGGAGCGGATGGAGGGATCCTGGGCGGGCGCCATGGGGCAGCCGCAGTTCATGCCGTCCACCTTTCAGCGGCACGCGGTCGACGCCGACGGCGACGGGCGGCGCGACATCTGGAGCAGCCTGCCCGACATCTTCGGCTCGGCCGGCAACTTCCTGAACGCCGCCGGCTGGCGCGCCGGCGAGGAGTGGGGCCAGGAAGTGATCCTGCCGCCGGGCTTCGACTACACGCTGGCCGACCTGTCGGTGAAGCGGGCGGTGGCCGACTGGCAGGCGCTCGGCGTACGGCCGGCCGACGGGCGGCCGCTGGCGAACGGCGGCACCGAGGCGGCGCTGCTGCTGCCGGCCGGCTGGCGCGGCCCGGCCTTCATCACTTACCCGAACTTCGGCGTCATCCTGAACTGGAACCGCTCGTTCAACTATGCGCTGGCGGTCGGGCTGCTCGCCGACCGGATCGCCGGGCGCGGGCCCCTGATCGTGCAGCCGGCGATGGACGAGGTCGGCCTGTCGCGCAGCCAGGTCATGGACCTGCAGCGCTGGCTCGGCAGCCTGGGCTACGACCCCGGCACGCCGGACGGGATCGTCGGCCCGAACACGCGGAGCGCCGCACGCGCCTTCCAGCAGGCGACCGGCATCCAGGCGGACGGCTATGTCGGACAGGACCTGTACCAGCGGGTCCGCGCGGCGGCGGGAGCGTAGGGCTAGACCGGGTCCAGCTCGGTGTCCCAGTAGAGATAGTCGCCCCAGCTCTGGTGCAGGAAGTTCGGCGGGAAGCCCCGGCCGTTCTCCTGCAGCTGCCAGACGGTCGGCAGGTGCGGCTTCACCCGCGGAAACATCTTCGCCACGTGCGGCAGGCGGTTGCCCTTGCGCAGATTGCAGTCCGAACAGGCGGTGAGGATGTTCTCCCACGTCGTCTGCCCGCCCTTCGAGCGCGGCACGACATGGTCGAAGGTCAGTTCCTCGGGATGGAAGCGATGGCCGCAATACTGGCAATCGAAGCGGTCGCGCAGGAAGACGTTGAAGCGCGTGAAGGCCGGCCGCTTCGCCGGCGGGACGTATTCCTTCAGCGAAATCACACTCGGCAATCGAAACTCGCGGCTGGGCGAGTGGATGTAGCGGTCGTATTCGGCGAGCACGGTGACACGGTCGAGGAATACCGCCTTCACCGAGTCCTGCCAGGACCACAGCGACAGCGGGAAGTAGCTGAGCGGGCGGAAGTCCGCGTTCAGCACCAAAGCCGGACACTCGTTGAGAGAGGCGTGCACTCCAAAGCCTCCTGCCCTCGACCGGTATAACAATATGAGACTATCAAGAACCGCGCCAGCACTAGGTCGTGTGGCCGGCCCGACCGTTCATACCAAGCCTATTATCGCCACCGATTGTTACCGTTCGTCGTCGCCGCGCATCGCAGCTTTGCCGCGACGTCCTGCCGGACCAGATAGAGCGGACCGACCCGAAGTCACGACAGTCACGGCAGACCGCGCGCATGCCCTCACCGCCTCCTTCATCGGCCCCAGCCCCAGCCTCCGCCCCGGCTCCGCCGCCGCTCGGCAGCCTCGGCACCATCGCCACGCTGCTGCCCTATCTCTGGCCGGCGGGCGAGACGGGGCTGCGCGTCCGGGTGGTGCTGACGCTGCTCAGTCTCGCCCTGGCCAAGGTCGCCACCGTCTACGTGCCCGTCTTCTACAAGGGCGCGGTCGACGCACTGTCGGGCGAGGGCGGGCTCGCCGTCGTCCTGCCGCTCGGCATGATCCTGGCCTACGGCGCCGCACGCATCCTGTCGCTCGCCTTCGCCGACCTGCGCGACGCCATCTTCTCCAAGGTCGGCCAGCGCGCCATCCGCAACGTGGCGCTGCGCGTCTTCCGGCACCTGCACGCCTTGTCGCTGCGCTTCCACCTGGAGCGCCAGACCGGCGGCCTGTCCCGCTCGATCGAGCGCGGCACCAACGCCATCGACACGCTGCTGCGCTTCACCCTGTTCAACATCCTGCCGACGATCCTGGAGGTCAGCCTCGTCTTCGCCATCCTCTGGACGCTGCTCGACGTCTGGTTCGCGCTGGCGACCCTGGCGACCGTGGCCGCCTACATCGCCTACACGCTGGCGGTGACCGAGTGGCGCATCCGCGTGCGGCGCCAGATGATCGAGCAGGACAACCGCGCCAACACCCGCGCCATCGACAGCCTGCTGAACTACGAGACGGTCAAATATTTCGGCAACGAGGTGCACGAGGCGGCGCGCTTCGACGAGGCGATGCAGAAATACGAGCGCGCCGCCGTGCTGAGCCAGTCGTCGCTGTCGCTGCTGAACATCGGCCAGGCGGCGATCATCTCGGTCGGCGTGACGATCGTCATGTGGATGGCGGCGGCGGGCATCGTCGCGGGCACCATGACCATCGGCGACTTCGTCCTGGTCAACACCTACCTGCTGCAGCTCTACCAGCCGCTGGGCGTGTTCGGCTGGGTCTATCGCGAGATCAAGCAGGCGCTGGTCGACATGGAGAAGATGTTCGACCTGCTGCGCGCCGACCGCGAGGTGCGGGACGTGCCCGGCGCGCCGGCGCTGCGCGTCGCCGGCGGCGAGGTGCGCTTCGAGAACGTCGACTTCGGCTACGACCCGCGCCGGCCGATCCTGAAGGGCGTGAGCTTCACCGTGCCGGCCGGCCACACCGTGGCGATCGTCGGCCCGTCCGGCGCCGGCAAGTCGACGATCAGCCGGCTGCTGTTCCGCTTCTACGACGCGAGCGGCGGGCGCATCCTGATCGACGGCCAGGACCTGCGGACGGTCACCCAGGACAGCGTGCGCGCCGCCATCGGCATCGTCCCGCAGGACACGGTGCTGTTCAACGACAGCATCTTCTACAACATCGCCTACGGCCGGCCGGACGCGGCCGAGGCCGAGATCCACGAGGCGGCCCGGCTCGCCCGCATCGACGGCTTCATCCGTGGCCTGCCGGACGGCTACGACACCGCCGTCGGCGAGCGCGGGCTGAAGCTGTCGGGCGGCGAGAAGCAGCGCGTCGCCATCGCCCGGACGATCCTGAAGGACCCGCGCATCCTGCTGTTCGACGAGGCGACCTCGGCCCTCGACAGCCGCACCGAGCAGGAGATCCAGGCGAACCTGCGCGAACTGGCCCGCGGCCGCACCACTCTGATCATCGCGCACCGCCTGTCGACCGTGGTCGACGCCGACGAGATCGTCGTGCTCGACGACGGCCGGATCGCCGAGCGCGGCCGCCACGCCGACCTGCTCGCCCGCGGCGGCATGTACGCCGAGATGTGGGCGCGCCAGCAGGAAGCGCGCGAGGCCGAAGAGCCCGTGCCGGTGCCGGGCGAATAGGCGGCGCGTGTCGAGGGTGGGGTTTCGTTCCCTTTCATGGGTAGCCCCGGAGCGCGGGCGTCCCGCCCGCATCGCGGCGACGGCGGGTGGAGGCGAGGGACGAAGAAAAAGGGCGGGCGGGACGCCTGCGCTCCGGCGGCGTTCGTACCCTTCCCTTTCATTCCCTTTTCTTCCCTTTCGTTGGCAGCCGCGCGAAACGCCACGCGTGTTCGGGTGGGGTTTTCTTCCGTTTTATGGGGGTGCGCCCGGCGGGGGCGGCACCATGTCCGACAGCAGCCGCCCTGGAGCGGCCCGGGCGGTTCCCGGAAGATGGTGCGTCGCGAGTGCGGCCGGAACCGGGCACCGGAATATTTTCCGCGACAGCCGCGCAAGATCCGGCATGACCGACGCCGGCCGACGGGGTAGCGATAGGCTGGACCAGACGGGAGGACGGCCGTGGCACAGGCATCGACGCAGGCATCGGGGGGCGCGATCCGCATCGGCGTGGGCGGCTGGACCTACGAGCCGTGGCGCGGCGCCTTCTATCCCGACAAGCTGCCGCAGAAGCGCGAGCTGGAATATGCCGCCTCGAAGCTGACCTCGATCGAGATCAACGGCACCTATTACGGCTCGCAGAAGCCGGCGAGTTTCGCCAAGTGGCACGACGAGACGCCGGAGGATTTCGTCTTCGCGCTGAAGGGCCCGCGCTTCGCCACCAACCGCAAGGTCCTGGCCGAGGCGGGCCAGTCGATCGACCGCTTCCTCGCCAGCGGCGTGCTGGAGCTGAAGGACAAGCTGGGGCCGATCAATTGGCAGTTCATGGCGACCAAGCGGTTCGACCCCGCCGACTTCGAGGCCTTCCTGAAGCTGCTGCCGAAGACCGTCGAGGGCCGCACGATCCGCCACGCCGTCGAGGTGCGCCACGAGAGCTTCAAGGTGCCGGAATTCGTCGACCTGCTGTGCGCCCACGAGGTGGCCGTCGTGACGGCGGGCGACAGCGACTTCCCGCAGATCGCCGACGCCACGGCACCCTTCGTCTATGTCCGCATCATGGGGACCCAGGAAGGTATCGACGGCGGCTACGCGCCCGCGGCGCTCGACGCCTGGGCCGGCCGCGCCAAGACCTGGGCGGCCGGCGGCGTGCCGGACGACCTGAACCGCGTGGCGGACCCGCTGCCGGCGAAACAGGGCCGCGACGTCTTCCTCTACGTCATCAGCGGCTTCAAACAGAGCAACCCGGCGGCGGCGATGGGGTTGGTGGAGCGGGTGGGGTAGGAGGGCCGTCAGTTCGGTCGCACGAGCGAACAGCTGGTGCTGCCGCCGCAGGCGGGGCCGGGTCTGGCGGGGGGATGCCGCGGTTCGCAGCCCCCCTCAGGTATTCCGAGGGCGCGAATTAAGGCGAGAGGCGCGCCTTGAAAATAAAATAATGCGTGTCGGTTGAGTCGATTTCGCCGCTTGACCCTCACTGCCTGTGCAGCATCCGTGTTAGCCTCCGCACCATTGACGGCCCGTGACTTCATTGGGGAGAAGCTATCCTTGTCTGCACAGGGCCCAGGATCGCAAGTTTGGCGGCCTGAACATCTCCGGACCGCGATAGATGCTGCCAGGGTAGCCCTGTGGTCTTGGCAGGTAGACAGCAACCGATTCACGATGGACGAGCGCGCCTTCGACCTGTGGGGCTTGCCCTCGGCTGACGAAGTCTCGTTCGAGGAGCTTTCCGCCCATATCCATCCCGCCGACCGCGACCGGGTGCGCGCGGCGTTCGTATCGACGCGCTCCGTCGCGGGCCCCTACGAGATCGACTTCCGCATCATGCTCGATGACGAAGTCCGCTGGATTTCCACACGCGGCCAGGGCGCCGACGCCGGAATCGTCGACCGTGTGATGTTCGGCATCTTCATGGATGTGAGTGGCCGCAAGCAGGCAGAGGAGGGCCACGAACTGCTAGCGGGGGAGATGAGCCATCGCGTCAAGAACCTGCTGGCGATCGCCACGAGCATCACCAACATCACGTCGCGTTCGGCAACGACGATCGAGGATATGGCCAAGGGCCTGACAGCGCGCCTGACGGCACTGGGCCGCGCTCACGACTTGGTTCGGCCGCTTCCCGGACGTGAGGGGAAGGCGGCGCTGCTGGGCGACCTGTTGTCCGTGCTGCTCGCGCCGTACGACGACCAGGGTGCGTTCGCGGCCCGCATTCGCATCGCCGTGCCCCGGATGGGCGTGGGGGAGGCAACGGCCACGACCCTCGCGATGGTCATCCACGAACTGGCGACCAATTCGGCCAAGCATGGGGCGCTGTCGGCGAACGAGGGGACGCTGGATGTCTCCAGCGACACCGACGACACGGACATATGCCTCATCTGGGCGGAGACCGGCGGGCCCGCTATAGAAGCAGTGCCCGACATGGAAGGCTTCGGCAGCAGAATGATATCGCGCAGCATGTCGCAGCAGTTCAGGGGCTCCCTCTCCTACGACTGGCAGCCGACCGGCCTCGTCGTGACCCTGCGCATGCGTAAGGACCGCCTCGCGGCGTAACCTGCCACCCTGCCCCACAGCCCCGAGCGGAACCTCGCACTCGGGCGACCGACCAGCGGGTCGGCAGGCTGAACGCCCGCTCCGGCGCCTCATACGCCTGCCGGTGGTCCGTCCCGGTGGAGTTCGGCGAAACCGGCCGCCCAACCTTCTTTGCGCGGCGCTGCGCCGGTTCGAGTTCGCGCGGCGGCGTCTTCCTCTACCTCATCAGCGGCTTCGATCAGGGCGCCCGGCGGCGACGGCGGGTCCATCGAACGCGCGGAACGGACGGGCCGAGCGAACCAAATCCGGCGTAAGCCCCCGTTAGACTTGCCTTAACGCGCTACCGCCAGGATGGCTCGCTACGATCCCGCCGGTAGAGAACAATGATGGATCAGCGCGGCGCAGCCGCAGTCGAGTTCGCGATCATCGGTCCCCTGCTCCTGCTGCTGATGGCCGGGCTCGTCGACTACGGATTCTATGTCGCCCAATCGATGCGCCTCGGGAACGTCGTGCAGGGGGTGCTGCAGTACGGCGCGCACAACAACGCCCCGCGGGATGACGTGGAGGCGCGACTTCTCGAAAAGCTCGCGGCCGCGGGTATCGAGGGCGCCGACGTCGGAGTCGACCGCGTCACCGGCTGTCCCGCAGGCATCGCACTCGTCGACGGCCGCTGCCCCGGCTATGGGTCCCCCCAAACGCATCTGACGGTGAGCGTTTCGGCACCGTTCGAGGCGCGCTTCCTTCCGCTTCTCGATATCACCGAGCGTCGCATGTCGACGCGGCTGAGATAGAGGCGGCGATGCGACGCTTCACCGCCTCCGAGCGCGGCGCCGGGATGGTGGAATTCGCCATCGTGTTTCCGCTCTTCCTGCTCGTCGTCTTCGGCGTGATCGAGGTCGGGCGGCTCCTCTACCTGCAGACCACCCTGGAGCATGCGACGCGGACCGCCGCGCGGGCCGCGATCGTCCGCAGCGAACGCAGCGGCGCTCCGGCATCGACGAACGACATCCTCGCGATCATCCGGAAAGACAGCGTCGTGAATACGGATCTCTGCACACCCGACATCCGCTACTCCTCGGGCAACCTGCCCGGCAGCATCCTGTCGATCGAGGTCAGCTGTCCGTTCGATTTCATGTTCCCGCTGCCGGGTCGTCCGGCATTCACGATCGCCGCTGCAACGGAGATGGTCGTTGTCAACTAACGACGCGGGCATGATCCATCCGTTCGTCCACTGCGACCGCGGCAACATCGCCGTGATCACCGGTTTCCTCATGACCGCACTGGCCGGCTTCGTCGCCATGGGCGTCGATGTCGGCGTCTGGTACTCGCGCCACCAGGTGATGCAGCGCGCCGCCGATTCCGCCGCCATCGCCGGTGCGATGGAGCTGGCGCGCGGCAACGACGTCGCACGGATCGAAGCCGCGGTCCTGCAGGAGGCGGCGGCGAACGGGGTCGACGGCTCGCTCGTCGACTACACCATCGGTCTCAACCAGGTCACCGTCGACATCGCGGAAGACTTCTCCCTCTTCTTCGCGCGGATGGTGACCGACATGGCGCCGACGGCGCGGGTCACGGCGACGGCCGGCATGAACCCCGTTCAGGTCTGCATCATGGCGCTGGCAAAAACCGGCGTCGGCATAAACCTTCAAGGATCGGCAGAGATCGTCGCACCCGGCTGCAACATCCAGGTGGACTCCGAGGCGAACGATGCCATCGACAGCCAGGGAGGTCAGGCCGGCATAACCGCGCATTCGATCTGCGTCGCGGGCGCGACCAAAGGCAACGGCGCCTTCAGCCCGGCTCCAGACGAGTACTGCACGACCGGCGTACCCGATCCGCTGAAGGATCTTCCCGAGCCGCCGGAGGCGAAGGGCGCCTGCTCGCAATCTCCGGTAGTCAGCGGCACGGCGCAGCCCGGCGTCTATTGCGGCGGCCTAAACGTCGTGGGCGACACGGTGATGCAGCCCGGGATCTATGTGGTCCGACTCGGCAACTTCACCGTCGGCCCGTCGAAGCTGAAGGGCGAGGGCGTGACGATCTACCTGCAGGGCAATGCCACGATCCAGATGCACGGCAATGCCGACGTGGAACTGAGCGCTCCGACCTCCGGGCCGCTGGCCGGCGTCGTGATCGTCAGCGACCGCGATCCCGCGACCCTTCTCGGCTTGACCATCGGCCTGCCGCACCTTCTGACCGGCAACTCCTCGAAATCCTATCTCGGCGCCATCTATCTGCCGAAGGGCGACATCACGTTCCAGGGGGCGGCGGGTTCGGGATCGCCCTCGCCGTTCAGCATCTTCATCGCCCACCGGATCGCGCTGGTCGGTGCAGCCGAGATGACCATCGACAACAAATACGACGCGACGCCCGTCCCGCTGCCGGGAACGATGTCGCTCGAACTGGCGGCCCGTCTCATCAAGTAGCGGCCGGTGGCTTGCCGAGCCATCGGCAGGCGGACGACGCGTCCGCTGCCCGGCCGAAGCCGATCCGCAATCCTCCCCCGTCGCTTCCGCACATCGCTTGGGCGATCAGGCACGGGCAGCCGCCCGAGTCGTTCTCCGCAGGTCCTGCGGCGAATCCCGATCGCCGCACGCACGTCAGACGGACGCGAACTGGGCGCTCGGTGTCGAGCGGGAGATTTCCTGCTCCTCTTCGGTCATCTCCGCCGGGACGTCGGCGAACAGGGGCGTGGTGAGGTAGCGCTCGCCCGTGTCGGGCAGCATGCAGAGGATGTTCGATCCGGGCGGCGCGTCCATCGCCACGCGCAATGCTCCGGCGAAGGTGGCACCGGCGGTGATCCCGACGAAGATGCCCTCCTTCCGGGCCAGTTCGCCCGCGTACCGCATGGCGTCGGCGCCCGAAACCGTGACGATCCGGTCGATCGCTCCCATCGCGACGGCATCGGCCGTCAGCTTGGGGATGAAGTCGGGCGTCCAGCCCTGCATCGGATGCGGCTTGAAGGCCGGATGTGCCGTAACGGCGGAGCCGTCCGGATGGCGATCCTGCTCGACGCCGCTGCCGAGGAGTGGCGCGTCTTCGGGCTCGCAGACGACGATCCTGGTGTCCGGCCTCTCCGCCGCGAGCACCCGGGAAACGCCCTTCAGCGTGCCACCGGTACCGTACCCCGTCACCCAGTAGTCGAGCCTTTCGCCCCTGAAGTCGGCGAGGATCTCGCGCGCCGTCGTGCGGGAGTGAATGTCCGCATTGGCCTCGTTCTCGAACTGGCGGGTCATGAACCAGCCATGCGCCCGAGCCAGTTCCGCGGCCTTGGTGACCATCGCAAAGGCACGACCCGCAGCGGGGGTGAGCACGACCTTGGCGCCGAGGAAGCGCATCAGCTTGCGGCGCTCGACGCTGAACTGTTCCGCCATCGTCACCACGAGCGGATAGCCCTTCTGCGCGCACACCATAGCCAGCCCGATGCCGGTGTTCCCGCTGGTCGCTTCGATGACCGTCTGTCCCGGCCGGAGCTGGCCGGCCTGCTCCGCCGCCTCGACGACGCCGAGCGCCAGGCGATCCTTGATGGAGCCCAGCGGGTTGAAGGCCTCCACCTTGACGAAGAGGTTGACGCCCTCGGGCGCCAGCCTGTTGATCCTAACGACCGGCGTGTTGCCGATCGTTCCCAGGATATTGTCGAACCTGCCCATCCGCGCCTCCAGCGTTCGAGGCGGCCGCCATGGTGCGGCGACCGCATCGGGCGATCGATACGGTCGCGACGTGCGGCCGCCTTGTTCCCTTCGACAACGCGACGACAGGCCGCCGGGGCCGGAGCGTTCGTCGCCCGGCGGGGGCCTGCCGGCCCCGGCCCACGTTATCCCCGTCGATGGTCCGGCGAAAGGACGAGCGCGGGGCGATCCGGCCTCTCGTTCGCGTCGGTGCCAGCTCCCGGACTAGTAGCGGGCCGCCTGCTTGCGCGGGTCGTCCTTCGGATCGACGTAGGTCACGTCGAAGGGACCGACGCCGTTGATCTGCACCACGGTCTCGCCTTCTGCCCACGCATAGTGCGGCATTCCGGCGGGCAGATGAACGAAGCTCGCCGGCGGCAGCGCCTTGGCCGATGCGCGATCCGCGGTCTCGCCGGATGAGATCGCGAAACCGCCCGAGATCACGGTGACGAACTCGTCCTTGGAGTGTCGGTGCGGCGGAACCGCGAAACCACCGGGGAATTTGAGCCGCAACACGAACGGCCCCTCCTTCGCCGGACTGCCCAGCAGCACGGCGGCCTCGGCGCCGGGCGGCAGCGAAGCCGGCGCCGGGCCCCATTCGACGGCGTCGCCCCGCACCACCGTATGATGCGGCTCCCCCGCCTGCAGAAGTGCGGCCGTCCCGACGACGGCTCCGGCGAGCGGCAATGCCGCCCACACCCATCGAGTGAGATGTGTCATAGGATGTCCTTTCCGGTTCACATACTGATCGCGAGCCCTGCGGCCTGCGTCAGCGGCGGGTTACGACGACCTCCAGGTATTCGCTCGGCACGACCATCGTCCCGTCGTCGGCGCGATTGAACCGATCGATGAGTGCGACGAGGTCGCGCTGGAGAGAGGCTTGGCGATAGGGGTCGAGCGCGGCGAACGTCTTGAGGACGGGGCCGTAGTAGGTCTTGAAGACGTCGAGCCAGTGCTCTGGCGACCGATAGCGGAACACGAAGTTCCGCGAGGCCGTCTTGACGGAGGAGGCATGGGGCTGGAACAGTTCGATCATGCGCGCCTGCGTGCCCCACAAGGCCGGCGAGCGCGCTCCCGCCGGCGGTGCGACATGCGCCCCGATGGTCCTGAACAGCTGGCCGATGAAGCCATCGGGCGTCCAGTTGGCCAGCCCGATCTTCCCGCCCGGCCGGCAGACGCGGATCATCTCCGCCGCCGCCCGGTCCTGGTCGGGGGTGAACATCACGCCGAAGGTCGAGAGGACGACGTCGAAACCGGCGTCGGGAAAAGGAAGAGCCTCGGCGTCTGCTTCCCGGAATGCGATGGACAGCCGCTCCGCGTCGGCCCGCTCGGCCGCGCGCGCGAGCAGCGAGGGCACGTAATCGGTCGCGACCACGTCGCACCAGCGGCGCGCGGCAGCGAGCGAGGCGTTGCCGTTGCCGGCGGCGATATCGAGAACCTTCTGCCCGGAGCGGATGTCGAGGGCTTCGCAAAGATCCTCGCCGACGATCTGCAGGGTCGTGCCGACCACGGCGTAATCGCCGGAAGACCACGCTCCCTTCTGGCGCAGTTTCACGGCGCCGAGATCGATCGACTGCGCGGTCTGCGGCTGGGCGGCTATTGTGGACGCTTCCATGATCATTCTCCATCGAGCCCGTTGAGTCTGCTAAGCTGCCGGTCTGCTCGCGCGAAGACGGCTGCCGGGCCGGGCGCCATGGGGACGCCGCGGCCTCGATTGCGACCGTAGCGGTCACCCGTGGAGGCGAGCATGGGAGCCGGCGTGGAAATGCCCGTGGATTCCGATCGTCGCGACGCGACGGGGAACGGCGCGACGGGGAACGACGCGGCGGGAAACCCGCCGATGCTTCGGGTACGCCTGCTCGGCACCATGGCCGTCAGCCGCGAGGGCCTGCCGCTGCCGCTTCCGGCATCGCGCAAGGTACGCGCGCTGCTCGCATACCTGGCGCTCGCACCGCATCCCGTGACGCGCAGCCACCTCTGCGAGCTGCTGTGGGACGTCCCCAACGATCCCCGCGGCGAACTCCGCTGGTGCCTCAGCAAGATCAGGAGCATCGTCGACGGCCCGGACCGGCAGCACATCCGCGTCGCCGGAGACACGATCCGGCTGGACCTGACCGATTGCGCGGTGGATGCGATCGAAGTCGCCAAGGCGCTGCAGCACGGCATGCAGGCTCTCGATCTCTCGGAGTTGCGGGCGCTCGCCGCGCTCTTCGAAGGCGACTTCCTGGAAGGCCTGGAGATCGACCGGAGCCCGCTCTTCGACGGCTGGCTGGCGGCGCAGCGGCGGCGGTTCCGCGGCTATCGCGCCGCCCTGCTCGAGAGGCTCGTCGCCGACATTCCCGACGAGGAAGCCTTCGACCATCTGGAGACATGGCGCGAGCTGGCGCCGTTCGACCCGCGCGTCCACGAGCGAATCCTGACAGCCCTCGCCCGCTGCGGCCGGATCCGCGAGGGGGAGGAACATCTCGCGGCGGCGGCCCGGCTGTTCGAGGCCGAGGACATCGATTTCACGCCAGTGCGCGAGGCGTGGCGCTCGGCCAGAATCCAGGCCGAAACAGGGTCGCGTCCGGCAGCTCCCGTCTCCGCCGGCGCCCCACCGGAACGTCCGGAGAGCCCGGAACGTCCGGACGAACCCGTCGCGGACAGACCTCGCCGCGCATCGGTGGCGGTGATGCCCTTCGCCGACCGCTCCGGCGCCATCGAACCGCGCGGCGGACCGGCGGACGCTCTCGTCCACGACGTGATCACGCGGCTCGCCAAGCTGCGGAGCCTCTTCGTGATCGCGCAGGGGACGGTCTTCGCCTTGCGAGAGCGGGGCATGGGGCCGGAACAGGCAGGCAGGACGCTGAACGTCGACTACATCGTCGCCGGGTCACTGCAGCGTCAGGGCGAGCGGGTCGTCGCGTCGGTCGAACTCGCCGAGACGCAGACCGCGCGCATTCTCTGGGCGGAGGTGTTCGACTACCGGCTGGACCAGGCGTTCGACGTCCTCGACCGCATCGGGAACAGCATCGTGGCGTCGATCGCCAGCGAGATCGAGGCAGTCGAACGCAACCGCGCCATCCTGAAGCCGCCGAACTCGCTCGACGCATGGGAAGCGCACCATCGCGGCCTGTGGCACATGTATCGGTTCAACAGGGCCGACAACGAACGCGCGCGGCACTTCTTCGAGACGTCCGTACGCCTCGATCCGACCTTTTCGCGCGCCTATGCCGGCCTCTCTTTCACGCACTTCCAGAGCGCCTTCCAGCATTGGGAGGACCGTGAGGCGGAGACCGCCCGCGCCTGCGAGGCGGCCAGACTGAGCCTGATGGCCGATGATCGGGATCCGGCCGCCCATTGGGCGATGGGCCGGGCGCTCTGGCTGAACGGACACCAGGATCAATCGGTCCTGGAGTTGGAAAGCGCGATCGATCTCAGCCCCAACTTCGCGATGGGCCACTACACCCTGGCATTCTTCCATTCGCAGGCCGGCGATGCCGAAGCCGCCATAAGGGCGTCGGACCAGTCGCGCGAACTCAGCCCGTTCGACCCGATGCTGTTTGGCATGCTGGGCGCTCGTGCCATGGCTCTCGTCCGTCTCGGACGATTCGAAGAGGCGGCCGAGTGGGGCGTCCGGGCGGCAGCCCGCCCCAATGCGCACGCGCATATCCTGGCGATCGCCGCCTACAGTCTCGCCCTTGCGGACCGGGTCGAGGAGGCGCGGACCTATGTCGCGACCATCCATCGCGCGCGGCCAGACTACCGGATAGGCGATTTCCTCACCGCGATGCGCTTTCACCCCGATGCAGCCGCCTTGTTCCGGAAGGGAGCGAAGCGCATCGGCATCCGCTGAAGGATCGGCCGCGACCTCATCCGCCCGTCGCTAACGCCCCTCCTGCCGGCGCCTGATTTCGGCGGGCCACGTGCTCTTGATGTAGGACAGCACCGCCTCGATCTCGCGATCGCTCAGGATGCCCTCAAATCCCGGCATGTCGCTCTGGTAGCCCGGCACGATCCCCGACGCACCTTTCTTTGTCATTTCGATCAACTGCTCATCCGGGTGGTGCCAGGTGTGACCGGAAGCATCATGGGGTGGGGCGGGCATGCGGCCATCGGCCTTGCGCGTGCGCCAGTCCGGCTGGCCTTCCAGGTTGACCCCGTGACAGCTCGCACAGTGGTCGGCATAGATCGCGCGGCCGAGCGCCACCTGAGAGGGATCGGACGGATCGATGCCGCCGGTCGGCGCAACGAACCAGGCGGCCGCCGTCGCGCTCGCGACAACGACCAGCCCGGCCGCTCCAAAATGCCGCCAGTTCAATGACGGCTTCCGGAGAACAGATATTTGAGCAGGGCGGCCATCGCCAGGACGAGAATCACCAGGACGAGCAGTCCCAGCACTCCCATTCCCCACATCATGCCGTCGCCCATCATTCCATCGTGCATCATGGCGATCACTCCACGGAATAGACCTTCTGCCGATCGAGTTCGTAGATGACGAACCGCCCGGTTTTCGCACCGCCCATGCCGGGTGATCCGGCCGGCATGCCGGGCAGCGAGATCCCGCTGATCCGGGGCTTATCGGCGAGAAGCCGGTTCACCACGGCGAGGGGCACATGCCCCTCGATGGCGTAGCCGCCGATCAGGGTCGTATGACAGCCTTCGAGCGCCTCAGGGACGCGATGCTTCGCCTTGATGGCTGCGAGGTCGTCGGTGCTGACGACGTCGACATCGAAGCCGCCGGCTCGCAGATGCGCGGCGTATTCGACACAACAGCCGCATTCGGGACTTCGGTAGAGGGTGGCCGGCACAGCCGCGACGGCCTGTGGCGCAGCGGCAAGAAGGATGAGGATCGGCGCGATTCGGTGCATTTCGTTCTCCCAAGAAGACGGGCCTACGGGCCACACATCCGTCCGGTTGCGCGTCGACCTGGCCGTCGCGGACAGCCGCCGGCCGCCTTAGATCGAGCCAGGAGACGCGCCCCCACCTTCAATTCCTGAACTCGACCTCCCCCACCATGCCCGCCTCGTAGTGCCCCGGCACGTTGCAGGCGAATTCGAGCTGGGTCCTGCTCGGGAATTTCCAGACCAGCTCCTTTTTCTCGCGCGGACCGACGAGCACGCTGTTTGGGTCGTCATGCTTCATCATGCCGTGGCCCATAGCGTGTCCTGAGCCATGGCCCATTTTGCCGTGATCCATCTTTGTCGGATCGGTGACGACCGCGGTGGCCGTCAACATGCCGGCGTCCGTCATCGCCTGCATCTCCTTCCGGTGATCGGCGTGCATGGCGGCGGTGCCGATGTTGAACTCGTGCAGGAGTTCCCCGGTATTGGTCAGTATGAAGCGGATGGCTTCCCCTGCCCGCACCTCGACGGTCGCGGGCCTATAGAAGCTGTCGCCGAGTTCGATTTCGATCGTGCGCGTGGCAGGCGTTACACCTGCCGGCTCGCCGATGTCGTGAACATGCCCGGCGCCGCCCGGGGCAGCCATTGCGGGAGAGAGCATGCCGGCAAGGGCGGCGCCAACGGCCAGGCGCACGGAAAGATCGTGAAGCGTCGTCATGAGATGGAGCCTCTTCCTGAGAGCGAGATGAGCAGGAAAAGACGAGGGCAGCGCCGAGGCGTCGGATGTGCCGACCGAAGGCCGGCCACGTTTCGCTAGCGCCGGGACGCTGCGCGTGCTCGTCCTGGACCGCCGCGACGGGCGACGGTCAGGCGAACGTGCGCGGGGGACGCTCCAGGCGAGAGCCGGCTTCCTGCCATGTCCAGTCGGTTTGACCACCGATACGGCCGGAGGCGAGCGGGGGCAGATATACGCCGGCCGCAACCGCTGCGATGGCGGCATGGCACCAGGACATGGTGCAGCAGGAGCCTGAGCGATGGGCTTCCTGATCCTGATGCGGATGACCCGCATGGCCGCCGACGTCCGGAGCATCATGCTCCGTAGACGCGGCATGGCAGGGAACCATGGGCTCGGTCGGAGCCGCGGCCGTACCGGCGATCGCAAACCAGAATGCAATCACCGCCAGAACCAGCAGGCCGATCATGCGCAGCTTGGCTGCCCACGCGGCATCGTGAGCCCGTGTTATCACCCGAAAACCGTAGGCCCGGGTTCAGGGTCAAGTCAAGGCAAGGCAGGGGCAGAAGCGGGACGCCCCATGGCCGCGCGCCCTGATGGTACCGGGGCAGGCCCCCGGGGTAATCCTCCCGCCTCCCATTCTTCACCGCGCCGTCATCAGCGCGTCTCTGCCCGCGGCGATGTTCGCGCCCATTCCGGAACGGGTGTGGCGGCATGGCGGCGGGAATCGCGATCGAGGGGGTGACCAAGGCGTTCGGGCGCACCGAGGTGCTGCGCCGGGTCGACCTGGACATCCGTCCGGGCGAGTTCATGACGCTGGTCGGGCCGTCGGGCTGCGGCAAGTCGACGCTGCTGCGGATCATCGCCGGGCTGGAGACGGCGTCGAGCGGCGCCATCCGGATCGCGGGCGAGGCGATCGACCACCTGCGGCCGGGACAGCGCGACCTGGCAATGGTGTTCCAGTCCTACGCCCTGTACCCGCACCTGACCGTCGCGGAGAACATCGCGGTGCCGCTGCGCATGCGGCGCCTCGCGGGGCATCAGCGCTGGCCGCTCGCCGGACGATTCATGCCGGGGACGCGCACGATCGAGCGCGAGATCGCGGCCGAGGTGGACGCGGCGGCCGACATGCTGGGCATCGGCCACCTGCTGGCGCGCAAGCCGGGGCAGCTGTCGGGCGGGCAGCGCCAGCGCGTGGCGCTGGGGCGCGCCATGGTGCGCCACCCCAAGGCCTTCCTGATGGACGAGCCGCTGTCCAACCTGGACGCCAAGCTGCGCGTCCACATGCGCACTGAGATCGCGCAGCTGCACCGGCGCCTGGGCGCGACCTTCGTCTACGTCACGCACGACCAGGCCGAGGCGATGACCATGTCGGACCGGATCGCCGTGATGATGGACGGCGCCATCCTGCAGGTCGACGCGCCGGACACGGTCTATCGCGACCCGGCCGACCTGCGCGTCGCCGAGTTCATCGGCAGCCCGAAGATCAACGTACTCCCGGCGGTGATGCGCGACTGCGGCAGCATCGTCGTCAGCGACGGCAGCGTGCCGGCGGAGGCGGAAGCACGACCCGGCACCGACGTGATGCTGGCCTTCCGTCCCGAGCACGGGGTGCTGACCGAGCCGGAGCACGGCGCCTTCCGCGGCCGGATCGCGCATGTGGAGAATCTGGGCTCAGACCTGCTGGTGCATCTGCACGTCGGCGATCCGGGTCGGCCGCCGGTCGTCGTGCGCAGCGCGCCCGACGGGCATGGATTGGCCGCCCGGCACACGATCGGCCAGACGGCGGGCATCGCCATCGCCGGGCCGCCGCCGCTGGTGTTCGGCGCGGACGGCAAGCGGGCCGACCTGTCGCGCACGCGACCGAAGGCGCCGGCCCATGCTTGAGCCCGCCCTCGCAGGACCGGCGCCCGCCGCGCGCCCCGCCGCTTCGGCGCGCACCGTGCGCTGGGCGCAGATGCGCCAGTCCGCCACGGCCTATGCCCTGTGCACGCCGGCCGTGGCGTTGATGGTGACGCTGCTGATCGGGCCGATCCTGGCGGTGGTGGCGCTGTCGGTCACCGACTATCAGCTCGGCGCGCAGACGATGGCCTTCATCGGCCTCGACAACTACGCCGATATGTTCGCCGACCGGGTGTTCCGCACCTCGCTGATCAACACGCTGCTCTATGTCGGAACCGTGGTGCCCGGGTCGGTGGCGCTGGGCCTGGGCATCGCCCTGCTGATCGAGGCGGGCGACAGCGGCAAGGCCTTCTACCGCGCCGTCTATTTCCTGCCGGTGATGGCGACGCTGATCGCCATGGCGATCGTCTGGGAGTTCATGCTGCACCCGCAGTTCGGCCTCGCCAACCTGGCGCTCAAGGCCATCGGGCTGACGCCGCAGAACTGGCTGACCGACGGCGACCTGGCGCTGTGGGTGCTGGCGGTGATCGGCATCTGGCAGGCCGTCGGCTTCAACATGGTGCTGTTCCTGGCCGGCATCGTCTCGATTCCGCGCTTCCTCTACGACGCGGCCGAGATGGACGGCGTGCCGAGCGCCTGGGAGCGGTTCCGGCTGGTGACCTGGCCGATGCTGGGCCCGGTCATGCTGTTCGTCGTGGTGATCACCTCGATCCGCTCCTGCCAGGTATTCGACACGGTGCACGTGCTGACCAAGGGCGGGCCGAACAAGGCGACCGAGGTCCTGCTCTACACGATGTACGCCGAGGGCTTCGAGTTCTTCCGCTCGGGCTACGCCGCGGCGATCACCGTCGTCTTCCTGGGCTTCGTGCTGGCGCTGACGCTGGTGAAGATCCGCTTCCTCGACAGACAGGTCCATTACCAGTGAACGCACGGCGCAACCCGGGTTTCGCGGTCCTGCGGCACGTGCTGCTGCTGGCTGGGGCCGCCTTCATGCTGGCGCCCTTCGCCTGGATGATCTCCACCTCGCTGAAGCCGCCGGGCGAGATCTTCCTCGACCATATCCGCTGGTGGCCGAACGACCTGCACGTCGTCGAGAACTACACCGCCGCCTTCACGCGCGCGCCGCTGCTGCGCTTCATGCTGAACGGCGTGATCGTCACGGCGACGATCTTCGCGCTGCAGGTCGCGGTGGCCCTGCCCTGCGCCTATGCCCTGGCGAAACTGCGCTTCCGGGCGCGGCCGGTGCTGTTCGGTGCGGTGCTGTTCTGCCTGCTGATCCCGCCGCACGCGATCTCCGTGCCGCTGTTCCTGCTATTCCACCAGATCGGCATCCTGAACAGCTACGCCGCTATGGTAGTGCCGTTCACGATCTCCGTCTTCGGCATCTTCCTGATGCGGCAGTTCTTCCTGACCGTGCCGGACGACCTGATCGACGCGGCGCGCATGGACGGCATCTCCGAGATGGGCATCGTCTGGCGCGTCATGCTGCCGACCGCCATCCCGGCGCTGACGGCCTTCGGCATCTTCTCCGTCGTCGCGCACTGGAACGACTATTTCTGGCCGCTGATCGTCATCAACAGCGAACACCTGCTGACGCCGCCGCTGGGCGTCGCGGCCTTCCGCAACCAGGAGGCGGGGACCGATTTCGGCCCGCTGATGGCCGCGGCCACCGTGATCATCGCCCCCCTCGTGATCGCCTTCCTGATGGTGCAGCGACGCTTCATCGAGGGCATCGCGCTGACGGGCATGAAGTGAGCCACCAACCCAACCGGGGGACTTCCATGTCGAAGCACATCCTGTCGCCGCGTCTTCTCGCGGGTGCCGCCGCCGCCGCCGTGATGGCCGCGGGCAGCGCCTGGGGCGCCACCGAGGTCGTCGTGCAGTATCCCTACGGCGAGCTGTTCAACGAGACGCACAAGCAGATCGCCGCGGAGTTCGCGAAGGTCCAGCCGGACATCAAGCTGACCTTCCGCGCCGCCTACGATTCCTACGAGGAGGGGACGCAGAAGATCCTGCGCGAGGCGGTGACCAACCAGCTGCCCGACGTGACCTTCCAGGGCCTGAACCGGGTGCGCATCCTGGTCGACCGCGGCATCGCGGCACCGATGGACGACTACATCAAGGCCGAGAAGGACTTCGAGAAGGAGGGCTTCCACCAGGCGATGTTCGACATCGGCATGCAGAACGGCAAGGTGTACGCCCTGCCCTTCGCGATCTCGCTGCCGATCACCTACTGGAACCTGGACCTGGTGAAGCAGGCCGGCGGCGACCCGGAGAAGCTGCCGACGACGTGGGACGGCGTGATCGACCTGGCGAAGAAGATCGACGCGCTGGGCCCGGACATCAACGGCATCACCTATGTCTGGGACATCACCGGCAACTGGCTGTGGCAGGCGCCGGTGTTCGCCCAGGGCGGCACCATGCTGAACGGGGACGAGACGAAGGTGGCGTTCGACGGGCCGGCGGGGCAGACGGCGATCAAGACGCTGGCACGCTTCGTCACCGAGGCGAACATGCCGAACCTGTCGCAGCCGGACGCGCGCGCGACCTTCGCCGCCGGCAAGACCGGCGTGCACATCACGTCGACGTCCGACCTGAACAAGACCACCGGCATGATCGACGGCAAGTTCACGCTGAAGACGCACGTCTTCCCGGACGTGAAGGAAGGGGTCGGCCGCCTGCCCGCCGGCGGCAACGTCGCGATGATCGTCGCCAAGGACGAGGAGAAGCGAAAGGCCGCGTGGCAGTTCGTGAAGTTCGCCACCGGCCCGCTGGGTGCCGCGATCATGGCGAAGACCACCGGCTACATGCCGCCCAACAAGGTGGCGAACGAGGTCCACCTGAAGGACTTCTACGAGAAGAACCCGAACAACTACACGGCGGTGAGGCAGCTGCCGATCCTGACCAAGTGGTACGCCTTCCCGGGCGAGAACGGCCTGAAGATCACCGACGTGATCAAGGACCACATGAACTCCATCGTCACACGCGACCGTGCGAACGAGCCGGAGAAGGTCCTGGAGGACATGACCCGCGACGTGCAGAAGCTGCTGCCGAAGAAGGCCAGCTGAGGCGCGGCCGACGACGGACCGCCTTCAAATCCTGCAGGGGGCCGGCTCGCCGGCCCCTTCCCCTTTTGCCCCCTCGCCTTTCATGCCGAGGTTTCCATGAAGCTGATCCACTTCACCGACACCCACTTCGTCGGGCCCGGCGAGATGCTCTACGGGCTCGACCCGCGTGCCCGGCTCGACGCCTGCATCGCCGACATCAATGCCAACCATGCCGACGCCGACCTGGCGGTGCTGACCGGCGACCTGACGCATTTCGGCGACGTCGCGTCGTTCGAGCACGTGCGCGAGGCCCTGTCGGCGCTGCGCGTGCCGCTGCGCCTGCTGGTCGGCAATCACGACCGCAACGAGACCTTCCGCCGGACCTTTCCAGACGCGCCGGTCGACCCGCACGGCAACATCCAGAGCGTCCTGGACACCGACGCCGGGCGGCTGATGTTCCTGGACACGACGCGCGCCGGCAGCCACGGCGGCTGGTACGACGAGGCGCGGCTGGACTGGCTGGAGGCGCAGTTCCGCGACAGCGGCGACGCGCCGGTTTTCCTGTTCATGCACCACCCGCCGCTGCCGCTGGGCATCCCGGCGATGGACAGGATCGGGCTGGCCCAGGCGGATGCCTTCGCCGCGCGGCTGCGGCCCTATCTGACGCGCATCCGCCACCTCTTCTTCGGCCATGTGCACCGGCCGGTATCCGGGTCGTGGCAGGGCGTGCCGTTCAGCACGCTGCGCGCGACCAACCATCAGGTCTGGCTCGATTTCCAGGCCGCCGCCAGCCCGCCCGGCAGCCACGAGCCGCCGGCCTATGCGGTCGTGCTGATCGACGCGGCGAACGTCGTGATCCACAGCCACGACTTCCTGGATGCCAGCCCGAAATTCGACACGTCGGACGTGGGCTACGGCTTCTGGGAGGAGCAGGAACGCCGGCTGGCGTCCTGACGGCGGCGACCGCAGGGAGGCTATGGAGGGGCGACAGCCGGTCGCTGCGGTAACCCAATGAGGTCGCGAAGGGTGGCCGCGCGGTCCCGCGGCCCCTAAATGAACACCTCCCCTTCGTCCCCGCTGCGACGGCGAGTGATCCCATGAAGCTGATCCACCTGACCGACACGCACCTAGCCGCCCCCGGCGAGCAGGTCTACGGCATCGATCCGCGCGCCCGGCTGGATGCCTGCATCGCCGACATCCAACGCCACCATGCCGACGCGGACCTGCTGGTGCTGACCGGCAACCTCACGCATTTCGGCGACCGGGCCGCCTATGAGAACCTGCGGGCGGGACTGTCGCATCTGTCGATGCCGATGCGCTTCCTGCTCGGCGACCACGACCGGCCGGACGCCTTCCGCAAGGTCTTCCGCGACGCGAAGGTCGACGGACGCGGCAACGTGCAGAGCGTGATGGACACCGACCTGGGCCGCTTCATCTTCGTCGACACCAGCAAGACCGGCACCCATGCCGGCTGGTACGACGACGAGCGGCTCGACTGGCTGGACGAGCGCTTCCGCGAGAGCGAGGGGCAGCCGGTCTTCCTGTTCATGCACCATCCGCCGTTCAAGCTCGGCGTGCCGGCGATCGACGCCACCGGCCTGATCCAGGGCTTCGAGTTCGTCGAGCGGATCGGCCCGCACCTGCCGCGGGTGCGCCACCTCTTCTTCGGCCACGCACAGCGGCCGGTCTCCGGCTCCTGGCGCGGCGTGCCGTTCAGCACGCCGGGCGGCACCTGCCATCAGATGGCGCTGGACTATGCCGACGCACGGCCGCGCGGCGTGAAGGAGGCCCCCGCCTACGATGTCGCGTTCATCGACGCCCACAGCGTGATCGTGCACCGCCATGCTTTCCTCGCCGAGGCCGAGCCGTTCAGCCTGAGCGAGGGCGCCTACAGTTTCTGGGAGGAGCAGGAGCGCCGCCGCGCCGCCGGCTGAGCGGCGGCGGCGCCGCCGGGAGTCACGCCGCGCGGATCTCGGCGAGGAAGCTCTCGACCTGACGGCGCATGGCCTCGGCCTGGCCGGCAAGGACACCGGCGGCCATCAAAATCTCCTCCGACGAACCGCGGCTGACATCGGCGGCGGTGTGCACCTCGCGGATGCTGCCGGAAACCTCGTCGGCGCTCTGTGCCGCCTCCTGGACGTTGCGCGCGATCTCCTGCGTCGCCGCGTTCTGCTCTTCCACGGCCGCAGCGATCGAGGCCGCGATCTCGTCGATGCGGGTGATCGTGCCGGCGATGCCGCCGATGGCCCCTGCGGCTTCGCCGCTGATCGACTGGATCGACTTGATCTCCGCCGTCACGCGTTCCGTCGCCCGGGCGGTCTGGTTCGCCAGGTTCTTCACCTCGGAGGCGACGACGGCGAAGCCCTTGCCGGCCTCGCCGGCGCGCGCCGCCTCGATGGTGGCGTTGAGCGCCAGCAGATTCGTCTGCGCGGCGATGGAGTTGATCAGGCCGACCACCTCGCCGACCTGGGCCGCCGCCTGGACGAGGCCGCTGACGGTGGCATTCGTCTTCTCCGCCTCGCTCACCGCACTGCGGGCGATGGATTGGGACAGGCTCATCTGCTGGCCGATCTCCTCGATCGACGCGGACAGTTCCTGGGAAGCGGCAGCCACCGTCTGGACGTTGGCGTTGGCCTGGGCATAGGAGGCGCTGACCGACGAGGCGAGGCCGGTCGTGGTTTCCGAGGTGCCGATCAGGCCCTTCGCCGTCGTCTCGAGGCCGCGTACCGACTCCAGCACCTGACCGATCACGGCGCCGACGTTCGCATCGAACTTGTCGGCCAGCGCCTTGACCGCCGCCCGCTTCGCCTCGGCCTCGGCCGCCGCGTAGGTCTCGAGCAGGACTTCGAGGTCGAGCCATGCGACCTTGTTGAGGGCCGCGGCCAACGCTGTGCGGTCGTTTCGCCCGGACGACAGGACGCCGCCCTTGATCTCCGCCGTCAGCAGACGCGTCACCGCCTTACCGACCGTGGAATGGCAGATCGCCACCGCATAGCTGGGGACCCCGCTGTCGTAGAAGGCAGAGGCGAGGCTGCGCGCCGATTCCAGGAAGCCGTCGCCGAGTTCGCCCGAGGCGACCCGGACCCAGTGCGCCACACGGACGGCATGCACGTCCGGCTTCATCAGGGCCGACTGGATCTCCGGCCAGCCGGCGAAGTCGCTGTGCAGTTCGTCGAGCAAAGCGGGCAGGCGCCGCCGGACCGTCTCACCGTGCCGGCGCAGCATCTCCAGATCCGCATCGTCGATACCGAACGCGACGAACCGCTTTTTCTGCTCATCCCCAACCGTAGCGCGCATCCTGCGTCATCCCTCAATCAACGACCACTAGCTTGCGGCCTTGCACGAGTAATACGAGCCGAACTCTGAAGGGATCACTGCCAAACTCACAAAATTCCCGAGTAAAAGAGAGACAAAATGTCCGACCAGAGGCATACGCACGTACCGGCTACTCTTCGCCGTCCCCACTGACCCTCAGCATCCCTGTCGGTTCAACCCATCCACCGGCGACGGGGCCAGGCGGACAAGCCGGAGGCGGCACTACCGGTCCTACACGACCATCCCACGCTCAACGGCGCCGCGTGCCCGGCGGGAATGTCCGCGGCACAGGCAAGGCTGCGTCGCGGACCGGCAGCGCGGCGGTTACGCCGCCCGGATCTGGAGGATGAAGTCGGCGACGCGCTTGCGCAGCAGGGCCGACTGTTCCGAGAGTCCGCCCGCCGACGAAACCAGCCGGGTCGACGCGGCACGGGTGTCGCTGGCGGCGCGGTTGACCTCGTACATGTTGCTCGCGGCTTCCTTCGTGCCACGGGCGGCTTCGCCGACATTGCTGCCGATCTCGCGGGTCACCTCGTCCTGTCGCCCGACCGCCGAGGCGATGATCCCCGAGATGCGGCTGATCTCGTCGATGACCTGGGTGATCCGGCCGATGGCGGCGGCGGAAAGCGAGGTGACGTTCTGCATCTCGGCGATCTTGCGCGAGATCTCCTCGGTCGCCTTCGCCGTCTGGCCGGCGAGCGACTTCACCTCCGTCGCTACCACGGCAAAGCCCTTGCCGGCTTCGCCGGCCCTCGCCGCCTCGATCGTGGCGTTGAGGGCGAGCAGGTTGGTCTGGCTGGCGATGTCGCTGATCAGGCTGACCACTTCGCCGATCTTCTCGGCGGCATCGACCAGTTCGCGCACCTGGACGCCGGCGCTGCGCGCCTCGTCCACCGCACGCTCCGCGGCCTGCGTGGAGGTCGAGACCTGACGGCCGATCTCCTGCACGGTCGCCCCGAGTTCGTCGGCCCGCACCACGACGGCCTGCACGTTCGCCGACGACCGCTCGGAGACCGTGGCCGTGTCGCTGGACCGGGCGGCCGTGCGCTCCGCGGTGGCCGACATCTCCTGGGCGGTCGCGAAGAGTTCGGTCGACGCCGACGACACCAGCCCGACGATCTCGTTGACGGAGGTCTCGAACTCGGCGGCCAGCGCGCTCATCGCGGCCTTCTTCTGCCGTTCGGCCTCGACCGCCGAGTGCGCCTGTTCCTGGCGCAGCCGGGCGGTTTCCAGGGCATTATCCTTGAAGACGTGCACCGCCCGGATGATGTCACCGACCTCGTCACCGGTGGTCGCCGGCGGGATCTCGACCGACAGCTCGCCCTTCGACAGCCTGATCATCGTACCGGTCAGGCGGCGCAGCGGGCGCACCGCGCGCACGTTCCAGAGCCCGATCACCAAGCCGATCAGCAGGGCCGCGGCGGACAGGCCCAGCATCAGATACTTGAAGTTGGCGACGAGAGAATCGACCTCGGAGCCGATGCCCTGGTTCATGCTCTCCTGAAGATCGATAAAGCGGTTGATCCGGGCCAGCCACTCCTCGAATGCGGGCCGGGCCTCGTTCATCAGGACGGAACGCGCCGTATCGGCATCGCCGGCACGCTGGCTGGCGATGATCCGGGAGATGAGCGGGAGGGTCCGCGCCTCGGTCTCCTTGATGCTCGCGAGGATGCGCACCTCTTCGTCGGAGATGTCGGTCCGCGCGGCGAACATCGCATCCATTGCCGCAGCCGACGTCGCGTAGAATGCCGCCAGGCGGTCGATTTCCGCGACCACCGCGCCGAGCTTGTCGTCACCCGCAACCAGGGTGACATCGCGGGCGCTGATCGCCCGATCATGCACGCTTCCGCGGAAATTGATGGCGTAACGCTGCTTTACGCCATTGACGTCGTTGATCCGTTCGAGATCGGCACTGATGCGGTCGACCTGGTAGATGCTGATCGCGCTCAGGGCACACATGAGGATCAGAACGACAGAAAAGCCGAGGACCATCCTGGTCGCGATTGTTATTTTTGACAGCATTGTCCCATTCTCATGAGCGTTAAGGTTGTGTTAACGAGCGAAGGCCGTTGCGCGGGCGCTGTGCACACCCGATCCGGCGGCGGCAGAAATGGCGGGAGAGGCGGTTCAGTCTTGCGACCAAACCATCGTGGCGCATACGGCTTCGGCCGCGGCCCGGATCACGAGGGGGACGACTTTTTCATCCCCGGATCAACGTGCGGGTCGATCCTCGGACGGCCCGGTGGCGCGGGCCCGGGCCGAAAAGGATGATGGCCGCCCGCCGCGGAGGCAGCCCTGTCGCGGTGACGGCCCCGTGCATAGGCAAGGCGACTTCGCGAGTCATGGCGCGCGTCCCGGATACACCGCCCGGCGACCGCCGGGGGGAGCCGTTGATAGCGCCCCGTCCGTTAAGGCCGATCTAAGCCGGCAGCCGCCGTGCCGGGGGCGATACGGACAAATTGTCCCCGGCCCGCGATCGCCGCGGAAGATCAGTTCACCGTCGGCATCACCATCGGCGCGATCTCGTCGGCGGTGCGGCCGGCCCAGTCGCGCTGGGCGACGCCGGCCATGGAGCGCTTCTGCGCCTCCTCCAGCGCCTCGGACTCGGCGGCGAGGTCGATGGTCAGGCACTTGCCGTCTTTGACAACCATCTCGCCGGCGACGAAGACCTCGCGCACCGCACGGTCGCCGGCGACGTACATCAGGCTGCGCAGCGGCTCGCGCAGCGGGCGCATAGCCGGCTCCTTCGTGTCGCAGAGCAGGATGTCGGCGCAGGCGCCGGGCGTCAGGCGGCCGATGTCGTCGCGGCGCAGCGCCCTGGCGCCGCCGATGGTGGCCGCGTTGAACACGTCGAGCGTCTGCAGGTCGTCGACGCTCTCGCCCACCGCGCGGGCGTAGTAGGCGACGGCCCGCATCTCGTCGAGGAAGTTGTGGGGATAGGTGTCGGTGCCGATGCCCATGTTGATACCGCCGCGGACATACTCGCCGAAGGTGCGCAGGGTGATGCCGCGGCGCACGAAGACGGTCGGGCAGTGGGCGACGGTGGCGCCGCGGTCGGCGAGCAGGCCCATGTCCTTGCGCGTCGTCCAGTGCAGCCAGGGATGGTGGTCGAGGAAGATGCCGTGGCCGATGATCGTGTTGTCGGAGAGGATGCCGATCTTGTCCATCCACTGGATCGGCGTCAGGCCGGTGCGGCCGACCATCTCGTGGAACTCCGTCACGCTCTGCGCCGCGTGGATCTGGAGCGGCAGGTTACGCTCCCTGGCGTAATCCTGGCTGTCGCGCAGCAGTTCGGCCGAGCAGGTGTCGATCTGGACGGGCGACATCATGCCGGACAGGCGCCCGGACGGATGCTGGCGCGCCAGTTCGACGACGCGCTGGGCACGCTCGAAGGCCTCGCGGCCGGCCTTCTTGTCCCACTCGTACTCGAGCTTGTGGCCGTTGCGCGTGAACCAGCGCGCATCGCGATAGACGGGTGCCGCGACGGCGCGGATGCCGCTGTCGGCCAGTTCGTCGAGCCAGCCGTCGAACGGCATCGAGATGTCGACGACCGTGGTGACTCCGCTCATCAGCAGTTCGGCCAGGGCGCAGCGGATTGCGGCGGTGTAGCCGGCGGCGTCGTTGTGGAAGATGGTCAGGTATTCGTAGAGCGAGCTGTGCCAGAAGCCTGGGCTGCGCGTCTCGTCGGTGATGCCCTTGCGCAGCGGCTCGCTGGTCGGGTGGGTGTGGATGTTGACGAGGCCGGGCAGGACGAATCGGTCGCGGCCGTCGATCTCCTTCGTCGCCGGACCAGCATAACCCTTGCCGACAAAGGTGATCTTGCCCTCGGCGAAGGCGACGTCGCAGCCGCGCTTGTAGACATGGCTCTGCGTCGCCTCGTTCCAGGCGATCAACCAGTCGGCGTTGCGGATGACGGTGGTGTCGACCATGCGGGGGCTCTCCTGCTCCTGGCTCGGTTCTGTCGTTCGCGCGCTGCGCGTTTGCTCGTCTTTCAGGCGGCCAGGCCGGCGGCGGCGCGGCGCGCCTTCTCGTAGATCGCGAGGCGACGGCGGTAGGCCGCCGTGGCGCTGTCGGACGCGACGTCGGCGATCGGCGCCATCGCCGGAATCTGCTCGGCGAAATGACACGCGACGATCTGGCCGCCGCCGATGTCGCGGAACGCCGGCTCGTCGCGCCTGCAACGATCCTGCACGAAGGGGCAGCGGGTGTGGAAGCGGCAACCGCTGGGCGGGTTCATCGGGCTGGGGACGTCGCCCTCCAGGATCCGCTTCTCCCGGTTGAGGGTCGGGTCCGGGATCGGGATCGCCGACAGCAGCGCCTGGGTATAGGGATGGCGCGGCGCGGCGTAGAGGGTGCGCTTTTCCGCCAGTTCGACGATCTTGCCGAGATACATGACGGCGATGCGGTCGCTGATGTGCTTCACCACCGCGAGGTCGTGGGCGATGAAGACGTAGGACAGGCCGAAGCTGCGCTGCAGGTCCTTCAGCAGGTTCACGACCTGGGCCTGGATCGAGACGTCGAGGGCGGAGACGGGCTCGTCGCAGACGATGACCTTCGGCGAGACGGCGAGCGCCCGGGCGATGCCGATGCGCTGGCGCTGGCCGCCGGAGAATTCGTGCGGGTAGCGCACCGCGTGCCAGGGCGACAGGCCGACGAGGCCGAGCAGTTCCTCCACCCGCTGCTGACGCTCGGCACGGTCGCCGAGGCCGTGCACGCGCAGCGGCTCGCCGATCACCTGTCCGACGGACATGCGCGGGTTCAGCGAGGCGTACGGGTCCTGGAAGATGATCTGCAACTCGCGCCGCAGGCCGCGCACCTCGGTGCGGCCGAGGTCGAAGATGTTGCGGCCGCCATAGCGCACGCTGCCCGCCGTCGGCTCGATCAGGCGGATCAGCAGGCGGCCGGTGGTGGACTTGCCACAACCGCTCTCGCCGACCAGCGCCAGCGTCTCGCCGGCGTTGAGCGTGAAGGAGACGTCGTCGACGGCGCGGACCGCACCGACCTGACGCGACAGGACGATGCCGCGATTGACCGGGAAGTGCTTGGTCAGCCCCGCGACCTCGAGCACCGGCTGCGGCAGTGGGACTGGGGCGACGGCACCGTCGGCGGCGGTCATGCGAGCACCTTCTCCTCCAGCGGGGCGCGCCAGCAGGCGGCGCGATGGCCCGGCGCCAGTTCCGCGAGCGGCGGCACCTCGCTGCGGCAGCGGTCGTCGGAGAATGGGCAGCGCGGGTTGAACTTGCAGCCCGACGGCATGTCGTAGGGGTTCGGCACGGTGCCCTCGATCGTCGCCAGCTGCTCCTCTTCCAGGTGCAGCTTCGGGATCGAGCCGAGCAGCCCCAGGGTGTAGGGGTGCTGCGGGTTGGTGAACAGGTCCTCGACCGGTGCCTCCTCGACGATCCGGCCGGCATACATGACGACGACCCGATGGACGACCTCGGCCACGACGCCCAGGTCGTGGGTGATCAGGATGGTCGCGGTGCCGGTGCGGTCGCGCAGGTCGCGCATCAGGTCCAGGATCTGCGCCTGGATCGTCACGTCGAGCGCCGTGGTCGGCTCGTCGGCGATCAGCAGCTTGGGATGGCAGGCGAGGGCCAGCGCGATCATCACGCGCTGGCGCATGCCGCCGGACATCTGGTGGGGATACTCGTCGACCCGGCTCTCCGGGTTCGGGATGCGCACGAGGCCGAGCATCTCGATCGCGCGGCGGCGGGCCTCCGCGTTGGAGACGCTCTCGTGGAGCTGGATCGCCTCGATGATCTGGTCGCCGACCGTGTAGACCGGGTTCAGCGAGGTCATCGGCTCCTGGAAGATCATCGAGATCTCGTTGCCACGGATGCGGCGCATCTCGCGGGCGGACTTGCCCGCGAGATCCTCGCCTTCGAACAGGATGCGGCCCTGGGCGATGCTGCCGGCGGGCTGCGGGACGAGGCCCATGATGGCGAGCGACGTCACGCTCTTGCCGCAGCCGGACTCGCCGACGATGCCCAGGGTCTCGCCGCGGCGGACGGAAAAGGAGATTCCGTCCACGGCGGCGAACACGCCCTCGCTCGATCTGAAATGGACGCCGAGGTTCTCGACGCTGAGAAGCGCCTGATCCGTATCGCGTGCCGCCGCGGCGGTCGGATCGCTCACGGCGTTCGCCCCCTGCCGATTGCCTGCGTCGTCCAGCACGCTCAGCCCTTCAGCTCGATGCCGAGGCCCTTGTAGAAGCCGGCACCGTAGTTGCCGTGCGCCTTGATCGGCTTCAGCTTGGGCCCGGAGATCAGGAACAGCGGCTCGTGCACGATGGGGATCCAGACGGCGGCGGCGTGCACCTTCTTCTGGACCTTGGCGAAATTCTCGGCCCGCTCCTTGTCCGTGAGCGCGGCGGACGCCGCGGTCAGCCACTGGTCGGTCTCGGGGTCGTTCCAGTTCATCCGGTTCGGCGCCGGCATGTTGGCCGAGCGGAAGTAGAGGTTCAGGGCGTCGCCGGCCGACACGTACGGATAGCTCATCGTGTACATGTCGAAGTCCTGGGTCTTCAGCTTGCCCCAGACGACCGTCGCATCCCACTGCTGGATCTGCATGTCGATGCCGATCTTGCGCAGGTCGCCCTGGACCGACTGCAGCACGTCGGCCGCCACCGGGCTGGAATTGCCGTAGGCGAGCGGCGCCAACTTCACGCCGTCCTTGGCGCGGAAGCCGTCGGAGCCCTTCTTCCAGCCGGCCTCGTCGAGCAGGGCCTCGGCCTTCTTCGGGTCGTAGCCGAACTTCGACAGATCCTGGCCCTCGGCATAGTCGAGAACACCGGGCGCGATGTAGGCGTTCGCCGGCTCGGCGAGGCCGAACCACACCGCTTCGGCGATGGCCGCCTGGTCGACGGCGAGGTTGATCGCCTCACGCACGCGCAGGTCGGACATCAGATCCCGCGAGATCTTCATGCCGATATAGTAGGTCCAGAAATAGGCTTCGGCCTTGGAAACGTTGAAGCGCGGGTTCGACTGGAACTGCGGCACCGCCCACCAGGGCACGTATTGCAGCGCGTCGCTCTGTCCCGTCTCCAGGGCGGCGACGCGGGTGCTGTCCTCCGGAACGATCTTCCAGACGACCTTGTCCACCATCGGCTTCTTGTTGTCGTAGAAGGACGGCGCCCAGTTGTAGTGGGGGTTCTTGGTGAGGGTCAGCTGGTTGCGCGGCTGCCATTCGGCGAAGCAGTAGGGACCGGTGCCGTCGAGCGCCTTCACGCCCAGATCGTCGCCGAGCTTCTCGGCCTCCTCCGGGTTGATGACCGTGTGGTTGTGCTGGGTCATCTGGTAGAGGAGCTCGGAATAGGGCTTCTTGATCTTGTATTCGAGCGTGTAGTCGTCGACCACGGTCGTCGAATCGTACTCGCCGGCGCGCCACTTGGTCGTGCCCTTCGGCATGTTCTGCCAGCGGTCGAGCGAGCCCTTCACGTCGGCGGCCGTGAACTTCTTGCCGCTGCAGAACGTCACGTCGTCGCGCAGCTTGAAGGTGTAGGTCAGGCCGTCGTCGGAGATGGTCCACGACTTGGCCAGGTTCGGCCGGATCGTTTTCATGTCGTAGTCGAGCACGACCAGCGTGTCGCCCGTCATGAACAGCACTTCGGCGGCGGAACGCGCCGTGGAGACGTGCGGGTCGTATTTGTCGGCATCGAGCGTGCGCGCGATGGTGACGACCTTCTCCTGCGCCATCGCCGCCGGCGCCAGCCCCAGAACGGCGCCCGCGACCGCGGCACCGATGATCCTGCCTGTTGTCAACTCCGCCTCCATACTGCTCGGTTCGTGATTATGACGAGCGCGCCGCCGCCTACTGCCGCAGCCGCGGGTCGAGGACGTCGCGCATCGCATCGCCAAGCACGTTGAAGGCGAGGACGACGAGGAAGATCGCGACGCTGGGCACCGTCGAAACATGCGGTGCGAAGAACAGGAAGTTGCGCCCCTCCGCCGCCATGCTGCCGAGTTCCGCGACCGGCGGCTGCACGCCGAGGCCGAGGAAGGAGAGGGAGGCGCCGAGCAGCACGGTCTGGCCGAACTGCAGGGTCAGGTAGACCAGAATGGTCGAGACGCAGTTCGGCGCGAGGTAGCGCCAGATGAGCGCGCCGTCGCCGAGGCCCACCGCCCGCCCCGCCTCCATGTATTCGCTGCGCATCACGACGCTGGCGGCACCGCGCGTGATGCGCGCCACCGTCGGTACCGCCGAGGCGGCGAGCGCCACGATCAGGCTGCCGACGCCCGGGCCGAGCACCGCCGCGATGGCGAGGCCGAGCAGGATCGCCGGGAAGGTCAGCAGCACGTCGACGATCCGCATGATCAGATTGTCGAGCCGGGAATAGTAGGCGGCGAGGATGCCGAGGGCGGCGCCGATGAGGCCGCCGATCGCGACCGCGACGAAGCCGATGAAGAAGGAGGTGCGCATCCCGAACAGGATGCGGGTGATCATGTCGCGCCCCTGGGCGTCGGTACCGAGCCAGAACTGGGCGCTCGGCGGCTTCATGCGCAGGCGCAGATTGTTCGCGTACGGATCGGACGGCGCGATCCAGGGCGCCAGGATCGCCGCCAGGATCACCGCGATCAGAAAGACGCCGGCGACGACCGCCGCCTTGTCGCGGAGCAGGCGGCGCAGCGGGCTGTGGCGGCGGGCCGGGGTGCCTTTCGCGGGCTTCGCCGCGGGCGCGGCCCCGGCGGGGGAAGGAGCGGCGGCGGCCGCTGCGGCGGGCACGGTGGTCATGCGCGCTTCACCCGCGGATCGAGATAGGCATAGAGGACGTCCACGCCGAGGTTCACGAGGAGGAAGGCGAGCGCCAGGATCATGATCGCGCCCTGGGCCAGCGGCATGTCGGTCGAGACGATCGCGCCGACGGCGAGGCGGCCCAGGCCGGGCCAGGCGAACATCGTCGCCGTCACCACTGCGCCGCCGAGCAGGAAGCCGATCTGCAGGCCGATCAGGGTGACGATCGGGATGAGCGCGTTGCGCAGCGCGTGGCGCACGACGACACGGCCCTCGCCCGCACCCTTCGCCCGCGCGGTGCGCACATAGTCGGCGCCGAGCACCTCCAGCACCGAGGTGCGCGTCATGCGGGCGATCGGCCCGACGAAGACGCCGCCCAGCGTGATCGCCGGCAGGGCGATGGCGCGCAGGCCGTCGATCGTCCAGAGCGGCCCGGCGCGACCCTGGAACGGCAGCAGGTTCAGCTTGAACCCGACGATCCAGATCAGCATCAGGCCGAACCAGAAGATCGGCATCGACACGCCGGCGACCGAGAAGGCCATGATCGCCCGGTCGGTCAGGCGGCCGCGCCGCACGGCGGCCAGGGTGCCGAGCAGGATGCCGAGCGGCACCGCCCAGACGAGGCTGGCGACCATCAGTTCGAGCGTCGGGCCGAAGGCGGCCAGAAGCTCGTCCGAGACGGCGGTATTGCTGATGAAGGAGCGGCCGAAATCGCCCTGCAGCACGCGGACGATGTAGTTGCCGAACTGGTACCAGAGCGGCTCGTTCAGGCCGAGCGCCTCACGGATGCGGTCGATCTCGTCCTGGCTGGCGGTCGGCCCGGCGATGACGGCGGCCGGATCGGACGGCACCACCTGGAGCAGCAGGAAGCCGATCAGCAGGACGCCCAGGAGAACCGGGACCGATACGATCAGCCGTTCGATGATGTGCCGGCCCATGCGTGGCTTCGCCCATGCTCCGTTGCGGGATCGGGAGCAAGGCGACCTGCAAGCGGTGTGCCGGAAACGGGTCATGACGGTGGCGGCGAGAAGTCCCTCGCGGCCCTTAGGCAGCCTCAGGGCAGGTCACGCGACGACGCTCATCCGACGAGACGCCGGCTGCTACTCCTCGGGAAGCGGAGGCCAGAGCCGCGCGGTATGGATGAGCGCCAGGATCCACACCGTATCGTTCCGGATCTCGTAGACCATCCGGTAGCTCTCGTGCGGGATCAGTTCGCGGGTTCCGGCGATGAGCCCGCTGCGGCCGAGCATCGGAAATGCGGCCAGCCGGGCGGCGGCGGCACCGAACAGGGCGTCCATTCGCACGGCCGCCCGCAGATCCTCGGCCGCGATCCAATCGAGGATCGTGGCCCGGTCGCGCTCGGCGTCGCGCGTCCAGCGGACCTTCAAGCGCCGGATCCGCCCGCCCTTCCCAGCAAGACGGCGCGCCGCGCCGCGAAGTCTCGTTCGACATCCTCGTCGGCACGCGTGCGGCCTTCCGTGATCGAGGACCTCGCTCGCGCGACCTTTGCGGCGAGGAAGGCTTCGTATTCTTCGGCCGCCTTCCGGCTTTCGACCTTCTGATTCTCGACGAAGTCCCGCATCAGTCCGCGGACGACCTGCGCCGCAGGCGTGTTCGACGCCGACGCGGCCGCCAGGAAGGCGTCCCGCAGTTCATCGTCGATCTCAATGGTGAACACAGCCTGCTTTGCCATCGTCGGCCTCCCGAAGACGCTGACCGATCAGATACGGTTTCGACCGACGTCCGCAAGACGGAAGGCGGCGGCGTAGCCTCAGCCTCCGCCCCCTCACCGCTTCGCGCCCTACCCCTTCTTCCGGGCCTGATACTTCTCCGTCTCGCTCTGAACAGCCGCCGCGGCGGCGCCGGCGAAATTCTCGTGGTTGCGCCAGGCGTGGTTCCAGCTGGCCTGCCGGAGTTCGATCGCGCCGCGGAAGTGCGGAACGACGTAGCGCGCCATCAACTCGTAGCTGCGCTTCGTCGCCTCCCAGTCTGCCCAATTGTGCGCCAGTTCAAGGAAACCGCCGAACCCGCCCGAGCCGGCGAGCATCCGCTCGATATGTTCGATGGCGTCGTCGGGGGTGCCGATGACCGCCGTGCGCGTGTTGCGGAGGTACGGGATCGGGTCGCCGATGTCGCCCGGCACGATCGGGAAGGTCGCCACCTCGCGGAAATATTTCACCCACTCGGGCAGGCCGAACTCGACGTTCGCCTCGGCCTTGGCGCGGGTCTCGGCGATGTGCATCAGCGAGACGATGCGCCAGTTGTTGCGGTCGGCGGTCTTGCCGTTCTCCCGCGCCGTCTCCTCGTACATATTCCAGTTGTTGGCGTGCGCGGCGAGCGCCGCATCCGAGGTGCCGCCGATCGACAGCATGCCGATGCCGTGGCGCCCGGCCGCCAGCGCGCCGGACGGCGAGCGCGAGGCGGCGACCGCCATCTCCATGCGCGGCTGGGTGTAGGGACGGATCTGCAGCTGGGCGTCGACCAGCTTGTACCAATCGGTCTCCTCGTTCACGACCTCGCCGTTCAGCAGGCGGACGACCGCGTCGAGGCCCTCGTTCATGCGGCGACGCTGGTCGCTGGGATGAATGCCCATTTTGAAGGCATCCGACGTGAGCGAACCGGGCCCGACGCCGAACATCGCCCGTCCGCGCGCCATATGGTCGAGCTGGACCATACGGTCGGCGACCAGGAAGGGATGGTGATAGGGCAGCGACACGACGCCCGTGCCGAGGCGAATGTGCCGCGTCCGCTCCAGCGCCGCCGCCACGAACATCTCCGGGCAGGCGATGATCTCCATGCCGCCGGAGTGATGCTCGCCGACCCAGGCCTCGTCGTAGCCGATGGCGTCGAGATGCTGGAGCAGTTCCATGTCGCGCTGGAGCGCGGATGTCGGGTTCTCTCCCACCGCATGGAAGGGCGCGAGGAATATGCCGAAACGCAGATGACGCATTGCCATTTTATATGTCCCGCCTGTTCGCTTTCCTCCGGTGCGATCCATTCTGGACCCCGGGCGGCGATGCGGACAAGGTGTCGCTCCCCGGCGGGCCCCGCTCCGCCGGCCGAAGAACAAGAGAGGCTCATGCAGCCCGTCATCGAGATATCCGGCCTGTCGAAGACCTACGACACCGGCTTCCAGGCCCTCAAGCGGGTCGACCTGACGATCCGGCAAGGCGAGATCTTCGCGCTCCTCGGGCCGAACGGTGCGGGCAAGACGACGCTGATCAGCATCGTCTGCGGCCTGGTGCGGGCCAGCACCGGGACCGTGCTGGCCGGCGGGCACGACATCGTGCGCGACTATCGCGCGGCGCGGCGGCTGATCGGGCTGGTGCCGCAGGAGCTGACGACCGAGGCGTTCGAGACGGTCTGGGCGACGGTCAGCTTCAGCCGCGGCCTGTTCGGCAAGCCGCGCGACCCGGCGCTGATCGAGCGGATCCTGCGCGACCTGTCGCTGTGGGACAAGAAGGACCAGAAGATCCGTACGCTGTCGGGCGGCATGAAGCGCCGGGTGCTGATCGCCAAGGCACTGGCGCACGAGCCGCGCATCCTGTTCCTGGACGAGCCGACGGCCGGCGTCGACGTGGAACTGCGCCGCGACATGTGGCGGCTGGTCCAGCGGCTGCGCGAGACCGGCGTCACCATCATCCTGACCACCCATTATATCGAGGAGGCCGAGGAGATGGCCGACCGGGTGGGCGTGATCAGCAAGGGCGAGATCATCCTGGTCGAGGAGAAGGCCGAGCTGATGCGCAAGATGGGGCGCAAACAGCTCAAGCTGCACCTGCAGAGCCCGCTGGGTGCGGTGCCCGAGGCGCTGGCCGGGCACGGGCTCGCCCTCTCCACGGACGGCTGCGAACTGGTCTACACCTACGACACGCGGGGCGAGCGCACCGGCATCACCAGTCTGCTGCGCGACCTCGCGGCGGCCGGCATCCGCTTCCGCGACCTGCAGACCAGCCAGAGCTCGCTCGAGGACATATTCGTCGGCCTGGTCGGAGAGCGCCCATGAACTTCGGCAGGATGGACCTCGCCATGAACCTCGGGGGCGTGCGCGCCATCTATCTGTTCGAGATGGCCCGGACGTGGCGGACGCTGCTGCAGAGCGTGGTTTCGCCCGTCGTCTCGACGTCGCTCTATTTCGTCGTGTTCGGTGCGGCGATCGGCTCGCGCATCCAGGAGATCGGCGGCGTCAGCTACGGCGCGTTCATCGTGCCCGGCCTCATCATGCTGTCGCTGCTGACCCAGAGCATCTCGAACGCGTCGTTCGGCATCTATTTCCCGAAATTCACCGGGTCGATCTACGAGATCCTGTCCGCCCCCGTCTCCTATATCGAGATCGTCGCCGGCTATGCGGGGGCGGCGGCGACCAAGTCGGTGATCCTCGGCCTGATCATCCTGGCGACGGCGTCGCTGTTCGTGCCGCTGCACATCGAGCACCCGTTCTGGATGCTGCTGTTCCTGGTACTGACGGCCGTCACCTTCAGCCTGTTCGGCTTCATCATCGGCATCTGGGCCGACGGGTTCGAGAAGCTGCAGTTCATCCCGCTGCTGGTGGTGACGCCGCTGATCTTCCTGGGCGGCAGCTTCTATTCGATCGACATGCTGCCGCCCTTCTGGCGGACGGTCACCCTGTTCAACCCGGTCGTCTACCTGATCAGCGGCTTCCGCTGGAGCTTCTATGGCATGGCCGACGTTCATGTCGGCATCAGCCTGGGCATGACCTGCGTCTTCCTCGCGGCCTGCATCGGCATCCTGTGGTGGATCTTCCGGACCGGCTACCGCCTGCGGCCCTGACGGCACCTCACAGCCAGCGGCGGACGGCGGCCTTGTAGCGCAGATAGTCCTCGCCGAAGACCGCCGCGAGATAGCGCTCCTCGCGGCGGACGACGCCGTAGTGGATGACGAGCAGGGCGGGGATCAGGAAGAGGAGCGTGACGGGCCCGTTCGCGGCCAGCCCCAGGCTCGCCTGCAGCAGCGCCATGCCGAGATACATCGGGTTGCGCGTGAAGCGGTAGACGCCGCCGGAGACGATCGCCGTGGTCGGCCGCCAAGGGGCGGGATGCGTCCCGGCGGCGCGAAAGCCGGACAGCGCCCCGGCCAGCAGGATGGCCGCGGGCACGAACAGGAGGATCGCCGCGACGAAGCGCACGCCGGCCGGCAGCCCCGTCGACGTCCCGGCCCACCAGTCCAGCAGGAGGCCCAGGGTGATCGCCGTGCCGAAGATCAGCGGCGGCGGCGCCACCACGCCCGCATGCCCAGGTGCGTTCATACCGCCTGCCCCCTCGATGCTGCGCAGCTTGGAGTACCGCACCAGGATAGCACGCGGCGGATGCGGTCCCCGCTCCGAAAATCGCACCTAATGTCACAGTGACAATATCCATTATTGTATCTACTATTCGGGTTGACCGACCCCCCTCCTGAGCGGAGACCCCCATGCCGAACCCGATCGAGGGACTGCGCCGCCTGCGATGCCGCTTTCGGGCATGGCGCACCGCGCGCATTCTGGCCGGGCTGAGCGAGCGGCAGCGCAAGGACATCGGCCATCCTACCGTCCATCATTGGCGGGACCACGACCCGCGGCCGGTGATGCGCTATCCGTTCTGCGGCGAGGCGCCAGCCGACGGCCGGTCGACGCAATACTGCGACGAGGCGCCGCCCCGGCTCAGACGGGCGGGTTGACGGGATCGGAGGAGAGATGACGGACGTTCTGCTCGTCACCGGCGGCGGCCGGGGCATCGGTGCCGCGATCGTGCGCATGGCGGCGGCACGCGGCTATGCCGTGTGTTTCAGCTATGTGCGCGATGATGCCGCCGCGGAGGCCCTGGTGGACGCGTTGCGCGCCACCGGCGCCGCGGTGCAGGCGGTGCGCGGCGACGTCTCCGACGAGACGGACGTCGCCGCACTTTTCGAACGATGCGAGACCGCGCTGGGTCCCGTCACCGCGCTCGTCGCCAACGCCGGCATCACGGGCAGGATCGGGCCGTTCGCGGCACTCGAGAGGGCCGTCCTGCGGCGCACCGTGGACGTGAACGTGATCGCACCGATGCTCTGCGCGCAGGAGGCCCTGCGCCGGTGGGAGGCGCGCGGCCATGCCGGCCGGATTGTGAACGTGTCCTCGGTCGCGGCGACGCTCGGCGCGCCGGGCGAGTATGTCCACTACGCGGCGACGAAGGCGGCGGTCGAGGCCTTCACCGTCGGGCTCGCCAAGGAGGTCGCGGCGTCCGGCGTCCGGGTGAACGCCGTCTCGCCCGGCACGGTCGCGACCGAGATCCATGCCGCCGGCGGCGATCCGGACCGGCCCCGCCGCGTGGCGTCGCGCATCCCGATGGGCCGGGTCGGCGAAGCCGACGAGATCGCCGGCGCCGTGCTGTGGCTGCTCGGGCCGGAAGCGTCCTACGTGACCGGCGCGGTGCTCAGGGTGTCCGGCGGCCTGTAGCGGCCGGAGCATTGCGAAACGCCGCCATCGCGTCCGGCCACCAGCGCGCGGCGATCTTGGGGCGCAGCTCGACGCCGAGGCTGCGATAGAAGGCCTGGGCCGCGGCGTTCGCCGGCTCCACCTCCCAGCAGACGGCCGCACCCCGGGCCAGCGCCAGATCGGCGACGGCGGCGAGCAGGCGGCGGCCGATGCCCTGGCCCCGGCAGGTGCCGGTCACGAACAGGTCGTCGACGCGCACGATCTCGCCGCCGGTCCAGATCGCGAAGTCGATGGTGTAGCTGACGAAGCCGAGCACGACGCCGCCACGCTCGGCGACCAGCGCGTGCAGGCGCGGCGCCGGCCCGGACAGGGCCGCGGTCAGCTGCGCCCGGGTGAACCGGACACGCTCCGGCACGCCGTCGAAGGCGGCGAGCGCACGGATCAGCCGGTCCAGGTCGGCCGCGTCGGACGCCGTCGCCGGGCGGACCGCGACGGTCATGCCGGCACCGCGTCGGGCACGGCCCGCAGCGCCGCCACCTCGCTGCGGATCAGGTCGCAGAGACGCTCCATGCCGGTCTCGATCCGGGCGGGGTCGGCGAGCGAGAAGCTGAGGCGCAGCGTGTTGTCCTGGGGCTCCTCGGCGAAGAAGGCGCGGCCGGGCACGAAGGCGATGTTCGCCTCCTCGATCGCGCGCTGCAGCAGGCGGCGGCCGTCAACGCCGGCCGGCAACGTCACCCAGACGAACAGGCCGCCGTCCGGCCGCGTCCAGTCCATGCCCGGCGGCGCGTGGCGATCGAGTGCCGCGAGCATGGCGTCGCGGCGGATGCGGTACTGGTGCCGCGCCGCGGCGACACGGTCGTCGTAGCAGGCCTCGGCAACGGCGTGCATGGCGACCTGGTTGATCGTCGCGCTGTGCAGGTCGGCGGCCTGCTTCGCCAGGGTCAGGCGCTGCATCGTCTCGCGCGGGCCGCAGATCCAGCCGACCCGCAGGGCCGGCGACAGGGTCTTGGAGAAGGTGCCGCAATAGAGCGTGCGGCCGGCGTCGACCGAGCCCGCGCGGCGGGCGTCGAGCGCCGCGATCGGCGGCAGTTCCTCGCCGCCGTAGCGCAGCGCGGTGTAGGCGCCGTCCTCGACGATCAGGCAGCCGAGTTCGGCCGCCATGTCGACGATGCGCGCGCGCCCCGCCAGGGAGAGGGTATCGCCCGACGGGTTCGCGAAGTCGGGGACGAGGTAGATCAGCTTCACGCGGCTTCCCGCCGCCTCGGCACGCGCGCGATGCACAGCGGCCGTCACATTGTCGCCCAGCGTGTCGTAGCGCGGGCCGTTCGGCGCGAAGGCCTGCAGCGCCCCCAGATAGGTGGGTGCGGCCGTCAGCAGCGTATCGCCTTCGTCGATGAATAGCTTGCCGATCAGCTCGATCGCCTGCTGCGAGCCGCTGGTAATCAGGATGTTGTCCGGCGTGCAGTCGACGCCCGAGCGGGCCATGTGCGCGGCGATCCAGCGGCGCAGCGGCAGGTAGCCTTCGGACGTCGAATATTGCAGGGCGGCGGCGGCCGCCTCCGGCCGGGCGAGCGCGCCCGCATAGGCGGTGCGGAACGCCTCCACGTCGAACAGGGCCGGATCGGGAATGCCGCCGGCGAAGGAGATCAGCCCCGGCCGCTCCAGGATCTTCAGGAGTTCGCGGATCTCCGATGCGGCCATGCGGGACGCCCGCTGCGCGCAGAGGTCGGACAGGCCGGAGCCGGAGAGGGTCGAGGGCTGCATTTGTATCGCTCGCTTATGATACAAAAAATACAATACCGAGATGGACTGCCTGTCAACGGCGCGGAGGGCATAGCCGCCCTGCGCCGGGAGCGGTCCCGCTCACACGATCGCCTCGGCGCCGGCGGAGGCGAAGCCGGCGAGGATGCGCAGCGCCCGCTCCAGCGGCGCCTGGCCTTCGGTCGCCAGCAGGCAGATCCGCACGCCGGAGGCGGGACTGCCTTCGACGAGGCCGCCGACGATGACCGAGTCCGGCGGGGTGAGGCGCACCCCCTGCTCCCCCGCGCGCCGCGCGAAGCGTTCCGCCGCCAGCGGCGGCATGGGCAGCCAGAGGTGCGGCGCGCCCTCGGGCATCGGCAGGCTGCGCAAGCCCAGGATGCCGGCGGCGAGATCGAGCCGCGCCTTCGCCTCGCGCCGCAGCAGGTCGAGCGCCGGCCCGTCGGCGCCCATCTCGATCAGGGCGCCGCCGATAGCGAGCGCCAGCGGCGGCGCGCCCCACAGGTCGGCGCGCAGCCGCTCCGCCACCGCCGGCCGTCGGGCGGCCGGCGGGACCAGCATCCCGACCCGGACCAGCGGCGTCAGCACCTTGGACAGGCTGGTGAGGTAGTAAGTGATCTCCGGTGCCAGGCTGCGGTAGGTGGCGTCGGTCTTGGCCGCGTAGAGGCCGTAGATGTCGTCCTCGACGATCATGGCGCCGCGCGCCCGGCAGACCGCGACGATCTCGGCGCGGCGGGCCGCACCCGTCTCGAAGCCCAGCGGGTTCTGGCAGACCGGTGTCGCATAGACCGCGCGGCAGCCCGCCTCGCGCAGTACCCGGTCGAGGGCGTCGGGGATCATGCCCTCGGCGTCGTGGTCGACGGGCAGCATCGTCATGCCGTGCGCCTTGGCCGCGGCGATCGCGCCGGAAAAGGTGGCGCGCTCCGTCGCAACCGTCGCCGACAGGCGCCGCAGGTCGGCGAAGGCAAGCGAGATGGCCTGCTGCGCGCCGACACAGAGGACGAGATCGTCCGGCGCGACGTCGAGCGGCCGGCGGCTCAGCCAGCCGGCGAGGACGGCGCGCTGCTCCGGCGCGCCGGTCACGTCGACATAGCCGCCGTTCGGCATGGCCGCGGCACGGCGCACGGCCAGATCGGCCGCAGCGTGCAACGTCTCCAGCGGCACCAGGGGCGGCGGCGCGTTGACGCTGAGGTCGATGACGGCGGATGCCGGGGCCGCCAGCGCCGGCCCCTGCACGAAGGTGCCGCGGCCGACCTCGCCGCGCACGATGCCGCGCCGACTGAGCGCATCGACGGCGCGGGTGATGGTGCCGATGGCGACCCCGAACCGCTTCGCCAGTTCGCGGTGCGGCGGCAGCCGCTCGCCTGGCCTCAGCGTTCCCTCGGCCACCGCGCCCGCCAGCGCCTCGGCGACGCGCTCGTGCAGCGGCAGGTTGCCCTGCGGCAGGTGCAGCATGGTCGGGCCGGGCGGCGGCGGGGAAGCGGGGGCGCTTTTCAAGGGGACCGGTTCTTCGTTCCGTCGGCGGGATCGTATCACGAGCGTATCGCGACGGCGCGTCGGATGATCGGCAGGAGCCCTGCGACGGCGGGCCGGATGGGTGTAGAAGGGTCTAAAGAACCGTCAAAGGAGGCAAAGCCATGTGGTCCGACCGTCGCATATGCGATCTCTTCGGCATCGAGCACCCGATCGTGCTGGCACCCATGGCCGGCCCGAGCACACCCGAACTGGCCATCGCGGTCGCCGAAGGCGGCGGGCTCGGCTCGCTCGCCTCCGCCATGTCGACGGCGGACGAGGTGCGGCGTGACATGGCGGTGATCCGCCAGCGCACCGCCAGGCCGATCAACCTGAACTTCTTCGCGCACGTATCGCCGCATCCGGACCCGGCGCGCGAGGCGGCATGGGTGGCGATGCTGCGGCCCTACCGCATCGAACTCGGCCTCGATCCCGACGCGCCGGCGCCACGCTCGGCGCGCACGCCCTTCGACGCCGCCATGTGCGCGGTGGTCGAGGAGGTGCGGCCGGAGGTCGTGAGCTTCCACTTCGGCCTGCCGGAGGCCCCGCTGCTGGAACGGGTACGGGCGACGGGGGCGAAGATCATGGCCTCCGCCACGACCGTGCGCGAGGCCGAGTGGCTCGAGGCGCACGGCTGCGACGCGATCATCGCCCAGGGATCCGAGGCCGGCGGCCACCGCGGCATGTTCCTGTCGGCGGACATCGCGACCCAGGTCGGCACCATGGCGCTCGTGCCGCAGGTGGTGGACGCGGTCACGGTGCCGGTGATCGCGGCGGGCGGCATCGCCGACGCGCGCGGCATCGCCGCTGCGTTCGCGCTGGGTGCGGCGGCGGTGCAGATCGGCACCGCCTACCTCTTCTGTCCGGAGGCGAAGGTGCAGCCGCTGCACCGCGCCGCCCTGCGTGCCGCCCGCGAGGACGAGAGCGCCCTGACCAACATCTTCACCGGCCGGCCGGCGCGCGGCATCCTCAACCGCGTCATGCGCGACCTGGGCCCGATGTCGGACAAGGCACCCGCCTTCCCGCTCGCCGGCGGCGCGCTGGCTCCGCTGAAGGCGGCGGCCGAGGCGAAGGGGTCGTCCGACTTCACCTCGCTCTGGACCGGCCAGGCCGCCCGCCTCGCCCGCGAGATGCCGGCGCGCGACCTGACCGAGACGCTGGCGCGGGAAGCGGCGGCACGGATGGGCGGCCGCCACGATCGGTCCTGACGCGGACCGGTTCGGGTACGCCGCTCGATGGCGCGCCGGTTGATCCGGCGCGGGCGCCGGCGCATGCTTCGGTTGCAGCCACACAAGGAGACGTCTTCGCGATCCGCCTGCTCAGAAGAACAAGACAATGACGGAGGAAACCGATGAGACGCATCACACTGGGCCTCGCCCTGTCCGCGGCGCTCCTGGCCAGTCCTTCCCTCCATGCCCAGCAGGCCGCCAGCGGCTGGTCGCCGCCGCCGGAATCGGAACGCTGCCCCTCCAAGTGGGGCGCGGGCGACGAACGGGGTTCCGCCAACCACATGAAACCGGAAAGCGTGCGCAAGGCCGCCGCCCTGATCAAGACCGGCGAGGTGGTCGAACTGGGGCACACGCTGAGCGGCTCCATACCCTTCTTCGGCACGCGCCGGTTCGACGTGCACACCAAGCGCACCTTCGCCAATACGGCGCCGAACAATCGCGGCTCGAACGAGGAGATCGTGATCACCGAGATCGGACAGGTCGGCACCCAACTCGACGGGTTCGCGCACCAGACCCACGGCAACAGCTTCTACAACTGCTTCAAGGTGGACGAGACGGCGACCCGCACCGGCTTCACCAAGCTCGGGATCGACAAGGTCGGCATGCTGATGGGCCGCGGCGTCCTGATCGACGTCGCCGCGTCGAAGGGCGTCGAGATGCTGCCGGACAATTACGAGATCACCGTTGAGGACCTGGAAGCGGCGCTGGAGAAGCAGGGCACGACGCTGCAGCCCGGCGACGCGATCGTGATCAACACCGGGTGGGGCAAGCTTTGGGGCAAGGACAATGCCCGTTACGTAAAGACCTGCCCCGGCATCGGCGTGGCGGCGGCGCTGTGGCTGGCCGAGAAGGATCCGATGCTGCTCGGCGCGGACAACTGGCCCGTCGAGGTCGCGCCCAATCCCGACCCTGAACTGTCGCTGCCGGTGCACCAGATCGCACTCGTGGTGAACGGCATCCACCTGCTGGAGAACATGAAGCTGGAGGAGCTGGCGGCGAAGAAGGTGCACGAGTTCGCCTTCATGATGCAGCCGATCAAGGTGCAGGGCGGCACCGGCTCGGCAGTGGCGCCCGTCGCGGTGCACTGAGGCGGCGCGCGGCCGGCACGCGTTCGTGAAGGCGGCGCGTTCGTGAAGGTAGTGCTTTCGTGAAGGTAGTGCTTTCGTGAAGGCGGCGGGGGCGGCTTCCCGAGGCCGGCCGCGCCGCCTACACTTGCCGTAACGACCAAAGGGGGTGGCCGGCAGATGTGCGCCACACTGGCGAGGGCGGCGGCCGAGGCGTCGTCGCAGGACGCCGTCGACTGGCCCGCGCGCGCCGCGGCGCTGGTGCCGCGCATCGCGGCGGCGGCGGACGAGATCGAGCGGACGCGGCGGCTGCCGCGCGACCTGCTCGACGCACTGCACGACGCGTCGATGTTCCGGATGATGCTGCCGCGCTCGCTCGCCGGCGGCGAGGTTGACCTCGCGACGTTCGTGCGCACGATCGAGACGATCGCATCGGCCGACGCCAGTACGGCGTGGTGCGTGTGCCAGGCGTCCGGCTGCTCGATGTCGGCGGCGTATCTGGCACCGGAGGCGGCACAGCGGATCTTCGGCCCGCCCGACGCTGTGCTGGCGTGGGGCCCGCCCGCCCCGGGCGCCGAGGCGGTCGCGGTGCCCGGCGGCTTCCGGGTGACCGGGCGCTGGAACTTCGCCAGCGGCAGCCGGCACGCGACGTGGCTGGGGGCGCACGCGCCGATCTTCGAGGCGGACGGCAGCCCCCGCATGGGCGCGAACGGACGGCAGCTGCAGCGCACGATGCTGCTGCCGGCGGGCGACGCCACCATGCACGACATCTGGGACGTGGTCGGACTGCGCGGCACGGCGAGCGACGGCTTCTCGGTCGAAGGCCTGTTCGTGCCGGAGGCCTACGCCGTGCTGCGCGACGCCGTCGACGAACGGCGCGAGGAAGGGCTGGCCTTCTGCTTCACGACGCTCAGCCTGTACGCCTCGGGCTTCGCCGGCGTGGCGCTCGGCATCGCGCAGCCGATGCTGGACGCACTGATCGACCTCGCGCGGGACAAGAGCCCGCGCGGCCGCGGGCTGATGCGCGACGACGTGACGGTGCAGGCCCAGGTCGCGCGTTGCGCGGCGCGGCTCGGAGCGGCGCGCGGCTGGCTGCTCTCCTCGCTGGAGGAGATCCGCGCCGACGTGGCGCGCACCCGCCGGCCGACGCTCGACCAGCGCATGCGCATCCGTCTTGCGGCCACCTTCGCCATCCACGAGGCGCGTGACGTGGCCGACGCGGTGTGGAACATGGCGGGTGCCACCGCGATCTTCAGCGGCAGCGCCTTCGAACGCCGCTTCCGCGACATCCACACGGTCACCCAGCAGATCCAGGGCCGCGCCGCCCATTTCGAGACGGCGGGCCGCCACCTGCTGGGCGGCGAGCCCGACCTGACCTTCGTCTGATACGGCTCGGCCGAGCAGGTCCGCCGCTAGCTGTTCAGATATGCGCCGTTGACGCAGTTGCGCAGGACGCCGTCGCGCAGATAGGCGGCGATCGTGCCGACCGCCTTGCGGCGCATGTCGAGCAGGCCGGGCTCCGTGTAGAAGGCGGCGTGCGGCGTCAGGATGAGGCGGCCCTCCTGCCACGCCTCGCGCGCCGCGTAGGCCTGTACCAGGGGATGCGCCCTGTCGGCCGGCTCGACGGGCAGGACGTCCAGGGCCGCCGCGGCGGGACGGCCGGCCTTCAGCGCCTCGTAGAGCGCATCGACGTCGACCACCGCGCCGCGCGCCGTGTTCACCAGGACGGCGTTGTCGGGCATCCGCGCGAAGCAGTCGGCGTCGATCATGCCGCGCGTCTCGTCGGTGAGCGGCGTGTGGATGCTGACGGCGTTCGAGGTCTCGAACAGTTCGGCCAGCGTCTTCACGCGGTGCCAGCCCGTGGCGAGATCGACGCCGTCGGGCAGGTGCGGATCGAAGAACTGCACCCGCATGTCGAAGGCCTGGGCGCGGCGCGCCGCCGCGGTGCCGATTCGGCCGAGCCCGACGACGCCGAAGGTGGCGCCGCGCAGCCGGTCCACCACCGGCGGCAGCCGGAAGCGCCAGTTGGCGTGCGGGTCGGCGCGCAGGCCGTCGTGATAGCTGACGATGCCGCGGCGCAGGGCGAGCATGAGGGCGATGGCGTGGTCGGCGACCTCGGTCGTGCCGTAGTCGGGAACCGTGCAGACGGCGATGCCGCGGGCGCCCAGACCCGACAGGTCGAGCCCGTCATAGCCGACGCCGCCGCGCACGATGATGCGGCAGCGCTGCAGCTTCGCCATGTTGGCCGTCACCGTGCGCGTGCCACGATAGGTCACCACGGCGTCGGCGCGCGCCCAGGCGGCGTCGGTCACCTGGTCCGGCGCGTCGAAGATCTCGATCTCGGCCCCCTTGCCGGCGGCCTCGCGCTCCAGGAGCGGCTCCCCCTGGAAGTTCCGGTCGGTGATGAGGATGTGCATCGGCGGCTTCTCCGTCCTGGCGGTCGTTTCCGCGGCAATGATGGACCCGGCGGCGAAATTAGGCCACGGCCACGCATCCGTTCGGCTTTACGTGCCGTAAAGGTCGCGTCCTTATGGATACGGATCGCGCCGGCCAGGAGAGGTCGCCATGTGGCTGTACAATTATCTTTCCGGACTCCGATACCCGCGGAGCTACCTGGGCAAGATCCTCCTGGTGAGCTTCCTGGGCGTGCACGTGCCGCTGATCGGGCTGGTCGGCTATATCGTCCTCGCGTCCTCGCTCGCCTGGCCGGAGGTGCTGCCGATCCTGATCGTCACCCTGGTGGCGACGCTGTTCGGCACGGGTGCCACCCTGGCGGCCCTCTACGCCCTGCTGTCGCCGGTGCGGGCGGCGTCCAAGGCGGTGCGCGACTATCTGGCGGCGAAGACCGTCCCGGCGCTGCCGACAGGCGCCCTCGACGAGGCGGGCCGCCTGATGGCCGACGTCCAGGAGGGCATCACCCGCCTCGACATCGCGCTGGACGCCGCGCATGCCGCGCGGCTGCGCGCCGAGGAGGACCGGCGGAGCAAGTTCGAGCTGCTGTCGCGGATGAGCCACGAACTGCGTACGCCGCTGAACCACATCATCGGCTTCTCCGAGGTGATGCAGCACGAGATGCTGGGCCCCCTCGGTGGCGGCGCCTATGTCGGCTATGCCGGCGACATCAACGCCAGCGGCGCCGGGCTCCTGGAATTGATCCAGAGCGTGCTCGACCTCAGCCAGATCGAGTCCGGCGGCTTCGTGCCGGAAACCGAGGCCGTCGACGTCGCCGCGGTCGCCGTGCATGTCGTCGCCCTGAAGCGGATGCTCGCCAACCAGGCGGACGTGCGCATCGACCTCGGCGGGCAGGCGATGCTGCCGACAATCGCCGCCGACCCGCGTGCGATCAAGCAGATCATGCTGCAGATCGTGTCGGCCGCCATCGCCAAGGCGGCGCCGGCAAGCACGGTCAAGGTGGCGCTGCGGCGCGCCGGCCTCGCCGTGAGCGTGATTTGCGAGACCACCGGCGAACCGCTGGTTCGCGACGACGTGCCAACCGCCATCGCGAGCGCCTTCGAGGGCGACGCTGCGCGCCTGCCGGCCAGCGCCGGGAGCGAGTCGCTCAGCGCGACGGGGCTGGCGCTGGCGCTGACCCACTCGCTGACGACGCTGAGCGGCGCCACGCTGACGGTCGCGAACACCGACGCGAATACGGGCACCGGCTGCCGCTTCGCGCTTTCCTTCCCGATCGAAGCCGGGAGCAGCCGGGCCGGTGCGGCCGCCGCCTGACAACCGCTCAGGCCGCGGCGGCGGGAACGGTCGGCGCGTCGCCGGCGACCGTCGTGCGCTGCATCAGCCGGCGGTACTTCACGTTGTCGAAGGGGGTGGCGCGGTGCAGGACGGCGCGGTTGTCCCAGACGATCATGTCACCCTCGCGCCATTCGTGGCGCAGCACGTATTTCGGCTGCGTCGCATGGGCGGTGAGTTCGGCGATGAAGGCGCGCGCCGCGTCGTCCGGCCAGCCGAGGATGGCGAAGGCGTGCGAGCCGACATAGAGGGCCTTGCGGCCGTTCACCGGGTTGGTGCGCACCATCACCTGGCGCGCCGGCGGCACCTCGGCCTTCTGGGCGTCGGTCATGACCGTGACGTCGGGATCCACGAGGCTGCGCGAATAGACGAGGCTGTGCTCGGCGACCAGCCCCTCCAGCCGGCGCTTCGTCTCCTCCGGCAGGTCGGCATAGGCGGCGCGCATCGTCGCGAACTCGGTCGCACCGCCCTCGGCCGGCACGACCCGCGCCGAGAGCAGCGAGCACAGCGCCGGCACATGCTTGAACGAACTGTCGCTGTGCCAGAGCATGTTCGCCTTCTGGTACAGCATGCGCTTGTCGTCGGACGGGATGACCTCGCCGGTCTCCACGTCGATGTTCGACTGGCGCGCGAAGGCGCCGCCGCCGCCGGAATTGGCGCTGACGGTGTTCTCCAGCGGGCCGAAGCGCTCGCTGAAGGCGATCTGGCGGGCATCGTCCAGGCTCTGGTCCCGGAAGAGCAGGACGGAATATTCCTCGAACGCCTCGCGGATCGCGGCGAAGGTGTCGTCGTTCATCGGCTTGCCGGTGTCGACGCCAACGATCTCCGCGCCGTAGAGCGGGTGCAACCTGCGGATCTCGATCATGACCTGACGCCTCGCATGCGGTAGCGACGATCATCGAAGCAGAGGCGACCGTCGTCCGCAACCGGCCGCCGCACATCGAAGACAGCCACACGGAAGACAGCAAGGAACGACCAGCATGACCATCACCGTCACCACCACCCACGCCGTCGAAGGCCGCAAGATCGCGGGCTATCTGGGCATCGTCACCGGCGAGGCGGTGATGGGGACCAACTTCGTGTCCGACTGGTTCGCCGGCATCCGCGACGTGTTCGGCGGGCGTAGCGGCTCGTACCAGAAGCTGCTGAACCGGGCGAAGGACCAGGCCGTGGCCGACCTGCGCGAGCGGGCGGTCGAGCTGGGCGCGGATGCGGTCGTCGGCGTCGACCTGGACTATCAGGTCATCGGCGGCGACGAGAAGACGCTGCTGCTGGTGGTCGCCAACGGCACGGCGGTCAAGCTCGGCTGAGGTGGCTGCGGTCCCGGCGAAGACCCAACGGCCGAGACCTTGAAGGCCGGCCGCCCGAACCCAGATCGTGGTTGCCGAGCCCGCAGGCCCGGCCGCCGCATCCATGTTCCGCAGCATGAGGAGGGCTCCGCCATGACCGCGCTCACGAAGGAAGCGATCGAGAGGGTGCTGGGTCCTGTGGACGACCACATGGCCGCACAGGTGGTCGGTACCGGCGCGACCGAGGAAGAACTGCGCGAGGCGCAGGCCTGGGTCAGCAACGACGAGCCGTTGGTCAACGCCTACAGACCGTTCCCGCAGGGCCGGACGGCGGAGGTGGCCGAGTTCCTGCGGATGGCGCAGGAACCCGACCCCGACCGGTGAGGGCGGCTCCGCCGCCCTGAACGCGGGCCCGCCTTGCGTCAGGCGGCCGCGCTCGGCCGCGCCGCCATCCGCGCGAACCAGGCGTTCACGTTCTTCAGGTCCGGGTTCAGCGGCTGCTTCACCTGCGTGCCGAAATCCAGGAAGCAGAACAGCAGGACGTCGGCGAGCGTCATCCGCTCGCCCGCGATGAAGGTCCGGCCCTGCATCTGTCCATCGAGCCAGGCGAGCTTGTCCTGGGCGCATGCCTTCAGTCCGTCCGCGGCTTCGGGCAGGCAGCGCATGCGGTTCTCGAACATCTTCAGTCCCTGGGAGAAGCGGAAGCCGTTCGCCAGCGGCTCGACGATGCCGAGGTCGACGCGGCGGGTCCACATGCGCGTCTCGGCCCGCTCCTCCGGCGTACGGCCGATCAGCGGCGGATCCGGCTGCTTCTCCTCAAGGTATTCGCAGATGGCGGTGATCTCGGTCAGGACCGACCCGTCGTCGAGTTCGAGCGCGGGGCACTGGCCGGCGGGATTGACCTTCAGATAGTCTCCCTGCCGGTTCTCGCCGCCACGGATGTCGACCTCCTGCTTCGTCAGGTCGATGCCCTTCTCGGCCGCGAACATGCGGACGACACGCGGGTTGGGGCCGACGGAATTGTAGAGTTTCATGCGCCGCTGATCTCCTTGAAGCGCCGGAAGGCGTCGATGTGGGCGGTGACGCCGGGCAGGCCTGCGTCCATGGTGCGGAAGGTGACGTGGGTGACGCCGAAGGCGCGCCAGTGGGCGAGTTCCTCCGCCCACCGATCCTCGTCGCCCTCGCCGTAATGGATGGTGGCGTCGATGCCGACCCGGGCCGGGTCGCGGCCGGCGTCGCGGATCCACTGGCGGAACCGGCCGATCAGTTCGCCGCCCTCGTTGGTCGGGCGCATGCGCGGGTTCAGGAACCAGCCGTCGGACAGCTGCGCCGCGCGCTCCACCGCGCGCTCGTCGAAGGCGCCGAACCAGAGCGGGATCGGCCGCTGCACCGGCAGCGGGTTGAGGCCGGCCTCGTGGATCTTGTCGAAGGTGCCGTCGCAGGTAACGAGTTCCTGCGTCCAGAGCAGGCGCAGCAGTTCCGCCTGCTCGCGGATGCGGCGGGCCCGCGTGCGGAAATTCTGGCCCATCGCCTCGTACTCGACGGCGTTCCAGCCGAGGCCGACGCCGAAGCGCAGCCGGCCGCCGGACAGCACGTCGACCTCGGCCGCCTGCTTGGCGACGAGCGCGGTCTGGCGCTGCGGCAGGATCATCACGGCCGGCGCCAATTCCAGCGTCTTCGTGACGGCGGCCAGGAAACCCAGTGTCACGAACGGCTCGTGGAACATGCGCTCGCGGGTATAGTGCTTCGACCACGGCACGTTCGGATCCGGACGCGCCGCGCCCAGGACGTGGTCGATACAGGTCAGATGCGCATAGCCGAGCCCCTCGACAGCCTGCGCGAAGTCGCGGATGACCGCCGGGTCGGTGCCGATCTCGACCTGCGGGAAGGATATCCCGAAGCGCATGTCCACCCGTCCTCCGTCTCTCTTGTGCCGAGAGTCGCGCGAAGTCTAAGGCCGCGGCGCCGGCCGGCACAAGGCGGGCGCGGCCCATGGCTTGCGGCGGCGGCGCTCCTTCTGTGTTCGGCGGCACCCGCCCCTGCGGCTGCTGTGACGATGCGCAGCTATTTTCTGGAGATGACCGACCGGGACCGCGGGGTCTATTTGACCGGGCTTATGGACGCGCTGCGCTCCGACCCGCTGCGCGAGAGCGACTTCATCCGCTGCGTGCAGATGCAGGGATCGCTGCGCATCCACGACTTCCTGACGCAGGTGGCGCGGACCAAGTCGGGAACGCTGTCGCTCGACGTGGCGCCCTGGTTCTTCTACGCGGCGCGCAGCCTGTGCGGCGACGAGTTGGCGCAGCCGCCGACGGATCGTGGTCCGGACTCCGCCCCAGCCGCGGCGAACGCCCCGGAAGTAACGATCGCCCCGGTGCCGGATGCGGTCCTGGCCGCGATGGCCGCCGCGCAGCCGCCCCCCGTGCGCGCCGAGCCACGGCCCACGGCACAGGCGGGGGCATCGGCGGCGCCCCCCGGCCCCGCCTCGCCAGAGAGCGGCCGGCCGCCGGCCTGGATCGTCGCGCTGATCGCGGGCGCGGCGACGGCAGCGATCACCCTGGCGGCGGCGCTGGTCCTGTTCCGGCGGCGGGCCCGGCCCTGACCGGGCGTCGGGCCGCCCCGCCGTCAGCCGCCCTCCGCCTCGGCCCCCCGGTCGCTGGCGCTGCGGTCGTTGGCATGGGGCCGGCGCGTGATGAACGTGCCGAGCGCTGTCGCGCAGACCTCGCCGTCATCGGTGCGCACGTCGCAGCGCACCACCTGTGTCCGGCTGCCGCTGCGCACCACCTCCGCCGTGGCGGTGAGCGTCTTGCCGGACGCCGGGGCGAGATAATTCACCTTCAGCTCGAGCGTCACGACCAGGCGCTTGCGCGTATCGTAGTTGCCGCCGCCGGCGGCCGTTCCCATGGCCACGTCGATCAGCGAGGCGACCACCCCGCCGTGCGCCACGTCGCGCACGTTGCGCTTGTCCTCGTCCAGGTCGAGCGAGACGACCGCACGGCCGTCATCCATCTCGGCATAGGTCAGGCCGAGCCACTTGCGGAAACCGACGTCGGGCATTGGAACTCCATGAGACTGGGTAAGGCGGGGCGTGAACTGCGCCGAATGTCCGGCGAAAGCGGCCGGCGTTCAACCACGAGCCGGCAGAGGCCGGCGGGACAAAGCGCGCCGGGGGGCGCATGAGGCTCGCGGAAACGCATGCCTCGGGGGCCGGCGCGGGCGAGATCGCCTCGACGCGGGCCGCCTTCTTCGTGTCCGGTCTCGCCATGGCGGCCTGGGCACCGCTCGTCCCCTATGCCAAGGCGCGGCTGGGCGTGGACGACGGCACGCTCGGCCTGCTGCTGCTCTGCCTCGGCGGCGGGTCGCTGATGGCGATGCCGCTCGCCGGGATGCTGACCGCGCACCTGGGATGCCGCCGGGTCATCCTGGCCGCCGCCGCGATCATCGCGAGCGCCCTGCCCGTGCTGACCGTCGGCGACCATGTCGCCGTGGTGGCGGCGGCCCTGCTGGTGTTCGGCGCCGGCCTCGGCACCATCGACGTGGCGATGAACATCCAGGCCGTGCTGGTCGAGCGGGCGAGCGGGCGGGCCATCATGTCGGGCTTCCACGGACTGTTCAGCCTGGGCGGCATCACCGGCGCCGGCGGCACGGCGGCCATCCTCTGGGCCGGCGCGCCGCCGCTGGCGGCCGGCGCGGCGGTGGTGGCGATCATGGCGGCGCTGATGCTGCGCTACGGCAGCGGCCTGCTGCGGCACGGCACCGGCAGCGCCGGACCGGCCTTCGCGGTGCCGCGCGGGCCCGTCCTGGCGATCGGCATCCTCTGCTTCATCTGCTTCCTGACCGAAGGCGCGATGCTGGACTGGAGCGCCGTCTTCCTCACCGACGTCCGCGGCGTCGCCGCGGCGCAAGCGGGGGTCGCCTTCGCGCTGTTCTCGGTCGCGATGACGGCGGGACGGTTTTTCGGCGACCGGTTGGTGCAGGCGGCGGGTCCCACGTTCGTGCTCGTCGGCGGCGGGCTCTGCGCCGCCTGCGGACTGACGCTCGCCGTGCTGTCGCCGTGGTCGGCGGCGGCGCTGTCGGGCTTCGTGCTGGTCGGCGCCGGCTGCTCCAACGTGGCGCCGCTGCTGTTCTCGGCGGCGGGCCGCCAGCGCTCGATGCCGGAACATCTGAGCGTCGCATCGGTCACGACGCTGGGCTATGCCGGCGTCCTCGCCGGCCCGGCCGGCATCGGGCTGGTCGCGGACCATGTCGGGCTGGGCACCGCGCTGCTGGGCGTGGCCGGCCTGCTGACCCTGATGGCCGCGGCCAGCCCTGCCGTCATGCGCGTGACGCGGAGCGCTGAGCGCGCATGAGCGGCGGCGCGGCGCGGCCTGCTCGCCCACGCTTCCAGCGCCCCGCCTCAACCCCGCCGGCCACCGATCGTGGCGAGATAGATGCCGGAGGCGACGACGACGGTCGCGCCGGCGACGTCGAGGAAACCAGGCACGTCGCCCCAGACCAGATAGCCGATCAGCGCGCCCCAGACCAGGGCGAGGTATTTGAGCGGGCTGACCACGGCGGCCGCGGCGAGGCGAAAGGCGCGGATGATCAGGAACCGGCCGAAGCCGACCATGACGCCAGACGCGGCGAACAGCGGCCAATCTTCGGCGGCCGGCCACTGCAGGCCGAAGAGAAGCATCGCGGCGGCACCGCCCGCGATGCTGGCGACGATTGTCCAGAAGGTCATGGTCGTCGCCTCCTCGTCACCGCCTTCGTAGCGGGTGACGAGGTCGCGCAGGGCCAGCAGGATCGTGGCGCCGAGCGGCAGCAGGATCCACCAGTCGGTCTCCTCGGCGAACGGGTTGGTGATCAGGAGCACGCCGGCGAAGCCGATGCCGATGGCGCCCCAGCACCGCCATTGGACGCGCTCGCCCAGGCACGGACCCGATAGGGCGGCGACGAGCAGCGGGCTGGAGAAGGAGATCGCCAGGACGGTCGCCAGCGGCTGCATGCCAAGCGCGGTGATGAGGGCGGCCGTGGCCGCGAGGTTCATCACGGACCGTGCTCCCGTCGGCAGCGGTCGGCGCGGCCGGATCACGCGCGGGCCGCCGGCCCGCCAGACCAGGAACGCCACCGGCAGCAGCGCCCACAATCCCCTGAAGAAGAGGATTTCGCCCGCGTGATGGTCGACCCGGAGGAGCTTCGCGATCGCCGCCTGCCCGGCGAGCAGCAGGATGCCGAGCCCCATGACGAGCATCCCCTTTGCGGTACCCGAGAGGGAGCGCACGGCCGAGGCGGCGGAGGATGAGGCGTCGGAAGGCACGAGGCATTCAAGGCAGCGACGCCGGATGGGTTCCCGCCGCGGCCATCGCGACGCCGTCCGGAACCGGGCCGGCGGCGCGCCTGTTTCGAGATCGAGACCAGGCGACCGGAGGATGCCATGCGCAGCGAACACAGCCCCGAGCCCGTCGAGCCCCAGCCGGAACCGGATGAGGCGCGCGGCAAGCGCTACCGCAAGGTGCGGGCGGAGGACGAGGAACGCGGCCAGCAGACCGACCCGAACAAGACGATGAACCGCGACGACTGAGCCCTCGCCGCCCGGCGAGGGCCGACCGAGCAAGGAGGCACACATGCCGGAGATCACAGCCGGTGCCGGCTGCGTCACGCAGATCACGGTCGCCGAAGCCGAGGAGGGCAAGCAGGACGCGCTGCTGGCCCTCATGAAGGAGCGCGCGGCGTTCATGGCGCGGCAGCCCGGCTTCATCTCGATCAGCCTGCACCGGAGCCTCGACGGCCGGCGGGTGGTCAACTACGTGCAGTGGTCGAACCGCGAGCAGCTCACCGCCGCGCATCACACCGACGCCTTTCGCGAGAAATGGCCGGAAGTCGGCAACGCGGCGGAACAGATCGGCCTCGATCTCTACGAGGTGGCGCACGTCGAGGCGTGAGCGCCGCAGCTCGGCGCACGCGCCGCGCACGCGGCGCCCTTGCCGAAGTTCCCGAAAAGGAAACGTCATGATCGACATCGACAGAATCGTCGCCCTGTCAGAACGGACAGGCTTCCCGCGGGTCAGCATCTTCATGCCGACCCATCGGATGGGCGCGGAGACGCGTCAGGATCCGATACGGCTCGGCAATCTGCTCCGCCGGGCCGCCGACCTGCTCCAGGAGCGGGGGCTGACTCCGGTCGACGTCGACCGCCTGCTGGCGCATGTCCGGGAACATGCGACCCACGAGGCTAACCCCTTCTGGCAGCACCAGGATCGCGGCCTGGCCGTCTACGTCGGACCGGACGCGACCGAGTATGTCTCGGTCCCGCTCGATCTCGCCGAGCAGGTGCATGTCGGGGACCGGTTCCTGGTGCGGCCGCTGCTGCCGGTGCTCGCCCGCGACGGGGTGTTCCACGTGCTGGCCGCATCCCAGGACACGGTGACGCTCTTCCGCGCGAGCCGCTACGGCATGACGCCGGTGCAGGACGAGCGGCTGCCGGCCTCGGCCGCCTATTTCACCGAGCGCACCGACCCGACCAATGCCGTCGGCTATCACTCCAACAGCGGCGGCGGAACCAGCATCCAGGTCCACGGCCTGGGCGAGAGCCCGCAGGACGCCATACGCGAGCAGGTTGACAATTTCGCGCGCGCGGTGGCGAAGGCGACCGACGAGATCCTGGCGGACGCGCACGGACCGCTTGTGCTCGCGGCCGACGACCGCCTGCTCGGCATGCTGCGCCAGCATCTGCACCACCGGCACGCCGTGCCGGACGGCATTCGCGAGCATCCGACCGCCCTGGGTGCCGAGGCTCTGCACGAGAAGGCCTATGCGCTGGTGCGCGACCGCCTGGACGCGGCGCGCCGGTCGGCGATGGAGCGGTTCGAGGCGCGTCGCGCGAGCGGCGACCGCACCGTCGCGACGCGGATCGAGGAGATCGTGCCCGCCGCCGTCGAGGGCCGCATCGAGGCCCTGGTGGTCGGCGCGACGGCATCGGCGACGGGCGTCTACGCGGAGAGCGAGAACCGGGCGATCGTGTCCCCGGCGGGGACGGCGCACACGACGGACCTGGTGGATTTCGCGGTGGTGCGGACGCTGAGTTCCGGGGGAGCGGTCTATGCACGCCCTGCCGATGCCGCGGACGATTACCCGTCGCTGGCGGCGGTGTACCGCTACTGACGGCCGGTCCACATCCTATCGGGACGCAGGCGCAGAGTGGCCGCCGGCAGAACCAGCGCAAGCCGCGACCGGCGGTCCCGCACCTTCGCAGCGCTCCAGATGCGCGAGCAGGGCCTTCTGCACGAGGGCCGGATCGGTCAGGTGCGGGAGATGGCCCTCGGCATCGATCAGTTCGAGCCGCGCCCTGGGCAGATGCGCCACCAGATACACCGCAGCCTCCAGCGGAACGGCGACATCGTCGCGGCTCTGGAGCACCAGGGCCGGCAAGCCGCAAAGAGGCAGCTTCTCACGGCAATCACCGAAGAGGACGGACTTGCGGGTCAGCAGGGCGATATCGGGCCGCATCCGCCGCAGGCTGCCCAGGAAGGTCTGCGCCGCCAGATCGTCCGCCGCGCGGCCCAGGACCATGGGCGCGAAATCGCTGGTCCACCCATGGAAATCCGCCGCGATGGCGTCGAGCATGGACAGGACGTCGGCGCGTGAAAAGCCGCCGCGATATCCGTCCTCGTCGACATACCGCGCCGATGCTCCGATCAGGAAGAGACTCTGGAAGCGCTCGGGACAGGCACTGCCAGCGACGAGGCCCAGCATGCCGCTCATCGAATGGCCGACGAAATGACACCGATCGATGCCGAACCACCGCATCAGCATCGCTAGGTCGTCGGCATAGCCGGCCATTTCCCCGTGCCTGCGCAGATCGAAGACGTCCGGGTGTGCCGTCGGCGCACTCGCGAGGTCGTAGAGAAGGACCCCATAGCGTGCGGCCAGCGCCGGAAGAAGCGGCTCCCAGACACTCTGATCGGTTCCGAACCCGTGCGAGAGGACGATCGCTGTGTCGCCCTTCCCGACGACGCGGGCATTGAGCTTGTGAGCCAGCGTCTGCATCGAAGCCCTGGTCCGCTGGTGACACCGGATCCGACCTTGGGTAAGAGGCCGCAGGCAAGTTAGCCTCGGTCCAACGGGCTCGCGACCTTCAGGTTATGAGAAGCGTCGCATTTCTGCGGAGTTGCGCGACAACTGAACTCACGGCAAGTCATTGTTTTTTCGATGTTTTCTGCTCTCGATCCTTCAGGGTCAAAACCTGAAGGTTTTGGGCGTTGCCAGATTCCCTGAACCTGAGACCGCGCAAACGCTTAACCGCTCGTTCCACAGGCGCCGCTTCGCCCTTGTGAACATCCCGCGCCATCTCTTCAGCAAGACCATGGCCGATCTGGCGCGGCAGGATCGGGAGCGATCCGCCGCCGGGCGGCGCTGACCTGGGGTTTCGATGTTCGGGCATCGGGCAGGTTCGGGCGGCTAGCCGACCTTTACGGCACCCAGCGCCAATGTCCGCTTGCCGGAACCTGCGGCGCGCCTCTCGCAAGCATGGCGGCTGCTGCCTTGTTGTATCCGGCTGAGAACCGTAGTCTCGTTGCGTCAGGCTGGAGCGAGCTTCAGTCGACGTCGGATCGCCTGATGAGCCTCGTTGATCGGGTTCAGGTAGACGCGTCCACGCCTGCGCGGGCGTCCAGACCTGGGCTTGGGGTCGGCTTCCCGAAACCATGATCCGGGAACCGCGTCCAGCGTGAGGAGTTACCCGAGGGCGCACATGGCTGGAACATCAAGAAATCTGCAAACCGAAGTTCTTCGCGACGCTGTGTTCGACGCGGTTCCACATGGCTATCTGGTCCTCGACCCTGAATTCAACATCATCGACGTCAACCAGCAATATCTGGACCTTACCAGGACCCGTCGGAAGGACCTGGTCGGCGTCGCGATGTTCGAAGCGTTTCCGGACAATCCGGACGATCCGACCGCCGACGGCGTGCGCAACCTTCGCGCTTCGTTGGAGACGGCGCGCTCGACGGGCCGTCCGCACGCCATGGCGGTTCAGAAATACGACATCCCCCTTCGAGGACCGGGAGGCGGTTTCGAGGAGCGTTACTGGAAGCCGCTCAACACGCCGATCCTGCGCCAGGGCAAGGTCGTGGCGCTGATCCACCATGTCCGGGATGTCACCGAGGAGACTCTGTTTCGCCGCGACCAGGCAATCCGTCTGCGTTCGGCTCAGCGGCTCAACGATCTCGCGTTCTGGGAATATGACCCCAGCACCGAGACCATCTACGTCTCGCGTGCCTTCGCCCTCATGCTGGGCCTGCCGGAACGGGAGGGCACGATTCCGGCGCCCGAGTGCTTCGCCCTCATGCACGCCGAGGACCGGTCCAACGTTCACGCCGCGTTCGAGCAGGAAGTTCACTCCCCGGAACATACGACCGTGGCCTTCACGCACCGCCTAGTGCTGGAGGATGGCACGACGCGGTGGTTGTCGTCACATGGAGAACTCGTGCGCGACCATCGTGAAGCGTTGCCCCGGTTCATCGTCGTCAGCCTCGACATCACTGCCTCGAAGGAGCGCGAGGAGAAACTGGCAGAGACGCTGGAAGACCGGGACCGCCTGCTCGCGCAGAAGGAGGCGCTCCTGGGGGAGGTCAACCACCGTATCAAGAACAGCCTCCAACTCGTGGCCAGCATCCTTAACACCGACGCGCGCAGGGCCGGTGACGGCGAAGTGCGCGAACGGCTCGAAGGGGCGGCCTCGAGGGTCCGGGCGGTCACGTCCGTGCACGAGATGCTCTACCGTTCCAACGAGGTGAAGACCGTCGCCTTCGGGGACTATCTCCGCGAACTGTGCGGGAATCTTGCCGCTGGCGATGCCGGGAGAGATGGTGTGGAAATCCAGTGCGAGCCTGCCGAGGTGAAGTTGCCGGCCGACAAGGCCATCCCACTCGCGCTGATCGTGAACGAGTTGGCGACGAACGCGATCAAGCACGGGCTCGCAGGAGTTCCGCATGGGATCATCAGGGTCGCGACCAGTCTGGAAGCTGGCGACCTGGTGCTCGAAGTGTCCGACAACGGAACTGGGAAGGTCGAAGGCGCCAAGGAAGGCCTGGGCACCGGCATCATCCGCGGTCTGGTTGGGCAACTCGGCGCCTCCTTGAGCACGAGCCCCCCGGTGACCCGGCATCGGGTGGTCATCCGTGTGCCGCTCCAGGCCGGATGAGCCTGCGCGTTTTGATCGTGGAGGACGAGTTCTTCATCGCGCTCGATCTTCAGGACCAGGTGGAGGATCTGGGCCACGTGGTGACTGGCATTGCGCGTGACGTCGGGAGCTGCAAGACGTGCGCGGAAGAGCAGCCGCCCGACCTCGCGTTGATGGATCTTCGTCTCGCAAACGGCTCGTCCGGTATCGATGCGTCCCGGTGGCTCTACGAGGTGCTGGGCGTGCGCTGCATCTTCATCAGCGGAAATCTCGACGACGAGGCACGCGAGGTCCTATCGGCTGTGCAGCCGCTCGCCTTCCTCGGAAAGCCCATCTTGAAGCATCAGCTGGCGCGAGAACTCTCGCGATGCCGGGACCGGCTGGTGCGCGAATAGGCCGATTCACGACCGCCGAGTCTTGAAGCGCTGGAGCAGACTTTCGGCGCGGAGCTCTCGAATGTCCGCGTTGGGCCCAGAACGACCAGCGCCGCTGAACCACGTCCGCGGCACACGAGGGTGTCGAGGAGCCAGCCCGGTTCTTCGCCGTGGCGCGAGAGACTTCGGCCCCTCTTGCTTCCTATGTGCTTCCACGGGTGGTTCAAACGCAAACGCCGCCCCGGAGGGCGGCGCGTAAGCGTTTGACAACGCGTGTAGATCTGGTTGCGGGGGCAGGATTTGAACCTGCGACCTTCAGGTTATGAGCCTGACGAGCTACCGGGCTGCTCCACCCCGCGGGTGTGTTGTTCGTTGAGGTGTGATGGTGTGAGGAGGACTGTTGCGTGCT
>Ga0209024_1000156_pt1 | contig 135605 bp, 98 predicted proteins | sample AutmiccommunBRH5_FD_187380 | JGI IMG/M metagenome (GOLD analysis project Ga0209024, IMG submission 187380) | Deep subsurface microbial communities from Mt. Terri, Switzerland - Autotrophic microbial communities BRH/5 (SPAdes) (version 2) | ecosystem: Environmental > Aquatic > Deep subsurface >...
GCCGCGCCCGTCGGCGATGCGGTAGGTCAGGCTGTCGGTGCCGGTGAACCCGGCCGCCGGGGTGTAGCGGAGGCGCCCGTCGCCCAGCACCTCGGCCGTGCCATGCGCCGGCCCGGCGGCGATGGCCACGCTCAGCGCGTCGCCGTCGGGGTCGCTGTCGTTGCCCAGCACCGCCACGCTGACCGAGCCGCCCGCGGTCACCTCGGCGCTGTCGTCGGCGGCGACGGGGGCGCGGTTGGCCGCCGTCACGACGGTCAGGGTCAGCGCCGCCTCGGCCACGCCGCCGCGTCCGTCGGCGATGCGGTAGGTCAGGCTGTCGGTGCCGGTGAACCCGGCCGCCGGGGTGTAGCGGAGGCGCCCGTCGCCCAGCACCTCGGCCGTGCCGTGCGCCGGGCCGGCGGCGATGGCCACGCTCAGCGCGTCGCCGTCGGGGTCGCTGTCATTGCCCAGCACCGCCACGCTGACCGAGCCGCCCGCGGTGACCTCGGCGCTGTCGTCGGCGGCGACGGGGGCGCGGTTGGCGTTATTGCTCAGCGCGACCGACAGAACCTCGACCGCGCTGCCCAGACCTGCGGTTCCGATAAGATCGAGATAGAGCCGCGCGCGCGCCTCGGGATCGACCCCGGCAAGGCTGATCGTGACGGTCAGCGTCTCGCCTGCCCGGGCGCGTCCTTCCGGGTCAAGGCCCGTCACGCCGGTGCCCGCACCCAGATGAACCGTTCCATCGGCCTGGATGTTGAACGCCGCATCGCCGCGCAACAAGTCGATCGGACCCGTGGCGGTTTCCGCACCACCGGACTGGCGGCGCAGGGCGATTTCAAAGGCATCGCCCGGCCCGGCGTCCGTTGCCGCCACGAGGCTGGGGCGGAGCCGGATCACCAGGCTCGTCGCCCCGTCGGGAACCGCGAAGTCCTGTTGCGCGCGACCGTCCTGCGGCACCCCTTCGGACAGGCGCAGGACACCCCCGGCGATGGCCGCATCGCCCTCCAGATGCCAGCCGAACCCTTCGGCTTCGGGATCGGAGACGCCAAAATCGCCGTTCCGGAAATCGCCGGAACCGAAGGTCGCGCTGCCCGGTGCCGCCGAAAAATCGCTGTCGCCGATCAGGAAGCGGCGTTCGGCCAGGGCAAGATACCATTCGGCCAGTGCCCGCGCCTCGGCCTCGGTCGGTGCCCCGGTCTTGAGTCCAAGGGCAAGGGCGGCGATCTTTTTCTGGTTGTCGCTCAGGTCGGGCGCGAACTGTGTCGACATGGCGTTCGTGCCGGAGCTGATGAAGGGCGTGCCGTCCAGTTGATACTCGTCCAGCAGGCCGAGGGTGTGCAGATATTCATGGGCGATGGTCCAGCCGATGCGTTCGCCCAGATCCTGCAACGTGTTCTGCCATGGCGTGCCATCCGGCCGGGTGCCCCCCTGTTCGACGTCGTAGGCCAGCGCCCGGATCATGCCGTCGACCGGGATCGAGATCGCGCCCCTTGCCTCGGAGATGGTCAGGTTGATGGCCTGGCCCAGGCGGTGCAGGATTTGCGCATTGTTGAGGTCGGAGCGCAACGTGAACCGGTCGCCTTCGGTGGTCAGCCCGCCAAAGGTGGCGCGGTCGTTGTCCAGCCTGCCGGTGGCCGCCGGGGCCGGAGTGAAAGGCGACGTTCCGGGCGTGGCGCGCCATGCGTCGAGTTCTTGAAGCTCGGCAAGGTTGAGCGGGGTGTTGGCGTAGCCGACAACCGTTTCGTCCTGGTTGGTCGGGGGGAACACCAGATCCGACACGCGGCTTTTGCCCAGGGTAAAGCTCTTGCCCAGATCCTTGCCCAGACCGTCCAGCGGCAGCACGGCGAGGAAGCCGGAGAAGATCGAGAATTTCAGCGCATCGCTTGTCGCCGTGTCCAGCGCCGCGTCGCCGCCCATCGGGGGCCTGGGAAAGGATGTCAGGAGCGGGCCATAGATTTCGGCCACATCATCGTCGAACGCATCCGACAAGAACCCCTCGCCCGTGAAATCCGCGGTTCCGAAGGTGCGGCGCAGATCGGCCAGAAGACCGTCCAGGCCGTTGACGTTGTAGTTGATCTTCTGCCCGCGCTGGCCGGTGGCGCCAAATTTTACGGTCGCGACCTGCGATCCGCCAATGGCCAGCTCCAGCTCCATCGAGGCGGCACGCGCGGGGTCCGCGCCGGTCATGCCCTTCGGCTCGAACTTGACCACGGCATCCCCCGACCCGGCGTTGGCCTTGTCGAGGCTGAACCATGTCGACGCAGCGGTCTGGCCAGTTTGCACGGCCCCGAAGACGATGGCCTTTTCCTGCCGTGCATTGGTCACGTTCGCGTCGAAGGCGTCGCTTCCCGGCAGGGTGAAGCTGAACGGAGACCCCTCGTTCACCCGGGGCAGGTTGATCACGCCGTCGGTGGTGGAATCGTCGCCGATGTCCAGAAGATAATGCAGATCGACCGTCTGCTCGGCCACGCGGTTCCCGTCCGGATCGAGTTCGGTCAGCGTGATGCTGTTGGACACGATCTGCGGCCCTTTCAGCGCGCGCAAGCGGTCCAGGTCATATCCGGCGCGGGCGATCAGGCGGAACTGCTGCCCCGGCTCCACCGTAAACGTCCGGCCCGCGACCAAGCCGATCGGGTCGCCGACCTGACCCGACGCGTCGATCGTGTGGATGGTCAGCCAGGGGGACGCAGGGCCCGTCAGGCGGAAGGCGGTGGCCCGCGCCGACGTGTTGCTGACGGTGATGGTGTGCTGGCTGTGGCCCACGCGGATCGCGCCGGGCGTTTCCCGCGCGATGGCCGCCAGCCCTTCGCCGCCCTGGCTACCGGTGAACGGGTCGGAATTGAGGTTGTCGAAGAACACGACGCCGTCACCGTCGCTGGCGCTGCTGTCGGTTACCGTCAGCCCGCCGCCATAGCCGATGTCGTCGATGATCAGCCGGTAGACGGGTTGCAGGGCGACCGCCTCCTCCTGTTCCTGCATCGACAACTGGAAGCTGAGCGTCCCGGCCCGCCCCTTCACGTCGGAGGTATCCACCGAAACGCGGGTCCGGCCCGTCAGGGTGTCGGGGTTCAGCGACGCCGCGCCGCCGTCGAAGGACAAGAGCGTGGGGCTGCCGGTTTCCAGATCGGTAAAGACCACCCGCAGCGACTTGGACAGTTCGGCGGCGCCCGGCACCTGCAGGGGCGCATCCACGGTAAAGGACAGCCGTTCCTGATTGGCGGGAATGAACAAATGGTCGCTGGTCACGGTTTTCGTGCCGCCACCGGCGACGTTCAGCGTCATGTGGAAATTGAGGAAATTGGCCTGCACCCAGCTTATGATCGTCGGGATCATGCTGGTCAGCAGACCGATGCCCGCCTCGACGCCCGCCTTTTTCAAAGCCGCCGGATCGAGCTGTTTTTTCCAGTCGATGTCCTTGGGGTTCACCGAAGGCGCATCCGATGTCTGCACGTCCAGCATCGCCTCGGCCAGGTTCTCGATCTCGTCCAGCGACAGGTCCGAGGCGAAAAGATCGGCGATGACATCGGTTGCGATCTCCTCGGCGCGGCCAAGGATGGTTTTTTCGGCAAGAGCGCCCTGCGCGGCATCACGTCCGGTCTTGAAGATCGTGTCCCTGACCGACGTCACGATCTTGTCGAGTGTTGCAAGCGCCTTGGTCGCGACATCGCCCGATGTCACCTGCGACAGGCTAAGCGCGGCGAAGCTTGGCGAGAAACCGAGGTCGATCAGAAGCTGGAACGCCCCCCCCGATCCGCCCTGAAAGCTCCATCCCGGGGTCTGATAGCCGTGGGCATCGTCGCCGAAGGGCCAGATCACGCGGCCATAGAGCGGGCGGAACGAGCTTTGGAAATCGCCGTTGAACACGACCGGAACCGGATCGAGGTTGTTGCCGAACTTTGTATTCGACACCTTCGCGGCATCGGGGCGGGTCGGCGGGGTGCTGGCAATCGGGCGCGCGCCGGTGCCCCCCCCGAGATCCGAGAAGAACCAGCCGGTGCCGATGCCCTCCCAGGGGGCCGCGTCGAGATAGGGGCCGGTGGCCGGGGCATAGCGCGCGCCGGTGACGGTGCCGAACGGGGTCTGGTTGGCGCTGTCGACCCGGGCGCGATACCACGATTGCGGGTTGTTCTCCTTGGAAAACGCCCCGGCGTCCTGCGCGCTGCCTTCCTCGTAATACCGCGCCATGCGTCCGAACGACAGTTCCGGCCCCTGCCCGCCCCAGTCGAACAGTGACCGGAAGATCGGGTCGCCCTCGGCCCCCGGCAGGCCATAGGTTTCGCGGTTCAACGCCGCCGTCCCCGCATAATGCGCCACCACCCGGTTGTGAACGGTGCCCCAGCCGATCCCGAAATTCCCGAACAGGCCGACATCGGCATTCGGGGCAAAATCATCCTCGAAAAAGCCGGGCAGGCCGGTCAGCGACACGTTCAGATCCGCCTCGCCCAGCGGCTTGCCCAGCATGGTCAGCGAGATTTCCTCGCTCTTGGGGTTGAACAGAAGGCCGGTGCCGATGCCGGTCGTCTTCTTGATCATGCTGGCAGTTGCGGTGGCCACGACATCGCGGCTGGAAACGGGTTGCTGGGCCTGCTGATAATAATTGTCGGCAAAATCCACGCCGTCCCAGATGCGGATTTCCGGGTCCTTGAAATCGGTCCAGTCCAGTGTGCCAAAACCGCTGGCCTCGGCCACGGATTTCATGCCTTCGATAACGGTGCCGACACGTTTCAGATTGACCGCGGCGGTTCCCAGGAACGGCGCAACCGTCACACCGGCACCGCTGGCGGTTGCAGCGACCGCCCCCACACCGGCCGCAAAGCTGGTGGCATTGGCCGCCCAGGCCAGGTTGCCAAGAAACCCGGCGATGGGCAGCTTTACCTGCGGATTGGCGTGATCCACCGGATCCAGCGTGGTGAAATGGATATCGGGCGATCCCTTGGTTTCAGGGAAATGGTTGAACATCCGCTGCACGATTTCGGAATTCACCACCGCGCCGCGGCCATGCCCGATGAAGTGCATGTCGGCGCCGAACACCTGCCCGCCCAGTTGCGTGTTCAGCGCGGCCAGCGACGCGAACATGCCGTCGGCCGCCGCCTCGGCAAAGCCGCTGTCGTTGATCGAACTTTCGTTCGACCAGTCCATGAGCAGCACCAGGGGCCGCCCGTTGGCGCCCACCTCGCGCCCCGGCGTGAGCGACAGGAATTTTCCGGTTCGCTGGTCTTGCACGGCCAGAACGCCATCGTTGCGGTTGGCGATCTCGCGGGCAAGCTCGAACACCGCGCTCTGGGTCGGCCCCCCCTCGAACAGGACGCTCATGTCGTGGGTGATGATCGTGATGTTGGGAATGCCGGTTGTCTGTGTCTCGGGCGCGACGCGGAAGCTTTCCGAAAGCTGGAACAGACGCTGGTCGTTGTCATTGACGCCGACGCCCCAGAAATAGGTCTGGCCCCGGGTCAGGGCGAATTCCGCTGGCAGGGTGAACCGCACCTCGCCCCCATCGGACGGGGCCGGGAAATTGCGCATGAAGATGCGGTTTCTGTTGCCGTCCAGGTTGACGAGGTTCAGGTCGAATTCGTCCTGCTCTTCCCGCGTCATCCCCCGGAACCCGGCGTCGTGCAACTCCTGCACCAGCTCGGGCGGGGTGTCTTCGGGGAACAGCCCCTCGCCCGGGGCCGCAACCGCGATATAGAGCGTCGAGTCCAGCTTGCGGCCCCCCATGTTCCACACGAAAGTGGGGTTGGGCGGCACGCTGCCATCGGCCTGCGTCGGGGAAACGAGGCCCAGGAACGGTGCCTGGCTTTCGACGCTGCGCGCGATCCCGCCGGTGCCGACGGGGATGTTGGGCGATTGCTGGTCACCGATGCTGTCGCCCTCGACAAAGGCGTCGCCGTCCTTCCAGGTTGCGAAATCGGCCGCGATGTCGATGTCGAGGTTGACGCCGGTGCGATCACCGCTGTTGGCGAAGATCAGGCTGCGGTTCACCAGCGCCGGAACATCGCCCGCATTCGGCGCGATCGGCAGCAGATCGTTCACGGCGAATTCGGCCAGGGGGAATTCGCCGATCAACTGGTTGTTGCGATAGGATTGCAGAACCTGGAACAGCGTGTCGAAATCATAGCCGAAGAAGGCGCCGCGCGCCCCGTGTGCCGCATAAAGCGTCAGCCCGTCGCCGGATATCGCGACATCGGTGCCGAAGGAATTCGTCACCGGCCGCAACATGCCGATCACCCGTGCATCTTCGCCGAACGGATCGGCGATGATGCCGATGGACGCCCCGGCGGGATAGATCATCTGCTGCGTGCTCAGCCCGAAGATCGGGAAGGGGGTGATCGACGGATCGCGGGTGAAATCGCCCTGAACGAAGCGGTTCTGCCCCATGACAAAGGCATATTGCAGATCGGGCGAGATCGCGATGCCGGCGGCGTCGTTGACCTCCAGCGCATCGGACAGGATCGAGGCCTGGCGCGAGCCGCTGACGACCACACCCGCCAGCGGCGGCAGATCGCGCGGCGTGGCCAGGTTGAAGGGGATCGAATTCGTGACATCCCAGATGCCGCCTTCGCGTCTCAGCACGATCACGCCGTTGCCGTCCGAGGATTTGTCGGTGACGAAGGCATAGGTGTTGCCGCCCTCGGGCCCGATCAGCGTTTCCACACCATAGGGCTGGCGCAACTGGCGGTTATTGACAGTCGTGAAGGTCTTGACCGGCGCGCCGATGGTGCCTGCTGGCCTGGCCGAATCGATGGCGCCGAAGATCGGCAGGTCATAGATGCGCACCTCGCCGGTGCCGCTGTCCGGCCCTCCCGCGCTGGTCGTGGCGGTGACGATCAACTGCCTGCCGTCCGGCGTGATGGCGATTTCGCGCAGGTTATAGCCCGCATTGGCAACCGTCAGGGTTTCGACAAGCTGATACTGCGTCTCGCTGCCCTTGCGGATATCGACCACGAAGATCCGGTTCGACGCGGCATCGCTGACCAGCAGGAAATTGTTGCTCGGGTCCAGCGTGATGTCGAAAGGCCGGGCCCTGGGCGCCAGAAGATCGGCGGGCGACGTGCCGACCTGCGCGTCAAGACGGATGAACCCGGTGGTGCCGGGATCGTCCGGCTTTCCCGTTTCGGGGTTCACCGGGCCTGCGGGGCGGCCGCCGATGTCAAGCTGGGTGCCGCTGACCAGATCGACCACCGCAATGCCACCCGCATTCTGCAAGGCGACGAAGGCCAGGTTGGCGCTGGCCAGCGTTGCCACGGCGGTCGGCGCGGCGCTGCGCCCGTCGCGCAATGCGCGGCCCTCGGCGTCGAGATAGCCGATCGGGATGCGCTGGGTCAGGCCCACCGTGTCGCGCACGGCGCCGGGCAGCCGCTCCATCAGGACAAGCTGGTCGATGCCGTCGGGCACGGCCTGTCCCGTCGCGTCGATGCCCGCGCCGCTTTGCACCACCGCAACGGTCACATCGCCGTTGTTGCCCACCTCGAACGGCAGGCTGTAGGCCGGTGCGCGCCCGACGAAGTTGCCGCTGGACACGCCCGCCTTGGCGCCCGGGGGCGGCGGGCCCTCTTCCAGGCTGGTCAGTTTCGGGTCGAGCCGCAGGATGCGCAGTTCCTGATCCGCCACCGGATACGTGCCCGGAATCTCGACGCTGATCTTCTGGACGCCCGAGCCGGTATCGACCGTGACCCTGAACGCGACCAGCCCGCCGGCGCTGACGGTATCCGGCGGCGCATCGGTCGCCTCGGCGGCGATGACCTCGGCGGTCAGCAGATCCAGCCCGGTTCCCACCGGATTGCCCAGCACGACCCAGGTGGGCGAAGGATCGTCGGCAAAGGGCGTCTGGCCGCCGGCGTCGGGGCGGACAAAGCCGGTGCCGTCGATCTCAAGCTGCACCCCACCGTTATCGGGAAGCCGTTGCAGCACGACCCGCGTGGCGTTGGGCAGCGACGCCACCTCTTCCAGCTTGTTCAGGATGTCGACAGCGATGGTTCCCATGTCCGGAACGATGTCGATCACCCGCTCGACCCCGGTGGCAATCCCGCTGGCGGCGATGTTCCAGAACCTGGTGACCACGTTGCCGGTGTTGAAGCTGACCGAGATCTGGTCGCCGTTCTGCATCGCCCCCATGAGCGTGCCGCCAACGGTGCGTGTCATCGCCGCCGATTTCATCGGATCGCCCGGCAAGGGGAAGGTCAGGCGCACCGCACCGTTGACCTTGGTCACCATCTGCGGGTTCGTCTGCGACACCACCATCGGGGCCCCCGCGCCCACCCCGTCGGCAGGGGGCGAGGCGGTGCGCGCGCGGCCCTGTTCGTCGACAAAGCCGGTGTCGACCTCGTTCCAGCCGTATTCCCAGCCGTTTTCGGTGGGCAGCAGATCGTAGCGATAGAAGATCACCTCGCTGCCCGGCTCGAACCCGGTGGGGATCGCCAGTTGCGCGGGTTGCAGCAGCGGCGCATCGCCCAGATCGAAGTTGAAGGCGGCGCCGAAGGTCCAGCCGAACGACGGGTCGATGAACGGGATCGGCAGGTCGGCCTGATCCAGCGTCTCGATCCGCACCTCGACCGGCGCGACCAGGGCACCCGGCGCGATCGCGGCCTGATAGCCATCGGCGTTCTCGATCACGCCGCCCGCCTTGCCGACCAGCGCCACACCGCCCTCGGCCTCGGCCACCAGAACGTCGACCTGCGCCTCGGCCCCGCCGCGGATCACGGTGACGGTTGCCGTGCCCGGCCCGACCGCGCGGATCAGCCCCGCCTCGTCCACCGCGGCAACGGCGGCGTTGGAGCTGAAGAATTGGGCTGGGTCTTCGGACAGGTCCAGCGGCAGGCCGTCGGCATCCAGAAGCAGCAGTTGCCGCGTGCCGCCTTCCGCCGCCAGGGTCACGGCATCGGGATAGGGATCGAGCCCGATGAGCGCGCCAAGGGTGATCTCGTCGGATTGCGCCCCGATGCGCAGCACGGTGACCGCCGTCGCATCGCCGCGCCGGGCGATCAGCGTGGTGATCCCGTCGGCCAGACCCACGATCCGGCCGTCATCGGTCAGCCGCGCGACCTCGGGGTTTCCGAGTTCGAGTGTGAGCTGATCCGCCGGCAGCGGAACAGGCGCCTCGGCCCCTTCGAACAGACCCGTAAAGGCCGGCACAAAGGTTTCGCCCAGCATGACCCACCTGCCCCGCGTGTCGATGTCGATCGACAAGAGCGGTGCGTCGGACACCTCGATCGGCACCCGGACCAGTTCCGCGGCATAGCCGTCATCGACGATCATCGACACCGTAGCCAGCCCGGAGAAGCCCTCGTCCGGCGTGAAGGCCATGCCGCGACCGCCATCGACGATGCGCGCGGTTCCGCCTGTCACGCGCCCGACCGCGGCGAAAAGCGTGTCGCCCTCGGGGTCCAGCGCAAGGTCGCTCAGGGCGACGCGCACTTCCAGACCGGCATAGGTCCGCACGTCGCGGTCGCGGGCCTGTGGCGCCTGGTTGGCCACGAACCCCAGATTCGCGGCGAACAGCCCCGTGTCGGTGGCATTCGCCGCGCCGTTGCCGTCCAGATCGGCCCCCGGCAGAATGCCCGCATCGGCGGCATCGACGCGGCCATCGCCGTTCAGATCGCCCAGAACGGTCAGCGTTGCCGCCGCCGATGCCCCCACCGCGCCCTCCAGGACAAGCGCCTGCACCCCCGGTTCCGTGGCGCGCAGCACCAGTGTCGTCACCCCCGCATGGGTAGCCCGCGAGATGACTTCGGCCCCCGTGGGCGAGGCGGCATCGGTCACCGTGCCTTCGACCATCAGAACCAGCGCAACCGGCCCTTCGCGCAACTCGCTGTTGCGCAGGGTCATCGTGACGGCGGCCCGGCCGTCGGCGCCGAAATCCAGCGTCAGCGGCGCGTCGCCGACACTTGCCAGCGCGGGCAGATGGGCCGACAGGGGCCGGGCCGCGAAATCGGCCTCCGCATCGAAAAACGCGCCTTGCCCTGTTGCGGCGATCAGGCGGCCTTCGGTGTCATAGGCGAATTCGGCCCCCTGCCCGGCGGACACATCCCGCACCGTGGCAAGCTGCCCTTCGGGGCCATAGCGATAGACAGTGCGCCCGCCGTCCGCCGTCTCGATGGCCGCGATGCGCCCGTCGCCGTCCCGTTCGAAGGTCGCGACGACCTGGCCGTCATGCAGAACGCCGGTCGATCCGATCAGCGCCTCGGCCCCGTCGGCAAAGGTGATCGCGCGCACCGTTCCGTTGCCCGACAACGCATAGCGCGTGCCGTCCGGCCCGGTCAGCGTGAACACCGCATCGTCGAAACCGGCCGGATCCCACGGCGCGCCGGTGATTGGGTCCAGGAACTGCCCGCCCGACAGGGCCACCCTTTCGGCCAGCGCCGAAAGCTGCCAGCCGTGCCCCGCATCCGCGACGAACAGCGGCCGCGCCAGGGTTCCGCCGCTGACGGGGTCGACCTCGGCACCCAGCCCGAACCCGGCGCGGGTTCCGTCAGGCAGCGTCAGGTGCAGGCGCGATTGCAGCGACAGCCCCTGTGGCACACCGCTTGCCGAACGCCCGGTCGATTGCGCATCGAAGGCAAGGTCCATCCCGGCCCAGGGCGCACGCCAGGCGGTGCCGAAACCCGTGTCGCCATGAAGAATCCCGGTGTCATGCACCCGGTTCAGCACCAGCGCATTCCCGCCGATATCCAGCACGGCATCCTCGGCCACGCTGACCGGGCGTGGGGTCGATACCCCGCCCAGAACCTCGATCCGGGTCACCGCCTGCGCCCGGCGACCGCCCAGATCCACCGCGTCCAGCCGCAGCGCATAAAAGCCCGGTGGCATCGTCGCCGGGTCGATGGTGGAGAGCGCCCCCTCCGCGGCTTCCGTGCCCGAGGCAAGAAGCCGCTCTTGCCCGCTCAAGGTGTTGGTCGCCCACAGATGCCATTCATCCAGCGACTGATCGGCAATCGCCCCGGTCACCGTCACGGCGTCACGGATCGGGAAATCCGACAGGCCGGCGTTCAGGCTGACCAGCGGCGCCGCCGCATCGGCGGGATCGCGCACGCGGATCGTGGCTTCCGCCACGCCCACGGCACCGTTCGCGCCCACCGCCTCGGCCCGCACAAGGGTGCGGCCCGGTGTGCCCGCGGTCAGGGTCAGGGTGCCGTCGGGGCCAAGGGTCACCGCCGTGCCGTCCACGAAAACCCGGCTTTCCGCCACGGCCCCCAGGCCCGAAGTGCGCAGGGTCAGCGTGACCTGCTGACCGGGGCGCACCGGGAAATCGGGCGTGGCGATCAGGGTGACGGTGGGCGCTTCGGGCAGGGCGGTGACGCGCGCCACGAAAGACCGGCTTGCCGTCTGATATCCGTCATTCACGCGCGCGACGATCAGGTGATCGCCCAATTGGCCCGCGTCGGGCGTCCATCGGATGACCCGTGCGACCTGATCGAACACCGCGCCCGCGGGAAGCCCGCTGAAATCGAAGCCGAGGGTGTCATCGGCGTCGGGATCGCTCGTGCTTACCGGAATGACCAGTTCGGCGCCCAGATGCCCAAGCGCGCTGTCCACCGCGATCTGCGGTGCGCGGTTGACGTTGTCGATCTGCACCGGCACCACGGTTTCCGCCCGGCCGCCGCGCCCGTCTTCCACCGCGAACCGGAAGGCATAGCTGCCTGCGGCGCCAAAGCCCGGCGCCCAGGTGAAACGCCCGGTCGCACCATCGAAGCTGGCGCCCTGCGGCAGCGGATCCAGCGCCCGGAACACCACCGCATCGCTGTCGGGATCACCGGCGAGCAGGCGGAACGTGAACTCCGCCCCCTCGCGGCCGCGCTGCGGGCCAAGCGGGGTGATCACCGGGGCGGCATTGGCGTTTGCGACCGTCAGGCGGATCGTTTCGCGGCTTTCCTCGGCGCCATCGGTGGCGATCAACACGATGCCCGGATAATCGCCCGCATCGAACCCGCCCGGCGTCCAGCGCAGGAGGCCGGTTTCCGGGTCAAGCGTCGCACCCTCGGGCAGCCCCTCGGCCAGATAGGTCACCGGGTCGCCATCGGGGTCGATGGCGGCCAGTTGCAGGGTGAAATCTTCGCCCTCGGTCAGGTTCTGGTCGCCCACGGGCAACAGCAGCGGTGCGCCGTTCTGCGCCCGAACGACCAGCCGCACGGTGCGGCTGTCGCTGCCGACCGGTCCGGTGCCGCCATTGCCGTCATCGGTGACGGTCAGCGTGACGGTATGCTCGCCCTCATCGGCGGCGGTCGGGGTCCAGACCAGTTCGGCCCGGCCATAGGCCGCACCTGTGACGACCTGCGCCCCGGCGGGCAAATCCTCGGCCGAAAAGGTCAGCGCGTCGCCATCGGCGTCGGCGACACGGATCGCAAGGCGCAGTTCCTGCCCGGTCACCGCAACCGCATTCGCCAGAACCGAAAGGCGCGGCGGCACAGATGGGGCCTCGACGGTCAGGATGAAGGTCTGTTCGTCGCGGCGGATATCGGCGGGGATGCCGCCGCCATCGTCCTCGGCCCGCAGGGTAATGACATAGACGCCGCGATCCAGCGCCTCGGGGGCGAACCGCAGGGTGCCGCCGTCCGTGCCGGGAACGAAGCGGGCAAAGCCGCTGTCCGGGCCAAGGATGCGCGCCTCGACGTCGACGCCGACCCGGTCGGCGCTGGCCAGGGGCACCATCGTCGCCGTCACAGCCACCGCGCCGCCGTCGGCATCGGTCACGTCGACCGGCAATTCCAGCATGGCACCCGCCGCGACGACCTGGTTTTCGTGCGGCGCGATTTCAGGTGCCAGGTTGAGGTTGGCGACATCCAGCACCACCCGCGCCTCGGTCACCGACGCAACGCCGGTGCCATCGCCGTCATCGGTGGCGATCACCCGGATTTCGTGGCGCCCCGCCTGATCGAACCCCGGCGTCCAGAAGAAAAAGGCCGTGTCGGGGTCGAACACCGCCCCCTCGGGAAGGCCGGCGACGGCATAGGTCACGGTGGCCGGGCCAGCCTCGTCGGGGGCGAAGACGAAGGAACCGTCGGCCAGCTTGACGGGCGGGCGATAGAACGGATTGTCGGGGTCGATGGCCAGCAATTGCAGGCCGAAGGGCTGCGCCTCGACCAGATCGAACTGTCCAAGCGGCACGAATTCGGGCGCGGCATTGGCATTCTCGACGGTGATGCGCACCGTGGTCTCGGCAACGGCCTGCCTGTCGCTGACCTGCACCGCGATGTCGTAGGTGCCGGCCTGGGTGAACCCGGGGATCCATTCGAACACCCCCGACACCGGGTCCAGCGTCGCGCCCGCAGGCAGGATCGGCGCCTGATAGGTCAGCGCCCTGCCGCCGCGCACCAGATCGGCATCACGCCCGACGACGGTGAAGCGCAGGGGGTCGCCCTCGCGCACCACCCGGTCGGGGATCGGCAGAACCTCGGGCGGGGCATTGCGCTGTGCGATGGACAGGGTCAGCGGCAGGCGCACACTTTGCGTGCCGTCACTGGCGATCACGGCAAAGTCATAGGTTCCCGCATCGCCAAAGCCCGGCGTCCAGCGCAGGACACCGCTGCGTCCGTCGAACGTGGCCCCCGGCGGCAGGTTGTCGGCCAGCATGGTGACGACGTTGAAATCCGGGTCGCGGGCCAGGAACCGGGTCTCGAACGCCTCGCCCTCGGCTCCGGTGAAGGTCTGCCTTGTGCTCAGGAATTCCGGCGGCATGTTGCCGCCATCCACCTCGATGATCCAGGCGACATCGGTGAAGGCGCCCAGACGGTCGAAAACCCGAACCACGACCGGCGAAAAGACGGGCGTCGAGGCATCGGTGGGGAAGCGGACCTCGCCCGTGGTCTCATCCACGGTCAGGCCCTCGGGGCCTTCCAGAAGGACAAAGGCGAAGGGCCCGCCCTCGGCATCCTCGACCGCGATGGTATCGACATATTCGGTGCCCGCCACGGCGATGCCATCGGGTGGCACCGGCACCGTGGGCGCGGTGTTCAGGGGCGGCAGCGCGAACAGCCCGAACCCGACCTGAAGATGCAGCGCGTCGGGGGCGATGAACGTGGTCGTGGTGACAGGCACCGAGGCGCCGGGCGCCAGAATGCCGCCGGGCACCGCAAGGTCGATCACCCACAGCTCGTTCGTGCCGGTCGCGCCCACGGGCGAGGCGGTGAAATAGCGGGCCGGGTCCAGCAGCAGGCGCAAGGGCGCCACCAGCGGCTCGGTGCCGGTGTTGGTCACGTTCAGATCGAAGGACAGCGTGCCATCGCCCCGGTCGCGGCGGGTGCCCGAGAATTCCAGGTCCAGCAACGTGCCGAAATCCTGCAACACCGAGAACCGGCTTTCGGCGCCCGAGCCCATGGGAAGGCCCGCGAAACTTTGCAGGTTGCCCGAGACGGAGAGGGTGTAGTTGCCCGTCTCGATCCCGGCCATCGACAGTGTGACCCGCCGCGCGGCGGGGTCGTAGCTGACATCCAGAACCGGAACGACGGTGCCGGCCTGGGTTTCCACGATATAGTTGCCGGGGTTCAGGACCGATCCCTCGGCCAGCGCATCCTCGGCCAGCATGTCGGTATCAAAGGTGATCTGCGCGGTCGTGACCGGGTTGGTCAGAACCGCCCCCTGTCCGGGGCTGATCGCGGTGATCCGCGGCGCCGTCGCCGGGTTCAGAACATCGACCCCCGCGCCATTGGCGATCAGGACGCGGCCATCGGCGGTGGCGATCAGGTTATCGCCCCGTGCCGCGCCAAACCCCAGCATGGCCACGGCCCGCGTCGCCACGTCCAGCAGCACCAGCGCCGATTGCCCGGTTGACGGATCGACATTGCCCGAGATGAACAGCAACCCGTCCAGCCCGCTGCCCGGCTGCCCGAAGGCCAGCGAATCCGCGGGCACGGTCAGTTGCGCCACGACCTCGGGCTGTCCGTCGGCGTCGAAGCGCAGCACATCGCCCCGCTCGGGCCAGGATGTCGCCCAAAGGCGGCCTTCGGGCCCGATGGCCAGATCGCCGACGCGGCTGTCGGAAAAGGCGGTGAAGGTCTCGCTTACCGGATCGAACACCTCGATCCCGTGGCCCGACGCCACATAGATCAGCCCGTCGGCATCAATGGCAAGGCTCTGGGTCAGCCCTGCGCCGTAGCGGGCCAGGGTCGCGCCGCTCTCGGGGTCGAGCTGCAAAAGCTCGTGACCGGTCATCGCCCAAAGGCGCCCGTTGCCGTCGAAGGCCAGATCGTAAACCGGCGCCTCGATCCTCACGAAATCGCGGGCACCGTCCGCCGGATCGCCCTGCGCCGGTATGCGGTAAAGCCCGCTGCGCTCGGGGCCGGCCACCACCAGAACCGATCCGTCCGGCGCCTGGGCCAGGGCGGTGGTGCCGATGCCCGCCGCATCCACCGGGCCGAACCCGCGCGCGAAGGCCGCAGCCGAGAATGGCGCGGCCACCGAAGCAAAGAAAGCGGGGTTGCGCGGCGGTTGCGGTGCGGGCACGCCTTGCAGAACCTCGGCGAAGAGCGGAGCCGCCACGGCCTCGACCGGGGCCGGGGGCGCAAGCGGGGTGGCAGGGGTGGGCGTGCCAAAGCCCGCGCCCGTCCCCAGGTTCGGCGAGAACCCGTCGTCCGGCACACTGACCCCGGCGGGCGGGCGTTCGACGTTTCCGGCATTGTCGGTCGCAAGCACCAGAAATTCATAGCCGTGCCCGGCGGTGCCCTGGAACAGGGCGGTCGTCTCGGTCGTCTGCGCCTCAAACAGCTCGAACCGGCCGCCATCGGTGGCCACGAACACGCTGACATGGCGCAGGCCCGAAAGATCGTCGGTCGCCGTCCAGTCCAGCACATACTGATCGGTTCCCGTCGCCCGGTTGACCTGCAAGGCGGTGCGCGGCGGCGTGCGGTCCAGCGTGATCCGCGTCTCGTTCGTGTCGTCGGGCGGGCGACTGTCATAGATCACCCGGGCCGATGCAAGGATTTCGGTGCCATCCGCAACCCGCGCCCCCGGCGCCACGCCATAGACCAGCGCGCCGGTCGGGTCGTCGCCCGTCAACAGGCCGGGCCCGCCCACCATCGCCTCGCCGGTGGCCGGGTCGATTGCCTGGATCAGCCAGGTCGCGATACCGCTGCCGCCATCGACCCCCGCCGAGACCCGCAGCACATAGCCGCGCGTGCCGGTCAGGTCGATGTCGGTCTGGAACTGGCCCCGGTCCGCCGGCAGGTCAACCACGATGTCGCCCAACCGCAGGTCGCCCAGCCGGAAGCCGCGCGGGTCAAGCGCCGGATCAAGCTGGGTGACCACCCGGATCTCGTTGACGGGGGTCTGGTTCCCGGTTCCGCCAAAGCGGATCTCATACGGCAGAGTGGTGCCCGCCGGAACGAACTGCCGTTCGCCAAAGCCGCCGGGGCCAAGGATGGCGGCGTTGCGCCCCGCCGCCGCCTGCTCTTGCAGGAACCGCGCCAGATCCAGCGGGTCGAGCGCGCCGGTGGACAGGGCCGAGCCGACATCGCCCAGGCTGCCATCGGCCCCCGCCAGCAGTGAGAAGACGTTGAACCTCTGAAACAGCGTCGGATTGGACAGGCCCAGGTCGAACCTGTCCGCGCCGGGAAGCGCCGGCACGGGAATGTCGAGCGGCGGAATATCGTCGGCGAACCGCACATCGAGCCCGGCAAGCTCGGCCGTCAGGGCGGGATCGTGGCCATACCACTCGCGCAGCTTGGCAAAGAACGTGACCAGATCGCCGGTGGTGCGGACCTGGTCGCCCTCGGGGCCCAGAACGACGCCCATGGCAAGGGTGCTGACCAGACTGCCCGCAAGCCCGCGTTCGCGGGGATCGGGGGCCTGATCCTCGGCGCGCAGGATGCCAGCATCCTGAAGGGCGGTCAGCCAGGCCGCGCGCCAGACATCGGCATCGGCCGCCAGCGTCAGCAGCGCCGGGCCCGCCTCGGGGTCGGCAAGGATGCCGAGCCGCAGCGCCTCGGCCTCGGCGGTCTGGAAGGCCACGAACTCGGCCCGGGTCATCGGCGTGGCGGCGGCAACCACATGAAACTGGAACGGCGCATAAAGCCGCACGGCGTCGTCGATGACCTGCACCCTGGGGTCACGGAAGATCAGATCGAACACCGGATTGACATCGGCCAGCGCGTCAGGCCCGGCATCCAGCGCCCCCTCGGCGCGCAGATCGGGAAAGCTGTTGTAGAGATATTCGCGCACCTGCTCGAAATCGCGGTCCACCAGCGCCTGCAACACCGGATAGGTCTGCACGTTGAAGCTGAAAGCGGTGAACCCGCCATTCGGCAGGTCATAGGCAAAGCCAGGCGCCAGGACATGCCCGGCGGTGTTCAGCCGGGCATCCGCCGACGTCCACGGCACATCCGCCGCCGCGCCGTTCACCGGCGCTCCCGTCAGGTTGGTCGAGAATTGCAGGAAGGGCAGATCGTAGACGCCTTCGGCCCGGCCCATTTCCGGGGCGCCAAAGGTGAAATGCACATAGGGCGTATCGACGTTCGAGAAATTCTGAAGCGTCAGCGCATAGTTGCCGGTGCCCCCCACGGGCACGATGCGCGGCCCGCCCAGCGATAGCCCGACGTTGTTTTCGACCGCGCGTTCCACAAGGAAGCGATAGGGCACCACGGCCATGGCCCCGTCGGGGTTGATCACCTCGACATCGTAAAGGCCCAGATCGGCGCCCAGCAGGTCGAACACCGCCACGATGCGCGACCCGTCCACAACCTCGGTGCGGGCGGGCAGGATCGAGGCGACGCCGGGCCGCGTCAGCCGCAGCACCGCGTCGGGATGAAAGGACGATCCCTCGATCACCGTCGTGACATACCGCCCGTCGCCCACCCTGTCCTGCCGCACACCGGTGATCTGGAATGGCAGAACCTCGGTCAGCAGGGTGGCACCGACCGCTTCGTCGCCCAGATTGCGGGCCAGGACATAGTAAAACCCGGCCTCGGTGCTGCCCACGGTCGCCGTCTGATCGGCACCAAGGGGATTGTCGTAGATGGCATCGAATTCGGTGGCGGTGGGCACCGCGCCGCGCCGCACGAACAGTTCAAGCTGTGCGCCCGCCACATCGCCCAGCAGGCGCGTGCGCAGGGTCTGGCCGGGGTCCGTTTCGACGCGGAACAGCACCTCCTGCCCCGGTGCCAGGGTAAGGGGCCGGGCCACGCCCGGTTGCAGGTCGGGCGTGACGACAAAGACGCTGTTGGCGGTCGCGGCGGTGTTGTTGGCGGTCAGCCCGTCCTCGAACACCTGATCGCGGATGTCCGAGCGCACGATGAACCGGTAACTGCCTTCGGCCGCGACGGGCATCCTTGTGGTCAGGCTGGCGACATAGCTTTCGCCGGGGGCCAGCGGGCCGGTATGGCTGGCCTGTCCCACCAGCCGGTCGCCCAGATCCCAGGCCCCATCCCCCGACAGGAACACCGAATCCGCCCAGGCGCCCGTGGCCGGGGCATCGCCGCTGTTGGTGACGCGCCAGGTGATGGTGATTTCCTCGCCCACCGTGAGATTTCCGGTGACCGCGATGTCCGATGTCACCAGATCGGCGGGCGGCACGGCGGTAAAGCGCACCGGCGCCGCCGAGGCGCGGGTGTTGTTGCCTTCGCCACCACCTTCGAAGACACCGCCGATCGGGGCGGTCAGGGTCGCGCGGTCGGTGACGACGAAAACGAAGAATTCGTCGCTGAGCGCCTGACGCATGTTGAAGTCGCGCGCGACGGTATAGCTTTCGCCCGCCGCCAGACCGTCGCGATGATCGACCGCGCCAAGGAAGATATCCTTGGTAATGTCCAGCGACTGATCGCGCGAAAGATAGATCAGGTCGGTCCAGGCCCCCTGCCCCTCGGGGGTAGAGGCCCCGAAATTGGTCACCTCGTAACTCACCGACAGAGGCGCACCGCGCTGCACGGTTTGCGGCACATCGAGCGACGCAACCCGCAGATCGGGAAGCGCGGCCGCCGTCACACTGCGGGTCAGGACGGCCAGGTTGTTGCCTTCGCCCTGATACTCGACAACCCGGTTTGCCCCCGTCGCGCGCACCCCGGCCAGCCCCGGCCCCACATCGCTGCCGGGCAGGATATAGCCCGCGCCGGTGCCGCTGTCGGTCTGGATCAGGATGGTGAACTGGCCTTCAAGGCCGGGCGGCAGGGTGATCTCGTCCGCCACCTCATAGCTTTCGCCAGCCGCCAGCCCGCCCTGACGGGTGAAACTGGCCAGCAGGTGATCGCTGGCATCGAGCGCACCATCGCGGGAAATGAACACCCGGTCCACCCACTCCGTCGCCGTGGCATCACGGGTGCCGGCATTGGTGATGGTGAAGCGGATCGGCACCGGAACGCCCGACACGATGTCGTCGGGCAGATCCACCTCGGAAATCACGAGGTCGGGTTCGGAAAACACCGCGTCGAACCCGGCGGTGCCCAGGTTGTTGTCATTCGCCGCACCCTCGAACACGCTGGAGCGGTAGAGCGCAAAGGCAGAGACGGCGTTGCCGTCCACCTGTTCACGCTCGGCTCGCCCGCCCCCCGGATCGGCATCGGCGATGACATGGATGAAGTAAGGCCCGTCGATCCCGGCGGGAAGGGTGACATCGGCCGATGCGGTATAGCTTTCGCCGGTGCCCAGTGGCGCGTCAAGCCGGATGGTTTCGATGGCCAGCCGCGTGGCGCGGCTGAGGTCCAGCACCGGGTCGGGCGAAATCCAGACCGCGTCGCGCCACAACTCTGTGCCGTCCCAGACGGTGGCGCCCCGGTTCGTCACCGTCCACTCGACGCTGGTCTCGGCGCCGGACCGCGTTCCGTCGGGAGGCGGCGTTACCAGCGTGACCACCAGATCGGCGGCGGCGGTCGTGGCCTCGGCTGCCGTGCCGGTCACATTGTCGGTCTCGTCCGACTCGGCCACCCCCGGAACGCCCCGTGCCGATCCGTCCACCACCACATGCACATGGGTGCCCTGCACCGACGGCGGCAGGTCGATGACTTCGTTGCGCTGATACCCCTCGCCCTCGGCCAGCGGGCCGGTGTTGTCGAACCCGCCGATCAGCCAGATCCGCGATCCGGGCGCGCCGAACACCGGATTGTCCGACACATAGACCAGATCGCGCCACCGGGCATCGGCGTTGATCGGGCCGTTGCCCTGGTTTTCCGCCGACCACGACACCGTCAGCGGCCCCTGTCCGGCCACCACCGGCCCGTCCACCGCCACGCTTTCGGCCACCAGGTTCGGCACCTGCGGCACGAACCCCAGAACGTCGATGGCCCGACCGCGATAGTTGTTGCTGTCGACCTCGTCGGGATCGTCGGGGTTTTCGTTGCCGACCAGCGTGTCCTCGATCACCAGATCGGTGGAATCGCTCCAGGGGGTCAGATAATATCGCCCGCCCTCAAGGGTCTGCGGCAGCGTCACAAGGGCCGTGACCTGATAGCTTTCGCCCGGCGCGAGAACCCCGGCATGGGGCAGGCTGCGCAACAGGATGGCACTGTTGCCGCCGACGAAATCGACACCGCCCCCGGGCTCGGCCGGGGGCAGCGGGCTGGGTCGGCGGGCATCGCGGGCCAGCCAGATCGTATCGGTCCATCTGTCGACAAAGGTCGGGTTCAGCCCGGTGTTGGTGACGGTAAAGCGCACCTCGACCTGCGCCCCCGCGACCGCCTGCGCGGGGGCGATTACCTGTGCCACCGACAGATCGGGTTTGGCGGCGGGGGTGATCTCTATCTGCGTGGTGGCGATATTGTCGCCGTCATTGGGGAATTCGTCGATCTGCGACAGCGCGTCGGTGGACACGATCACATAGGCCGGGCCACCGAACCGCAGCGGCACGGTCAAAGGCCCGGTCTGCCCCGAATAGCTCTCCCCTGGGGCCAGGGCCGAGACATTCTGGAAACTGCCCATCAGCAGGTCGTCAGACGACAGGAACGGATCGAGCGACAGATACACCCGGTCGACCCAGTTGCCCGATGCGGTCACGGTGCCCTGGTTCATGACCTCGTAATCGGCCGAAACGGTGCCGCCCGCGCTGACCCCGTCGGTGGCGGTGACCGCCGCCACCTGAAGGTTGGCGCGATCAAGCGGCGTAATCGTCATCACGTCGCTGCCGACCGTCGTGTTGTTGTCACCAAGCGCGCCATCCTCGAACAGGGTGGCGCGGTCGTTGGTGATCACCTGCAGCCGATAGGCCCCGACAAGACGTTGCGGCAGGGTGATGCGTTCGGTGCGCTGATATCCCAGACCGGCCTGCACCGTCGCCTCGGTGGTGAACCGGCCAAGGAAGACCCGCGCGCCCCCGCCCACGGGTTCCAGATAGACCGCGTCGGTCCAGCCGCCCGAGGCAGGCGCCGCACCCAGATTCTCGACCCGCCAGGCGATGTCGATGGACGCGCCTTCCCGTGCGGTGGACGGCAGGGCCGTTTCCACCACCTGAAGGTCGGGCGAGGGGCTGCGCGCCACCTCGATCGGCACCAGCCCCGAGGCGTTGTTGTCGGTAAAGATGAATTCGAACGGCCCGCCGGTGCTGGCGCGGGCATAGATCGTGCCCTCGATCCCGTCGGGCAACCGGACCTGCGCCGTGCGCGTATAGCTTTCACCGACACCCAGCGCACCGACGCGGGTAAAGCTTTGATCGGCCAGCCGCCCCGTGCCATCGGCATTGGCATAAAGCACGATCCGGTCGCTCCAGACGCTGCGGTCGGTCACGCCAAGGCCCTGGTTGGTCACGGTCCAGGACATGTCTATAAGCTGGCCGCTGTCGCCTTCGGGATCGGCCGAAATGCCCGTGACGACCAGATCGGCATAGAGATCGGGCACGATGTCCACGAAACCGGGAACAGCAGAGACGTTGTTATCCCGCTTGCCCGCCTCGAACACCGCGCCTTCGGCATCGGACTGCACATAGACGGTCAGGCGCTGCGAAAACCGTGGGGGGAAAACGATGTCCAGCGAGGCGTCATACCCTTCGCCCAGCGCCAGCGCGCCATCGCGGACAAGACGGCCAAGCTCGTAATCGTCGGCGTTGCCGATGATCTCGTCGCGCGAGGCCATGACCCGGTCGATCCAGCCGGTTTCCGCGCCCGTCCCGGTGCCGTCATTGTCCACCCGCCATGTCACGGTGATGGTCGCCGGATCGCGCGCGGTGAAGGCAGGGGCGCTTACCGCGCTGACCACCAGATCGGCATGGGGGGCAAGGTTGACGGTCAGGGGCAAGGCGGCGGTGTTGTTGGCCTCGTCCGCTTCGATCGTGGCGTTTTCGGCATCAGGGACGGCCAGCAGGTAAAACGCCCCCGACAGTTCTATGGGAATGTCGGCGCTGAAGCTTTCGGATAGTTGCGCGCCCGGCTCCTGCGCGGCATCCCGGTCAAAACGCGCCAGCACCAGGTCGTCTTGGTCGAAGATCTCATCGCCGGACAGCACCACCAGATCGACACGCCCCGGCCCCGCCGCGCCCGCACCGGAATTGTCGAACCGCGCCGTGATGTCGATGGCATCGCCCGACGTCACCACGGCGGGCGCGGTCAGGCCGCCGACCACCAGGTCGGGCCGCGCGACCCCAAGGTTGGCACTGGCGATGATGTTGTCGTCGGGCGTGCCGCCCTCGAAGACGCGGTTCGTCACGTCGCTCTGGACGATGACGGTATAGCTGCCGCCGGGGATGTCGGGAAACGGCACCGTCAGTTGCGCGTCGTAGCTTTCTCCCGGTGCCAGATCGAAGGGCCGCGCGACCGTGCCCAGAACGGTCGCGCCCGCCAGCGTGCCGTCCGTGGACAGGAACACCCGGTCCGACCACGGCGCGCGGGCGGGGCCGGCGCCGGTATTTTCCACCCGCCATTCCACGGTCAGCGGCTGGCCGGGGGCCGCCGTTGCGGGCACCGTCAACCCGGTCGCGGTCAGATTGGGGGCGGGACCAACGGTGATGATGCTGGGCGACAGGGCCGCGCCGGTGTTGTTGTCGGTGGCGTCGCCTTCGAACACAGCCCCATCGGCATTGCTGCGCACCAGCACGAAATACGGTCCGGTGATGCCGCCCGGCACGGTGAAACTGCCCTGAGCGGTATAGCTTTCCCCCGGCGCCAGCGCGGCCTCTCGCGTGACGGTGCCAAGGCTGACGTCCCCGGCGCCCAGCTCGGTGTCGGTGGACAGGAACACCTCGTCCTGCCATGTCCCTGTCGTGGCGAATTCGCCGGTGTTGCGCACCCGCCACGCGATCTGAAGCGGGTCGGTGAACAGGGCCTGGTCCGGCCCCAGCACCGCCTCGACCACAAGATCGGCGGCGCGCGCCGTCAGGGCGATGTCGGCGGTGATGCTGTTGTCGGCGCGGGTATCGGGCTCGGTCACTGCCCGATCCGCATCGGTGATGACCGCCAGCGTGAATGTCCCGTCCAGATCGACGGGCAGCGTGATCTCGGCGCTTTGGGTATAGGCGGCACCGGGGGCCAGCACGCCCGGGCGCGCCACCTCGGCCAGCACCGTGTCGTCGGAATTGCCGATGACCGCGTCGCGCGACAGCACGATCCGGTCGATCCATTCATCGGCGTCGGTGGCCACGCTTGCGGCATTGGTCACGGTCCAGCCGATTGTCACCACCGATCCGCCGATGGCCGTGGCCGGTGCCGAAAGGTCGCTGATCCGCAGATCCGCCAGCCCGGTTTCGGCCGAAGCGAATACGACGCTGGCACCGTTGTTGTTCGCCCCGTAAGCCCCGGAGGCCAGCGATTCGACCAACCCGACGCTGCCGTTGGCGGCGCGGTTCGCCGTCACCGTAAGCCGGATGTCACCGGCCCCGTCCAGGCCATCGGCCAACCGCACGGTCAGACGCTGTTCGGCCCTTTCACCGGGGGCAAGGGGGCCTGCCAATTCGGGATTGAAGGTCTGGGCACCGTTGAAGATCGTGGTTCTGCGCCCAAGGTTGTAGAGGTCCACCCGGTCGGTCCAGCCCTCGCGCGTGACGGCATTGCCCTGGTTGACGACATCCCAGACAATCGTGACCTCGCCCCCGGCGGCGGGCGCGGTTTCGAGGATCCGCAGGTTTTCGACCACAAGATCGGGTGCCGAGACGAACATCTGGGTGGTGCTGTTGTTCGACGCCGCATCGCCGGTGTCGTTGCCCTCGACGATGATATCGTCGTTGTCGGCGCTGACCGTGACCTCGAACGCACCGGTTGCCGGGCGCCCCCCCGGCCAGGGCAGGGTGAAGCTGCGCGCCACCTCTTCCCCCGCCGCGATCGGACCGCCGGAATAGGGCACATCGGCCAGCAGAATCTCGTCATTCGTCAGGGTGTTGCGGATGCGTAACTGTTCGCCCCAGGGCCCCGTCGCCGTGGCAGCCCCGGCGTTGCGCGTGACCCAGTTGACCGTCACCGGGTCGCCCGGCATCCAGTCGGCCGACGGGGACACGGTGATGTCGGCCACCACCAGATCGGGCAACTGATCGCTGAGCGATGTGACCCCGGTGCTGACCTCGCCCCCCTCGATCCCCGCCGCCGCGCCGGGTTCGGCCACCGCGTTCAGAACGTCGGTCGCCAGCGCAAACGACAGCGCGCCCGTGCCCGCCGCCCCCTGCGGCAGGGTCAGCGTGACCTGCCCGTCGCGCCCGGCCCCCGCGGCCAGCGCCCCGGCGGGCAGATCGACCACCGCGATCACCGCGCCCAGGTCGAGGTTGCGCACGATCAGCCGTTCGGTGAAGGCCGCCGCATCCGCCGTGCCGTCGTTCTGCGTGCGCCATTGCACCACCACCGGCGCCCCGGCCTGCACCGGCGCCCCGCCTTCCCCCGTCACGGTAAGCGCAGAAGGCACCAGATCGGCGCCGGGGCTTGCCGTGTTCACGCTTTGCGGCACCCCTCCCCGGTTGGTGAAGATGTTGTAGACGAACCGCGATTCCGTCACGCGCCTGTCGTCTCCGCCAACCAGCAGCAGGTAATCCCCGCTTTCCGGCAGGCGCAGGCCGTCGATGACACTGGCAAGGTTCCCGCTCGTCAGAACCACGCCCGAAGGGCTGAGCAGCCGGGTATTGGCCGCTCCGGCCACCTCCAGCACTTGCAGGAACAGCCGGTCACCCGCGACACCGGGGATCGTGAAGGCGCGGGTGGTGTTGCCGGGGGTCAGCGTGGCGTCAAGATAGCTGCCGGGTTCGATCCGGGTCGCCCCGGCCATGTCGATCAGGCGGAACCGGAAATCGCCGGTGAAATTGTCCTGCCCGAACAGGCCCCGCGTGCCGGTTATGAAGAGTCGATAGTCGCCCGCTGGCAGATCCAGCAACTGCGACACGCCGTTGTCGTTTCCGAAATTGCCTGTGGCCTTCGTGCCGGCCGGACCGACGATCTGCCAGTCCAGGCCGTTATTGTCCATCTGGCTGTCGAGATAGACTTGCCCGCCTTCGGCCACGGTAAAGCTGTAGGCGGCGGCATCGCCAGGCTGGTCGATACCGCCTTCGACGGTGGCCCCGATGGCGATGTCCGCCGCCTCCAACCGGGCGCGGCGCAGGGACAGGGTGGCCTGTCCCCCGTCGCCCAGGGTGGCGTTGGAATTGAAAACGAACGTATGGGCACCGGTATGCCGGGCCACAAAACTGCCCGGATCGTTGCCCTGACTTCCGAAATGCAGGACTTCGCCCAAGGGGGACAACACCCCGATCTGCCCTGCCAGCCCCCCGGTATCGGTGAACCAGCCGTGATACCGGACGCCTTCGACCAGATCGACCTGCACCATCCCGGTGCGCGCCCCCGCCGCGATTGCGATGGGAACGGCGACGGGTTGCGCCCCGGTCGGCGCATCAATCGTGGCCGCATCCGCCGCGTCGAGCAAGGTGAAACGATAATCGCCCGTGGCACCGTTCCGGTTGCTGACCTCGAAAACGTAATCTCCGGCGCCAAGCTGAAAGACGCTGCTGCCAGTGCCGGGAAAGGGCCGCGTCGGGGCCAGATCGGCATTGCCCAGCGTGCCCGCGCTGTCCCGCAGGGCCCATGCGATCTGGCCCTGTCCGGTCTGGCTGTCGACCATCAGCAGGGTCGGTTCCGTCAGGCTGAAGGCATGACGCACAACCTCGGACGGGGCGCTCAGCGTGCCTTCGACCGGCTCGCCCAGGGTGATCTGCGCATCGCGGACCATTTGTTTGCGCACCGCAAGGGACAGTGCGAACGGCGCAGCACCGCCGTTGCTGCCCGCGACCAGCAGGCGATAGCGCCCGTCGAGCGGCCCCCCCGCGAAAGGCGTCGAACTCAGCGACCAGCTTTCGCTGGAACCAAAGCGCACAATCCGGCCATCCGGGCCGATCAACTGGAACCGTCCGGCAGAACTGCCACCGCCGGTCACGACGACATCGTTGATATAGATCCGGTCTCCCTTCGCGGCGTCGAAGGTCAGCACCTGCATCGCGTTGCCGGGGTCGACGGTGACATTGGTGACGGTATCCAGGTCGATCCCGGTCGCATCCGCCAGATCGACCAGGCGGAACGCATAGCTTGCGGTGTTCGAACCCGTCGCCGACAAGGCCACGCGATAGGTGCCGGGGCCGAGCACCATCGCCCCGGGACGGTCGAAGCCGATCCCGAAATAACCGGAAACCTCGCCTGCGCCCAGTCCGCGGAAATCGGTTCTCGGGCCAAAGGCATCCTCGATCCGCCACTGGATCGCGTTGCTGTCGCTGCGGCTGTCGAACAGCAGTTCGGTCGTCTCTGTCAGGGTGAACACATGGGCCGCCGATCCGCCCGGCTCGGTGATCTCTCCCTCGACCAGATCGCCGACGGCCATGGCATCCCCGGTCGGCGCGGTTTCCGGTGCCGGCCCGGCGTCGGTCAGGGTCAGCGTGGTGTCGACCCCGGCGCTCACGCTATGGATCGCGTCAACGATCAGGGAATAATCCCCCGCGAAGCGCGCAACCAGAGGATCGGAGGCGGTGAAGCCGCGTGAGATCACCTCGTTGCCCTGCGGGTCGATCACCCGCAGGATCAGGTGGTTCGTGCCGAAGCCCGTTCCCGCCAGCGATCCGGGGCTGACGACGAACCGGTCGCCCACCTCGGCCGCGAAACGGAACGCCGCGCTGCCCTGCATGGCCAGCGCCACCGGCGTCGCGGTATCGCGCGCGATGACCGGGGCGGCGGCCAGATCGGTCAGGCGAAAGCCGTAGGCGCCGGTCGCATCGTTGCTGCCCGTCACCACGATTTCGTAGTCACCGGCCGACAGGTTGAAAACCGCCTCGCGCCCGTTTGATTGGGAATTGAACGCCTGCCCCGCGATCACCGCGCCGGTGTTCACCTCGCGCAACTCCCAGGTCAGATCGCTGCGGTTCGTGAGGGAATCGAAATGATACCGTCCCGCCGTCGTGGTCTGGAACCCGTGCCGCCAGGTGTCGCCGGGGCGTTCGATTTCACCCGAGACCTGTGCGCCCGGCGTCAGCGCCTCGGTCCCGTCACGCCGTTCCCAGATACCAAGGGTAATGCTGCCGGGTTCGGTCGTGGATGCAGACTGATGCCCCTCGAACACCAGCGCGTATGTCCCCGCGGCGGCGATCCGCACCGCCTGCTGATCCGCGCCACTGCTGAACGCCACCACCCGCCCCGAAGGGTCGTAAAGCTGAACCCAATGTCCGCCACCTTCGCGCGCGACGACATCGAGATACAGCAACGATCCGGCGGCAAGGTCGATCCGGCGCACTTCGTTACCGCGCGCCGGGTCGAGCGTGACGGTATGTTCGCCGTTGACCGCCAGTTCCGGCGCCGCATCCACATCGGTCAGCCGGAACGGCACCTGCCCCACGTTGAAACTGCCAAACGACAGTTCCAGACGGTACTTGCCCGCCCCCAGCACCATGAGGTTTTGCGCACTGTCAGAGGTCAGGGACGGCGTCGCCACCACCCGCCCCGTGGCATCCAGCACCCGGACAGTCCCGCCCGGGGTGTTGATCAGGGTTTCGAAATGCAGCGTTCGAGGGGCGTCGAGCGTGAACTCATATGTGGCAAAGCTGTAGGGCGTATCCAGCGCCGCAGTCGTCAGCGTTTCCAGTTCCAGATCGTCGCGGATGACCTTGGCGATCCGCGGCGCCAGCGTGTAATCGACGCTCTCGGCGTTGTGCAGGGCGTCGACCATCAGGTAATAGGTGGTATCGCCCACCGCCGTGACCGGGCCGAAATCGAGATTCAGAATCTGCCGCGTCAGTATTTGGCCGGTCTCGGACAGCAGCGTAAAGAACCCTATCCCGCCGCCCCGGTTCTGCGTTCCCACGGTCAGCGTTTGCCCGTCCGTCAGGTGGATCCGCAGCACATCCGCCGTGCCGCGCTCCGTGATGCTGCCCTCGAACGGTTCATCGGGCTGAATCACCGGGGCGGTGGACGTGTCAACGATGCGAAAGCCATACTCGCCAGCTTCGAGGCCGACCCCGCTTATCGTCAGCACATGGGCACCGGGCCCCAGCACGATGGCCTCGGAATACGAGGCGCCCAAGAACAGCGCACGCCCATCGACAAGACGCCCGTCCGGTCCGTCGATGGAGAATCGCAGGTTGGAGTTCGTCAGACTGTCCAGGATGACGGTCGTCTCTGACTCGATGTCGAAGCTGTAGCTGTCGCGCCCGCCCGGCGGCAGCGTGTCCCGCACCTCTGCGCCCAGGGTCAGCGTCCGGGCCCGGTCCGCCACCCGGTCGAGCGAGAAGTCCACGGATTCCGGCCCGCTAGAATCCAGCCCGCCCCGGATAAGCAGGAAATAGGTGCCGGCCCGCGCCAGCGTCGTGCGCCCGATGCCGTTGTTGCCCGTTGCGACATTCTGACCGGTAGCATCGCGGATTTCCCACTGCGGGCCGGCCCCCGACCCGGCCGGTTCCGGCGCCACCCGGACGATGTCGCCGGCGGCCGCCTCGAACCGGTAGAGGGCGCTGTCGGCGGGGGTATCGAGGGTTGCAGTGACCGTATCCCCGTAGGACAGGACCGGCGCCGCCCCGAGGTCCCGCAGCGCGATGGCGTAATCCAGCGGCGTGGAACTGCGCACCTGAAGCAGGTGATCGCCGGGCGGCGCATAGAAGATGTGGTCGTTGAACCGCAGACCGCGGTCGAACAATGTGACGCCATGCTTGTCGATCAGCGACACCACCAAAGGTGGCGGCGGGAAGGTGCCCGCCGCATCGTAAAGCGCATCAAGCAGGAAGACGCCGCCCGTCGCGGTGGAAAAACGAAACGCGTCCACACCGTCCGCCTCGTCGATCCGCCCGTCGATCCGCGTGTCCAGCGGCAGCGGTTCCTCGTCGCCGGTCAGTGGCGTGGCCAGCGGCTCGACCGAACGTGTTGCCGTAAACCGATAGGTCACCTCGGTCGGTTCGGGCGTCGTGCCTTCGATGGTCACGAAATAGGTTCCCGAGACCGGCAACCGCACGCTTTGCGCCGTGGTGCCCGGGTTGAAAATCGAATCCAGCACTTCCTGACCAGTGGGGCCGGTGACGCGTGCTTGCAGCTGAAACCAGGTCGCGCCCGTCAACTCCTCGAACGCCAGCGAAATCCGCTCTCCGGCCTCGGCCGTCACTTCGTAGGTGTCGTTTTCCCGCCCGGTGGCAAGCGTGCCCTCCACGGGCGTGTCCGGGGTGATGGTGCTGGCATCCGCAAGATCGCGCAGCGCGAACCGGTATTCCCCGGTCTGCGCGCCAAGGCCCGCGACCGAAAACCGGTATGTCCCCGAGGCCAGCGCAATCGCCGCGGGCGATGACGCATATCGTCCATCTGTGTAGATGATCCGGGCGCCAGCCAGCGTCTCGCCGTTGTCCGAGGTCAGTTTCCATTCAAAATTTCCGGGGGTCAGCGCGTCGACGTGTATCTGCGTCGCTTCGTTCAGAACAAAGACATAGGCGTCTTCCTCGCCGGGCAGATCGATCGACCCCGCCACCGGCAAGAGATCCGCCGAGAGCAGAAGCCTGGGTTCGAGTGCCTCGAAGAAAACCCTTTCAGGGGCGTGGTCACACGCGGCATCATTGCCATCTGTCCGGTCGGAAGGTGCATCCTTGGGCATGGCATCCACACAATGTAAAACTGATGGGAACGGCTTGCTTCAACTCACCGGATAAATTCTTTCAAAACACCATTCGCGAGGTTGCCTGCGCCAAGGGGTCCAGTCGCTTGCATCTGAAAGTATTTTTCCTGATCGTCCAAAACAAGTCAACTCCAACCCTTGCCTCAGGGACATCTATTTTAACCTATTATTTTCAATTGGTTGGGGCTTGAACCTTCGGCAGATTCAAGCGCACTCCACCTGAAGATGTATGCCGAATATCGCTTTCAATCGAACCTTATGCGGCATCGAAGCCCCGCCGGAAGCTCAAGATTCGGATTCGGCAAGTCCACCACGATGCCGAATGTCCCCGTCGCGGCGTCGAAAACCCGGTCGATGACGGTGATCCTGGCCGCGTGTTCCCCCTCGAACGGCGCCTCGGGAATGACCGTGACCTGCTGATCCGGCTTCAGAGCCGGGTGGAAGGCGATCGGCACGAAGGCTTCCGCGCGCAGCCGGTCGATCCGGGCAACCGTCACAAGGGGCTCGCCCGCCGCCTTGAATTCGCCCACGTCCACCTGGCGTTCGGTCACGACGCCCGCAATCGGGCTGCGCACCGTCTTGCGCTGCATCCGCGTCGCCGCCGCCCGCGCGTCTATGGCGGCGATGCGCTGTTCCAGGACGGCCTCGGCCAGATCGGCGCGCGCGGTTTCGACGGCCATGCGGGCCTCTTCGCTCACGCGTTCAGCGGCGGCGCTGCGTTCGACCAGTTGCGTCGCGCGATCCGCTTCGAGTTCGAGGAACCTCAACCGCGCCTGCCGGCCTTCGATCAAAGCGTTGTTGGACGAGCGCGCAAGGGCGGCTTCGACCTCGATCTCTTCAAGCGACACATCCAGACGAACGACCACCTGCCCCGCCTCGACCCGATCACCCCGGTCGACGGCAATCTCGCTTACGATGCCATCGACGGGCATACCAAGCTCGACCACCGCGAACGGCTGAATGAGACAGGTCGTGGTATCGGGCACAGCCTGATCGGACCAGGCAGAAACCGGGGCGCCAACCATCGCCGCCAGCACCAGAACCGCCCTGCCGTTACGCCACTCAAGCATTGCCAGTGCCCCCGAATCCTTCCCGATCGTTGTCTGGGTCAACGCGCCAACGCAAGATGAACGAGACCTTGCTGTGTGCGAGCCACGGAGCAGCGTGTGCCAACTCCGCAAAAATCCCCGCCTTTGCGCCTTCTCGTGCCTGCGCAGGTCAGTTCATCGCCGCGATCCAGCCTTGCTCGCGGCCATTTCGCTTGGCGCCACCGGAACGAACACCGGTTTCCTGTGATCTGCCCATTTCCCCGAAAGCACTCGCAATCCGAGCCGCCCCCTGTGTGGGTCATCGTTCGGCGGAGTGAGAAACGGCCGTTGGCGCCTCGCGTGTTGTTGTCGATCCTCCATTTCTCAATGGCCCCGCGGGCGTCTGTAGCGCGTCAACCATCCTGTCCGTGAGCGACAACCACTTTGGCCGGTTATGGTCCCGCGCCAACACGCCCTTGACGACGTGCACGCCCACCTCGGCACAGGTTTGCCTGATGATCTCGCGGATACGCTTGCGCAGCGCGCCCTCCAGGATCTTGAAGCGATATTTCGTCACCCAGACGACGTGAAACCGGTGATGAAATCTGGTCTGCGATCCGTAGGACAGGCTGGAAGCCGGTGGATTGTATCCGATAGATGGATCGTCAACAGACCGCAGCCGCCTTGCGCCACCGGCGCCGTCCAGACGCCAGGGCCAGCAGCTACCTCCAACCGACGGAACCTCCCCCCGGGGACAGGTCAGCGATCATGCTCGACACGGTTCGCGAGCCAGCCCATGAACGCGTTCGCCGCCACGGCAATGGAGAAAGTCAGGAACAGCACAGCATACATCTCCGGCAGGCGCAGGTAGTTGTAATGCTGGATAATCAGGTACCCAAGGCCAAGGTTGGACATCTTGATCTCGGCCAGCAGCGTTCCGACGATCGCGACGCCCAGGGCCAGGCGCAGGCCCGTCATGACCGGCGCGATGAGCGAAGGTATGTAAACCTTGGTCACCATCTGCAGTCGCGTGGCGTTGAACGCACGCGCCACCCGGATGTGAACAGCGGGAATCCCGCGCATTCCGGCATAGGTGGTGATCGCCAGCGGAAAGAACGCCGACATTGCCGCCATCCCGATCTTGGAACCGATACCGACCCCGAACAGCAGGAAGAGTATCGGCAGCAGGATGATCTTGGGTGCGGGAGCAAGATACTCGACCCACGGATTGAACATGCCGGCAAGAAAGCGCGACATGCCGAAGAACAGACCTGTCGTCGCGCCAAGGAGGGCCCCGATCGCGAAACCGATCCCGACCTCCGCCGCGGTGCGCCAGACATGGGGATAGAAACCGGGGTCGAGCACCGTGGCGATCAACGCCCTGACCACGAGACCAATGGGCGGCACCACGTCCTGGAACAGAAGACCGGAGCGGGCCACGAGTTCATACGCGGCCAGCACGACGACGATGGTCGCGATGCGGATCACGGCCACGCGCGAAAGAACCGGCAGAGCCCGCCGCGCGACGGTCGAATTCAGAGCCGTTTCAGCCATTTCTCACCCTTGTCGATGGCGTAAAAGAACAAAACGCTGGCGAGTATCACGAACAGCACGGCCGCATACATCCCGGGAATGTCATAGCGGTCATAGAGGTGACCGACGAGAAACCCGAGACCGCCAATCGCCATCAGGAATTCGATCGCCACGACATTGATCATCACGTAAATGAGCGTGAGCCGAATTCCGGTAAAGATCGACGGTAGCGCCGACGGCAACAGCACCTTCCAGTAAACGTCCCGCTGAGGCATGTTGAAACTCTTGGCGACACGCAGATAGACTTCGGGAATCCCGCGCAACCCCCGGTAGGTGCTCAGGATGACGGGCGTGACGCCGGCGATGAAGCTCATGACCGCCACCGTGTGCAGGCCGCGCCCCATGACCACAAGAAACAGCGGGTAGAGCAGGATGATCGGTGCCGAAAAGGCCGCGCCCAGCCATGTCTCGTAGGCACGCCCCAGGTCGCGTTTCACGTAGAGCAGCAAGCCCAGCGGGATGCCGATCACCACGCACAGCGCCGTGGCCGCAAGAATGACCCCGAATGTGGTCACGAACAGGCGCACCAGATGCTCGTCGGTGAACAGCCCCGGCACCGATGCAAGAATGTCGGAAGGCGGCGGCACCGTGAACGGCGACAGCAGGTTCGAAATACTGAGCAGTTCGAGAAGGCCGACCAGAACGACCAGCAACAGGAGGCCGGCCAACGCCGGCCCCCATTCTGACGAAGCGAAGCGCTGCATGGGCCTGATCAATCCCCGGTGTCGCCGTGCAGTTCAGCGGCAACCGCCATCATCTCGGCCAGTTGCTCGTCCGTAAGCGGCTCGTCGAGACGCCCGTTCTCGACGGCATCAATCACGTTCGCCTCCATTCCCCGCAACGGATAGAGGGCGACCGCATCGCGCGAGAACAGGGTATCCCGGATCTCGATCGCTTCTTCCACGGTCACGTTGTTCATTTCGGCCCATTTCCGCGCGGCCTCGTCCTCGGCATAGGCCCAATCCAGCGTTTCTTCATAGGCCGCGAGGAAGCGCGCAAGAATGTCCGGCTTCTCCTGGAGGAAGCGGCGATTGGCGATGTGCACGCGCACGACCTGCTCACTGACACCCGGGGCGTCGTTTCCACTGGCGATGATGCGAACTTCGCCGGACCTCACCCGATCCAGGCCGATCGGGATGGCCGACCATCCGACGTCGATCTGGCCAGACATGACCTGCGTCAGCGTCTCGGCCGGCCCGCCGGTCTGAACCAGTTCCGCATTGGTGCCGGCGGCCTCGACAAGCTTCGCGGAAACGATATTCGTCGACGACCCCGGGCGCGAATAGGCGACGGTGGCGCCGTCGGTATCGGCCATGCTTTGGATATCGCTGTCCGCCTTCACATACCAATAGAGGTCGGGCGAACCGGTGATCGCCGCCCCGATGATATCCAGAGGCGCCCCTATGGACCATGCGCTGATCACGCCGAGGACGCCGGTGGCAAGCGCAACGTCGATGCTGCCGGTGATGACGGCCTGCTGGGTCTCGGACCCGCCGCTGGTCCAGAGTATCTCGAGATCGAGGTCATGCTTCTCGAAGATGCCGGCCTCGTAGCCGAATTCCACCAGCGTCGTGTCCCAACCGCCTCTCTGGGCACTCGCGACGCGAACCAGATCCGCAGCCTGAGCGGTCGACACCACCGCGACGGATCCGGCGAAGGCCGCAGCCACAAGCAACTTGTTGTAATTCATAGCAGATTCTCCTCCCTGCTTGGGTCTTTCGTTCTCGGCACATGACGCACCGTCAAGCGACGTCACGCCATCGCCCGGTAACCAGCCTCGCTTTCTGTCATGTGACGGGTCGCCTCTTCGCGCAAATCGCCCCAGATCGAAGCGACATAATCGCCAAAAGCCTTGTCGGTGATGTTCTCCGAGCTTCGCGGGCGCGGAAGGTTTATGTCGATCACCCGCTTTATGCGCCCCGGCCGGTGCGACATCACCACGACGCGGTCGCTCATCTGCACCGCTTCCGTGATGTTGTGGGTGATGAGCAGAGTGGTCTGGCGGATGTCCTGCCAGATCCGAAGAATCTTGTCGCCCAGCAAGAGGCGCGTCTGCTCGTCGAGCGCGCCGAAGGGCTCGTCCATCAGCATGATCCTGGGCTGGAAGGCCAGCGTCCGCGCGATCGAAACCCGCTGCCGCATGCCGCCCGACATCTCGCGCGGATGCCGATTCTCGAACCCCTCGAGCCCCACGAGACGCAGGAGCTCGCGCGCGCGCTCGGCGCGCTTGCCTTTGGGTTCGCCGGCGATCTCCAGCGGCAACTCGACATTGCGCTGCGCGGTCCGCCACGGGAAAGTCGATTCCTCCTGGAACACCATTCCGATTTCGCGGTGCGGGCCGCGAATCTCGTGGCCATCGACCTCGACCGTCCCATCGAAGTCGGTAATCAGCCCGCCCACGATATTGAACAGGGTCGATTTTCCGCAGCCACTGGGGCCGATGATCGAAACGAATTCACCTTCCGAAACCGAAAGCGACACCCCGTCCAGCGCCTGGATATCGGGGCCATCCCCGACTGGAAACTTCTTTCCAACATCACGGATCTCGAGTACCAAACCTTGCCCCCTCCCACTTTACGCTCTTGTCTCGAGGCGCAGTGAAGCTTTAGATATTGATCTATCTCGGATATGGAGTTTCCCTCAAAATGTCAACGGCTTTGGGCGGCGGCCACACCGTGTGTTGAAGTCATGGCATCGGGCAGATGCCTTCGCCGGGGATGGCCCGGAGGAAGAGGTTCAGCATGCCGCAGGGCCCGTTTGAGCGCGCAGGCACCATGTTGCCACAGGAGGAGATGAGAATGGACACATCGCCCGTGACGCCGCAGGCGGCGGACGCCGTGGAAACCCCGGTTCCAGGAGACGAGTCCTCGATCTGGGGCAGCGACGTCTTCGCAGAAATGCTGCGGCGGCTGAGGGTGCCTTTCGTGGCGCTCAACCCGGGGGCCAGCTTTCGCGGGCTGCACGACAGCATCGTCAATCGCCTCGGCAACACCGATCCACGCATGCTTCTGTGCCTGCACGAAGAGCATGCCGTCTCGATCGCACATGGCTGGGCAAAGATCACCGGCGAGCCGATGGGCGTGATCCTGCATTCGAATGTCGGGCTCATGCATGGCACGATGGCGATCTTCAATGCCTGGTGCGACCGTGTGCCGATGCTGATTTTCGGGGCGACGGGGCCGGTTGACGCGGCGCTGCGGCGCCCCTGGATCGACTGGCTGCACACCTCGCGCGATCAGGGTGCGCTGATCCGGAACTATGTGAAATGGGACGATCAGCCCGCCTCGGTTGCGGCCGCCATCGAGGCGATGCTGCGCGCGAACGTGATCACACGCACCGCGCCGCACGGCCCCTGCTATATCAACTTCGACGTGTCGCTTCAGGAAAAGCGGCTCGATTCGATGCCCGAACTGCCCGATCCGGCGCGTTACCAGCCCCCGCGACCGCCCGCACCGGCCCAGGCCGACGTCGAGGAAGCGGCGCGCATGCTGCGCGATGCCGCGACGCCGGTGATCCTTGCCGGGCGCGTCTCGCGGCGGCCGGAAGACTGGGCGCGCCGCGTGGCGCTGGCCGAGGCGCTTGGCGCGACGGTTCTCACCGACCTGCGGGTGCCGGCGGCCTTCCCGACGGATCATCCGCTGCACGCCGGGGGGCCGGCCTATTTCCTGGACGAGCGGTCGAAGCAGGCGCTGGCCGAAGCGGATGTCGTGCTGAGCCTCGACTGGCTGGATCCGGCCGGAACGATCAGGCAGGCCGGCGGTTCGTCGGGGCGGCTCATTCAGGCATCGACCGACTATCAGTTGCATGGCGGCTGGGGGATGGAGCATCAGGCATTGCCGGCCGTCGATCTGCATCTCGCCTGCGATCCGGACATCGCGCTGCATCACATCGCCGACGCGCTCGGGGTGGGCAGCGGCGAAATTCCGGCGGACGCGCCCACCCGGCCTGCCACCGCGATGCCCGAAGCCGACGCGCCCCTCGACATGCGCACCCTGTCCGGCGCGCTTGGTGCCGGACTGAAGGACGAATGCGTTTCGCTGGTGCGGCTGCCACTGGGATGGGCCGGCGATACCTGGCATTTCCGCCATCCGCTCGATTATCTCGGAACCGACGGGGGCGGCGGGATCGGATCCGGTCCGGGGATGCTGATCGGGGCGGCCATCGCCCTGCGTGGCAGCGGGCGGCTTCCGGTTGCGGTTCTCGGCGACGGCGATTGCATGATGGGGGCCTCGGCCTGGTGGACCGGGGCGCATTACCGGGTGCCCTTCGTTGCCGTGATTTCGAACAACCGGTCCTTCTTCAATGACGAGGTGCATCAGGAGCGGGTCGCCCTCATGCGCCAGCGGCCGGTCGAGAACAAGTGGATCGGCCAGCGAATCTCCGATCCCGACATCGACATCGCCGCCGTCGCCCGCGCCCAGGGTCTCGAAGCCATCGGCCCGGTTCACACCGCCGGCGAACTTGCCGACGCGGTGCGCCAAGCGGTGCGCCGCGCCCGGGACGGCCAGGGCGTTCTGATCGACGCCCGCGTGACCCCCGGCTACAACCCCAACATGCTGGCCGGCCTGACAAAGAGCGACTGACATGCGCGAACCGCCGCCGGCGCCGGCGATCCGCAGGTTGCGGCAATCCGCAAGGTCCGTCGGCGCGGGCACACGGGCCGATGGCGGGGGCGTCGCGCGGGTTCCGGCGATCAAATCCGCCCGGGGCCGGTTTCCGACAACATCGGGCAGAAGCGCAAGACCGGAACGGGCCGGAGGGATGTGGTGAAAACGACGATCAACATCGACGATCTGCGCCGCCGGGCGCGCCGCCGACTTCCGCGCGTGATCTTCGACTATGTCGATGGCGGCGCCGAGGACGAGGTGACGCTGCGGGAAAACATCGCATGCTTTCGCAGGATCGGCCTCGTGCCGCGTGTGCTTCGCGGCGGCGAGATCGACAGTTCGACGCTGCTGTTCGGCCAGCGTCTTGCGGTGCCGGTCGTCGTCGCCCCGACGGGACTGAACGGTCTGTTCTGGCCGGAGGGTGACCTTTGTCTCGCTCGGGCCGCGGCCGGGGCCGGTGCAGGCTTCGCGCTTTCGACGGGCTCGAATGCCAGCCTCGAGGAGGTGGCGCGGCACGTCGATGCGCCGCGCTGGTTCCAGCTTTATCCCTGGGGCGGCCCCGATTTCTCGAGACGGCTGCTCGAACGGGCGCAGGCGTCGGGCTATGACGCGGTGGTTGTCACCGTGGACTCCCTCGTCCCCGGAAACCGCGAGCGGGACCGCCGGCATGGTTTCGCCCACCAGGTCCGGATGTCACCCGGCATCGTTCTGGACGGCCTGCTGCACCCGGCATGGCTTGCATCGGTCTGGCTGCGCGGCGGCATGCCACGGATGGGCAATCTCGCGGACTTCCTTCCCGCGGGGGCGACCGCCGGCGAAATGGCCGATTTCTCGCGCCAGCAGCGCAATCCGGCCTTCGACTGGAGCGACCTCGAACGCATTCGCGCCGCCTGGGGCGGGCCGCTCGTGCTCAAGGGCGTTCTGTCCGCACAGGATGCGCTTCGCGCCAGAGAAGCGGGTTGCGACGGTGTCGTGGTGTCGAACCACGGCGGGCGGCAACTCGACGGGGCGGTTGCGACCATACAGGCCCTGCCAGAGGTTGCAGGGGCCGTCGGCGGTTCGATGACGGTCCTGCTCGACAGCGGAATTCGGCGGGGCAGCGACATCGCCAAGGCGCTCGCGCTTGGCGCGGATGCGGTGATGGTGGGCCGCGCCGCGCTTTACGGACTTGCCGCAGACGGAGAGCGCGGTGCCGCGACCGCGCTTTCCATCCTGACCGAAGAGTTGCGCCGCACCATGCGGCTGCTCGGCTGCCGGACGATAGCCGAGATCACGCCTGACCGCGTTGTGCCGCCTCCTGCCGCGCCTTGATCTTCCACTCGGAAAGGACCGGGTCCAGCCCGAACAGCCGTTGCGCGTTGCCGCCCAGGATGTTGCGCTTGGCCGTCTGGTCAAGGAACGGCAGGTCGTGGATGGTGCTCGGCAGGTCCATGTCCCAGTGCGGATAGTCCGACGAGTAGAGAAGCTGTGTCTCGGCATTGATCATCTTGAACGTCAGCTCGAGCGCCTCGCGGTTCCCGACCATCTCCATCGGTTGCGAAGAGAAGTACATCTCGCGCATGTAGTCGCTGGGCTTGCGCTTCAGCAACGGCGCCTCGGAGGTGCGCATCATGTATTCGTTGTCCAGCCGCTGCATCAGGAACGGAATCCAGGCCAGCCCGCTTTCGATCCAGATCGTCTTCAGGCCCGGGAACCGCTCGGGCATTCCGTTGATGACCCAGTTGGTCATGTGAAGCATGTTGCAGATACTGAAGCCCAGCGCATGAACCGAGATGAAGCGGTTGAGCTGCGCCAGCGAGGTGTCGGACCAGTTGTAGACAGCGTGGAAGCCCAGCGGCAGGCCGCGCTCTTCCAGCATCGAATAGACGCGCATGTTGGCGTTGTCGTGAACCGCCCGCTTGGTGTAGCCGGTGGTCAGGAAGCCGATGACGCCCTTGCGCCCGGCAAATTCCTCTATGAACCGCTCGGCCTCGTGCGGCTCGTTCAGCGGCAGATACAGCATCGAGCAGATCCGCGGATCCTCTTCCAGCACCCGCTCGCACAGCCAGCGGTTGTAGGCCCGTGCCAGCCCGACCTCGACATCGGACTGAGGATGCGTCGGCAGCATGAGCATGGGCGTCGGGAACAGGCACGCCATGTCGACGCCCAGCGCGTCCATCCAGCGCCGCGTCAGGGTGATGTCGCGGTGCGGCGCCGGCGGCACCTTCTCGTGCCGGCGGCCCGGATAGCGGGTCACGCGGCCGGCCATGTCCTGCGAGCCCATCGCCGCCGGCAAAAGCCCCGAGCGTCCGATGGCGCCGGACGATTCCCCAAGCCGACGCAGCACCGGGTCGTCCATGTATTGCATGATTTCGGGAAGCGTCTCGGTCTCGTAATGGTGCGCATCCACATCCATGATGAAGAAGTCCTGATAGTTCCGCGCCCGCGCCTGGCGCGCAGCGTTCTTCAGAAGCTTCGTGGTGTCGAACTCCTCGAGCGAGGGATCATGGGCCGGAATGGCGCCTGCTGTCGGGTTGTCTTTCATCTTCTCTCTCCTCCCTGCGCGCAGGGTCATGTCGCGCGCTTGATGGCCTGCCACATCCCGAGTTCGAATACTGCCATGTCGGCAGCCTCGAGCATCCCGGTTGTCGCGTGCGCAACATCCGTGGCAGAAACGACTTCGCCCGGGCCGAACGGGCGTGCATCCGGGTCTGCCTCGCGCCGCGAAGCATAGAGCCTGATCAGCGCCGCGAAAAGCCGCTGCGCGTCCCCCTCGTCCAGGGCTGCGGGCCCCTCGGCGTCCATCGCCTCGCACAGTTGTCGAATACAGGCAGACCTGTCAGATTTCGACATAGAGGCCGCCATCGCGCTCCACGACATCGTAACGGTGCAGCCGGATCGCGGGGTCGCCGGCAGCCTCGCCGGTGTCCAGGCGGAACTCCCAGCCGTGCCACGGACAGACGATGTGCATCTCGTCTGCATCGAAGTCATGGCGGCTGAAGCGGCGTTGTTCATCGAGTTCCGCCCGAACCTTCGCGATCCTTACCCCCTCGCACACGGGTCCGCCCTGGTGGGGACAGACATTGCGGTAGGCATGGAGAGCGCCCTCATGGCGTATCACGCCGATTTCGATGTCCCCGATCTCCACGATCCTGACCCCGTGCTCAGGCAGGTCCTCGGGTCTGCAAAGAAACGTCTCAGTCATGGCGCCCTCTTCATTAGTGCCCGATATACCTATTCCGCGCGGAACGCCTCCGCAAGATTTTCCGCCCGTTGCGCCGGACATCCGAACAGATGCGACAATGACAGGATTCGGCGTGCTGAATTGGCGCGCGGGCGTTGCGTCGGATTTGCCGATAGCCATTCGGGCCGAAAGCCTTGCACGCCGATCGCACCGAACCGCCCCGGCTTTGCCGAGAGGGCTTGATCCGAGGGGCACACGACCCGCCACATGCCCTCGCGAAGCGTTCTCCAGATCCGGTTGGGCACAAGGGAACCGCCGCCTTGCCGAGGCCGGGGCGCGCCACTGCCCCGCCCCGGGCGAGCAGCGGTCTTCTCGAGCGGACAGCGAAGGTTGATTTTGGCTCAAGAAACTTGAATGCTCCATTATGCAACCATTATCCACTCGACTTACCGGGCCATGAGCCCCTCCCTGTCCGAAAGGGCGATACCATGTCCAAGTCCAGCGAAACCGTCCGTTCTCGCCGGAAGATTTCCCATCACGGGCACCGCATCCGCCACGCCCGCCTGCTGAAGGGCTATACCCTGCGCCAACTGGCCGATCAGGTGGAATGCTCGGAAAGCATGATCTCCAAGCTCGAGAACAGCCGTCTTTCGCCCTCCCTCGCCATGCTGCACCGTCTGGCCGAGGTGCTGGAGACGTCGGTGCCGGACCTGCTGATCCTCGACGACGAGGACACGGGGGCGGCGCCGGTGACGGTGTTTCCACCCGAGCGATTCCTCAAGTTGCCGCATCAGGCCGAGGAGGACGAAAGCCGCCTGGTCTGGTTCGACCGGATCCTGCCCTTCAACAGGGCGGGCCTGTTGCAAGCCAACCTGCTGCATCTGGCACCCGGGGCCGAACAGCCGCGGTTCCTGCAGCACGAGGGCGAGGAGTTCATCTTCGTCCTCGACGGCACGCTGGACGTGGTCGTTCAGGACACGGTCTATCCGGTGGCGGCCGGGGGCATGATCTTCTTCAGTTCGACGCTCGATCACCGCTATGCCAACAGCTGGACCGAAATGGTGCGCGCGCTCTGGGTGAACACGCCACCGACGATGTGATCGCCTGCCCCCGAGCGTCCCTGATCGCCTTCCAGATCGCTTCGGGGGTGGCGGGCATGTCGACGTGATCGACGCCGAGCGGCGCCAGCGCGTCCGCGATGGCCGAGGCCAGGACAGACAGCGCGCCGACGGTGCCGGCTTCTCCAGCCCCTTTCGAACCAAGCGCGTTCATCGCCGTAGGCCCGCCCGACGAGACGACCTTGATGAAGGGCAGATCGCCGGCGCGGGGCATCGCGTAATCCATGAAAGAGCCGGTCAGCGGCTGGCCGGTGTCGGGGTCGTGCCGGATGGCTTCCATCAGCGCCTGCCCCACCCCCTGGGCGACGCCACCCATGAGTTGCCCGTGTGCGAGCATCGGGTTGATCACCGTGCCGATATCCTCCACGGCAAGGTAGCGGCAGAGGCCGAGATGGCCGGTTTCCGGGTCGATCTCGACCTCGGCGACGTGGCAGCCGTTGGGATAGCTCGGCCCGTCCGTCGCCTCGAAGCGCGCGGTCTCGACGGTCAGCCCGGTCTTTTCCAGCAACGATAGCAGCGTCATGCGGCGGTTCGTGCCCGGCACGGCAAAGACGCCCTCGGCAAATTCCAGCGCCCCGGCTTCGCAATCCAGCAGGCGCGCGGCCTGCGGGCGCAGTTCGGCCAGCGCATCGGCGCAGGCCCTTCGCAGCGCGCTGCCCGCCGCCGCGACCGAGCGCGATCCGAAGGTGCCGGTGCCTCTGGGCACGGCGTGGGTGTCGCCGGACACCAGCGTGAACCACGCGGGCGGCAGGCCCAGCGCTTCGGCCGCGATCTGCGCGAAGGTGGTGGCATGGCCCTGTCCCGCATCGCCGGTGCCGAGCAGCATGACCCCGCCGGCGGCCGACAGGCGCAGCCCGGCCTGTTCCGGCAGCGGCGCACCGGGCGGGCCGCCCGCGATCTCGATGCAGCAGGCAACCCCGAGGCCCCGAAGCCGTCCGCGCGCCTGCGCCTCGGCGCGCCGGGCGGCAAAGCCGGGCAGATCGGCGGCGGCCAGAGCCTCGTCCAGACGGGCGGGAAAATCGCCGCTGTCATAGACGTGGCCCAAGGGCGTGCGGTGTGGCAGATCCTGCGGGCGGATCATGTTGCGCCGCCGCAGGTCGATGCGGTCAAGGCCGGTCTGGCGGGCGGCAAGGTCGATCATCCGCTCGATGATCAGCGTCGCTTCCGGGCGTCCGGCACCGCGATAGGCGGCCAGCGTCTGGGTGTTCAGGTGCAACCCTTCCACTTCCGCATGGATCGCGGGCAGACGGTAGACGCCGGCGACCGACGGCAGGTTGTTGAAGATCTGCGTCAGGCTGCCGTTGCCGGCAAACGCGCCGACCCCGGCCACGATCTGCAGGCCAAGGGCCAGGAAGTTCCCCTGAGCATCGAGCGCCAGCGTCGCCTCCACGATCTGTTCGCGCGCGTGGGGATCGGCAAGGAAGGACTCCGACCGCGTCGCCGTCCAGCGCAGCGGGCGGTCCAGCACCCGCGCGGCGGCCAGCAGCGGCGCGTATTCCGGCAAGGCGCCGTTGCGCATCCCGAAAGAGCCACCGCATCGCACAGCCGCAAGCCGCACCGGGGCCCCCATCTGCCTGGCCATCGCCGCCGCCAGCCGGTGCGGCGCCTGGGTGCCGCAAGTCAGGGTAAAGCCCACGCCGTCCCATGTGGCAAGAGCCGACCGAGGCTCCATCGGTGCGGCCGTCACGCGGCTGACGGACAGGCGCCGGCTGACGCGGTGCGCGGCCTGCGCCATCGCCTGCGCCACCGCATCCGCGTCGCCCATGGTCAGGCGAAAGATGCGGTTGCCGGGCCTGTCCGGCCACACGGCGGGGCCGGTTGCGGCGCGGCTGAGGTCGGTGACGCCGGGCGCCGCGTCGATCTCAAGCACAACCGATTCGGCTGCGTCCTGCGCCCGTTCGGCGGTTTCGGCCACCAGCGCCAGAATCGGTTGGCCGACGTGATGCACCGCGCTTTTCGCAAGACACGGATAATCCGGCAGATGCGCCTGGCCATCCAGCTTGTCGCTCGGCAGGTGCGGCGCGGCGAACGAAGCGACGCCCGCCGCCGCCAGCGCGTCGGCATCCAGCACCGCCAGCACACCGGGCATCGCCGCGGCCGCTGACCAATCCAGCCGGACGATCCGCCCCGCCGCGACCGGACTGCGCAGAAACACCAGATGCGCCGCTTCCCGCGGCGCGAGGTCGTCCGCGAAGCGGCCCCGGCCGCGCAGAAGCGCGTCATCCTCGCGCCTCGGCAACGACTGGCCGATCAGGCTCATTCCGCGGCGTCCCGCATGCCCGCCAGCGCGCCGAGGTGTTCCGCAACCTCGTCCACCGCCATCACGTCGGCGTATTTGTGGTGCAGGTCGAACAGGTTCATCTTGTGCACCAGTTCGTGCCGGTCATAGGTGCATTCCTCGACGAGGCTCACATGCAGCCCGCTGGAATAGGCATCCACGCACGAGGCCCGCACGCAGCCCGACGTGCTTTCGCCGCAGACGATGACGCTCTGCACCCCGAGGATGTTGAGATGCGAGATCAGGGGCGTGCCGGCAAAGATGCTTGCGCGCTGCTTGGGAATCAGGATGTCGCCGGGCTGCGGGGCGAAATCGGGCCAGATCTCGAAATCCTCGGGATCGCGGGTCACTCCCTTGCGGTGGGTGGCGCCAACGCGCTGCGGCGCGCTCTGCGGGCGGGTATCGCCGAAACAGTAGAAGATCGGGATCGCGGCGGCGCGGGCGGCGGCGATCAGGCGCTTCGTCGGCTCGATGGCGGCATGGGCGTGGATCCCGCAGCTTGACGGATACTCGGCCTGCAATTCCAGCGGCGGTTTCGCCCCGCCCCGATAGGCCATGTTGTAGAGGTCGATCAGCAGCAGGGCGGGGTTCGGGCCGACGAAGGTCTCGCGCCGGTAGGGCTCGTAGATCTTCAGCAGATCCTCCGGGATCACGTCTTGCCAGCAATGGTCTTCGAAACGATCGGGGGTCATGGTTGTCTCCTGTCTAGGGCATGAGGATGACAAGCGCCTCCGCGCCGAGGCCGGCGACGACAGGCAGGATCACGCTGCAGGCAAGGCGCAGGCCGACGAACCGCCAGCCCATGATCGGCGCCTCGTAGGCAAGCACGCGATGTATGGCGAAAACCGACCAGCCGGTGATGAGCGCCGTGATCTGCGGCACACCCGCGCCGCCCTCCAGCACCACGAGCGCCAGCGGAAACGAGGTCATCGGACCGCCGGGCATGAGCCCGCCGACCAACGAGGCAAGCAGGATTCCGGTCAGCCCCGATTGCGGGCCGATCAGCGGCACCAGTGCGGCGACCGGCAACACCTGCATGAGGAAGGAGGCCGCCAGAAGCGCCAGCGGCAGGCGGATCATCAGCGCGCGCCCGGTCTGGAGCGCGGTCCGCCCCGCCGCCTGCAACCCGTTCACCCCTTCCCGCCGATTTACCGCGACGGCCAACGCCGCAACGATGGCCCATATGACGATGACGGCCGCAATCATTCTGCCGGCGCCTTGTTCATCGCCAGCAGCGGCGACCGGACGAGCACGCGCGCCAGCAACCCCGCCAGGATCGGAAGCGGCAGCGAGACGAGAACCCGCACGAGGGTGAACTCCACCCCGAGAAAGGGCAGTTCCCACACGATCATCCGGTTCAGCCCGATCAGCGACCAGGCGGTCAGGTAGGCGATCAGCGCGCCGGCATCCGCCCCCGCCACCCACAGCGCGTGCACGATGGGGAAAGAGGTGAACGGCCCGCCCGGTGTGATCGCCCCGGCGGCCGCCGCCAGCAGCAGACCGCGTATCCTCGATCGCGAGCCGAGAAGCGCCGCAACCCGGTCATGGCTGACAAGACGCGCGATCAGCCCGCCCATCAGCAGCCCGGCCGCAAGCTGCGGCGCGACCAGCAGCAAAAGCCCCGCCGCCTCGGCCAGCCCCGCCCTTACAAGGGGCCATCCGCCCTGCTGCCAGCAGGCGAAGGCCCCCGCGATGGCGAGGCCGAGAAACACGAGATCCGATGTCTTCAGGCGCAAGGGCCCCTCCCATGGGTGTGCGGGGCGCAGGGAGCGCGCCCCGCCATCTCACTCGGCAGCGGTGGCCATCCCTGCGCCCGATGGCAGATCGAACATGCCCTGCGAGAGCGTGTTGAGATAGTCGATCACATCCGCGCTTGGCAGGACATTGGCATATTTCGCGTGCATGTCGCAAAGGTTGATCGCGTGGCTCGCCTGGCTGCGGTCGAAGCAGCCATCCTCCACCACCGTCACCCGGAAATTGAGCGAGAAGGCGTCAAGCACGGTCGCCCGCACGCAGCCCGAGGTGGTCGTGCCGGTGACGATCACGCTGTCGCAGCCCAGAAGTTGCAGGTAGCTGTGCAGCGGCGTTCCGGCGAAACCCGACGGCTTGTGCTTGCGCACCACGAGGTCGCGCGGCCCCGGGGCGATGGCATCCACGATCTCGTTGCCGTCGCGCCCGTCCGAGGTTAGGATCGGCGCCCGCGCCTCTTCCTGACGGCGGCTGTTCTTCCAGCTCCACGACCCGCTGTCCCAGTTGTCGGCGCGACGCGTGCCGGTGGTGTAGATCACCGGGATGCCCCGGCCCCTGCAGGTGTCGATCAGCCGTTGCAGCACGGGCATCGCCGTCCAGGCATCCTCACCGCAGGAGGTGCGCCATTTCTTGATCGATTCGAGGATGGGTTTGGAGTCCTCGTCGCAGAAGGCATAGTTCACGTCGATGATCAGCAGCGCGGGGCGCTGGCCCCAGTCGGCCATGGCGCCGAAGCCGGAGGCGGCGAACACCTCCTTGTCACGCTCGGTCAGGTAGCTCTCCCAGATGCGGTCGGTCATGGTCGTTCTCCTCTGTCAGGGTTGGGGTCGGTCGTATCGGTGAAAGGGCGCCCACGGTCCGCAACGGCCCGCGAGGGGCCCGACGGCGAACGGAACGGCCGGCCTGTCGCGCGGCACCTCGGACCAGCGCAGCGGCGCCGGTTCGCGGGGGAGAGCCGGCTCATGGCCGCCGCTGCGCGGCATCGCGTTTCACTCCGCCGGCTCCTGCGCGCGGCGCAGGTTTCTCTGCGCGACGACGGCGAAGCCGCCGACCACGGTGACAAGCAGCCCGCCCGCGCTCCAGAACGCCGCCGTGAGGCCGAAGGCACTGCCGACAAGGCCGAAGGTCAGCGGGCTGACGATCTGCGACACGCGGTTGGACAGCAGCCGCAGCCCCATGAGCCTGCCGCGCTGGCCGTCGCCCACCGCGTCCACCATGACCATGATGCTGACCGGCAGGTTCACCCCGACCGCCCCGCCCAGCAGGGCGGCGAGCATCAGCATCGTCACCGGCGACCCCACCGCCAGCGGCGTGATCAGCACGCACAGCGCCGAGATCAGCCCCGCCGCCAGCAGGATCGATTCCAGCCGGAAACGGCGCGTCAGCAGGTTCAGCCCGTAGCGCGACAGCATCCCCGCCAATCCCTTGAGCGAAACGGTCACGGCGATCAGCATGGTCGGAAATCCGGCCTCGGACAGGTAGAGCGGCAGGAAGCTCATGTAGAGCGCCTGGATGAACATGATGAGAAAGGTCGCCGTCAGCCCGAACTGGACGGGCGGCAGATGCGCAAGGTGCAGTCCGCTGCGGTAACTTCCCGTGATGCCCGACAGGCGAAACACCTCGCGGGTGGGGATCTCGGCCGCCGCGGGGTCGGGATGCGGATAGCGTCGCGCGACGGCGGTCAGCACCGCCATGAAGACCACCGTCGCCACCGTGGAGGCGATGAACGCGAGATGGTAGCCCTCTGCCGGCTCCTGCCGGATCGAGGCAATGGCCCCCCCCAGCAGCGGACCGATCATGCCGCCCGCCGACATCCACATGGCATAGCGCTTGATCGCCTCGTTGCGGCTTTCCCGGCTGCCGTGCGAGACCAGCACCTGAAAGGCCGAGGCCATGATCACGATGGCCGCCCCCAGCAGCACCTGCGACAGGGCCAGCAACACGATGCCCGAGGCGAAAACCATGCAGCCCAGCCCCGCCAGCAGGAACCACGACCCGGCCTGCAGCATCCGCACCGGCCCCAGCGTGTCGATGAGCTGGCCGCACGGCATGGCGATGAACAGCGGCAGCAGCGCCTTGAGCGTCACCATCGCCCCGATCGCGAAGGTCGAGGCGCCAAGTTCGTCGGCGTAGAGCGAAAAGAACGGCTGGGCCAGCGCGGTGATGGTGAAGAAGACGAAACCGCCGAAGATTCCGAACAGCGCGAAACGGTCAGTTTGCATGATGGCAGGCTGCTTCCTGTGAGGTGCGGTATTTTTTCAGCGCCGGTTTGTCGGTGCGGCAAAGGTCGGTCGCCATCGGACAGCGCGAGGCGAAGGCGCAGCCTTCGGGCAGGTCGAGCGGGCTGGGCAGATCGCCCTTGAGCGGCGCGTTGTGGCGCGCGGACTCGAGCCTCGGGTCGGGGATGGGCACGGCATCGATCAGGGCGCGGGTGTAGGGGTGCATGGGGCGCGCGAAGACATCCTCGGCCGGCCCGTATTCCACCACCTCGCCCAGATACATGACCGCGATGCGATCCGAGATGTAGCGCACGGTCAGCAGATCGTGGCTGATGAAGACAAAGCTGATGCCGAGTTCCGCCTTGAGATCCGCCAGCAGGTTGATGATCTGCGCGCGCACCGACACATCCAGCGCCGACGTCGGTTCGTCCGCAACCACGACGGAAGGCTTCAGCGCCAGCGCGCGGGCCACCGCCACCCGCTGGCGCTGTCCGCCCGAAAGCTGGCTGGGGTAGCGGTTCAGAAAGGACGGATCGAGCCCGACCTGCTGGATCAGTTCGTCCACCCGTTCGGCCCGCGCCGCGCGGTCGCCCCAGTTCTGCACCACCAGCGGTTCCTCGATGATGCGGCGGACCTTCATCTTCGGATTGAAGCTGGAGGTCGGATCCTGAAACACCATCTGCGCCAGGCCGGCGATGAAGATCTCGCCCGAGGTCGGTTGTTCCAGCCCCAGCAGCAGCCGCGCCAGGGTGGATTTGCCGCAACCGGATTCGCCGACGATGCCCAGCGTCTCGCCCTTGTGGACACGCAGGCTGACGCCGTTCACGGCGCGCACCGGCGGGCGGGCGCTGAACATCCCCGATTGGTCGAAGTGCTTCACGAGGTTGTTCATCTCGACGATGACGCGGTTCTCGCGCCGGGTTGCGGCGGCACGCCGCGGGCGCGGGGCTTCGGGCGCCGCGGTCAACCCGCCCTCAACCCAGCACGCGGTGGCAAGCCCTCCGGGGCGCGGCGCCAGCACCGGCTCGTCGCGCGCGCAGCGCGGGCTTGCCACGGCGCAGCGCGCCCGGAACGCGCAGCCATCGGGCTTCCTGCGCATGTCGGGCGGCACGCCGGGGATCTGCGGCAGGCGGCTGCCCTTCAGTGCGTCCACCGCCGGGATCGTGCGCAGCAGGCTTTGCGTATAGGGGTGTTGCGGTTTCTCGAAGATCGCCTCCACGGGGCCGAACTCGACAATCCGCCCGGCATACATCACCGCCACCTTGTGCGCGAAACGGGCCACGAGCCCGAGGTCATGGGTGATGAACATCATCGCCGCACCGGCCTCTTCGGTCAGATCCTTGAGCATCTCGACGATCTGCGCCTGGATCGTCACGTCGAGTGCCGTCGTCGGTTCGTCCGCGATCACGAGGCGCGGCTTGCACGACAGCGCCATGGCGATCATCACCCGCTGGCGCATGCCGCCCGACATCTCGAACGGGTAGCCTTCGATGCGCCGTTCCGGGTCGGGGATGCCGACCTTGTCGAGCCAGCGCACGGCTTCCGCCCGCGCCGCGTCGCGGTCGAGGCCAAGCACGCGCATGATCGGTTCGACCATCTGGCGGCTGATCTTCATCACCGGGTCGAGCGACGACATCGGATCCTGGAACACCGTTCCGACGATGCGCCCGCGGATCGCATTCAGCTCCCGTTCCGACAACGCGCACAGGTCGGTTCCCTGAAGCAGCACCTGCCCCCCCGCCACCCGTCCGGGATGCGCCAGCAGCCGCAGCAGCGACATGGCCATGGCACTTTTCCCCGATCCGCTTTCGCCCACGATGGCGATGCGCTCTCCCTGATCGACGATCAGGGACACGCCGTCCACTGCGGTCACGATGCCGCCGCGGGTCGCGAATTCCGTGCGCAGGTCGCGGATATCGAGCAGCGTGGCATCGACGTCTGAAAGCAAGGTCATGGCGTGGCTCTCCGGGGTGCGGTTCTTGGCTTGCGGCGCGCGCGGGTGGCCCATCACTTGCGGGCGCGCGGGTCGAGTTCCTCGCGCGCGCCGTCGGACAGGAAGTGCAGCGAAAAGGCCATCATCAGGATCACGACGCCGGGCAGCGTCGAGATCCACCAGGCCTGCTGGAGGTAGATCTGGCCGTCGCGGATGATGTTCCCCAGCGAAGGCGCGGGCGGCATGATGCCCAGCCCGAGAAAGCTGAGCGACGCTTCCACGAGGATGGCGTTCGCCGAGGCGATCGAGGCGGCCACCAGCATGGGCGCCACGGTGTTGGGGATTACGTGCCGCGTCATCATCCAGCCATGGGACGCGCGCACGGTACGCGCCGCGTCGATGAACGGGCGCGACCGCAGGCTGAGCACCTGGCTGCGTTGCAGCCGGATGAAGCGCGGCACGTCCGCCATGGCGATGGCTGCGATCACCGGCACCAGCCCGGTGCCGACGATGGCGACAAGGCCGATGGCCAGAAGCAGCGACGGAAAGGCCAGGAAGATGTCCACGACGGTCATGATGGCGCGGTCGGCGAGGCCGCCGAAGAAACCCGCCAGCGTGCCGAGGATCATTCCCACCACAAGCGCGATCAGCGCGACCGAAAAGCCCACCAGAAGGGAAACCTTGACGCCTTGAAGCGTGCGGGACAGAACATCGCGCCCCATGCGGTCGGTGCCGAAAGGATGTTCGATCGACGGCGGCAGCATCATCGCGCCCAGGTTCGTCTCGAGCGGCCCCTGCAGGGGCAAAAGCGGCGCTGCGGCGGTCAGGAGCAGGATCGGCACGAGGATGAAGAACGCCACGCGCACCTTCTGGTTGGCCAGCATCCCGAGCTGCCGGAAAGCGGGAAGCGAAAGGCGGGCGCGGGTCCGGAGGTCTGCGGTCTGATCGGCCATGGCAGGCTCCCTTCAGAAGCTCACGCGCGGATCGAGCGCGCGATAAACGAGGTCGGTGGCAAAATTGATCGTCACGAAAAGCAGCGCGTAGAAGACGATCAACGTCTGCACGAGTTGGTAGTCGCGGCTGTTGATCCCGGTGATCAGCAGGTTACCGATGCCAGGTATCGTGAAGATGAACTCCACAATGACCGTGCCGTTGAGCAGGTTGCCGAAGCTGAGGCCGATCACCGTGACGATGGGCAGCGCCGCATTCTTCAGGGCGTGGCGAAAGAGCACGCGAAACTCCGACCAGCCCATCGCGCGTGCGGTGCGGACGTAATCCTCGGACAGGATTTCCAGCACGGCGGTCCGGGTGATCCGTGCCATCGTCGCCACCTGCGACACCGACAGCACCAGCACCGGCAGGGCGATGCGCGCCAGGAACGCGGCCGGATCATCCAGCGTGACCGCCCCCGAGGCCGGGAACCAGCCCAGCGTCAACGAGAAGAGCAGCAGGAACACCAGCGCCGTCCAGAAGGACGGCATCAGGTCCACGATCATCGCGAAGCCCGTCAGCAGGTTGTCCATCCGCGACCGCCCCTTGTGCGCCATGTAGGCCGTGACCGTGCCCAGCGGGATCGCGATCACCACCGTGAGAAGGATCGTCAGCACGGCAATGGACAGCGTCACCGGCAGCGCCTTGGCCATCAGTTCGGCCACCGGGATGCGGGTGGTGATGGTATCGCCAAGATCCAGCGTGATGAGGCTGTGCAGGTAGTCGAGATACTGGCGGCCGAGCGGTTCGTTCAGCCCCATCTGTTCGCGCAGCAATTCCAGCGCCTCGCCCGACATGGTGTCGCCAGCCATGGCCGAGGCGGCATCCCCCGGGATCAGCCGCAGCGTGAAGAAGACCAGTGTCACGACCCCGAAGACGGTGACGAAAAGCTGGGCGAACTTCTTGAGCGAATAATCGAGCATGGCTGGCGCTCCTTCCTGGCGGGCCGGTCAGGCGACGGCGATATCGACGCTGTGGAAATTGACCTGCGCGAGGTAGTTGATCTGCACGCCCGTCACCGATTGTTTGCCCGGCCAGAACACGTTGTTCGCGTAGCTCGGCACATAGGGCAGGTCGTCCATCACGATCTGCTGAATGGTCTCGTAGGTCGCCTTGGCCTTGGCCTGGTCCGTCTCGGCCCGCGCCGCCTCGAGCAGGGCTGTGACCTCGGGATTGTCGTAACGCGCGCCGTTCAGCCCGCCCGGCACCATGTTCGCCGGGTGCAGGTAGCTGAACAGGATCAGGTCCGGGTTGACCGCCGGCAGCAGCCGCGTCGCCATCTCGAACTCGCCCGCGTTGCGGCGCTGGTTGAAGGTCGGCGTGTCCACCAGTTCCATCTGCATGTCGATGCCGACCTGGGACAGGAAGTCGATCTCGAACTGCTGAAGCTCGGTGACGCCCTGCGCCGAGGTGCCGAGGTGCTTGAACGAGAAACCGTCCGCATAGCCGGCCTCGGCCAGAAGCGCCTTCGAACGTTCCGGGTCGTAGGGGTATTTCGGCACGTTGTCGGAATAGACCGGCATCCACGGCAGAAGGATCGAATCCGTCGCCTGGCTGAGCGAAGGAGAGATCGCCCCCGTGATCGCCGCATAGTCGATGGCGTGGGCGATGGCTTGGCGTACACGCTTGTCCGCGAAAGGCGCGAAGTCCGGGTTCAGCACCTTGAGCGCCACCGCGTAGTTCATCACCGAGTTCATCTTGAACCCTTCGGCCCTCAGCGTCTGGAGGTTCTCCTCGCGGTTCGAGCGCATGACCAGGTCCAACTCGCCGTTGCGCAGCGCGATGGTGGCGGTGGCCTCGTCCTTGACGATGCTGAACACGATGGTTTCGATCGGCGCGGGGCCGCCGTAATACTCCTCGTGCCGCTTGAGAACGAATTGCGAGGTCACGTCGATCGAGTCGAGGTAATAGGGCCCGGTTCCGAGCGGCTGCCAGCGCACCTGGTCGCCGGCCTCCTCGATGGCCTTCCTGGAAACGATCTGGCCCTGGTGATAATTCGCCACGGTGTGCAGGAAATTGCGGTTCGGAGCGTCCAGTTCGATCACCAGCGTGTAGGGATCGGGCGCCTCCATTTTCACGATCCCCGCCATTTCGGCCCGATAGGGCGAGGCAGTCGCGGGATCGAGGATGCGATTGTAGCTGTAGATCACGTCCTCGGCCGTGAAATCGCCGTAACCCTTCTGGAACTTCACGCCCTGGCGCAGGGTGAAGATCCAGGTCTTGTTGTCCGTCGTTTCCCAGCCCGTGGCGAGGTCGGGAATGATGTCGCCGGTCACGCCGTCATAGGTCGTGAGGCCGCTGAAGATGTTGAACGCGATGTTCTCGTTCTCGATCCGGAAGATGTTGGCCGGATCGAAGCCCGCGGGATCGTCGTAGAAACGCACCCGCAGGGTCTTGTTAGCGCCGCCCGCGGCGAGGGCGCCTTGCGGAAGGCTGAGCCCCGCGGCGAGAAGGGCAGAGAACTGGCGCCGTGTCAGGGTGAACATGGGGGTCTCCTTGATGTCGGAAGGGGATGGGGCGGGCCGGCGCCGGGCGCAGGCCCGCATCGGATCAGCCGGCCTTGCGCGCCGGTTCCGGCGCGGCGGCGGTGCCCTTCTCGGCCAGGTAGGCCTTGGCCATCTCGGACGAGATCACGTCCGAATATTTCTGGTGCATGTCGTAGAGGTTCATGAAGTGGCTCGCCTCGGTCCGGTCGAAGACGCAATCGGCCGCCACCCCCACGCGGTAGCGGTGCGTCGCCGCATCCACCACCGAGGCGCGCACGCAGCCCGAGGTCGTCTCGCCGCATATGATGAGCGTGTCGATACCGAGGCTGTTGAGGTGGAAATGCAGCGGCGTGCCCTGGAATGCCGAGGGCGCCGTCTTCTCGATCACCACCTCGCCCGCGATGGGCGCCACTTCGGCGACGATCTCGGTGCCCTTCTTCTGCATCTCGGGCGACAGTTTCGACGGGCCCCGCTGGCGATGGATCCAGGGCTTGATGCCGGACTGAAGCCCCTTCACATGCACCACCGGGATACCGTTTTCCCGCGCAACGGCCAGAAGCTCGGCGGTCTTGTCGACCGCGGCCCAGCCTTCGAGCCCGGTCGAGGACGGCCACATCTCCATCGATTCGAAGATCGGTTTCCGCTCCAGCCCCAGCACGCTGTAATAGATGTCGATCAGCACCAGCGCGGGCTTCTCGCCGAAGCCGAAGAGTTCCTTCTTGCCCCAGAACCTGTCATGCTCGCGGTCGCGGGCGCTCAGGTAGGGTTCCCAGCCGAATTCTGTCATCATGTCGTTTCATCCTCGGTTGACGCCCCGAAGGCGTTTGGCCGGCGTCGATCCGCGTTGGATCGGGCCTGTCACGTGCGGTCTTCCGGCGGTTTGAAACCCTGCCTTTTGAGGGCGTTCGACTGGGTTGGCCGCTCTTGTTCCGTGAGGCTTCAATCCGGACAGAACTTTGTCAAGTTACTTGACTGGGAATATAGTGCGTTTACAAAACAGCCCTGAAAATGTGCGGTTTTCGCATTTCCGTGATGCTTTCTGCGACGCAGCGTGTCTGGATCGCGGTGCGGCATCCTCAGGTCTGCCCCTTTCCCGGGCGCCGCCGAGCCCGGGCTTGTTCTGCGACGCCCCGGCCATCGCCCCGCGCACTTTGGGCGGCTTGCGCCGGATGCGGCCCCAAGCTCAGATGGTCCGGGCAACAGCGCCCGGATCCAGGGCAACGCGGAAGCCGGCGTTGCCGGTCGAACTGTCGGGGTCGTTCCGGGTGCGGGAATGGACGTGGTAGCGGTCGCAGTAGCTGACGTGGCAGAGATAGGATCCGCCGCGCTGGACGCGGGCCTCGCCCCGCCGGGGCCCGGACGGATCGCGCAGGGGGAAAGGGCCTTCCGGCGGATGCGGCGCGTAACGGTCGCGCGCCCATTCCCAGACGTTGCCGCAGGTATTGTAAAGCCCGAAGCCATTGGGCGCGAAGGCCGTGACCGGCGCGGTGCCGAGAAAGCCGTCCTCTGCCGTGTTCTCGACCGGGAAGCGGCCCTGCCAGGTGTTCATCGCGTGTCGGCCGTCCGGGCACATCGCGTTGCCCCAGGGGAATTTCCTGCGGGCGAGGCCGCCGCGCGCCGCGAACTCCCACTGGGCTTCGGTCGGCAGGTCGAGCCCGGCCCATGAGCAGTAGGCCAGCGCGTCGAACCAGCAGACATGGACGACCGGATGATCCTCGCGGCCCGCCGTGCCGCTGCCCGGGCCCTCCGGCGCGGCCCAGCAGGCACCTTCCACCTTGCGCCACCAGGGCAGGCCCGGCGGAGACGCCGGGAACCGCGCGGGATCGTCCAGAAGCAGGTGGAACACGTAGGACCAGCCTTCGACCTCGGCAACCGTGCGGTAGCCGGTGGCCGCGACGAAACGCGCGAACGCGGCGTTGGTGCAGGCGGTCGCCGCAATGCGGAACGGCGACAGCCACACCTTGCGGCGCGGAGTATCGAAGTCCTCGGGAAACCGGGAGTGCCGTGCGCCCATGTCGAAGAACCCGCCATCGAGCGGGATCAGTTCGGCGCGCAGGTCCGCGCGAAGCGCGGCGGGCGCCACGGGAACGCGCCGCGCGGCCTCCATGTAGGCGGCGTGGCGCGTCGCCACCCCCGGCCCGGTGCTGCAACACCCTGTCACGGCGGTGCCCCTGCGAATATCAAGACGCTTGCGGCGAAACTAGCCCGGCGGCCGGGTGCCCGCAACCACGGCAACCGCCGGACGCCATTTCACGACGGGGGCCCGGCCCGATCCGCGAGAGCCCTCGCACTGTCGTGGCGCGGTTCGTCGCCGATCTCGGCCATCTTGGCATCCAGGCGGGCCAGCATGTCGGCGAAGATCTCCGCGTGGCCCGGATCACCCGCGAGGTTGCGCAGCTCGCCCGGATCCTCGTGGCAGTCGAACAGCTCCCATTCGGGCGGTGCGTCGCCGTCATTGGCACCGGGCTGGCCCAGCCCCTCGGCATACCAGTAGATCAGCTTGTAGCGATCCGACCGCACGCCGTAATGGGCATAGGCGTTGTGGATGTCGTCCATGTTCATCCAGTAGCGGTGATAGGCCACGTCCTGCCAGCCGGCCGCGGCGCGGCCTTCCAGCACCGGGCGCAGGCTGACGCCCTGCATGTAGCTGGGCACCGGCACGCCCGCATAATCGAGGAATGTCGGCGCGAAATCCACATTCGTCGCGATCTCGCGCGCCACGGTGCCGGCCGCGATCCCGGCGGGATAGCGCACGAGGAACGGCATCTTCAGCGATTCCTCGTACATGAAGCGCTTGTCGAACCACCCGTGCTCGCCCAGGAAGAACCCCTGGTCCGAGGTATAGATCACGATCGTGTCGCGGGTCAGGCCGTTGGCGTCGAGCCAGTCGAGCATCCGCCCCACATTGTCGTCGATCCCGGCGATCGTGCGCAGGTAGCGCTTGATGTAGCGCTGATACTTGAAGAGGTCGAGCGCGCGCTTGCTGTCGAAGCTGTAGCGTTCGCCGGTCTTGCGGTCGATCAGCACCAGCCCCCGGTGATCGTCGGGCACCTTGCGCATGTCGGAGCCGGGCTTTTCCCGCTCGCCCACCTCCGCGCCGCCCTCCGGCAGGACGAGGCCGAGATCCTCATAGGTCATGTCCTGACGCACCCGCATCTTCGCCGCGGCGGCGGCGGCGGCGCGATTGGCATAATCGTCGTCATAGGTTGCGGGCACCGGCAGATCGTCGGTGTAGAGATCGTCATGGCGGGGATGCGGCACGAAGGGCCGATGCGGCGCCTTGTGATGGCACATCATGAAGAACGGTCGGCCGGGATCGCGCCTTTCGAGGAAGTCGAGGCACTTGTCGGTGATGATGTCGGTCGCGTAGCCCTTCTCGACCACCGGGCCGTCCGGGCCGATCATCTCGGGGTCGAAATAGTCGCCCTGGCCCGGCAGCACCGACCATGCGTCGAAGCCGGTCGGCTGGTGCGCCGGCCCCTCGCCCAGATGCCACTTGCCGAACATCGCCGTCTGATAGCCCGAGGTCCGCAAATGCCTGGCGACGTTCGGCAGGCGATTGTCCAGATGCGTGTCCAGCGTGGTGACAAGGTTCACGTGATTGTGCGTGCCGGTCAGGATCGCCGCGCGCGAGGGCGTGCATATCGAATTCGTGACATAGCAATGGTCCAGCCGCATGCCCTCATCGGCCAGCCGGTCGATATGGGGGGTGCTGTTCAGCCCCGACCCGTAGGCCGAGATCGCGTTGGCGGCGTGGTCGTCGCACATGATGAACAGGATGTTCGGGCGCGTCATGGATTGCCTCGGTTCGTCGCGGGATGGCCGGGCCCATGCAGGACGGGCCCGGCCGGCCTCGTCATTCCGCGTAGAGGTGGCCGAGGTAGAACTCGGACGCCGGCAGCGGGTTCTCGATCCGGCCGAACTGTGCGTAAAGATCGGCCAGCGTGCCGAACCAGTTCTCGACCTGCCCGGCGCGGCTGAGTTCCTCGTATTCGGCGCTCGACGGCAGGCGGGCCAGCTTCGATTCCGCCAGCAGCGGCGCCTCGGGGACGTTCAGGAACTCTGCGGTGATCGCAACCGCCTCCTCGGGGTTGTCCTTGCGGAAGTCGTTGGCCTCCTTGATGACGGCCACGACCTTGCGTATCACCTCCTCGTTGTCGGCCATGTCGTCGCTGACGATGAACGACGAGGGAAAGGCGATCTCGGGGAAGAACTGCTCGTTCGAGGACAGTTCGTTCAGCTCGGGGACGCGCTGCTTGATGACGTCGACGAACGGATACCAGATGCCCGCCGCGTCGACCTGGCCGGACGAGAACGCCGTGACGACGGTCGAGGGATCCATCGGGATCACCTCGATGTCGTCCAGCGTCATGCCCGCCTCTTCCAGCGCAAGGCGCAGCAGCATGTCGCCCGAGGTGCCCTCGGGCACGCCGACCTTCCTGCCCTTGAGGTCGGCCATGCTTTCGATCCCCGGCTGGGCGATCACGCGATCGGTGTATCCCAGGGCGTTCGGGGCGATGACCTTGGCCTGACCGGACGCAGGCAGCCAGAGGGCGCCGGGGCCGATATAGGCGAAGTCGAGCGAGCCGGCATTCAGCGCCTGCACCTGGATCGGACCGTTGGTGAACACCTTCAGATCGGCGTCCAGCCCGTGCTTTTCCCAAAGCCCCTGGTCGGTGGCGATGGCGGCGATGGACGTGCCGAAATAGTCGGCGATGTAGCCCATGCGGATCTCGTCCAGCTCCTGTGCGGACAGCGGCCCGGACAGGGCCAGTGCCGACGCTGCAGCCAGCAGTAGTCTTCTGGTGATCATCGTGCTCCTCCTTTGACGATCTGGATCAGGCGGCTTCGGCATCGCGGTGGTAGACCGCGCGCCAGACCCGGTTGCGGATTTCCATGAATTCGGGCGACAGCCGCACCTCGTCGTCGCGCGGATACGGCAGGTCGACGTCGATGATTTCCTGCAGGCGCCCGGGATTGGCCGCCAGCACGACGACGCGGTTGGCGATGAAGACGGCCTCGTCCACGTCATGGGTGATGAACATGACCGTGCGGCGATCCTTCGACCACGTGTCCAGCAACTGGTTCTGAAGCTTGACGCGGGTCAGCGCGTCGAGCGCGCCGAAGGGCTCGTCCATCAGCAGGACCGAGGGGTTCACCGCGTAGGCCCGCGCAATGGCGCAACGCTGCTTCATGCCGCCCGAGAGGGTCTTGGGATAGGCCTCGGCGAAGTCCTGCAACCCGACGAGGCCGAGGTAGTGCATCGCCCGCTTGCGACGCTCCTCGCGGCCCAGGCCCTTCAGCTTGAGGCCGAACTCGACGTTCTCGCGCACGGTCAGCCAGGGGAACAGGGCGTATTGCTGAAAGATCACGCCGCGGTCCGGGCCCGGGCCGGACACCGGCTTGCCGTCCACCAGAACCTCGCCCGAGCTGTTCGGGATCAGCCCGGCCACCATGTTCAGCGCGGTCGACTTGCCGCAGCCCGAGGGGCCGACGACGGTGACGATCTCGCCGTCGGCGATGTCCAGCGTCAGGTCGCGGAGGGCGGTGAATTCGTCCGCCCCGGTGCCGAAGACCTTCGAGACATTGCGGAAGGCGATCTTGGGGTCGGCCATGGCTCAGACCCTTTCCTGCCAGTGGGTCAGGCGCTCTTCGGTGCGCACGACGATCCGGTCCATCAGCAGCCCGAGGATGCCGATGGCCACGAGGCTGACGAAGATCGTGGGCAGGTCGTAGTAGAGCTGCGCCTGCTGCATGCGGAAGCCAAGGCCCGACTGCGCCGCGATCAGTTCGGCCGCGACCACGGTGGCCCAGGCCGAGCCCAGGCCGATGCGGAACCCCACCAGAATGAACGGGGTCGAGGCCGGGATGACCACGCGGGCGAAGATCGTGCCGTCGCTCGCCCCCAGCACCCGCGCGGCGTTGATGTAGGTCTTGTCCACGCTGACGACGCCCTGATAGGTCGAGACGACCGCCGACAGGAACGCGGCCAGGAAGATCACGAAGATCTTCGGCTTTTCGTCGATGCCCAGCGTCACGATCGCCAGCGGGATGATCGCGAGCGGCGGGATCACGCGAAAGAACTGTATCCACGGGTCGATGATGACCCGCGCGATGCGATACCACCCCATCAGGAAGCCCACCGGCACCGCCAGGACCGCCCCCAGCGCGAACCCGATCAGCACCCGCCGCAGGGAGGCATACATGTCGCCCCACAACTGCCCGTCGATCCCCAGCGCGATCATCCGCGTCAGCACCGCCCAGGGGCTTGGCAGTTCCGAGAAGCCGGCAACCGTTGCCAGCCACCACAGCCCGATACCCCCCGCGAACGACAGCACGCCCCAGGCGACGTTGCCGGGCACCCATCGAAACCCCTTCGGCTCTGCGATCTCGACGTCGCTGATGACGCTCATGCTCCCCCCTTCACGCGCTTGTCGCCAGGCGCTGCACGCGGGACGCGGCCGCCGGTCCGGTGGTGTAGAAAAACCTCTCCAATGCGACGCATGCGGCACCATGCACGCCCACAGGCTCGGGCAGGCTGGTGCGTTCGACCGTCAGGCGCGCGCGCTGCTGCGGCATCACGCGCGGCGGCAGGTCGCGGCGCAGCGCTTCCAGAAACGCATCGGGCGCGGTATTGAGATCGCCCCCCAGAACCACCCGTTCCGGCCCCAGCAACGTCACCGTCGTCGACAGCGCCTGCACCAGATGCTCGTAGACCGCGGGCCAGGCGTCGGTCCGCATCGCGGCCGCGACCAGTTCGGATCGCGGGATATCCCTGTCGCCCACCATCTCGCGCAACGGCTGCTCGGCAAAGAAGCGCTCCAGACAGCCCTGTCCGCCGCAGCGGCAGGCCGGGCCGCCGGGGCTGACCACCACGTGCCCGATCTCGACCGGCGCACAGCGTTCATCGGCCCCGGTCTGCGCGAACCCCGCACCGATGCCCTTGCCGAGAAACAGGTGCAGGATGCTGTCGGCATCGCGCCCGGCGCCGTAGCGCGCCTCGGCCATGGCGATGGCGGTGGCGTTGTGCGCGATGACCACCGGCAGCCCCAGTGCCGCCTCGAACGCATCCGCAAAGGCCACGTTGCGCCAGCCGGCAAGGATCGAGTGCGTGTTCACCCGCCCGGACGCGTCGACGCTGCCCGGCACGCCGACCCCGACACCCAGAACCTTCCAGCGCTCGCGCCCCGCGCCTTCCAGCACCTCGGCGGCCAGATCGGCGGTGGCCGCGATGATGTCCCGGATCGGCTGGGCGAAGTCGAACTCCAGCGACCGCGCAGGCCCCAGTCCCAGCATCAGATCGCCAAGCGCGACCTGCAACCGCCCCGCGCCGAGATGGATCGCAAGCACCTGTCGCGCATCGGGAACCAGCGACAAGCCCACCGGCGGACGACCGACCACATGCCCCTGCCCCTCGCGTTCGCGGATCAGCCCGTCGGCGTGAAGCTGAGCGGTGATCTTGGTGACACCCGCGGACGAGATCCCGGCGCGCCGCGCAAGTTCGGCCCGCGACAGCGGCCCATCGTCACGCAAGCGCCGCAGGATTTCGCCCGTCCCGTTTCTCAAGGTTTGGTCGCCCTTATTAATTTACTCGGTTAGTGAAATAACCTCGCTCGTTTCCCGCGTCAAAGGATTTCGTCGGGTCCGGCCGCAAAAATGAACGAGGTGCCTCTCGCGCAGGATTTGTGCAGCGCAGCCCGGGACCGCCCGCAACATGGCACGCCCCCTTCCCGCCGGTGCCCGAAAGCATCGGCCTCAACCTGCCGAAGGTTCCCGGCAATCCTCCGGCAGCGGGCCGGGCACCGCGACCGACGCCAGCGCGCGCGTCGCGGTCCCGTCCGCTCGTCATGGGCGAGGTGGGCATCCCCCTGCCCGGGTCTGCCGTCGGCCGCGCCCGCACGGGCGCCGCGCCAAATCCGCCGGCCGCAGGGGCGCGCCGGCAGGGCCGCCGCTCAATACGACTTGGGCATCCCCAGCGCCTTCTCGGCGACATGGGAAAGGATCAGTTCCTCGCTCACCGGGGCGATGAAGTTCAGCACGCTTTCGCGGAAATACCGCTCCACGTGAAATTCCTGCGCGAAACCGAAGCCGCCGTGGGTGCGCACCGCCCGGAACGCCGCCTCGTAGGCCGCCGAGCCGGCAAGGTTGCGCGCCGTGTTCGCCTCCAGCCCGCAGGGCCGGCCCTGGTCGTAAAGGGTGGCGGCCTTGTAGGTCATCAGTTCCGCCGCCTGAAGACGCATCCACACCGCGGCGAGCGGATGCTGGATCGCCTGGTTCTGGCCGATCGGGCGGCCGAAGACGATGCGCTCGCGCGCATAGGCCGCCGCCTTTTCAAGCACATACATGCCGAAGCCCACGGCCGCCGCCGCAACCACGATCCGCTCGGCGTTCAGACCGTGCAGCAGCACCTTGAAGCCCTCGCCCTCGGCCCCGATCCGGTTCTCTTCCGGCACCTCCAGCCCGTCGATGAAAATCGCGTTCGAATCCACCGCGTTGCGGGCCATCTTGTGAATTTCATGCACGTCGATCTTGCTGCGGTCGAAATCGGTGTAGAACACCGTCATGCCGTCGGTCGGCCGCTTGCACTCCTCGATCGGGGTGGTGCGGGTGACCAGCAGGATGTGGTCGGCGCGCTGCGCCGTCGAGGTCCAGACCTTGCGCCCGTTCACCACATAGCCCCCGCCCTCGCGGCGGCGCGCGAAGGTCGAGATATGCGTGGTGTCGAGGCCCGCATCCGGTTCGGTGACGCCAAAGCAGGTGCGATGCTCGCCCCGGATCAGCGGCGGCAGCATCCGCGCCTTCTGCTCGGGGGTGCCGAAGCCGACCACCGGTTGCAGCCCGAAAATGTTGATATGCACCGAGGAACTGGCCGCCGCGCCGTAGCGGCCGATCTCCTGCATGACCAGCGACGCTTCGGTGATGCCCAGGCCCGAGCCGCCGTATTCCTCCGGCATGGTCACGCCGTAGAAGCCGCCCTTCGCGATCTCGGCGGCGAAATCGTCGGGAAAGGTGCCGGTGCGTTCGCGTTCGAGCCAGTAGGCATCGTCGAAGCGGGCGCAGATTTTGGCCACCGCCTCGCGGATGGCCCGTTGTTCTTCGCTCAGATCGAAATCCATGACGTCGCTCCTCCTGCTGTCATGCTTGCGGTTCCTTCCCGGCCTCGGGCGCGGGGGGCTGTGCCATGTGCGCGCGCCAGGTGCCGGGATCGCCGGTGGCGAGATCCCCGAAACGGCGCTCGGCGGCGAAGACGTCGCTGCGGATCAGCACGCGATGGGCCATGATCGGGCGGCCCTCCGGGTCCATCAGCCGCGAGGCGAGGTGGGCCACCGGGTCGCTGAGCGCGATCCCCAGCAGGCGCGCCGTCGCGATGTCGGCCCGGACGATGGTGATGATCTGGTCGCCCGACAGGCCCGACAGGCCGGTGTGATCGCGCAGCAGTTGCGAATAGAGCCGCGTCTGGTCGGCCCCCTCGGGCAACATGTCGAAGTAGCGCTTCGGCAGCCACATATCGACCAGCGAATAGGGCTGCGCCCCGATGTGGTGGCGCTTGCGCACATAGACCAGCGGCGTTTCCATGCCGGTCAGGTCGCGGTCGAGGTCGGGAAGCTCGGCGCAGGGCGCACGCGAGAGGATCTCGATGCGCACCTGCGCCCCGAGCGTCAGCGGATCATAGGCGGGCGCCCGGCCCGCAAGCCGCTCGGCCGCGGCGGTAACGAAGGTGCCTCGCCCGCGGGCGCTGTCGATCAGCCCCTCGCCGCGCAGCACCCCCAGCGCCTGGCGGACCGTCTCGCGGGCCATGCCGTATTCGTCGCGCAACTCCGGCAAGGTCGGCAACTGGCTGTGCGCCGGCCATTCGCCGCAGCGAATCTTTTCACGAAACAGGCCGGCGAGCTTGAGGTAGAGCGGCATGCCGTCGCGCCGACGAAGCGGATCCTCGTCCGGCCCGCCGCCCCCGGCGCCGTTGAGCTGCGCGCCGCTCAAGGCCGGGCGCCGGATTGGCGCGCCGCCCCTGCCGGACGGGGGGCGGCCGGCCGCGGCGCCTCGTGCCCGGGCTGGGTGAGGACACCGGCCTCGATCAACTGCGCCACCCGCTCGGGCGAAAGGCCGAACTCTTCCAGGATCTCCCTGCCATGCGCGCCGAGGACCGGCGCCGGAAGGTCGGGGCCCGTCTCGACGCCGCGCATCGTGTAGGGGCTGCGGACCCGGCGCATCGGCCCCTGCTGGGGATGGTCGTAATCCTCGATCAGGCCGACGGCGCGGACATGCGGATCGTCGGGCAGATCCTCCATCGCCATCACCGGGGCATTCGGAATGTCGAGTTCGTCGAACAGCGCCTGCCATTCCGCCGTGGTCCGCTGCGGCAGGATCTGCGCGACGGCGATTTCGTAGAGTTCGGGGAAGTGCTGTTGCGCGGTGACGGGATCTTTCATCATCGGGCCCTCGACCACGTCGTCGCGGCCCACCGCGCGCAGGAACCGCTGCCAATGGTCGAACTTGTAGACCCCATGCGCGATGAAGCCGTCGCGGGTTTTCGCCGGCTTGCGGAACGGGCTCATCACCCGGGCATAGCCGAACCCGCCTTCCGGCGGCCGGTAGGACGCACCGCTGAAATGCTGGCTCAGCATCACCGAGATCATGGTTTCGAACATCGGCGTCTCGATATAGCACCCCTCGCCGGTTGCGCGCTGGCGGAAAAGCCCGGCCAGCATTGCCTGCCCCAGCAGCAGCCCGGTGATCTTGTCGGCCGCCACCATCGGCACGAAGGCCGGGGCGCCGGCGTTGCGCCCGTTGGCCTCGGCCAGGCCCGAGCGGGCCTGGATCAGGTCGTCGAAGGCCGGCAGGTCGGCATAGGGGCCGTCCTGCCCGAACCCGATCGCGGCGCAATAGACGATGCGCGGATTGACCGCCCGCACGGCATCATATCCAAGGCCCAGCCGCTCGATCGCCGGCACCCGCATGTTGTGGACGACCACATCCGCCTGGCCCAGCATCTCCAGCAGCGCCGCCCGCCCCTCGGGGGACTTGAGGTCGAGCGCGATGCTGCGCTTGTTGCGGTTCACCGCCATCCACTGCGCCGTCATGCCCGGCACGCGCGAGACCCCCAGCCGCCGGTAAAGGTCGCCCTCCGGCGATTCCACCTTGATCACGTCGGCCCCGAAATCTCCAAGGAACTGAGTGGCATAGGGCGCCAGAAGAATGTGGCCCAACTCCACGACACGCACCCCGTCGAGCATTCGAAACATGTCACCGTCCCTCTTTTCCGGATCGTCGCAACGCGGCCCGCCGCAACAAAAGACTGCAAAACCGTATTAAAGTTTTTTCTTGCATGGGGAACGTTGACACGCAAGGGGCGGTTGCTAGAGTGTCCGCGGGGATGAGGTAAGAGCGGCCATTCAAGGGGTTCCGGGCAACGGTTCCGAAGGCCGCCGAGGGGGGAGGTACCCGCAGCCATGAAGCCACCCGAGGAGGGGCGTCGCGCCGCTCGTGCCATGTGGACCATCTCGCGCGGGCTGGCCGTGCTCGAGACCGGGCTGGCGGCGCTGGCTTCTGTCGCGCTGGGGGCGATCATGCTGATCGTGGTCGTGGATGTCGCGATGCGCTATGTGCTGTCGAGGCCGCTGGGCTGGTCCTACGACGTGATCGGGCTGTATCTCATGGTGGCGGCCTTCTTCCTGATGCTGTCCGACACGCTCCACGCACACGGCCACGTGTCGATCGACCTGTTCACCAACGTGCTGCCGCGCCGGGTCCGCAATCTCGGGCTGACCGCGGGCTATGCCGCCGGCGCCGTGGTGCTGGCACTGATCGGGGTCGAGGCCTGGGGCCGCTTCCAGGGTGCCTACCAGGGGCAGGAGCGGATCGCCGCGATCATCCCGTGGCTCACATGGCCGGCCTATCTGATCGTGACGGTCGGCAGCGCGGTGCTGACGCTGCGGCTGATCTACCGGGCGGTCGGGCACGGATTGTCGGTGTTCGCGCGCCGCGATCTGGTCGAAGTGCCGCTGCCGCCCGAAACCGGCACGCCCGCAGGAAAGACCGAACAATGATGGTGGCCGTGGTCGTCGCGGCACTGGTGGTGCTGCTCGTGGTGGGGCTGCCGGTGGCGCTGGCGATGGCGGTATCGGGCGCGCTCGGGCTTTACATGTTCGGCGGGATGACGGTGCTGAGCGGCATCCTGAAGACTTCCCCGCTGAGCACCGCGAACTCCTACGAGATCATCACCATCCCGATGTTCATCCTGATGGCCGAGTTCGTGATCGTCTCGGGGGTGGCGAGGGATCTTTTCCGCGCAGCCAGCATATGGGTCGGTCGCCTGCGCGGCGGCCTGGCCATGGCCACCGCCCTGGCCGGCGCGGGCTTCGGGGCGATCTCGGGGTCGAGCACGGCGGCGGCGGCAACGCTTGCCTCGACCTCGATCCCGGCGATGATCGACGAAGGCTACGACCCCAAGCTGGCGAGCGGCGTGGTGGCGATCTCCGGCACCCTAGCGATGCTGATACCGCCCTCGGTGGCGCTGATCCTTTATGGTATCATCGCCGATGTTTCGGTGAGTCTGCTTCTGGTGGCAGGGTTGATCCCGGGGATCCTCGTGATGCTCACCATCATCGCCACGGTTGCCGTTCTCGTCCGCATCGACCCGTCGGCCGCGCCCGTCGGCCGATCCTACCGATTTCGCGAAAAGATCGCGTCGCTGTCGCGTGTGGGGCCCATGCTGGTGCTTTTCCTGGCGGTGACCGGCACGATCTACTCGGGGATCGGCACGCCCACCGAGGCCGCCGGCATCGGCGCCTTCGCCGCGGCGCTGCTGGCGCTGCGCGAGGGCAAGCTCGGGCTGCGCTCGCTCTGGGGGTGCCTGAGGCGGGCGGCGCAGACCACCTGCATGATCCTGTTCGTGATCCTCGGGGCCCATATCTTCGGCTATTTCTTCACCCTGACGCGCGTGACCAACGACCTGACGCAATGGATCGGGGGCCTGGGCATGGCGCCGATGGCGGTGATGGTGGTGATCCTCATCATCTACATCTTCCTCGGCGCCTTCATGGACCAGATCGCCATCCTGATCCTGACTGTTCCGGTGCTCCTTCCGCTGGTCCTGTCGCTGGGCTTCGACCCGGTCTGGTTCGGCGTGATCGTGGTGGTGACGGCCGAGGTGGGCATGGTCACGCCACCGCTGGGCATGAACGTCTTCGTGGTGGCCAGATATACCCGGCGCCCTGTGGGCGAGATCTTCCTCGGGGCCTTCCCGCACGTTCTGGCGCATCTGGTGGTGATCGCGGTGCTTACGGCTTTCCCTGCGCTCGTTCTGTGGCTGCCCACGACGATGAACTGACGCCGGCCCCGCTTGCATGCCGGGCCTACCAGAAGAAGCTAGGAGGAGAACCAGGACATGACGAAAAAATCCAATCGACCTGCCGCGCCCCTTCGGGTGGCGGCTTTGGGCCTCACGCTGCTGCCGCTTGCCGTGCACTCGGCCGCGGCCCAGGATGTGGCCGAGCTGCGGGTGGCCGACAGCTTCCCCACCGGGCACTACATCGCCACGAGCCTGATCATGCCGTTCATGGAGCGCGTGACCGAGCGCACCGGAATGACGGATTTCGCCTATTTCCCGGCCGAGCAGCTCGGCAAGGCGAAGGATCTGCTCTCGCTGACGCAGACCGGCGTGGCCGACATCGGCTATGTCGGCCCCTCCTATGTCAGCGACAAGATGCCCCTCTCGGCGGTGGGGCAGCTGCCCGAGGCCTTCTCGACCTCCTGCGAGGGCACGATGGCCTACTGGGAAATCGGCAAGCCCGGCGGCGCGCTCGACCAGGCCGAATTCGCGCCGAACGGCGTGCGCCTGCTGATGGCGATGGTGCTGCCGCCCTACAACCTGATGACGTCGAGCCGCGAGATCACCGGGCTGGACAGCATGCAGGGCCTGAAAATTCGCAGCACCGGCGGCGCGCTTGACCTGACGGTGCAGAAGATCGGCGGCGTGCCGGTGCAGATGCCGGCACCGGAAGTGCGCGAGGCGCTCTCGCGCGGAACGATCGACGCCGGGCTCTTCCCCTATCCCAGCGTCACCCCCTACGGCATGGAGGCGTTCCTCGACTGGGGCACGCAGGGGCTGAACTTCGGCTCCTTCGTGGCGACCTACGTGATCAGCCAGGAGGCGTGGGACAGCCTGCCTGAAGACGTCCAGGTGGCGATGGCCGAGATCGGCGAGGAACTGACGCGGGAAGGCTGCGAAATCGCCGACGCGCAGAACATCGAAGTCAAGCAGCAGATCGCGGATGCCGGCGTCACCTTCGTCGATCTGCCCGCCGAGGATACCGAAAAGCTGGCCGGGATCCTCGCGACGGTGGGTTCGGAATGGGCGGCGCAACTGGATGCCCAGGGCAAGCCCGGAACCGAGATCCTGGAAGCCTTCCGCTCTGCGCTGGAAATGAACTGACGGCAGACGGCCGGCGCCGCCTCCGTGCGGCGCCGGCCTTCGCGCAGGTCAAGCAGCCGGTCGGCGCGCGGGGCTATTTCCGCGGCGAGTCACGGAGCCGGACAGCCCCGGCAAGCATCAAGCTGCAGCGCGCCCCCGACCGCCGCCGGCCAGGACGTGCGCGTTCCTGAGGCGGTGGCGTCACTCAAGGCGCAGGCGGGCTTGTGGGCTTCAGCCGCCACTGCGCCGGCCGCCGCCGTGTTCGGGCGTCGTGTTCGGGCGTCGTGGTCGGGCGTCGTGGTCGGGAGCCTGCCCGCCGGTGCCCTCCATTCGGGATGTGCCGCACCGCCTCGCTGTCCGGCCCGAACCCGCACTTCCCGGGGCCGGTTCCAGGTGCAACCCCTTCGCTGGTCCGCATCGGGCCCGGCGATGGGCCTCCTCCACCGCCCGCAGCCGTGGCCCCCTATGCCGCCTGCTGCACCGACAAGCCGTCGCGCGCGGCCAGTTCTGCGGGCACCGGGATCTCGATGTCGAGCAGCATCTGCGCGAAGCCCTTGGCCTGCGGGTCGATGCGGACCGAGGCGATGCCGCCGCCGCCCAGCGATTCGTGCAGCAGAAAGTTGAGCGCGTGGCTGCCGGGCAGGTCGAAGCGTTCGACCGGGCCGTGGCACAGATGCGCGAAATAATCCTTTACCACCTCTTCGGTGAGGGCGGAGCGAATATAGGGCAGGTAATCGGGCTTGCGCGCCAGGATGCCGATGTTGGCGATGTCGCCCTTGTCGCCCGAGCGCCCCCAGGCCAGATCGACCAGCCGCACCCGGACCGCATCGGCGCCCGCCTCGCGCGCCTCGACCGGCGGGGCGGCGGGCGGGTCGAGCCGCACCGCCCCGGTGGCGACGCGGACAGGCACATCCTTGCCGTCAACCTCGACCACAACGGGCGTGTCGGCCTTGTCCTGCAGGAACGAGAACAGCCGCACCACCGGCTGCACCTTGGGCCGCCCGGCAAAGAACCCGGTCAGTCCCTGCGCGGTGGAAATGGCCATCGGCGCGATCTCGCCGGCGAAGATGTTGAGCGCGGCGCGGTCGTCATGAATCACGCCGATCTTGAGCACCACCTCGCGGGTGCGCGCCCGGGCGTTGGCGCCATAGGCCGCCTCGGCGCCCAGCACCTCGACGCTGACCTGGCGGAAATCGCCCAGGTTGCGGTCGCGGAAAATCCGGCGGCAGCGCGTCAGGATCGCCTGCGCCACCCGCTCGGCCTTGGCGGGGGCGTCGATGGCGGCCAGCGTCAGCGTGGTGACGGCGCGCCAGCCATCGGCATGGGTCGCCGACACCTTGTAGCTGCCGGTGCGCCCCAGCCCCTTGCCGCCCGTCACCAGCACCCGGTCGGGGCCAACCTGTTCCAGCGTGACCTGCGACCAGTCGCAGATCACATCCGGCAGCAGGTAGGCGCGCGGATCGCCGATTTCATAAAGCATCTGTTCCCCCACCGAGCCGGGCGAAACCAGCCCGCCGGTGCCCGGCGTCTTGGTCATGACAAAGCTGCCATCGGCGGCCACCTCGACGATGGGCATCCCCATGTCGTCCCAGCCCGGCACGTCCTGCCAGTCGGTGAAATTGCCCCCCGTCCCCTGCGGGCCGCATTCGATCAGGTGCCCGGCCAGAGAGCCCTGGCTGAGCTTGTCCCAGTCGTCATCGGTCCAGCCGAATTCGTGCATCAGGGGGCCAAGCGCCACCGCGCTGTCGGCGCAGCGCCCGGTAATCACGATCTCGGCCCCGGCATCGAGCGCCGCCGCGATGGGGCGCGCGCCGAGATAGGCGTTCATGCTCCAGATATCGTCGGGGAAGGGGGCGCCCGAGAACATCTCGGTCACGCCGCGGGCGCGGATCTCGTCGGCGCGGTCCAGCAGATCGTCGCCCAGCACCACCCCGATCGAGAGGTCGATGCCCGCCGCCTCGGCGGCCCGGGCCAGCGCATCGCGGCAGCCGCGCGGGTTCACCCCGCCGGCATTGGCCACCACCTTGATCCCCTTGCGCTTGATCTCGGGCAGCCAGGGCACCAGCGCCTTGACGAAATCGGGCGCAAAGCCCGCCTCGGGCGTCTTGGCGCGCGCCCGCGCCATCAGCGACATCGTCACCTCGGCCAGGTAATCGAACACCAGATAGTCGATCCCGCCCTTCGACACCAATTGCCCGATCGCCTCGGGCGTATCGCCCCAGAACCCCGAGGCGCATCCGATGCGCACAATCCGCTCCGCCATTTTCTCTCCCCCGCCGCCTTGCTAGCGGCCCGTCCAGTTTGCCGATCGCTTTTCCTGGAACGCCGCAAAGCCCTCGCGTGCATCCTCGGTCATCGCGATGCGCGGCAGCATCGTCTCCGCGAAGCGGAATTGCTGGTCGAGCGTCATGTCCTGCATCGCGGTGTACGCGTATTTCCCCAACCGAACCGCCGTCGGTGAGCGCGCCACGATCTTCGCGGTCAGATCCGCGATCTTCGCATCAAGCCCGTCGGGCGGCGTGACATAGTTCACTATTCCGTATTCGAGCGCCTGGTCCGCCGTCCACGGCTCGCCGGTAAGATACATCTCCAGCAGGCGCCGGCGCGGTATCACGCGGATCATCGCCGGAACGATCATCATCGGAAACAGCCCGACCTTGACCTCCGGCGTGCCGATCCGCGCCGTGCTGGCCATCACCGCGATGTCGCACGCACAGACAAGGCCCGATCCGCCACCCATCGCGTCGCCGTTGACGCGGGCGATCACCGGCTTGTGGCTTTCGCTGATCAGGCGAAAAAGCCGCAGCACGAAATGGCCCGGCTGGGAAATGTCGCCGGCGAACGGCCCCCCGTCCGCACCGGCCTTCAGGTCGCCGCCGGCACAGAAGGCCTTGTCTCCTTCCGCGCTCAGCACGATGGCCCGGCAGTTCGAATCCGCCGCGGCATCCTCGAACGCCGCGACCAGCCCGGCGACGACCTGATCGTTCAGCGCGTTCCGGCGTTCCGGCCGGTTGATCGTGATGAAGGTGACATGACCCGACGTTTCGGTTCGGACCACCGCGGATCCCGATGACGATGACGATGACACTGCAAACCTCCCCCCAAACCGGCGCGCACCCCCGATCGCAGACCGATCCGCGTCCGCCCGATTCCATCCATAAAACATGTAAATACGGACTTTTGGATTGTCAACTTGTCTGGCGGAAACGGCTCCGTTGCACGCCCTGGCCGATGGCCGGCGGTTCCCGCGCCGCGGGCAGGCCCAGGCGCGTCGCGGCCCCCGGCAGGGGCAACCTCGAGCCGGCGTCGAACGCCGCCCCGCCCATCGCCGTCACGCATCCAAGTCGATTGCCGCCGCGCAGGCGCCGATCACACGCCGGGCGGCCCGGAAGGGTTTCCGGGCCCGACCCGTTGCTTCAGTTCGTCACTGGAAGGAAATGGTGCCGGTGAAGGGACTCGAACCCCCGACCCACGCATTACGAATGCGTTGCTCTACCAGCTGAGCTACACCGGCGCCGTGCGCGACACGGCACCGAAGCCGCCCGCGCGCGACCCTCTAGCAGCCCGCAATCGGGCTGGCAAGACGGACCGATTGCGTGCCCGCGCAAACCGCGCCCGCGCCCGCGCCCGCGCCCGCGCCCGGCCCCGCCGCTCAGCGGTCGCGAAACTGCGGCTCGCGCTTTTCGAGGAAGGCGGCCATGCCCTCGCGCCGGTCCTCGGTGGCAAACAGCGCGTGAAACAGCCGCCGCTCGACCAGAAGCCCCTCGCGCAACGTGGTCTCGTAGCTGCGGTTGACCGCCTCCTTGACGGCCATCACCGTCAGCGCCGACTTGGCGGCGATCTTCTCGGCCGCCTCGCGCGCCTCGTCCAGCAGCTTGCGCGCCGGCACCACGCGGGACACCAGCCCCGCGCGCTCGGCCTCCTCGGCGTCCATGAAGCGGCCGGTCAGGTGCATGTCCATCGACTTGGACTTGCCCGCGAACCGGGTCAGCCGCTGGGTGCCGCCGATCCCGGCGACGACCCCGAGGTTGATCTCGGGCTGGCCGAATTTCGCGGTGTCGGCGGCGATGATGAAGTCGCACATCATCGCCAGTTCGCACCCCCCGCCCAGCGCATAGCCCGCAACCGCCGCGATGATCGGCTTGCGCACGCGCAAGATCGCCTCGACCTCGGGGCCGAACAGGTCGCCCGCGAACACGTCGACGAAATCCTTGTCGGCCATCTCGCGGATGTCGGCACCGGCGGCGAACGCCTTGTCCGATCCGGTGAGAACGATGCAGCGCACCTTCTCGTTGGCGTCGAGCGCACCAAGCGCCGCGGCAAGCTCGCCCAGAAGGGTGCTGTTGAGCGCGTTGAGCGCGTCGGGCCGGTTCAGCCGGATCAGCGCGACCCGGTCGGAAATCTCGACGATGAGCGTCTCGTAGGCCATGGTTCGGCTCCTGCGGTCATGGACACCGGCCGAGCCTTACGGTTCGGGCGGCCGACGATCAAGCTATCTCTGGCACGAAGGGCACCAGTAGGACGACCGCCCGGCCTGCACCGCGCGCCGGATCGTGCCGGCGCAGCCGGGCCGGGCGCAGGGATGGCCGGCGCGGTCGTAGACGCGGAAGGAATGCTGGAAATAGCCCAGTTCTCCGTCGGTCCGGCGGTGGTCGCGCAACGAGGCACCGCCGGCCGCGATCGCCTCGTCCAGCACCGCGCGGATCGCTTCGGCCAGGGCGTCGAGGCGCGCCGGCGCGATCCTGCCGGCGGCGCGGTGCGGCGAAATGCCCGCCCGGTGCAGCGCCTCGGCGACGTAGATGTTGCCCAGCCCGGCAACCACCCGCTGATCGAGCAACGCCGCCTTGACCGGGGTGCGCCGGCCGGCGAAGCGCGCGCGCAGGTGGCCGGCGTGAAAGGCGTTGCCCAGCGGCTCGGGGCCGAGGGCGGCCAGCGCGGGGTGGGCCTCCAGCGTCGCGGTGGGCCACAGATCCATCATCCCGAAGCGGCGAGCGTCGTTGAAGGTGACGCGCGCCCCGCCCTCGACCTCGAACACCACGTGGTCGTGGCGTTCGGCCGCCCGGTGGGGATGGTGAAAGCCGCCCGGCATCGCCCCCGAGATCAGCATCCGCCCCGACATGCCGAGGTGGATCAGCAGCGTCTCGCCGCTGTCGAGGCCGACAAGCAGGTATTTCGACCGCCGCCCGACATGGGTGATGCGCACCCCCGTCAGCCGCGCGGCAAAGCCCTCTGGCAGCGGGCGGCGCAGGTCGGGGCGGCGGGCCTCGGTGCGCAGCAGCACACGCCCCTCGATCACCGGGGCAAGGCCGCGGCGCACGGTTTCGACCTCGGGCAACTCGGGCAAGGGCGGGCCTTTTGCGGTTGCGCCGCATTGTAACGGCGGACACGGGCCCTATAAGGGGGGCGATCGCGAAGGACCGCAAGAGACGATGAGCGACAGCCCCGACGAGACCACCACCCATTTCGGCTACCAGACCGTGCCCGAGGCCGAAAAGGCCGGCCGGGTGCACGAGGTGTTCACCTCGGTGGCGGCCCGCTACGACCTGATGAACGACCTGATGTCGGGCGGCGTGCACCGGCTGTGGAAGGACGCGATGATGGACTGGCTGGCGCCGCGGGGCGGCCAGCGCCTGCTCGACGTCGCCGGCGGCACCGGCGACATCGCCTTCCGCTTTCTCGGCCGCGCGCCCGAGGCGCGGGTCAGCGTGCTCGACATGACCGAGGCGATGCTGCTCGAGGGCCGGCGGCGGGCCGAGGCGGCGGCGCTGGCCGAACGGCTCGAATGGGTCGTGGGCGACGCGATGGCCCTGCCCTTCGCGAGCGGCAGCTTCGACCGCTACACGATCTCGTTCGGCATCCGCAACGTCACCCGCATCGAGGCCGCGCTGGCCGAGGCGTTCCGGGTGCTGCGCCCGGGCGGGCGGCTGATGGTGCTCGAATTCAGCAAGGTGCCGAACCCCGGCCTGCGCTGGGCCTACGACCGCTATTCGTTCAACGTCATCCCGCGCCTCGGGCAGGCGGTGGCGGGCGACCGCGACAGCTATCAGTATCTGGTCGAATCGATCCGCCGCTTTCCCGACCAGGAAACCTTCGCCGGCATGATCCGCGCGGCCGGGTTCGAGCAGGTGAGTTTCCGCAACCTGACGTTGGGCGTGGCGGCGTTGCATTCGGGCTGGAAGATATGAGCGCGGCGGGGGGGCAGGCAGGGGCTTCGCCCCTCTTGGCCTGCGGCCAATTCACCCCAGAGTATTTGTGCCAGGATGAAGGGGAAAGGGGCCCATTTCATCTTGGCAAAAATACTCATGCCCACGCCCGCCCCGGGGCCGGCGCGTGAAGGGGCCGCACAACCTCTGGCGGCTGATCCGCATCGGCGCGACGCTCGAGCGCAACGGCGCCATGGGCGTGGTGCTCGACGCGTTCCGCGCGCCGCCGCGGCTGCGGGTGGCGGCGCGGGTGCTGGGCTGGCCGTTCCGCTGGCTGGGCTATGCCGGCGATCCGGCGCTGCCGCCGGCGCCCCGCGCGCTGACCGCGATGGGGCCGGCCTACATCAAGTTCGGCCAGGCGCTTTCGACCCGCCCCGACGTGGTCGGCGAGACGCTGGCCGACCAGTTGCGCTACCTTCAGGACAAGCTGCCGCCGTTCCCCGTCGCCCGCGCCCGCGCCATGATCGCCGAGGAACTCGAGGACTCGGTGGACACGATCTTCTCGGAATTCTCCGAGCCGGTCGCCGCCGCCTCGATCGCGCAGGTTCACCACGCAAGGCTGGCCGAGACCGGGGCCGAGGTGGCCGTCAAGGTGCTGCGCCCGGGGATCGAGCGCGCCTTCCGGCGCGACATCGACGCGTTCTACTTCGTCGCCGGGCTGATCGAGGCGCTGCTGCCGTCCTCGCGCCGGCTGCGCCCGCGCGACGTGATCGCGCATTTCGAAAGCGTGGTTCTGGGCGAACTGGACCTGCGCCTCGAAAGCGCCTCGGCCTCGGAATTCGCCGCCAACACAGCCGGCGACGAGGGCTTCCAGGTGCCGCCGATCCTGTGGCGGTATTCCGGCCGGCGGGTGATGACCATGGGCTGGGCCGAGGGCGCGGCGATGGGCGACAACGCGGCGCTGGACGCCGCCGGGCACGACCGCCGCGTGCTGGCGGCGCGGCTGCTGTCGGTGTTCCTGCGCCACGCGCTGCGCGACGGCTTCTTTCACGCCGACCTGCACCAGGGCAACCTGAAGGTTTCCGCGGCGGGCGAGATCATCGCCTATGATTTCGGGATCATGGGGCGGATCGACGCCTATACCCGCCGGGTCTATGCCGAGATCCTGCTGGGCTTCATCCGCAAGGACTACCGCCGCATCGCCGAGGTGCATTTCGAGGCCGGCTACGTGCCCGCCGACCGCGACGTCGACGCCTTCGCCTCGGCGCTGCGCGCGGTGGGCGAGCCGATCTTCGGGATGGACGCCACCAGGATCTCGATGGCACGGCTTCTGAACTACCTGTTCGAGGTGACGGAGCGCTTCGGAATGCAGACCCGGACCGAACTGATCCTGCTGCAACGCACCATGGTGGTGGTCGAGGGGGTCGCGCGCTCGCTCGATCCGCAGATCAACATCTGGCAGGTGGCGCGCCCGGTGGTCGAGGATTACGTGCGCGAGAACCTCGGGCCGCAGGCCTTCATGCGCGACCTGTGGCTGACCGCGAAGGTGCTGGCGCGGTTCGGGCCGCGGCTGCCGGCCGAGGTCGAGGCGCTGCTGATCCGGCAGGCCGAGCCGCGCGCCCCGGCGCCGCGGCCGCACCGCGGCCGGGGGCTGGCGTGGGCCGCGTTCGGGGCCGCGACGATGGCCGCCGGGGTGTGGCTGGGCGCGCAACTCTGAACGCGGTGGGGGCGCGGGCTATCTGGACAGGGGCGGGCGCGCGGCGGATAGTCGCGCCATGAGTCTGCCGCCCGGCTTCATCGAGGAATTGCGCACCCGCGTTTCGCTGGTCGCCCTGGCCGGGCGCAAGGTGACGTGGGACGCGCGCAAGACCAACCGCGCGCGCGGCGACTGGTGGGCACCCTGCCCCTTCCACCAGGAGAAAAGCGCCTCGTTCCACGTCGACGAGGGCAAGGGGGTCTATTACTGCTTCGGCTGCCAGGCCAGTGGCGATGCCGTCTCGTTCGTGCGCGAGACCGAGGGGCTTTCGTTTCTCGACGCGGTCGCGGTGCTGGCGCGCGAGGCCGGCATGACGCTGCCCGCGCCCGATCCGCAGGCGCGCCGCCAGGCCGACCGACGCGGGGCGCTGGTGGCGGTGATGGAGCAGGCGGTGCGCTGGTTCCGCCGCCAGCTTGCCACCTCGGACGGGGCGCCGGCGCGCGCCTATCTCGAGGGCCGCGGCCTGACCGTGCCGGCGCAGGAGCGCTTTTCGATCGGCTTCGCGCCCGACCGCCGGCAGGGCCTGCTGCGCCACCTTGCCGACGCCGGCGTGGACGAGGAGATGGCGCTGGCCGCGGGCCTTGTCGCACGGCCCGAGGGCGGCGGCGCGGCCTACGACCGTTTCCGCGGCCGCATCATCTTTCCCATCCGCGACGTGCGCGGCGATTGCATCGCGCTGGGGGGCCGCGCGCTCGACCCCGGGGCGCGGGCGAAATACCTCAACTCGCCCGAGACCGAGATCTTTCACAAGGGGCGGGTGCTTTACAACCTCGGCCCGGCGCGGGCGGCGGCGGCGCGCGGCGCGGCGCTGATCGTGGCCGAGGGTTACACCGATGTCATCGCGCTGTCCGAGGCGGGCTTCGGCGCCGCCGTGGCGCCGCTGGGCACCGCGATCACCGAGGATCAGTTGCGGCTGATGTGGAAGATCGCGCCCGAGCCGGTGATCATGCTTGACGGCGACGCCGCCGGGCAGCGCGCGGCGGGCCGCCTGATCGACCTTGCGCTGCCGCTGCTCGAACCCGGCAAGGGGCTGCGCTTCTGCACCCTGCCCGGCGGCGTCGATCCCGACGAGTTCCTGCGCGCGCAGGGCCCGGCCGCGCTGGCCGCCGCCATCGAGGGCGCCGAGCCGATGGTCGACCTGCTGTGGCGGCGCGAGACCGCGGGGCGCGACTTCGACAGCCCCGAGCGGCGGGCGGGGCTGGAGAAGGCGCTGATGGCCGCCGCCGGGCGCATCCCCGACGCAATGGTGGCGCGCGCCTATCGCCAGGCCCTGGGCGAGCGGCTGCGCGCGGCCTTCCGCCCTGCCCCGGGCGCTCCGGCCGGGCGGCGCGGCGACGGGCGGGGCCCGGCGCGCGGGCAGGCGGGCGCGCCGCCGCGCGGGTTCGTCTTCGGGGCCCCGGCGCAGGCCCGCCCCGAAACCCGCGCCAGCCTTCTTGCCCAGGCCGACAGCCACGTCGGCGACCGTGTGCGCGAGGCGGTGATCCTCGCCATCCTCGTGACGCATCCCGCGCTGGTGGACGAATTCGCGGCCGACCTCGAACGCCTCGACCCCGCCGACCCCGACCACCGCGCCATCGCCGCCGCGCTGCTGCGCCACGCCGGCCCGGACGAGGCCGACCGTGCGCGCCTGGCCGCCGCGCTGCGCGCCGAGGCCGGCGCAGCCCTTGAAAAGCTGCTCGCGCTCGGCCATGTGCGCAGTGCGCCGCCGGTGCGCAACCGCGACGATACCGATCTCGCCCGGCGGTGCCTCGGCGACGTGTTCGCCCGCGTCTCGTCGGACCGGGGCTGGGCGCGCGAGGTGGCCGAGGCCGAGCAAGACATCGCCGCGCATGCCGACGAGGGCGTGACATGGCGGCTGGAACAGGCCGCCAGCGCGCGCCACCGTGCCGGGCGCGGGGCGCTGGAGGAAACCGACCCAGACGAGGACCGCGACGCACTGGTGCGCAGCCTTCGCGGCCTGATCGAGGCCGAGGTCTGGAAAAAGGGCAAGACCCGGGGCTAGGCGCTTTCCCCGGCCGCGAATCGCGCTATTGATTCGAATTCGGCCCGGACTGATTCGCCCCGACAGGAGCATGCATGGCAGCCAAGGACACCGACGACCTTCCCCAGGACGACCGCGAGCAGGAATCCTCGCTCGACGTCAGCCAGACCGCCGTCAAGAAGATGATCGCCGAAGCGCGCGAGCGCGGCTACATCACCTACGACCAGCTCAACGCCGCGCTGCCGCCCGAGCAGGTGTCGTCCGAGCAGATCGAGGACGTGATGTCGATGCTTTCCGAGATGGGCATCAACGTCATCGAGGAAGAGGAAGGCGAAGAGGGCGAAGGCGGCGCGGTGGTCGAGGCCTCGACCTCGCGCGAGGTCGCGGTCACAACCACCGAAACCGAGAAGCTCGACCGCACCGACGACCCGGTGCGCATGTACCTGCGCGAGATGGGCTCGGTCGAACTGCTGTCGCGCGAGGGCGAGATCGCCATCGCCAAGCGCATCGAGGCCGGCCGCAACACCATGATCGCGGGGCTGTGCGAATCGCCGCTGACGTTCCAGGCGATCACCATCTGGCGCGACGAACTGGTGAACGAGGACATCCTGCTGCGCGATGTCATCGACCTCGAGACGACGTTCGGCCGCTCGCTCGACGGCGACGAGCCCGAGCCGGTGGGGGGCGCCACCGCTGCCGCCCCCGCGGCCGCCGCCGCCGCGCCGCGCCGCGCCGGCGCGTCGGAACCCGAATACGATGCCGACGGCAACCCGATCGCGCGCAGCGACGACGACGACGACGAGGACGACCAGTCAAGCATGTCGCTTGCCGCGATGGAGGCCGCGCTCAAGCCCAAGGTGCTCGAAACCCTCGACCGCATCGCCGACGATTACGAGGCGCTCGAAGCGATGCAGAACCAGCGCATCGCCGCCACGCTGGGCGAAAGCGGTGCGTTCACCGCCGCCGCCGAGGCCGCGTATCAGAAGCTGCGCTCCGAGATCGTCGTGCTGGTGAACGAACTGCACCTCAACAACGCCCGCATCGAGGCACTGATCGACCAGCTTTACGGGATCAACCGGCGGATCATGTCGATCAACTCGGGCATGGTGAAGCTGGCCGACCAGGCCCGCATCAACCGGCGCGAATTCATCGACGAATACCAGGGCTGCGAGCTTGATCCGACGTGGCTCGACCGGATGGGGCAGAAATCCGGGCGCGGCTGGCAGGCGCTGATCGAACGCTCGCGCGAGCAGGTCGAGACGCTGCGCGCCGAGATGGCCCAGGTGGGCCAGTATGTCGGCGTCGACATCTCGGAATTCCGGCGCATCGTCAACCAGGTCCAGAAGGGCGAGCGTGAGGCGCGCCAGGCCAAGAAGGAAATGGTCGAGGCGAACCTGCGGCTGGTGATCTCGATCGCCAAGAAATACACCAACCGCGGCCTGCAATTCCTCGATCTCATTCAGGAAGGCAATATCGGCCTGATGAAGGCGGTGGACAAGTTCGAGTATCGCCGCGGCTACAAGTTCAGCACTTATGCGACATGGTGGATCCGTCAGGCGATAACGCGCTCCATCGCCGATCAGGCCCGCACCATCCGGATTCCGGTGCACATGATCGAGACGATCAACAAGCTGGTGCGCACCGGCCGCCAGATGCTGCACGAGATCGGGCGCGAGCCGACGCCGGAGGAGCTGGCCGAAAAGCTTCAGATGCCGCTCGAGAAGGTCCGCAAGGTGATGAAGATCGCCAAGGAACCGATCAGCCTCGAAACCCCCATCGGCGACGAGGAAGACAGCCAGCTTGGCGATTTCATCCAGGACCCGAACGCGGTGCTGCCGCTGGACAGCGCCATCCAGGAGAACCTGAAGGAGACGACGACGCGGGTTCTGTCGTCGCTCACCCCGCGCGAAGAGCGGGTGCTGCGGATGCGCTTCGGGATCGGGATGAACACCGACCACACGCTGGAAGAGGTGGGCCAGCAGTTCAGCGTGACCCGCGAACGCATCCGCCAGATCGAGGCAAAGGCGCTGCGGAAGTTGAAGCATCCCAGCCGGTCGCGGAAGCTGCGGAGTTTTCTGGATCAGTGAGATATTCGGCACAACAACTTGCAGAACTCTCGCGACTTGAGGCGCGGCTTGAAGCCAGTGATGCCAAGGCCGCTTATCGTGCGCTGATGGATTGGGCCGAAAGTCGAAAGCGCCTTTTCCTGTTCCCGATCTCACGAGGCGCGTTTTCAGCTGTTCATCTGTCCACTCAACCAAATGCCAGAGCCTACGCAGACTGTCAGTTCGGTTTCAAAGGTGCCAAGGCGCACTTGCGCTGGTGGTTCCGGAAACCTTGCTTTGATGTCGGCTTGTGGGGAAGCGACGTGGTGTTGGCAGAGTTTTCCGAAGCCGAAATACTAAGATCGGGCGAGATTGCCATGAATCTTGTCAATCCAGCCAGTGTTGACAGGCTTTGCCGCTTTTTGGAAGCAAGGCTCTGAGTTCGGCAAGTGACGGTAGGGTGGGCAGTCTGCTCACCGATGCGCGGACGCGGCGGCAACCGCAGGCGGGGTGGGTTTGAAACCCACCCTACCGGGCTGCGGGCACGCCGCACCTACCCAGGTGGCCGTGCGAACCGATTTTGACTGAACGCAACAAACGCTCCGGGCACTTGCACTCCCGTACACCATCACGTACATTCCCGCCCATGAAACACACCACCTCCACCGACCTGCGCAAGAACCTCTCGGCCATGATGGACCGCGTGAACGACGACCATGAGCCGGTCATCGTCACCCGTGCCAAGGGCAAGCCGGTGGTGATGATCTCGCTCGAGGATTATCAGTCGATGGACGAGACCGCCTATCTGCTTGCCACGCCGGCCAACCGGGCGGCCCTGATGGCGGCGATCTCGGACGAGGATCCGGCGCGCATGGTCGAGGTCTCGATGGATGACCTGCGCGCGATGGAACACGAGTGAGGCTGTCGTTTCGCGCGCAGGCATGGGCGCAATATGTCCACTGGCAACAGACCGACAAGGCCATGGTGCGCAAGATCAACCGGCTGATCGAGGAATGTCTGCGACATCCCTTCGAGGGCACCGGGAAGACCGAACCACTGCGCGGTGATCTGGCCGGGTTCCGGTCACGTCGGATCGACCGCGAACATCGTCTGGTCTATCGGGTGACACAAGAGACCTTGGACATCGTGCAATGTCGCTATCACTACTGACGCGCGCAAACGCATCGTGCGTTGGCGGAACGCCCCCCGGGGCGTGTGGAGAGGTGGGGCTGCCTTTTTTCCGCCCCCCGCGAATGCATCCTTGCGGAAACTGAAGCACCCCTCGCGGTCGCGCAAGCGGCGGAGTTTCCTGGATCAGCAGGGTGGGCGATATAGCCATCCTGCCCGAACCTCCTGCCGCGGAGCCAGCGGGCAACCGTGTCGAAGCCGGGCGGGCACGTCGCGGCGGGGCGGCCCTTCGTGGTTCAGCGCCCCGGCCCCACCCGCAAGCATGCGTCGCTGGCCGGTGGTCTCGGTGCCGACGGCCGCGCCCGCGAACCGCGGCCTGACGGTGGCTATCGCGGCGCGGCTACGGCGGCGCCCGGCACGTAGGCGTGTCCGTCGAGCAGGATCCGGCAATAGGGCCCGAGGTCGAGCCGGTGCGCCACCACGGTGTCGGTCAGGAACGCCACCAGCCCGCTGCGCGCGGCCTCGGCCATCAGGTCGTTGCGCGCCACCAGCGACGAGCGCAGGCTGATCGCGGGGTCCGAGATCGCGTGGGCGACGATCTCGCCCCGGCGCACCTCTTCGGCGACGCTGGCGTAGGGGGTGATCGCCGCCGCCTCGCCGCGACTGACGATCTGGCGCATGATATCCAGCGATTCCACCTGGTGCGACACCGAGAACGACAGCCCCGCCGCCAGCGCCGCGCGCGCCACCTCGGCCGAGGCGACGCCGCCGGGGCCATACATCACCAGCCCCAGCGAAAAAGCCTGCGCCAGGCTTACCCGGCCGCCCGGCACCTCCTGCGCGACCGAGGTCGCGAACACCAGATCCTCGTCGAGCACCGGGATCGCGGTCAGATCGTCGGCCGGCCACGACGGCTGGCTGCCACGCACCAGCGCGATGTCCAGGTCGGCCGCCACCAGCTTATCGACAAGGTTGCTCGACCAGTCCTCGAACACCAGCAGCCGCACCCCCGGCACCCGCCGCCCGACGTCGAGCACCGCATCCACCCCGATGCCGCCGGCATAGCCCGGCGGCACCCCGAAGTGCACCACCCGCGCGGGCGAGGGCAGCGCCCCGATCTCGCGCTCGGTCGCCTCGACCAGCGCCAGGATCGCGCGGCAGCGCTGGTAGAACGCCCGCCCCGCCGCGTTCGGGCGAATGCCGCGCGAATGGCGGTCGAGCAGTTTCACGCCAAAGTGATCCTCCATCGCGCGCATCTGAAGGCTCAGCGCGGTCGGCGCGACGTGCAGCCGTTCGGCCGCACGGCTCATGGTTCCGGCATCGACGATCGCCACGAAATAGCCGATCTGCCTGAGTGTCAGATGCAAGGGCCATATTCTCCGCGTTGCGGCGCGCGCGGGAACCATCGCCCGGCGGGCCGAAACCTATCTGCCTTCAGAAAATCTTATCTCTGGCACAACAATTCTGCAATGGACGTGGATCGAGCGATACCCCTAGCGTTGAACCGAACCGATCACCGATCGGCGCGAACGGGCCGGAAAGGCCTTGGGGAGGACTACCGCCTCGACACGAAACGACGCGCGAATCACTGATTCGGGCGGCGGTCGACGCACGGCACCTCTCCGGCCTTACGGACCGTTCGAAGACGGCCACGGCGCGTGCGCCCGGCCGATGGTCAACTGGGGGAGGAACCGACATGACCAGAAAGACCCGAACCATCATCGACGGCGACGAGGTGAAGAACGGCCTCAACCGGCGCGACTTCTTCACCGCCGGTGCGGCGGCCGGGGTGGGCGCGGCGGCGATCGCCGCACCGGGCGCCGCCGCAGCCCGCCATCACGACGACATGGAATGGGACTACGAGGTTGACATCGTCGTCTGCGGCGCCGGCTGTGCCGGGCTTCCGGCCGCGATCCGCGCCCGCGACGCCGGCGCCTCGGTGCTGATCATCGACCAGAACTACGATGTCGGCGGGCGGATGCTGCACTCGGGCGCGTTCACCTCGCTTGGTGGCGGCGACCCGATCCAGCTTCGCGACATGGCCGGCGAGGGCGATGCCGAGGGGTTCGTCACCGTGCCGCCGGTCGAAGATCCGGCCGAGCTCGACGACAACCCAGACCTGCTGTTCACCGACATCACCGACTGGTCGATCGTCGACACCAAGGCGCAAAGCCCCTACCGCTACAACGAGCGCGAGATGATGCGCGCCTGGGCCGACAATTGCCCCCCGACGCGCCAGTTCCTGATGGACAATCACGTCCGCTTCAGCCGCATCAGCGGCACCCACGGCGGCGGCGGCCTCAGCCGGGCGCGCGCGCCCTACGCGATCTTCAAGCTCGCCGATGTCACCGACATGCGCGCGGGCACCATCACCGCCGAGGATGCCGGCCTCGCCGACCCCGAGCTCACCAGCCCGCTGGCGCCCGTGCAGATGCAGGATGCCTCGACCTTCGCCTCGGAAGGCACGGTGCGCAACGGCGTCGCACTGTCGCGGCCGCTGGAATGGGCAGCGCGCGAGAAGGGCGCGAAGTTCATGCTGCACCGCCACTTCGACGATCTGATCCGCGAACAACAGTTCGCCGGCCGTGTACTGGGCGTGCGTGCCAGCTATACCCCGCGCCACCACCCCGAATCCGGCGAACTGCTGCGCAGCTACTGGCAGCAGGGCAACATCGACGAGCGCCGCGAGACGATCACGATCCGCGCCCGCAAGGCGGTGATCCTTGCCTCGGGCGGCCATTCCGGCAACCCCGAAGTGCGCAGCATGTTCTACCCGGCCCTGCGCGAGCCGGCGTTCCCGACCTCGGGCAACGCGCTGCTCGGGGCCGGCGGGCAGGACGCCAGCGCGATGAAGGCCGCACTGCGCATCGGCTCCAACCTTGCCGGCATGCAGCAGAACCTGTCCTACCCGACGACGTTCCACATCTCGACGCGGCTGGGCACCCGCGATGCCTATACCGACATGTTCCCGGGCCATCCCACCTTCGTCTTCCGCGGCTCGACGGGCATCAACGTCGGCAACGCCGGCTTTGAAGAGTTCATCGCCGTCAACCAGGTCGGCAAGCGCTTCTTCAACGAAACCCGCCTGCCGCGGCGGCCGTCGAACTCGCGCTATCCCGGCGGGCCGGGGGCCGGCGTGCCACGTGCGGGGCTCGATCACGTGCCGCTCGACTGGCGCAACTGCCGGCACGAGTGGATCCGCGAAAGCTACACCTACGATCACGGCCTCGACGCGGCGCTGGCGATGAACGAGGGCTCGGTCGCGCCCAACTACTTCTCGGGCCCGATCTGGGCGATCTTCGATCAGGACACGATCGAGCGCACCGGGTGGGAGATGCGCTATCCCTACGTCAACGAGGACAACGGCTATTTCTTCAAGGCCGACACGATCGAGGAACTGGCGCGCAAGATCCACGCCGGCCACCCCTACCAGCGGGTGCCGCTGACCTACCTCGCCGATACGGTCGCGACGTGGAACGGCTACGTCGACACCGGCGAAGACCCCGAGTTCGAGCGCCACGTCGAGGCGCCGATGAACAAGGTTCAGGCGCCGCCGTACTACGCGCTCTCGATCATGATCATCTGGCACGATTCCTACGGCGGGCTGCGCGTCAACGGCCGCAACCAGGTGATCGACATGCAGGGCGCGGTGATCCCCGGGCTCTATGCCGGGGGCGAGGCCGTGGGCGGCTTCAACAAGCACGGGCTCGGCAAGGGGCTGGTGCACGGCTACATCGCCGGCGGCCACGCCGCGGCCGAACTCGGCTGATCGCGAAGTCCGGGCCGGCGGTGCAGGCCGCCGGCCCGACCCATTCCTTGCGGTTCACGAAGAAGGCCATGACGAACACACAAATCCCCCACCAGGCACCGCCGGCGCCCGCGGCCGCCATGGCCGGGCCCGGCGGCGACCTTGCGTCGCCCGCACCCACCACCCCCGAGGCCGCGGCCCCCGAGGGGCTGCCACCGCCTGTCATCGCCCCCGACATCGCGCTTTCGCCGGCCGAGGCCGAGGCGGGCGCGCCGCTCATCCTCGGCGCCTCGATCCCGGCCGAGGCCTTCGGCACCGCGGTGGTGGTGCACGATGCCGCCGGGGCCGAGATCGCGCGCTTCGCCCTCATCCCCACAAAGGACGGCTCCAACCGCCGCAGCGGCGAGGCCCGCGTGCCGGCCCCGACCGCGGTCGGCCGCCACCTCTGGCGCGCCTCCATCGTCGGCGCCGCCGAGGTGCTCGACCCCGGCGCCGAGCCGCCCGCCACCGAGGTGGCGGTTCACGTCTCCGCCCACCGCGCCGCGCTGACCGCATGGGGGATGCCGCCCACCGCGGCGGGGGGCGCCGAGGTCGCGTTCCGCGTCGGGCTGCGCTGCACCGCCGGCTGCGACGCCACCGGCTGGCAGGTGCACCTGCGCGATGCCGCCGGCGCGACGCTGGCGCAGGCGGCGTTCACCGGCGCGGTGTGGCCGGGCACCGACGGGCTTCTGTCCGAGGAACTGCGCCTGATCGCGCCGGCCAAGCCGGGGCTGGCGGAATGGACGCTCACCGCCACGCCGCCCGCCGGCACCGACACGCAGCACCTGTGCGATCCGGTGCGCGTGCGGCTGCGCACCGTGCCGCCGCCCGAACACGTCCTGACGGTCGAGGCGGTGGCGGCCGAAACCGGCGCGCCGGTCGAGGGGGCCCGCGTCGCGGTGCACCCCTACCGCGCGGTGACCGGGCCCGACGGCATCGCGCGGATCCCGGTGGCGGCCGGCGAATACACCCTGTTCGTCGCCGGCAAGCGCTTCATCCCCTACCGGCTCAGCGGCAAGATCACGGCCGACCTGACGCTCCGGGCCGAGCTCGAGGCCGACCGCGACCTGACCGAGGCAGACATCTGGGTGTGATCCCGCACGCCAGACCGAACGGAGGAAAGACATGAGAAGACTGACGTTTCTGGCCGCGGCGGCGGCGGTGGCAACGGTGGGCCTGGGCGGGCTTGCCGCCCCGGCGGCGCACGCCCAGGGCGCCGATCCCGAGCTTTTCGCCGCTGGCGAGGCGCTTTTCGCCACCAATTGCGCCTTCTGCCACCAGGCCGACGGCACCGGCAACGAGCCGAACTTTCCCGCGCTGGCCGGCAACACCAACCTCGCCGATGTCGGCCTCATCGTCGGCAACGTCCACGAGGGCCAGGGCAACATGCCCCCCTTCCCCGACTTCGGCGCCGAAGACATCGCGGCGCTGGCAAGCTACGTCCGCAACGCCTGGGGCAACGACTACGGGCCGGTCGCGGTGGACGACGTGGCACAGCGCCTCGCCGATATCGACAGCGGCGGCGAAACCCGCACGATCTGGGATGGCGTCTATACCGAGGCCCAGGCCGAACGCGGGCGCGAGGCCTATGGCGTGCCCTGCGGGCTGTGCCACGGACGGCGGCTGAACGGCGCCGCCGACGACCCCGACCAGCCCTCGGGCCCGCCGCTGGCCCGCGCGCCCTTCCTGCGCAACTGGGACGGCCGCTCGCTTGCGACGCTCTACCAGTATGCGCGCTCGTCGATGCCGCAAAGCAACCCGGGCTTTCTGAGCGAGCAGGAATATGTCGACATGATCGCCTACATGCTGGCGACCTCGAACGCCCCTGCCGGCAACACCGAACTGCCGCCCGACCCGCAGGCGCTGGCCCACGTCATCATCACGCAGGAGCCCTGAGGTGGCCCCGCGGGCGAAGCGGGCGCGCGTGCTGGCCGCGGGCCTTGGCGGTGCGCTGGCCCTCGCCCCGGGCGGGGCGGCGGTGGCGCAGGACGCGGCCGGGGCGCCGCCTCGGGACGCCGGCGCGCTGGTCTGCATCGCGGTGGGCTACGACGTCTTCGTGCGCAACACCGGCGCGGCGCCGGTGCCGGCGGGAACCGGGATCGCGTGGGCGGTGCCCTTCGCGCGGGTCGCGGGCGAACATCGCTTCGATGCCCCCCTCGCCCCCGGCAGCCAGGTTGTGCTGGCCGGGGCGATGGGGCCCTACTTCACCAACGCCGAGGCGCCTTGCACCCTTGCCATCACCACCGATGCGCTGCCCGCGCACGATAGCGGCGCGGCGCCGGCGCCGGGCCCGGGCGCGACCGCCGTGCTGGCCTGCGAGGCGGTGCGCTACGACATCTTCGTGCGCAACCGCGGCGCGGCGCCGGTGCCGGCCGGCACCGAGGTGGCGTGGTCGGTGCCCTTCGCGCGGGTCGCGGGGCGACACCGGCTCGAGGCGCCGCTTGCCCCCGGCGGGCAGATCGTGCTCGCCGGCCGGCTGGGCAGCGATTATTCCGAACCCAACAACGCCTGCGAGATCGCCGCGCCCTGACCGCCCGTGAACCACCCCCGCGCGCGCCCGGCCTCGGTCCGGGCCGCACCGGGTCGGGGACGCACCCGGTCGGGGCCGCACGTGGGCGCCACGCCTCACCCCGGTTGCGAGCCGATGCGCGGCGTGCGCGTCAGCTTGGCGCGGTGCCGCTCGGCCCACAGCAGAGTATCCTCGAACGACATCGGCCGGGCGATCGAGAAGCCCTGGACATGGCCGCAGCCCAGTTGCGCCACCATCGCATGTTCGGCCAGCGTCTCGACCCCCTCGGCCAGCGTCTGCAGGTCCAGCCGTTCGGCCATCGACAGGATCGCGGCCACCACCTTCTGCTGGTCGCGGTCGCAATCCACCCGCGACACGAACGAACGGTCGATCTTGAGGCGGTTGATCGCGAAGCGGCGGATGTTGCCGATCGCCGCGTGGCCGGTGCCGAAATCGTCGAGGTCGATGCCGCAACCCAGCGCCGCCAGCGCGTTGACGTTGCGCAGCACCACGTCGTCGCCGGCCCCCGCGACCACGCTTTCCAGCACCTCGACCGTCAGACGCCCCGGCGCCACCTCGAAGCGGTCAAGCTCCCACCCGATCTTGTCGGCCAGCCGCGGGTTGCGCAATTCCTCGGGCGACAGGTTCACCGACACCGACGGCACCCCCACCCCGGCCCGGTCCCAGCCGCGCAGCGCGCTGAGCGCGTTGTAAAGCATCACCTCGCCCAGCCGGTCGGACAGGCCCGCGGCGTGCAGGTCGGCCAGGAACTCGGCCGGCGCCAGCACCCCGCGCTCGGGGTGCAACCAGCGCACCAGCGCCTCCATGCCGCTGATCGCTCCGGTATCGGTGGACAGTTGCGGCTGGAAGAAGGCGCGGATCGCGCCGGTGTCCAGCGCCGCCTCGATCTCGCCGCGCAATGCGTGGCGGCTGGCCTCGGCATGGTGCAGATCGGGGCTGAAGGCCCGCACCGCGCCCGAGCCGTTGCGCCGCGCCTCCGCCGCCGCCGCCTCGGCGGCGTCCAGCAGCGCCGCACCGCCGCCGCCGGGCAATTGCGCCGCGGTGCAGAATCCCACCGCCGCCGCGGTGTGCACCGTTGCGCCATCGACGGCCAGCGGCACCGCCACCGCCTCCTGCAGGCGGGCGGCGATCTGAAGCATCGCCTCGAGGTCGAGCCGGCGCACCGGCATCACCGCCACCGCGAAGGTGCCGCCGTCAAGCCGCGCGACGCAATCGCCCTCGCGCAGCGCGGCCGCCAGCCGTTCGCCGGTGCGCCGCAGGATCGCGGCGGCAGCGGTGCGGCCGTGGCGGTCGGCGAAGCCCTCGGCGCCATCGAGGTGCAGCACCAGGCACCCGGTCTGCCGGCCCTGCCCGCCCGCCCGATCCAGCGCGCGCTCGAGTGCCGCGACAACGCCCGCGCGCATCGTCAGCCCGGTGATCGGATCGCTTGCCGCCGGCACCGCCGCGGCCCGGCGCCCGGGCGCCAGCAGCCCCGCCAGCGCGTGCAGCAACGGCACCGTCAGCGCGGTGACCACCAGCCCGCCCTCGCCCCAGCCCCAGAACGCGGCCAGCGCCGCGGCCGGCAGGAACACCACGATCTCCGGCCGGCGCACCGGCGCCACAACCCGGTAAAGCGCCCCGCGAATCAACGATCCCGTTCGCCACGCCATCGCGGCCCCCTTCCGATCCGGGCAGCACGCCGCCACCCGATCGCAACCCTAGGCTGCGGGGCTCACCGGAAGGTTAAGGCCACTCGCCCAGTTGGGGCGGATTTTCGGCAATTCCGCCGGGCCCGCGTGCCAGCGCCGCGAAGTCGAACACGCCCGGGTCGACCAGATGCGAGGGCCGCACATTCATCAGCGCGCGGAACATCACCTGCCGCCGGCCCGGGCTGCGCGCCTCCCATTCGTCAAGCATCCGCTTGACCTGCATCCGTTGCAGCCCGTCCTGGCTGCCGCACAGGTCGCACGGGATGATCGGATAGGCCATCGCCCGGGCGAAGCGCGCGCAATCGGCCTCGGCCACGAACGCCAGCGGCCGCAGGACATGCAGATCCCCCTCCTCGTTCAGCAGCTTGGGCGGCATCGTCGCCAGCCGCCCGCCGTGGAAGAGGTTCATGAAGAAGGTCTCGAGGATGTCGTCGCGGTGATGGCCCAGCACCACCGCCGCGCACCCCTCCTCGCGCGCGACGCGGTAGAGGTGGCCCCGCCGCAGCCGCGAGCACAGCGCGCAATAGGTCCGCCCCGCCGGCACCTTTTCGGTGACGATGGAATAGGTGTCGCGGTATTCGATGCGGTGCCGCACCCCCATCCGCGTCAGGAACTCGGGCAGCACCGTCGCCGGAAACCCGGGCTGGCCCTGGTCGAGGTTGCACGCCAGGATCTCGACCGGCAGCAGCCCGCGCCATTGCAGCTCGACCAGCGCCGCCAGCAGGGTATAGCTGTCCTTGCCCCCGGACAGGCACACCAGCCAGCGCGCCCCGGGCTCGATCATCGCGAAGGCGTCGATCGCGGCGCGGGTCTCGCGCACGATCCGCTTGCGCAGCTTGCGGAACTCGCCCGACGCGGGGGCGCCTGCGAACAGCGGGTGAATGGGGTCGGATTCGTCCAGCATCGCGCACGCTCCCTGTGCGCGCTTCATGCCAGAGCGGCGGCGGGCAATAAACCCCCCTCAGCGCGCCCACACTTCGGGGCGCCGGGCGTAGCCGATGTAAAGCGGATGGCGCGGTTCGCCGGCCTTCGTCAACCCGAGGTGGTGCAGCACCCGCCCGCCACCGCCCAGAAGCGCCGCCACCGCCGTGCCCCGGCCGCGCAGCGCACCATGGGCGCCCCAGGCGCACACCACCATCCCGGCCCAGTCGGCGGCGGCAAGGATGGCCGCGTCGTTGGCCGGCCCGACCGGATCGTCCACCCGGTAAAGCGCCTTCGGATCGGTGCTGCGCCAGGCGAAGATGTTGACCACCCGGAACCCGCCGAAACCCAGCGCCCGCGCCCGCCGCTCGCAGCGCTCGACAGTGGGGTCGTTCTGCACCTCGGTCGCGGTCGAGGGGTTGAGCATCACGAACGCCACCCGCCCGCCCCTGCCCCATTCGCGCGTCAACGCATAGCGATAGCGCTCGCACGGGGAATAGACCGCGACCGAATCCGCGTCCCCCTTGCGAAAGCCGCGCACAACCAGCGCGCCCGCGTCATCCGGCCCGGTCACGCGCACCCCGCCCCTTCACCTTGGTCCAAATACTCATGCCACGCCCCCCGCCGCCGCAACCGCCCGGGGCCGCACGCCCCGTTTCATCCTGGCCCAAATACGCCCTTTCCCGCCAACCTCCCGTCTTGCCGCCGGCAAGGGCACGCCTACCCCCCGAACACCCGGTCGGGGTGCAGCATGCCGCCCATGTAGACCCCCACCGCCAGCGCCCGGCCGCCATGGCTGGCCCAGGCCACCTCGCCCGCCCCGGCGTCGGTGGCGATCACCTCGCCGGGGTTGCCGTTCCTCACCCGCACCGCACCGGTGGCACTCAGCCGCGCCTCGGGCATTCCGGCCAGACCGGCCTCGAGGGGCGCCAGCAGCGCGTCGCGCGCCTCGGGCCCGTCCAGCGCCTCGACCGCGGCGGGGGCCACGCCGTCGGCCACGTCGAACGGCCCCGACCACAGCCGGCGCAGCGCCACCACATGGCCCAGGCAGCCAAGGCCCGCCCCGAGGTCGCGCGCGATCGCGCGCACATAGCCGCCCTTGCCGCAGACCATCTCGAAGGTGGCAAGGTCGGGGCCGTCGCGGCCGACCATCTCCAGCCGCTCGACCCGCAGCGGGCGCGCCGCCAGCACCATCGCCTCGCCATCGCGCGCGCGGTCGTAGGCGCGCGCGCCCGCAACCTTGACCGCCGAGAACTGCGGCGGCACCTGCAGGATATCGCCCCGGAACCCCGCCAGCGCGGCCTCGATGGCGCCGTCGTCGGGGCGCGTGTCGGCGGTCGCGATCACCTGCCCCTCGGCGTCGTCGGTGTCGGTCGCCTGCCCGAAGCGCACCGTGAAACGGTAGGCCTTGAGCGCGTCGGTGACATGGGGAATGACCCGGGTCGCATCGCCGAAGGCGATCGCCAGAAGCCCGGTCGCGGCGGGGTCGAGCGTGCCGGCATGGCCCGCCTTGCGCGCGTCGAACGCCCGGCGCATGCGGTTGACGATGTCGGTCGAGGTCGGCCCGGCGGGCTTGTCGACGATCAGCCAGCCGGTGACCGCGCGCCCCTTCTGCCGATTGCGTCCCATCAAGGCCCCCAGGTTGCGAGGCATGGTGGCTAGCCTGCCGGACCAGCGGCGTCAACGCCCCGCGTCAGCCGCCGCCGGCGTCCGACACCAGCCCCACCAGCGGGCCCAGCGGCAGCCCGCCGTCGAAGCGCCCCAGCCCCGGCGCATACAGCCGCGAGGTGTTGCCGTCGAAATACAGCGCATCGGGAAGGCCGAGGTGGTCGCGAAAGAGCCGCGCGAATTCGTGGAAACTCACCCCCCGGTCCGAGATCGCGAACACTGCGCGCCGCCCGCCGGCCGAAACCCCCACGCCGTTGCGCACGAAGCGCGACTCCGAGTCCGCCAGGAACCGCGGATGCAGCACGCCCGCGATCACCAGCAACGGCCCCGATTGCGTGGCATAGCGGCAGCCCTCGCCCGCGCCGGCGGCGAAGGCACGGCTTTCGATCACCGCGAAACCGCCCTCGCGGATGCAGAACACCCCGTTGGGCAGCATCCCGAAATTGCCCGGCCCCGCGCGCGTGACCAGCGGCCCCTCGGCGCCCTCCGGCGTGCGCAGCAGGCCCACCGGGCTGCGGTCGGGGTGGAACATGCCGGCGTTCATCGCGAAGTCCAGCCGCAGCCCCTCGACCGCCACCAGCGCCTCGAGCCGCGCGAAACTGCCCAGGATCGCGCCCTCGGGGTCGCGCAGCCACAGCCGCACGTCGTCGCCGGCCGCGACCTCGCACAGCACATAGCCGCGGCCCTCGTGGCTGTCGTGGCGGCACGGCCCCGCATTCGCCGCCGCCGCGCCGGCCAGCAGCCACAGCCCCAGCCCCAGCGCCGCCAGCCAGCGTTCAGGCCGGATCGTCATCTTCGGCGGCGTCCAGGTCGCGGCGCACCGCCTCGGCCTCGAACAGCCGGCGGGTGGCGTCCATCCGGTCGAACGTCTCGTCGAGCGCGAATCGCAACTCGGGCGCGAACTTGAGCGTCAGGGTGCGCGCCACCGCGCGGCGCAATTCGCCGCGGTTGCGGCGCAGCAGGTCCAGCACCTCGTCCTGCCCCTGCCCGCCCAGCGGCAGCACGAAGGCGGTGGCGATGCGCAGATCGGGCGAGGTGCGCACCTCGCCCACCGTGATCGACAGCCGGTTGAGCTCCGGGTCGTGGATGTCGCCGCGCGCGAGCACCTCCGACAAGGTGCGGCGGATCAGCTCGCCTACCCGCAACTGCCGTTGCGTCGGGCCGGAGGCGGAGTGGGTGCGCGGTGCCATGGCGCCCATTTAGGCGCTTGTCGGCATCCCCGCAACACTTCCCGCGCCCGCACGCTTTCCCCGCGTGCGCCGGTGGGCTAGAACCGCCGCGACGGACGGGAGGGGCGCCCATGGAAACGGCAGGCACCAGCGCGGCGATCGTGGTCAACGGCGCCTCGGGCCGGATGGGGCGGATGCTGACCGCGCTGCTGGCGGACAGCGCGCAGGCGCACCTGCACGCGGCGCTGGAACGGCCGGGCCATCCCTGGATCGGGCAGGACGCCGGCACCGCCGCCGGCGGCGCGCCGCTGGGCGTGGCGGTCACCGACGACGCCGGCGCGGCGCTGAAGGGCGCCGACGCGGTGCTCGACTTCACCGCCCCCGCCGCCACCGTGGCGCTGGCCGGGGCCGCCGCGCGCGCCGGCACCGCCCATGTCATCGGCACCACCGGCCTTGCGCCCGACGATCTCGCCGCCATCGCCGCCGCCGCCCGCGCCATCCCCGTGGTGCGCGCCGGCAACATGAGCCTCGGGGTCAACCTGCTGATGGGCCTGACGCGCCGCGTCGCCGCCGCGCTCGGCCCCGAGTTCGACATCGAGATCGTCGAGGCCCACCACCGCGCCAAGGTCGACGCCCCCTCGGGCACCGCGCTGATGCTGGGCGAGGCGGCGGCGCACGGGCGCGGCGTCAACCTGCCCGATGTCTCGGACCGTGGCCGCGACGGCCTGACCGGGCCGCGCGCCCCCGGCCACATCGGCTTTGCCGCGATCCGCGGCGGCGATATCGTGGGCGAGCACGACGTGATCTTCGCCGGCGCGGGCGAGCGCATCGTGCTGCGCCACGTCGCCACCGACCGCGCGATCTTCGCCCGGGGCGCGCTGGCCGCGGCCCTCTGGGCGATCGGCCGCGCGCCCGGCGAATACGACATGGCCGACGTGCTCGGCCTTTGAGCGCGGTGTGCGGTGGTGAACGGCTAGAGCATGTCGCGCAAGAGTGGGAACCGGTCTTGCGCTTCTCGGACATGCGAAATCAAAAGGTTGGAGTGGGTCGCGTGAATGCGAATGAACGCGAACCGCTCTAAACCCGTCGAACCGGCGCGGCAGGTCGGGCCTCCTGCCGCTCGGAAGCCCGCGGCAAACGTGCCGCGCCACCCCTGGATTGCAGGTCGTGCCGCCGTCACGGGCCGGCCTCAGCAAGCGGTGGCATCCTCGCCGACCAGGCCCGCGATCTCGATCATGATGCGGTTCATCTCGAAATCCTTCGGCGTGTAGACCGCCGCTACCCCCCCCGCCCGCAGCGTCGCCGCGTCGGCCTCGGGGATGATCCCGCCCACCACCACTGGCGCCGCAAGGCCGGCACCGCGCAGCCCTTCCACAACCTCGGCCACCAGCGGCAGGTGGCTGCCCGACAGGATCGACAGCCCGACCACGTCGGCCCCGGTCTCGGCGGCGGCGGCGACGATCTCGGCCGGGGTCTGGCGGATACCCCGATAGGTCATCTCCATGCCCGCGTCGCGCGCCCGCGCGGCGATCTGCTCGGCGCCGTTGGAATGGCCGTCAAGGCCGGGCTTGGCCACCAGCAGCCGCATCCGCCGCCCCAGCCGGCCCGCCGCCGCCTCGACCGCGGCACTGGCCTCTTCCAGCCCTTCGCGGCGGTTCGAGGGAACCGCGGAAACCCCCGTGGGGGCGCGATATTCGCCGAAGGCCGCGCGCATCTCGGCGGCCCATTCGCCCAGCGTCACCCCCGCCTTCGCCGCCGCCAGGGTGGGCGGCATGATGTTGGCGCCCGTGCGCGCCGCCGCGCGCACCGCGACCAGCGCGGCCTCGATGGCCCGCTGGTCGCGCCCCGCGCGCCACGCCGCAAGCCGGGCGATCTGGTCGGCCTCGGCCTCCGGGTCGGCCACCAGGATCGCGCCCTCGCCGGCGGTCAGGGGCGAGGGCACCCCCTCGCGCCAGCGGTTCACGCCCACCACCACCGTCTCGCCCCGCTCGATCCGCGCCAGCCGCGCGGCGTTGGCCTCGACCAGGCGCTCCTTCATGTGCCCGATGGCGGCGACGGCGCCGCCCATCGTGTCGATCAGCGCCAGTTCCGCCAGCGCGCCCCGCTTCAGTTCGGCGACCTTGCGCGCCACCTCGGGGTTGCCGTCGAACAGGTCGCCGTATTCCAGCAGGTCGCTCTCGTAGGCCAGGATCTGCTGGCTGCGCAGCGACCATTGCTGGTCCCACGGCCGCGGCAGGCCCAGCGCCTCGTTCCACGCCGGAAGCTGCACCGCGCGGGCGCGGGCGTTCTTCGACAGCGTCACCGCCAGCATCTCGATCACGATCCGCGCGACGTTGTTCTCGGGCTGCTGCTCGGTCAGGCCGAGCGAGTTCACCTGCACCCCGTAGCGGAACCGGCGGTGGCGCGCGTCGGCGATGCCGTAGCGGTCGCGGCACAGTTCTTCCCACAACTCGACAAAGGCCCGCATCTTGCACATCTCGGTGACGAAGCGGATGCCGGCGTTTACAAAAAACGATATTCTGCCGACCATTTCCGGGAAATCCGCGCCGGACACCTTGCCTTTCAGGTCATCGAGCACAGCGCAGGCGGTGGCCAGCGCGAAGGCCAGCTCCTGCTCCGGTGTCGCCCCCGCCTCCTGCAGATGGTAGGAGCACACGTTCATCGGGTTCCACTTCGGCACCGCTTGCGCGGTCCAGGCGGCGACGTCGGTGATCAGCCGCAAGCTTGGCGCCGGCGGGCAGATATAGGTCCCGCGCGAGAGGTATTCCTTGATGATGTCGTTCTGCACCGTGCCCTGAAGCGCGGCGACGTCGGCGCCCTGCTCCTCGGCCACCGCGACATAGAGGGCCAGCAGGAACGGCGCGGTGGCGTTGATCGTCATCGAGGTGTTCATCCGCGCCAGCGGAATGCCCGCGAACAGCGCGCGCATGTCGCCAAGGTGGTTCACCGGCACGCCCACCTTGCCGACCTCGCCGCGCGCGAGCGGATGGTCGCTGTCGTAGCCGGTCTGCGTCGGCAGGTCGAAGGCCACCGAAAGCCCGGTCTGCCCGCGCTCGAGATTGCCGCGAAACAGCGCGTTCGAGGCGGCGGCGGTCGAATGGCCGGCGTAGGTGCGGAACAGCCAGGGCTTGTCACGGGTCGGAGTCGGGGTGTCCATCGGTCGCTCGCGCAATATTGTTGCCTGTTGCGACCGATAGCCGAAATGAAATGTCAGGTCAATTCGCCGCGGCGCGGCGTCAGCGATCCACCGGCAGCCCCGAGGGCACCGCCGCTGGCACGCCGAGGCGCCCGGCGCTGGCCCCCGGGTCGTCGAGGGTGTCGAAGAAGGCCAGCAGCGCGTCGAGATCGGCCTCGGACAGCGCCACCGGCGGGCGCTGCACCGCGGCGGCGATGGCGGCACGTTCGGCCGGGTCGTCCATCATCGCGAAATCGGGCTGGGGCACGGCGATGGCAGGCAGCACCGCCTGCGGCGTGTAGTGCGCCAGCCCCGCCACCGGGTCGGCGTGGTGGCGCAGGTAGGCGCGCAGGTCGTCGAAGGCACCGGCATGCCCCCACGGCCCGGTCTCGGTGACATGGCGCAGCGAGGGGGTGCGGAAGGCGTAGGCGTCCGCCGCCCGGCCGGTGACCAGCATCCGCCCGACGTCGCGCTGGTGGCGCTCGAACCGTTCGGCCTTGCCGGGGCCAAGCTGCGGATCGCCCATGGCGTGAAAGGCGTGGTCGGTCTGGAAGCGGCCGGCGTGGCAGGCGGCGCAACCGCCGCGCCCCTCGAACAGCGCCAGCCCCTCGGCGGCAAGGCCGTCCAGCGGCGGGCCGCCGTCCAACGCCCGGTCATACCGGCTGGCATCGGCGCGCCATTCGTAGGCGATGAACTCGGCTATCGCATTCGCGACATCCGTGAAGGCGATCCCGCGCGAAACTGTCTCGGGATAGACATTTTCAAACATTTCCGCGTATTCGGGGATCGCGGCCACCCGCCCCGCGATCAGCGCCCAGGCACCGTCGGGGCCGGTCAGCACCCCGCGCCGCACGGCGGTTGAAACGTCGTTCTCGGCGTAGTGCCCGGCCATCTCGTCGGGCGAGAGCACCGGGAACATCGTCTGCGCCGCGAGCACGCCGGAGAACCCCGCCACCATCTCGTCTTCCAGCGGCGTGCGCAGGCCCGAGGGGCGCGACGGGTCGGCCTCGATCCGGCCGTCGTGGAAAAGGTGGGTGAATTCCGCCGCGCCAAGGTTGAACAGCGCCGGCGCGTTGCGCGGAATGCGCTGTTCGGGCGGATTCGCGGGGTCGGCCACGCGGTCGGGGCCAAGGCCAGTCCCGCCCTCGCCCACGCCCAGCGACACCCCGTCCGAGGTGCCAAAACGGGGGTGGTGGCAGGTCGCGCAGGCGATATTGCGGTTGCCGGACAACACCTTGTCGTAGAACAGCAATTGCCCGAGGCGCGCGGCCTCGGGCGCCGCTTCCGCGGCGGCCGGCGCGGCCAGGGCCAGCACCGCCGCCGCCATCATCCAGATTCGCATCGCGCCCTCCGGCAAATCCCCGCCGCGCCTCAAACGGGCCATTGCCGCGGCGCGCACATGATGCACATTAGCGCCATGGCGCCGCGAAATCACCCGTCCGGCGAGTCGCACCGGCCCGGCCGCTCCGCGCGCCGGTTGCTGGCGATCGCGTTCATGGCCTTGCCCGGGGCGGCGGCGGCCTTCGAGGCGCTGACCTTCCGCATCCCGTCCGAGCCGGCGGGCCTGCGCGGGGCGCTGCTGGCGGCCTCGGCGCTCGATGCCGCGGTGCGCGAGGGCACCACCGACAGCCAGACCCTGCTCGCCGCGGCGCAGGACGATTACGGCCGCCTGCTGGGCGCGCTCTACGGCGCGGGGCATTATTCGGGCGTCATCACCATCGCCGTGGACGGGCGCGAGGCGGCCAACATCGCGCCGCTGGCCGCCCCCGAGGATATCGCGCGCGTCACCGTCACCGTGCTGCCCGGCCCGCCGTTCCGGCTCGCCCGTGCCGAGGTGGCGCCGCTGGCCCCGGGCACGGCGCTGCCCGAGGGCTTCGCCGCCGGCGCCCCGGCCCGCTCAACCGTGATCGCACAGGCGGCGGCGGCGGCGGTCGAGGGCTGGCGGGCCGAGGGCCACGCCAAGGCCGCGCTTGCCGGCCAGAGCGTGGTGGCCGACCACGCCGCGGCCACGCTCGACGCCACGCTGGCGATCGCGCCGGGGCCGCGGCTGCGGTTCGGCCCCCTCGCGGTCGAGGGCACGCAGGCGGTGCGCCCGGCCCGCGTGCGCGCCATCGCCGGCCTGCCGGAGGGCGACGTGTTCTCGCCCGAGGCGCTGGAACGTTCGGCCGCGCGGCTGCGGCGGGCGGGCGCGTTCCGCTCGGTGGTGCTGCGCGAGGCCGAGGCGCCGGGCGCGGACGGCACGCTGGGGATCACCGCGGCGCTGGTCGACGAGGCGCCGCGCCGCTTCGGGATCGGGGGCGAGGTGGCCTCGTTCGACGGCATCACGCTGGGCGGCTACTGGCTGCACCGCAACCTTCTGGGCGGGGCCGAGCGGCTGCGCTTCGAGGCCGAGGCCAGCGGCGTCGGCGCACAGCTTGGCGGCGCCGACTACACCGCCGCCGTCAGCCTGACCCGCCCGGCAACCTTCACCCCCGACACCGCGCTGCGGTTCGGCATCCGTGCCGACAGCCGCAACGAAGACGATTACGACTCCGAGGGCTTTACCCTCGACACCGGGCTCAGCCACATCTTTTCCGACAGGCTGACCGGCGAGGCGGGGCTGGCCTATACCTGGTCGCGGGTGACCGACCGGATCGGCACCACCATCTTCCAGACCGTTTCGGCGCCGCTGCGCCTTACCTGGGACGCGCGCAACGAGGCCCTGAACGCCACCACCGGGTTCTATGTCGATGGCCGGGTCGAGCCGTTCGTGGGGCTCGCCAGCGCCGGCACCGGGGTGCGGGCGCATGTCGACGCGCGCGCCTATCGCGCGCTCGGGCCGCGGCTGGTGCTGGCGGCGCGGGCGCAGGCGGGCACGATCTTCGGCGCCCGGCTGCGCGAGACCCCGCGCGACATGCTGTTCTATTCCGGCGGCGGCGGCAGCGTGCGCGGCCAGCCCTACCAGTCGCTCGGGGTGTTCGTGCTGCGGGCCGACCAGAAATCCGGCGGGCGCAGCTTTTTCGCCACCTCGGGCGAGGTGCGGCTGGACGTGACCGAGGCCATCGGCCTTGTCGGCTTTGTCGACGCCGGTTTCGTCAGCCCGGACGAGTTCCTGAGCGAGGGCGACTGGCATTCCGGCGCCGGCCTCGGGCTGCGCTATGCCACCCCGATCGGGCCGATCCGGCTGGACGTGGCCGCGCCGGTGTCGGGCACCACCGGCGAGGGCGTGCAGATCTACGTCGGCATCGGGCAGGCGTTCTGATGCGGGTGCGGGTGCTTCTGCTGGCGTTGGGCCTTGGCCTGGCCGCCCCCGCCCCGGCGCAGGAGGACGACGGCGGCGGCTTTCTCGAGCGGCTGATCGAATCGAACCTGTCCAGCGCCGGGCGCGAGGTTCGGATCGAGGGGTTTGCCGGCGCGCTGTCGTCGCGCGCGACGCTCGATCGGATGACCATCGCCGACGAGGCCGGGGTGTGGCTGACGCTGACCGACGCGGCGCTGGATTGGAACCGGGCGGCGCTGCTGCGCGGGCGCCTCGAGGTCAACGAACTGGTTGCCGGCACCATCGCCATCGCCCGCCCGCCACAGCCGCCCGAGGGCTTCACCCCGCCGCCCGCCGCCGCGCCGGGGTTCGCGCTGCCCGACCTGCCGGTGGCGGTGAACGTCCGCACGCTGCGCGCCGGGCGGCTGGAGCTGGGCGCGCCGGTGCTGGGGCAGGCGGCGGTGCTGCGGCTGGACGCGGCGGTGACGCTGGACGCCGACACCGGCCTCGTGCGGCTTGACCTGGAGCGTATCGACGGGCGCGAGGGCACAATCGCGCTGGGTGCGGGGATCGACCGCGCCACCGGGCAGGCGCGCATCGACCTGACCGCGCGCGAGGGGGCGGGCGGCATCGTCGCGGGGCTGACGGGCATTCCCGGCGCGCCGGCGCTGGCGCTGACGTTTTCCGGGCTGGGCCCGCCCGACGATTTCAACGCCTCGCTGCGGCTGGCCAGCGACGGGCAGGAGCGGCTGGCGGGCACGATGCGGCTGGCCGGCGCGCCCGACGGCGCAGCCGACGGGGCGCTGGCCATCACCGCCGACCTGGGCGGCGACATCGCGCCGCTGCTGCTGCCCGAACATGCCGCGTTCTTCGGCCCAGACATGACGCTGCGGCTGGACGCGCTGCGGTCCGCCGACGGGGCGCTGACGGTTGAGGCGTTCGAGGCGGATGCGGCGGCGGTGACCCTCTCGGGCAGCGCGCGCATCGCCGCCGACGGCCTGCCCGAGCGCGCCGATCTGGTGGCGCACCTGGCCGATCCCGCCGGCGGGGCGGTGCTGCTGCCGCTGCCGGGCACCCCGGTGCGGGTGGGCGCGGCCGACCTGCGCCTGACGCTCGACGCCGGCGCGTGGACGCTGGACGCAACGCTCGATGCGCTTGACGCCGCGGCGGCGGACGTGGCGCAGGCCAACGTGACCGGCCGGGGCAGCCTCGGGCGCGATCCGCAGCGGGTCACCGGCCGGATCGAGGCGGCGCTGAGCGGCCTTGCCCCCGCCGACCCGGGGCTGGCGCAGGCGCTCGGCCCCGAGCTGCGCGCCGAGGCCGAGATCGACTGGCAGGCGGGCCGCGCCACCGCCCTGCCCCGCCTTGCGCTGCACGCCGCGGGGCTAGAGGCCGAGGTGCTGGGGCTGGGCTTCGGCGGGATCGAGACCGGCGGGCGGCTGTCGGCCGAGGCGATCACCGCCACGATTGACGATCTGGCGCGGCTGTCGGGCCTGGCCGGCCGGCCGCTGGCCGGGGCCGGCACGCTGCAAGCCTCGGGCGCCTATGCGCCGCTGTCGGGGGTGGGCGAGATCGCGCTCGATCTGGCCGCCGACGACCTCGGGCTTGGGCTGGGCGCGGCCGACGCGCTGCTGGCCGGGCGCTCGCGCCTGGTGCTGTCGGCCGCGCGCGACGAGGGCGGCACCACCCTGCGCGAGGCCGCGCTGACGGCCACGGGGTTCTCGGCCAGTGCCTCGGGGCGGATCGCGCCCGAGGGGGCCGACCTCGACGCGCGGCTGGCCTTCGACGATCTGGCGATGCTGGGCGCGCCCTGGGGCGGGCGGCTGGTGGCCGAGGCGCGGCTGACCGGCCCGCCCGGCGCCGAGCGGCTGCGCGCCACCGCCGACGCCGAGGGCCTGCGCACCGGCACGCCCGCGGACGGGCTGCTGGCGGGGCCGGCGCAAATCGTGGTGGACCTGCTGCGCGACGGCGACGGGCTGGTGGTGGAGCGCGGCACGCTCGAGGCCGGGCCGCTTGGGGTTGCCGCGCGCGGCCGGGTGGCGCCCGATGCGGCGACGCTGACCGCAGACATCGCGCTGTCCGACCTGGCCGCGCTGGTGCCGACGCTGGCGGGCCGGCTGACCGCGCGGGCCGAGGTTTCCGGGCCCTATGCCACCGCCCGGCTGGCGCTTGACGCCACCGCCGAGGGCCTGCGCACCGGCACGCCCCTGGACGGGCTGCTGGACGGGCCCGCGCGGCTGGTGCTGGACGGCCGGCGCGACGGCGACGGGCTGGTGGTGGAGCGTGGCACGCTGGCCGCCGGGCCGCTTGAGCTGGCCGCGCGCGGAAGGGTGGCGCCCGATGCGGCGGCGTTGACCGCCGACATCGCGCTGTCCGACCTGGCCGCGCTGGTGCCGACGCTGGCCGGCCGGCTGGCCGCGCAGGCCGAGGTTTCCGGGCCCTATGCCACCGCCCGGCTGGCGCTTGACGCCACCGCCGAGGGCCTGCGCACCGGCACGGCCGTGGACGGGCTGCTGGCGGGGCCGCTGACGCTGACGGCCGAGGCGGAGCGCGACGGCGCCGGGCTGCGGCTGAACGCCGCGCGGCTTGACGGGCCGGCGCTGGCGGCCACCGTGACCGGGCGCCTGGAAGCGGGCGCAAGCGATCTGGCGGCAACGCTGGCCCTGCCCGACCTTGGCGCGCTGGGCGCGGGCCTTGGCGGCACGCTGGACGCCGAGGCGCGCGTGCGCGAGGCCGGCGGCGAACGGCTGGCCGAGGTCACGGCCACCGGGCGCGCCCTGCGCACCGGCACCGCGCAGGCCGACGCGCTGCTGGCGGGCGAGGTGACGCTTGCCGCCGCGCTGCGGCAGGCGGGCGCGGTGCTGCACCTCGACCGGCTGAGCCTTGCCGCGCCGCGCCTGAGCGCCGAGGCAAGCGGGCAGCGCGCCGCCGACGGCGGGCTGTCGGCCGAGATCTCGGCACGGCTGGCCGATCTTGGCGTGATCGTGGACGGGCTTGCCGGCCCGCTGGAGCTGGCCGCGACGCTGGCCGACGATCCCGCCGGCACGCGGGTGCAGGCGACCGCCTCTGGCCCGGGCGGGCTCGGGGCCGAGATCGCCGGCACGCTGGCCACCGATTTCGCGACCGCCGATCTTGCCGCCTCCGGGCGGCTGCCGCTGGCCGCGCTCAACCGGCTGGCGGCGCCGGCGGTGCTGGAGGGCACCGCGGGCTTCGACCTGCGCCTGTCGGGCGCGCCGGGGCTGGGCGCGCTGTCGGGCCGGATCGCGGCCGAGGGCGCGCGGCTGGCGCTGCCGCCGCCGGCCAACCTGACGCTGGAGGGGGTGAACCTTGCCGCCACCCTTTCCGGCGGGCGCGCCATGATCGAGGCCGGCGCGCGGGTGGCCGCCGGCGGCACGCTGGCGCTGTCGGGGCCGGTGACGCTGGCCGCGCCCTATTCCGCCGACCTGCGCCTGAGCGCCGACGGCGCGGTGCTGGGCGACGGGCGGCTGGTGACGACGCGCGCCTGGGCCGACCTGGCGCTGGCCGGGCCGCTGACCGGCGGCGCCACCCTGTCGGGCAGCGTGCAACTGGGCGACACCGAGATCCGCATCCCCTCGTCGGGCTTCGGCACCGCCGGCGGCGATATCGAGGGGCTGGCGCATGTCAACGAACCCGCCGCGGTGCGCGAAACCCGCACCCGCGCGGGCTTCGTGCCGCAGGACGGCGGCGCGGCGGGCGGCGGCGGCGGGCCGGCCTATGCCCTCGACATCACCCTGACCGCGCCCGACCGCATCTTCGTGCGCGGCCGCGGCCTCGATGCGCAATTCGGGGGCGACCTGCGGCTGACCGGCACCACCGCCGCGATCGAGCCGGTGGGCGCGCTCGACCTCGTGCGCGGGCGGCTCGACCTGCTGGGCCGGCGGTTGACGCTGGATCAGGGCGCGGTGCTGATGCAGGGCAGCCCGGTGCCGTTCATCCGCCTGTCGGCCACCACCACCGCCGACGACATCGCCGCCACCATCACCGTCGAGGGGCCGGCGACCGGCCCCGAGATCCGCTTTTCCTCGGTGCCCGAGCGCCCCGAGGAAGAGGTGCTGGCGCAGGTGCTGTTCGGGCGCAACGTCTCGAACCTGTCGGCGTTCCAGGCGCTGCAACTGGCCTCGGCGGTGGCGACACTGGCCGGAAGCGGGGGCGAGGGCATCGTCGGGCGCCTGCGCGAGAGCACCGGGCTGGACGACCTCGACGTGACCACGGAAGCGGACGGCACCACCGGCGTGCGCGCCGGCAAGTTCATCGGCCGCAACCTTTATACCGACGTGACCGTGGACAGCACCGGCAAGAGCGAGATCAACCTCAACTACGACGTCACCCCGTCGCTGACCGCGCGCGGGCGGGTCGGCAGCGACGGCAGCACCGGCCTCGGGCTTTACTTCGAGCGCGATTACTGAGCGCGGCGGCGCAGCGCCTCAGGCGCCGCCCTCGTTGCCGGCGACGTCGCGGGCACCCTCGACCATGTCGCGGGCGATCAGTGCCGCCTGGGTGCGGTTGCGGGCGCCGAGCTTCTGGCAGATCGCGCGCAGGTGCATCTTGATCGTCGGCTCGCTCAGGCCAAGCTCGCGCGCGATCTCCTTGTTCGACAGCCCGTGCAGCAATTGTTCGAGCACCCGGTTCTCGGCCTCCGACAGGCCGATGGGCGCGCGCGGCGCCGATTGCATCGCGATCTGGAACGTCACCGGCACGAAGGTTTCGCCCGAGGCGATGAACACCAGCGCATTCATGACGTTGCGCAGCGGCATCGCCTTGGGGATGATGCCGCGCGCGCCGATTTCGATGGCCCGGGCCGCGAGATCGGGCGGGAAATCGGCCGAGATCACCGCCACCGGCCTGTCGGCGTTGGCCGCGATCACCTGGCCAAGCCCCTCCAGCCCGCCCATGCCGGGCATGAAGTAGTCCACCAGCACGAGGTCGAACCCGCCCGTGCGCGCGATCAGTTCGAGGCATTCCTCGAGCCCGTTGGCGATCTCGACCCGGACATCGGCCATGCCGCGGATGGCGGCGGCCAGGGTTTCGCGCACCAGCGCATGATCGTCGACGATCAGGATCGACGAAAATGGCTGCGCCATCGCGCGGGAATAGTCCTGTATCGCCTGCACCCAAGCGTCCTGCGTTCACCGACCGGCACCGCACCGATCCTGCCGGACGCCCTTTTATCGGCGTCGCAGGGCAAAGGGAACCGATGCCGCCACGCCATATCCCAAGGACATGACGTTATCATTCTTTTGAATGGTTGTCGCCGATCATCTGGACGCGTCATCGTCGGCGCAATACTCCGCCAATCTGTCCAGTCAGGAACGCTGCCCCATGGAGACCAACCATCGCCCCGCGCCGGATCGGCCCCTGAACCGGCGGCAATTGCTGGCTGCGGCGGCGGGCCTGGCCGCGGTCGCCCGCCCCGGCGCGCCGGGCGCGGCGCCGGCCTCGTTGCCGCAGCCGGTGGGGCCGGTGCTGCTGACGCTCGACACCGGGCGCGCGGGCGAACCCGGCCCGGTGCGGTTCGACCGCGCGATGCTCGAGGCGTTGCCGCAGGAAGGATTCGTCACCACCACGCTCTGGACCGACGGGCCGAAGCACTTCAGCGGGCCGTCGCTGCGCACCGTGCTCGACGCCGCCGGTGCACCGCACGGGCGGGCGGTGACGCTGGCCGCGCTCAACGACTACCGAGTCGAGCTTGCGCCCGAGATGATCGAACCGCGTGTGCCGGTCCTTGCCACCCGCATCAACGGCGCCCCCTACGGGGTGCGCGAAAAGGGGCCGCTGTGGCTGGTATGGCCGTTCGATTCGCACGACCGCTTTCGCCGCGAGGAAATCTTTGCCAGAAGCGTCTGGCAACTGATCGCGATCGTCGTGGCTTCGTGAAGCAGCTTTCCGACTGGCCGGTGCTGTCCGGCTCCCGACTGGCGCGGCTTCTGCCCGCGGTGGCGGTGCTGGTGATCGGCATCGCGCTGGCGGTGAATGCGCTGGTGCAGATCAGCGTCGAGCTTGACGGCGTGCGCGCCGCCCGTTCCGACAGCCAGACCTGGAACCACGCGCAATTCGAGGTCGATTTCGCCAATTTCCGCCTGGCGCTGGGAGAGGCGGATCACAGCGGCGACCACCAGCCATCGGCAGCCGAGCTTGCGGCCGTGCGCACCGCCTACGACATCCTGTTCAGCCGCATCGACATCCTGGCGCGCGATCTGCCGCCGCCGATGAGCGACGAGACCGCGCGCGCCTACCGCGCCATCAAGGATCAGGTCTACGGGCTGGCCGCCACCATCGACGGCGACGACGCGACGCTGCGCGCGGCGCTGCCGGGGATGGTGCGCGAGATGGCCTCGCTGAGCCCCGAGATCCGCGCCTTCGTGCTGAAGCGGCTCGAGGATACCGTGGCGCTGACCGACGAGCGGCGGCGGGCGCTGCGCGCGCTGCTGATCCGCTTCACGCTGGTCGGCGTCGTGCTGCTGGTGTTCCTCGCGCTCGCGGTCTGGGCCAGCGCGCTGGCCTATGCCACCGCCCGCCGCCGCGCCGGCGAAAGCGAACGCGCCTCGGCGCTGCTCGGGCGCACCATCGAGGCGGCGGGCGACGCGATCCTGATGGTCGATGCCGGCGGCACGATCCGACAGGTCAACGCCGCCGCCGAGCAGATCTTCGGCCGCCCCGGCAGCGCCCTGACCGGGCGCGGCCTGGGCGAGGCGCGGCTGCTTGACGGCATCGACGCGGCCGAGGTCGGGCGGCTGATTGCCACCCCGCCAACCGCCGGCAGCGGCCCGCCACGACGGCTTGACGGGCGCCGCGCCGACGGCAGCCGCTTCGCCGCCGAAGCGATCTTCGTGACCGACCGCGACACCGCCGGCCGGCCCATCCTGATGGTGTTCGTGCGCGACGTCTCGCGACGGATCGAGGCCGAGGACACGCTGCGCCGCGCCCGCGACGCCGCGCTGCGCAGCGGCGCCGCGAAGGAACGCTTCCTCGCGGTCATGAGCCACGAGATGCGCACGCCGCTCAACGGCACGATCTCGGCGCTCGACCTGATCGACGCCGATGCCGCGCTTGCGCCCGACGTGCGCCGGCTGGTGCGGGTGGCGCGCGATTCCGCCGACGACGCGCTGGCGCAGATCGACGAGGTGCTGGAACTGGTGGCGCTCGACACCGGCAACCCGGCGCTGCGCTGCGAGCCCTACGCCCCCGCGACGCTGACCGCGCGGCTGCTGGAGCGGCTGCGCCCCTGGGCCGAGGCGCGCGGCAACGCGCTGAACCTTGCGATCGCACCAGGGCTTGACGAGTCCGTGCAGGTGCTGGGCGATCCGCAGATGGTCGGGCGGGTGCTGCGCAACCTTGTCGGCAACGCCATCAAGTTCACCGACGACGGCCAGATCGACGTCACCCTGGCCCTCGACGGCGGCTGGCTGACCTTCGCGGTCGCCGACGACGGGCCGGGCATCCCGTTGGATCGCCAGGAGGCGGTGTTCAACGATTTCGAGACCCTCGACGCGACCTATTCGCGCACCACCGGGGGCACCGGGCTGGGCCTCGGGATCGTGCGCAAGGCGGTGGCGCTGATGGGCGGGCGGCTGTCGCTCGACAGTGCGCCGGGGCGGGGCAGCACCTTCCGGGTCAGCGTGCCGGCGCCCCCGGCCGAGGCCCCCGCCCCCGTGCCCGAACGCAAGCGCGGCGGCACGCCCGACGTCCCGGGGGGCAAGGGCACCGGCCCGGCGGTGCTGATCGCCGAGGACAGCGCCGTCAATCGCGACCTGCTGCGCGAAATGCTCACCCGCCTCGGTTGCCGCGTGGCCGAGGCCGCCGACGGCCGCGCGGCGGTGGCGCTGGCGACCATGCAGCGGTTCGAGCTGATCTTGATGGACGTCTCGATGCCCGAGATGGACGGGCTGATCGCCACCGCGCGCATCCGCGCCGACGGCGCCTCGAGCGGCGCGCGCATCGTCGCGGTCACCGCCCACGCCCTGCCCGACGATCTTGCGCGGATGCGCGCCGCGGGGCTGGACGAGATCGAGGTCAAGCCCGTCAGCCTCGCGCGGCTGCGCGATCTGCTGGAGGGACAGCCCACCCCCGAACCCGCCGGCCCCGACGCCGCCGCCGCCCTGGTCGACCCGGCCTCGCTGTCCGACCTCGCGGCCTATCTGCCGCGGCGCGACCTCGACGCGCTGATCGCGGCCTTCGCCGAGAAGATGACCGAACTGCTGGCGCAGGACCGCGACGCGCTGAACGACCCCGAGCAGATCCACCGCGTTGCCGGCATCGCCGCGATCCTCGGGGCGCGGGCGCTGCGCGACGCGCTGGGCGCGGCCGAGCAAGCGCTGCGGACGGGCGCGACGTCGGTGCCAGACGCCCGGCGCGACGAGATCGCGGCGCTTTGGGCCAGCACCCGCGCCGCCCTTGCCGCACACCGACCGCCCGAGACGCGCGCGTGACGCTACGTCAGCGCCGTGCTCGGCTTGCCAACGCCGTCGCGACGCGAAACCTTGCCACCGACCACAGCGGCGGAGACCGAACGTGCACACCGACCTCAGAATGGACCTCGCGGAACTGCAGGCCTTCCTGCCCACCGAGTTTCCGCAGGTCGCGGACGATTTCGCGATCGAGGCGGTGGCACCGATGTCCGCGCGTGTGCGCCTGAAGGTGGCCGAGAGGCACCTGCGCCCCGGCGGCACGGTGTCAGGGCCGTCGATCTTCGCGCTGGCCGATGTCGCGATCTACATCGCGCTTCTGGCGATGATCGGGCCGGTGGCGCTGGCGGTCACCTCGTCGGCCTCGGTCGATTTCCTGCGCAAGCCCGCCGCCGCGACCGACCTGCTGGCCGAGGCGCGGCTGCTGAAGCTGGGGCGCGTGCTGGCCGTGGGCGACGTGCTGATCCGCTCGGACGGGCAACCCGCGCCGGTCGCCCGCGCCAGCCTGACCTATGCGATCCCGCCCGACGGGCGCGCGGGGGGGGCATCGCGCTCGGCGTTGACGGCGGCGCCCAGCAGCACCACCCAGGCGCCGATGTAGAACCACATCATCAGCGCCGCCACCGCGCCGATGGAACCATAGATCTCGTTGTAGGCGCCGAACCGGCGCAGATAGGCCGAGAACCCCAGCGACGCCGCGCCCCACAGCACCAACGCCACCACCACCCCGGCCAGCACCGAGCCGCGTCCACGGTTCGGCCCGAAGCGGTAGACCAGCGCCAGCACCGCCAGAAGCAGGCCCAGCGCCGCCACCCACGGCAGCACCGCCAGCGCCCAGCCCGCCGCCGGCCCGAGCGGCACCAGCGCCAGCACCAGCGGCGCCACCACCACCGCCAGAAACGCCGCGATCACGCAGCCCACCAGTGCCACCGTCAGCACCAGCGCCGACACGATCGCCTGCAACCCGCCGCGCGGCGGCGTGCCGTGGATCGCGTCAAGCCCGCCCTGAAGCGCGCCCACGCCGGCGCGCGCCGACCACAGCGCCACCGCGACCGAGACCACCCCGGCCCAACCCAGCGTGCCCGAGCCGGTGCGCACCAGCGCATTCACCTGCGCCTCGATCAGGCGAAAGGCTTCGGGGGGGACGAATTCGGCCAGCAGCGGCAATTGCGCCGCGATCACCGCGGGGTCGGCCAGCAGCCCGAACAGCGCGATCACCGCCGCCAGCCCGGGAAACAGCCCCAGCAGAGCGAAGAAGGCGACGCCGGCGGCAATCAGCCCGCCCTGACGCCGCCCCAGACGGCGCAGCGCGCGCACCACCACCGCCACCGCCCCCGCCGGCCCGGCGGCCGGCAGGCGCGGCGCCCCGGTCACTTGCGGATCAGCATGTCGGCAAGCTTGTGGCCCTTCGCCTCGGCCGCAGCCACCCAGTTCGGACGGCGCCCCCGCCCCGACCACGTCTGACCGGGATTGTCGGGATTGGCATATTTCGGCGGGCTCTTTGCGCGTTTGCGGCCCGGCGCGGAATCGTTCAGTTCGTTCAGGGAAAAGCCCATTTCCCGCGCCATTTCATCAAGGCGGGCGCGGGCCTCGGCCTTGCGGCGCTCTTCGAATGTCTGGATCGCGCGGTCCACCTCCTTGCGGAGCTTTTTCAGTTCGTCCAGTTCCAGTGTGTGAAGATCAATCTGCGTCATGTCCGTCATTCGCCCCTTTCGTTATGCGATGCGCCTTCAAACGGCCGGCATCGTGCACTGTCGATGCGAATAGAATGCGGCCGCGGCGGTTTCAAGCGAAATTCGTCGATCACAATTCGTTCGTTTGACCGCGGGCAATCCTGTGCCTATTCTTGCTGCACCTGCAAAAAAGGAGTTTCATGGTGGCGCCGACAACCAAACCCGGACGCGGCAGCGCGGCCGACACCGCGCCACGCGCGATAAACCTTGCCCTGCAGGGCGGCGGCGCGCACGGGGCCTTCACCTGGGGCGTGCTCGATTGCATCCTGGCCGAACCGCGGTTGAAGATCGCCGGAATCTCGGGCACCTCGGCGGGGGCAATGAACGCGGTCGCGCTGGCCGACGGCTTCCACCGCGGCGGCAGCGAGGGCGCGCGCGAATCGCTGACGACGTTCTGGCGACGGATGAGTGACGGCGCCCGCACCAGCCCGGTGCAGCGCACCCCGCTCGACCGGCTGATGGGCAACTGGTCGCTCGACACGTCGCCGGGCTATCTCATGCTCGATCTCTTGTCGCGGGTTTTGTCGCCCTACGATCTGAACCCCTTGAACATGAACCCGCTGCGCGACCTGGTCGAGGATTGCATCGACTTCGAAAGCGTGCGCCGGTGCGATGCGTTCGGGCTGTTCATATCCGCGACCAATGTCGAGAGCGGCAAGGTCAAGGTGTTCGACCGCAAGGAACTGACCGCCGACATGGTCATGGCCTCGGCCTGCCTGCCGTTCATGTTCCAGGCGGTGATTATCGACGGCGTGCCCTATTGGGACGGCGGCTACATGGGCAACCCGGCGCTGTTCCCGTTCCACTACGAAAGCGACTCCGCCGACGTCGTGGTGGTGCAGATCAACCCGGTGGAGCGGCGCGGCGTGCCCCGCACCGCGCAGGAGATCCAGAACCGGATGAACGAGATCAGCTTCAATTCCAGCCTGCTGAAGGAATTTCGGGCGATCGATTTCGTGCGGCGGCTGGTCGAGCAGGGGTTGCTCGACCCCCGGGAATACCGCCGCACCCATGTCCACGTCATCCAGAACGAGGACGCCCTGAAACCGCTCGGGGCGTCGTCAAAGCTCAATGCCGAATGGGAGTTCCTGACCCATCTGCGCGATATCGGGCGCGAGACCGCCACGGCCTGGATCGCGCGGAACTTCGATGCGATCGGCGAGCGTTCGACGGTCGATCTGCGGGCGATGTTCCAGGGCATTGGCGGGGTTCACAACGGATGAACGCGCGCCACCCGTGGGCGGCGCGCGGTTTTCAGCGGTGTGCCCAAGGTCGATACCCCGGCGTTGATCGGGGGCGCCCGGCCGGTGCTCGAGGATGACGGCATCGCGCGGCCACAGATGATGGAAAACGCCCGCCGCTGCCCGGCCCCCGCGCGATCTGGCAGTGCCGGCCGCGGCGGGCGCCATCGTGCGGCTTCTGCCGCAAGGGCGCGGCGCTTCGGCAACGCCTTGCGGCGTCCGTGTGTCGCCGGTCAGGGCGTGCGTTGACCGGCGCACCGGCTTGGCCCACAACCTGATTGAACAACACGAACATCCCGGGGGGAGACGTGGAGGACGGCAGCGGCCGGCAGGCGGCGATCCTTGGCGGCGGGCAGCGCGGGGCCGGCTGGGCGGCGCGCTTCCTGCTGCATGGCTGGGACGTGGCGGTGTTCGATCCCGACCCAGCCGCCCACGCCCGCATCGAGGCGGTGCTGGAGGCCGCCCGCGCCACGCTGCCCGCGCTTTACGACCTGCCGCTGCCGCGCGAGGGCAAGCTGCGCCTGGTGCCGCGCATCTCGGAAACCGTGGCCGAGGCCGAGTGGATCGCCGAATGCGCGCCCGAGCGGCTCGACCTCAAGCGCAAGCTCTACCAGCAGGTGCAGGCCCATTGCCGGCCCGAGGCGGTGATCGCCTCGGCCTCGGGGCGGTTCACCGCCTCGGCGTTGCAGGGCTGCGCGACGCGGCCCGAGGCGATCGTGCTCGCCCATGCCTTCGTGCCGGTCTACCTGCTGCCGGTGGTCGAGTTGTCGGGCGGCGGCCATGCCGGCGAGGGGCTGGTGGCCGCCGCCGCCGAGGTGCTGCGCGGGCTGGGAATGGCGCCGGTGGTGGCCGGCGCCGAGGCCGAGGGCATCGTCGCCGGCCGGCTGGCCGAGGCGCTGTGGCGCGAGGCGTTGTGGATGGTGGCCGAGGGCCAGGCCGGCCCGGCCGAGATCGACACCGCGCTCAGCCACGGCCCGGCGCTGATGTGGGCCGTGGCGGGGTTGTTCGGGGCGGCGCGGCTGTCGGGGGGCGAGGGCGGCCTGGCCGCGACCCTCGACGGCGCGCGCGCCGAACTGGCTCTGCCGCGCAGCCATCTGACCGACCTTCCGCCGCTGGACGCCGCGCTGGTGCAGCGCATCGTCGCAAGAACCCCGCCCGGCCCCGACGCGGCCGGGCGCGACGGCGGCCTTGTCGGGCTTCTGCGCGCGTTGCGCGACCGTGGGCTGGGCGCGGGCGCGACGCTGGCCGCCGCCGAGGCCGCGCGCACCGCGGCCGCCCCCGACGGCCCGCTGCGCGCCATCGCCGCCCCTCTGGTGCTGGCGCGGTTGCAGGTCCTGCCGTCATGGATCGACTACAACGGCCACATGACCGAAAGCCGCTATCTTTTCGCGGTGTCCGAGACCACCGACGCGCTGCTGCGCGCGCTGGGCGTGGACGGCGATTACGTCGCCGCCGGCCACAGCTATTACACCGTGGAAACCCACCTGCGCCACCTGGCCGAGACCCGCGCCGGCGACAGGCTGACCGGCACCGTGCAGATCCTCGGGCATGACGACAGGCGGCTCCATCTTTTCGTGCGCATCCTGCGCGACAACGTGCCGGTGGCCACCGCCGAGCAGATGCTGCTGCATGTCGACACCGTCCGCGGCCACGCGGCGCCGGCCCCCGACGCGGTGCGCGAGCGGCTGCAACCGCTGGCCGAGGCCCATGCCGACCTGCCCGCGCCGGAGGGTGCCGGCCGGCGCATCGGCCAGCCGCGCGAGGGTTGACGGCCCGCCCCCGCGCGCGTCGGTCGCCTACCTGGTCAGGATCAGCTTGCCCGCCCGGGTGATGCGCAGCACACAGGTCTGCCCGTCAAGCACGACCTCGGCGCGCCCGCCGCTGCCGGCCAGCTCGCGGGCGTCGTGGCGGGGTGCAGGCGGGCAGCGGTCGGGTTCCGGGGGGGCCATGTCAGGCCGCGGTCCTGGAAAGGGGGCGATCCCGGCTCGGGGCTGGCTTGGACCACCTGGTCACGATATCTTTTGCCAAGGCATGTCAGGTGAACTGTATTTGCAGCTATGCCTTTCGCAAACTGCGGGATGCCAACACTTTGCAAATTCGCGGAATTGCGCTGGCCCGCCCGCCCCCGCGGCGCTAGAAGGCAGGGAACGGCGGCACCCTGTGCCGGATCGATCCGTGAGGGAGGGAGCGATGAAGGACATCCACCACGAGCTTGAGGTGCGCCGCGCGCAGGCCCGCCTTGGCGGCGGCGAGGGGCGGATCGCGGCGCAGCACGCCAAGGGCAAGCTGACCGCGCGCGAACGCCTCGAACTGCTGCTGGACGAGGGCAGCTTCGAGGAATTCGACATGTTCGTGGCCCACCGCTGCACCGATTTCGGGATGGAGGCCAGCCGCCCCTACGGCGACGGCGTGGTCACCGGCTGGGGCACGATCAACGGCCGCATGGTTTATGTCTTTTCGCAGGATTTCACCGTCTTCGGCGGCTCGCTTTCCGAAACCCACGCCCAGAAGATCTGCAAGATCATGGATATGGCGGTGCAGAACGGGGCGCCGGTGATCGGGCTGAACGACTCGGGCGGCGCCCGCATCCAGGAAGGCGTGGCCAGCCTTGCCGGCTATGCCGAGGTGTTCCAGCGCAACATCATGGCCTCGGGCGTGGTGCCGCAGATCAGCGTCATCATGGGGCCCTGCGCGGGCGGCGCGGTCTATTCCCCCGCCATGACCGACTTCATCTTCATGGTGCGCGATTCCTCCTACATGTTCGTCACCGGCCCCGACGTCGTGAAGACCGTCACCAACGAGGTCGTCACCGCCGAGGAACTGGGCGGCGCCAAGACCCACACGACCAAATCCTCGGTCGCCGACGGCGCCTTCGAGGACGATGTCGAGGCGATGATGGAGGTGCGCCGGCTGGTCGACTTCCTGCCGCTGTCGAACCGCGAGAAACCGCCCTTCCGCCCGTTCCACGACACCCCCGACCGGTTCGAGGAAAGCCTCGATACGTTGATCCCGGCCAACCCCAACCAGCCCTACGACATGAAGGAACTGATCCTGAAGCTCGCCGACGAGGGCGATTTCTTCGAGATTCAGGAGGATTTCGCGAAGAACATCCTGACCGGGTTCATCCGGCTGGAGGGCTCGACCGTGGGCGTGGTGGCCAACCAGCCGATGGTGCTGGCCGGCTGCCTCGACATCGATTCGGCGCGCAAGGCGGCGCGGTTCGTGCGCTTCTGCGACGCGTTCGAGATCCCGATCCTGACGCTTGTCGACGTGCCCGGCTTCCTGCCCGGCACCGGGCAGGAGTTCGGCGGCGTGATCAAGCACGGCGCGAAACTGCTGTTCGCCTATGGCGAGGCGACGGTGCCCAAGGTGACGGTGATCACCCGCAAGGCCTATGGCGGCGCCTACGACGTGATGGCGTCGAAGCACCTGCGCGGCGATTTCAACTATGCCTGGCCCACCGCCGAGATCGCGGTGATGGGCGCCAAGGGCGCGGTCGAGATCCTCTATCGTTCGGAACTGGGCGATGCCGAGCGCATCGCCGCGCGCACCCGCGATTACGAGGACCGCTTCGCCAACCCCTTCGTGGCGGCCGAGAAGGGCTTCATCGACGAGGTGATCCAGCCCCATTCCACCCGCAAGCGGGTGTGCCGCGCGTTCGCCTCGCTGCGCGGCAAGCGGCTGACGAACCCGTGGAAGAAACACGACAACATTCCGCTGTGAGGGCCATGATGACCGCGACACCGGATATCGACGCCCTCGCGGCGCGCGACGAGATCGCGGCGCTCGACCTGTCGATGTTCGACGACGACGACCTCGTGAACCTGATCCTGCAACGCTCCGAGGTGATGCACGACATCCCCCGCGCAGGCCGGATCATCCGCGCCTGGAACGCCGGCGACGATGGCCCGATCCGCGCCGTGGTGGCCGAAAAGGGCACGGCGATCGCGCGCCGCGCGGCCGGCGTGATCCTGGCCGAATACGAGGCGCTGCGCCCGCATCTGGCCACGCTCGCCCCCGCGCGGATCGCCGACATCGGTTGCGGCTACGGCTTTTTCGACCTGTTCGCGGCGCGCGATCTTGGCGCCGAACTGCTGCTGATCGACCTCGAAAGCAACGACCGGCGCCATTTCGGCTTTCACGACAAGGGGGCGGCCTATTCCAGCCTCGCGCGTGCCCGTGCGGCCCTGGAGGCCAATGGGGTGCCGCCGGCGCGCATCGTCACCGTGAACCCCGGGGCGGGCGACGTGATGGAACCGGCGCCGGTCGACCTGGCGGTCAGCTTCCTGTCGTGCGGGTTTCACTACCCGGTCTCGACCTATGCCGCCTATTTCGCCGGCCGGGTGCGCCCGGGCGGGGCGATCGTGCTTGACCTGCGGGCCGCCACCGCCGCGGCGCAGGCCGCCGAACTGGCCGCCCTCGGCCCGCTCGAAGACCTGCCAGCGCCCGACAAGGCGCGCCGCGTGCTGGTCCGTCGCACCGGAGCCGGGGCATGAGCGCGCCGCACGCCCCGCGTGCGGCCCGCCGGCCCGGCTTCGGCGGCTTGATGCACGGGCAACGCAAGTTGCCGTATGCATGGGCAAAACATTCAGCTATGCTTGCCGCCGGCGGCAAGGATGCAGCCGATTCATCAACGATTGCCGGGAAGTGCGCCATCGGTGCCAGCCCGGTAGGGACAGGATACAGGAGAAAGACATGTCGAAAGGCGCCAAAGTCATGGTTGCGCTGTGCATGGTGGCGTTCGTCGCCGCTTGCGCCCCGGAACCGGAACCGGTGTTCGTGGAAGAGCCGGTGGTCGCCGAACCCGTGCTCAACAAATACTGATAGCGCGCCGGGGCGGCATTGCGCCGCCCCGGCAGCCCACCCTCGACGGCCCGCCCCCGCATCCGGGCAGGGGGTATTAACATGCTGAAACATCGCGGTTTTCCCGGCCGCCTGCCCGGCACCGACCATCAATTCACGATCCGCCGCGCGGCCAAGGCCGGCGCCACAAGGCTGATCGTCCGCCCCCGTTTCGCCGACCGCCGCGCGCTTGATCGCGCCGCCGACACCGCGTTCATGGCCGCGCTGTGGGCCCATTTCGGTGCCGAACCGTTCGAGCGCGGCAACCTCGACGCCGGGCGGCTGTCATGGCTGTTCGGCCGCGAGGTGGTGGCGGCGGAAGACCCGTTCGACCCCGAAAGCTACGACGCCCTGCTGCGCATCGACGTGGCGGTCGCGGCCCGCAGCTTTCCCGACATCTTCACCGGCGGAGACGACGACGGATGAGCGGACTTCCGCCCCGCAACAGGCCGGTTCGGCGGTTCCCCGCCCCTCTGGCGTCGCCGCGTCGCGCATCGGTTGCGCCGACTGCCCCGCGACCCCATGTATTGTCATGCGGGCCGCGCCTGAAAGGTGGGGCCGGCACCCCTTCCCCGATCGAACTACCCGGCCGGCACCCGGCCGGGGCCTTTTCGGGGGAAGGGCAACACATAGCGTATACGATTGCTGGAGAGGCGGCGACATGCGGACTGCAACCCTTACTGGCCGGACACTGGCCGGACTCGCGATCGCGACACTGGTCTCGGGATGCCTCTATACCGACGGCGAGCGTGCCCTCGCAGGCGCGGCCGGCGGGGCACTGGTGGCCGATGCCATGGACGAGAACATGGTCGCGGGCGCCGCGCTGGGCGGGCTGGCGGGCACCTATTGCGACGACGCCGGCCTTTGCTAGGCCAGCCGGCGGATCGGAGGGGCGCGACCGGCGCCCCCCCGAAGGACCACGCTCAGAAGCTGAACTGAACCGAGGTCTGAAGCCGGGCGATCAAATCCGACGCCCCGTTGACCAGTTCACGCTCGCCCCGGATCACCTCGCCGCCGAAGGTCACGCGACCGTTCGGCCTGTAGAACAGCGACGCGTGGAGCGACTGGATACTGTCGGTGTCGGTGGCGGCGAAAGTATCCTCAACACTGTAGTAGCCACAGCCCAGCCCCGCGCTCGGCATGTCGCGCAGGCGCGGGCGGACACGGAACGACCGGCCCCACGCCTTGATCGTGGCGGTCTTTCCTACGTTTTTCAATCATTTGCAGTCTCGCTGGCGCGAGGATGCCGTTGCGTCACGATCACGCCGGCGCGACGTGCGGGTGATCGTGCGCGCCCGGCCATGGGCGCATTCGCGGCGCTGACATCAACCTTTTCCGACCTCTGCCCCGACAGGAGTGTGCTCACATGTTCGACCGGATTCTGATCGCCAACCGTGGCGAGATCGCCTGCCGGGTGATCAAGACCGCCCGCCGCATGGGCATCGCCACGGTGGCGGTGCATTCCGAGGCCGACGCCCGCGCGCTGCACGTGCGCATGGCCGACGAGGCGGTGGCGATCGGCCCGGCACCGGCATCACAATCCTATCTGGTGATCGACCGCATCGTGGAGGCGGTCCGTGCGACCGGCGCGCAGGCGGTGCACCCGGGCTATGGCTTTCTGTCCGAGAACCCGCGCTTTGCCCAGGCGCTTGCCGCCGAGGGGGTGGCCTTCATCGGCCCGCCGGTGGGCGCGATCGAGGCGATGGGCGACAAGATCACCTCGAAAAAGCTGGCCGCCGAGGCCGGGGTGAACACGGTGCCGGGCTACATGGGCCTGATCGCCGACGCCGACGAGGCGGTGAAGATCAGCCGCGAGATCGGCTATCCGGTGATGATCAAGGCCTCCGCCGGCGGCGGCGGCAAGGGCATGCGCATCGCCTCGAACGACACCGAGGCACGCGAGGGGTTCCAGGCCTCGAAGAACGAGGCGGCATCGAGCTTCGGCGACGACCGCATCTTCATCGAGAAGTTCGTCACCCAGCCCCGCCACATCGAGATCCAGGTGCTCGCCGACACCCACGGCAATTGCGTCTACCTGCACGAGCGGGAATGCTCGATCCAGCGGCGCAACCAGAAGGTCATCGAAGAGGCGCCCTCGCCCTTCCTCACCCCCGAGACGCGGGCGGCGATGGGCGAGCAGGCCTGCGCGCTGGCCAAGGCGGTGGGCTATGCCTCGGCGGGAACGGTGGAATTCATCGTCGACGGGGCGCGCAACTTCTACTTCCTCGAGATGAACACGCGCCTGCAGGTGGAGCACCCGGTCACCGAACTGATCACCGGCATCGACCTTGTGGAACAGATGATCCGCGTCGCGGCGGGCGAGGCGCTGCCCTTCGCGCAGGCCGACATCGCGCTGAACGGCTGGGCGATGGAAAGCCGGCTTTACGCCGAAGACCCGTTCCGCAACTTCCTGCCCTCGACCGGCCGGCTTACCCGCTACCGCCCGCCGGCCGAGGTGGCCGAGCCCACCCGCGCCGTGCGCAACGACACCGGCGTGTTCGAGGGCGGCGAGATCAGCATGTTCTACGATCCGATGATCGCCAAGCTGTGCACCTGGGCCCCCGACCGCGCCGCCGCCATCGAAGAGATGCGCCGCGCGCTCGATGCCTTCGAGGTCGAGGGGATCGGCCACAACCTGCCGTTCCTGGCCGCGGTGATGGACCATCCCCGCTTCACCTCGGGCGACATCACCACCGCCTTCATCGCCGAGGAATACCCCGACGGTTTCACCGGCGTGACGCCCGACGCCGCCACCATGCGCCGGCTGGCCGCCGTCGCCGGCCACATGAAGATGCTCAAGGAGGCGCGGGCGGCGCGGATCTCGGGCGCCATGGCCCACCACGCCCGCCGGGTCGAACCCGATTACGTGGTGTTCCTGGACCGCGAGACCTTTCCGGTGCACATCACCGAAACCCCCGCCGGCACCGAGGTGCGCTTTGCCGACGGCGAGGTGATCGCGGTCGCCTCCGACTGGGTGCCGGGCGGCACGTTGCTGCGCGGCCAGGTCGGCGGCGACGAGATGATCGTGAAGGTGGAATTCGTGCGCGGCGGCGCCCGGCTGCGCTATCGCGGCGGCGCCTTCAAGGCGGTGGTGCGCACCCCGCGCCAGGCCGAACTGGCCGCGTTGATGCCCGAAAAGCAGCCGCCCGACACCTCGAAACTGCTGCTGTGCCCGATGCCCGGCCTTGTCGTGCGCATCGAGGTCGCCGAGGGCGACGAGGTGCAGGAAGGCCAGCCGCTGGCGGTGGTCGAGGCGATGAAGATGGAGAACACGCTGCGCGCCGAGCGCCGCGGCATCGTCACGCGCATCGCCGCCACGCCGGGCGCGAGCCTGAAGGTGGACGACGTGATCATGGAATTCGAGTGATGGCCTACCGACCCGACCGCTCGTCAAGCATTTCCTGCCGGCGCAGCGGCGTCTTGTCGATGGCGTGGACAAGCTCGCGCACCGACCACGGCAGCGGCTTGCGCTGCCGCACCTCGCCGTCCTTGTCGACCCACACCAGCGAAAAGCCGCGCGGCCGCAACTCGGTGCGCACGTCGCTTTCGGCGGCGGGGTCGGTGTCGGTGATCACCACCACGTCGCGCTCGGCCAGTTCGTCCCAGCCCTCTTCCAGCAGCCGCATCTGGCGCTGGAACTGCGGGTCGGCCGGGGTGTCGGCGAACACCAGCACCGGACGATTGGTCCACAGGAACTGCTCGAGCGTGATTTCGGAGGCCACGAGCGGCGCAAAGCCCCCGGCCTCGGCGGATTGGGCCGCCGGCACCACCGTTTCGGGGGCGTCGGAGGTCTGGGCACGGCTGGCGGGCGCGACGCCAAGCGCCACGGCCAGCACCAGAATCGGAACGGTAACGAAACGCATCGGGCCTCCTTCCGGCCTGATATAGGCCGGGTGGCGGCCGGAACACAGGGGCAATCGCGCGCGGGCCCGCTTCGCGCCGATCCAGACGAAAGGGCACGAGATGGGATCGAAACACGCCGAATGGGCCGCGCTGGCCGAACGCGAACTGCGCGGGCGCAGCCCTGACGAACTGACATGGCACACCCTCGAGGGCATCGCCGTCAAGCCGCTTTATACCGAGGACGACCTTGCCGGCCTCTCGCACCTTGGCACGCTGCCCGGTGCGGCGCCGTTCGTGCGCGGCCCGCGCGCGACGATGTATGCCGGCCGGCCGTGGACGATCCGCCAATATGCCGGCTTTTCCACCGCCGAGGAATCGAACGCCTTCTACCGCAAGGCGCTGGCCGCCGGGCAGCAGGGCGTCAGCGTGGCTTTCGACCTGGCCACCCACCGCGGCTATGACAGCGATCATCCCCGCGTCGAGGGCGATGTCGGCAAGGCCGGCGTGGCCATCGATTCGGTCGAGGACATGAAGATCCTGTTCGACGGCATCCCGCTCGACAAGGTGTCGGTGTCGATGACGATGAACGGCGCGGTGATCCCGATCCTGGCGAATTTCATCGTCGCCGGCGAGGAACAGGGCGTCAGCCGCGCCGCCCTTTCGGGAACCATCCAGAACGACATCCTCAAGGAGTTCATGGTCCGCAACACCTATGTCTACCCGCCCGAGCCCAGCATGAGGATCGTTGCCGACATCATTGAATACACGGCACAGGAGATGCCGAAGTTCAATTCGATCTCGATCTCGGGCTACCACATGCAGGAGGCCGGCGCGAACCTGGTGCAGGAACTGGCGTTCACGCTGGCCGACGGGCGCGAATACGTGAAGACCGCGATCGCGCGCGGCATGGACGTGGACGCCTTCGCGCCGCGGCTGTCGTTCTTCTTCGCCATCGGCATGAACCTGTTCATGGAGGCCGCCAAGCTGCGCGCCGCGCGGCTGCTGTGGCACCGCATCATGTCGGAGTTCGGCGCGAAGAAGCCCGGCAGCCTGATGCTGCGCACCCATTGCCAGACCTCGGGCGTTTCGTTGCAGGAGCAGGACCCCTACAACAACGTCATCCGCACCGCCTACGAGGCGCTGGCCGCGGTGCTGGGCGGCACCCAGTCGCTGCACACCAACGCGCTGGACGAGGCGATCGCGCTGCCGACCGAGTTCTCGGCCCGGATCGCGCGCAACACCCAGTTGATCCTTCAGGAAGAGACCGGGATCACCCATGTCGTCGATCCGCTTGCCGGTTCCTATTATGTTGAAAAACTGACAGCCGATCTGGCGGAAGCGGCCTGGGAACTGATCGAGGAAGTTGAAGAAATGGGGGGCATGACGAAGGCCGTCGCCACCGGCATGCCCAAGCTGCGGATCGAGGAGACGGCGGCGCGCCGCCAGGCCATGATCGACCGCGGGCAAGAGGTGATCGTGGGCGTCAACCGCTACCGCAAGGAAACCGAAGACCCGATCGACATCCTCGACGTCGACAACGTCGCGGTGCGCAAGGCGCAGGTGGCGCGGCTGGAGCGGATGCGCGCGGCGCGCGACGAGGCCGCATGCACCGCCGCGCTGGACGAGATCACCCGCCGCGCGGCCGAGGGCGGCAACCTTCTGGAAGCGGCGGTCGAGGCGGCGCGCGCGCGCGCCAGCGTGGGAGAGATCAGCATGGCGATGGAGAAGGTGTTCGGCCGCCACCGGGCCGAGGTGAAAACGCTCGCCGGCGTCTACGGCGCCGCCTACGAGGGCGACGACGCCTTCGCCGCGATCCAGGCCGACGTGGCCCGCTTTGCCGAGCAGGAGGGCCGCCGCCCGCGGTTGCTCGTGGTCAAGATGGGCCAGGACGGCCACGACCGCGGCGCCAAGGTGATCGCCACCGCCTTCGCCGACATCGGCTTCGACGTCGACGTGGGCCCGCTGTTCCAGACCCCCGACGAGGCGGCGCAGGACGCGGTCGACAACGATGTGCACGTCGTCGGCATCTCGAGCCAGGCGGCCGGGCACAAGACGCTGGCGCCAAGGCTGGTGCAGGCGCTGAAGGACCGCGGCGCCGACGACATTCTGGTGATCTGCGGCGGCGTGATCCCGCAGCAGGACTACGATTTCCTGCGCCAGTGCGGGGTGCGCGCGATCTTCGGGCCCGGCACCAACATCCCCGAGGCGGCGCGCGACATCCTCGCGATGATCCGCACCGCAAAGGGCTAGGGCGGCGCGGCTGTTGCAGCCGCGTCGCAATGTCGCGGGGAAATGCGCGCCCGGCCGCCTCACGCCCCCGTGATCGTTGCCGGGCGCAGGGGACGGGCGTAGGCTGGTTCTTGCCGAATTTCAGGAGGATCCCGGTATGAAAATGATATTGGCAGCGGCCGGCTGTCTGTTGGCGGCGGGCGCGGCCGAGGCGTGCCCGGACTATACCCAATGGGGCGTCGAGCAATACGAGCTGACGGCGGCTGATCTTTATTCGCCGAAGTTTCTCAACGTCCAGGCGGGGGGCGACTACAACCTCGAACGCTGCAATATCCGTGCCGGCAACTGGAGCGGTCCGATGCCCGGCTTCGTGATCAAGGAGCCCGATTTTTCGATCACGATCCGCGGCATGGCCGGCTACCAGCTTGAATTCCGGACGGAAAGCAAGTGCGATTCGGTGCTGCTGATCAACACCGCCGGGGCCAACTGGTATTACGACGACGACGACAACGGCAATTCGGATGCCCGGATCCGCCTCACCCGGCCGGCCGGCGACGGTATCTACGATGTCTGGATCGGCACCTATGACGGCGCGGTGTGCGATGCCCGCCTGATCATCGAGACGTTCTAGGCGCGACGTGCCGGGGCCTGCCATGGCCTTCGGCGGCGGGGCCGTTTTCACCGCCGCCGAAACCGTCTAGGTTCGCCCCCATGTCGATCTGGACACGCATATCCGAGGCCTTGGCCTCGCTGGCCGCGGGCGAGGGGCTGGCGGCCGTCTTCGACCGGCTGAAAAGCCCGCCGCAACGCTCGATCGCGTTCACCATCGCGGTGATCGCGCTGGGCGCCAAGATGGCCAAGGCCGACGGCCGCGTGACCCGCAACGAGGTGGCCGCCTTCCGCGAGGTGTTCACCATCCCCGAGGGCGAAGAGCGCAACGCGGCGCGGGTCTTCAACCTTGCGCGGCAGGATGTCGCGGGGTTTCAGGTGTATGCGCGCCGCATCGCGCGGATGTTCGAGAACGATCGCCAGACCCGGATCGACCTGCTCGAGGGGCTGTTCCACATCGCGGTGGCCGATGGCGAGTATCACGCCGCCGAGGACGCGTTCCTGGCCGAGGTCGCCGCGATTCTCGGCCTTGACGGGATGTGCTTTCGCAGCCTGCGCGCGCGCTTCGCCCCCGAAGCCGGGCCCGACCCCTACGCCATCCTCGGCCTCGCGCCCGACGCGTCGCTGGACGAGGCGCGGGCCGCCTGGCGCGCGGCGGTGATGGAATGCCACCCCGACCGGATGATCGCCCGCGGGGTGCCGCCCGAGGCGGTGCGCCTTGCCGAAACCCGTCTGCGGGCCGTCAACGACGCCTGGGACGACATCCGCCGCGCCGCCTGAGCCCGGCCCGCCATGCGCCTTGCCACCTGGAACATCGAATGGTTCACCAATCTTTTCGACGACCGCGACGAGCTGCGCGCGGATGACGGCCCCGCGGGCCGCGAGGGTGTGACCCGCGCCGCGCAGGCCGCCGCCATCGCCGCGGTGCTCGCCCGCCTCGACGCCGACGCGGTGCTGATCACCGAGGCGCCGGACGAGGGCAGCCGCCGGCGCTGCACCCGCGCGCTGGAAGGCTTCGCCGCCCGCTTCGGGCTGCGCACCCGCCGCGCGCTGATCGGCTTTCCCTCGGAAACCCAGCAGGAGATCGCGTTCCTCTACGATCCCGACCGGCTGCGCGCCGTCCACGATCCCCAGGGCGACGATCGGGATCCGCCCCGCTTCGACCGTCAGCGCAAGGTGCCGCTGATGCCCGGCGCGGCGCCGCATTCGGTGCGCTTCTCGCGCCCGCCGCTGGAACTGCTGGTCGAGACGGCGGCCGGCACCTACCTGCGGCTGATCGGCGTGCACCTGAAGTCGCGCGCGCCGCACGGCGCCCGCTCGCCCGAGGATGCGCTGCGCCGCGCGGCCGCGGCGCGGCGCACCCAGGTCGCGCAGGCGCTGTGGCTGCGCGCGCGCATCGAGGCGCATCTGGCCGCGCGCGAGCCGCTGATCGTGCTCGGCGATCTCAACGACGGCCCGCTGGCCGATGCGCTGACGGACGACGACGACCTGCGCCCCGGCGTCGCGATCGTGACCGGCGCCGACGCCGCCCCGCCGCTGCGCCTGCACGACCCGCACGCCCGCGCCGCGGTGGCCGTTCCCGGCGGCACCGACCCGGCGACGGCGCTGTTTCCCGACGACGGCGACGGCAGCCCGGTGCGGGTGCTGCTCGACTACATCCTGGTCTCGCGCGACCTGCTGCCACGGGCCCGGCGCTGGCGCATCTGGCACCCGTTCGACGACCCCGGATGCGCCGCCGACCCGGCGCTTCAGGCGGCGCTGCTGGCCGCGTCCGACCATTTCCCGGTTTCCCTCGACATCGAAGTCTAGACCGGATCGCGTTCATCCGCATTCACGCGACCCACTCCAACCTTCTGATTTCGCATGTCCGAGCAGCGCAAAACCGGTTCCCACTTTTGCGCGACATGCTCTAGGGCTTTGCCGACGGCCGCGGGGCGCCTATGATGGGGGCATGAGAATCCTGTGTGCGCCCTGCCTTGCCCTATTGCTTGCCGCCACGCCGGCCACGGCGCAGGAGGGCGCGGGCAACGAGGACAGGGGCAACGAAACTCCCGGCAACGAGGATATCGAGCAGGGGTTCGACCTGCTGCGGGAAGGCTCGCGGCTGATGCTGCGCGGCCTGCTCGACCGGCTCGAGCCGACGCTGCGCGACCTCGAGGGCGCGCTTGACGATCTCAACGCCTATTACCCGCCCGAGATCCTGCCCAACGGCGATATCCTGATCCGCCGCCGCGAGCCGCCAAGCCCGCCGGACGACGAGGCCGCGCCCGAAGACACCCCCGAGTCAGGGCCCGAGACCGCGCCGGAAACCGCGCCTGACGACGCGGTCGACCTCTGAGCCTCACGCGATCCGCGAAAACCGCGACTCGGCGCCCGAATTGTCGAAGAACGGCACCGAGGCCGGCGCGTCGAGCGTCGGCAGCAGCCCCGCAACCTCGGCCAGAACCACCTCGGTGATGAACGCCAGTTCCAGCCGGCGCGCCTCGGCCAGCGGCACCCATTGCAGGTGCGACAACTCGTCCGAGGCGGCCGAGAAATCGTCGAGATCGCCGGCCAGCGCCTCGGCCGGCACGATCAGGAAACGCGCATCGAACCGCCGCGGCCGCCCCGGCGGGGTGATCGCGCGGAAGACGTAGCGCATCCGCCCGGCGTCGGGCACATGCCCGGGGGGGGCGAACCCCTCCCATCCGGCGGGTGGCTGCCACTGCCCGGGCGAGGCCAGCGCAAGGCCGGTTTCCTCGTGCAATTCGCGCAGCGCGGCGGCGGTGATCGGCCCGGCCGCGGGCCCGAGGCGCTTGGCGCAGGGCGCGCCCAACGGGCGTGGCAGGCGCACCTCCGCGTCGGCGGGATCGACCGCGCCGCCCGGAAACACGAACTTGCCCGGCATGAACACGGCACTGCGCCCGCGCTGGCCCATCAGCAGCGACGGGTTTCGCCCGCCGGCCTCGCGCACGACGATCACCGTGGCGGCGTCACGCACCGCGATGGCCTGCCCAGATCCCATCCGCTCAGATCCCATCCGCGCCGAACCCGTGCATCCGCCGCGACCATTGCAGCCCGATGATCAACCCCTTGAGGCGCGGCAACAGGAACAACGACAGCGCCACCGCCCCGACCGAGAACACCGTCGCCAGCGTCAGCGGGTCGGGCCGGAAGCGGATGAACGACCACAGCAGCGCCGGGCCCAGCAGGTGCGGCACGATCAGGATCGTCAGCCACGCCGGCCCGTCGTCGGCACGGTGGTGATACAGCGCCTCGCCGCAGACCGGGCAGGTGTCGCGCACCTTGAGGTAGCCATGCAGCATCGGCCCGGCACCGCACGACGGGCAGCGACGGCGCCAGCCGCGCAGCAGCGCGGGCTTGAGCGGCCGCTCGGGCAGCGGTTGATCTGAGGTATCTCGCATCGGCGTGTCCTGTCTGGATCGGTTCAATGTAACACTCGTCGGGCCGCGTGAAAGGGGGCAGTTGGCCCCTTGCGGCCGGATGCCGCAAAAGATGCCGCGAAAATCCGCATCCGGCGCGACGGAACCACCCGCAGCCGCCGTGGAACGATCAAGGACGCGGAAAGGCCCGTGTCCGTAACTCGAAACACGGGAGATCCACCATGACAAGCGGTTTCAAACTCGGCCTCGTCGCGGCACTCGCGCTGGGCGTGGCGGCTTCGACGATGCCGATCGGCGCGTTCGCGCAGGCCGCCGGCGCCGGGCAGGGCCCGATGGCCGGTGCCAACGCCGGGCAGGGCCCGATGGTCGGCATGCACGCCGGGCAGGGCCAGGCCGGCGGCGCGATGGGCCCCGGGCAGGGCCGGATGGGCGGCGGGATGAGCGCCGGCCTGATGGCCGGTGGCATGGGCCGCGGCATGGTTGCCGGGCTTGACTTCGCGGCCATCGACGCCGACGGCGACGGCGCGATCACCCTCGCCGAAATCCAGGCCCACCGCGCGGCCGGGGTCGAAGGCCTCGACGCCGACGGCGACGGCTTCCTCACCGCCGACGAGATCGCGGCGCACCATGTTCGCAACGCCACGCAAACCGCCGAGACGATGGCGGCCGCGATGGTCGCGCGGCTCGACATCGACGGCGACGGGCAGATCGGGGTGACCGAGATGATCGGCGGCGTCCATGGCGACATGTCGGTGCTGATGTTCGGCAAGCTCGACGCTGACGGCGACGGCGCCGTGACCGCCGAGGAATTCGCGGCGCTTCAGGCGATGCGCGGCGCGCAGGGCGGCGGCCAGGGCCGCGGGCAGCGGGGCGGCGGCCAGGGCTACGGGCAGGGCTACGGCCACACCCCGGGCCAGGGCTTCGGCGGACATGACGGCCCGCAATTCCGGCGCAACCGCTGAGGCACGGCCGGTGTCGGGGTTTCCTCTCTCCCCCGGCACCGGCACCGCTGCGGCGGGATTGCCTGCCGCCGGCGCAAGGTCTACGCCCTCAGGACATGGACATGCCCCGAGATACCGGACCGGAGCAGGACGACGACGCGCTCATCGCCCGCTATGCCTCCGGCGAGGGCGCGGCCGCGCGTATGCTGACGGCGCGGCATGCGCCCCGGGCGCTGCGGTTCGCCACCCGGATGCTGGGCGGCGACATCGCCGAGGCCGAGGACGTGACGCAAGAGGCGATGCTGCGGCTGTGGCGCGCCGCGCCGGGCTGGCAGCCGGGTGGAGCGAAGGTTTCGACGTGGCTCTACCGGGTGGTGGCCAACCTCTGCATCGACCGCCGCCGCCGCAACCTGCCGCAGCCGGTCGATCCCGCCTCGGCGCCGGCCGCGACGCTGGCCGACGGCGCCGCGGGGCCGCTGGCCGGGCTGGTGGACGCCGACCGCGCGATGGCGCTCGAGGCGGCGCTGGCCGCCCTGCCCGACCGGCAGCGCCAGGCGGTGGTGCTGCGCCACATCGAGGGCATGGCGAACCCCGAGATCGCCGCGGTGATGGACATCGGGGTGGAGGCGGTGGAAAGTCTCACCGCCCGCGGCAAACGGGCGCTGGCGGCGATGCTGGCCGGCCGGCGCGAGGACCTGGGGTATGACGATGACCGTTGAACGCGACGACGATCTGTTCCTGCAACCGTTCTTCGAGGCCGCCCGGGCCGCGGCGCCCGAACCCTCGCCGGCGCTGATGGCGCGGCTTGAGGCCGACGCTTTGGCCGAGGGCCCCCGCCCCGCGCCGGCGCGCCCGGCGATGGCTGCGCGCGCGCCGCGGCGCGGCTGGCGGGCATGGCTGGCCGGGCTGGTAGACCTGCTGGGCGGCTGGGCCGGGCTGGGCGGGCTGGCTACCGCGGCGGTGGCGGGGATCTGGGTGGGGGTGGCGCTGCCGGGGCCGCTTTCCGCGCTCGATGCCGCCTTCGCCGGCACCGGGCCGGCCGCGACCGGGGCCGAGGCAAGCCTCGATCTGATCCCGGACCTCACCGCATTCCTGACGGAGGGCTGAACCATGGCCAGCGACGCAACCAGACCAGGCCCGCGGGCGGGGCGCGGGGTGCGCATCGCGCTGGTGCTGTCGCTGGCGCTGAACGTGGCGCTGGTGGGGGCCGGGGCCGGCCTTCTGGCCGCACACGGGCCGGGCCGGCGGCCGCCGCCCGAGGCGGCCGCGTCCGGGCCCGGCTTCGGCCCGTTCACCCCGGCGCTGACCGAGGACGACCGCGGGGCGCTGCGCCGGAGCTATGCGGAGGCCGTCCGCTCGGGGCGCGCGCCCGCGCCCGAGGCGCTGCGCGCCGCCGCCGAGGCCGAGCGCGCCCGGCTGGCCGAGGCGCTGCGCGCCGATCCGTTCGATGCCGCGGCGGTCGAGGCTGCGCTGAACGCCCAGCGCAGCCGCCTCATGAACGGGATCGAAACCGGCCACCACCTGATCATGCAGCGCATCCAGGCGTTGCCGCCCGACGCGCGCGCGGCCTTCGCCGAGCGGCTGATGGGCCACGCCGGCGGCGAGCACGAGCGCCGCCACCGCAACTGACGGCACGCCGTCTGCGGTCGCGGCAAACGGCGGCAACGCCCGGCAGGATGCGCAAAATGCCCGTCCCGCGAACGGCCCCGCCGATGGCGCGCAGCGGCCGGCTCAGACCGCCGGCAGGCTGGCCTCGACGCGGTTGCGCCCGCCGGCCTTGGCCCCCAGCAGCGCGCGGTCGGCGCGCTCGACCACCGCGCGCACGCTGGCGGGCATGGTCACACCGGCCGTGGCCAGCCGCTCGGGCGGGGCGACGGCGGCGAAGGCGCGCGGGCCGCCCTCGCCCTCGCCGCCGCCCACCGCCAGCCCCACCGAAACCGTCACCGTCAGCGCCCCGGCACCGGCGCCGGCGCCGGCCGGCAGCGTCACCGGACGCGCCTGCACCGCGCTGCGCAACCGTTCGGCCACGCGCTGCGCGGCCTCGGCCCCGGTGTCGGGCAGCACCACCAGGAATTCCTCGCCCCCGATCCGCGCCAGCAGGTCGCCCGCGCGCATCTCGGCCCGCAGCCGCTGCGCCACCTCGGCCAGCACCTGGTCGCCGGCGGCGTGGCCGTGGGTGTCGTTGACCGTCTTGAAGCGGTCGATGTCCAGCAGCAGCACCGCGAACCGCCCCCCCGTGCCGCGGCGGCGGTCGGCGATCCGGGCCAGTTGCGGCAGCGCGTGGTTGCGGTTGAACAGCCCCGTCAGCGGATCGCGCAGCGCCATGCGCAACTGGTCGCGCATCCGCGCGCGCGCGCCGTCGTCGGCGATCTTGCGGCGCACCAGCGCGTCGATCCGCAGCGCCAGTTCCGCCCCTTCGAGCGTCGTCGGCGCGACATCATCGGCCCCGAGATCGAGCGCCATCGCCGCCTCCACGGCGCCGCCCGTCCGGTCGAGCACGAAAACCGCGCCATGCAGCCCCCCCGGGCGGCTGCGCAGTTCCGCCATCAGCCGCAACCCGTCGCCGCGCCCGGCCAGATCGGCGTCGACCAGGTAAAGATCGGCCCCCGCCCCCTGCCCGGCCGCGCGCAGCGCCGCGGCCCGGGTCATCAGCACCGGGCGGTGGCGGGTGCGGGTGGCCACCACCTCGGCCAGCGCGCCGCCGGCCGCCGGGTCGGCGGCGATCACCGCCACCACGCCGGCGGCCTCGAACGCCGTGGCGGCCTCGGCCATGCCGGTGGCCGCGGCCCCCGCCTCGTCGCCCGCAAGCGCCTGGCGGGCCTCGTGCCGGCGCAGCAGGCTGCGCACGCGGGCCAGCATCTCGCCCTCGTCGAGCGGCTTGGACAGCACCGCGTCGGCGCCGGCGCGCAGCGCCGCAAGCCGCGCCGCGCTGCCGTCCTGCGCGGTGACCGCGATCACCGGGATGGTGCGCGTGGTGGGGCCGGCACGCAGCCGCGCGAGCACCCCTGCGCCGTCGATCCCCGGCAGCCCGAGGTCGAGCAGGATCAGGTCGGGCCGCTCGCGCCGCGCGAGTTTCAGCGCCGAAGCGCCGTCGCCGGCCTGGATCGTCTCGTAGCACGCCGCCGCGAGCCGCACCTTGAGCACGATCCGGTTCGTCGCGACATCGTCAACGATGAGCACCCGGCCCGCCATGCGCGTTTCCTTCCAAGCCCTGCCATGCCATCCTGCCCGCCGCTTGGTTAAGGAATCGTTTCCGCGACCGTGTGTCGCAGGAATTGTCATCGGAGGGGCAACAATGACCGGGGATCAGGCGCAGATCGTTGCCCTGCGCGCGCTGGAGTGGATCGCCACCGACGCCGACACGCTGGGCGCCTTTCTTGCCGCCGCCGGGATCGGGCCGGAGCGGCTGCGCGCTGGCGCGGCGGACCCCGATTTCCTTGCCGCGGTGCTCGACTTCCTGACCGAGGGCGACGCGCGCATCAGGGCCTTCTGCGAGGCGACCGGCCTGCCGCCCACCGCCCCCATGGCCGCGCGCGCGGCGCTGCCGGGGGGCGGGCAGGTGCACTGGACCTGAGCCGGCCCGGAGCATGTCGCGCAAGAGTGGGAACCGGTTTTGCGCCTTTCGGACATGCGAAATCAGAAGGTTGGAGTGGGTCGCGTGAATGCGGATGAACGCGATCCACTCTAGAACCGGTCGAGCCCGGCGGCCTCGCCCTCGCGCAGGCGCGCCATCAGCCGCGCGATCTGCTCGACCTCGTCGGGCGCGAGCTTGCCGAGGAAGTGGCGGCCGTTCTCCTCTGCCACCGGGGTCGCGGCGGAAAGCCGGGCCTGGCCGGCCGCGGTCAGCACGACATGGGTGGTGCGCCGGTCGGGCACGCCGTTGCGGCGCACGATCAGCCCCGCCGCCTCCATCTGGCGCAGCGCGCGCGAACACGCGGTGCGGTCGATGCCGATGAACTCGGCGATCTCGGAGGGCTGGCTGCGCCCCTCGTTGGCGACGGCAAGCAGGACGCACCAGGTGATCCGCGTCAGCCCGTGCGCGCGCAACCCCTCTTCCAGCCGCCGCTCCTGCAAGCGCGAGGTCAGCGTCATCTGGTAGAGCACCGAGGCATGCAGGCGGTAGGGGGGGGGCGCGGACATTCCGGCAAGGTCGGCAATTGCCGTGCCGGTGTCAATCGCCGCCGGCGCCGATGCAGGCGCAAGTTGCATTGCGTTACGCCGCCGGATCGCCCACCATGGCGCAAAGCACAATGTCGGAACGGGAGGGCGCGATGACCGGGGCTGCGCTGGGAGGACTTCTGTTCGACAAGGACGGCACGCTGTTCGACTTCGCCGCGACATGGACGGTGTGGACCGGCGATCTGATCGACGCGCTTGCCGGCGGGGCCGAAATCACCGCCGAGCGGCTGGCGGCGGTGCTGGGCTATGACCGGGTGGCGGGGCGGCTGCTGCCCGACAGCCCGGTGATCGCCGGCACCCCGGCCGACCTTGCCGCGGCGATGCTGCCGGTGCTGCCGGGCGCCACGCCGGCGGGGCTGATCGCGGGCATGAACGCGCGCGCCGCGGCGGCGCCGCTGGTGCCGGCGGTGCCGCTGGCGCCGCTGATGCGGCGGCTGGCCGAGCGCGGGCTGGCGCTGGGGCTGGCCACCAACGACGCCGAGGGCGCCGCCCACGCGCATCTCGAGGCGGTGGGGATCGCGGCGCACATGGCCTTCGTGGCGGGCTATGACAGCGGTTTCGGCGCCAAGCCGCGGCCGGGCATGCTGCTGGCCTTCGCCGACCGGGTGGGGCTGGCGCCGGCGCGGATCGCGATGGTGGGCGACAGCCGCCACGATCTGCTGGCGGGACGGGCGGCGGGAATGCGCACCGTCGCGGTGCTGACCGGCCCCGCGCGCGCGGAAGAGCTGGCGCCGCTGGCCGATGTGGTGCTGCCCGATATCGGGCATCTGCCGGGCTGGATCGACTCGCTGGCCGCTGGCCCGGACGGCACCTCGCCCGTGGAGGGGATAGGCGCCGCGGCGCTCTGACCGGGGTGCGGATTTGGGGGGGTGGGGGAAGACCTCGGCGCCGCGCACTGGGTGGGGGCTGTTAACGCGACGCCGAGGGAAGCCATTGCAGCTACAGGAAACGGTATCGCCCCGCTGACGGGCATCGTTCGGGAATTCGCGGGGTTTTTTCGCGGCACCGTCACCGTCTGGGCTACAATGTTTCGGTTTCCGGGGGATTGATGCCGGCAAGCACGAGGCGCAGCGTGCTTTCGCCCCCGTGGCGGCGATAGCGCACGCCGAAGGCCAGGGTGCGGATCAGGTACCACCCGAATCCCCCCTCGGGCAGGTCGGCGCGGGGGCCGTCGCGGGGGGGAAGGGCAGCGCCGGGCAGCGCGCCGTCGGGCAGCGGGCGGCCACGGTCGCGCACCCGGCAGATCAGGAAGCCGCCGACCATGTGCAGCGCCACCGCCACCGGGCCGGGCCGGTCGGGATAGGCGTGTTCGGCGACGTTGTTGAGCACCTCGGCCAGCACCAGTTCGGCATCGGCCGCCGGGCCCGCTGGCGCCCCCGCGGCCTCGATCCAGCGCCGCAGCCGGACCACGGCGCGATGCACCGTTTCCGGGTCCGAGCGGAAGGCGATCCGGATCGAGGCCCCCCGCGGCCGCAGGCGGCGCGAGCCCGACGCCGCGCCATCGCCCCGGCGGCGCGGCGCCGCGGGTTTCGGCCGCCCGGCGGGCTGCGTTCCCGGCGTGTCGGCCGCACCCGTCGCCCGCCCGGCGCCCGCCACCGCCCCCCGCCGCCCCTGCAAACCCGCTGCCCCCCCGGCACCGTCCGTCGCCGCATCCGTCGCGCCCGCCGGCATGTCGCCGGCATTGGCGCCCGCGCCAAAGCCTCGCCGCGGATGTGCCCCGGGAGCGCGCCCGCCACCTTCCGGCGCCACGCTGGCCCCGCCCGGTGCCGGCAGCACCGGCAGGCACGCACCGCCGCCGCCCGGCGCCGGAGCGCCCGGCGGGATTGCCGCCGCCGTCCCGGCGCCCGTCGCGACACGCGGCTGCGCCCGGGGGGCGCAAGGCCCGCACCGTGCCGCGCCGCGCCCGGCCTCCGGGCCCGGCGCGCGATGGGATCGCCTGGCCCTCATCGGGCGCCTGCGGCGTCGGCTGTCACGCCCGTCCCGCAACCGCTCCGTCGCCGGCGGGCGGCACCTCGGGGTGGATGGTGAAGATCCGGTCCATCCGGGTCAGGCGGAACACCTTCTCGACCGGCGGGGTCAGCGCGGCCAGCTCCAGCGGCCGCTCGGGGCCGAGCAGCTTCATCACCGCCACCACCGCGCCCAGCCCGCTGCTGTCGAGAAACCCCACCCGGCCGAGATCGAGGATCACCGGCGTGCCCGCCCCGGCCAGCACCGCGCGCATCTCTTCCTTGAAGCGGATCGCCACGGCGGCGTCGATCCTGTCGGCCTCCACCCGCACGACCAGCGCCGCCCCGCGTCGTTCCGTCGCCAGTTCCATGCCTGCCTCCGTGCCCATGACAACACGCGAAGGCTAGACGCCATTCCTTACCTTTCGGTATGCAGGGGCAGGTCAACCGGAGGAACGGGCATGCACGACGTGATCATCGCAGGGGCGGCGCGCACCGCCATGGGCGGGTTCCAGGGCGCGCTGGCGGGGGCCGACGCGCCCACGCTGGGCGGCACCGCCATCGCTGCGGCGCTGGCCGCCTCCGGCGCCGAGGCCGCCCGCATCGACGAGGTGCTGATGGGCTGCGTGCTGCCCGCGGGCCTTGGCCAGGCCCCGGCGCGCCAGGCCGGGTTCCACGCCGGCCTGGGCGAGGGGGTGCCGGCGACGACGCTCAACAAGATGTGCGGCTCGGGGATGAAGGCGGCGATGCTGGCCTTCGACCGGATCGCCACCGGCCAGGCCGAGGTGATGGTCGCGGGCGGCATGGAAAGCATGACGAACGCCCCCTACCTGCTGCCCAAGATGCGCGCCGGCGCGCGGATGGGCCACGGACAGGTGATCGACCACATGTTCCTCGACGGGCTGGAAGACGCCTACGACAAAGGCCGCCTGATGGGCACCTTCGCCGAGGATTGCGCCGAAAAGTATCAGTTCACCCGCGCCGCGCAGGACGATTTCGCGCTCGCCTCGCTGTCGCGCGCGCTCGAGGCCACCGCCTCGGGCGCCTTCGCGGCCGAGATCGCGGCGGTCGAGGTCACCTCGCGCAAGGGCACGGCGCGGGTGGCCGAGGACGAACAGCCGCAATCGGCCCGCCCCGACAAGATCCCGACGCTGAAGCCCGCCTTCCGCAAGGACGGCACGGTGACCGCGGCCAATGCCTCGTCGATCTCGGACGGGGCGGCGGCGCTGGTGATCGCGGCCGCCGACGCCGGCCTGCCGGTGCGCGCGCGCATCCTCGGGCACGCCACCCACGCGCAGGCGCCGGGCTGGTTCACCACCGCCCCGGTGCCGGCGGCGCGCAAGCTGCTGGATCGGCTGGGCTGGTCGGTGGAAGACGTGGACCTGTGGGAGGTGAACGAGGCATTCGCCGTGGTGCCGATGGCGTTCATGGCCGAGATGGGAGTGGATCACGCGCGACTCAACGTCAATGGCGGGGCCTGCGCGCTGGGCCACCCGATCGGGGCGTCGGGGGCGCGGATCATCGTCACGCTGCTGCACGCGCTCGAGGCGCGCGGGCTGAAGCGCGGCGTCGCCGCGATCTGCATCGGCGGCGGCGAGGGCACCGCGATCGCCATCGAGCGGCCCTGAGCCGCCGCCCCGGGCGCCGGGCCGGGCCGGGCCTAGGGCATGTCGCGCAAGGGTGGGAACCGGTTTTGCGCTGCTCGGACATGCGAAATCAGAAGGTTAGGGTGGGTCGCGTGAATGCGGATGAACGCGATCCGCTCTAGCCGGCCACCGCCGCCGCCCCGCGGCACAGCGCCCACAGCGCGCGCCCCTCGTGCAGGCGCAGCACCCAGTCAAGCGGGATACCCCGCCGCCCGCCGATGCCGTGGGTCGCGCCCATGACCGCGCCGATCACGATCGCGCGCCCGGCGCTGTCGCCGCCGGCGCGGATGTTGGCCTCGATTGCGCCCTCGAAGCTGTCGGCGCGGGCAAGGACATGGGCCGCCAGCGGCAGCGCCATCGGCAGGTGGCAGGCCCGCCCGGTCACCTCGCCATAGGCGGTGCTGTCGGCCTCCGGCGCGGCAAGGGCGGCCTGCATCGGGCCGTCGGCCACCGCCGCCAGCGCCGCAGCCACCCCCTCGCCCGCCACCACGCGGCCCAGCAGGTCGGCGAACCGCGCCGCGCCGTCGAAGGCGGTGTCGTTGACATTGGTCACGCCCACCGCCGCGCGCACGGTGTCGGGCAGGTCCGGGCGGCCGCGATGGCCGGCCAGCACCGCCGGCACCGCCACCAGCGCCGGCAACTGGTCGTCGTCGATCCCCGAGGGGTCGACCTGCCCCGCGGCCAGGTTGGCCAGCGTCCCCCGTGTCGGCCGGTCGATATAGCCCACATAGGCCCCGCCGGCGCCGAAATGGCACTCATACGCCGCCTGATGCGCGGCCCGGTCATAGCCGCCCGCGCCGGCGACCACGCGCAAGGCTACCGCCAGCCCCTCGCCGTATTGCGTCAGCATCCCGTCGCGGCGCGCGCCATGGGCGAAATAGGCCGGAACCCCCTCGAAATTGGCCGGGTCGGGCGGCACGAACGCCGCCCCGCCGTGGCGCGCCACAACCTCCGAGATCCGGCCCACGTCGTAAAGCCAGTGCAGCCCCAGCGCCGCCGCGTCCGCCACCAGCGCGCCCAACAGCGCCGCCGCCATCCTGCCCTGTTCCATCGCCCCCTCCTGTCCTTGCCGGCGGCACAACACCACGCCCGCGCAGGCCGGTCAACGCCCGCCCTTGACCGCGCCCGCGCACCCGATACCCTCGCCCCCCGGAAGGATCACCGCCATGGCCGACTATCCCGCCCTCGCCCGCACCATCGCCGCCCTGACCGAGGGCGAGGACGATCCCATAGCCCTGATGGCCACCCTTGCATGCGAGATCCACCATTCCGACGACCGCTTCGACTGGACCGGCTTCTACCGCGTCACCGCGCCGGGGCTGCTCAAGATCGGCCCCTACCAGGGCGGCCACGGCTGCCTGACGATCCCGTTCTCGCGCGGGGTCTGCGGCGCGGCGGCGCGCACCGGCCGGGCCCGGATCGTCGACGATGTCGATGCCTTCCCCGGCCATATCGCCTGCGCCGCCACCACCCGCTCGGAACTGGTGCTGCCGGTCACCGACGCCGCCGGCCGCCTGCTTGGCGTGCTCGACATCGACAGCGACCGCCCGGCCGCCTTCACCCCCGCCGACGCCGAGGCGCTGGGCGCGATTCTCGCCGCCACCTTCGCCCGCACCTGAACCGGCTTCACCTTGGCGAAAATACTCCGGGGGGGCGCGCGGCACGCGCGCGGGGGGCAGCGCCCCCCTCCGAACGCGCCGGACTAGGGTCAGGCCCCATAAACCTGCTTGAGGCTCCACATGCTGCGTGATTCAAGCTCCCAAACAGAGGAAGCATGATGAGCGGGCATTTCTGGTTGACCGACGAGCAGATGGAGCGGCTGCGGCCGTTCTTTCCGAACTCCAGAGGCAAGCCGCGGGTGGATGACC